>WBZR01000037.1_pt1 | contig 213486 bp, 154 predicted proteins | sample 5204231 | NCBI WGS metagenome assembly WBZR01 (sample SAMN12412403, study PRJNA552823) | activated sludge metagenome | isolation source: activated sludge from anammox sidestream of wastewater treatment plant... | place: USA: Virginia | collected 2017-08 | reverse complement strand
GAAATGGAAGTGGTGATTGTGATGATAATGATGCAAGCGTATATAGCGGTTGCGGATTAGCAGCCAACTTCTCGGCCGACTTTAATACAATTTGTGAAAACAGTACAGTGAATTTTACTGACCTGAGTACCGGCACCTCCGGATCTACTTCTTATTTATGGGATTTTGGAGATGGTTATACTTCTACCACACAAGGTAACGTGTCGCATGTGTACTCGGTTGCAGGAGTTTATGATGTGAGTTTAACTATTACTGAAGGTACAAGCTCTACACAAACTTTTACAAACTTTATTACCGTTAATGCTTTACCGACTCCTCCGGTTATTACAGCAAGCGGATCTACTACTTTCTGTGACGGTAACTCTGTTACCTTAAGTTCTAGTTATAGTACTAATAACCTTTGGTCAAATGGTGATACCAATAACTCTATTGTGATTAATACTGTTGGTACACATGTTGTTGATGTTACTTATACAGATGCTAACGGTTGTTCCAGCACTTCTAATGTAGATACTGTTACCGTTAATGCTTTACCGACTCCTCCGGTTATTACAGCAAGCGGATCTACTACTTTCTGTGACGGTAACTCTGTTACCTTAAGTTCTAGTTATAGTACTAATAACCTTTGGTCAAATGGTGATACCAATAATTCTATTGTGATTAATACTGTTGGTACACATGTTGTTGATGTTACTTATACAGATGCTAACGGTTGTTCCAGCACTTCTGATGCTGATACGGTTACTGTTAATCCTTTACCGACTCCTCCGGTTATTACGGCAAGTGGCTCTACTACCTTCTGTGACGGTAACTCCGTTACCTTAAGTTCTAGTTATAATACTAATAACCTTTGGTCAAATGGTGATACCAATAATTCTATTGTGATTAATGCTGTTGGTACACATGTTGTTGATGTTACTTATACAGATGCTAACGGTTGTTCCAGCACTTCTAATGCTGATACGGTTACTGTTAATCCTTTACCGACTCCTCCGGTTATTACAGCAAGCGGCTCTACTACTTTCTGTGACGGTAACTCTGTTACTTTAAGTTCTAGTTACAGTACTAATAACCTTTGGTCTAACGGTGATACAAATAACTCTATTGTGATTAATACTGTTGGTACACATGTTGTTGATGTTACTTATACCGATGCTAACGGTTGTTCCAGCACCTCTAATGCAGATACGGTTACTGTTAATCCTTTACCGGCTCCTCCGGTTATTACAGCAAGCGGATCTACTACTTTCTGTGACGGTAACTCTGTTACTTTAAGTTCTAGTTATAGTACTAATAATCTTTGGTCAAATGGTGATACAAATAATTCTATTGTGATTAATACTGTTGGTACACATGTTGTTGATGTTACTTATACAGATGCTAACGGTTGTTCCAGCACTTCTAACGCAGATACGGTTACCGTTAATCCTTTACCGACTCCTCCGGTGATTACGGCAAGCGGCTCTACTACTTTCTGTGACGGTAACTCCGTTACCTTAAGTTCTAGTTATAATACTAATAACCTTTGGTCAAATGGTGATACAAATAATTCTATTGTGATTAATGCTGTTGGTACACATGTTGTTGATGTTACTTATACAGATGCTAACGGTTGTTCCAGCACTTCTAATGCAGATACAGTTACCGTTAATGCTTTACCGGCCCCTCCGGTGATTACGGCAAGCGGTTCTACTACTTTCTGTGACGGTAACTCTGTTACTTTAAGTTCTAGTTACAGTACTAATAACCTTTGGTCCAACGGTGATACCAATAATTCTATTGTGATTAATGCTGTTGGTACACATGTTGTTGATGTTACTTATACAGATGCTAACGGTTGTTCCAGCACTTCTAATGTAGATACTGTTACCGTTAATCCTTTACCGACCCCTCCGGTTATTACAGCTTATGGTTCTTTAGTATTTTGTCAGGGTGACTCTGTACTTTTAGCATCAAATAAGCCTAATGACATTGTTTGGAGCAACGGTAGTACCGACCAATCTATTTTTGTCAACACTACAGGTTTATATACTGTAGCTTATACCGATACTAATGGTTGTTCAAATACCTCTGATGCTGTTTATATTGAAGTAAATACTACTACTTTTACTTCTGCTTTAAATCTTCCTTTAAGTTCAGTATGTGAAGGTAGCAGCCCGATAGTGTTAACTGGCGGAACACCTTCTGGGGGTAGTTATTCGGGGGTAGGAGTTGTAAGTAATATATTTTATCCTGCATTAGTTCCGGATGGTACTTACAACATTGACTATTCGGTAATGGATGCAAACGGTTGTTTATCAACGGCATCACAAAATATTATCGTTTTAAGCTCAACTCCTGTAAGTGCTACGGCCTCACAGACTATAGTTTGCAGTAATGATAATTTGGTAACTTTAACCGGAACACCAACAGGAGGAATATTTTCCGGAAACGGGGTAACTGCAAATACTTTTGATCCGGCCACTGCCGGACCGGGCATTCATACTATCAGCTATCAATATACCAATGCAAATTCTTGTACTACATTTACAGATTTTAATATTATAGTTAATGCTCCGGCACAATTGGTTATTTTACCTATAGCTGACTTATGTGAAAATACCGGAAGTTATCCGTTAAATTACGGATACCCTGTAGGTGGGGACTACCTCATTGATGGTGTGGCTGCTACCGAAATAAATACCGATATTTTAAATGCAGGAACGCATACCCTTACTTATACTTATACTCCTGCATCGAGTTGTGGAAATACTGTTTCAATCCCTTTTGTAATTCATGCCTCGCCTATTGTTAATTTTGCACCTATCAGCGCCATGTGCCCCGATGCAGCACCATTAGTGTTAAGTGGCGGAACGCCTCTTGGTGGCAATTATTATGGTCAGGCGGTGTTAGCAGGAGTATTCTATCCGGCATTAGCTAATGCTAACAACCTTGTGAACTATACTTATACTGATATTAATGGTTGTTCTGCTACCGCCTCCCAAAATATCAATGTTATCACCCCTCAGGCAGTAAGTTTCCCTGTTTTGACCCCGATATGCTATAATCAAGATTCTTTAATTTTAAATATGGCAAATCCATCCGGAGGAATCTATAGTGGAAATGGGGTTAACAATAATATATTTTATCCGCAAATAGCCGGAACAGGAAATCACAGTATTACTTATGAAATAGTTGATATTAACGGTTGCAGCAGTTCAGCAGTTCAAACTATTTTAGTCAATAACATTCCAAATATTAGCACAACATCGGTAAGTAGTATTTGTGAAAATGACTCAACTGTGGCATTAAACTTTGCTCAACCTACAGGAGGTATATATCAAGGTACGGGAGTAAGTTTTGGAAGTTTTGATCCAAGTATCTCCGGCAACGGCACCTTTAGTATAACCTATACCTTTACTGATAATAATGGTTGTTCAAATACGGCTGATGAGGATATTACTGTTAATTCTATCCCTACAGTAAGTCATACAGACTACAATAATGTATGCGCTGGCAGCGGATTAATTGCTTTAAATAATGGTTTGCCGGCCGGAGGCACTTACAGTGGATTATTTGTAAACAACGGAATGTTTGACAGTAGTGTAAGCGGTACTTTTGCTGTTGATTACAACTACACTGATAATAATGGTTGTAGCGCTACAGCAACCGCCAATATAACGGTAAATGCTCAACCAACCATTAGTATTAGTGCTTTAGGTAATATATGTGCCGGCTCTGGTAATATTATCCTGTCTAATGCCACGCCACTGGGGGGTATATACTCCGGGGCAGGTATTAGTAATGGGGTGTTAAACCCAAGCAGTTTATCATCCGGAATACATACGCTATATTATTCATATACTGATTCTATAGGTTGTATAGGTACTGATAGTTTAAATTACAATGTTTATGATTTACAAGTTAATGCAGGAAGTGATCAAAGTATTAGCTGTACTACATCGGCCACTTTGCAGGGTCAGAGTAATTACTCGGGCAATGGTACATTAACTTATTCATGGAGTCCGGCTACAGGATTAAGCAGTACCAACACTGCTATTACCACAGCTCAGCCTGCTTCAAGCACAAATTACGTATTAACCGTAACTGATGGAGTATGTAGTGCCAATGATACCGTACTCGTGTTTGTGAATCAGCCAAACTTTAATTTATCGGCAACCTCTAACACACAAATATTAAACTCTGCTCCGTTTATTGTCTTCTTTACCAACAACACTCCTTCCCCTTCCAGTTATTCGTTTGTATGGGACTTTGGAGACGGAACTACTTATAATGGATTCCAGCCATTATATCATAATTATAACAGTAATGGAACTTTTACAGTAACATTAATTGCCACCGCTATAGGTAGTGGATGTACTGATACTTTAGTGATGCATAATTTGATTACTTGTAATAACGGAGTATTTTGTAATGATAGTGCTAATATTATTGTTGATGGTAATATTATTCCGAATAACAGTAATTACAGCACCACAGTTTGTGCCAACAGTAATTTTACATTAAATTGTAATACTTATCCTAATTACTCATACCAGTGGTATTATAACGGATTGCCTATTCAAGGAGCATACAACAGCAGTTATGTTCCTAATATTACAGGCTATTATACAATAGGGATAACAAACAATAACTGTATAAGTTTATCATCTCCTGTTTATATTACTGTGTTGCCGGCTCCTCCTATTCCGAATATTACAAGTACCGGTAGCAACAATTTCTGTGGTGGCGGAACTATGCAGTTAACTGCCGATAGCGGATACGACTCATATTTGTGGTCAACCGGTGAAACAACCCCAAGTATTAGCGTAAATACTTCAGGTAATTATTGGGTAAGAGGTTTTGACACCAATGGTTGTTATTCACAATCGACAGACTACAGTATTAACGGAAGCAATATGCTTCCTCAATATATTTGCCTAACCAGTGTTGATACGGTATTAAATAAAAACAAAATTTTATGGGAAAAGCCTATCACCACGTCTATTGATTCGTTTATTGTATATCGAGAAGGCAGTTTGGCCGGTTCTTTTGATGAAATAGGTCGCGTGGCTTATGAAGATGTTTCAGAATACATTGACTACAACTCTGCTCCTGATGTAAGTAACAATCGCTATCGCTTGGCTATATTAGATAGCTGTGGCAATTTGACTACCCAGGGAGATATTCATGCCACCATAAAAACATGGATTGTTCCTTTAGACAACAACGGAGATAGTTTAGATATATACTTTACCAAATATGTGGGAATAGATAATTTAACTTATACCTTGTACAGAGGAGAAACCCCTGATAGCTTATATCCTATAGGTAATCCATATACATTTAATCCTGCGTTGAACATATACTCCATCAAAGATATGTCACCTCCTTCTTATCCTTCGGGGTATGTATATTATCAGGTACGTGCAAATATACCATATACATGCAGTAGCGATAGTAACAGCTATCATCAAAGTATATCTAATACGGTAGGGTTTGGTAATGCTTTAGGATTGGATGAACAAATTAGCATTTTTGATGTAAATGTATATCCTAATCCAAACAACGGATTGTTTGTTATTGCTATTGAAACCGGATCAACAGAGAACATACAGTTAGGAGTATATAACTCTATAGGTGAATTAATTTGGGAAAAAGAACTTGAATCGGTACATGGCAAGCAACAAATACAGGTTCCTATAGCACACGTATCGCAAGGCATATATCATCTAAGGGCAAGAACCAACAATAAAGTAATCAATAAAAAATTAATAATCAATAAATAAACAATTTTGAGTCTGAAATTTGCAAAAGAAAAATTTCAGGTTTGAATTTACGATAAGTACGACCAACACCGCAGCTTTAAAAAATTTTAAAGCTGCGGTGTTTTTTATCTATACCTAATAGAAGAATTGAAAAAAGAAAATTTAAGGAAATTTAAATGATACCAACAAAATACAATAGAAATTTGCTGTTGATTTTGCTGCACTATAGTGGACAAAGTCAGGAAATAATTAGTTAGACTTGTAAAAGGAGATTCACAAACACCTCAAAAAAATAAAACAATTGCGTAAATTAAAGTTGTGGAGAGGATATGAGAGGAGCGCCAGAGGGACAGAATCACAATAGAAAAACAATAAATCATAGAACACAAGCCCCAGAGGGGCAGAATCATAATAGATAAAAAATAAAACAAACAACACAAGCCCCAGAGGGGCAGAATCATAATAGATAAAAAATAAAACAAACAACACAAGCCCCAGAGGGGCGATATCATAATAGAATAAAATACATCAGCAAACAAAACCCCGTAGGGGTAAAATAATAATAGAATAATGAAATCAAACAAACCAAGCCCCTGTGGGGCGATATAATTTTAAAGCAATCATAAAATGTCAAATACATATACCCAAATATATTTACATATCGTATTTTCTGTAAAAAGAAGAGAAAATCTAATTCAAAAAAAATGGATGGACGAATTACACAAATACATCTGCGGGATTGTAAACGGAAAAGAACAAAAAGTTTATGCCATCGGGGGAATGCCAGACCATATCCATATTCTTGTTAGCATAAAACCAAACATTGCCATTTCAGACCTAGTCAGAGACATTAAGGCTAATTCATCAAAATGGATAAATGAGAAAGGATATGTAATTGGTAAATTTCAATGGCAAGAAGGATTTGGTGCATTTTCTTACGCTCAATCACAATTAGATACCGTAATTGCTTATATCAATAATCAAGAACAACACCATCAAAAGAAAACATTTAAAGAGGAATATTTGGACCTCCTGCAAAAATTTAATGTTGAATACAATGAAAAATATCTATTTGAATGGATTGAATAATATCGCACCTACGGTGCTATGATGATATTGCTCCTACGGGTGCTATGATGATATTGCTCCTACGGAGCAAGTGCAATAAAAAATGTCCCAGCGGGGTGAAATAATAATAGAATAATAAAATCGCACAAACAAAACCCCAGCGGGGCAAAATCATAATAGAAAAAATATAACACACAAACAAAACCCCGTAGGGGTGAAATAATAATAGAATAATAAAATCGCACAAACAAAACCCCGTAGGGGTGAAATAATAATAGAATAATAAAATCGCACAAACAAAACCCCGTAGGGGTGAAATAATAATAGAATAATGAAATCATTCAAACCAAGCCCCAGAGGGGCAAAATCGTAATAAAAAATTCAAATAGATAGATTTGAAAAAGGAGATTCACCAACGGTTTAAAAACAATGAACCCAAAAGCACAGAATTCAAAAAATCAAAAAAACTAGTATTGACATTGGTTTACAAGAACAGACTATAAAAAACACAGGCAAAACACTTGTTTGCCAATAAAGCGCAAAATAGCAAAAACTAATAGAGTTACAAATGTCGAAATGCAAAACAAACCAATTCAAGAAAAATGATTGCTGAGAGGAAAAGTATGATAGGGATTAGAAGAATGATTAAACAAAATAGATTTGTTGAACTAAAATAGTGAAATCAGGAAAAATTAGGTGAAATTTCAAAGTATTTATTCCCTTCCCCTTGGTATTAAAAGGCTACACAACTTGGCCATTTTTATGCACTACAAGGAGATATTTTTGATTTTTAATAGCGAATATCCAAAAACGAACCCGGAATCGTAAAAACGCACAAAAACAGGCTTATTTGTGTTTAATAATATAAATTTGACTGCTATAAGTGTATTTATGAAACTTAGCGTGCCAGTTTGACTTAAATCCATGCCAAATGGCTGATAAAAAATTTCCCCCTTTATATTTCTCACTCAACATAGCAACGTAATATGCATCAAGCTTCATAGGCAAAATGCTTGTAACTTCAAGTCCGTAAGTGGAAAAAAGTTGTTCAATATTTTCAGGCTTAAAATGATACAAATGCCGTGGAACATCGTAAGCCGCCCAAAACTCTTTATAGTGCTGCGCATCGTATGAAGCACAGTTTGGGACAGCAATAATCAAACTTCCATCAGGCTTCAACAAGCGCTTTAACTGGCTTATTCTTTGTTTTAGCTCATGAACATGTTCTAACACATGCCACATAGTAATAATGTTAAATTGCGATTCGAGTACGTCTAATTGTTCTTCGTCAAATATTGTGGTTGAACATTTTTGATGGGCAATATTTCTGGCATCTGCATCGGTTTCTATTCCGGTAATGTTCCAACCATTGTTTTTTGCTGAGGCTAAAAAATTTCCGGTGCCGCATCCAATATCTAGCAAATTTCCTTTGGGGCTAAGTTTTTCAATAAGAGAAAGTTTTTGCTTTATTGTATAAATTCGGGCAAAATGGTAGAGTTTATTGATGAATCCTTTCTGTGTTTCTGTATGTGAAATGTAATCTTCGGCCTTATAATATTTACCTATTTGGCTTTGCGGTGGACGTGGGTTGGTAAAGACAAAATTGCAATTTGAGCATTGTAATAGCTCAAAATTTTCTTGACTAACGGTATAGTCTTTGCACCTAATAAAAGGTATAAACTTATCGCTACTACAGATTAAACAGTTGGGGATTTTCTCCATAAAATTATTTTGTTTCACGTGGAACATAAAAGTTTATCGGCCTAAATAGACCATTAAAATTGCAATGTCTGCGGGGGTAATACCACTAATACGAGCAGCCTGACCAATGGATCTTGGCTTAACATTGCTAAGTTTTTCTCTTGCCTCGGCACTTAATGAACTAAGGCGATTATATTCAAAATCCTCATGCAAAACAACCGACTCCAAACGCTTAAACTTATCAACTGCCTCTCTCTCTTTTTCAATATAGCCTTCATACTTCACTAATATTTCAACTCCTTCTTTAATATCCTTTTCAATACTCAGAAACTGCTCATTAATCCGAGGTATGCCTTCAATAAAGTCAACTAAACCTAAATTAGGGCGGCTTAATAACTCAAAAAACTTTCGTTTTTGATTTATAGGACTACTTCCTTGACGCTCTAAAATTGGGTTAACCTCAGCAGGACTAAGACTTTCTGACTTAATATAATCAACAAATTTTTGTGTTAGATTTGCCTTTTGTTCCACGTGAAACATACGACTTTTATCTGCCAATCCAATCTCGAAACTACGTGGTGTTAATCGAATATCGGCATTATCTTGTCTTAAAAGAATCCTATACTCGGCTCTTGAGGTAAACATCCTATATGGTTCATCAATCCCCTTAGTAATTAAATCGTCAATTAAAACACCAATATATGCCTCATCTCGACTTAAAATAAATGGATCTTTTTCATTAAGTTTAAGATGTGCATTAATCCCAGCCATTAAACCTTGACATGCCGCCTCCTCATAACCGGTAGTTCCATTAATTTGCCCTGCAAAATATAATCCGCTAATAATCTTTGTCTCTAAAGTATTATATAATTGGGTAGGTGGGAAATAATCATATTCAATAGCATATCCTGGTCTGAACATTTTTACCTGCTCAAATCCGGGTATATGTAACATGGCCTGGTATTGAACCTCCTCGGGTAAGGAGCTGCTAAACCCATTTAAATATATCTCTACAGTATTCCAACCTTCCGGTTCTACAAATATTTGATGTCTTTCGCGCTCTGCAAATCTACTTACTTTATCCTCAATAGAGGGACAATATCGTGGCCCACGGCCTTGGATGCGTCCTTGATACATTGGAGATTTATCAAACCCTGTTTTTAATATTTCGTGAACCGTTTGATTAGTATAGGTGACATAACATGGGATTTGATAGCTTAAAGCTTTAGTTTGATTACTATAGGAAAACTTACCATTATCTATATCGCCCTCTTGTACCTCCATTTTTGAATAATCTAAGGAACGTCCATCTATACGGGCGGGTGTACCTGTTTTTAAACGACCTGCTTCAAAACCCAAAGAAACCAATTGTTCTGTAATACCATGAGAGGCTTTTTCGCCTGTTCTGCCGCCACCAAATTGTTTCTCGCCAATATGTATCACTCCGTTAAGAAATGTACCGCTGGTAATAATTACGCTACGTCCTTTTATTGGAATTCCTAAACCGGTAATAACCCCTTCAACAACATTATTTTTCACTATTAGTGAGGTAACATTATCTTGCCAAAAATCAACATTAGGGGTATTTTCTAACATTAAACGCCACTCTTGGGCAAAAAGCATACGGTCGTTTTGTGTTCTGGGGCTCCACATAGCGGCTCCTTTAGAACGGTTTAACATGCGGAATTGAATAGCACTCTTGTCTGAAACAATACCGCTATAACCGCCAAGAGCATCAATTTCGCGAACAATTTGTCCTTTCCCTACTCCACCCATAGCAGGATTGCAACTCATTTGGGCAATGGTTTGCATATTCATGGTTATCAGCAATACCTTTGAACCCATATTGGCAGCAGCAGCAGCAGCTTCGCAGCCGGCATGTCCGGCTCCTACAACAATTACATCATAAGTCTTAAACATGGGGCAAATTTATATGAAATCGAAATATAATCCACACCTAAATATCACAAAGAAAGATAACTAAGGGGTAAATAATCATGTTCCTATAGAGAAAAGAAAGAAAAATTATCTTCGGGTTTCGTATAAGATAGGAACAATTGTTAAAGCAATATAGAATAAAGTTGGATGAAATTGGGAAATTGACAAAAAATTGAGTACGAGATTCTCAAAAAAGACACCTATCAGTTAGCCATGCTATATGTTCAATCTTGGGGTTCTAATGAAATATTTTCATCGCCCGGTTCATAATCCATTAAGGTAATAATAAATTGAAACATTTCGTCTGAGGCCCTCATGCTTCCTTTTCTTTCAGCCACTGTGCGCGGTGGATGAAAAGGGTTCATGCGGTTATTGATGGTGTTATCAAAAACTCCTTCAACAATAATAGTACTGCCTGCAGGTATCTTTACCATTTTTTTAAAGGTATAAAAATACTGCCAATTAAAATCCCACTTAGGAATACTGATAAGTCGAATAGTATCGTTGTTGGCAGTAAGTGCATAAGCCTTAAATGACTTTCCTAACTTATGCATATGTGGGTTAATGGTTAAAACACTTAAGTCGCGTGTAATCTTAGCCTTGGTAATAAATTTTTTTTCGGTATTGGGCGGAATAACCAATGGGGGTTCAATATCAGTGATACCCAAAGTGCCCATTTGTAATTCCCGTGTAATTCGTTTAGGTTTTTGTTTGGCAAAAAAGAAATTTACCCTACTTATATCAAAAGTATCGTGCGGGGTAGGCCCGTAGTGAATATCTTTAAAAAATACTGCCCCCCTCTTTCGCACTCTAATTCCGGCCAAGCCTTCAGGATAAAGCGTTGGTAATACCCCGGGTAAATAATTAAATGCGCTTTGAGTAAGTAAAGGATAAGAGCCATCATCGTTCATAACATCAAGTTGCTCATATACTTCTTCTGACTCTGCTGAATCAGAACTTACAATATGTTTGCCCGAGAAAATATTACTTTTCTTATTATCATATTGAATGATATGTCCATTAACATGATGTACTACACGAGTGTTGCCGGGAACAAATTCGATAGCTCGAACAAAAGTATCAGAAGGCAATTCAAAAGGAAATTTCATCAGAAAAAATTTATCTAAATTATCTCCTTTCAGAAAAAAAGTGTCGGGGTATTCAATTACAAAATCGGGTTTACCTAGGAATGATTTATACTGATACACCGGAGCTTTTGGAGCATTTTCTAAATTGCCCGGAGGGCAATCATGTTCAACCCATTCAACAATGCTGCTTATTTGAGTTTCATCTAATAAATTTTGACCAACAAATTGGGTATAATGTGGATCGGCAGGCCATGGAGGCATCATACGATTGACGCAAACGTACTTTATCATTTTAGCACGTTTTTTTATGTTCTCGTAATTAGTTAACGAAAAGCCTCCTATTCCATTAGGATTATGGCAATGTGTACAATGCTTAAAAATAATAGGCGCAATATCGTTTTCGTATGTTGGAATAGGTTTTTTAAAACAAGACGAAAGAATTCCAATCCCTAAAAGAAAAATAGCTGCTATTGAGAACTTATAATTTTTCATTGGGTTCAAAATTATTGAAATCAATGATATTGAACAACTATTTACATAAAATAAAAAAGCCCTGTATATGTTTTATACAGGGCTTTTTTGATCAATAAATTTTAAACTAATCTATCATTAGTTTAACGCTTTTAACATAGGTATTTGTTCTTACACGAACAATATATACTCCTTTACTGAAATCGGTAGTATTAATGGCAACCGTTTTTGAATTATAATTATTGCTGAATACCAGTTTTCCGGTAATATCCATTATCTCAACATTGTTAATTTGCTCGTTTGCATTAAGGTTAAATAAACCATTAGCCGGATTTGGATATAAAGAAAGCTGACTGGCTGATAAAGATTCCGGAGTACCCAAAAATTCCCAGTTGCCTACTTGTAACTGACGCATAATACGTGGGCAGAAATAATTAATTACTGTATCCATATAAGCTTTTCCTTTAACGGCAGACATTCCAGGGTTGCTTAATGTATTTGAAGCGTCAATAACATTAGCATCATAATTTTGTCCGGTAGCGGCATTCACAGCAGCAACAGTGGCAGTAAGTACATTAATGTCCCACCAATCCCATGGTGAACCCTGATTGGCAAAACGATTTATACTGGTGCGACTTGGTAAATCTATCGGGAATAAACCATCAGGATTATTTATAGTTACTGTTCCGCCAGAATTAATTAAATCATAACTATATGTTTTGTTATACAAAGAGCGTGCACGGGCTGTATATGGGTCACCGGAAAATAAAACATTGTTGTAGGCATTATTAAGCCCTTTGGCGTTGGCATTTTCAATAAACACATTGGCACCTTGAACATCAACCACATCTCCTTGAGTTGTTGGAACAACCACAATACCTGAATGGAAAGGGGCAAAAGGATCGCGGATGCAATGTACCGAAGCAACAGATGGCTCACCACTATTCATCCAAGCAGTATCGGCTAAAGCACCTCCAACATTCATTACCATGCTTACAGCATTAGAATAGCCTGAATATTCATAATTGTTGAAAGCTGCGTTACCTCCTGAACCATCAATATTGCCCAGTAAACTTGGTAAAATATAAGATTGTCCTTGTACAAAAAGAGGAGGTGCATCTATCTGACTAACAAATTTAGGCAACTCCATTTCAGCTTGTTTATCTAAATATCCTGTGGCTAAAGCTACATAGCCACCTGAACCATGGCCATACAATGCTATTTTACTATCATCAATATGGTATGGATTGTTGTTGGTAGCTTTTTCTTTACGCATATAACGAACGGCTGTTCTAACATCTAAGATAGCACGATAAACCGCTTGTAAAAGAGTACCTCTTCTAACTTCTTCATCGGTAGATGTAGGATTCCAACCTAAACGGTAGGTAGTAGAGGCCACCACATATCCTCTCTTGGCAAACTGCATACAAGCCTCCACAATAGCAGAATCTTTACGTGTTCCTGTTGGGGAGCCATTAATGATAGCCGGTAAAAAATTTCCTGTATGCAATACAATAATTAAAGGACGATTTGTTTCTGAATCTATTGACTGGTCGGGCTGATAAATATCCATTTTCAGCGCTTTCATGGCCGGAGCCCCACCGGTAAGTGATACTTCCATATTGTTGCCATAAGTTACATCAGGGGTAACTGTAATTTGGGCATTGGTAAAAATAGGGTCGTGATAACGATCTTGTGCATTTGCATTAAAGCAAAAGCCTAAAGATACCAATGAAAGAAGGCTAAGTAATTGTCTTTTCATGTTGAATAAAATTATTGGTTAGTTATGTAAAGTTAGTATTATTTTTTATTCCACTCAAATAAAATAGAAAAATAAGCCAAACGACCTATAGCAGGTCCACCAAAAACCTGGTATGGCTTATTCTTAAAAGCATTATAAATACGCTTACTGAAATTACTTTCTGTATTATCAAAAAGTTGCTGTAAACCCATAAGATTAGAAGCACCCAACTTAAATGTGCAATTAAGTAATGGAACTTTTAAATTGATTTGTGCATCTACCATATCATAGGTAGGGAGATACCCTGTAAATTGTGGCGAACCGGTAAATGTATAACCTTGCACCCATTTATAATTAATATTAAAACCCCAATGTTTAATTGAAAAATCGGGCAAACCTTTAATAATTTTACCCCAACTTATATCCGTTACCAAATCGCGTCCGTTTATCCCAATATTGAATTTGTTTTCGGGGGTATTGAATGCGGGAATTATCTGATCGTCTTTGCCCGAAAGGTTAAGTACATTCCATGAGTAATTGGTATTTAAAGCCAGCTTGGTAGCAAAATAGTAATTTAATCCTATGCTCAAACCTTGTGATGTAATTAATCCATCGGCATTGGCAGCCACCCTGTAAATTTGTGTTCCGGGACCAACTCTTACATAAGGCGCCTGCTTTAAATCAACCCCTATTTTATAACCTATAAAATCGGTATAAAAGCTGTAGTAATAACCGGCATCCACAAATATTTTATTAAATATAATACTGCGATAGCCTATTTCTATGGTTTTAACTTTTTCAGGTCTGATTGCCGCTACATTAAATCTTTTAAGCAGAGTAGAGTCTTGTTGTGGTTTGTCAATATACTCTTTAAGTGATGAAACAGTTACTAGATTATTTATACCTCCTAAATTTCCAAGCAAAATGGCTCTTCCCACATTATAGTATAAATATTGGTCGGCTAAAGTTGGATTACGTAAAGCTGAAGAAAAAGATATACGCAGGGTGTTATCTTTTATAGGATTATAAACAGCAGATAGGGCAGGAGAAAAAATATAATTAAAATTTTCATTTTTATCCATTCTTAAGGTAACAGTAGTCTTGAGTTTTTCATTCCACAATTTTTTTTCGATACCGGTATAAGCACCAAACTCAAAATTTTCAATTTTTCGGAAAGAGGCATTATCATTAATTAACTTACCCGGTAAAGTGTCATATCTGTTCAACAAAGTATCCCTAAATATAGTTCCTTTAGAATTTGGTAAAAACCAACGGGCATTACCTCCTACTATAATATCGAGCCATTCAGGAGTAAACTTGTATTCAGCTGATATATGGTATAGTTTTGAGCGATCATAAAACTTTGAACCATTTTCATTAAATCTGCGTGCTGTAATACTATTAAAAACCGAATCAAATTGCGGTGTTCCTAATTCGTATTCGGAATTTGGGTAAGTAGTTGTTGATTGATTGGCGTATAGATTTGCAGCGTAATGGAATGCATTAATTAAATCAGGATATTGACTTAAAATGGTTTGAGCTAAAGCTGTATCATATACTTGTCCTACTCCCGGAGGTTTTGGAAAACCCGTAATTCCTCTAATGTTGTTACGAACATTGCTGGCCCAGTATTGTTGATATCGCTTAAACCAATCAATATCGGGTTTACTGGCAGTGCTAATCTTAAAGGCTGTTTGAACTATGTCATAAGATTCACCTGCGTCTTCACCGGTAGTATATGCTCTAATAAAAAATTTATCATTTTGTCTAACTTCTACACGAGCCTGATAAAACTGAATGTTTTTTAATGCATAGCGATTGTCGCCTTGATATATGGTGCTTCCACGACTATAGTTACCGGCAACTATGGCCTCTACTTTTTCGTTAATTTTATAATGTAGAGAGGCTTGGGTTTTAATGTTTTCGGTGTTATAATCAACTAAATCAATTTCTTTATAACCGTTACGGTAAATTACTCCTAATCCGGGATAGTTTATTTGACCTGAGTAACTGGTATAATCATTACTTCCACCTAAGGCTTCATCGCCATAAATATTTACTGCATCATATCCTCCCGGATTGTTTATACCGGTTTTTGAATCAATGGTGGGGCTGTAATTAGTAGCTTCCCAATCATATGCTTTTAAAGTGTAAATATTAAATTTATAAGCAAACTTTTCTTCTCCCTTTTTGTTTTTAACTACATCGGCCCAGCGTATAGCATACTCATTCAAATTTCTTTCGCCTACTTTTGCCATAGCACTTAATCCTTTAAACTGCCAAGGATTTTTGGTAGTCATATTAATTACTCCATTAAAAGCATTAGGTCCGTAAAACGCAGAGCTGGCTCCTGCAATAATATCTACTTTCATAACGTCTAATTCAGAAGTTCCTAAGAAATTTCCTAAAGAGAAATTTAATCCGGGCGATTGATTATCAACTCCATCAATTAACTGTAAGGATCGTACCGGTGAAGTGCTGTTAAACCCTCGGGTATTGATAACTTTAAATCCAAGGCTAGCAGCATTAATATCAACTCCTTTCATATTGGCTAAGCCTTCATAAAAGCTGCCTGCTGCAACTTCTTTTATAGCTATTAAATCCATAGCTTCTACCGTTAATGCTGCTTGTTTTTGCTTTTCGCTAATTCTTATATCCGATACTTCTACTGCCTTTAACATGGTTTCGTTTGACTGTAGGGTAATTATCAAGTTTTCGCTTGCTTTATTAACAACTATTTCTTTATTGTTGTACCCTATAAATGAAACACTTATTGTTAGGGGAAAAACGTGGTTGGTAACAATTTTAAATTTACCGTCAAAATCGGTAGCTGCTGCCTCATTAGTTCCTTTTATAACTACAGTTGCACCATATAACGCTTCATTACTTTTTTCGTCTTTTAGCACACCGCTAATGGTAGATTGGGCATATCCTTGAAATACTCCAATAAATATTAGTAATAACAGAATTATGATTTTCTTCATGCGGTATGTTTAATCCAATACAAATAGTAAATTTAATAAATTAAACTAATTTTTTCTTTCGCGCCATAGTTCATTAAATGATTTTGTAGCTAATTGTGGCATAACACGACTATTCCCTAACGATTTTTTCATCATTTGTTTAAAAACAAAGCCTTTAAATTTAGGCCCAAACTTGTTCATATTGCTTCTTTTCATTACTGCTTTTTTCCATAAATAGTTAGATATAGTATTACTATTAGGGTATTGCTTATTGTTGAAAGCGTTTCTGCGACTGTAATATAATAATGAAGTTAAATCAATATGCATAGGGCAAACCTCATTATAACCCGAAAATACAGTTGATGCATAAGGCAAATGCATATATTCATCATTTTTTTCAAGAGCATAACTAACTAATGAACCATAAGGCCCTGTATAAATTGTTCCCGAAGAATCCTCTCCCGCATATAAAGTAACAGGGCAAACTCTTGTACAGGCATTGCAATGTAAACAATTTAAAAGTGAGCGTTGTTCATGGTCGGCCATAATATGGGTACGCCCATTATCCAGTAATATTAAAAATATATCATCAGTTAAAAAATCATCATCATTATTTTTGTTTCCATTATAAATACAAATATTTGAAGGCAGTGGTTCCCCGAATTTATTAGTGCTATATAGTGAGGCTATTAACTCAATATCATTAAAACTTGATAAAATATTATTTATTTCACACACAAATATTTGCGAGTGGGCATTAGCTTGTAATTTTTCCGATTGATTATTATCATTAAAACACACAATGCTGCTGCTGTCAGCAACTATAAAATTAGCCTCGGTAACTGATATGTATGGTTGATTAATTTCATTGGTTTGATGTATGTTTTTTAGCAACTCTTCATTACCTTTACATAATTCCTGAAATATTTTTTTATCATCAATATAAAGCGGTAAATCTTTTTGCTTACATATTTCTGAAATTTCCGTTAGTGCATATTGTGCATCAGTAGCCCATATTACTTTTATTCTAGTATTTTTTAAATTAAATTCAAAATTAGCCAACAATGTATCGCAATTCTCTAAAGCCTTGTTTTTAATATACGAAGCTCTTATAGTAGCCAAATCGTAATTATCAAAAAAAGTTTTGGCATACTCTACCCGTTTATTGATAAATTTATTATGTTCATCTTGTGCTGTAATTTTATCTTTATGCAGTATATGCAATTTTGATTTATCAATATATTCCTGATATTTTTTCATGTTTTTTATTAAAATCAACAAGATATTTTATTTACTCGGTTTAAATGCCTCCCACCTTCAAATGAGGTATTTAAAAAAATATCTACAATGTCAAGTAATTCATTTTTCTTTAAAAACCTGCCGGGTAAAGCTAAAATATTAGCATCGTTATGTTGCCTGCTTAAAGTAGCAATTTCAGTATTCCAACATAGTGCCGAGCGTATTTTGGCATACTTATTGGCAGTAATATTAACGCCCTGACCACTTCCACAAATTAATATACCAATAGTAAATTCTTTATTTTCAACCGCTTTTGCAACAGCATGTGCAATATCAGGATAATCAACACTTTCAGTACTATAAGTACCAAAATCTTTATATTCAATATTTTTACTTTTTAAGTATTCTATAATAATACTTTTAGCTTCAAATCCTGCATGGTCGCTACCTATAGCTATAATCATATAAATTATTATTAAATATTTTTCAAAATTAATGTACTATATAACCAACTTTACCCTATTAAAATATTACTATCAACAAACATATTAACCATCATTATTTATTTAATCAACTATCTTATATTGTATAGTTTAGAGCTGAAACATAATAAAAATAATATCTATAATAAATTTTAAACAATGCCTATGTGAATTATTGTGTATAACTAAACATATTAATTTAAAAAAATTGTTGCATTTTAAATAACACAATTTGTATGTATTAATATTTTAAAAAAGCAATTGTTTTTCATTAAAAAATACTGACATTTTCAAGTTTGATTTTTAACAAACAAATCTGTCTAAACACAACAAAGTTATTAATAAATATAATACTTAACAACTGTTAATAACCTACTATAATTATTGATTTTAAATAATTTATCATAATAATAATGGTTAAAAATATGTTATAATTATTTTATAAGTTAAATTTACATGCTAAAACCAAAAAATCTATAAACACTATTAACAAGCTAATAATAACAACAAAACTTTTTTAAAAAATAAAATTATAATTATGATAATATAGAATGTTGATTCTTGAAAACTAATTTTTAGAAAAAACAAAAAATAAAAACAGATATTTGAACTTCATTATTTTTAAAAATCATGAATCATGGAAACTACAGAAACAGATATTTTTGAAGATATAAAACAACTAAAAAAACAAAAAAACGCTATTATACTTGCTCATTACTACCAGGAAGGAGATATTCAAGATGTGGCCGATTATATAGGCGACAGCTTGGGTTTATCACAGCAAGCAGCTAAAACCAATGCTGATATTATTGTTTTTGCAGGAGTACACTTTATGGCCGAAACTGCTAAAATACTTTCTCCTCAAAAACGTGTTTTTTTACCGGACCTAAATGCAGGTTGCTCCTTAGCAGATAGTTGCCCTACTGAGGATTTCAGAAAATTTAAAGAAGCTCACCCCGATCATATAGTTATCAGTTATATTAACTGCTCAGCCGAAATTAAAGCCTTAACCGATATTGTTTGCACAAGTAGTAATGCTGTACAAATTATTAACGATTTACCTAAGGAGCAAAAAATAATATTTGCTCCTGACAGAAATTTAGGTCAATATATTAAAAAACTTACCGGACGCGATATGTTGTTGTGGAATGGCAGTTGTATGGTACACGAAATTTTTTCAGCCAAAAAAATTACCCAATTACAGCACGAACATCCTAATGCCAAACTAATAGCTCATCCGGAGTGCGAAGAAGTGGTTTTAGATATGGCTGATTTTATAGGGAGTACATCAGCACTACTTAAATATGTTGTTAACAATGACAGTAAAGAGTATATTGTAGCAACCGAACCCGGTATTTTGTATGAAATGACAAAGCGTGCCCCTGATAAAATTTTAATACCGGCCCCTCCAAATAATAATTGTGCCTGTAATGACTGCCCACACATGAAACTAAATACGCTTGAGAAATTATATGCTTGCTTGAAAAATGAAAAACCCGAAATAATTATAGAAGAATCACTCAGAAAAAAAGCAGAAAAATCAATTTTAAAAATGCTTGAAATTTCAGCACGACTTGGATTATAAAAAAAACTGTTGTTTTATATGACAATAAAAAAAATCTTATTAATATTTACTTTTACCCTTGGCTTAATCTTTGTTTTGCAAGCGCAAAATAATGTAATTAGTGATGGATTTAAACAATATACTTATCCTAATGGTAAAGTAAGCAGCGAGGGTTTTATTAAAAACGGCAAACCTGATGGTTATTGGAAAAATTATTATGAGAACGGAATTTTAAAAAGTGAAGGAAACAGAAAAAATAACGAACTGGACAGCTTATGGAAATTTTATAATGAAGAAGGAAAACTTACCCTAACATACGAATATAAACAAGGTAAAAAAAACGGATATAAAACTGTTTATGACACGGAAAGCCATAACAAAATATCTGAAGAGCCTTTTGTGAATGACACAAGACAAGGGATGGCTTATTATTACAAAGATAATTACAGATATAAGGAAATACCATTTGAAAATGGTAAAGAAAATGGTATTGGTAAAGAATATTTAATAGATGGTTTAATACAAAGTATTACCCTTTATAAAAATGGATTTATAGCGCGCGATGAAAAAATAAACCGTACCGATAAAATGAACTTAAAACAAGGTATTTGGAAAGAGTTTTACCCCAGTGGTGCTGTTTATAAAGAAATGCGCTATAGAGATAATAAACTGGATGGTTATCTTAAAATTTTTGAACCGGACGGAAATTTACAAAAGGCTGAAAAATATGTTGATGGAGTATTACAACAAAATGTTGCTGAATTGGTAAAGTTAGATGTTGTAACTACTTACTATGATTCAGGTAAAAAGAAAAGCTCCGGAACATATAAAGACGGTTTTCCTGAGGGCTTTACCAGAAGATTTAGCGAAGAAGGTGTAATTATTGGCAGTGAACTATACAAGGACGGCTATAAAATTGGTGAAGGTATATATGATGAGAAAGGCTATAAACAAGGCAAATGGAAAGAATTTTATATAAGTGGTGAGCTAAAGGCTGAAGGCGAATATGTAAACGATAAAAAAATAAACGAATGGGTTTATTATTATCAAAATGGAAAAATAGAACAAAGAGGCAAATACGATAAAAGTAATAAACCTACAGGCGATTGGAAATGGTATTACGAAAGCGGTAACATATTACGAACCGAAACGTTTATGAGAGGCCGAGCCGAAGGTGAAATGGTTGAATATACAGACAGCAGTCAGGTAGTTACTAAAGGACATTTTGTAGATGGAGAAAAAGAAGGTTTTTGGCTAAGTAATGATGGCGATATGCGCTATGAAGGCGAATATAAAAATGGTTTACGAAGTGGTCTCTGGAAAATATATTACAATAATAACGGTAAGTTAGCCGAAGAGGGCTCATATATTGAAGGATTACCAAATGGCAAGTTTCGTTTTTATTACATTAACGGAAAAATAAAAGAAGAAGGGGAGTATATGATGGGAAACAAAGAAGGGAATTGGAAAAAATACGATACCGAAGGCCTACTATACACAACTATCCAATTTAACAATAATATAGAAGTAAAAATTGATGGTTTTAAAGTTAAAGAGGAAGATAGCTCAATAAATGAAAAGTAGTTTTATTAAAATCTTAAAAAAATACGCTTTACTTTATTAATATTTATGAAATTTTGAACCATTTGTGGTTTATTACTATCGCCTTAAAACATAAAAAACATCAGCTTATACAGCACTTTTATCTTTACTTGGTAATAATTTAAGTCACAAGATTTCAATTTAAAAATTAAAAAGTTATATTATATATTTGCTTTTTATAATTGAATTAACAGAATAACAATATACATAATGAAAACAAACCACGAAATAGATTATAGAATTTTTGGAGAAGAAATGCAATGTGTTGAAATTGAACTCGACCCTCAAGAATCGGTTGTGGCCGAGCCCGGCAGTTTTATGATGATGGATGCTGATGTTAAAATGGAAACTATTTTTGGCGATGGCAGCAAGCAAAACACGGGCATTATGGGAAAATTATTTTCGGCAGGGAAAAGACTGCTTACCGGAGAAAGCTTATTTGTTACAGCTTATACTAATATAGGAAATGGGAAAAAAAATGTCACATTTGCTTCGCCCTATCCCGGAAAAATTATACCGCTTGATTTGTTTCAAATGCAAGGTAAAGTAATATGCCAAAAAGACGCTTTTTTGTGTGCAGCCAAAGGTGTAAGTATTGGTATTGAGTTTCAACGAAAATTAGGAACCGGATTATTTGGTGGCGAAGGATTTATTATGCAAAAACTTGAAGGTGATGGAATGGCTTTTGTTCATGCCGGAGGTAATATTTTGCAAAGAGATTTGAGACCTGGCGAAACATTAAAAATTGATACCGGTTGTATTGTGGCTTTTACATCAATGGTTAATTACGACATTCAGTTTGTAGGAGGCATTAAAAACACAATCTTTGGAGGCGAAGGATTGTTTTTTGCAACTCTTACCGGACCCGGAACAGTTTGGATTCAGTCTTTACCAATTAGCAGATTGGCAAGTCGTATTTTACAGTATAGCCAACCCGGAAATCGTAAAGAAGAAGGCAGTATTTTAGGAGGATTAGGCAACTTGCTTGATGGTGATGGTAGATAAAAGATATTTAGGCATAGATTTTGTTAACTAATAATATAGAAGTTTAAGTAATTTTGTACTTTATAGAATGAAAAAAGTTATTGCTATATTAATGCTTTTTGTGTATAACCTTTCCCTGTCGGGGTCGGTTTTGCAATTGCATTATTGCAGCGATAATTTAGAGTCGGTAAGTTTAAGTAATAACGAACAAAGTTGTTGTTGCAGCAGCGAAGCTCAGGATGAATGTATGTCCGATATGCCTGCTGATAACAATTCTGATAATTGTTGTAACAATGTTGAAATAAGCCTTAAAACAACACTCGATAATTATATTAACAGCAATATTGTTCAAATTCAAAAACAATTGCCTGTTATTTTCCACTTAACAGCCGAGCATAATTTTTTATTTTCTGCTCAACAACCCGAAATACAAAAAACATTTTTTGTTGATAAAGCTCCGCCTAACGGAAACTGGCAAAACCAACCCCTTTACCGCATTTACGGGAAAATAGTATATTATGGATAATAGTTTTTTTATTTTTTAATAAAATCTAACTATTACAAACCTTTATATACTTAAATCAACATGAAAAATATATTTTTAACAATCATAGCTGTGCTTATTGTAGGAATAGTTTCTGTAAAGGCACAAAACAAAGCAAAAATTCAAACCGATACCATACATGTTAGCGGAATATGCGATATGTGTGAAAAACGTATTGTAGATGCAGCCTATATTAAAGGCGTAAAACGTGCCGATTGGGACAAAAATACCGGAATATTGAAAGTAGTTTACAACAGTCAAAAAACTTCAATAAGCGAAATAGAAAAAAATATTGCTGCCACCGGACACGATGCCGGAAAAACCAAAGCAAACATTAATGATTATAAAAAACTTCCTGAATGCTGCGCCTATAAGGAAGTAGGAATACACTAATTTTATTACTTGAAAATAAAGTTATTTCCCTTTTTGGGAATAGTGTTGTTATTGACTATAGTGGACATGTCTTGGGCGCAAAATGCTGACACTGTTGTTACTAATAATAACAAAAATGTAAAAGGCTATATTTATGATGCAGTTTCGCACGAGCCTATGATTGGAGTTACCGTACAAAGTTTAAATAATACTTATGTTTGGGTAACTGATTTTCATGGTTATTTTAACTTGGAAGTTCCGGATACAGTAAAAAGTCTGAAACTAAGTTATTTAGGATACGAAACTACCCTTATTGATGCTACTGCCAACGATACACTCAGAATATATTTAAACGAATCAAAAGGAATAAATCTTAAAGAAGCAACTATAGTAGGTCGTCAATCAAATACCACAATCAGCACCTTAGGAATAGCCAAAACCGAGAAAATTGGGCTTGGTGAATTGATGAAAGCCGCTTGCTGTAATTTGAGCGAAAGTTTTGAAACCACTCCTTCGGTTGATGTTGGGTTTACCGATGCTGTTAGCGGCTATAAACAAATACAAATGCTTGGTTTGGCCGGCACTTATACCTCATTTACACGCGAGAATATACCGGATATTCGTGGTTTGGCAGCTATTACCGGATTGACTTTTACGCCCGGAACTTTTGTGGAAAGTATTCAACTGAGCAAGGGTGCAGGCAGTGTGGTAAATGGATTTGAAGGAACAGCCGGACAAATAAATGTAGAGTGGTTTAAACCATTTGAAGACAAAAGCCCACAGTTTATTATTAACGGATACCAAAGTGTTCAAGGTCGCTCCGAAGGAAACTTCGTAGCCAATCATAGTTTCAATAAACGCCTTTCAACAAGTGTTTTACTGCACGGCAGGGGAGATTTTAAAAAGGTTGATATGAATAATGATAAATTTTTGGATAACCCATTAGGCTCCGTTTTTGTAGGTGCTAACCGATGGTTTTATTTTGGCGAAAATGGATGGGAAATACAGGGAGGTGTAAAGGCCATTGCCTTAAATACTCATGGCGGACAGTTTAACCACAAAAAGGGTGATGAGCAACTATCGGGCAACAGCCCCTGGGGTTATCAAAACAAAACCGACCGTATTGAAACCTGGGCTAAGATTGGGAAAGTAAATTTAGAAACACCATATAAAAGTATGGGGCTTCAGCTATCGGGCATTTACCACGACCAAAGTAATCAATTTGGTGCCACACCATATAACGGAAACCAACGCAGCTTCTACACCAATTATATTTATCAGTCAATCATTAATAATACTAACCATATTATTAAAATGGGGGCATCAGCTATATTTGATCAGTACTATGAGAGCTTTAAAACCGTTAATTTTAGCCGCACCGAAATAGTACCCGGTGTGTTTACCGAATATTCGTGGAAACATACCGAAAAGTTTAATTTGGTGGCAGGACTTAGAGCCGATTATAATAACCTATTCGGAACTTTTGTAACACCACGGCTGCATATACGCTATGCACCTACTCAAAACACGGCATTTAGAGCCTCAGCCGGAAGAGCTCAGCGAACAGCTAATTTTATTGCCGAAAATATGGGTTTAATGGCAAGTTCACGTAGTTTCTTAATTAATAGTCGAAATTTTAGCAGCATTACCGAATATCCAAGAAACAACTACCCTTTTGCCCCCGAAGTAGCCTGGAATATGGGAGTTAATTTCACCCAAAAATTTATGCTTAATTATCGTGATGGAACATTTGGTTTAGATTATTATTATACTGATTTTACCAATCAAGTAGTAGTTGATATTGAAAAATTCCGGGAGGTAAACTTTTATAATCTCAACGGAAAGTCCTATTCACATAGTATTCAGGCACAGTTAGATTATGAGCCTATACGTTTTTTTGATGTTAGATTAGCTTATCGCTTTTATGATGTTAAAACAACCTATAGCGGCCAATTATTAGAAAAACCGTTGATAGCCTCATACCGTGCATTTTTAAATTTGGGCTTTAGCACACATAATCATTGGAAATTTGATTATACTGTACAATGGATGGGAAGTAAGCGCTTGCCTCAACATTATGACGACCACCTAAAAAAGGTAGTTGTTTCAGGAAAATCACCAAGTTTTTGGTTAATGAATACACAAATAAATAAGAGTTTTAATAATGATGCTTTTAGTATTTACGTAGGGGCCGAAAACTTACTAAATGTAATGCAACATCCTTTAATTATTGGGGCTTCTGATCCTTTTGGAAATAATTTTGATGCCTCTTTAATTTGGGGCTCAGCTATGGGTAGAAATATTTATGCCGGTTTTAGAATTAACATTGCCCCAAAAAATAAGAACAACTAACATAAACTTTACAAGTAGAATAAGTAACAATTGTATAAAAAAGTATATATTTGCATATTAAAGCAATATTTTTTTATGAAAAAAACTACTTTACTTATTCTGCTTATTTCTATTTTTTCAATAAAAAGTTTTAGCCAAACAAGCCCTACGGCTTTTGATTTGTCGAGTGGCAGTTACACATTTACCCAATGGGACAGTAGTATCACTATTAACCCCCCATTAACTTATCCGGCCAATATGATTTTTCATACTACGGCTACCAAAGATCCGGGAGTTAATGCAGTAGCTAATGGCGACTGGGCATGCTCTTATGATTTACAAAACGGTTGTTTCTTTAAAGGAGAAGGGGCTTTAGGTTTTGCATTTAAAAACATTACCACAAGTCAAGACACAAATTGCAGAGTTAACGGTACAGGAGCTAATGTATTTGTGGGCGATGCTACTTTGGCCTTAAATACCACTAATTGCCAAAATATAACTATATCTTGGGTTGGACGCATGCTGTCAAGCTTTAATTACGCGCCTCCTCCAAATCAAGTTTCTAGATTTTATGGCATAGCCTGCCAGTACCGAATAGGCAGCAGCGGCCCATTTACCAATTTACCGGGCAATTATTTATTTTTGTGTAATAACGATACCAATAGTTACAAGGTATTAGGAACAGCAGATACCTTAGTATCCTTATTGCCCGACACTTGTAACAATCAGCCTTTAGTTGAAATACGTTGGATGTATCATCAAACAGCTCAAAACTATGGCGGACCAAGACCAATTTTGGGTGTTGATGAAATAAATGTAACACATAACATACCTACTAAAGCTATTGCCAACACCAACGAAAGTAAGGCACTTAGCCTTTATCCTAACCCTGTGATAAACGGAAAAATATTTTTAAATAAAACAGTTCATTTTACCGTTGTGGATATGCTAGGGCAACAAATTACCAAACCGGTTTACGGAAAAGAGTTTAATACCGATAATTTGTCAAAGGGCATATATTTTATCAAAACTACAGATGGCGAAACAATCAAGTTTTTGAAGCAATAGCAGTTAATCTTATTTTAAAAAGAGTTTGTTTATAATGCAGCAATGACAACTAAATCTGTACTCATAATATGCCTGATAAGTTTTGCATGGTTGTCATGTTTAAAAAAAGAAACAGCCTCGCCCGTTCCCGAAATAGAATTTAAGGACATTGTAACTTATAAAGATTCGGCCAATTTATTTATAGGTTTTATTGATGGCGATGGCGATATAGGATTAACCCAAAACGATACCATTCCCCCTAATAACTACAATTTATTTATTACTTATATCGAAAAACAAAAGGGACAATGGGTATATCGTGAGCTTCCGGCCGATTTTAACTACCGTATTCCGGTAATTAATAGTAGTGGCAAAAAGAAAAAAATACAAGGGGTTATAAAAGTAGCAATTCAACCGTATTACTACGATCCTTTTTCGAGTTACGATACTATTAAGTACGAAATTTATATCACCGATAAGGCTTTAAATAAAAGCAATATTATTTCAACTCCCGAAGTTATTATTTCAAAATAAATACTTGCATTAATACATCATATACAACCATGGAAATTAAAACAGGCTTATTACTGTCTGCCATTGAAAACCCGGACGACTTAAAGAAACTTAAGGAGGAACAACTTATACAAGTATGTAATGAGCTAAGACAGTTTATTATTGACATAGTATCGGTAAAAGGCGGTCACTTTGGAGCAAGTTTAGGGGTGGTTGAGCTTACCGTAGCATTGCATTATGTTTTTAATACACCTAACGATTTATTGGTGTGGGATGTGGGTCATCAAGCCTATGGACATAAAATACTAACAGGCCGCAGAAAAGAGTTTCATACCAATAGAATTTATAAAGGTATTAGCGGATTTCCTAAACGAAAAGAAAGCATTTATGATGCTTTTGGGGTAGGCCATTCAAGTACATCTATTTCGGCTGCTTTGGGTATGGCCGTAGCCGACAGATACAAAGGAGAAAACCAGAAACAACATATTGCAGTAATTGGAGATGGCGCACTTACAGGAGGTATGGCATTTGAAGGACTTAATCATGCAGGTGTTGAAAACACCAATTTATTGGTTATTTTGAATGATAACTGTATGAGTATTGATCCCAATGTAGGTGCTTTAAAAGAATATCTGACAGATATTACTACCTCACAAACCTACAATAAGGTGAAAGATGAGGTGTGGAAATTATTGGGGAAAATAAGCAAATTGGGACCTAATGCACAAGAAATTGCCTCAAAAATAGAAAGCGGATTAAAATCGGCTATGTTAAAGCAAAGTAATTTGTTTGAGTCGTTAAAGTTCAGATACTTTGGGCCGGTTGATGGGCATGATGTGGTAAGATTAACAAAAGTACTTAAAGATTTAAAGCAAATACCCGGACCTAAAATACTGCATTGCCTTACCGTTAAAGGTAAAGGGTATAAATTTTCTGAAGAAGGAAATCAAACAATATGGCACTCTCCCGGATTGTTTAATAAAGAAACCGGAGAAATTATTAAAGTAGGAGGTAATCAACCACAACCACCTAAATATCAGGATGTTTTTGGACACACTATTGTTGAGTTAGCTGAACAAAACAAGAAAATAATAGGGGTAACACCCGCCATGCCATCGGGCTGTTCATTAAACCTTATGTTGGAAGCTATGCCCGACCGTGCTTTTGATGTTGGTATTGCCGAACAGCACGCAGTTACATTTTCGGCAGGTATGGCTACGCAGGGCTTAATTCCATTCTGTAATATTTATTCATCATTTATGCAGCGAGCCTATGATCAGGTAATTCATGATGTAGCCTTACAAAATTTAAATGTAATATTTTGTTTAGATCGTGGTGGTTTTGCCGGTTCTGATGGGGCTACACATCATGGAGCTTACGACTTAGCCTATATGCGTTGTGTTCCAAACATGATAGTTTCGGCTCCAATGAATGAGGAAGAACTAAGAAACCTTATGTTTACGGCACAACAAGAAAATATGGGTCCTTTCACGATTAGATATCCGAGAGGGAACGGGGTAATGACCAATTGGAAAAAACCTATGAAAACCATACCTATTGGGAAAGGGCGTAAGCTGCGCGATGGCAAAGACCTAGCGATTCTTAGTATTGGACATATTGGTAATATGGCTACCGATGCTTGTGATACTTTATCGAAAAAAGGGATTGAAGCCGCACATTATGATATGCGGTTTGCAAAACCTTTGGATGAAATGATTTTACATGAAGTATTTGGTAAGTTTGATAAGGTAATTACGGTTGAGGATGGTTGTATTATTGGAGGAATGGGAAGTGCGGTAATAGAGTTTATGGCTGATAATGGATATATGGCTCATGTAAAACGATTGGGTATTCCGGATCGCTTTGTGGATCACGGAGAGCAAAAAGAATTGTATGCTGAGTGTGGGTTTGATGCCCAAGGTATATATAATACGGCATTGGAGCTTTTGGCAGAGAAAAACAATGCTATGGTAAGCTAATTGATAATTTTAAGGCAAAGAGCCTAAAGGTTTTACTTGAGATAATTTATGCAATAAGATGCAAGAAATACTAACAAAAAAGGCTGACTAATAGTCAGCCTTTTTTGTGTTAAGAAAACAAGTACTAGCAAAAATGATCATAGGCTAATTTTAAGCCATCTGCTATAGCCTGAGGTCCTTTTCCTTCAATATGGTGTCTTTCTACAAAATGCACTAATTTACCATCTTTAAATAAAGCAATAGAAGGTGATGACGGAGGATATGGCAACATATAATTTCTTGCTGCGGCAACAGCCTCATTGTCAAACCCGGCAAAAACGGTAACTAATTTTGAAGGTTTCTTTTCGTTGTTAATAGACTGAATAACACCCGGACGAGCAGCACCGGCAGCGCAACCACATACTGAGTTTACAAAAACAAGAACGGTTCCGCTTTTTTGGTTTAAAACATTTTCAACAGCATCAGCGCTGGTTAAATCTTCAAAGCCTACATTGGTCATTTCGGCTTTCATTGGTTTTACAAGTTGTTCTGGATACATCTTAAATTCAAGGTTTAAGTTGAGTAAATATTAAATTATTGATAATAAGGCATCAAACAGTGTGCCCTTGTTTAACAAACTGCTAAACTGTCATTATTTCTTTTTCCTTTTGCTCTAAGTGTTTATCGGCTTTTTCGGTAAAAGAATTGATTATATTTTGAATTTTGGTTTCTGCGGTTTTAATTAAATCGTCAGGAGTACCTTCTTTATTCAGTTTTTTGAGAACTTCGTTGGCATCGCGTCTAAGATTGCGTAATACCACTTTACAGTTTTCTGTTTCTGCTTTAGCCTTTTTTACTAAATCTTTTCTTCTTTCTTCGGTAAGCGGTGGAACCATTATGCGTATAAGCACACCATCATTTTGAGGATTAAATCCAAGATTTGAAGCCATAATAGCCTTTTCTATAGGTGTAATGCTCGATTTTTCCCAAGGTTGAATAACAATAGTTCGTGCATCAGGAGTGCTAATGCTGGCCACATTACTGATTGGCGATAATGCTCCGTAGTACTCTACTTGAATATTGTCTAACATAGCGGGATTAGCTTTACCTGCACGTACTTTGGCAAGCTCTGCTTCAAGATGTTTAATGGCTTTTCCCATTTCAACTTCTGTTGAATCCAGGCAAGCCTTTATTTTTTCTGAACTCATAAAATTTATCTTTTTAGTTTGTAAAATTACTGCATTTCTACTAATGTACCTAATTTCTCGCCCTCCACTAATTTACTTAAATTTCCTTTTTTGTTCATATCAAAAACAATAATAGGCAGTCTGTTTTCTTTACAAAGGGTAAAAGCTGTCATATCCATTACATTTAACCCTTTCTGATATACTTCGTCAAAGCTAATATTTTCATACTTTACAGCGTTTTTATCCTTTTCAGGGTCAGAAGTATAAATGCCATCAACACGCGTTCCTTTAAGTATGGCATCGGCTTCTATTTCTATAGCTCTTAAAGAAGCGGCTGTATCAGTTGTAAAATATGGGTTTCCGGTTCCGGCTCCAAAAATTACCACTCTTCCTTTTTCTAAATGTCTTACGGCTTTTCTTCTAATAAACACTTCGCAAATAGCCTCCATTTTAATAGCACTTTGAAGGCGGGTTTGCACACCTAAACGCTCTAAGGCACTTTGTAGAGCCATACTATTTATTACTGTTGCCAACATTCCCATATAATCGCCTTGCACCCTGTCCATTCCTCCTTCCTCGGCCTGAATTCCTCTAAAAATATTGCCGCCCCCAATAACTATAGCAACTTGTAATCCTTTATCAACTACCTCTTTTATGTCATTAGCATATTGCTCAAGACGTAAATTATCAATACCAAATTGTTTGTCGCCCATTAAAGACTCGCCACTTAGTTTTAAAAGTATTCTTTTATATTTCATTGGTTTTTGATTTTTAATATTCAAAAAAAAAGAGAGAATATTTTCTCTCTTTTTTAAAGTTTGATAGACCATTAACCTAAGGCTACTCGTCTAAATCCTGTTGCTGTTAGCCCTTTTTCACTGTCATTCATATACTGGGCAATAGTTTTTTTATTATCTTTTATAAATTCCTGATTAAGCAGAGTGCTTTCTTTATAGAATTTGTTGAGCTTGCCCATAGCTATTTTTTCAAGCATTTCTTCCGGTTTTCCTTCGGCACGGGCTTGTTCTTTACCAATTTCTATTTCGCGTTCTAAAATTGAGGCGTCAACGCTGTCTTTATCTAAAGCTACAGGAGCCATAGCTGCTACTTGCATAGCAACATCACGTAATACTTGAGTATCTGCACACTTGTTGAAACCAACAATGCTGGCTACTCTGTTTCCGGGATGATTATAAGCAACTATACATTCAGCCGAAACAGATTCGTATCTTCCCAACTCAATTTTTTCGCCAATTTTCCCTACATAATCAATAATGGTGTCAGCAAGTGTTCTTCCATCAAGTTGAATAGCTTTTAAGGCATCTAAATCACTTGGCTTGTGGGTAATGGCTGCATCAATAATTTTTTCGGCAAAGGCAACAAAATCAGCATTTTTTGCAACAAAATCTGTTTCGCAATTTAAGGAGATAATAGCACCAAACTTGTTATCGGAAGGAATTTTTGCAATTACATAACCTTCTTTGGCCTCACGGTCTTCACGGTTAGCAGCTACTTTTTGTCCTTTCTTTCTTAAAATATCAATGGCTTTTTCAAAATCACCTTCAGCTTCAACCAATGCTTTTTTGCAATCCATCATACCGGCACCGGTTTGTGTACGTAACTTGTTTACTTCTGCTGCGGTTATATTTACAGTTGTTGATGACATTTTGTGTATTTAAATTGAGTTTATAAAATTATTTTCTAGGTCTTTTGGTTCTGCGTTCTTCTTGCTCTCCACCCTCTTCGGCAGTTACTTCAGTAACAGCAGCTTCATGATCCTTTTCGGCAGAATCTTCATCTTTATCTTTATCTACTTTTCTTTCAGACAATCCTTCTTGTATTGCTTTAGTTACTGTATCCATAATAATTTGGATAGATTTTGACGCATCGTCATTGGCAGGGATAGCAAAATCAACTAAATTAGGATTGGTGTTGGTATCAACAATAGCAAAAGTAGGGATGTTTAATTTGCGTGCTTCAGAAACGGCAATATGCTCTTTACTGATATCTACTATAAATAAAGCAGCAGGAAGCCTGGTTAAGTCAGCAACACTACCCAAGGTTTTTTCCAGTTTTTCTCTTTCACGGGTAATTAACAATCGCTCTTTTTTGTTTATATTTTCCCAAGTACCATCGGTTTTCATTTTATCAATGGAACCCATTTTCTTAATGGCTTTACGTATAGTAGCAAAGTTGGTAAGCATTCCGCCCGGCCATCTTTCTGTAACGTAGGGCATATTGATATTTTTAACGCTGTTTGACACCACATCTTTAGCTTGCTTTTTGGTGGCAACAAACAAAACTTTTTTGCCCGATTTGGCTATTTGTTTTAAAGCATCACAAGCTTCATCTAGCTTAACAACAGTTTTATTAAGGTCAATGATATGAATGCCATTTTTTTTCATAAAAATATAAGGAGCCATGGCAGGGTTCCATTTGCGGGCCAAGTGACCAAAGTGTACACCGGCTTCTAATAAATCATTATAGTTTGCTCTTGACATGAGTTATAAAAATTCGTATTAAATTAAAAAGTAAATAAATATTAACGTTTGCTGAACTGGAATCTCTTACGAGCTTTCTTTTGTCCGGGCTTTTTACGCTCAACCATTTTAGGGTTACGGGTTAATAAACCAAGAGGTTTTAAAGCCGCTCTATTTTCGTTATTAACTTCAACAAGAGCTCTGGAAATGGCTAAACGTACAGCTTCGGCCTGTCCGGTAATACCACCACCGTCAACATTAACCTTTACATCATAATTTCCAACGAGGTTGCAAACAGCAAAGGGCTGATTGATTTTTGCTTGTAAGGGTTCTGTTTTAAAGTATTCTTTATAATCTCTATTATTGATGGTTATTTCACCTTTGCCTAATTGCATATATATACGAGCAACGGCAGTTTTTCTTCTTCCAATGGTATTTGTTACGTCCATTATTTTTTACTATTTTATTGTATTAAGTTTAACCAATGTTGGTTTTTGTGCTTCATGAGGATGTTGAGTACCAGCATACACAAATAAATTACGTTCTAAGGCAGCGCCTAATTTTGTTTTTGGAATCATGCCATGAACAGCTTTTTTAATGATTCTTTCCGGATGTTTTTCTAACATTTCGCTAACGCTGGTAAAGCGTTGACCTCCAGGATAACCGGTATGTCTGATATATTGTTTCTCCAACATTTTATTACCGGTAAGTTTTACTTTTTCGGCATTTATGATGATTACATTGTCTCCACAATCAACATGTGGGGTGTATTCTGTTTTATTTTTGCCTCGCAAAATTTTGGCTACTTTTGAAGACAAACGACCCAATACTTCATTTTCAGCATCTATTAATATCCATTGTTTATTAACTGTTGCTCTATTGGCCGAAATGGTTTTATAACTTAAACTATCCACTATTTTATGTTTAAAAAATTAATATTCTCCTAAATTGAGGGGTGCAAATGTAATAATATTTTTTTGTTTGAACCAAATATCCCCGCAATTAATTTGTTGAAAACAGCACTTTTTTGTTAATAAGTTAAAAAGTACTCATAAACAGGCATATATAAAATTCAATTTGGTTGAAAAAATTCATTTTATCAATAATTTCGACCAAATCTTGGCATCAAAAAAATATATTTATTGTTCAAAACACATAAAATTTTTGGTTGGGGCGAACTAATTTTTACCACAAAAAATATTTTTTATGCCACTGTATTTTTGCATTGGACAATATTTACCTTTGACCCACAAAATTTATTATGAGCTCGGAGTTAAATCCACATCAAAAACTTACCTCGGCCGGAGTCTTAGTTACCTTAGGAATAATTTTTGGCGATTTGGGAACATCGCCTCTGTATGTGTTACGTGCATTAATAGGAGATGGAGAAATTAATCCTGAAATCGTGTTAGGAAGTGTTTCTTGCATTTTTTGGACACTAACGCTACTTACTTCATTAAAGTATATTGTTTTAATGCTGCGAGCTGATAATAGAGGCGAAGGGGGAATTTTTGCATTATATACTTTAGTAAAAAAAACCAAAGTAAAGTGGTTGCTCATACCTGCTATAATTGGAGGAAGCGCTTTATTGGGCGAAGGAATTATTACTCCTGCTATTTCTGTTTCGTCTGCTATTGAAGGCCTACAAGAGCTTAACCCAAATATAAAAACAGTACCTATAGTGATAGGAATTATTGCAGGGTTATTTATTATTCAACAATTTGGAACAAAATTTATTGGTCAGTTTTTTGGCCCAATTATGTTAATTTGGTTTAGTTTTATTGCCGTTATGGGGGTTATTTCAATTACGCACCACCCCGAAGTATTAAAAGCTCTTAACCCATACTATGGTTACGTATTATTAACCCAACACCCTAATGGCTTTTGGCTTTTGGGGGCTATTTTTCTTTGTACTACGGGAGCCGAGGCTCTATACAGTGATTTAGGTCATTGTGGGAAAAAAAACATAAGAGCCGCTTGGGTTTTTGTAAAAGTAGCTTTGGTACTTAATTATATGGGACAAGCTTCTTTTTTAATTAATGCCGCCCCCGAGCAGTTGGTTAATGTTAATCCTTTTTACGCTATTATACCGGAAAGAATTTTACCCATAGGTATTATTATTGCAACAGTTGCTACTATTGTGGCAAGCCAAGCTTTAATAAGTGGTTCGTTTACTTTAATAAATGAGGCTATTCGTCTTAATCTTTGGCCAAAGGTAAAAATACATTATCCTTCAAATCTAAAAGGACAGCTTTATATTCCTTCCGTAAATTGGATGTTAATGTTTGGTTGCATTGGCATAGTATTGCTTTTCAAAGAATCGGGTAATATGGAGGCAGCTTATGGTCTTACCATTATTATTGGCATGTTGATGTCTTCAACGTTATTGATTTTTTATATGATTTTGAAACGATATAAGAAAATATATATATTAGCCTATATTGTGGTATATTCTATTATTGAGGTTTCTTTCCTTGTTGCCAATCTTGAAAAATTGCCTCATGGCGGTTGGGTTACTTTATTGGTTGCTACTGTTTTAATTTGTGTAATGTGGGTTTGGTACGATTCATGGAAAATTAGAAACAGCTATGTAGAGTTTACCAAACTAAACGATTATCTGGGTCAGATTTACGATTTAAGTAAAGATATGAGCATTCCAAAATACGCCACCCATTTGGTGTATCTAACCAGTGCCGGACGTAAAGATGAAATAGAATCGAAAATTATTTACAGTATTTTACAAAAACAACCCAAACGAGCCGATATATATTGGTTTATACATGTTGATTTAATGGATGAGCCGCATACTATGGAATATAAGGTAACAGAAGTTATCAAAGACGATATTATCAGAATTGATTTTAAATTGGGCTTTAGAGTTGCACCACGAATTAATTTGATGTTTAGAAAAGTGGTTGAAGATATGGTAAAAAATAAAGAAGTGGATATTACAAGCCGTTATGAATCTCTGAATAAAAATAATGTAATAGGCGACTTTAAATTTATTGTAATGGAAAAGTTTTTAAGTAATGAAAATGATTTGCCTCTTTATGAAGGGATTGTGCTTAAAATATATTTTCTACTTAAAAGTATAAGCCTTTCGGAGGAAAAAGCGTTTGGTTTAGATACCAGTTCGGTAAGTATAGAAAAGGTTCCATTAATAATAGCCCCGGTAAGAGAAATGAATTTAAAGAGGATTTATTAAGATAATTTGCAATATCTTTACACCAATTTTAGGGGTATTTCTTGTTATTTGAGAACATAAATAACTATTGTTATATCCCAAACAGTATTTTTACAACAAACTAGATAATTTATTATGGAAAAATTTGATATAACAATTATAGGTTCAGGGCCGGGTGGGTATGTTGCCGCTATACGTTGTGCCCAACTTGGTTTTAAAACAGCATTAATCGAACGCTACTCAACTCTTGGTGGAACTTGTTTAAATGTAGGTTGCATACCATCAAAAGCCTTGCTCGACAGCTCAGAGCATTTTTTTAATGCAAGCCATAATTTTGCAGCACACGGTATAGAAATAAAAAATTTGAAGGCTAATCTTCAGCAAATGATAAAAAGAAAGGCTGATGTTGTAAAACAAACCTGTGACGGGATTACTTTTTTAATGAAGAAAAATAAGGTTAGTGTATTTCAAGGGCATGGTAGTTTTATTTCAAAGAACACTATTAAAGTTAAAGGTGATAAAAGCGAAACAACAATTGAGACAAAAAACACCATTATTGCAACAGGCTCAAAACCCTTTTCATTACCTTCAGTGCTTATTGATAAGAAAAGAATAATTACTTCAACCGAAGCTCTTGAACTAAAAGAAATACCTAAACATTTAATAGTTGTAGGAGGTGGAGTTATAGGACTTGAATTAGGCTCTGTTTATGCTCGTTTAGGAAGCAAAGTATCGGTGTTAGAGTTTGCCGACAGCATAATCCCTACTATGGATAAGTCCTTAGGTAAGGAATTGCAGAAAGTACTGAGCAAGCAAGGAATGGAGTTTTTCTTGAGTCATAAAGTTACCGGAGCCAAAACAAGCAGCAAAGAAGTGTTGGTTCAGGCCGAAAATAAAGAAGGAAAAAAAGTAGAGTTTAAAGGAGACTATTGTTTAGTTGCTTTGGGACGAAAACCATATACTGAAAATTTAGGATTAGAGAATGCAGGCGTTAAAGTTGATAGTCAAGGTAAAATAGAGGTAAATGATAAATTACAAACAAATGTTGAAAGTATTTATGCTATTGGCGATGTTGTAAGAGGTGCAATGCTTGCCCATAAGGCTGAAGAGGAAGGGGTTTTTGTTGCCGAAACCATTGCAGGAGAAAAACCGCACATCAATTATCATCTTATACCGGGAGTGGTTTATACATGGCCGGAAGTGGCTTCTATAGGTTTTACCGAAGAACAATTAAAAAATAAGGGGATAAATTACAAAAGCGGAAGTTTTCCGTTTAAAGCCAGTGGACGTGCCAGAGCCAGCATGGATACTGATGGCTTTATCAAGGTTTTAGCCGATTCCCAAACAGATGAAATATTAGGAGTTCACATGATAGGGCCACGAGCAGCCGATATGATTGCCGAGGCGGTAGTAGCCATGGAGTATCGTGCATCGACCGAAGATATAGCACGTATTTGCCATGCTCATCCAACTTTTACAGAAAGTTTCAAAGAGGCATGCTTGGATACAACATCTCGCAGAGCTATTCATATTTAAACACAATAAAAAATTAGATTATTCGTTATATTGGGTTAAGAATTTTTTTCATGCAGAAAAGATATAATATTCTGTTGGCTTTGTGCCTGAGTGTTTTTGTAGGAATATTCCTTGCAGGGTGTTCTACAAAAAAAAATACTTGGGTAAATAGAAACTATCATAACCTTAATGCTAAATTTAATGGATATTATAATGGCAATGAAGCTTTAAAAGAAGCGGTAAACACTATGGAGGATAATTATGTTGATGATTATTCTAAAGTTTTGCCTATATACACCTTTGGCGACCAAAAAGCCGCTAAAACAGCTACTCCGGCTATGGAAAAAGTATTTAAAAAAGCATCATTTGTTATTCAACGCCATAGTATGCTTATAAAAAATCAGGAGTATTGCAGTTGGATTGATGATGCATATTTATTGATAGGTCAGAGCCACTTTTATAAACACGAATATTTTGCCGGAGTTGAGGTTTTTGAATACATTATAGCTCAGTATAAAAAGCAGGATAGCAAGTACGAAGCACTTTTGTGGTTAATAAAAACGTATAACGAAATAGGTGCATTTACCAAGTCGCAGGGTTATATTGATATGATTAACAGCGACCCGGGATTTCCATACAAGTTAAGAGGTGAGTTACTTGCCGTAACAGCCGACTTTTACAGTAAACAAGAAAATTATGAACAAGCCGCCAAGTACCTGAACAGAGCTATAGGTTTTACCAAACGAAAAAAAACAAAAGCACGATATACTTTTATTCTGGCACAAATGTATCAGAGGCTTAAAAAATATGACCTGTCGCGCAATTTGTATGGAAAAGTGATAAAGATGAATCCAAAATATGAGTTAACTTTTTATGCAAAAATATTTCAGGCCAAGATGTATGATGCTTCATCGGGTGATAGTCGGCAAATATTGGCTCAACTTAATAAAATGTTGAAAGATTCAAAAAACACTGATTATTTTGACCAGATTTATTTTGGGTTAGCCGAGATATCATTAAAACAAGGCGATCAACTCAAGGCCGAAGAGTTATTAAAAAAATCAATTAAAAGTAGTACCAACAATACTCAACAAAAAGGGATAAGTAGCGTTACTTTAGCCGATTTATATTTTGCTGTTCCAAAATACCCCGAGGCCGGTATTTATTATGACAGCGCATCTACTTTTTTAACCAAAGACTACCCTGATTATGAAATAGTATTGAATAAAAAAAATAGCTTAAACCGATTGATTAACAACTATAATACAATTCAAAACGAAGACAGTTTGCAGCGGATAGCTAAATTAAGCCCCGAAGAATTAGATAAAATGGTAAACAATCTAATAAAGAAGGCTGTTGAAGAGGAAGAGAAAATGAAAGAAGCCGCAGAAAATATGGCTTTTAATGCCGCTAATTCGGGCGATATTAATGCGAATGTTTTGAAGAGTGTAAGCGGTAGTGGTTCGTCATGGTATTTTTACAATCAGCAACAGCTATTATTTGGGTTTAGCGATTTTCAAAAAAAATGGGGAATACGTAAATTAGAAGATAATTGGCGTAGAAGCAACAAGCAGGTAATGACTAATTTCAGTGGCGAAAATGACTCATTAGGAGGGAATATTGTTGCAGATGCCGATACATCAGGACCAACAAAAAGTAAATACTGGTACACAAAAAATATTCCTTCAACTCCCGAAAAAGTAGAGGCTTCTAAATTAAAAATTATTGAGGCTTATTATGATTTGGGCTTGGTTTTTAAAGAACAATTAATGGATTTTAATAAAGCAATTTGGGCCTTTGAAACATTGAATCAGAAATACCCGGGGAATAAATATGAGGCAACCTGCTATTACCAATTGTACAGAATATACGTTACACTTAAAGACCAAACCAATAGCGAAAAGTATAAAAACTTAATCTTTTCTAAGTATCCCAATTCTGATTTTGCTACACTCATTCAAAACCAACAACAATCGGCAGGTGTAAAAAATAAATTAGATAAAATAGAGGCGTATTATGAAACTACTTATGAGGCCTATAGTAACGGAAACTATACCGAAGCTTTAAGTCGCTGTATATCGGCCGATACGCTAATTGCAAAAAGCAAATTTAAGCCAAAGTTTGCCTTGTTAAAATCATTATGTGTTGGGCATTTAAAACCGGTTGATGATTTTGAAATAGCCCTAAAGCAGGTTATAGCTGATTATCCCAAAGATTCTGTAAGTATTAGAGCAAACGAGCTACTTGCTGTAATTAATAAAATTAAATTAGGCGATAAAAGTCCTGAAATAGATAAAAGCGACACCACTAAATCTATTTACAAAAAAGGGCTGGATAAGGCTCATTATTTTGTATTAATTTTTGATACCAAAGGAATGAATACCGAACAACAAAAAACAGCTTTAGCAGATTTTAATACCAGATATTATGAATCGAAAAATTATACCAACAGCTATATGCCTTTTGGTAAAAACAAAGGAATGATAACCATACGTTCTTTTAATAACAGTAAAGAAGCCATAAATTACTTTACAACCATACAGTCCGATAACGAAGTATTTAATAATTTAATCCCTGATACTTTTACCTATTTTATTATTAGCGATGAAAATTATTCAATCTTGTTTAAAGAACAAGATACCACTAAATATGTAGAGTTTTTTGCTCAAAATTATAGCTTCGAGTAATTATTCCTTTTGATTTTGTGATTCCTTTCGTAAATATTCATACCCATAACAATCGGCATAAAGGAGAAAATATTGAAATAGTTGACTTGTCGAAAATTGACCACAATATTTCTACCTCAGAAATTCCCGCATTTTCGGCCGGTTTACACCCATGGTATATTGATATAGATAATTATGAGTTACAACTAAAGCAGGTATATGAGAAAGCAATACTCCCCGGGTGCATGGCTATTGGCGAGTGTGGGATTGACAAACAAATAGATATAGGTTTAGAGACTCAAAAAACAATTTTTTTACAGCAAATAAACTATGCCATACAATTAAGAAAGCCTGTTATTGTGCACTGTGTAAGGGCTTATGATGTTTTAATTTCAATGGCAAAAAAATATACCCACAAAGTAGCATTTATAGTTCATGGCTATAATAAAAACATACAAGTGGCACATCAGCTAATAAACAGTGGTTTGTTTTTATCGTTTGGAGAGGCAATATGTAATATAAAACACAAAAAAATAATAGACGTGTTTAAGCATATTCCCACACATAAAATATTTTTAGAAACAGATGACGCAAACATTACAATAGAGCAAGTTTATAATGCAGCAGCAGTATTACATAATTGCTCGTTGAATGAAATGAAAGAAATTATATATAATAACTATAAGCATATATTCATAGATGAGTGATTTAAGTTGGTTGGAACGCACCACCCTTTTGGTAGGAAAAGCAGGAATTGAAAAACTACAAAACGCCCATGTTTTAATTATAGGTTTAGGAGGTGTTGGTTCTTATGCCGCAGAAGGTATAGCACGTAGCGGAGTAGGAAAATTAACTATAGTTGATGGCGATACTGTTGATAAAACCAACAGAAACCGACAACTACCGGCTTTAAGTTCTACAGAAGGCTTATACAAAGCCGATATTATGCACCAACGGTTAATGGACATAAACCCGAAGCTTGAACTAACCAGTATTAAAAGTTTTTTAACGCCAGAAAAAATAGAAGAAATATTACAGTATAAATATAGCTATATTATTGATGCAATTGATAGTTTAACTCCTAAAATTACCCTGCTTTCTTTAGCATATTATAAAAACTTTAAAATAATAAGCAGCATGGGAGCAGGAGGGAAAATGGATCCCACAAGAGTACGGGTAACCGATATAAGTAAAACAAAAATTTGTAATTTGGCTTATGCTGTTCGCAAAAGATTGCGTTATCAGGGTGTGTATAAAGGAATAAAAGCTGTTTATAGCCCTGAGCCTGCTTTAAAAACATCATTAATGCTAACAGATGGCTCGAATTTTAAAAAATCGGCATTTGGTACTATTTCGTATTTGCCGGCCGTATTTGGTTATGTATGTGCCTCGGTAGTAATACGCGATTTGGTGGAGTGGAAAGAACAGTAGGGAATAGTTTTCCTACTCGATATTTTTGTGCGATGTAAACATTATTATGAGCTAAATTTCTCAACAATTCAGTATTGGGTGATATTATAAGAAAACCGTCAAGGTTGAATTAAGATATCTTAAGGGAACAATATAGAAAACAGAGAAGCGTAAGTATATTAAACAGTTCCCTTAACCCACACCATACCTGAGTCCGGCTTGCGACCTACAAACTACTATATTGTCTTTTCCCCGACAATATCATAGCTTAATTCATATTTAAAAAACAAAACAGTATGTAGGTTGCCGCTTATTTTATACCCTTTTTTGGGGTTAAAATATACCTGTTTACTATCACTATAAATAAAGTTATTTTCGGCTATAATAGCGTTGATATGCAATAGTTGCTTGTGAAAATATGACAATTTCACTTCCTTTAATTTTAGTTTTTCTTCAAGGCAAGTTATTTTATAAATTAAGGTGTCGGCAACATAAGAAGAGTCTATTTGAATTATACCTTTATAAACAGGTTTATCAATATTCAGATTATCAATAATATCTATTTCTTTTTCCCAATCAGGGTGTTTTATCATAACGGAATCAACCCTTCCGTTAACATTACTATGCTTATATAAGTGGTATGACTGAAATTCTTTTAGATGATTGGAAATTACAACTGCAGGATTTATCAAGTTATTGCTTTCAATAGGAGTTACGGTTGGTTTTTGCTTACAACCTGCCCCAATAAATAGCAAAATAAACCCACAAACAACAAGGTACAGTGCTTTCAATGATAGTAATATAAAATAGCTACCCAATAGTTAATCAGGTAGCTATAAATCTAAAAATCAAATTTAATTCCTTGAGCAAAAGGCAACTCACTACCATAATTAATGGTGTTGGTTTGTCTGCGCATATATGCTTTCCAGGCATCGGAGCCACTTTCGCGACCGCCTCCTGTTTCTTTCTCACCCCCAAAAGCACCGCCTATTTCAGCACCCGAAGTTCCAATATTTACGTTTGCAATACCGCAATCAGAGCCGTTTGCTGAAAGGAATAACTCTACTTCACGCATATTAGAAGTAAATATTGATGATGATAGTCCTTGAGGTACTCCGTTTTGCATGGCTATAGCTTCTTCAATTTTTGAATACTTCATAATATACAAAATAGGAGCAAAGGTTTCTTGCTGAACAATCTTAAAACTATTCTTTGCTTCAATAATGCAAGGTTTAACGTAACAGCCGCCTTCATATCCTTGGATATTAACCACGCCTCCTTCAACAATTATTTTTCCTCCTTCTTTTATTGCCTCCTCTATGGCATTAAGGTATTCATTTACAGCTCCCTTGTCAATCAACGGACCCACATGATTGTTTTTATCTAAAGGGTTTCCAATTTTTAGTTGACCATAAGCTTTTTTAAGTACATCTATGGTTTTATCATAAATACTTTCATGAACAATCAATCTTCTGGTTGAGGTACAACGTTGCCCCGCTGTTCCTACTGCGCCAAATACAGCTCCTACCAATACCATGTTCAAATCGGCATGCTCTGACACAATAATGGCATTATTGCCACCGAGTTCTAAAATACTTTTTCCAAATCTTTCAGCAACTTTTGCAGAAACTCTGCGACCTATTTTAGTGGAGCCGGTAAAAGATACTAATGGAATACGATGGTCATTATTAATCAAATCGCCCATTGCATTTCCAATAACAATATTACTTACGCCTTCAGGAACATTGTTTTTTCTTAATACTTCGCTGATAATATTTTGGCAGGCAATACTGCATAAAGGAGTTTTTGAACTCGGTTTCCAAATACACACATCGCCACAAACCCACGCTATCATTGTGTTCCAGCTCCAAACGGCTACCGGGAAATTAAAGGCTGAAATAACCCCAACTACACCCAATGGATGCCACTGCTCGTACATACGATGCTGAGGTCTTTCGCTGTGCATAGTTAAACCATATAACTGACGCGATAAACCTACGGCAAAATCGCAAATATCAATAATTTCCTGAACCTCGCCTAAGCCTTCCTGCAAACTCTTTCCCATTTCGTAACTAACCAACTGACCAAGCGGCTCTTTATACTTTCTAAACTGTTCGCCCATTTGTCGAACTATTTCGCCACGTTTAGGAGCAGGAATATTACGCCAAACTTTAAAAGCAGCAGTGGCAGTTTCCATTACTTTTTCATACTCGGCTTCGGTAGCACAATGAACTCTTCCTATCAAACTTCCGTCAACCGGAGAGTAGGAATTAATGATTGCACCAGTTGTTTTCAGGTTATTTAATCCGGTTGAAGCACCAAAATTTTCTTCTTTTATTCCTAGCTCGTTGAGGAATTTTGCAATTTCGGTAGATTTTTTTTCTGCTATTTCCATAATAAAATAATTTTAATGCAAAGTTACCTTTTTTTCCTTTGTTTTATGCTATAATGTATAAAGTTAGTATAATTAACCATTAAAAACAAACTGATTTCTGCGAACCAATGGCTAAACTATTACAAAACAAAAATTAGTCGAAAGATTGAGTATTTCTTGAAACCTGATCTATCATAGCTTGATACTCTGTAGGAGATAAATCATTATAAAAGAAATTGATAGGATTTATTTTTGAATTATTTTTGATAACCTCATAATGCAAATGAGGACCTGTGCTCATCCCTGTGTTTCCAACGTAGCCAATTATATCGCCTCTTTTTACCTTTTGCCCCTTTTTTACGGCAAAACGACTCATGTGCCCGTAAAGCGTTTTATACCCGTAGCTGTGATTAATTACCACGTGGTTTCCATACCCTTGCGAGAGATTATCAGAAGCCTCAACAATGCCATCACCGGTAGCATAAATAGGAGTTCCCACAGGAGCCGAAAAATCTATTCCTGAATGTAAGTGTGATGTTTTATAAATAGGATGAGTACGATAACCAAAACCCGAAGCAACTCTTTTTAGATTTTTATTATTAATAGGTTGAATAGCGGGAATACTAGCAAGCATCACAGATTTGTTATTAGCCATCTTTACTACTTCATCAAACGATTTACTTTGAATATACATTTTTTTGGCAATTTTATCTAGTTTCATACTTGCTTGTATAAGCAAATCGCTGTTATTTAATCCCTCTAACTCTTTATAGCGGTCAACCCCTCCAAATCCCGCATTACGTATTTCGGCAGGAATCGGGTCGGCTTCAAAAATCATTCTATAAACATTATCATCTCTATTTTGCAAATCAACAAGAACCACATTCATTTGGTTAAGCTTCCCATCAAGTATATCATATTGATATTTCATAGCTTCCAACTCTCGCTCCAACTGTTTTTCTCGAGGAGAATCAAAATAACGATATGCAAAAAACATTGTGACAGCCGCAAATGCCAGTCCTGTAAGTAAAAAGCTGGCTACCTTTAATACCCTATCCCTTAATCGAACTTGAACTTTTTCATAAGTTAGCGATTTAGTATTGAAATAGAATTTAATTTTTGACATCTTTTTTTATCAATTTTACTATTTTGGAAACCAAAGTAAACCAAATACACTAAATTTGCAACCTTTAAAATAACAAAGGATTATTTAATTAGAGGTTTTTAGCAAAATAAATTATAGAAAGTTAAATTTAAAACAGAATTAGGATAAGGAACCAAATGGAATCACGTAAAGTAAGACAAACATTTCTTGATTTTTTTAAATCAAAACAACATGAAATTGTAGCCTCGGCTCCAATGGTAGTAAAGAACGACCCTACACTAATGTTTAATAATAGTGGAATGGCTCCTTTTAAAGATATATTTTTGGGGAATTCGCCCATTAAGTTTCCTCGTATTGCCAACACACAAAAGTGTCTTCGTGTTAGTGGTAAACATAATGATTTGGAAGAAGTAGGAGTTGATACCTATCATCACACCATGTTTGAAATGTTAGGGAACTGGAGTTTTGGTGACTATTTTAAGACTGAAGCCATTGCTTGGGCTTGGGAACTGCTAACCGAAGTTTATAAACTCGATAAAAACAGATTGTACGTAACTGTTTTTCAGGGAGATGAAAAAGAAAATCTGGCTTTTGATCAGGAAGCATACGATAATTGGGCTAAGTGGATAGATAAGGATCGCATTTTAAACGGAAATAAAAAAGATAATTTTTGGGAAATGGGAGAAACCGGCCCATGCGGCCCATGCAGTGAGATTCACATTGATTTGAGAAGTGATGAAGAAAGACAAAAAATAGACGGAAAAACACTTGTAAACAATGATCACCCTCAAGTTATTGAAATATGGAATAATGTATTTATGGAGTTTGAGCGGAGAGCTGATGGCAGCTTGGTAAAACTACCTAAACAGCATGTTGATACAGGAATGGGATTTGAGCGTTTGTGTAGAGCTATTGAAGGTAAACAAAGCAATTATGACACTCACGTTTTTTTGCCATTAATTAACTACGTTTCACAGCAATCAGAGAAAACTTATGGGAGAGATGAAAAAACAGATATAGCAATACGAGTATTGAGCGACCACATTAGAGCAATTTCTTTTGCCATAGCCGATGGGCAGTTACCCGGAAACAATAAAGCAGGTTATGTTATTAGGAGAATTTTACGTAGAGCAGTGAGATACTATTATACATTTTTGGAGGTTAAAGAGCCGTTTTTATACCGCATGGTTAAAATACTGGTTAACGAGATGGGCGATGTATTTCCGGAATTAAAAGCTCAACAAGCTTTAATAGAGAACGTAATTAAAGAAGAAGAAACAGCCTTTTTACGAACCTTAGGAAACGGAATAATTAGATTTAATAACCATATTTCTCAAATAAAAGACAATATTATAGACGGAGCCTTCGCCTTTGAACTTTATGATACTTATGGTTTTCCGATAGACTTAACCCAACTGATAGCACGCGAACAAAATTACAGTGTTGATATGGAGGGATTTGCTTTATGTATGGCGCAGCAAAAAGAACGCTCACGTGCGGCAGCACAAGTTGATACAAATGATTGGGTAGAATTATTACCGGGACAAGAATCGGTATTTATAGGATATGAGCAACTTGAAAGCGAAACACAAATTATACGTTACAGAAAAGTAAAAAGCAAGAATAAAGAGCAATATCAATTGGTGTTGAGTATTACACCTTTTTATGCCGAGAGCGGAGGGCAGGTTGGCGATACAGGGAAATTAATTTTTGAGAATGAAATTATTGAAGTTGTTGATACAAAAAAAGAAAATGGAATAACGATTCATATTACCGAAAAGCTTCCTGAAAACACCGAACGCAAGTTCTATGCGAAGGTAAATGCTGTTGAACGTGCAGATACTGAAAATAATCATAGCGCTACACACCTTATGCATGCAGCATTACGTAATATTTTAGGGAAACATGTAGAGCAAAAAGGATCCTTGGTAAATCAAGAATACTTACGTTTTGATTTTTCGCACTTTTCTAAATTAAGCAGTGAGGAGATTTTAGAAATTGAGCAAATGGTAAACCAAAAAATTCGCGAAAATATTCCTTTAGAAGTGAAATACATGAATTTGGAGGATGCCCGTAAATTGGGCGCCATGGCTTTGTTTGGCGAAAAATATGGAGAGCAAGTAAGGGTAGTTACTTTTGATAAAAACTATAGTATTGAGCTTTGTGGGGGGACACATGTAAGCCAAACAGGAAAAATAGGAATGTTTAAAATTGTTTCGGAAGGAGCAGTAGCGGCAGGAGTAAGAAGAATTGAAGCCATAACCGCTGGAGCTGCCGAAAAGTATTTTAATGATAATTTGCACATTTTAGGTGCTGTAAAAGAAAGCTTAAAAAATCCAAAAGATATTGTAAAGAGTATATCAAACTTACTGCTTGAGAATGCTCAACTAAACAAGGAAATTGAAACCCTGTTACGTGAAAAAGCAAAGACGATAAAGGCAGAGTTAATAGCCCAAAGAACTACTATAAATGGGGTAAATATTATTGTTTCGGAAGTAGAATTAAACTCGGCAGATATTGTTAAAGATTTATGTTTTCAATTAAAGCAAACTGATAATACAGCGGTTTTATTGGCAACTTTTGCCCACCATAAAATACAATTATTTGTGGCGCTGAGTAACGATTTAGTAAATGATAAAAAACTAAACGCTGCACAAATAGTTAAAAAACTTGCCGAAGAAATAAAAGGAGGAGGGGGAGGAAGTCCCGCATACGCTACTGCAAGTGGTAATATACTGTCAACAGAAAAAGTTTTTCAATTATTTAAACAATTATTTTAACCGTTTTGTCCTTTTGTAAGTTATCAATCTAATACCGGAAAGCCTAATTCAATATCCTGTGTGGCGAGTTTGTTAATTATATAATTAATCATAAAAACCACCAGAAATCGTATAAAATATACATCAAAAACCAAAAGCTTTTCTTATTTTTGTAAAAGCAGAATACGTATTGATTTTTTTGTTTATGGTGTTCACTAAAACACTTTTCAGGGCAGAATTTAAAGCAATATCTGATGTAACAATCAATAGTCACCGTAATGTCTTTTTGTCTGCACATCATTCATTCCGTGTTTTATATCTTTATTTGAGTAGCTTCTTTTTTTATCTCAAAGAAAACCGTATATTATTAAACAAAAAATATTTTAATAAATGGAGCTGAATTATAAATTTTGGATTCGCTTTTGTTTAATCAATTTGCTTATTGTTGCATTATTGGGAGTAATAATGAGATATAAAATAGGGTTTGAGTTTCCTATTTTTGATCAAAAGCACTTACAATTGGCGCACTCAAATTTTGCTTTAAGCGGATGGATAACAACATGCCTTATGGTATTAATGCTATACAGCATTAGAGATGAGGTTGAACCCGAAGTAACAAAGTCATTTAATAAACTATTATGGGCCAATATTTTTTCTTCGTATGGAATGCTTGTTACATACCTTTATTCCGGATTTAGCGTTGCTTCAGTACTATTCTCGTGTTTGTATGTTGTTGTTTCAATATGGTTTAGCATAAAAATATATTTTCAATTTAAGGAATTAGACGATTTGCCCGGTATTAAGTGGATGAATGGGGCTTTATTATTTTATATCTTATCCACCGTTGGAATGATTTCCTTAGGGTATATGATGGTTACACGTCAATTTGACCAGCATTTATATTTAGCCTCAATGTATTGGACTTTACATTTCCAGTACAATGGTTGGTTCTTCTTTGCTTGTATGGGTTTGTTGATAAACTATTTATATGAACGTGATATTTTTATAGAACAAGAAGATTCAATTTTTAGATTATTTGCTTTAACCTGTGTACCGGCCTATGGTTTATCCATATTATGGTTGGATTTGCCACGTTGGTTTTATATTATTGTAGTAATAGCAACTACATTTCAATCGTTTGCTGTGTTTTTGCTTTTAGCAAGATTTTTGGAAACAAAAATATTTAAGAGAATAACTTTAGATACTATTTCAAAAGCCATGTATATATGTGTTTCTGTGGCGCTTATTGCCAAGTTCGCACTACAAGCAGGGTCAATTGTTCCGGCTATAAGTAAGTTTGCATTTGGTTTTCGTCCTATTGTTATAGCCTACCTGCACTTAGCTTTATTAGCATTTATTACTGTATTTTTAATAGGTTATTGCTATATCAATCAATTAATAATATCCACAAAACAAGTGAGGGTAGGGTTATTTCTATTTTTGATAGGGGTAGTTTTAAATGAGTTAATTTTGGGAATACAAGGAATAGCCTCTTTTACTTATACTTTGGTTCCTTGGGCAAATATTATGTTATTTGTGGCCGCATTAATAATTTTTGCAGGTTTAATATTGCTTAATTTATCATCTTTAAGAACCAGAGGCACAAAGGTATAGATAGGGTTTAAATACAATTATTCTCTCCTTGCATTATTACAAAACTTCTGCATAAAGTAATTATTCATCGCAATTATTGTAATAATTTCATCATTTTCAATTAATTTGGCTCATTATAAAAATTTTGATTATGAGTAAAATTAATTTTTTGATTACTGTCTTAGTTCTAATATCATTTACCTCCCAAGCTAAGAAAGTAAAATTTGCGGTAGATATGCAAAACGAAACCATAAACCCCGGAGGTGTTCATGTTGTAGGCGATTTTACAGAAGCAGCAGGATTAGGAACAAACTTTGCCTATTTAGCACCAATGCTGCAAGAAGGAAGTACCAGTATTTACAGTATTGTAGTGGATATTCCTGCTTTTCAAAAATACGAATACAAATTTGCCAACGGAAATTTATTCTACGATGTTGAATTTGTTCCGGTAGAATCTCGTGTGGGATATGATTTTATTGATAATCGTTGGATATATGTAGATTCAACAGCTAATGATACTACGTTTATTGGGGCTTTATTATTTGGAGGAAATGCACCGGACAATATGTATATGGCCCGACTTATTGTAGATATGCAAAATGAAAGTATTTCAACTGCTGGTGTACATATTGGGGGAACTTTCAATAATTGGGGGGCAACCAAAACACAAATTATTTCTTTGCAAAACAATTCTGTTTATGAGGGTTTGGTTTTTATTCCTCAAGGAACATCGCACGAATATAAGTTTTTCAATGGAGCTACTATTACCGAAGAAGAAAGTGTTCCACCGGGTTGTGCTGTTAATGGCAATCGAGCTTTAGAGCTAAGTACAGACAGTGTTTTCGATTTAGTATGTTTTTCATTTTGTACCAATTGTACTATTACAAATATTAAATCATTAACCCAAAATTTAGCGGTAACAATTAGTCCTAATCCAAGTACAGATAGAATTACCGTAAAATGGACTAACAATTCGGATTTTACCTCAGCAGTATTAAAAGATATAACAGGGAAAACAATACAACTTTATGATAATATTACTTCTACAGAACTTGAGGTAGAGAAAGCCAACTTTAATGCCGGAATGTATTTTTTAAATCTAAAAGGAAAAGAATCAATTACTTATAAATTAATATTTGAATAATGAAAAGAATAGCTTTAGCAATAAGCCTCATTGTTTGTGTTGCAACAATTTCAATGGCACAGAAGTGGAATGGGAAAACACTTTACAGCACCAATAACAGTACAGCAACGTATTTGTACGATACCACAGGAACTGTAGTAAAAACATGGACACACCCATCATCTTATAAAACAGGTTATTCTACCTATATGGAACCCGGAGGCACTTTGGTTAGAACGGTAGCACGTTCCGGCAATTCATTTTCAGGCGGCCCCATTTGTGGAGAGGTACAAAAAGTTGATTATAATGGTAATGTTGTTTGGGATTTTGTTTACTCAACCGCTAATTACTGTACTCATCACGATATTTGCCCTATGCCTAATGGGAATGTTTTACTGATAGCTTACGAAAGAAAAACAGCAGCCCAGGCTACTCAGGCAGGTTGTTCGCAGAATATAGAAATATGGTCGGAAAAAATTGTAGAAGTACAGCCCACCGGAGCCACTACCGGTACAGTTGTTTGGGAATGGCACCTTTGGGATCATTTAGTTCAAAATTATGACCCATCAAAGGATAATTACGCAACCACAATCAGTGACCATCCTGAATTGATAAACATTAATTACAATACACAAAAAGACTGGATTCACATGAATGGAATAGACTATAATCCAATATTAGATCAAATTACATTCAGCAGCCATAATCTAAATGAAATATATGTTATTGACCATAGCACAACAACTGCTGAGGCAGCCTCACATTCAGGCGGAAATTCAGGGAAAGGTGGCGATATCTTGTATCGTTGGGGAAACCCGGCAGCCTACGGAATAACAGGAATACCCAAAACTCTGAATGTAGTGCATGATGCACATTGGATACCTGAAGGCTCGCCCAATGCAGGTAGATTAGCTTGTTTTAATAATGGAGGTACACCATCTAAGTCAACGGTTGATTTTATTGATGCCCCTGTTAATGGATATGTTTACGATTATACGGCAGGGCAAGCCTTTATGCCTACTACTTATTCTGACCGTATTATAGGTGTAGGTAAAACGAACAATCAAGGAGGCTCACAACAATTGCCTAACGGAAATCATTTAATTACTATCGGTATGTCGGGAGTAATGAGTGAAACGAATAGTAACGGGACAAATTTATGGACTAAAACAGCCTCAGGTGCAGTTTCAAAGGCCTATCGCTATTCCGATTGTTATATCAACAATCCTGCACCGGCTATTCCAACAATTACAGAAAATTCCGGTGTCTTATCCTCTACTTCTGCAACAACCTATCAATGGTATTTAAACGGACAAGCTATTTCGGGAGCAACTTCACAAAACTATACCCCAACCGTTAATGGAATTTATCTGGTACGAGTTACCGATGATAATGGTTGTGTTTACAGCTACTCTGTAGGCTATAAATACTCAGGAGCTATAACAAATATATTTGAGTTGTCTGCAGGCGTTGGAGTAAAAATTTATCCTAATCCAACAACAGGGTTTGTAACACTTCAAGGAGCTTTTACACAAAACGAATTTCAAGTAGAAATTATTAATACTTTAGGTCAACAAGTATATTCAGTTAAAAATCAAACCCAATTAGACTTAAACAACTTATCAAACGGAATCTACTCTATACACATTATTACAACTGATAATGGAGTTAAAACAAACAAACTAATTATTAATAGATAAATTATTATTATTCATGAAAAAATCCATTCTTTTATTATTCTCTCTGGCATTATTTTGCAACAAAAGTTTTTCTCAAACCGGATTGTATGATCAATATGTTGTTCAGGAGATTAAGATTTATTTCCATGAGCCGGATTGGGATCATATTTTAGACTCTCTAAAATTATATGATTTAGGATATCTTCAAGCAGATTCTGTTATAGTAAACGGAACGAAATTAGACTCGGTAGGCATTAAATATAAAGGAAACAGCTCATACGACCCAACCCAAGTTAAAAACCCGTTTACCATTAAATTTGACAAATTTGTTTCAGGGCAAAATTATCAGGGCTACACTAGCCTGAAAATGGCTAATTGTTATGATGATCCTTCAATGATTAGAGAAGTATTAGCATATTCTATTTTGAAAAACTATATGCATTGCCCACAAAGTAACTATGCCAAAATTTACATAAATGATGTATTGATTGGACTTTACTCAAATGACGAGGATATAAACAAAAGCTTTGTCTTAAAACACTTTTATTCTTCTGCCAATCCATTTTTTAAAGCAAGTCCTGCATTGGCATCACCTGCAATGAAAGCTAATTTGAAATACATTGATGACAACAGTTCCTCTTATACTGATTTGTATGAAAAAGAATCGAGCGGATCGAGTGGATGGGTTGATTTTATTGCCCTTTGTGATACTATTACCAATAGCCCTTCATCACTTGCCGGAGTGATGGATATTGATAGAGTAATTTGGATGCTTGCTTTTGATAATATCTTGGTAAACTTAGATAGTTATATAGGCGTGTTTTCACAAAATTATTTTATTTATAAAGATAATAACGGAATATGGAATCCTATTATTTGGGATTTAAATATGGCGTTTGGCGGATTTAACTTTTTAGGCTCGCCAAGTAACGGAATGGGGACACTTGCTCTTTCAGATATGCAGACACTATCGCCTTTAGCACATAGCACACATACCGACTGGCCATTAATTAATATCATTATGCAAAATGACCAGTATAAACGAAAATACATGGCACATTACAGAACCATATTAAATGAAATGTTTGCAAATGATTTTTACAAAACACTAGCAGCCGATTTTCAGGCAACTATACAAAGCTCTGTTATAGCAGATACAAATAAGTTTTTCTCTGATGCTGCATTTCAAAATGGAATGACACAAGATGTAATCATTAATGGTAGAACAGTTCCGGGAATTGCAAATTTAATGGATGCCCGTGTTGCATTTTTACAGTCGGATTCGGAAATAATAAAAGTTGCACCTGATGTGGCTGCTATACAATTAAGCTCTTATACTCCATCAATTAACGATGTTGTAAATATTACCGTATCTGTTACAAATGCTGATTATGTTCAGTTTTCATATCGTAGTGATTCTACATTAAAGTTTACTTCAATTACTTTATATGATGATGGCTTGCACAATGATGGTGTGGCAGGAGACTTTGTTTATGGGGGCAGTATAATCATAACTTCTAACTATACTGAATATTATGTTTACACAGAGAATAATGATGCAGGAATTTTCTTTCCGGCAAGAGCAGAGCATGAATTTTATACTTTGCCAGGAAATCCGGTAACAGTAGGAGTTAACACACTAACCAATCAAGGGCAAAAATTGATAGTTTATCCTAATCCGGCACAAGAAAAGATTACTATTCAGTCTTCTTCAAATGATTTGAAACTTGTTAAGATATATAATATTTTAGGTCATGAAGTTCTCCAAACTATGGCAAGCGGTATGCAGTCAGATATAAATCTATCTGATTTAAGTGAAGGGATTTATTTCGTGAAAGCTACTCAAAATGGCGAAGAGTTTTCTCATAAAATAATTATTCAACGATAATTATTTTAAGGAATAGCGATACACTTTAAATTAATGAACAATAATGCCAAGAAACCACAGGTTTCTTGGCATTATTTGTTTGTTGAGATATATTTGCGGTATTGGTTGCTCTAAACCTCATCTTAAAGGGATTTTTTCTTACCTTTTTGGTAACAAACTTAGGAGAAATATTTACCAAAGAAGTTATAAATAATCAAAAAATAAATAGTGAGTATGTTATTAAGCTCTCCCAAAAAAATCTTTATATTTGTTGCCAAATTACAAAAACAAATCAATGAAAAAACTTTTACTTCTATTTACGCTTGCTTCATCTAATATTTTTGCTCAATGTAATGAGTTGTTTATTTCAAAATATATGCGCGGGCAAGGAAATACCAAGGGTGTTGAATTTTACAACCCAACTGCCAATCCTATAGATCTTACACAGGGAAGATACTCTATAGAGCGCTATAAATCAAACAGCCAAACAGATGCAATTGATGCCATAATGGATGATTCTTTGTATTTAAGAGGCGTTGTGCCTCCCTATAGCACTTGGGTGTTGGTAAACGGACAAGATTCTGCCAACTCAACTCCATCAAGTCCTCAACCCAATCCGGCTTTTCAGGCAATAGCCGATCAACTGGATTTACTCTATGGAACACATGGTGCAAATGTTGGACAGCCAATGTATTTTAAAGGGAATGACTGTTTAGTATTAAGAAAAGATGGCGTAATTATTGACGTTTTTGGAGAGGTAAACTGCACTGTAAATACCGCATGGAGTAGTATTGCTCCGTATCGTGGCGGTTCAGGAATGGGAAAATGGATTACTAGATTTTATTTGATGGAAAGAAAAGCCTCCGTTAAAGGGGGAAGAATACCGCCTGTTGCCGGAGATTTAACATCTATTACCGAGTTTAATCCGCTTGATCAATGGGATACTTTACCAAGACTTCCGGCTACCGCTACACAAGCTGACAGCCTTGATTTATTTTCATTATTTGGTTCACATACTTGCGATTGTTTTACCGGAATAAACGAAATTGGTGCTTTACAATCAGCCAAAGTTTATCCTGTACCAACCAGCGCTCAACTAACTATATCTGCTTCCGAGAACATTAAATATATTGAACTGTTTAATGTTATGGGACAAGTAACTGCCACATTCCAGAATATCAATAAAGATATTTTTATGATTAACACTGAGAATTATCCTAAGGGAATATACTTTATTAAAACACATACAATTTCTAAAAAAACTCTTATTAATAAAGTTATATTTGAGTAGCAGCCCACATTAAATAATCATGTTTCCTTATTCGATAAAAAGAAATATAGTCGGAGTATTTTCGGTTTTATTATTTCTTACCTGCTATCATCTGCAAGCTCAAACCTTTGAAGTAAGCGGCACTATTAAAGATGCACAAAATATGGAGTCTTTAATAGGAGTTAGTGTATTATATGCAGAGAACAAAGGAGTGGCAAGTGATTTAGACGGCAACTTTAAGATTCAATTGAATGCCGGGAAACATAAGTTAACCTTTTCGTATGTTGGGTACGAAACTCAACAAATGGAAATTAATGTAAATGCCAACATGGTTTTAAATGTAAAGTTGGCTTCAAAAACAGTGTTGAAAGAAATTGAAATTGTTGCCGATGTTGCCCGAAATCGCGAAACTCCGGTGGCCTTTTCCACAATTCCAATAAAACAACTACAACAAGAGTTAGGAACCAGGGATTTACCCATGGTGCTTAATTCTACCCCGGGAGTTTATGCCACAGAAAGTGGTGGGGGGAGTGGTGATGCTCGTATTAATGTTAGAGGATTTGACCAACGCAATGTAGCAGTAATGATAGACGGAATTCCTTTTAATGATATGGAAAATGGTGCAGTATATTGGAGCAATTGGGAGGGCTTAGGAGATGTTACCGGAAGTATGCAAGTACAGCGTGGTTTAGGGGCTTCAAAACTTGCCTTACCATCAGTTGGCGGCACCCTAAATATTTTAACCAAAGGAATAGACCAAAAAGCCGAAGGAGTAATAAAGCAAGAAATAGGAAACAATAACTCTTTAAGAACATCTGTTTCATACAATTCGGGGGTTATGAAAAATGGATTGGGGATAACAACGGCCTTTTCAAAAAGAACAGGAGATGGTTGGGTAGATCAGACTTGGATAAAATCGTATTCCTATTTTTTTAAGATTCAAAAGCGAGTAGGAGAAAAACATCTTATCAGTGCCTCCATTAATGGCGCCACTCAAAAACATGCACAACGGTACTCGCAATACAGTATGGCGGTTTATGATATTGGTTATGGCCTAGAACATGGAATGTCGCAAGGATTTACAGACACCCTGTCAATGCTTGATAAAAGCTTAAATAAGGGATTAAGATATAACAGGCAATGGGGTACATATATAGATAAAGACGGAAAAGAAGTAATAGTAAATGAGAGAGTTAATTTCTATTCAAAACCGGTTATTTCTATATCAGATTTTTATAATATAAACAGTAATCTGACCCTATCAACCGTTGCCTACTTGTCAAAAGGCACCGGGGGCGGAACCACTATGCAGAATTTGCCTGCCAATCCCGACTCTACCACCGGGCAGTACAACTATCAAAATTCATATAATACAAATACCTTAACCGGAAATGCCAGTACTTTCTCACGAACTAGCTATAACGACCATTTTTGGTATGGCCTACTTAGTTCTATTAATTATAAAATAACAAAAAACCTAAATTATCAGTTAGGGGCCGACTTGAGAAGTTACAGAGGTACCCACTATCAAACCGCGTATGATTTAATAGGAGGCACTTATTTAAATGATATCAGTAATAATAATCAACCGCAGGGAATTAATGATCAGGAGTTTCAAATTAAGAAACAAGGCGACAAAATAGGTTATTACTATGATGGTATTGTTAAATGGGGAGGGGCTTTTACCCAATTAGAATATAAAACAGATAAGTTTAGTGCCTTTGTTAATGTTACCGGATCTGTAAGTAATTACCAAAGAAAAGATTATTTTGCTAAAAAAGATTTAGTATTGAGTGATACTACTTATAAAACAGCTTTAGGATATGCCGATACTATTGTGCATAATGGGGTAGCCTATAATTATCTGTCGCCCGAGGCCCAAACAGCATCAACCGAAAGCAAAAACTTTTTAGGATATACCTTTAAAAGTGGAGGTAATTATAACATTAATGAGAACCATAATGTATTTATCAATGCCGGTTATCTAAAACTTGCTCCTAAATTTGTTCATGTATTTGATAGAAATAATCGCCTCTTTGGCGATATTGATTATCAATATGTTAAAGCTATTGAAGGAGGTTATGGCTATCGCACATCCGGGCTATCGGTTAATGTAAATGCTTATTATACGGTATGGAAAAATAGGCCTCCCGATTTTACCCCATCAAAATTAGTAGATGATCCTATTTTAGGAGAAACCGTACTTTATTACAATATTAACGGACTTGATGCATTACATAAAGGAATAGAGATAGATGCAGCATACAAGTTAAACAAAGTATGGAGCTTTAACGGCTTAATATCCATAGGCGACTGGAGATATACTTCAAAACGCGAATATTATATTATTGACGCCAACGGAAATCCAGCTATTGACCCCTATTCAGGAAAACCCTATGGAATCCAAACCTTCTCGGCTGTTGGTGTACATGTAGGCAATGCTGCACAAATACAATATTCTGGTACAGTAAATTTTGAACCTATTAAAAGTTTGTATATTAAAGCGAGATATACATACTTTGATAAAAACTATGCCAGTTTTGACCCAACCTCATTAAAAGACGAAAATGCTGACCGAGAAAGCTGGAAAATACCGGCTTATGGAACTTTAGATGCTTTTTCAGGCTACTCTTTTAAAATCTATAAATCGTATAAATTAAGTTTAGGGGTTAACGTAATTAATGTATTAAACACCAAATACATTTCTGACGCACAAAATAACGGATTAAGCAATAGGGCTTTATTTGGTGGCAAAACTATTGGAAATCGCTTTAATGCGGAGTCAGCCGGGGTTTTCTTTGGTCAAGGAAGAAGGTTTAATATTTCTGCAAAATTTATTTTTTAATGAGACTAAAAAACATTCATATTAATCTTTTGTTTCTTACATTGATACTGCTTTTTAGCATAGCATGTAATAAAAATGAAGATTTAACTTCTCGGTCGTTAGTACCAACACAAGGGGTATTGCCCGAACAAGCTAAGCCTAAGGCAAGATTTGTTACTTTGGTTAAATCATTTTATGAAAACGATACCATAAAAATTGTAAATACAAGTTCTAGCCCGGTGACAGAGGTTAATTATCAATGGTATTTAGTATCAAATAACACCAATGGACTTGTTTCATCAGAGAAAGAAATAGGGTACTTGATTTTTAATGAATTACAAACAGCTCAACTTTCGTTGGTGGCTACCAATAAATATGGGACAGACACATTTTCGTTAAATATTGAAATAAAAGAAAAACCCAAAAGTGCACAAATTACAGCAATTACTCTTGATTCGGTAAACTATACTAATCCGCTAACAGGAGGAAATTGGAATGTTTCAGGAGGGCCAAATGTATTGTATAAATTTTACGACATTCATCAGGTTTGGGTTGACTCCACAGGACGAGCTCAAAACTCAAACCTATATGGGTGGTCATCAACTCCTCCTGCAAATTTGGTTCTGGAGAATGTTAACTCAACACCTATTTCCTGGCAATATCCATCGGCCTTGCGCTATATTCTGTTTTCGCGTATGCTCGATGAACACACCTTGAAGATATACAACAAAGACAGCAACGGAGATTTACAACTTATAGCTTCTATTCCATTTATTTTTGTTGATTATTTTAGAAATAATTTATATGCCGATCCCGGAGGTAATCCCGATATTTCATTAGTAAAATTAAGGAGTAATGATGGAAAAACGGTAATTACCATAAAAATTAAATACTTGACCTAAAAGAGAGATTCATGCATTTTCAAACTAAAATACTTCTTTGTGTTTTGTTTTTCGTTTCGGGTACTTTGTACGCCCAAAACGACAGCACCAAAACCCTGAATCAAACTTTCTTTGTATCAGCCGGTTTATCGGCCCCTGTTGGAGATTATGCAACAACAAATACCAATGGAGGTTTTGCAAAAAATGGATTTTGCCTTACCGGTTTATACAAAATAAAGTTTTATAAGAATATTGAATTTGCAGGCGCTTACCATTTTCTAAACAACAAGTTAAATACCAATAAATTAGCCGATATAAATAGTGCTACGGCAACTGAACAAACCAATAATAATGTAAGCTTTACCAACGCAACAGCCGGAACCTGGAACGTACATTCACTAACGGCAGGTATAGGAACCGGCATGAATGTTAACAGTAAACTAAATATATACGGAAATATACAAGGCGGAGTTTTATTTTTACGAAATCCACTGATTGAAACATTGATAGTAATTGACAAAGTTTCATACTCAAGCCGAGTATATGCTACATGGAACTCTTCTTTAGCTTTAGCTGCAAATTTAGGCTTCATTTATAAAATTACGCAAAATACCGGTTTTGTATTAAATATAAGCAGCCTTAATTCAAATGTTAAAGGGTATAATCTTAAAATAGCCGACTTTGGCAATAATTCTTATAATTACAATACCTATAAATTCTCACAAAAAGTTAGCAGTTTAAATTTTACTTTAGGATTAAGCACTCATTTCTAAAAACTCAATAATTCAACAATGAAAAAACTATTTTTTGGACTTCTTTTAGTTTCTATATGGAGTCTTAACACACAAGCACAAGTAGCTATTCCAATGCCAAATTTTGGCTTTTCCGATGCTACCGGAAGCTACCCTTATTGTGCTATTCCTAATGGCTTTACGGCTAACGTAACAACAGGAAATGAAATTTATAATGCTGCAAACTCAGGGGGGGCTAATTTCCCTTCACTAAAACTACAAAGCACCGGACAGTATGCTATGATACATACAGCCACAGAACCCGGTCCCATAACCTATTCTATAAGAGGAAATATTGGAAATGTTTCAGCTTGGAGTGGCACATTTGACGTTCAACAATCGGTTGATGGTATTAATTTTACGGCTTTGCCTTTAATTAAAAGTTATAGTGGTTCAGGGGCGCTCCCGGCAACAGGAAATTATGTTGTGGAAACACTTAACCCCGATCCATCAGCAAGATATATCAGATGGTATTTTACTTCAAAGACGTCTAGCTGCAATGTTGGCCTAGATGACATAAGTATTGCAGCACCGGCTATTGGTCCGGGCCCGCAATTGGTGGTAAATTATAATTCTACAAACCTTGTTAATAATCAGACTATTAATTTTAATACGGGTGTAGGTAATCCTATAACCATATCATTGGCTATATCTAACTATGGTAATACTAATGATTTAATAATTTATGATAGCACAGCAATATCGGGAACCTATGCTTCCGACTATTCTATAACTTCATCTTTACCTATTACTGTTGCAGCCTCATCCAATGGCACTAGTGTTCAAAATCTAGATATTTCATTTAATCCACAAGCTAACGGTAGTCGTCCGGCAACTTTATCTATTTACTCAAACGATAGCACTGCAGGAGTTTTTGTGGTTCAATTAGATGGTATTGGTGGAACAATTGCTTCTGAACCCAATGTTACACTTAGCAATTTAGAATTTACAGGGGGAAACAATTATATTAAATCATATAGGCTTCATGGCTCCTTTACTTCATCGGGAAGTGCTGATGGCTATTTAGTAGTTCGTCAAGTTAATAATACCCCATTTACTTACCCAATGGATGGAAAAGTATATTTAAGAGGAGATACTGTTGGAACAAATAATAAAGTGGTGGGATCGTTTACCTCAACAGATTTTATAGTAAATAATATTGTTGCCTCAACCGATTATTCTTTTGCCATTTATGCCTACAACGGAAACGGAACATTTCGCAATTATAACCAAGCAGCCGAGTTAGTGGGTAATGTTACATCATCTGCCAGTATGATGCCTATGAATGAATATGCCACCATTAATACATCATCATCAACATTTGTTAATGATTTAACTAGCGTTATTAATGTTCCGGGAAGAAATAAAATTTATTATGGGAACTACGGCAGCACTATGATGAAGCTATTTGCCGCTACCGATACTTTAAATGGGAAAAAAGTAGCTACTTGCGTTTATAGTGGGTTAAAATATATCTATTCTGAACCAATAACTTGGGGGTATATGAGCAGAGAACACACATATTGTCATAACTGGATGCCTACTTTCCCGGCTGATGGTTCAGGAGCTACACCTAATAATACAGAGCGCCCTGAATACAACGACCAACATAATTTATATCCAACCAACCAAGATGATGTAAATGCTGTTAGAAGCAATTACCCAATGGGAGAGGTGGTAAACGTAGAAGAAACATTCTTGGATTGTAAAATTGGAACAGATGTTAACGGAAATAGAGTATTTGAACCGCGAGACGAACAAAAAGGACGTGCTGCCAGAGCCATTATGTATATGGCTGTGGCGCATAATAATTTAAATGATGCATTTGGAAACCCTCAAAATTGGAAATTAAGAAACCCTATTAGTAATAGTATTCTTTATGGGCAAGATCAAAATGTTTTGAAAAAATGGCATTATAACTTTCCTCCTAACAATTGGGATATTGCACGTAACGATTTTTTAGACTCTTTGCAAGGCAATCGTAACCCGTTTGTAGATCATCCTGAATATGCTTGTTATATTGATTTTTATACGATGAATTATATTGCAAACCCTGTTATACCATGTAATACATTAGGTGTTTCTAATATTAGTACATCAGTCTCTAACTTATATATATCACCTAATCCTACATCACAAAATATTAACTTATATTTCAATTCTTCAATAAAGGAAAAGGCCTCGTATCAAGTCTTTGATATTACAGGAAAGCTAGTATTAACAGGAAATACCCAAATATTAGAAGGAAGTAATATTGTTTCTATAAATATTGAAAATTTACAAAGCGGTATTTATCAAGTCAAATTAAGTTCGGCCTCAGTTTTGTTTACTCAAAAACTAGTTAAAGAATAAATTTCTGTTGAATCTAAATAAAAAGAGCCGAAACAATTGTTTCGGCTCTTTTTATTGGAGGTAAAATATTAATCTTTAATAAGCTTAGTATATTCTGTACCTTTCTCAGAAGTAAATTTAACCGTATAAATTCCTGCAGCTAAAGTAGAAATATCAACCGGTTGATTAGCTCTTATATTTTCTTTTTCGAAGACTGTTTTTCCATTAATGTCAAACAAAGTAATCATAAGAGTTAATGATTCATTATTTGATTTTACATAGAAGTTGCCTGATGTTGGATTGGGATACAGCATAAAAGATTGATTATTACTTGTAGTGTTAGAAATACCAACAAGATCAGGAGTAATGGAAAGGTCATCAATACCAAAGAATGCAGGGGTATTCATACCAAATGGCCCCATATCGCTCGATGTTAATACAAATTTTAAACTGTCAATTATTCCTAATGGTGAACAATCAACATATTCCCATGTGTTTACGATATAGTCTAAACTATCATTTGTAAAACGATAATCAGCTAAATAAAATTCTACACTGTCAGTAATACTACCATTGTTATATCCTAAAACAGTAAGTTTAAAAAAGTCGGGGTATGAACCTTGTGGCAGTCCACTATTAGTTCCGGTTGTATCCCCAAATTTACGCGAAAACATATCACCATCACGCATACTGTTATAGGCATAAGTGGTGTTGGTAACATAAAAACCATCAGCTAATCCCTGTAAATTAATAGTAGAATCAAAAAGAACAACAGCATTTTGTTGGCCTATTGCATAAATAGTTGAACCGTTATTTCCTGAACCTGTTTTGGCCGAATACATATTACCAAAGCCTGAAGTTACGGTATCTGTCATAGCAGAGTAGGCAAAACCACCCACCCAAAGGCCTCCCCATGAGGTATCATAGTTGTTTTTAAAATACATGGCACCATTGGTAAAACCACCTGAGAGGTCGTTTCCATTCCAATATTGAGCCGCAGGCGGTGGCGGAAGAACTAAATTTTCAAAATCGGAAATTACATTTTGAGCTTGAAGGCCGGTAGCCGATAAAAGCACTGATAGTGCGAGGGTTTGTAGTTTTTTTTTCATTTGTTTTTTTTGTTTATATTAGGTTAATAATTTGTATCATCAAAAACAACCGGAAAAAAACAAAAGAAACCTGCAGAAAAATATAAAAATTTTAAGCAAATTCATATACCGCTTTCTTCCCGAAGCTATACATAAAAATAGTTGTAATGGCAGGTTTTCTGACTTACTTTAGATTGACGCCTTCCCTTAATAAAAGTGGCATGTGTGTCAATAAAATTGCAATAAAAGCTTACAGCAGCGGGAACTGTTACTGATTTACACAGTATTCCCTTTTAATTTCTTGATAAAGAATTATCTTGAAAACCAATACATGGCAAAGGTACAAAAAAAGATGAAAAAGAAAAGATAAATATTTGATTTTTATAAATAAAAAAGAAAATATTAAAGATAAATGTTAACTTTGCGACCTATTTATTTAATTTAATTATCATTTATGAAAACAGGAAAAGTAAAATTCTTTAATGCCACCAAAGGTTTTGGTTTTATTAAAGATGATGCTACTAACGAAGAAGTGTTTGTTCATGTAAGCGGTTTAGTAGATCAAATTAAGCAAGACGATCAGGTTACCTTTGACATTACTGAAGGAAAACGTGGCCTCAATGCAGTTAATGTAAAAAAGGCTTAAATATATTTAATGCCCCGAGTACCAGCTCCCGCCCTAAAGCGGGAGCTTTTTTGTTTTTGAGAGAAATAGTTTGATGTTATTAAGGTTTATAACACGTTTAACTTCTTATATAAATAGTATTTGAAAAAACTTCATAAAATCCTAAACCGTTTTAAAGAAGATTACGACTGTAAAAGGAGTACAAAAATTGTTACAGAAACGAGAAGTAATAAATTTGTTTGTTTTATACAGTTCAACAATGAATAATGTTGTAAATATGGCTCTCCGTAACTTGGAATAGATTAAGCAAAATCACCAATTAAATTAAACAAGGATAGAAAATTTGAATACTGTATCTTTAAACAAATCTAAACGAAGAAGTTTAACGATACAACAAAAAACCAACTCTTAATATTTCAATATTCTTAAAGATTAATAACCCCAGCTAATATTAATTAATAAAAATTATTAAGCATAACCATAAAGATTTATTTATGTTAGCATTAATTTATGATGTCAGCTAATAAAAACATAGTTATAATAGGAGCCGGTGCTGCAGGTTATTTTGCTGCCATTAATACAAAGCTTAATTACCCCGAAGCGCAAGTTACAATTCTTGAAAAAAGCAACAAAACCCTTCAAAAAGTTAAGATAAGCGGAGGAGGTCGTTGCAATGTTACCCACTATTGTTTAGATAATGCATTACTCTCAAGAAATTACCCTCGCGGACAAAAGGAGTTACAGCAAGCTTTTCATGTTTTTTCGGTAAAAGATACTATAGCGTGGTTTAAACAACAGGGCGTACAACTTGTTAAAGAACACGACAATCGGATGTTCCCGTCAAGCAACAACTCACAAAGCATTATTGATTGCTTTGAGCAAAATATAAAAAAACTTGGAATTAAATTATGGCTTAATGCTGAGGTGCAAACGATTGAAAAAAACAGTTCACACTTTGATATTCAAATAAAAGGGAAAGAAAAATACTATGCCGATTATGTTATTGTAACTACCGGGGGCTATTTTCAAAAAGAGGCATATTCTTTTTTAAGTTGCCTAAGAATTAATATTGTAAATCCTGTTCCCTCATTGTTTACGTTCAATGTAGCTAATAAAGAGGTTTGCCAACTCATGGGTGTAAGTGTTGCAGAGGTTGAGGTGAAAATTTCAGGAACAAACTATAGTCATTACGGTCCTATATTGATAACTCATTGGGGGTTTAGTGGTCCGGCCGTATTGGTGCTGTCTTCCAAAGCAGCCGAGTTTTTATATGACTGTAAGTATGATTTTGACATTATTATTAATTGGACAGGTAAACATCATACGGACAGCTTGTTTCAACAACTACTACAGATTAAGAATAAGAGCAATATAACGATTAGAAGTATTTATAAAGAAATACAATTACCCTCACGGTTGATTGATTTCCTTTTAACGAAAAGCGGAATAGACCCTCATAAGAAAATGGCAGAGATAAGTAATAAACTATTAAATAGCTTTTGCCGTATAATATGCGAGAACAATTATAATATTAAAGGAAAAACAACGTTTAAAGAAGAGTTTGTAACCTGTGGTGGGGTTGATTTAAAGGAGGTAAACTTTAAAACTATGGAAAGCAAGAAAATAAAAGGAATATATTTTGCGGGAGAGGTACTTAATATTGATGGTGTAACAGGAGGATTTAATTTTCAAGCCGCATGGACAACTGCTTATATAGCAGCACAACTAAAAGAATTGTAGGGTTAAAAAAATTAAATACTATGATTAAACAAAACAGAACCCATATTTTTGCATTTGAAATTAAATTATGATTGAAGAATTAAAGTATAAATACAAAACCGGAGATAACATTACAAAACTTATTTTTATTAATGCCATTGTGTTTGTTGCACTTGGTTTATTAAGTCTTATAGGAGTATTGTTTAAAGTGCAAACAAACTTAAATTTTTTACCTTATTTAAGTTTACCTTCCAAACCATTTGTTTTGCTGCACTATCCCTGGACTCTTTTCACCTATATGTTTATTCATCAGGGTTTTTTTCATATCTTGTTTAATATGATTATGCTATACTTTGGCGGACGCATATTTAGTGATTTCTTAGGCAATAGTCGTGTAGTTCCTATGTATATTGGAGGAGGACTTATGGGAGCTCTCTTATATTTGTTGTTATATAACACTTTGCCGGTATTTGCCGATATTAATATTAGTGCTCAGTTATTAGGCTCCTCAGCAGCGGTGCTGGCTATATTTTTTGCTATAGCAGCTTACCTGCCTAATTATGAAGTAGGGCTTATATTATTAGGTTTTGTTAAGCTAAAGTACATTGCTTTGTTTCTATTTATAATTGATTTATTGAGTATTGATAAAGGAAACCCCGGAGGTCATATAGCTCATATAGGAGGAGCTTTATTCGGTATTTTATATGTTTACGGATTAAAAAGAGGTTATGATTTTACAAGCTACTTTAACAAATTTACAACAAAAATTAGTGATTTGTTCTCGAGAAAAAGAGAAAGTAAAATGAAAGTTGTTTACAAGCAAACCTCCAATAAAGCAAACTCAAAATCAAATAATAAAACCAAACAAGAAATTATAGACGCTATATTAGATAAAATTTCAAAGTCGGGTTACGATAGCCTTACTCATGAAGAGCGTGAAACAATTTTTAAAATAAGCAAAGAAGAATAGGGGCTTAAAAGTCAATATCAAGCACACAAGGACAATGGTCAGAATGAACGGCATTGGCCAATATTTCGGCATTCTTTAACTGCGATTTAAGATTATCGGTAACAATATTATAATCAATACGCCAACCTAAGTTTTTTGCTCGTGCATTGGCTCGAAAACTCCACCAGGTATATTGATGAGCTTGTTGATTAAACACCCTGAAACTGTCAATGTATCCGGCTTCTAAAAAGGAATCAAACCATGCTCTTTCCTCGGGTAAAAAGCCTGATGTGTTTGCATTTGCTTTAGGATTATGAATATCTATGGGTTTGTTACAAATATTGTAATCGCCACAAATAATTAATTTATTTCTTTTATTACGTAAATCATTTACATAATGGGTAAAATCATTTAGCCATTGCATCTTAAATGCCTGTCTTTCTTCACCACTCGAACCTGATGGCATATATACACTAACTACTGAAACATCACCAAAATCACATCTCAAAAACCTACCTTCGTTATCGTACTTCTCTATACCCATACCGTACACAACATTGTTGGGTTTTTGCTTGCTAAGAATGGCAACACCGCTATAGCCTTTTTTTTGAGCAGGATACCAAAAATGATGAAAGCCCAAATCATTAAAAACGGAAGTGTCAAACTGTTCGGGCGCAGCTTTTATTTCTTGCAAACATACAATATCGGCTTCACTGTTTTTTAACCAATCAATCCAATTTTTACCCAAAGCGGCACGAATTCCATTAACGTTATAAGTAATTATTTTTTTCATCAGATTAATTTATCAAGAGTATTATTTAGGAGCTAGTTTTAATAATACCAAAGCTATAAATAAATAAAGAATATTGGGAATCCATACGGCTAATATTGGCGAAAGATTTCCATTAGTAGCAAAGGTAGATGAAACTTGCAAAAACAAAATATATGAAAAACTGATAAGCATACCTAACCCTATATGAAGTCCTATTCCGCCACGTACTTTACGGCTGGCCATACTTACACCAATTAAGGTAAGAATAAAGGTAGCAAATGGCATAGAGACTCTACGGTGTTTTTCTAATTCATAAAACGGAATTTCGTCAGAACCTCTCAGTTTTTCTTCGCTTATAAAAGCATTTAATTCTGAGCGATTCATGGTTTCAATATTATTTAATCGAGTACCAAAATCGGCCGGTGTAAAATTATATATCGTGTCAAATTCATGACCGGATTTTAAATTTTCTTTATACCCATTAATGGTTCTGATGGTATAGTCAATGACCTTCCATTTTTGAGTTATCGTATCAAATCTTATTTGCCGAGCCATTAGTTTATATACTAATTTACCGTCCTTTATTACTTCATAGCTGAATTGTGAGCCTATATCATCAAAATTATTATATTGTTCAAAGTATATATACTCTCCCGGTTTTATTTGTCTGTGAATATTAATGTCAGAATTTCGATATTTATTTCTGATATAGGTGTTTTCAAAATTTAACCTCTTGGCATTAGCTTTTGGAATAACATAATTATTCAAGAAAAACGAAAGAAAAGCTAAAACAGTTGCTGCCAACATATAAGGTCTTAACAAACGGTTAAAGCTAACACCACTGGAAAGGATAGCTACAATTTCGGTGTTCCCTGCCATTTTTGAAGTAAAAAACACCACAGCTATAAAAGTAAACAAAGGGCTAAAAAGATTTACAAAGAAAGGAATGAAGTTAAAATAATACTCAAAAACAATGGCTTTTACAGGAGCTTTACTTTGAATAAAATCATCAATTTTTTCAGAAATATCGAAAATAATGGCAATAAGCACAATTAAAAGTATAGCATAGATAAAAGTGCCTAAAAATCTAGAAATTATATATTTATCAAGCTTTTTCAAATACAATAATTATAACCTTACCGCTAATTCTTTTACCATTTTATTTTTCCAAGCATTAAACGTGTTTTCTACAATTTTATTTCGGGCCTCGGTAACTAACCACAAATAAAAAGCCAAGTTATGAATACTTGCAATTTGCCCGGCCAGACGCTCACCGGCAACAAACAAATGTCGCAAATAAGCCTTGCTGTATGCTTTATCTACATACGAGGTGCCATCCGGGTCAATTGGACTAAAATCGTCTTTCCATTTTTCATTTTTCATATTCATAATGCCTTTTGAGGTAAACAACATACCGTTACGAGCATTTCTGGTGGGCATTACACAATCCATCATATCAACCCCTAAAGCAATACTTTCCAAGATATTTACCGGTGTACCAACTCCCATTAAATAGCGTGGTTTATCTTGTGGTAAAATATTACACACAAGTTCTGTCATTTCGTACATAACTTCATGCGGCTCTCCCACAGAAAGGCCCCCTATTGCATTCCCTTCTCTGTTTTTTGAGGCAATATATTCTGCAGACTGCATACGTAAGTCTTTGTAAGTGCTGCCCTGAACAATGGGAAACAGGGTTTGTTCGTACCCGTATAGTCCTTCGGTTTCATCAGCTCTTACACAGCAGCGGTCTAACCAACGATGTGTTAAACCCATTGACTTTTGTGCATATTCATAACTGCAAGGATATGGAGTACACTCATCTAAAGCCATCATAATGTCAGCCCCAATTATCCGCTGGGTATCTATAGTGTTTTCGGGAGTAAACAAATGCTTTGCTCCGTTTATATGCGATGCAAATTTTACACCTTCTTCGGTTAGTTTACGTTGTGTGGCTAAGGAGTAAACCTGATAGCCACCACTATCGGTAAGTATAGGTTTATCCCAACCCATGAAGCGATGTAAACCTCTGGCTTGTTTTAAAATAGGTAAACCCGGGCGTAAATACAAATGATAGGTATTGCCTAAAATAATACGTGCCTTAATATCATCTTTTAGCTCATGTTGGTGAACACCCTTTACTGAAGCCACCGTTCCTACCGGCATAAATATAGGGGTTTGAATAATACCATGTGCTGTGTTGATAATACCTGCACGGGCTTTACTTTGAGCATCGCGTGCTTCTATTTTAAAATTCATCATATTTTTTCAGAGGTCAGTATTCAGGATTTGACCTAATTTAAATGTATTTTATTTACGTAGTGTAGCACCAAGTTCTTCTTCATAAGCCTTTATTAACTTTGACATAGTATGGTCAATTTGTTTGTCGGTTAAGGTGGCTTTAGTATCAAGTAAAGTAAAACTTATGGCATACGATTTCATTGTCGGCTCCATGTTTTTTCCTTGATACGAATCAAACAAGTTTATGTCTTTAATTAAATTTTTTTCTGTTTTACGTGCAACTTGTACAACCTGCTCAAAGCTTATATTTTCATTTAAAACCAAAGCCAAATCTCTTCTTACCTCAGGAAACTTAGGCACTTCGGTATATTCTGTTTTATAATTTGAAACAGGCTTGTAAATATGGTCTAAAACAATCTCAGTATAAAATACTTCATGGTTGATGTCAAAGGCTTTCAACAATATATTGCTAACTTTACCTATATATCCAATATTTGTTTTGTTTAACTCTATTTGCAAACCACCCGAAACCAAACTGTTTTCAGAAAGAACACTAAACACAGGGGAAATACCTAAGCGGGTAAACAAAGCCTCCAAAACACCTTTTAAACGATAAATGGTTTCTTTTTCTTCATTGATATTCCATGATTCGGGATTTTGATTTCCGCTAATGCTTATTGCCAGCATTTCCGACTCCATAAATTGACCATCGGCTTTGTGATATACCTTACCGCTTTCAAATAATTTTAAGCGACTGTTTTTGCGATTATTGTTATAGTTGATGCTTTGAAGCATTCCAAAAAGCATTGATGCTCTAAGGCTGTCAAGCTCAGAACTTAAGGGGTTTAGCAACCCAACTATTTTTTCAGAGGTATAATTTAAAAACTTGCCTGCATAAGACGAAGCCGTTAATGAGTTGTTCATTATTTCATGGAAACCCATACCGGTTAATTGATTGCGGATTGCATAATTAATTTTTTCAATATTTACTTTAGGTTTATTGATTAAAGAAATACGCATTTGCTCCGGAACCTCAACATTATTATAACCGTATATCCGTAATATTTCTTCAATTACATCGGCCTCACGCAATACATCAACTTTATTTAATGGTATTTGAATCAATAAACTATCCTCGCTTTGTTCCTTTATAACAATGCCCAAGTGTTTCAGAATATGTGTAATCTGCGAAACCGGAATTTCTTTTCCTATAAGTACGGCACAGCGTTTTAAGTTGAGTTTAATTTCAGCAGGATTAATTTTTTTTGGGTAAATATCTACAATGCTACTGTTTAAAGTACCACCGGCTAACTGCATAATTAACAAAGCGGCTCTTTTTAAAGCCGGTATGGTAGCATCGGGGTCGGTTCCTCGCTCAAATCTGAATGAAGCGTCTGTTTTCAGGTTATGATGTTTGGCTGTTTTTCTGATACTGCCGGCATTAAAGTGGGCACTTTCTAAAAATATAGCGGTTGTATTATTGTTGATTCCTGAATTAAGACCACCATAAACCCCTGCAATACACATTGGTTCCTCAGCATTGCAAATCATCAAATCGGCAGACGTTGTTTCTCTTTCTATGCCGTCAAGGGTAACAAATTTTTGATTGCTCTCTTGTTTCTTTACAACAATCTTATTCCCTTTAATCATAGCCAAATCAAAGGCATGCAATGGCTGCCCATACTCAAGTAAAACATAATTGGTAATATCTACAATGTTGTTTATGGGGTTTAGCCCTAAGGCTTTTAATCTGCTTTTTAACCAATCGGGCGATTCGCCTACGGTAACATTATGAATAGTAATACCACTATAGCGTGCACAATATTCGTTGTTGAGAACTTCAACAACTACTTCAGGCTTTTTGTCAGGAATTATTAAATCCTCTGTATTTGGCAACTGTAAAGCTATTTCTTTTTGACTTTGATGTGCTAAAACAGCTGCTATATCACGGGCCACACCAATATGCGATGCTGCATCAACACGATTTGGAGTTAACCCAATTTCAAAAATACTATCAGTTATTATTTTGAAATACACTCCGGCAGGCATACCAACAGGGGTATCTTCGGGCAATACGATAATACCTTCATGCGAAGTACCTAGCCCTATTTCATCTTCAGCACAAATCATTCCTTCTGAAACAGCTCCTCGGATCTTCGATTTTTTTATCACGAACGGTTCCCCATTTGTTGGATACAATTTTGCACCCACTAAAGCAACAACAACTTTTTGCCCCTTATCAACATTTGGTGCACCACAAACTATATTTAACAGCTCGGCTTGTCCTACATCAACCGTAACCAAACTTAGCTTATCGGCATCAGGATGTTTTTCTTTGCTTATAACTTTGCCGGTTACAAGTCCGTTAAGTCCTCCTTTTATACTTTCGTAAAGCTCTACTGACTCTACTTCTAAGCCACAAAAGGTAAGTAAATGGGCAAGTTCATCACTTGATGGTAAATCTGTATTGATGTATTCTTTTAACCAATTGTACGAAATTTTCATAATTTTTACGCATTGAGTGGGTGCAAAAGTAGTCTTTTTTTAGGCAAATTCATTTTTGTATTTACTATTATAGGGTCATATTTGTACTTTCTTTTTTGATTTGTTGGTTTGCTGATGCAAAACTTTAGTAAAATAATTATTTCGTGGTATCAAAAGAATAAAAGGGAGCTTCCGTGGAGAAACACCAAAAACCCGTATTATATATGGCTTTCGGAAATAATTTTACAACAAACCAGGGTTGAACAGGGTTTGCCATATTACATTAAGTTTGTTCAAAAATACCCAACGGTAAAATACTTGGCTAAAGCTACCGAAGATGAGGTGTTGAGGTTGTGGCAAGGATTGGGCTATTACTCACGTGCTCGAAACTTACATTATACTGCCCAACAAATAGTTCTCCATTACCACTCAAAATTTCCAACTTCATATCACGAACTTATACAACTTAAAGGCGTTGGAACATACACTGCTGCTGCTATTGCATCATTTAGTGTGAATGAAAAAAAAGCGGTAGTTGATGGGAATGTTTATCGGGTATTGTCGCGTTACTTTGGGATAGAAGAAGATATTAGTAACACGCAAACACAGAAAAAATTCCAACAGTTGGCCAATGAGCTATTGAATAAAACAGATGCCGGAAAACATAATCAGGCTTTGATGGAATTTGGGGCCTTGCAATGTGTTCCTAAAAAACCTTGTTGCGAAGTGTGCCCTTTAAATCTAACTTGCTTTGCCAATTTACATCAAAAAGTTACATTACTGCCTATTAAAACCAAAAAAACAAAAATTTCTAAACGCTATTTTAATTATTTTGTATTAATTACCAATAACAATAAAACCTATATACAAAAGCGAGAAAAAAATGATATTTGGGCAGGATTATATGAGTTTCCTTTGCTTGAATCAAAAAGGTTATTGTCAAAAAAGGAACTTCTTGACTCAGATTTTTTGAGAAAACTAACAGAGGGCAAGAGTGTTGATATTCAAAGTATTGGGCAATATCGTAAGCACCAATTAACCCATCAAAGTATTTTTTACAGGTTTATTGAAGTAAAATTTCCCTCAGGCACTAACGTTAAAAACCTTTTAAACGTATTATGGGAAGATTTAGACAAATATCCCAAACCAATTATTATGCAAAGATTTTTTTTAAAATGCATTAATTTGTAGGGAATTAAGATTTTTGTTTATTTTTGTTAACCAATATATACTTTACTAAACATAAAGCATGAAAAAAATTTTATTATTATTTGCCTTTTTTCTTTTTGGACAAACTATATACGCATCGCATATAAGTGGAGGAGATATGAGTTTTACTTGGGTAGGTCCGGGGGCTAACCAATATTTAGTAACCCTAAACCTATTTCGTGATTGCGAAGGTATAACTATGAGCACTTCTGAAATTGTAACGGCAACCAGTACATGCGGAGCTACCTACACTATAACGGTAAACCTTACAAATCCTGGAGGAACTGAGATATCCCAGCTTTGCAATAATCAGTTGAGCACATGCAATTCAGGAACTTACCCGGGAATGCAGTTATATGTTTATCAGGCTGTTGTTGATTTAAGCCCTGCTTGCGATACTTGGTCATTAGAATGGACTACATGTTGTAGAAACAATACAGTTAATGTACCTACCAGCTCAAGCGATGATATAATTATCAGGGCAACCATGAATAGCCAAACAGCTGCACAGAACAACTCGCCCACTTTTACCTCTCAACCTATCCCTTATGTGTGTATAAACCAACCGGTAAATTATAACTACGGAGTATATGAACCCGATGGCGACTCGTTGGTGTATTCTTTCGTTAGCGGATTGGGCTTTGGTGGAACTCCATTGACCTATGGAGGAGGATATTCGGGAGGTGTTCCCATTCCGGGAATATCAATTGATCCACAAACAGGAAATATTAATTTTACGCCAAACCAATTGGGTAATTTTATTGTAGTAGTACAAGTAAACGAGTATAATCAGCAAGGACAGCTTTTAAGTACTACCATGCGAGATATTCAGTTTGTGGTGTTGAATTGTACTAACCAGCAACCGGATGTTAATAGTGGGGTTATTACAAATATTAATGGGAGTGTCATACAAACAGGACCTATGTCTATTGAACTCTGTGAGGGGTCGGTTTTCTCCTTTACAGCCGTATATACCGACCCTGATGTGGGTGATGTTTTAACGATAACAACTAACTTAGGAACGGTACTTACCAACGCTACCTATTCGGCAAGCGGCACCAATCCCTTAACAGTAGTTTATTCCTGGACAGTACCTCAAGGCGCTGCAGGAGCAAATACAAACTTTGTGGCTACCATAACTGATGGAAACTGTCCTATTTTAGGATTACAAACCTATGTGTATGATATCAATGTATTAGACAGAACAATGGCAGGTCCAGACCAAACCATTTGTGGCACCCAAACGGCTCAAATACAAGCTACCGGAGGAAATGTTTTTACTTGGTATGACCTTTCCGGAAATCTTGTTCCGGTAAATGCGCAATTTAGTTGTAATCCATGTAGCAATCCTATTGCATCACCAAACACTACCACAACTTATGTAGTACAGAGTGATTTGGTAGGAAACTGTATAAGTTCTGACACTATCACAATAAATAGAGTTCCGGATTTTTCTTTTACTTTGTCGCAAAGTACCAACAATGCTTGTTTGTTTCAACCCATTCAATTGAATTGTGTGGTTAACCCTGCCGGTAGCTATTCGTATAATTGGACACCGGCTTCATTTATGAGCAATCCGAATATTGCCAATCCGGTATTAAGCGCAACAGCATCAGGTACCTACTGGGTTCACAATGTGGTTACAAGTGCTCTTGGCTGCACCTATGAAGACAGCTTACAAGTTGTCATTTCACAAAGTGCAGCACCTGTGGTAACCGCTACATCTGATACGGTTTGTTTAGGCATGTCAAATCAATTAAATGTTGAGTTTGCCAGCACAATACCACAGGTTTGCGCCACAACAAATACACCATGTTCGGGAACACCCCAAACAGGAATTATAGGATCAGGTACAGCATCGAACAGTTCTACAGGATATCCGGCTGTTTTTGGAAATTGGTATTGGGGTGCCCGGCATCAGATTCTATTTACGGCTGCTGAGCTAAACGCTATGGGTTTTATAGGAGGCAAAATTTCTTCTATTGCTTTTAATGTTTCAAGTATGAATACCAGTGTTAGTCAATATAACAATTTTGAAGTACGAATGAAATGTACTAATGCAACAAGCCTTGCCACATGGGAAACAGGGATGTCAGTAGTGTTTCCGGCTCAATCATATACCGTAACCTTAGGTTGGAATACTATTCAATTTACTTCATTATATGACTGGGACGGAGTTTCTAATCTTATCATTGAAACTTGTTTTAATAACTCCTCATATACCAACAACTGCTCCAATACTTATACAAATACAGCTTTTAACTCTGTATTATACTATAGAGCAGATAACAGTAGTGTGTGTTATAGTGGTACTCCAACAACATCAACCAACAGACCAAACATAAGATTTGGATATTGTGGAGGAACAGCCAATCCGGCAAACTACACTTACCAATGGACACCGGCTTCTTCATTGAGCAATCCAAATATCCAAAACCCAACTACAACGCTTCCGTCAGCTAGTTCATATCAGGTAATTGTAACCGATATTGCCGGAGGGTGTAGCGACACTTCTGTGGTTGTTATTCCCAATGGGCCTGCTCCTGATGATCCAACTATTAACTTACCTCCTCAAACATATTACTGTGTCAATGACCCTGCTATAACTTTAACTACGGTTAGTTCCGGAGGAACCTGGTCAGGAAACGGAATCAATTCAGCCGGAGTGTTTACTCCAAGTCAGGCCGGAATAGGAAACCAACAATTAATTTACATAATGGGGACATACCCAACATGCTATTTGGCAGATACTATTTATCTTGATGTGGTTAGCTCTCCTGATGCAACAATTACTACTACCAACAATATGCAGGTATGTATATCATCATCGCCTATCTCGTTAACTACAGCTGTTGCCGGGGGGGCATGGACAGGTGCCGGAACCACTCCGGCCGGGTTGTTTACACCATCATTGGCCGGTGCCGGAACGCATGATTTGATTTATACCCTCGGTACAGGAAATTGTATTGAAAAAGATACTATATCTATTACAGTTATTGCTCAGCCTAACGATTCTATTATTCCTGCCGGTCCTTTCTGTGAAAATGATGCACCTGTTAATTTGCAAGCAATTACTCCGGGAGGTGTTTGGTCGGGGCAAGGAATTACTAATACCTCGCAGGGAACCTTTGACCCAACAGTTGCCACTCCGGGGTTATATGTTATTACCTATACTTACAACACTGTATGTTCATTTACCAATTCAATACCTATTAAGGTAAAACCTAATCCTACTGCCCCTCTTATATCTAATAATTCGCCAATGTGCGAAAGATTAACTTTGAACTTTTCTACAACTTCAATTCAGAATGCAACATATCAATGGACAGGGCCCAATGGATTTAACTCAACCGATCAGAATCCGATTATTAATAACGTAACCTCTGCCGATTCAGGAGAGTATCAGTTATCAATAATTGTAGATGGTTGTCCAAGCCTTCCGGGAACAAGCTTAGCTGTAATTTATTCAACTCCTCCAACACCATTAATTATCTCTAATAGTCCAATATGCGAGGGACAGGTATTATATCTAGAAACCGATAGTTTTCCTAATGCATCTTATTTTTGGTCAGGACCCGGAGGATTTACCTCAGGAATAAGAAGACCGGCTATAGGTTATGCTACTCCTTCTAATTCGGGAACCTACGAGATTATTAAAATAGCTAATGGTTGTTCCAGTGAGTCATCGTCAACACAGGTTATCGTTAACCCAACTCCTCAATCGGAGTTTCATCCTAATCCTCAGGAAGTAAGTATTATTGAGCCTACTATTGAGTTTAACAGCTATGGCAGCATAGGCACAAACTACCAATATCATTGGAATTTTGGAGATAACAGTTCTTCTGTAGATTACAGCCCGTTACACGCTTATACCGATACTGGAACTTATACCGTAACTTATAAGGTTAAAAATACAGTTACAGGGTGTGAATCAGAAACCGAAAAAACAGTAATTGTTACTCCATACTATACTTTGTATATTCCAAATGCTTTTACACCTAATGGAGATGGAATAAACGATGTTTTTGAAATTAAGGGGAATGCTGTTGATGAGTATGATTTAAAGATATATAACCGCTGGGGCGAATTAATTTTCCAATCAAACACTATTAGTAAAATGTGGAAAGGCGATTCAAAAGGAAGCGCAGAGGCTCCTGAAGGAGCTTATGTTTATATTATGGAGGTAAAAGATTTTAAAGGAGTTTCTTATAAGTATTCCGGCAATGTTACCTTGTTAAGATAAAGAATCTTTTATATTACTGGAATTTATTTCTTACCATACGATAGGCGCCAAAACAACCAATTCCGCCTACTATGTTTGAATAATTTATCTTAGCTTCCGAAAAAGGATTATTACCACCTGAGTTGGTGTATAAATCTTTATGATAGTGATAATATGAATCGTTACACATCATTAAATATGTAATAAACTTCGAATCTTGCATGCCGGGGTTGTTGGGGTTAGGGGTAAAGGCATAAACATTTCCTTTAACTTTTTGGGTTAAACCATCATTTCCTTTGTCTGAAATATATTCTTCATGTGATATGCTTGCGTTGGTATGTAATATTGGGAAACTATCGGTGTGAAGATAATAGTTTACAAGGCGATAATAATTTTGTTCTTCTGCAATATCATGAATAGCATATTCAAATAGCAACTCGTACTGAACACCGGATTCACTGGAATCGGTAATTACTTTCTGCACGGTAAAATCATACTCCGGAAAAGCACTGTTTGGCACTGTACAATGAGCACTAACTACTCTTCCGTCAGGAATCTTTGCTTCTAAAAAATAGGTTTTTCCGGGTTCAATATTAAAATATTGGGTACTAAGTTGGTATCCTAAAGAATCATTTATCCTAGGTATTAAAACACTGCTTGCCCCATTGCTAATAGTAATAACAGCATTATTTATTAGAAGAGGGTATAGTATTTTGTTTTTTACATACAAAGGCCTGGAGTTTGTTAAATGTACACGTATTAAAGTGTCTTCCGGAGAAATTAAGCAAGCAAGCACCGGTTTAGGGTCTGTTTCGGGTAATTTTACATTTGCTTCCCTTTCGCAAGACACCAGCGTTAGCAAGCAAAATAAGGAAAACATTATTTCTACTTTTTTTCTCCCTAATTTTTTTAAAACTGCCATGTCCATGATACTGATGGTAAAATAGGAAATAAACTAATTTGCATGAGTTTGCTGTTGCCCAAAATATCTGAGTCAATGTAGTAAAAAAACGGATTCCAGCGATTGTAAACATTATATACGCTTAACTCAAAAATTCGGGTATATTTTTTTTCTTTCTTCTCGAACTGAATACCTATATCCATACGGTGATAAGCGGCCATTCTAAAACTGTTTTTTTCACCATAATCTTCTCTGAAATCTAAATAACCGCCTGTGTAATATTCATTATTATATCCATCAATAATTGCAGGGTTGTGAGGAGTAGCATTATATTCGCCTAAGGGCAGGGTAATAGCATTACCCGTGCCATACACCCAAGTACATGAAAGCTTAATATGGTCGTTTATTCTATAAATATTTACAATAGATATATCATGTCTGCGGTCGTATCGCGGAAAAAATTTTTTACCAAAATTTATACTGTCAAACTGAACATAAGTCCATGAGAGGGTATAGCCAATCCACCCATTCCATTTACCACGCTCTTTTTGTAACAATATTTCACCACCATAGCTCCATCCTTTGCCTTGTGTAATGTTTCTTTCCCAGTTAACTGCTTCGGTGCTATTAGGTTCATCAATCAATAAAAAGCTTGCCCCTTCTTTGTAGTAAGAAATATCTTTCATCTTTTTATAATAGCTCTCAATGGTAAGGTTCATTCCCTGAGGCAGTTCTTTTGCCCAGCCCAAAGCCCATTGCTGCGACTGCATGGGTTTAATATTGTTGGTGGCGGGTATCCATAAATCGGTTGGGAGGCTTATTCCTGTGCTGCTAACTAAATGCAAATACTGATTCATTAAACTATATGAGGCTTTTAGCGAAGACGTTGGCGTTATTGATACATTAGTAGAAATACGGGGTTCAGGATTTAGGAACGACTTGTTTTTAAAAAGATAATGACTTAATCTAAAACCTAAATTTGTTCTTATTCGTCCGGACATTTTCCAGTCGTCTTCAACATAAGCACCCGACTCAAGAGAGTATAAGGTGTTTATTTTATAAGTGTTTTGCGAAATATCAGAACTTTTGGCTACAATAGCACTTGGTCTGAAACGGTGCGATATTGCCAAAACACCGGCTTTGATGTGATGATGATTATTGGGGAAAAAATCAAAATCATGTTTAAAGGTATAGTCTTGGATAGCCGAACTAAATTTCATCTCAAAAAAATTGCCCCCCCATTTTTCTTTTGAACCTATACCAAGTTGGTAGTTGGTAAAAATGAGTGAAGTGTTTGAAAATAATTTACCATTATAAATATGATTCCATCGTAAAGTTCCGGTAGCATTGCCCCAGTTGAGGTTTCCCGAGAAATTATTAGATGAATTTTTATTGGAAAAGTAGAATTTATCCTTTCCGAAATACCCACTGGCATACAAACGGTCTTTGTCGCCAAGAATATAATTAAGCTTGGCATTCATGTCATAAAAGTAATATCCGGCTTTTTGATCGCTTGGCAATAATGGGTAAACAAGCATATCAATATAGGTTCTGCGAGCCGACACCAGGAAAGAAGATTTTTGCTTTTTAAGAGGGCCTTCCACCATAAGTCGTGACGCAATAAGACCAATGCCTATATCGGCTTTATATTCTTCTAAATTCCCTTCTTTCATTTGCATATTGATTACTGATGATAATCTTCCGCCATAAGAAGCCGGAAAACCGCCTTTAATTAACTCTACACTTTTTAGCGCATCACCATTAAACAATGAAAAAAATCCAAACAAGTGATAGGCATTATAAACGGTAGCATCATCTAAAATTATTAAGTTTTGATCAGGTCCACCGCCTCTCACATAAATACCACTGTTACCTTCGCTTCCTTTTTGTATTCCGGGCATTAGTTGAATTACTTTTAAAACATCTTTCTCGCCAAATAAAGCAGGTACATCTTTAATTTGCTGAATAGGAATATTAATAACGCTCATTTGCGACTCTTCACTTATTTTTCTTTTCTCTTCAGCACTTATTACAACCTCTTTCAAAGTAATTCCTTGGGTAAGAAAAAAGTCAAGCCTTATGTTTTGGCTCATGGAAACAATTGTATCAATAGCCGTAAAGCCTAAGGTACTTACCGTAATTTTATGATTTCCGGCAGGTAAACTTATAGAGTAAAAACCATAATTATTTGACTGTATATATGTTTTTAATGAGTCGCAACGCAAGCTAACACCGGGCAAAGTTTCGCCTGTTTTTTTTTCTTTAATGATGCCGGAGAGTGTGTAATTTTGGGCGTAAGAGGGGTGTGTAAATATGGATATAAGCAGCAACATCCAAATAAAAATAATATTTCTTTCTTTTGTTACCATTCTTCAAAAATAAGATTAAAATAGATATTGTTGAATACGTAGTAAAAAAGTTATGAGCAATATTTATTTGCATAAGCATTGAAACAAGAAAGCATCAATTATGAATTATTTTTTTGAAAAAAATTAAAATAGATAGTAGATTTACCCTCAAAAAACAACTTGTTTCAAAACAATTCTCCGGGCAAAATAGCATTAAACAAATTATTTAAAAACAAACCTGCAATGTTAGGGTTAATAATTATTTTGTTGGCAGTGTTTATATCATTGTTAGGAGCAAACCTTAGAAAGGATAAGACTGAAATGGCGAATGAAATGATGTTGCCTATTGCCTCAAAACCGCCCGGATTTATGGTTAAAACTCTATTGATAAATAAAGGAAAAGAGGTAGAAGAGAAAAATTTTTTTGAGAAAATGCTTTTTGGAAGTCAGGAAAACGAAAACAGGATTGTTCCTATAAACAGTTACCGCTATAAGGATGATAAGCTAATATACAAAGAATATGATGATAACGATACAATTTCCTTGCCCGAAAAAACTATCAATTTATCTGAAATAGTTTATGGCACCAATACATCAAGTTATAACAGCACTAACCAACAAATTAGTTTTAAAGACAGTAAGGGAAATATTATTACCCACACCCGAGAAGAACTAACAGAGATAGTTGAAAAGCAACATATCAACACAGATACTTATTTACTTGGCACAGATAAATATGGACGTGATATGCTTAGTCGTTTATTAGCCGGAACCATTGTTTCATTATCGGTGGGGTTAATTGCAGTTCTTGTTTCATTACTCATAGGTATTGTTATGGGAGCCTTAGCCGGATATTTTGGAGGTAAAACCGATGCTGTAATTACTTGGTTGGTTAATGTAATATGGTCGGTACCTACATTATTGCTGGTAATTTCTATTACTTTATTGTTAGGGAAAGGCTTTTCTCAAATATTCATAGCAGTAGGATTAACTATGTGGGTTGAAGTAGCCCGTATTACACGAGGTCAGTTTTTGAGCCTTCGCGAAAAAGAGTTTGTTGAGGCGGCACGTGCCTTGGGATTTCCGACATGGCGCATTATTTTTAAGCATATACTACCTAATACCTGGAGCCCGTTAATTGTTATTTCGGCAAGTAACTTTGCAAGTGCCATATTAATTGAAGCCGGACTAAGTTTTTTGGGCGTTGGAGCGCAGCCCCCCATGCCTAGTTGGGGAAATATGATTAAAGAACATTACGGGTACATAGTGTTAGACAAAGCTTATTTAGCCATTATTCCCGGGGTTGCCATTATGCTGCTGGTATTATCGTTTACCTTGCTGGGAAACGGGTTGCGTGATGCACTTGATACACGTTCTACCAATTAAAGTTATGAAAACAAATAAAATCATTATTCGCAAAGGAAAACCGGCCGATTTGCCACATGCGCTATCCTTAATTAAGGAGTTGGCAGTATATGAAAAAGCACCTCACGAGGTTAGTGTAGGTCTTGAAGAGATGAAAGAATTAGGCTTTGGCCGAAAAAAAATATTTCATTTTTTTGTAGCCGAGAAAAATAACAAAGTAATAGGTTTGGCCTTGTATTATTTTAAATACTCAACCTGGAAAGGCCGTTGTTTGTACTTAGATGATATTATTGTAACAGAAAAGGAAAGAGGAGCAGGAGTAGGAAAATTACTTTTTGATAAAGTAGCACAAATAGCAAAGAAAGAAAATGTAAGACGTATGGAATGGCAGGTATTGAACTGGAATAAACCGGCCATAAATTTTTATCAAAAAATGCCGGTTATTTTAGATGATGAATGGATTAATTGCAAACTAACCGATCGCGAGCTTAAGAAGATTTTCTAATTTATTCTTTTAGATTAACTTATTTAATTCTTTACTTAAAGTTTCTGTTTGTTTTTTACGTGTGTAAAACTCAATTGCTTTTGTATTTAAGCTAACTTTTATGCTTTTATTGTTAAGCCACTCATCTATTAATTGTTTTAAAGCAATATATGCTTCATGTTCATTGTTACAAATAATTCCTTGTCCGGTTTCTTTTACTATTCTTTCTAAAATATCATTATCTGAAGGGCATAGTATTATAGGCTTTCCGGTGGCTAAGTAATCAAAAGTTTTAGTCCCGGTAATACCTTTTACATGACCGTAGGCCACTAGCAACAATACTTGCGAACGCATTTGAACTTCTAATACTTTTTTGCGAGGAATACGGTGTGTAATATTCAAATGCTTTTCATACCCTTCCATCAAAGACTTAATTTTCATCTCCTGATATATATCATATCCGGTTCCAATAAAGTTAATCTTTACTTTGGTCTTTCCCTGGTATTCGTCAATAATACGTTTTAATGCAGCAATAAAAATGGCTATCTCTTGCATTTCAATAATAGTTCCGTTAAAGGTTATATTGAAGTTATCATAATCTGAAATTTGTTTCAAAGAATCAAAATCTTCAGGAATAAAACCATTATAAACCGTTACCCCGGGCTTGTTTAAAAAACGACTTATTTTTTCGGTATTAAATTCAGATACAGAAGTTATAAGGGATGAAGAGGCTGTCCATTTTAATTCGGAGTTTCTTTCAATATTAGCTGCAAACCTTTTTATTAATGGAAATCCGTTGTACCAGTGTGATTCCTTGCGAGTGTTCCAATCATCTCGGTAATCTGCTATCCACTTTATTTGCGGATGTTGCTTTTTTAGCTTAGCAGCAAATTTAAACATAACGTACGGGTTAACCGTTACAATCATTAATTTAATATCCTTGTTCTTCTTTAAATATTCATTGGCAAAATGATAAAAGTTATTGAAAGGAATGGAGAAGTCAAAATAGTTTTGCATAATTAGCTCCCACAGCGTGAGCAGCTTTCTAAAAATATTTTTAGATCTTTTTTTATCCCTTATAAATAATTTATCTCTTAACGACTGCTTGTAGGGCAAATAAAAAACTTCATAAGTGCCAAACTTTTGATGTATAGTTGTTTGATAAGTATTGTAATGTAAGTCGGTAGGATATCTTACTGCTCTTTCCCAGTTTCTGGTAATAACAATGGGGTAATAACCAAACTCGCCAAGGTACTTAGCCCAACTATATGCTCTTTGTGAAGAGGTTATGTTACAAGGTGGGAAAAAGTAACTCAGAATAAGAACTTTTGTTTTGTGATCGTGAGGCATTGTTGAAATGCTTTTTGTTTTTTCTGCTAATATAAACTTATAAAATACTAATTTAATAAATTATTTAACTGCTCTGCTATTATTAATGCAGCATTACCTTGCCCCAACACATTTTGGTGTTTTAAAGGCAATTTAAAGTTTTTATAAGCCTCTAAAATTTTATAACTGTCAGGCCCTGCCTGAATGTTCCAGCCTTGCTCAACTGTTTCTATCCATTCTGTTTGTTTATCTGTCAAAATTCCGGGAGTAGCATGATAAAAACATTCTTTTGTTATTCCTCCGGAATCAGTAATTACTATTTTAGCAAACTTTATAAGACTTTGAGTGTCAACATATCCTATAGGATCAGAAACTATAATATTTGGGGCTTTGAGTAGCTCCTCATAACCAAATTCCTTAATTGCACTTTGAGTGCGCGGATGAATAGGAAAAATTACTTTTACATCTATTTGTCCGAGGGCGCTCAAAATTACTTTTAAATTTTCGGCATTATCAGTATTGGCAGCTCTGTGGCAAGTAGCAAATACATAATTTTTTTGCGTTACATTAAATTTTCCGAGTATGGCGGTGTTTTGTTCAATTGCTTCTCTGTAGGTTTCAATCAGGTCAATCATAATATCGCCCGAGTGAAAAACATTACTTGTAATTCCCATCTCTGCCAACCATTTAACGGCTGTAGGGGTAGGACAAAAATAATAATCAGCTAGAATATCGGTAATCAACTTATTGGTTTCTTCCGGAATACTTTTATCAAACTCGCGCATACCGGCTTCAATGTGAACTAAACGAATGTTGTTCTTTGCAGCTACAATAGATGCAGCAGCAGTGCTGTTGGTATCGCCAAAAACGATTATGGCATCGGGGTTTTCTTTTTGAACAATATCCTGAAATTTTATCATAATATCAGCTATTTGAGGAATAGCCATACCTCCCAAAGCATTCAAATTATAATCAGGCGTAGGGATATTTAATTCTTGAAAAAAGTTATCCGAAAGATTGTGGTCATAATGTTGTCCGGTATGAACAATAATTTCATGAAAATATACTCTTAGTTGTTTGCTTAATGCAGCACACTTAATAAACTGAGGTCGGGCACCAACAACGGTTAGTATTTTCTTTTTAGGCATCAGTTTTTTAAATTATTGAATCAATACGTCACAAAATCAACTAACAAAAATAAAGGAATTATTTTAAGACAACTTTTTTTATTTTTTGTATTTGAAGCTTGTTTTCAACATATAAAATATTGACTGATAAAGGGGGCAGAATAGATGAGATGATGAGCACAGTTCAATTTTATATATTATAGAAACGAAACGATATTTGTCTATTGCCGTTTTCATTACTAATAGTACTTTTTTCTTCAAACAATAAATTAATACATAATAAGAAATTATTATACTTCTACCTATTATGTTGTTTAATTATTAACGTGCTTTCTTAAATTGTTTAGCGATGAAAACCTTTAATTCATTAATATTGCATAGAAAAAAATCATATTTATGAAGGTATTTAAATTTGGTGGAGCCTCGGTTAAAGATGCAGATTCGATAAAAAACGTTGCGGGTATTTTGTCTTCCTATCAGCAAGAAAATATTTTTGTTGTTATCTCTGCTATGGGAAAGACTACCAACGCGCTGGAAGAATTTACTCGGGAGTTGTTGGTCAATTCTAACAATGCTCATACTCATCTAGATAAGATTAAAGAATTTCATTTCAGCATTATTCGCGAACTTTTTCAGGATCAACCCAACCATCCTGTTTTTGATGATATACACAATACCTTTGTAGAGCTTGACTGGATGTTGGATGATAGCTTAGGGTTGAGTTTTGATAATGCTTATGACCAAATTGTAAGTATGGGCGAATTGTTATCTACAAAAATTATTAGTCATTACTTAAACAAAGTTGGCATCACAAACAAATGGATTGATGTTAGAGATTTTTTACGTACTGATAATAATTATAGAGAGGCCAATATTGAGTGGGATGTTACCCAACAATTGTACGATGAATTAAAGGACAACTTTTTTACAACAACCAATCGTTTATGTATTACACAAGGCTTTATTGGCTGCACTTCCGAAAATTTTACAACAACATTAGGACGCGAAGGTTCTGACTATACCGCATCAATTATAGCATTTTTAAACCAGGCCACAGAGCTTATTATCTGGAAAGATGTTCCCGGTGTAATGAGTGGCGACCCTAAAAAATTCCCTGAGGCGGTATTAATTCCACATTTATCATATCATGATGCGGTTGAACTGACGTATTACGGAGCAACTATTATTCATCCTAAAACCATTAAACCCATACAAAACAAAAATATTCCTTTATTGGTTAAATCCTTTGTAAACCCGCATACCACGGGTACTATCATCAATAATCAAACGGTAAGCAATAGTCAAGAGTGTTTTATACATAAGCCCAATCAAATTTTATTAAGTATTTCAGGGAAAGACTTTTCATTTATTGTTGAGGAAAACATAAGTAAAATATTTGCAATATTAGCACAACTAAGGGTAAAGGTAAATCTGATGCAAAACTCAGCTTTGAGTTTTTCGGTTTGCGTTGATAATTTTTCAAAGAAAACCGAACTTATTAAAAAACTATCAACTGATTTTTTTGTAAAGTATAACGAAGCGGTAGAACTATATACCGTAAGAAATTACAACAATGAAACCCTTAAAAGAATTGCTCCTGATAAAGAAATACTGGTAGAGCAAAGAAGCCGTAATACTTTACAGTTAGTGATTAAATAACTAATATGAAGGCAAACCGATTTCATATATTTGGTCACAATTATTTATCAATAGGTTTTTGGGCACTTGTGGTATTGATATCAAGAATACCATTTTTAAATGCCGGTTATGGGGTTGAGGAAGATAGCTGGGGTATTGCGGTGGCCGCCTACCACACACAACTTTATGGAGTAATGGAAGCCTCACGACTTCCAGGGCATCCTGTTAATGAGTTTATATATGCTTTGTTTTGGGGTTACGGCCCCTGGCTTTATAATTTTTTCTCGGCATTATGTAGTGTAGTTAGTTTTATTTTCTTTTACCTAATAGGTAAAAAACTGTCTATAAAACAACCCGTTTTAGCAGCTTTAGCCCTTGTTTTTACTCCTGTAATTTATATTAATAGCACTTGTACAGTTGATTATTTGTGGGCTTTAATGTTTGTATTAATCTCTTTTTATTTATTAATCTCCAAAAAATATTATACGGCTGCTGTTTTTTTTGCATTAGCTGTTGGTTGTCGCATTAATTCTATTATCTTGTATATTCCTTTTGTGTTGTGGATATTATTTACCGAAGAGCAAAATACGAAGTGGAAAAAAATAATTGTATTTTCAATACTATCAGGGCTAGTGTCTGTTTTATGCTATGTGCCAATAATATATGTTTATGGTAGTGGATTTTTTACCTACAGCGATCAATTTCCATACCCCAATGCGGCTAAAATATTTTATAAAGCAACCATCGGAGTTTTTGGATTACCCGCATTCATCTGCATGGCTTTTATATTACCATTTGCACGCAATAAAGTAGGCCACGGTTTTAAACCTATAAATATTTTGTTTTTGAGCCTTTTAATAATCCAAACATGGTCGTATTTAATGTTGCCACAAAAATCGGCTTATTTAATGCTAATAGTCCCATTTTTTATTTTATGGGGAGCTTGTTCATTGAATAATATGCATTTTATTATACTATTGGTTTCGCTAATTATTTCTTCTTTTTGCTTTAGTATAAATTTAACCGACCCTTATCGAGGCTCACAGCATTCAAAATATGCGCTAAAAACAAAAGTAGCAGGGCAGGAAATGTTTTTAGACTTTTTCTCGGGACCAATGATTAACGATTATACTAAGCGAATTAATAAAATGAACTATACCGCCCGAGTTATTGAAAAAGCCCGAACAATAAATTATCCTGCCGTTATCATAAGTGGCTGGTGGTTTAATCAAATACTGATTCAGCAAATGGAAAACCCTATTGAAGGTAGGGTAAAATTTGCTTTCTACCTTAACCCCGAAATAATAGAAACTTATGTAAAAAAAGGTTATATTATTTATTATTTGGCCGAGCAAGACTTGTATAATGACCTATATTTTAAGATTCATCGAACAAAAATGATGTCTGAGCCATTTTTATTTTGAAATTTAAATCAAATTTTGTTAATTTGGTTAACTAATCAAAAATAAGGCTATGAAAAAATCTTTTACTTTCTTGTTTCTAATAGCATTTTCAACGATAACAGTTGCACAACAAAGCGCTGAACAATACACAGAGAGTGGGATTAAGCACTATCGAAAAAAACATTATAAAGCCGCCATTGAACAATTTACTTATGCAATTGAGTTAGAATCTAAACTTTCAGAGGCCTATATTTATAGAGGAATAGCCAAAGACGCTATAGATGATTTTAAAGGAGCAGTTGCTGATTTTACGATAGCTTGCGAGCTTGACTCTAGTGATGTTTTTGCTTTTGTTGAACGAGCGAAAACTTATGTAAATATGAAAAATTACGATGCCGCAGAAAAAGATTTTTTAAAGGTTACTCAAATAAATCCTAATAGCAGCGATGCAGAAGAAGCATGGGAGTATTTAGCAAAAATTAAGTATAAGCAACAAACCTACAGAACAGCAGCAAACTATTTTACTCGTATTTTAAAATTCAGACCGAGTGATTCAGAAGTGTTTTAAAGCAGAGGAGAGTGTAAGTTTCATTTACAAGACTATCAAGGTGTAATTAAGGACTGTGATTTAGCTCTTCAGAATGACAAAAAAAATGAAAAAGCATTTATTTTAAGAGCACAGGCAAAAGTTAAATTAAATGACAAAGAAGGAGCTTGTGAAGACTATTATAAAGCCCGTAAATACGGATATAAAACTAGCGACTCGGTAATGTCGCAGTTTTGTAAATAGATTTTCCCTTTTTACTTTTTTACCAATTCTATCATAATATCTTAATGGTTTTTTTATTAATTCGCTTATCTTTGTAGCGAATTATACTATAATAATTATGGAAAACAATCAATTTAATATTTTGGGTAATAACGGATACTCGCAATCCAAAACTAACGTACAATCATTTATGACAGGAGTTTTTTCCTGGATGTTTTTAGCGCTAATTATTACATCGGTTACAGCTTGGTGGTTTGCCAGCGACTCAAGTTTGATTGGAATGTTGGTAAGTGAAGAAGGTAAAATGTCCTTACTAGGATGGGTGGTTATGTTGTCGCCAATAGGTTTTGTTTTACTAATGTCATTCGGTTTTAATAAGTTTTCTTATTCCACATTACTTATCTTATTCTTGACTTATTCTGCAATTGTTGGGGTTAGTTTAAGTTTTATTTTGTTGGTATATACACTAAGTTCTATTTTTAAAACTTTTGTTATTACGGCAGCTATGTTTGGTACTATGGCGGTTGTTGGATATACTACCAAAACCGACCTTACTGCGTTTGGAAGAATTATGATGATGGGTCTAATAGGAATAATTATAGCCACATTGATAAACTTTTTTATGCATAGCAGCACTTTGGATTATATCATCAGTTATGTAGGAGTTGCCGTATTTACAGGTCTTACGGCTTATGATGTTCAGAAACTAAAAATGATTGGACAAGGCACAACCTATGGCGATGAGTCAAGCAAAAAACTGGCTATTATGGGCGCCCTTACCTTATACTTAGATTTTATAAATCTTTTCCTTATGCTATTGCGCCTATTTGGCGATAGAAGAAACTAATCATTACAACAGCGTGGGAGCACGCTTGTAATACAAAGTTACTTTATAAGAATTTTATACCGGCCATACAAACATCATCTGTTTGGTCGGTATTTCTTTTCCAGCCTTCAAAGGCCGATTTAAATGCCCAGTACTGCTCAAGTACCGGCTTATTGCTTATATTAAGCAGTATTTGTTGAAGGTTTTTTACCATTAGCTTTTTTGAGTTATCGCCCCCAAACTGGTCGGGAACACCATCGCTAAATAAATATATATACATATCGGGCAGTATATTTACCTCATGTTGGGAAAAGCTTGCTGTTTCAGTATCAAGAGTGTCGCCAATGGAGTTTTTATCTCCTTTTATGATTTGCAGTTCCCCTTTGTTTATAATATACAATGGGCGACCCGCTCCTGAAAAGTACAGTCGGTTACTTTGCTCTTCATACATAATTAAGGCTATATCCATACCGTCTTTGGTATCTCGTTGCGTTATGTTTTCGTTTAAAGTTGTTACCACTTCTTTATGTAATTCTTTCAAGATATCTGCCGGATATACTACCTGTTCCGTATTAATTATTTTATCTAACAAACTTGAGGCCAGCATTGACATCATAGCCCCCGGAACCCCATGACCCGTACAATCAACCACTGCAAAATATATTCGGTTATTAATATTACTAACCCAGTAAAAATCACCGCTTACTATATCTTTGGGAACAAAATATACAAAATAATGAGGTAATATTTCTTTCATATACTGATCAGAAGGAATTACCAATGATTGAATTCTTCGAGCATAATTAATACTATCGGTTATCTCTGTATTCTTTTGCTGTAATTCTTCTTTTTGTTTTTCTATTTGTTGCTTTTGATGGGCTATTGCAATATTTTTTTCATGTAATATCTCATTATCTTTTTTCTTTTTTCTAAATCGATAAATGAAAAACAAACAACCTAACAGTAATACTCCGGCTGTAATGCTGAAAATTATTCTGTTATGTTTAATGGTTTCTTGTTTTAGCAAACCATCTTTGGTAAGTAGTAATATTTGTTGTTGTTTTTGCTGTGTTTCAAATTTTGTAGTTAGCTCATTTAAAGCTTTAACATTCTCCTCCTGATAAAGTTGGGTTGAAACTTCTGCTAAAATTGAGCTGTATTTATACGCATTTTTATAATCTCCTTTCCCTGCATAAGCTTTTGATAAACTTAATGATACTTCTTTAATTTGGTTTAAATAGTTAATCTTATAGGCAAGCTCTTTAGCAAGAATTAAATATTTAATCGCTCTATCATAATCTTTTTTGGCAATATAGAGTTGTCCTAAATACAAGTTTGATATTATTTGTCCATAATCGATTTTTAAATTTGTATTTATAGCTCTAGCTTGTTCTAAAAATGGCAAAGCCTTCTCTAAGTCTTTCAACTTCATATAGGTGCTGCCAATATTCAAACAAGTTTCGGCAAAAACTAACGAATCTTTACTAAGGTTTAAGGCTTTGTAGGTCAGCATTTGAAAGTATAGTGCCGAGTCCAACCGGTTAAGGTTTGTATAACAGATTCCAATATTATCATATATACTAGGTGGTCTTTTTTTCTGAATGGTTTTTGAAAAATAATCTAAGGCTCTTTTATAATAGGATAATGCCTTTTTATACTCATACCTGTAGAAATATACCGTACCTAAGTGATTATAGGCATCATAGAGAATTAAAGAATCCTTTAAGGCTAATGATGAATTTATGCTTTTATGAAAACTCTCAATAGCTTTTTCATAATCAGGAACTCGTAAATATATCAAACCCCTAAAATCATGTATCCTTCCATATTCACTTTTTAACTGGTAGTTTTCTGCAACCATCATTGCGGTATCAACATACCTTTGTGCCGTATCAAAAGAACCCAAATTTCTATAGGTTCTGCTTGTGATTAATAGTGTATTTATGAATTCTTTATGAAGCTGATTTTGTTTTTCTATACTTAAATTATATTTCAACAAATTTAAGGCTTCCTGAGGTCTAACATCACGAATAGAAACAGCAGCAGAGTCAACTATTTTTATCTGTTCTTCAATACTTTTGTGACGCAACAGATTATTAATATCTGAAGAAATTATCTGTGCATTTGAAATGTTTCCAAATACAAAGGAAATTAGTAAAAAGACAAAGCTCTTCATTTACCCGACAATATAATTGAATTTACCAAAAGTATAAAATTTATACAAGTCACACAACTGAGAAACTCCCAATTATATAGTATATACAGCAAAACAAAGAGGGGGTCAAATGCTGACCCCCTCTTTGTTTAAGAATAAACAATATGTTTTAAGAACTAGAAACTATAATTTAGTTTTTAATAAAACTGCCTTTGTAAACTTGTTTGTTGTTGTGCATAATAATCAAATATTTACCTGAACTTAATTCACTTACCGAAATATTTATATTACTACCATCAATTGTTTGATTTTTTCTTTTTACCAGTTTCCCGTTAATATCATAAATATCCATAGTATATAAGCCTTTAAATTGATTGTTGGCTATAGTTATATTGCTTTGTGTAGGATTAGGATAAACAGAAACACTTAATAAGTCAGCTATTGGAGTCTTTACTACAATTAATGAGTCAAATAAAATAACTTTGCCTACTCCTGAAAAATCTAAAGAGTCAAGCATTTTATTTTCTAACTCGGTAGTATCAGTATAAGTATATTCGTTTTGATTGGCTAAAGCATAAACGCTTTGTGCAAAAGGAACCATATTAGTAACAGAGTAACCACCCCAAAAACTCTGGCTGTTGCTTGGACCGCTTAAAGTATCTAATGCAATAAAATATTCAAGTTGAGTATCAAAAATATTCTTATCTGTTGCATCAAAACCACCTATCATAATTGTATCAAATGCTGGAGTATAGGCTCCATAGTGGTCTCCAAATACAATAGCTTTTCCGGTACTGTCCACACCCGCATTAAAAGTATTACCTTTAATCTCTATTTGATTACTGTAATTTGATGTTTGAACCCCGTTAGTCATTAATTTTGTATTTGCCATTATGCTAGCAAACGAATTAGCAATTGGTGAAGGGGTAAAAGTGTTTCCTTTAACCAGTATATTACGAGAAGCAGAACTAAACAAACCTATGTTTTTGTAGTTTATAAAGTTGTTGTTTTCAACAATAGCGGAAGCGGTTTTAAAACTACGAAGCTCAAGAAGCGCTATTAAATTTTCGGCAATAGCATCATTATAAGCGTCAAAAGTATTATTGGTAAAATTCACAGTTATAGTTCCTATAGGATATACAACATGAAGATAACCTGTAAATAAATTATTGTTGGCCAAAACATTGTTTGTATTATTAATAGCTTGAATAGGATAGTATGCTCTAACCGTATTTCCATCAACAGTAGCCCCGGGGCCGTACGAATTAGCTGCATTTAGACCTAGGCCTATACCTCTTCCAAATGAATCGTAGATTGAATCAAGAGGCTGAATGGTGTTATTAATAATATTAATTGACTGACCATTGCCTCCATAAGCTAATATAGCGTAGGCACTAAAAACCATCCCAAAGCCAATAGGCTTTATACTAATAAAGTCACAATTCTCAATAGTTAATCCGTTATAATTGCCATTGGCCACCACACCCCTTAAGCCGCTATTTCCGGTTAAGCCCATTTTAATATACAAATTGTTAATTGTTACACTATCAGAAGAAACCTGAATTACATCTTGTCCCACAACAGAGATTATAGGTTTTATTGAATCGTAACCAAAAACTACAACAGGTTTGTTGATTAATTGTGTGCCGGCAAAGGCATAATTCCCGCTCGAAACCATGATGGTATCAAAATCTTGTGCCTGACTTACGGCATACGAAATAGAAGCACAAGGATTACCGGGTAAAGTACAATCGTTACCGATGGTGTCGTTCCCGTTTTCTGCAATGTAGCGATTTTGTGCTTGAACAAATACAGAAAAAGAAAAGAAAAATAAGAAAGCAAGTAAATTTTTAAACATAGTTTTTTGATTTTTTTGCAAAAATAATAAAAGGAAAATAACAAGGCTACCTAAAATAGAAAAAACTTGTGGCAATTTTCAACAAAACAATTATTAATTAAGCCTTTTTTACAAACTCTGACTTAATAGCCATTGCCCCAAAACCATCAATTTTACAATCAATATTATGATCACTGTTTACTAATTTTATGTTTTTTACCTTTGTTCCGGCTTTTATACTTTGCGGTGAACCCTTTACCGGAAGGTTTTTTATAATCACCACCGAGTCGCCATTTTGCAACAAATTCCCGTTGCTGTCACGTACTTCAAAAATATCACTATTTTCGTTTACGGTTTCATGATTCCATTCATGCCCACATTCAGGACATATCAATAAACTGTCCATTTCGTATGTGTAAACAGATTTACATTGCGGACAAGGAGGTAATTCAGTCATATTTATTGTTTATATTTTTTGTCAAAGATAATTAATCGTTTTATTACTTTCGTTATTTATTTGAGCCTTATGTCTGAAACACTTATTATTCCTGATTTTGATAACAAAGATGACAATTATAAATTGATATACCAACAAGCTGAAACAATGCTTGGTAGCGAAACTAACAGAATTGCTAATATGGCTAATTTGTGTGCCATTTTAAAATACGGAATGCACTTTTTTTGGGTTGGTTTTTATTTGGTTGAGCATAAAGAGCTTGTTTTGTCTGTTTTTCAAGGCCCGGTGGCTTGTACAAGAATTGCTTTTGGCAAGGGTGTTTGCGGAAAAGCTTGGAGCACCAAACAAACTTTAATTGTGAAGGATGTTGAAAAGTTTGAAGGACATATAGCTTGCAGCAGCTTATCAAAATCAGAAATTGTTGTTCCTCTTTTTGATCATAACAATAACTGTTATGGAGTTCTTGATGTTGATAGTGATAAGTTAAACTTCTTTGACCAAACCGATCAAAGATGGCTAGAAAAACTAGTGAGATTGATTTAGTTACTGCACATTTTATATTGCTCTTTCTCCTGTAAAATTTTTCGTTCTATATTGTTGTTTAGGAGGAATCCCCTAATTTAAAAAAATCATGGTTATCAGTTTACACCGATAACCATGATTAACTATAGTAATTGAAATTAATTGCCGAACAACAAAGAGAAATTATTCATCAATATGTTCTCCAATTCTCTCACGCTTGCTTGCCATTAAACTTTCATACTCTTCGCGCGAACCAACAATGATTTTTTCATATTCACGCAATCCGGTTCCGGCAGGAATTAAATGTCCAACAATTACATTTTCTTTCAAGCCTGCAAGAGTGTCGCGTTTTCCGGCAACTGCTGCTTCGTTCAACACTTTTGTTGTTTCCTGGAAGGAAGCAGCACTAATAAAGCTTTGTGTTTGTAACGAAGCACGTGTAATTCCTTGAAGTATTTGAATAGATGTTGCAGGAACAGCATCTCTGGCATCAACCGGTTTTTTGTCTTTGCGCTTCAACATACTGTTCTCATCTCTCAATTTACGTGCACTAATTATCATACCGGCTTTTATTGTTTCAGATTCACCAGCATCAATAACCACTTTCTTGCCAAACAACGAGTCGTTTTCTTCCATAAACTCTGATTTATTGACTAACTGTTTTTCCAAGAATCTGGTATCACCCGACTCAACAATTTCAACCTTACGCATCATTTGACGTACAATTACCTCAAAGTGCTTATCATTAATTTTTACACCCTGTAAACGATATACTTCTTGAATTTCATTTACCAAATATTCTTGAACAGCAGTTGACCCTTTAATTGACAAAATATCATCAGGAGTAATTGCTCCGTCACTTAATGGCATACCGGCTTTCACATAATCGTTTTCCTGAACAAGGATATGTTTTGATAAAGGAACTAAATAACGTTTTACCATACCTGTTTTTGACTCAACTATAACTTCACGATTACCTCGTTTTATTTTACCAAACGATACAATCCCGTCTATTTCTGTAACCACCGCAGGATTACTTGGATTTCTGGCCTCAAACAACTCAGTTACACGTGGTAAACCACCCGTAATATCTCCTAATTTACCTGATGCTCTTGGTATTTTCACAATTATCTGTCCACTCTCAACTTTATCCCCTTCAGATATAATTATATGGGCTCCTACCGGAACGTTATAACTCTTCAGTACTTCTTTTTTGTTGTTTACAATATGTATTGTAGGGTTTAAACTCTTATCTCTCGACTCAATAACAACTCTCTCGGTATGTCCGGTTTGCTCATCACTTTCTTCACGATAGGTTACACCTTCAATAAGGCCATCAAATTTAATCTTTCCTGATAGTTCTGAAATTATTAATGCATTATATGGATCCCATTCACAAATAATATCACCGGCCTTTACTATTGTATTTTCTTTCACATTTAAAATAGCACCATAAGGAATATGACTAGTATTAAGCACAATTCTGGTATTTGGATCAAGTACTCTGATTTCTCCCGAACGGCCAACCACTACAGTTTTTGAAGAGTTATTTTCTTTTCTTTCTATGGTTCTAATTTCTTCAAACTCAACTAAACCTTCGTATTTAGCTTTAATAACCGACTCAGAAGAAATGTTACCGGCAGTACCCCCAACGTGGAATGTACGTAAGGTTAACTGTGTACCCGGCTCACCTATACTTTGTGCTGCAATAACACCTACCGCTTCTCCTTGTTGTACCATTCGTCCGGTAGCCAAATTTCTACCATAACATTTAGCACAAACTCCGGTCTTCAATTCGCAAGTCAATACCGAGCGTATTTCAACAGACTCAATAGGCGAAGAGGAAATTAAATTTGCGTCATCTTCTTTTATTTCTTCTCCTCCCTTAATAATTAATTCACCGGTATTAGGGTGGTAGATATCATTAACGGCAGTACGTCCAAGAATTTTTTCGTATAAACTCTCAACAATTTCTTCATTTTTCTTTAGCGTAGTTGCTACAAGTCCTCTTAAGGTTCCACAATCTTCATCACTGATAATTACATCTTGCGAAACATCAACTAATCTTCTTGTTAAATATCCGGCATCAGCAGTTTTTAAAGCGGTATCAGCCAAACCTTTACGAGCACCGTGAGTAGAAATAAAGTACTCTAAGATGGATAACCCTTCTTTAAAATTAGAGATAATTGGATTTTCAATAATCTCGCCTCCGGTTGAGCCTGATTTTTGTGGCTTAGCCATCAAACCTCTCATACCGCTTAACTGGCGAATTTGTTCCTTAGAACCACGAGCCCCTGAGTCAAGCATCATATACACCGGGTTAAATCCTTGACGGTCTTTTACAAGTTGATCTAATAATCGTTTGGTTAGCTTACTATTGGTATGTGTCCAAATATCAATAATCTGGTTGTAGCGCTCATTATTAGTAATAAAGCCCATGTTATAGTTGGTCATTACCTCTTCTACCTGAATATTGGCATCTCCAATCATTTTTTCTTTATCCTCAGGAACAATAACATCGCCTAAGTTAAATGATAATCCACCTTTAAAGGCCATTCTAAAGCCTAGGTCTTTCATATCATCTAAAAACTTTGCTGTTTGCGCAACACCCGATACTTTAAGAATCAAACCAATAATATCACGTAATGATTTTTTAGTCAATAATTCATTAATAAAGCCTACTTCTTTAGGAACAACTTGATTAAATAATACACGTCCAACAGTAGTTTCTATTAATTTATTTACCAACTTATCTTCTTCCCAAACATTAACCTTAACCTTGATTATTGAATGTAAATCAACTTTTTTCTCGTTATAGGCAATAATTACTTCTTCGGGCGAGTAAAATGCTATACCTTCACCAAGCATAGTCTTTTCTGCATCGCTCTTTCTGGCTTTGGTCATGTAGTATAAACCTAAAACCATGTCTTGTGACGGAACCGTTACCGGAGCGCCATTAGCCGGATTTAATATATTATGTGAAGCCAGCATTAAAATCTGTGCTTCTAATACGGCAGCATTCCCCAGAGGTACATGTACTGCCATTTGGTCACCGTCAAAGTCGGCATTAAATGCGGTACAAACTAAAGGATGCAATTGTATAGCTTTTCCCTCAATTAGTTTTGGTTGAAATGCCTGAATACCCAAACGGTGTAGAGTAGGGGCACGGTTTAATAATACCGGATGACCTTTCAATATATTTTCAAGAATATCCCAAATAACAGCATCTTTTCTATCCACAATTTTCTTTGCAGATTTTACTGTTTTTACTATTCCTCTTTCAATAAGTTTTCGAATAATAAATGGTTTGAAAAGTTCTGCAGCCATATTCTTAGGCAATCCACACTCATGAAGTTTCATTTCAGGACCAACCACAATTACCGAACGTGCCGAGTAGTCAACACGCTTACCTAATAAGTTTTGACGGAAACGACCTTGCTTTCCTTTTAACGAATCGCTTAATGATTTTAAAGCACGGTTGGATTCTGTTTTAACGGCATTTGATTTTCGTGAGTTATCTAGTAATGAATCTACTGATTCTTGTAACATCCTTTTTTCGTTACGTAAAATTACCTCAGGAGCCTTAATCTCCATAAGTCTTTTTAAACGATTGTTACGAATAATTACGCGTCTGTATAAATCATTTAAGTCGGAAGTTGCAAATCTTCCTCCGTCTAATGGAACAAGAGGACGCAACTCCGGTGGAATTACCGGAATAACCTTTAATATCATCCATTCCGGTTTGTTTTCAATATTTAAGTTACTCATGCGGAACGACTCCACCACTTGCAATCTCTTTAAATCTTCGGTTTTTCTTTGTTGTGATGTTTCGTTGTTAGCCTTATGGCGCAATTGATAAGAAAGCTCATCTAAATTAATGCGTCTTAAAAGCTCAATTAAAGCTTCTGCACCCATTCCTGCAATAAACTTATTGGGGTCATTGTCTTCTAATAACTGATTCTCTTTCGGTAAAGTTTCTAAAATATTCAAATATTCTTCTTCCGATAAGAAATCTAAAGGCTTCACATCATCAGCAGCTTTAATTCCAGGCTGTATAACTACATATCTTTCATAGTATATAATTGAATCAAGTTTTTTTGTTGGTAATCCTAACAAATATCCTATTTTATTAGGAAGCGATCGGAAATACCAAATATGAGCCACGGGAACAACCAAACTGATATGACCCATACGCTCTCTTCTAACTTTTTTCTCGGTTACTTCAACTCCACAACGGTCGCATACTATACCTTTATAGCGTATTCTTTTGTATTTTCCACAAGCACATTCCCAGTCTTTTACCGGTCCAAAAATACGCTCGCAAAACAAACCGCCCATTTCGGGTTTGTAGGTACGATAATTTATGGTTTCAGGCTTTAAAACTTCGCCACTGCTTCTTTTGCTGATGCTTTCGGGCGAAGCTAAACTAATAGTAATGGTAGAGAAGTTGCTTTTAACTTTTGAATCTCTTTTTAAAAAAGCCATTTTATATTCAGGTTAAATTTATTTTTATTTATTGGTATAATTTTGAGCTACTTTGCTTATAAGCAAAGTAGCTCAAACAAGATTAGTCTAATGAAATATTAAGCCCTAAGCCTCTTAATTCATGCAACAATACATTAAAGGATTCAGGAATACCCGGAACAGGTAAATTTTCTCCTTTAACAATTGATTCGTATGCTTTAGCTCGTCCTACAACATCATCAGATTTTATGGTTAGTATTTCCTGCAAAATATTAGCTGCACCAAATGCCTCTAAAGCCCATACCTCCATTTCCCCAAAACGCTGACCTCCAAATTGGGCTTTACCGCCTAAAGGTTGCTGGGTAATTAATGAGTAAGGACCTATTGAACGGGCATGCATCTTATCGTCCACCATGTGACCCAATTTTAGCATATAGATAACACCTACTGTTGCTGGTTGGTCAAATTTTTCTCCTGTACCACCATCGGTTAAATATGTTCTACCAAAGCGTGGCAATCCGGCTTTATCAGTGTAATGATTAATATCATCCATAGAGGCACCATCAAATATTGGAGTAAAAAATTTCTGATTTAATTTCTGACCTGCCCAACCTAATACAGTTTCGTATATCTGCCCAAGGTTCATACGCGAAGGCACACCCAAAGGATTTAAAACAATATCAACAGGAGTTCCGTCATCTAGGAAAGGCATATCCTCATCACGTACAATACGCGCTACGATACCCTTGTTTCCGTGACGACCGGCCATCTTATCACCTACTTTTAATTTACGTTTCTTGGCTATGTAAACTTTAGCTAGTTGAACAATACCTGCCGGTAATTCATCACCTACGGTTAACGCAAATTTTTTACGTTTATACACCCCTAAAAGATCATTGGCTTTTATCGAGTAATTATGAATTAATCGCTTTATCTGCTCATTGGTATCTTTATCGGTAGTCCATTTACCCGGATTAATGTTTGCATAATCAATGCCGGCTAATTGCTTTTGAGCAAATTTTGTTCCTTTAGCAATAACAACTTCTTTAAAATTGGTTTGAACACCTTGTGATGTTTTGCCATTTACCAAAACAAAAAGTTTTTCAATAAGCTTGTTTTTCAATTCTGCTGCCTCTTGATGGTATTCTTCATCAAGTTTGGCTAAAATTGGTTTTTCCTCGCTCTTGGCCTTTTTATCTTTAATTACTCGGCTAAACAACTTCTTATCAATAACAACTCCTCGTAATGAAGGAGGAGCTTTTAATGAAGCATCTTTTACATCTCCGGCTTTATCGCCAAATATGGCTCGTAATAATTTTTCTTCCGGTGATGGGTCTGTTTCTCCTTTAGGCGTAATTTTTCCAATTAAAATATCACCTTCTTTAACCTCGGCTCCTACTCTAATTAACCCATTAGAGTCAAGCTCGCGAGTGGCTTCCTCACTTACATTTGGAATATCATTGGTTAACTCTTCAAGTCCACGCTTGGTATCTCTAACCTCCAAAACATACTCATCAATATGCAAAGAGGTAAATATATCCTCACGGGCAACTCTCTCGGAGATAACAATAGCATCTTCAAAATTATATCCTTTCCATGGCATAAAGGCTACTTTAAGGTTTCTTCCTAGTGCCAATTCTCCATTTTGTGTGGCATAACCTTCGCAAAGTACTTGTCCTTTATTTACTGTTTCGCCTTTTGTAACAATAGGTTTAAGGTTGATACATGTATTTTGATTAGTTTTTCTGAATTTGGTTAAGTTATACTTTTTTACATCTCCGTCAAAACTAACTAATCTTTCTTCATCTGTACGGTTGTATCTGATAACAATTTCATTAGCATCAACATATTCAACCACACCTTCGCCCTCGGCATTTATCAGTACTCTTGAATCTCTTGCAACAAGCGGTTCTAATCCTGTACCTACAATTGGAGCTTCTGGACGTAACAAAGGAACTGCTTGGCGCTGCATGTTAGACCCCATCAAAGCACGATTCGCATCATCATGCTCCAAGAATGGAATTAAGGATGCCGCAATGGATGCAATTTGGTTGGGAGCTACGTCAATTAGATTAACTTCGCTTGGTTCAACAATTGGCAAATCTCCGCCATTTCTGGCCTTTACGCGCTGGGTTAGTATATTTCCTTGATTGTCAAAATCAACATTTGCCTGAGCAATAGTTTTTTCATATTCTTGCTCTGCGCTTAAATATACTATATCTTCATCGGCATTTATTTTTCCTCCTTCTACCTTACGATACGGAGTTTCAATAAATCCGAGTTTATTGATTTTGGCATAAACACACAGAGATGATATTAATCCGATATTAGGACCTTCAGGGGTTTCAATAGTACATAAACGCCCGTAGTGTGTATAATGTACGTCACGAACCTCAAATCCGGCACGCTCTCTTGATAAACCTCCCGGTCCGAGTGCCGATAATCTTCTTTTATGGGCTATTTCAGCTAACGGATTGGTTTGATCCATAAACTGAGAAAGCTGATTGGTTCCGAAGAATGAATTTATTACTGATGATAATGTTTTGGCATTAATCAAATCAGTAGGGGTAAATACTTCATTATCGCGTACATTCATTCTTTCACGTATAGTACGAGCCATACGAGACAAGCCAACTCCAAATTGAGCATATAATTGTTCGCCAACGGTACGTACTCTTCTGTTACTTAAATGGTCAATATCATCAACATCGGCCTTAGAGTTAATTAATTCAATTAAATATTTAATAATTGAAATAATGTCTTCTTTGGTTAAAACTTTTGTATCTTCGGCAATATCTAGGTTTAGTTTTTTGTTAATTCTAAAACGCCCCACTACTCCTAAGTCATATCGTTTGTCGCTAAAGAATAATTTATCAATAATTCCTCTTGCTGTTTCTTCGTCAGGAGGTTCGGCATTACGCAATTGCCTGTATATATGCTCTACAGCTTCTTTTTCTGAGTTAGATGTATCTTTTTGTAAGGTATTGTAAATAATGGCGTAATCGGCTGAGTTAATATCTTCGCGATGCAATATAATAGATTTTACATTAGCATCCAGAATCTGGTCTAAATGATGGTTTTCTAATATTGTTTCACGTTCAATAATAATTTCATTACGCTCTACAGATACAACTTCACCGGTGTCTTCATCAACAAAATCTTCAACCCATGTTTTTAGTACACGAGCTGCTAATTTTCTTCCCAATGCCTTTTTTATTCCGGTTTTTGTAATTTTAAACTCATCGGCTAAATTAAAGATACCTAAAATATCTTTATCGCTTTCGTACCCAATAGCTCTAAGTAATGTTGTAACAGGCAATTTCTTTTTCCTGTCAATATAGGCATACATTACATTGTTGATATCGGTAGCAAACTCAATCCATGAGCCTTTGAAAGGAATAATACGAGCAGAGTATAACTTTGTTCCGTTGGCATGTCGGCTTTGACCAAAAAATACACCCGGAGACCTGTGTAACTGTGAAACAATTACTCTTTCGGCACCATTTACCACAAAAGTACCTTTAGGTGTCATATAAGGAATAGTTCCCAAATATACATCCTGAATAATAGTTTCAAAATCTTCGTGTTCGGGGTCGGTACAGTAGAGCTTTAGCTTTGCTTTTAAAGGTACACTATACGTTAAGCCACGTTCAATACACTCTTCAATACTGTAACGTGGCGGATCAATAAAATAATCAAGAAATTCGAGCACAAAATTATTACGTGCATCGGTAATAGGAAAGTTTTCAGCAAACACTTGAAAAAGTCCTTCGTTTTTTCTATTTTCAGGCGTAGTTTCTAATTGAAAAAAGTCCTGAAATGATTTTACTTGTATATCTAAAAAATCAGGATAAGGAATCTGATTTTTAATAGATGAAAAATTTATTCTGGGGGTTTTGGTTTTTGTTGTCAAGGTGCTTTAAATTGAAAATTATTAAGATTATTGCACTAAATTACAAATGGGAAAGCCTCCATTGATATTTATCATTGGAGGTCTTTACCATATCAGTTGTATTTAAGAAACTTCTTACTTAACTTCAACCTCAGCGCCTGCTTCTTCTAATTGTTTCTTAATTGACTCAGCATCTTCTTTAGAAATACCTTCCTTAACTGGTTTTGGGGCACCGTCAACTAAATCTTTAGCTTCTTTTAAACCTAATCCGGTAATATCCTTAACCACCTTTACTACACCTAATTTTGCAGCACCGGCATTCTTAAGAATTACATCGAATGATGTTTTTTCTGCGGCACCGGCACCTGCACCTGCACCACCGGCAGGAGCAGCAACTACAGCAGCGGCTGCAGCAGGCTCAATACCATATTCGTCTTTTAAAATTTGAGCTAACTCGTTTACTTCTTTAACGGTTAAGTTTACTAATTGTTCAGCAAAAGCTTTTAAATCTGCCATTTTAATTGTTATTTAATTGATTAGTATTTATTTGTTGTTTATTGTTGATTATTTATTTTTTCTTTTATTCAGGCTTTTCAGAAAGTGTTTTTACAATTCCGGCAATTTTGCCTCCGCCTGATTTAAGAGCGCTGATAACATTCTTGGCAGGACTTTGTAATAAGCCGATAATTTCGCCAATAAGTTCGTTTTTGCTCTTGATGTTTGCCAAGGTTTCAAGTTGATTATCACCTATATAAGAACACTCTTCAACATAAGCTGCTTTTAAAATAGGTCTATCGTTTTTAGCTCTGAACTCCTTAATAAGTTTTGCAGGCACATTACCTACCTCACAAAACATAACAGCGCTTGTCCCTTTTAAGACAGAGAATAATTCCTCATAGTTTTTTTCGCTACGCAACATTGCTTTTTGCAATAAGGTGTTTTTTACAACTTTTAAAGTTATATTATTCTTAAAACAAGCTTTTCTAAGGGCGTTGGTCTTTTCAACAGTTAGGGTTGAAGTGTCTGTTATGTAGAAGTTCGGATTGTTTTGTAAATCGGTAACTAATTCATTGATTAGTTGTTCTTTATCCTCTCTTGTTTTCATTGTTCTAAATATTTAGCTTAAAATTAATTTTACTATGATTACTGAAATTATGCTATTGATTTAGTTTCAATCATAACACTTGGGCTCATGGTGCTCGAAATGTAAACACTTTTAATGTAAACACCTTTGGCAGCAGATGGCTTTAATTTAATAATTGATTGCAATAGCTCTTGTGCATTTTCAGCAATTTTTTCACTGGCAAACGATACTTTGCCTATGGCCGTATGAATAATTCCGGCTTTATCTACCTTAAAATCAATTTTTCCGCCTTTTACTTCGGTAACCGCTTTTCCAACTTCAAGAGTAACAGTACCGGTTTTTGGATTAGGCATTAAACCTCTGGGGCCTAAAATTTTACCTAATGCACCAACTTTGCCCATTACCGATGGCATAGTTATTATAACATCTACATCGGTCCAGCCGCCTTTAATTTTGTCAATATATTCATCTAATCCAACATAGTCGGCTCCGGCAGCTTTTGCTTCGGCTTCTTTGTCAGGTGTACATAGTACTAATACTCTAACAACTTTTCCTGTTCCGTGCGGTAATGTTACAATACCTCTAACCATTTGGTTGGCTTTGCGAGGATCAACTCCCAGTCTTACACTGATGTCAACTGATGAGTCGAATTTAGTGGTGGTAATTTCTTTTACCAGTTTACTGGCTTCTGCTAAGGTATAGGCTTTGTTTTTTTCTACCAAGCCCAATACTTTTTTTCTGTTTTTGGTTAATTTACTCATTATTATAAATTTTGATGTCCAAACGCTCTTTTAAATAATTAAAAAAGCTCCATCTGTTAATACTATTGTATTACTTTGCCAAAGGCGATTCACCGGTAACGGTAATACCCATACTACGGGCTGTTCCGGCAACCATGCTCATAGCCTTTTCTACTGTAAAGCAGTTCAGGTCAGGCATTTTATCTTCGGCAATTGCTCTTACCTGTTCCCAGGTTACACTTCCTACTTTCTTTCTATTTGACTCTGCACTTCCAGATTTTACTTTTGCCATTTCCATTAATTGTGCAGCAGCCGGAGGTGTTTTAATGATAAAATCAAATGATTTATCAGAATAAACGGTAATCAATACGGGTAATATTTTTCCCGGACGATCTTGTGTTCTGGCATTAAACTGCTTGCAAAACTCCATAATATTTACACCCTTAGAACCTAAGGCAGGTCCAATTGGAGGTGATGGATTTGCTGCTCCTCCTTTTACTTGTAATTTTACATATCCTGTAATTTCTCTAGCCATTTTTAATATTGCTTTATGATATTTTTTATTACTCTCCTTGTGATTTATCTTTTTCTACTTGCATATAGCTTAACTCTAATGGAGTTCTTCTCTCAAATATTTTAACCATTACTTTTAGCTTTTTCTTTTCTTCATTTATTTCTTCAATTTCTCCGCTAAAATTATTAAATGGTCCGTCAATTACTTTTACTGTTTCGCCTACTCTGAAAGATATATTAAGTTCAGCCTCGCTTTCGGCCAATTCGTCAACTTTTCCTAATATTCTATTTACTTCCGACATTCTTAAAGGGGTAGGTTCACCTGATTTCTCGCCCAAAAAACCTATTACTCCGGTAATATTTTTTATGGTATGCTCAATTTCACCAACTAATGCTACTTCAATAAGGATATATCCCGGAAAAAAACTCCTTTCTTTACTTACTTTTTTACCATTTTTAAATTGATAAACTTTCTCGGTAGGAATAAGAACCTGTGAAACATAATCCAACATCCCCAAACGTCCAATTTCGAGCTCAATATATTGTTTTACCTTTTTTTCCTTACCGCTAACGGTTCGAACAACATACCACTTTTTTACAATATCATTAGAAGTTGTGTTCATTATTTTTAGTTGGCAAGCTTATAAAGATTTTCCATAATAAATCTAAAACCGGAATCCATTCCTAACACTATTAAAGCAATAATTAAAGAAGCAATCATTACAATTACAGCACTATTTTGTGCTTCGCTCCAAGTTGGCCAAGTTACTTTATGCACCAGTTCTTGGTAAGCATCTTCAATATATAATTTAATTTTGTTCATTGTCCTATCTTAAATTTATGACTCTATGTATTTGCACGGGCGGAGAGATTCGAACTCCCATCAAAAGTTTTGGAGACTTCTATTCTACCCTTGAACTACGCCCGTTTAGTGTTAACAGTGGTAGTGGATTAGAGCAGTAATAATGGCGAAATTAATCGCCATTATTTAATATTAAGTATCCAATACCAATATTTATTACTTCACTATTTCTATTACCTGACCGGCACCAACAGTTCTACCACCTTCGCGGATAGCAAAACGTAAGCCTTTGTCCATAGCAACAGGAACGATTAATTTAACGGTTATTGTTACGTTATCGCCAGGCATTACCATTTCACGTCCTTCAGGCAATTCAATTTCTCCGGTTACGTCAGTTGTACGTAAGTAGAATTGCGGACGGTATTTGTTATGGAATGGGGTATGACGACCACCTTCTTCTTTTTTCAAAACATAAATTTCAGCTTTGAAAACAGTATGTGGAGTTATAGAACCAGGTTTTGCAATTACCATTCCTCTACGGATTTCGTTCTTGTCAATACCACGTAATAATAAACCTACGTTATCTCCTGCTTCACCCTTGTCTAATATCTTACGGAACATTTCAACACCGGTTACGGTTGATTTTAATTTTTCTTCTTGCATTCCTAAGATTTCAACCTCTTCACCGGAGTTTATAATACCTGTTTCAATTCTTCCGGTAGCTACAGTACCACGACCGGTAATTGAGAATACATCTTCAACAGGCATTAGGAAAGGCTTTTCAACTTCACGTGGAGGCACCGGGATATAAGAATCTACAGCAGCCATTAGTTCGTTTACTTTTTCAACCCATTTTGGTTCACCATTTAATGCACCAAGAGCAGAACCACGGATAATAGGTGTATTATCGCCATCAAATTGGTAAAAAGATAATAATTCACGAATTTCCATTTCAACTAAGTCTAACAATTCAGCATCGTCAACCATATCTACTTTGTTCATAAATACAACAATTCTAGGTACACCTACCTGACGCGCTAATAGAATATGCTCACGTGTTTGAGGCATTGGACCATCGGTAGAAGCAACCACCAAAATAGCACCATCCATCTGAGCCGCACCTGTTACCATGTTCTTTACATAGTCAGCGTGACCCGGACAGTCAACGTGCGCATAGTGACGGTTTGCTGTTTGATATTCTACGTGAGAAGTATTAATAGTAATACCTCTTTCTTTTTCTTCAGGAGCATTGTCAATTGTTGAGAAGTCTCTTTTTTCAGCTAAACCTTGGGCAGCCAATACTGAAGAAATAGCAGCAGTTAAGGTTGTTTTACCATGGTCAACGTGACCAATTGTACCAATATTAACATGCGGTTTGGAGCGGTCGAATTTTTCTTTTGCCATTGCAATAATTGATTTAAGTTGTGTTTATTTTTGTTAGTTGTTTGTTTATGATATTTAATATTAATTTTTTTAAAGTTTTGAGCCGTTGGAGGGAATTGAACCCTCGACCTCTTCCTTACCAAGGAAGTGCTCTGCCACTGAGCTACAACGGCCGGTAAAGAATAGCCGAAACTTTAAAAAAAATAGAGCGGAAGACCGGGCTCGAACCGGCCACCCTCAGCTTGGAAGGCTGACGCTCTACCAAATGAGCTACTTCCGCTTATTTTTTACAATATATGATTTTGTAATATTCTGTGGGGAGAGGAGGATTCGAACCTCCGAAGTCGAAAGACGGCAGATTTACAGTCTGATCCATTTGGCCACTCTGGAATCTCCCCAAACTAATTTTTACAAAATTAAAATACTATTCAAATTCAAAGAACTTTTGCGAGCCGATGGAGGGATTCGAACCCCCGACCAGCTGATTACAAATCAGCTGCTCTGGCCAACTGAGCTACATCGGCTTATTTCCCTTTTGTTTCTAAAAGACTTATTTTTTTACACAAAAAATGCAGCCCTCTTCTAAAAAAGGACTGCAAATGTATAAATCTATTTTTTATTTACAAAACTTATTTTTATTTTTTCAAAGAAAAATCCACAAAAAATAATTTTTTATATTCCTTTTAGCTTTTCCTTGTGTTTTTTTAACTGTTTGGTAAGTGCGTCAATCGAAGTGTCTATGGCTTCTTCAAACGTTTGGCAGTTTCTTTTGGCAAATAAATCCTGACCTGTTACCCTTAGTTTTATTTCTGCTACTTTATTTTCGGCTGTGTCGTTTTTTTCTATTCTTAGAAATACGTTACCTTCAATAATCCCATCATGAAACTGATTTAACTTTTCAACTTTATCCTGAATAAATGCTAGCAATTTCTTGTCTGCATCAAAGTGAATTGACTGAATTTGGACTTTCATAGATTATTTCCTCCATTTTAGTGAATAAATTTTAACTTTACGCTAGGCTTAATTTCTGTTTAAGCCAAAGGGTTTCCCAAAAATAATTGTAAATTTGCTATATACCAAAAAAAATGGTTAATAATTTTTGAAAAGTATTTTGTGTTTACTTAAACTGTTGATAATTAATAGTTTTAATTATTCTTTGGACACTTATTTATCTAATATTACCTTGATTTGTCGCTTTTTTATTGTATAATTATTTTGTTGAACGATATACCTGTTTTGCTCTTAACTTGTAAAAAGTATATTCCTCTGCTGGTAATTTCGGGTTGTATCTGCAAATTTTTATCGGTTTTATAAACTATTTTGTATGGAACTTTCTGAAATGAGGCATTGAATAAATTTACTACATACTCATTAGAGAATTGACCATAAACATTAATTATTTCATTTGTTGAAGGGTTAGGGAATACAATAATATTGCTATTTCCGGTAGAAACAGGTATTAGTCCAAGCGAAGTATTAACTATAGGAAAAATGGCATAATCGGCATTTAACGGCCAGTTATATTTTAGGCTGTACCATTGACCCGAAGCATCTTGTTCCCACGATTGTTCTCGGTTTCCGGCATCGCCATCTTTGTTGGTGTACAAAGCAACCGTGTCAGCTTGAAACAAATGTTCAAAATCAATCCCAATGGCAAAATTACTATCGGTAAATATAGGACTATTATAAACAAACATGTTGCCATTAGTTGTATCTATATCACTTACCTTTAAGGAATCTTTGAAAATAATGTTTCCCGGGCAAAGTGCGCTATTACTTGCTGTAGTTTTGCCAAGATTATCCATAGCATAATAATTTATGTATAGGTATGAAGAATCGTTTAAAGAGTGGTAGGCTTTGTATCCAAAGTTCATCATTACAGCAAATATATTGCATAAGTTCCCGGCTTTAAACTCTTGAACCTTAGCTTTATCATGATATGCATTGTTGCCCGACACATACCCACCTCCGGGTGATTGATATAGGCTGTAGGATAAACTGTCAAAATACTGTTTGTTCAGGGTGTCGTTTTGGGAGTACGAAATCTCAGCCTTACTATTAAGGGATATAACGGTACAAAGAATTACTGCGAATTGAGAGAATCTATTACTATACATATATTTATGATTAAGAAAACTCAAAAATATTAAGAATTACCTTGTAAATGGATATTAACTTTTATTAATTTAATTTTTACTAAGTAACTGAAAACTTTATTGTGAAATGCTAAAGCCATGTATTTGATACTGCATAGTGAGAAATATCGGGGTTTAAAGGCTTACACTATTGGAAATGCTTTAGAACCCGACATTCCACCATCACTTTCAGCGACAAAAGCAAAGCCGGCTTGGTTATAAGACTTTGCCGGATAAATACTCGTAATAGAAGAATAACTTACAATATATCCTTGGGTAGGGTGTGCAAGAATTTCTTTGTGTGTAATACTCTTCTGAATTACTTTATGAGCTTCATATTTACAAACAGTTTCGCTTGTTTTCGAATATAAGCTACTATTAAAACTATTGCCAATACTAGGAAATAATTTTCCAATAGGTATATAATTAATATTGTAATTACCAAAGGAATGGGAAAGAAACATAAGAAAATATATGCTTAACTATATTTCTACGCCTCAACTGCCTGGTTCTCATAAGATTCAATAGGAGGACAAGCACAAATTAGATTTCTATCGCCATGTGCATTATCAACACGCGAAACGCTTGGCCAGAATTTTGCCTCTTTAATCCAGTTTAACGGAAATACTGCTTTTTCTCGACTGTAGCTATGTTTCCACTCACTGTTAACAACAGATTTTGCCGTATGTGGTGCATTTTTCAACACATTATCTTCTTTAGAGTATGTACCCTCAACAATTTCATAAATTTCATTTTTTATCTCAATTAAGGCCTCACAAAACCGGTCGAGTTCTGCCTTTGACTCACTTTCGGTAGGTTCAACCATAATCGTTTCGGCTACAGGGAAAGATACTGTAGGTGCGTGAAACCCATAATCCATTAATCTCTTGGCAATATCAGCGACTTCAACTCCTGCATTACGCTTAAACTCACGGCAATCCAATATCATTTCGTGAGCACAGCGACCATTATTACCACTATATAAAGTAGGGAATACATTAAATAATCTTTCTTTGATGTAGTTGGCATTTAAGATAGCCATTTTGGTAGCCTCGGTTAAACCTTCGCCACCCAACATTTTAATATATCCGTATGAAATTAGCAATATTAGCGCACTTCCAAAAGGAGCAGCCGAAACAGCATTAATAGCTTTATTGCCACCTGTTTTAACATAAACATGACCCGGTAAGAATGGTACTAAATGAGCAGCTACACCAATTGGCCCCATACCCGGACCACCACCCCCATGTGGTATGGCAAAGGTTTTGTGAAGATTTAAATGGCAAACATCTGCTCCAATAGTTCCGGGACTGGTAAGACCTACCTGAGCATTCATATTGGCTCCGTCCATATACACCTGCCCTCCGTTTTTATGAACAATATCTACTATTTCAATAATGCTTTCTTCATAAACACCATGTGTAGAAGGATAAGTAATCATAATACACGAAAGTTCGTTTTTATATTTCTCGGCTTTTTCTTTTAAGTCAGTCACATCAATATTTCCTTTCTCATCGCATTTTACCACCACTATACTCATGCCACACATGGCAGCCGATGCAGGGTTAGTACCATGAGCCGATGATGGAATTAAAGCAACTTTTCTATGAGTATCTCCTTTGGAGTGATGATAGGCTCTGATTACCATTAATCCGGCATACTCACCCTGAGCACCTGAGTTGGGTTGAAAACTCATTGCTGCAAAGCCTGTAATTTCACATAAATCTTTCTCTAACTGATGAATAATTTCATAATATCCTTCGACTTGATTTTTAGGAACAAATGGATGAATATGGGCAAACTCGGGCCAAGTTATAGGGTACAACTCAGCAGCAGCATTCAGTTTCATAGTGCACGAACCCAATGAAATCATTGAGTGAGTAAGTGATAAATCTCTGTTTTCTAATTTTTTGATATAACGCATCATTTCACTTTCAGAATGGTACATACTGAAAATGGGATGCGTAAGGATATCTGATTTTCGTGCCAAAGCTGAGGTTGCAATAATATTATCTGCTTCATTAATACTTACAGCAGCAGGGTTACTCTTTTTGACAGCCGAAGCAAATAAAGCTATAATAGCCTTTATATCCTCTTCTTGAGTGGTTTGGTCAAAAGCAATACTTAAGGTATTACTATTGATGTAATTAAAATTAATACCTAAACCTAATGCTATACTTTCTATTTCACTGCAATTAACCCCTGCAGGCAGCTCTACTTTTATGGTATCAAAATACAAAGGGTGAGTAATGCTGTAACCTAGGTTTTTTAAGGCTTTGGCTACAGTAACTGCCGATAAGTGTACTTGTTTGGCAATTCCTTTAATCCCTTCAGGGCCGTGATATACGGTAAACATTCCGGCCATAATAGCCAATAAAGCTTGTGCTGTACAAATGTTAGAAGTTGCTTTATCTCGTCTTATATGTTGTTCGCGAGTTTGCAAAGCCATACGTAGTGCCGGATTTCCTGAAGCATCAACTGATACTCCAATAATTCGCCCGGGTAAAACCCTTTTATACTCTTCTTTACAGGCAAAATAAGCAGCATGTGGCCCACCAAAGCCCATAGGCACACCAAAACGCTGTGTATTGCCAACTACCACATCGGCTCCCCAGGAACCCGGAGGGGTAAGCAGAGCTAAACTTAAAATATCGGCTGCAACAATAACACCTGCTTCGTGTTTTTTTGCTTCTTCGCTAAATTGTTTGTAGTCAACCACAGCACCATCTTTGCCCGGATATTGAACGAGTACACCAAAAAATGAATTGTCGAGTTGAATGGTTTTATAATTACCTATGATTACTTCTACCCCAATTGGATTAGCTCTTGTTTTAATTACATCAATACTTTGTTCAAAGCAATTTTCATCAACAAAAAACTTATTGGCATTTCTTTTAACCGCATCTTTTGTTCGGTTGTGAAATAACATAGCCATAGCTTCTGCTGTGGCTGTACCTTCGTCAAGCAATGAGGCATTGGCAATTTCCATTTGGGTTAAGTCCATAATCATGGTTTGGAAATTTAGTAAAGCTTCTAAACGCCCTTGTGCTATTTCGGCCTGATACGGAGTGTAGGCGGTGTACCATCCGGGATTTTCCAGAATATTACGTTGTATTACAGCCGGAATAATAGTGTTGTAATAACCTAAACCTATATATGATTTATATACTTTGTTTTTAGCAGCAATATTTTTTAAATTATTCAAATATTGATATTCGCTCATTGGAGCATCAATTTTTAAGGGTTTTTTTAAGCGAATAGCCGAAGGTACAGTTTCGTTAATTAAAGTATCAACCGAATCGGCATGAATTACTTTAAGCATTGATTTTATTTCGTGTGTGCGCGGTCCGTTATGACGGTTTACAAATTTATCGGTATGCATTAATGATATAATTATTGATTAAAATTATTAACTCAACAAATGTATATTTATTACTTTAATGTTCAAATGCTTTTAGTTTTATTTAATTAATTGTTTCGTAAAACTTTTTGTACGGAAATAAACTTTCATTATTAATCAAATAAAAAAGACAATTGGTATAAGGTAGGTTTTGTATAATATTGCATTATAAAAACAAATTGAATTTGGAAAAGATTAAAGAATATTTTAAAAATATAAATCAGCAGCAGCTAGCACAGTTTGCTATGCTTGGCGATTTGTACAAAGAATGGAATAACAAGATAAATGTTATTTCCAGGAAAGATATAGATGAACTGTATGAAAGGCATGTGCTGCATAGCTTGGCCATTGCTAAAGTAATTCAATTTAAACCTAACACTGATATTTTAGATGTAGGTACAGGCGGTGGGTTTCCGGGTATTCCGCTAGCAATAATGTTTTCGGACTGTAATTTTATATTAGTGGATAGTATAGGAAAGAAAACACAGGTGGTTAGTGCAGTTGTGGATGCTTTAGGTTTAAAAAACGTGAAGGTTATGAACACCAGAGCTGAAAAGCTAAATGAACATTTTGATTATGTAGTGAGTCGTGCAGTGGCTCCTGCCTCAGATTTGATTGGCTGGACAAAGCATTTAATAAGCCATCATCATTTTCATGAGAAGCCCAATGGTTGGCTGTTATTGAAAGGGGGTGATTTAACTGCCGAGTTGAAAGAACTTAAAATGAAGTATAAAGTATTTGCCATAAATGATTTTTTCAAGGAAAGCTTTTTTGAACAAAAAGCAGTAGTATATATCAGTAGCAATAATTCTAAAAATTTCCCATAAAAAATCCTCTTTGAACACTGCTGAAGCAGATCAAAAGAGGATTTTTTGAAAAGAAATAATATTAACTATATTCCGAATTTCTTCAAGCGTTCATCTAATTGTTTGGCCAATTCTTCTTGCTTATATATTCGGGCTACTTGGGCCGTTCTTTGTAAAACAGCCATGGCTTGTTGTTTCTCGGTGTCAATGCTTTCCGACAGTTTACCACTAAATCTGAGGTAGTAATTCAAATCTTCTTCATAAATATCAGCAATGCTTTTCAATAATTCATTGCCTTCTTTATTCATCTCTAATTTAAAATATGTTTCGGCTAAAGGAAGCATAAAATAATTATATGGTACATTTCTGCGAGGCATTTCGGTCATACACCTTTCCATTACTTTTTTGGCTTCTTCTTTCTTCCCCTCTAAAATTAAAGCATCTGCCAAACGAGAAAAATTATTTCTAAGGTTCATGGTCATGCGTAGGTTATTTTCATCCATATAGATATCTTTCTCGCCCATTCCACCCCATTTAAACTTATTCATCATATTCTCAAACATTAGAGCAGTGTTTACCTTTCCGGTTTGTCCGTCTGATGAACGCATGTTCATAGGCACCAAGCGATAAGCCAGTCCTTCTAACTGGAAGTATGGCTCAAGATTTAAGTATGCGTCATCGCCTACAGTAACTGCAAAATAAATAGGTCTTTTCCAGTTATTATTTGCAATTATATCCATAATCATTAAATCGTTTTTCATAATATATCTCTTGGTAATTTTCCACGGAATTTCGGTTAATATCTGATCTTCCTTATCTTTGCTAACGGTACCGTTACTAATTACTGCATTTTTATCAACCGGAATAGCTATTTTTTCGGTAGGCAGATAGCTTAGATCCATGCCACCTTGGGTTTGAATTTTTGCTTTTGGGTCTTCGCTACCAACAAACTCCATTATTTGTTTAATATTATAGTATTTGGTGCTATCTTTTATAATTGATGGGTTATAATATACCGGCAAATAATCTCTTGTTCCCTGACGGTATTGGTCTTCGGTTAAAGAAAGAGGCAACGGGTCAGAGTCGTAGGCTTTTCTTCGTAATTGTTCAATATACCAATCGGTATTAGATAAGCTAAGATTTACTACCCTAACATCAGTTCTTATACCCTCAACTTCCTGAGCATACCATAGCGGGAAGGTATCATTATCGCCATTGGTAAATAATATTGCGTTAGGTGCGCATGAGTTAAGGTAGTTGGCTGCAAAATCGCGTGCGGTATAGCGGTGACTTCGATCATGATCATCCCATCCGTCTTTGGCCATAATTACCGGAGCTGCAAGCATACCAATAACAAAAGCTAACAGGGTGCTTCCTTTAAATGATATTTTCTTTGAAAACAAATCAGCCAAAGCATATACGCCCAAACCTATCCAAATAGCAAAAGCATAGAAAGAGCCTACATAAGCATAATCACGTTCACGGGGCTGGTACGGAGTTTGGTTCAGGTAAATAACAATAGCCAAACCGGTTAAGAAGAATAATAAGAACACCACAAAGCCATCTGATTTATCTTTCTTAAAATGAAAAAACATTCCAACTAAACCTAGAACCAACGGTAAGAAATAAAAACGATTGTATCCTTTATTAGAGCTTAGGCTGGAAGTAATGTTTTCTTGTGGCCCTAGTCGCAATGCATCTAATGGTTTAACCCCACTTACCCAATTACCTTTTAGTACCCCACCATGTCCCTGTATATCATTCTGTCTTCCGGCAAAATTCCACATAAAATAGCGTGCATACATGTGTCCAATTTGATAACGGAAGAAATAGGTTAAGTTTTCACCAAAAGTAGGTTTCATAACGGTCTTTGATTCTCCGTTATAATCAGTATAACTCACGGGAGTTCCTTTAACATCACCCCAATCTTTATATCCGCTTACATGATTTCTCTGGTCGCTATACATACGTGGGAAAAGGGTATTAAAACGACTATCGTAATTCGGGATACTGTTTTTCTTATCCTGCGTTATAACATACTTACCTGCTCTTTTATCTTTTGTATATACAGGATTACCATCTTTGTATGGTTGTGACTGGTCGAGAGGAGCATTATAGTACTGACCGTAAACAATTGGCCAGTCGCCATATTGTTCACGAGTTAGATAGGCCAGCATGTTAATGGCATTTTCAGGATTATTTTCGTCCATAGGGGTATTGGCTTGTGAGCGTATAACCAAGGTAAAGAAGGAAGAATATCCTATCAGTAACATAGTAATAGCTAAAATACCCGTGTTTAAGACTGTTTTATTATGTTTATGTGTGTACCAAAGCCCCCAAACAGATAAACCAATTAATATTAAGAAATAAAAAATGGTTCCTGAATTAAACGGTAACCCAAGGAAATTAACAAAGAACAACTCAAAATTAGCAGCCCATTTTACAATGCCCGGGATAATACCTGCCTGCACAATTCCTAAGGTAAATACAGCAATAAAAGCGGTAATAATAAATCCTTTACGAGTAAACTCATATCGTCTAAAATAATAAACAAATACAATTGCCGGAATGGCTAATAAATTTAACAAGTGAACACCTATTGACAAGCCTACCAAATAGGCAATTAAGATAATCCAACGTAGGCTATGCGGTTCATCTGCCAACTCGTCCCATTTTAATATGGCCCAAAATACAATAGCGGTAAAAAACGATGACATAGCATATACTTCTCCTTCAACTGCCGAGAACCAAAAAGAATCCGAAAAAGTATAGGCTAAGCTTCCAACGATACCGCTGGCCATAATCACCCAAATTTTGTCGTTATTAATTTCACCGGCTTTTAAGGCAATTTTTTTAGCAAAAGCCGTTATTGACCAAAACAAGAACAAAATAGTAAAAGCACTACATAAGGCACTCATGGAGTTAACCATTCGTGCTGCCCCATGTTGGTCAGAAAATAATGTAAAAAATCGACCAATTAAATTAAACAAAGGAGCTCCTGGCGGATGCCCCACTTCTAACTTATATGCCGTGGCAATGTACTCTCCACAATCCCAAAAACTGGCCGTTGGCTCAATTGTTGAAAGATAAACAAAAGCCGCAACAACAAAAACAACCCAACCTGTAATTGTATTAATTTTTTTGTAAGTCATATTATAAATTAAATAAGTGTTTTTATTAAAAGAAAAATTAAATACTCTGTTTTCAAGGTGGCGAAATTAGAAAAATTATTCTACTATGAGCAAAGTTGAAAGTTAGGGATAATAAATCAATATTTTTTAGTTTGAAAAAATAACCCCATTTCTTTTTGTAACAATCACGGTATAAGCTGTTTATATTGCAATAATACAAAAGAAGCATTACGTTTAAATGTTAAAGATGTTTCGAAAACAAAAAAAATATTTGTTAAAAGTAATTTTGTGCATAAATTGCGCTATCAAAATTTATATAAACCACAATCTATTTTATTTAATTATGTTAAACAAACCTATCAATTTAAGAAAAATTACCATGATACTTATGGTAATGATTTTTGGGCTGTCGGGAACACATTTATTTGCACAAGCTAATAAAGTTAATTCCGAGCCTGAGAAGAAGCAGGTACCTACAAGTACCAGAAAGACTGCTACAATGAGTGATCAGGCTCCTAAAGAAGCCCAAAAAAGTGAGGCTGATTTAAAACGCCAACAAGCTATTCAGGAAAGAATGAGCAAGTCGGCAAACGAAACAAAAAAGCAGAATATTGAAAAAGAACAAGCAGAAAAAATGACTGTTAAGTCAAATGCTCCTTCTACTTCTGCTGTTAATTCTGTTGGAACCATATCTAAAGTTAACAACAACCAAACGGCCACTAACAATGAAAATGTAAAAGCTGAATGGGAAAAGAAAAAAGCCAAATTAGTAGCTGATTTAAAAGCCCGTGGAGCCTCTGATGAAGACATAAACAATAAGGTGGCTACCTTGGAAAAGCAAATGAATATTAATAACAATTCAAATAAATAATTAATTATGACAAACAGGTACAACTTTTTTACAAAGTGTGGAGTGCTATTGGTTGTTTTTGCCTTTCTATGTAACGTAGTTTCGGCACAACCCTTTCAGGTTGGTAATGGTACAAACCAAAACACTACCACCAATTACCCTGCTCCTTATGGTAACTTTTATTGGGGAGCTAAACATCAGTTTTTAGTTACTGCTGCCGAGCTTACCGCTGCCGGAGCTTCTAATGGTGATATTACTGCATTGGGATTTGATGTTGTTACAGCCCAAGGAACTCCTCTCAGTAATTTTGAGATTAAAATTGGCACAACTGCGCTTAACGACTTAAGTGCCTTTGAAGCAGGACTTACTTCGGTATATACTATTGCCAGTTATACCGAAACAGCCGGTGTCAATATGCACACATTTCTTACACCCTTTAACTGGGATGGAGTAAGTAATTTAATTATTGAAACTTGTTTTAACAACAGCAGTTACACTAACAATGCTATAGTTAACAGAACAGTCACTTCCTTTAACTCTGCTGTTTATTACAGAGGAGATAATGCGAATGTTTGTTCAACTCCTGGAGCAGTTACTGCATCAACCAGCCGACCTAATATGTATTTTGAGATTATCGGAGGTTTTCCTTGTGTTGATCCACCCACAGCCGGTGTTACTGTAGCTAATATTAACCCTATTTGCCCGAGCGAGAATTTAATTCTTTCATTACAAGGGCAATCTACAGGTTCTGGACAAACCTATCAATGGCAAAGTTCACCTGACGGTGTTAGCTGGTCGCCAATTATTGGGGCTACTAACCCATCATATATGACTAACCAAACGGTAACCACTTATTACCGATGCTTGGTTACATGTGGTCTTTCTAGTGTACCATCAGATTTTTTAATGGTAACTTCCAATCCTCCAACACAATGCTATTGTACTGCAGGGGCAACTATTTGTGATGAATATATTAGTGATGTATCTATTGCAGGGGTTACAAACCCGAGTGCATGTGGGGTTAGTGGTTATACAGATTATACTGCTATAACCATTCCATTAAGCCAATTAACCCCATATCCTATGACAGTAACTAATGGCGCACCATGGTCTTCTGATCAATGTGGTATTTGGATTGACTGGAATCAGGATGGAGATTTTGATGACCCTGATGAATCAATGACCGTTACTGGATCTCCGGGCGTTGGACCTTATACTACTACCATTACCCCTCCGGGAACTTCTTTATTAGGAACTACTCGTATGCGTATTCGCATTGTTTTTGCAAACACACCAGACCCATGCGGAAATACTACCTATGGGGAAGTTGAAGATTATACTATTGAAGTTTTACCGGCTCCTTCGTGTCCTTTTGCTTCTAATATTTTGTTTAATAATGTTACCAGTTCCACTGCTGATGTTGATTGGGATGACTCACCTACAGGAGTAGGGTATGAAATTCGTTGGAAAGCCGTTTCTGAACCTGTTACCGTTCCAACGTGGGATACTCCAACACCTACTGCAGTATCTAATTATAGTATATCGGGGCTAACACCAAACACCCTTTACGAAGTTCAAATAAATGTTGATTGTGGAGGTGGTGATTTTAGTGGTTTCTCTTTCAGTTATACGTTTAACACCTCATGCGCATTAACTGATTGCCCTCCGGGAGCAATTCTGGAAAATGAAGCTTGTGGTACTGATGCTAATGGCGGCTGTAATATGATTGTTCCGGCTTATGAACCTATTAGCTGTGGTCAAACTATTTGTGGTACTGCTTGGTCATCGTCAACTACAAGAGATACCGATTGGTTTGAGTTTACCCTAAGCCAGCCAAGCACTGTTACATGGAGTGTTGATGCCGATTTTCCTGCCAATGTGGGTTTTGTTGATGCATCAGCAGGTTGTGGGTCTCCGGTTTTCTTTAATGTTACGTCAAATGCCGGAGATTGCTCAGGAACCTCAACCGTTCAAAATTTAGCTGCCGGTACTTGGTGGCTGTTTGTGTCACATTCAAACTTTGACGATGCCTATGGTTGTACCTCAGGAAAAACAAGATATGTAGGAACTCTTTCTTGTGTTCCTTTAGCGGTAGCAGCTAACGATGAGTGCTCAAATGCCATTTCAATAATTCAAGATGTTGTTTGTAACCCTGTTTCGGGAAGTGTAGAAAATGCTACTCAATCGCTTCCCGGTTGTGTTGGTACTGCCAATGATGATGTTTGGTATTCTTTTGTAGCCATTAGCACTACAGCATTAGTTCAAGTAACCGGGTCAGCCTCATTCGATCCTGTTGTTCAGGTATTTGATGCTTGTGCCGGAACCAGCTTGGTTTGCTCAAATTCTACCGGAATAGGAGCCACCGAAATGGCTACCGTTAGTGGACTTACTCCGGGTAATACTTATTATGTACGCGTATATGATTTTGGCATGGGTGATCCTGCTACTTTAACTTTTGATATTTGTGTTACCGATCCGGGACCAATTATTATCATGAATAATAATAATGATGAAAACACATGCAATGCCATGTTCTATGATTCAGGTTCAGGCTCAGGAAACTATCAAAGCAATGAAAACTACACCAAAACAATTTATCCTGATTCTCCGAACAGTTTAATTCAGGTAATTTTTAATTCATTTGAAACAGAAAGCGGCTGGGATGGCTTAGTCATTTATAATGGCCCGGATGCCACCTACCCAATGATTGCTTCTCCATTGCCTGCCGGAAATAACGTGGTCAACTGCCCTGCCGGCTCATGGTATGGAACTACCAGCCCCGGAACAGTTACCTCTTCAGATCCTAGCGGTGCTTTAACCTTTGTATTCAGAAGTGATGGAAGTGTTACCAGACCGGGGTGGGAAGCTACTGTAAGTTGTATTTCGGCTGCGAATGCACCGAGCTGTGCTATTAACTTATCGCCAGCCGATTTAAGTACTGCTGTTAATCCTAACCCTACTTTAACTTGGTCGCCAGGACCGGGCACGCCTCCAACCGGATACGATGTTTATTTTGGAGATACTCCTAACCCTCCGTTAGTAAGCACAAATCAAGTAGCAAATAGCTATAGTCCGGGATTGTTAAACTTTGGTACAACATATTATTGGTATGTTGTTCCGGTAAATGCTAATGGCTCTGCTACGGGTTGTTCTGAAATAAGCTTTGAAACTGATAATAATGTGGTATATTGCCCTGCTTCTAATAGTATTTGTGATGAATATATTAGTAATGTTGAGATAGGCACTATTAACAATGCCAGTGCTTGTTCCGGAGGTTATTCTGATTATACTGCTTTATCAACTGACGTAAACCAAGGATTAAGTTATCCGATTACAGTAACTAATGGCGTAACAATCTGGGCAAGTGATGAATGTGGAATTTGGGTTGATTGGAATCAGGATGGCGATTTTGATGATCCTTTTGAAGCTATTTCTGTAACCGGAACACCAGGGGTTGGTCCTTACACCGCTAATATTGATGTACCGGTAACTGCTACTTTAGGACAAACTAGAATGCGTATCAGAATTAATTATGCCGATACTCCTGAGCCTTGTGGTACTTCAACATTTGGTGAAGTAGAAGATTATACTTTAAATATTTTGCCTGAACCTTATTGTGCATATCCGGGCGGTTTAAATGTAACTAACCTTAGCCCAACTGATGCCCAATTAAATTGGAATTCCATTACAGATGCTATTGTTTATTTAGTAAGATACAAAGAAGTTTCCGATCCTGGAACTGCACCTACATGGGTTACTCCTTCAATCGTTAATGCACCTACTACTTCCTTAGCTATTTCCGGCTTAACAGCCAATACAGAATATGAGTTTCAGGTACAAACCGATTGTGGAACTACTCCTTTTGGATTTAGTCCATCTTATATCTTTACAACACCATGCAGTAACACTGTATGCCCTCCGGGTGCAATCCAAGAAGGAGAAGCATGTGGTGCCGATGTAAATGGTGGTTGTAATATGCCTGTTCCTTTCTATACTCCAATTGAATGTGGTGATGTTATTTGTGGTACAGCTTGGGCCGATAGCGGAACAAGAGATACCGATTGGTATGAATTTACCTTAACTCAACCAAGTACTGTAACTTTAACTATTGATGCTGATTTCCCTGCTTTAATAGGCTTTGCTGATGCTTCATTAGGTTGTGCTAACCCTGTATTCTTTAACTTAAGTACTACTACCGGATTATGCGGTAACACATTTACCCTTGACAACCTTCCTCCGGGCACATGGTGGGCTTTTGTAGCTGTGAGCGACTTTTATGGTTATCCATGCGGCACACATAATAATTATGTAATGTCAATTGATTGTACTCCACTTACAGTAGCTGCTAATGACGAATGTACAGGAGCAATTCCTGCTATTTGGAATGCTACATGCGATCCTGTTACCGGATCAGTTGAGAACGCTACTCAATCCATTACAGGTTGTTCAGGAACAGCCAATGATGATGTTTGGTACTCTTTTGTTGCAACCAATACCACAGGTATTATTGAAGTTACAGGTTCAGCTTCTTTTGACCCTGTTATTGAATTGTTTGATGCTTGTTCAGGCAATTCATTAGCCTGCTTCGATGCTACTTTTGGTGCAGGTACCGTTGAAACAGGTACAATGAGTGGATTAACAGTTGGAAATACTTATTATGTACGTATTTATGATGCAGAATTAGGTATTCCTGCTACTACTGACTTTACTTTATGTATATATGATATTCCTGGTGCTCCGGTTAACGACAATTGCTCGGGAGCTATTGCAGTAGGATGTAATACACCTATAAATGGTTCTACCTTGTTTGCAACTACCGAAACAGGTGTTGCTACATGTGGTACAACTATTTCAGCTCCGGGGGTATGGTACACAGTAGTGGGCAACGGGGGACAAATTACAGCAGATTTGTGTACCGGTACAGGATATGATACCAAAATAAATGTATTCTCTGGTGACTGCTCTGCTTTAGTTTGTGTTGGTGGAAATGATGATTTCTGTGGTCTTCAATCACAATATAGCTGGACAGGTGTTGCCGGAACTACTTATTACATTTTAGTTCAAGGTTTTGGTACCTCGGTAGGTAACTTTACCTTAACTGTAACTACTACTGCACCTGTAGCACCTGTTATTACAGCTAATGGACCACTTGCTTTATGTAATGGTGCCACTGTTGATTTAACGAGTGACATTAGTGGAATTACTTGGTCAACCGGTGAGACCACTCAAACCATTACCGTTAATGCTACCGGTGATTACTCTGCTACTATTACAGATGCCAATGGATGTGAATCTGTAAGTAATATTATTTCTGTTGTGTCTTCAGCTCCTCAAAATCCTGTAATTACGTCAAGCGGATCTACTGTATGTGAAGGAGATACTGTTACATTATCAGTTGTTTGGAATGGTGACATTTCTTGGAGTCCAACCTTTGAATCAACCCCAGATGTAATTGTTTCTACTCCTGGTGTTTATAACTACACCGTTACTATTACCGATCCGGGAACAGGATGTAGCTCGACCTCTGCCGTAGAAGTTGTTACTATTAATGAAACCCCTCATGCAGAGATTATAGCAAACGGTTCACTTCCTATTTGTGGTAGTGGTACTATTGATTTAACTGCTTCGGGTGGCGATACATACTTATGGAGCGATGGTATTACTACCGACCCGGTAATTACTGTATCGGCAGGCAGCTATAGCTGTACTGTTACAAGTGCTGCAGGTTGTACTGCCGAAACCCCTGTGTTAGTTGTTAACTCCTTCCCGGCTCCTCCTACACCGGTAATCACGGCTAGTGGTTCAACTACTTTCTGTGCAGGCGATAGTGTTATTTTAACTTCAACACCTGCTGCCAGTTACAACTGGGGAGCCGGTAACATGGGTCAAAGCATTACCGTTACAACTTCCGGCTCTTACTTTGTTTCTACATTAGACACTAATGGTTGCGAAGCTATATCTGCTGTAGAAATTGTAACTGTTAACCCTGCTCCTGTTGTAAATATTACAGCTAATGGTCCTACAACTTTCTGTTTAGGCGGTACTGTTACTTTAACCTCTTCAGAGGCTAATGGTAATGTATGGTCTGATGGAACAACCAATCAATCAATTACGGTAAATGCCAGTGGAAGTTTCTATACCACTGTAACAGATACTAATGGTTGTTCAGCAGTTTCTAATGCAATTAATGTTACGGTTAATGCTGTTCCTGTTCCAACCATTTCAGCTAATGGCCCTCTTGCTTTATGTAATGGTTCAACAGTTGATTTAACTTCAAGCAGTCAAACAAATAACACTTGGAGTACAGGCTCTACTAACCAAACCATTACTGTATCAACAGCCGAAACTATTACTGTAACCGTAACAGACCCAGTTACCGGATGTTCTGCTACCTCACAACCAATTGTTACTACGGTTGGTGCCGGTGCTACCCCATACATCATTGTGGGTGGCCCTACCATTATTTGTGAAGGTGAAAGTGTACAGTTATTAAGTAGCGAGATAAGTGGTAATACTTGGAGTAATGGAGAAACCACAAACTCTATTTTTGTAACTGAAACAGGTATCTACAGTGTAACTTATACTTCTCCTGGAGGTTGTACCGCTGTTTCAACTACTGTACCTGTTGTTGTTAATCCATTGCCTTCTGCATCATTTACTTACAATGCAATACCTGGTGGTTTAACTACATTTACCAATACTTCTACAGATTTTGTAACCAGCCAGTGGGATTTTGGTGATGGTACTCCTTGGTCAAATACTACTAACCCTACTCACACTTATATGGGTGATGGTACTTATACTGTAGTGTTAACTGTTGGCAACAATTGCGGTTCAATAACTATTAACCAACAAGTAGTAATTATTGGAACAGGAATAGAGTCTTTATCAGACGGAACATCTCTTGAGTTGTATCCTAATCCTGCCTCTGATGTAATTAACTTGTCGTTTAACGGGTCTAAAACACACAGTTTAGCTGTACGTGTAGTTAACGTTAATGGTCAGTTGGTTTATACCGATGTTGTAAATCAATACTCCGGTCAGTATAAAAATCAAATTGATTTAAGTGCTGCTGCTAAGGGAGTTTACTTCGTTCAAATAATTACTGATAATGGTACAATCAACAGAAAAGTTGTGTTGCGCTAATACTTGGTAATTAATAATAAAAAAGGGGAGCATTTGCTCCCCTTTTTTATTTAAATGAATGTTTAACCACTATTCATTCTTGTAATAATAAAAAACTTTTTTAATTTTGTTATTACCTAACCAAAAATCACCATGAAAAAATATTTATCAAACTTTATTCTAATCATTTTATGTATTTTTTTACAAAATACAACTCAGGCTGCTTGCGGGCCGGGTCAATCAGAAATTATTGTAAAAATTATTCCTGATAATTGGCCTAATGAGACCTCATGGAATATTAAAAACAGTTCCGGGACTATTATAGCCTCCGGAACCTATAATACCGATACAATATGTGTAGCTGCCAATAGCTGTTTGATTTTCTCGATATATGACACCTATGGCGATGGTATTTATGCTCCGGGCGGTTATTGGGTTTATCTTGATGGTACTTTAATAAGTTCAGGAAACAGCTTTGGTTCAGGTACTTCTTTTGCGGTAGGATGCCCTCAGGGAAGTTATTGCACATCTCCTTTGCCGATAAGTATAGGACAACATACAACAGGCTTTGAAGATTCTTGGTATGTGTATAACTGTAGCCTTACCGGTTTGTACGAAATTTCTACATGTTCTACTAATACTTGTAATACTGCTATTTGGATGTACTCATCATGTATAGGAAATTACACCGAAGATGCTACAGGAACTTACGCATTTAATGATGACTTTTGCGGACAACAATCTAGAATAATAACTACACTCATTGCCGGTCATACATATTATATTCGGATAGGTGATATTATGGATAGTTGCACAGACTCAATTCATTTTGAATTTAGTTACTCGGGACCTATTACCGGATGTACAGATCCGGCATCTTGTAATTTTAATCCCTTAGCCAGTGTTGATGATGGTAGTTGTATATACTTTCCCGACCCCGGCTGTCAGGGACCTGACTTAGAATTAGATTCTATGTCGCTCATTAATTCCTTAACCTTACAAACAATTGTTGCTCAGAATTGTGATGTACAAGAGGGTTGTTTACTTAACTATGGTACTCGTAAGGTTTTAAGTTTTACTTCAAAAATATTTAACTACGGAACACTAGATTACTACATTGGAAACCCAACAACCCAGCCGGGAATGTTTAACACTTCTAACTGCCACGGACATGCACATTACGAAGGATATGGCGATTATCGTTTGTACGACTCAAACAACAATGTAATACCTGCCGGACATAAAAATGGTTTTTGTGTTATGGATTTATGTGGGTTTGGGCAATACAATTGCGGAAACATGGGGATATCAACAAACTGTTATGATGTTTATGGATTAGGCACACAATGCCAATGGATAGATATAACAGATGTTCCTACGGGAGATTATCGTTTAGCAGTAATTATCAATGCCGCACATGCGCCTGATGCTTTTGGGCATCATGAAATTAACTATGTTAATAATGCTGTACAGATTTGCTTGCATATTGAGCAGGATTCTATTAATGGTCCTTCATTTACTATGTTGCCTTCATGTGCTCCTTTTGTTGATTGTAACGGTATTCCCGGTGGCGATGCAATAGTTGATTGTAATGGAGTTTGTGGAGGTGGAGCACATGGTGGAGACAGACAAAATGATGGAGTTTTAAATAATGATGATATAAGCATTTATTTAGATGATATTGAAAATAGTATTAGTAGCAGTGCTTCTTGTGTTGATGTTAGCGGAAATGGGTTTATTTCGATTTATGACGCAGCATTAGTAAAATGGTGTAGTAAAAACACATATATTTTATATCCTGGAGGTAGCCCTAACTACACCTGTAATTTTCCTCGTAATATAACTAACCCTAATGAGCTTACAGGGTTAGAAATTGCTAATGTAAATTTAGCTGGAGGGTTTCTTGATGTTGTTATTCATAATCCTAGTTCGGACATTTCAGCATTTCAATTCAGCGTATCAGGGGTAACCATACAAAATGTGGTGAGCCTTGCTAATAGTAGTTTTCCGGTGGATTTGAGATTTAATGCCACCACTAATAGTATTTTTGGTATATCATTACAAGATTCAGTATTAACGCGTTCATCTAACCCACAGCCTTTGGTTAGAGTTTATTTCTCGGGAGTTACTGCCGGTTGGATATGCATCAGTGAGATTGTAGATGTGGTAAATTCAAATGCAGAAAGAACAACTGCAAGTATATTAGGCAGTTGTTTTCCTGCTACACCAACAGCCACTGTTGACCAACATGATTTACTGTATTTTCACTTAGTGCCTAACCCAACGAATGATGTTGTTAATTTGACTATACAAAATGTTTCGGGGAAAGCGCTAACTGCTTCTGTTTACGATTACTCAGGAAGATTAGTAGAGGAGTTTTATATTGCTCCAAATAAAAATAATATATCTTTTACCACCGAAGAGTGGCGAAGTGGTATTTATTTTGTGAAAGTTAGTAACGACAGTTTCTACCGTATAGAAAAACTAATTAAGCAATAGAATTACTAGGTATTTATAACCTGATTCTTTAGAATTTTTTATCTGAAAATAATTATTTTGTACTTTTCGGGGAGAATGTTATTAGGTTTTATTGTAGGTGTAACCAAATAATAAACAAAATTTGTAAGATTCAGTTTCTCGAAAGGTATCTATGTGAGCATTAAAAAATTACATTTTTCAACTATCAACTAACAAACCCAAGGTTCAAACGTACTTAATATAAAACCATTAATTTAATTTACCATGAAAAAGTTTTACTCCATTATTGCCGGGCTTTTATTGTTTATGGCAGTGCATGCGCAAACGATTAGCGTACAGGTTTGTGTAAATATTAGCGGGCCGCAACCTAATCCCAATGTCCCATTTATTGTTTCTTTAACTTATTCTGATTCTTTATCAGGAGTTACGGCATATATGGTTGATACCATTTATAATGCTCAGCTACCTACCACACATTGCTTTGCACCATTTAGCTTTGTCTTAAATCCCCTAGGATCTTTTGCCACCGGAGAGGTGCATTTAAATACTTGTTCTAATAACCAATCCTATTATTTCTCACAAGTTATTTTTAATGATACTACCATTTATGTTAGCGCACAAAGTTGTGGTATTAATCCGTTGATATGTACCGCAACACTTAATCCTATACTTGGCACTACATTGTTAGAAGCATCAGGCACAGGAACAGCTCCATTTCAATATTCATGGGATGGAGGCACAACATGGAGTTCAAACAATCAGTTTAATATGCCCAATGCTTCTTCAGGAAATTATTGTGTAATTATTAAAGATGCTACCGGTTGTACTGCTACTGATTGTTACAGTCCCGGCAGTTGTGATGCATATATTACTGCTTCGGGATTTGGACTAAATGCCTATAGTTCGGGAGTGGCACCATTTACATATAGTTGGACTACCGGAGATACTACCTCAAGTATTATTACCAATACTCCCGGCACTTACTGCGTAATTATTACTGATGGTTTGGGTTGTTCAGATTCTGCTTGTTATACAATACAGGGGTCTCAAAATTGTTATACATATATTTACCCATCGGGTAATTATTTAGTGGCCTATATTGATTCAACGAACACTGGTATGGTTAATATTTCATGGACTCTTGATGGAATACCTTTAAATATAAATACAGATACTATTATTCCTAATGCTACGGGTTTATATTGCGTAACTATTGACTATAATGGATTATGTTCAGCTAGCGATTGTTATAATTACAATTCGGGAAGCACAAGCAACAACTGTTCAGTTTATGCCGTTGCCTTCTTACCTGATAGCGCCAATCCTAGCACCTACACTTTTGAAGCTTATCCTACCGGAGTACCTCCTTTTACTTATTACTGGTATTTTTCTGACGGAACAAGCTCATCATTAGCCTCACCAACTATAACATTCCCATCTATATATGGAATTAACTGGGGTTTTGTAGAAGTTACCGATTCAACAGGTTGTGTGGCAAGTTATGTAATTACTATTACTACTCCTAACAATCCACCAAATAATTCATGCTTTGCAACATTTGGCACTTACAGTAATTATCAATTCGGGAATAGTGGTGAAGTGTTTTTTACTCCATACGCCTTAGGAAGCCTTGTTAGCTATTCATGGGACTTTGGTGATGGCTCTCCTGTATCAACCCTATCAAACCCTACACACTCCTATTCAAGCAGTGGATATTACAATGTTTGTTTAACTGTTACCGGAAATGGTTGTACTTATACTACCTGCAACTTACTGTATATTGATTTATCGTGGTGGGGGGCAAATAACCCTTATCAGGGAAGTTGTACTGCCGGATTTGTTATTTTATCCGGCAATCCTGCCGGCTCAAACAGTGGTTTAATAAGTATGGTAAATACATCACAAGGGAATAATTTATCTTACACCTGGAGCTTTGGCAACGGAATTGTGAGTAATGACCCATATCCTATAATAGCAATTAATAACCCCGGAGTGTACGAGATATGTTTAACCATTGTTGACTCATTACTGAATTGCTCTGATACTTTTTGCGACACAATAACTATTGACTCCTTAGGCAATGTATATAGAAGCAGTTTGCCGGGGAATATAGGAATTATTGTATTGGGAGCACCGCAGCCAAATTCTTTATTAGGCACCCAACAAATAGATAATACCGATTTTCTAAGCATTATGCCTAATCCTTCAGAAGGTTTGTTAAGTATTAGCTGTAATAAAAATGAAGAAAATATTTATATTGAAGTATTTGATATTACAGGCAAACGGGTATATCAGCAAAATATTAACAATCATAAACAAACGCACTTTACACTTGATTTACACAACTTAGATAACGGCACATATTTAATAAAAGTTGTAGAGAGTAATAGGGTAAATACAGCAAGAGTTATGATTAGTCATTAATAAACATAAAGACTACCATGAAACAGGAGGATAGTTAGTAATACTAACTATCCTCCTGTTTTTATAATACCATAAGATTGCAACCCCTAATATCGCTATTGTCGGTACGCCCTAATACCTCAAAGCTATGTGGAGTTACCATTCTTCCGGCATCTTGTGTAGCTATAAATGAGCAGGAATATATATTAGCTAAGTCAATAATATTAATCACACCCGATTGACCCTCTTTTAAAAATGTAAAAGGGTCGTTCATATCTCTGATTAATACTTTAAGGTGATTGGGGGTAAAAAATATGCCATCTTTTTTAGAATAGGCTTGTGAGAGCATTTCGGTCATTCCATACTCAGAATGTATAGATTGAACGTGAAATTTATTTTTTAATATTTGATGTAACTCTGCACGGATAAGCTCTTTTCTTCTTCCTTTCATACCACCGGTTTCCATAATTATAAAATTACTTAAATTTATCTTGTGCTGCTCGGCAAAATCAAGTAGGGCAAAGCTTACTCCTAATAATATTACTTTATGTGCAGAATTTAATTGAAGACTTTTTAATAGTTCTATAAAATTATTATCAATGTTTTTATAAAAACCACTTTGAGGATTATGGCTGGTGCTTACCAAATAATTCATCATATAGATAAGCGATGAACCACTTCTTTCAAGATAGGAGGGGAGCAAACAAATAAATGTATAATCCTTTTCCGAACCATAAAATTTTTGAAAACCCGCCAAAAAACTTCTGATATAAATATCCGTTTTTTTTATAAAATGCCGACTGTTAATAGTACTGCTTGTGCCACTTGAAGTAAAAACCTGTTCGGGTACATACTTGCCACACATTACTTCATACTTTTTAAAAAAATCTATAGGCAGGAAAGGTATTTCATTAATTGTTTTTACGTTTTCGGGCTTTATTCCAAGAATATTGATATATTTCTTGTAAACTTCATTGTGTAATGATTGAAATTGAAAAACAGCCAATGCAGCGACTTCAAAATCTTTATCGGATTGTATATTAAAAACAAGCTCTTCAAGCAGTTCGTGTTTCAAAATTGCAGCTTTATTTACAAATAATAATACTAATAATTTATTCTTCAATAATTACAGACACTCCAAGCACATTGCCATTCATAGGCGGATTTACTTTAGTAATGGTAACGGTGCATTTATGAATTAAGGGGTGTTCATTTTTTAATCGTTTAATAATCCGAAAGGCTACATTTTCAAGCAGTTTGGCTCTAACCGCCATTTCTTCTTTTACTACATTAAATACAGAGCAATAATCAACAGTGTCCTCTAAATTATCACTTAATATAGCCTTACTAAAATCTGTTTCCAATATAATATCAACAGTATATGGACTTCCTACCAATGCCTCTTCGGGCAAACAGCCATGATAAGCATATAGCTTAATGGTATTAATATGTATTTTATGCACTTAATTTTTATTATTGTTTTGGCCTTTTCTTTTCCTTCATTTTATTGTAATTGTCAATTATCTCTTCTACCTGTTCTACTCCTATTTTCTTGGCAATAATATCTTTGTTCTCGTCTAATATATAAATAACAGGAGTGCTGCTTATATCATATATTGAACGAAAGTGATTGTGAAGTTTTAAGTCTGCAACATTAATCCAATCAAGATTATGTTCTGCAATAAAATCAAGCCATTTCTTTTCTTCTGTTTCTGTGCATACAGCATAAACAGAAATTCCTTTATTTTTTAATGATTTATGATAAAGTTCGCCTAATACCGGAACAGTTTTTTTACAATGACTACAGTCAGGATCCCAAAAACAAAGAACAGTATATTTTGCTTTAACTGCCCATAAAGGTTCCAATACATTGTTGTTGTTGTACAATAACAAATTAGGGGCTTTTTTGCCTAACAACAAAGGCTTTAGAATACGGGCGCGATCCGAAATTTTAAACAATAGAGTTGAGTCTGCCCAAAAAGCCTGCCCTGTATTATAATAGTCTTCAACCAAGCGCACAAAAACCGCATCCATACCCATTATTTTTGAGGTTTCATAGGTGCTGGTAGTATATACAACAGTATATTTAAAAACCTCCTTATTAGCTTTTGATTTTTCTATGATATAGACACAGGCTTCGGCTACAGAGTCGGGTATTTGGTAGGTTAATTTTTCGAGATAGTATTTGTATTTGTTATATAGTAATGGTGTACGAAGTAATCGGGCATCACTAAAATCAACCCCATCAAAATAGTGAGCCTTAAAATAACGGTAAGCAAAAGTAGAATCTTTTCGTCCGTTTGGCAATGTAGGTGCTTCAGGAATATCCGGCTCTTGTGATGTTCTGAATATCTTTGCTAAAAACGAGCTTGGGTGTTCTTTCATAAAATTAATTTTATAGTTCTTAATTTCATGATCAATTTTACTCATTCTTTCCTTTATGGCATTGCTTGAGTCTTTATTGGCTTTGTAAAGTTCGGCTTCCTTATTCAATGCTTCCATTGCTTTGCCTTTGCTACTCATATAAGTCAAATATGCATAAAACCACTCATTCTCTTTTGATCCTTTTACTTTCATATGCTTAACAAAATCAAGAGTGTCTGTTTCCATCGAAAATTCAGTTTCGTCTGCTATAATTACTTCAAAATACTTTTTGGAAGGAGTTACTACCAGATAAATTCCCCCTTCAAGTGGCTTAGTTCCTGCAAAGGTCATATTCCCCTTGGCATCTACCTTTAGTGTATCTGATATATATTGCTTATCGGCATAGTGATATCCCATATAGCACTCGGTATTGCTTAATCCGGTAATTTTTATTTTTATATTGTAGGCATCTTTATCTTTTGCCAATAGGGTTTGAAAGCAGAAAAGGAGTGAAATAATAAAAGTAATATTTCTTTTCATAACTAAATGATATTATTTTAAAACAAAAATATATTTTGTAACTACTTATTAGTGTAAATACTTAGTAAATTCTGTTAAAGCACAACAAAAATCACACCATTTTAGGGAATAGCTGTTAAATAGAGTTTTAGTTTTTAAATAGCTTATATAATTAAAATCTCTGATTTTCAAATAACAAGAACAAATGGTTGCCCAATTTCAAATCGACAAGTGCCGACCATACAGCAACCATAAATGACTTAACCCTTTTTCCACTATAATTAAATACTTATTATTATCTAATTTCTTTGTTCAGCAAACTGCCAGGTGAATGCTTTAAGTCGTTAATAAATCTCTATTCAAAGTATTGTTGCTTTACCCGCTAATACGGAGAGTTGCTATTGCAAAAGTTGAGCTTTGATAGTGATTTACTGGAAAAGTACAAGGCAGTATCATTTGGTGTCTTTTTTTGAGCAAAAATGATATTACATATTGCCTAATAAAATTAATGTTATAAGAAAGGAGAAGAAAAATTAAGACAAAGAACTTTCAAGGCGTTAGAGTGATTTATGCAAAAGTGAGAAAAATATGTATCTTTGTGCCTCAAATAAAAATTATTATGTCAAAAGTTGCTTTAATTACAGGAGTTACAGGTCAGGACGGTTCATATTTGGCCGAATTTTTATTAAACAAAGGATATACTGTACATGGATTAAAAAGAAGAAGTTCATTATTTAATACCGACAGAATAGATCATTTGTATAAAGACTCCCATGACCAAAAAGTTAATTTCTTTTTGCATTACAGCGACTTAACAGACAGTACCAACTTGATTAGGATTATTCAAGAGGTTCAGCCCGATGAAATATACAATCTTGCTGCGCAAAGCCATGTAAAAGTTTCTTTTGAAACTCCTGAATATACCGCTAATGCCGATGGTATTGGAACGCTTAGAATATTAGAAGCGATAAGAATTTTAAACCTGGGAAATAAAACAAAGTTTTATCAGGCCTCAACCTCAGAGTTATATGGAGATGTACAGCAGATTCCACAAACAGAAACCACACCTTTTTACCCACGTAGCCCATACGGAGTAGCTAAATTATACGCTTTCTGGATTACCAAAAATTATCGTGAGGCATATAATTTCTTTGCTTGCAATGGTATATTATTTAACCATGAAAGCCCTGTGCGTGGCGAAACCTTTGTAACCCGTAAAGTTACACGTGCTGTAGCTAAAATTAGTCTTGGGTTACAAGAAAAATTATATATGGGGAATATTGATGCCGAGCGCGATTGGGGGCATGCCAAAGATTATGTAGAGGGAATGTGGCTAATGTTGCAACAAAGCAAACCGGATGATTTTGTTTTGGCAACAGGTAAAAAAATATCGGTAAGAAAGTTTATTGAATTAGCCTTTAAAGAAGTAAATATTGATATTGAGTGGCAAGGCAAAGGGATAGACGAAAAGGGAATTAATAAAGCTAATGGGAAAACTTTAGTAGAGATTGATCCTCGTTATTTTCGCCCAAGCGAGGTTGATTTGCTAATAGGAGATGCCAGTAAAGCCAGAAAAGAATTAGGTTGGGAACCTAAACATACCGTTGAGCAATTAATTACCGAAATGGTTGCCTCAGACTTAAAAACTTTTAAACGTGATAAATATCTGTTAGAGGGCGGACATACTGTTCTGAACTTTCACGAATAACAAGCAACAAATTTATTCAATATTAATGTAGCTAAGGCAAAAGCTTTAACGCTATTATATTCTTTTTTGTATTTGATTAAGAGATAAGCAGTATTCAAAAGGAGTTACCGATAAATTGGGCTGTCCAACACTTTCAAACATCAAATAGAAGAACATAGAAGAAGCTCTAAAACAATACATCAAGTACGTTCTATAAGAACTAAATTTGATGTTGATTGTTTCTTATCTCTGAAATTTAACATTAAAACACAGGAAGCAATGTTTTTTATATTAATATCAATATTTGTAATATCTTCGTATCTACTTTTTTAAAAAACTCGAGCCATTATTTCATAAATGAAATTCAGGAAAATAAAAGATTTTATGATGCTGAAGCTCTCTATTTGTTTAATGATAGTTTTGGGAATTTATTCTTGTTCTCAAAGTAATAAGTCAAATTATTCAAACAACAGGGACAGTTATAATTATTATTCGAATGAGGAGGAGGGCGATGATACTAATTTTAATTACCAGTATAACTATGATATTTCGGGAGCAGACGAAGAGGGGAAAAGTATTTTTGGGAATATTTATATGCAAGGCGATTACGGAAGCGGATATATTTTAGATGAGTCCGGTAATGAAACGCTTATAGATGTTGAAAGGATAGATGAGGGTGTTTTAAGCGGAACTGACGAAAACGGAAACTCCTATGAATTTGACGTGAATGAGTAATCTTTTATGAGAAGATATCAATAACAAAGCTTTCCGTACTTTTCACCAAAAAGGAATACATAATTGCAGGGAAAAGATTAAGTGGTTTATAATGTTATACACTATATTGTTCCGGTATTTTATCCCGAGATAAGTAATGTTTTCTTTTGTATTATGCCATACAAAACCTAAGTTTTTAAACAGAAATAATAAGTTTGTTCAGCTAAGTGAATTGCCACTAGAAATTTAGTATTTATAGAGAAAACAGGGGAATTACCGTTCTACGGGAATTTTTCGAGACTAAAATATCAAGAATTTATACCTAGTTAAAGAGAGATTGTTTTCTATAATGAAGAACAGTTATTGTTTAATAAGTTCTTTCTTGTGATACTTACCGAATTTAGTTTTGTGTATGGGTTTTAATTTGAAGATTAGTTTAATAAGTCGGTTGTTTGGTATGGCAAATAATCGGCTGTTTTATGAATAACCTGTCGGGATAGCGCTAATTAATGTTTGTGTGTATGGGCTTTGAGGTTTTTGATAAAGTGAGTCGGCTTCGCCCATTTCAACTATCTTGCCTTTTTGCATAACAATAATATTATTGCACATATACTTTACCACCGACAAATCGTGCGAAATAAAAATATAAGTTAATTTAAACTCGGTTTTAAGTTCGTTAAGCAGATTTAAAACTTGTGCCTGTACCGAAACATCAAGTGCCGAAACCGACTCATCGCAAATAATAAACTCAGGCTCTACGGCTAATGTTCGTGCAATACCAATTCTCTGCCTTTGTCCTCCTGAAAACTCATGTGGGTATCTGTTGTAATGTGCAGAAGAAAGCCCAACACGTTCTAATAGACTGATTACTTTGTTTTGAACTTCTTGCTTGTTTTTTACCAGTTTATGCACAATCATTGGTTCTGCTATAGCCTCGCCCACCGTTATTTTAGGATTCAAAGATGAAAAAGGATCTTGAAAAATCAATTGCATCTTTCTTCTGTATTGCTGCATTTGCTTAGCATTTAGCTCCAATATATTTGTTCCGTTAAACAAAACCTTTCCATGTTGAGGTTCTATAAGCCGTAATATACTTCGCCCCAAGGTTGATTTACCACAGCCCGACTCACCTACTAAACCAAGTGTTTCGCCCTTAAAAACATTAAAACTTACCTCGTCTACAGCTTTAACAATATGGGTTACGGGCTTAATAAATCCACTTTTGCTCACAAACCGGGTGGTAAGCTTTTCTACCTGCAATAGTGGAGTTCCGTTATATAAAAGCGAATGTTCATTCTGTCTTTCTTCCCTACTAATAAGTTTTACTTCTATTTTTTTTTCAGGATGATTTAAAAAATCTACTACTGTAAGTAACTTTTTTGGACGACTGTCCAAAGGCGGTTTACAAGCTAACAACCCACGTGTATAGGGGTGTTGCGGATGATGAAAGATTTGATGAACATTACCTTGCTCAACAACATCACCTTTGTACATAACCAACACCTTATGTGCAATTTGCGAAACAACGCCTAAATCATGGGTAATAAAAAGCATTCCCATTTTATATTCTTGCTGCAATTTAATAAGCAAATCCAAAATGGTTTGTTGTACGGTTACATCCAGTGCGGTTGTAGGCTCATCGGCTATCAGCAATTGTGGCTTACAGGCTATGGCCATAGCAATCATTACCCTTTGTTTTTGTCCACCTGAGAGCTGGTGCGGATACGATTTAAAAATATGTTCGGGGCGAGGTAACAATACTTGTTCAAAGAGAAACAGGGTTTCTTTTTTGGCTTGTTGAGTATTTAACCTATTATGCAGCATCAATACCTCGGCCACTTGATTTCCGCAGGTGTGTACAGGATTCAAAGAGGTCATAGGTTCCTGAAAAATCATACTAATTTCGTTTCCTCTTAGTTTTTGATATTGGTGTTCGCTTAATGTTTCTAATTCAGTTGTTGCATTATTTTTCTTTCTGAACAGAATACTACCTGAGGCTATTTCTCCTTGTGGAGGCAGTAATCCCATAATGGCCAAAGAACTTACTGATTTTCCCGAACCACTTTCGCCCACAATTCCAATAGTTTCGCCTCGAGCTATTTCAAGAGACAGATTTTTTACGGCATGAACAACTCCTTCTGTTCCTCTAAAATTAACACTTAGGTTGTTAATGCTTAATAATAACTCTTCATTCATCTCATAAAAAATTAAGGCAAATAATTAACCTCTTTATCATCAAATCCTAAATCACCTTTCATTTTTAAATAAAGTTGAGCAAGAGTAATCACATCTTTATTACAATACTCTACAATACGTTTTAGGTTCTTTTCTTTATAATAAACTTCAGCAACCATACTTCCATCAATATCGTCTTTAGGAGAATTAACACCAAAAATATATGCCAACAACTCCAATGAAGTATAGTGTTTATAATCGCCAAACTTCCATAAATCCAGAGTGTCTTGATGTAATATTTCCCAAGGTTTTTTACCGGATAAATTAAGTATGGCAGGGAGGCTAATCCCATTAATAAGCATACGCCTGATAATGTAGGGATAATCAAACTCTTTTCCATTGTGGGCACACAAGGCAGTTATTTTTTTTGGAATCATTTCATTAACCAAATAGTCTTTAAAGCTAGTCAACAAAGTTGCTTCCTCATGCCCATAAAACGATTTTAAATTTAATTGGTAGGCTTTGTTTTTTTCAACTAAATAGCCTGTTGAAATACATATTATCTTTCCAAACTCGGCATAAATACCTGCACGCTGATAAATATCTTCAACAGAATCTTCGCTTTTTATTAAAAATTGAGCTTTTTTCCCCCACAACTTTTTTTCTGTTTCGGGTAAAGCTTGGTAGTTTTCATGTTGAGGTATTGTTTCAATGTCAATAAACAATAACTCTCTAGGTAATATATCGGGCATACTTGTAAGTTTTTTATTGTATTAAATAATCATTACGCCTTTTTTATTAATCAGAGGTATATTGGTAAAGTTTGATTCCACAATACTTTCAGCTAAAAATACAAAACGTTTGTCATACATCTTGTTATTTGAATAAAAACTTAACCAGTACTCATTGTTTACCCCAAAAACTTCTTCAACAATAGGTTCAATTTTTATATATGAATTAGGCATTACTGTATCTAAAAAGTGTCTTAAGGTTGAAGTTTTTACGTTTTGCTCATTAAGTGTGCCATAACCTGTTGATGTAACCAATACTCCTTCAATTATCTCTTCCTTTAAATTTATCAAATAGCTATTCCATACTTTTTCATTCAACTCATTTAATTCAGGAATAATGGCAATGCCTACATTTTCAACTTTTAGTTCAGGTATATCCTTTATCATAACTATTTTTTTTCATCCATTTCAAGAGCCGCATCAATATATGAATATAATTCTTTCGGGTGATCGTTGATTTTTTCTTTGCTACGCTTATAGCCTAATCGTACCACTATTAAATTTTTTGCGGGGATAACAACCACATATTGCCCCAAAATACCACGGGCATAAAATATATCTAAACCCTGATAGTTTAGCAGCCACCAGCTATAACCATATTTGTTGTTTGGCTTGTTGTTTTCGTCAAGTAATGGAGCAGGCATTATAGATTGTTTTACATAATCCTCAGAAACTAATTGATTACCGTTCCAATTACCATGGTGAAGGTACAATGAACCAAAACGAGCAAAATCACGGGCATTGCTGTTGAAACAACAGTATGCCTTTTCCATTCCGTTTTCATGATCAAGACTCCAATATGCATTTCTTGAAGCCCCAAGAGGAATCCATAATTTTTCTGAAGCGTACTCACTGATAGGTTTTCCTACGGCTTTCTGTAAAACAAGTCCAAGTAACTCTGTGTTTCCGCTTAAGTATTCAAATATTTTACCCGGTTCATTTTTTACCTTGTATTGAAGGGTTAACTTTGTAATATCTGTACCATAATAGGCTTTTGCAGGGTAGGCCAATGGGTTTAAATAATCTTCATCAAAATCAATTCCGGAGCTCATGGTTAACAAATGCCTAATAGTTAGTTTGGCTTTATTTTCTGTTTTAAACTCATCTATAAAATCGCTTACCGGCTGATCTACACTGCTTATTTTTTTCTCATCAATAGCAATACCCACCAAGATGCTTACAAAAGTTTTTGCCATACTAAAAGAATTAGTTACTGAAATTTTACTTCCTTCATCCCAATATTCTTCATAAAGAATAGAATCATTTTTGATGATTAAGTAGGCTAGTGACTTGTATTTTTCTAATTCGGCTCGTGTATTTTCGTTTAATTTTAATTGATTGTATTGAGTTGCCAAAGCCCAAGGTTTTTCTTTTCCGGCTTTAATTTCATGGTTGTAGAATATTTTGTATTCGGTGGGCGAAGGTCCTAGACGTCCTTTAAATACAGTATGTTGTAAAGTAGTGTATAAATAGGTGTTTCCGCTAACAACTATGAGAACATTAATTATAATAAGGAACAAAAAGAACCATTTGAAGAAAGATTTTATGAATTTAAATATTTTCATTTTGGTACTATTGTTATTATTATTAAACAGGCACAACCTGCACTATTTCTGTGTTTTTTTCATCATGTTCAATCAGTCCGTCTTTAAGTCTAATAATACGGTGGGCGTGGCGCGCAATGTCTTCTTCGTGCGTAACCACAATAATGGTATTTCCTTTTCGGTGGATTTCTTCAAACAAAGCCATAATTTCAATTGAAGTTTTTGAGTCAAGGTTTCCGGTAGGCTCATCGGCAAGTATTATGGCCGGATTATTTACCAAAGCTCTGGCTACAGCCACACGCTGTCTTTGCCCTCCAGAAAGTTCATTAGGCTTATGTTTCATCCTGTTTCCCAAGCCTACATCTTCTAAAGCTTTTTTGGCTCTTTGCTCTCTCTCGTTTTTATCAATTCCGGCATAAATAAGCGGTAAAATAACATTTTCAAGAGCTGTAGATTTTGGCAGTAAATTAAACGTTTGAAAAATAAATCCGATTTCTTTATTTCTAATCTCGGCCAGGCGGTTATCATTAAGACTGCTCACATCGGTTCCGTTGAGAATATAGGAACCGGAAGTAGGAGTGTCAAGACAACCCAGTAAATTCATTAAAGTAGATTTTCCTGAACCACTGGGCCCCATTAAAGCTACATATTCATTGTTGTATATACTTAAATTTATTCCGTTAAGAGCTTTTACTTCTTCAGCACCAATACTGAACTTACGTGTAATATTTTGAAGAGAGATAATTGGCTGCATAATATTTTTCGGAGAGCTAATATAATGTTTTTTAATTTAAAATTATGCAATTACTTCATGCTTATAATGAAAGTATGTATAAAACCAAACAAATATAAAACAAAAAACCCCTGAGAGTCCCTCAGAGGTTTTGTATATATATAAATACCAAAAATTACTTTGCTAAAGAATTTACTCGTTTGGCAAGTTTTGACTTTAAGTTGGCAGCTTTATTCTTATGAATAACATTTTTCTTAGCCAATTTATCAATCATGGCCGCTACTTTAGGAAATTGGGTTTTTGCTTCCTTTTCTTCTGAAGTATTACGAAGTACTTTTATGGCATTTCGCGTTGTTTTACCATAATAGCGATTTTCTTCGCGCTTGGCATTGTTTGATCTGATTCTTTTAATTGCTGACTTATGATTAGCCATTTCGATGTTGTTTTAAAATAAATAATACTTCCGTTTATATTTAGTAGCCCGTAGGGGAATCGAACCCCTGTTTCCAGGATGAAAACCTGGCGTCCTGACCCCTAGACGAACGGGCCGTTCATTTTTTACGAAACGGAGCGCAAATGTATGCTATTTTTTATAATCCCCAAAAAAAATTATGATATTTTTTGCACTTTTTTCGTTTTTATTGTTTTTGGCTATTTTTTATACTTTAAAGATTTTTCAAAAGCGATGGTTGTATTTTTTTAACCCACTCATTAGTAGGCCTTTGCAAATAACACACGTTGTTTTGAAGGCTTTCCAGAATAAATACAAACTCCATTTTCTTGGATATTGTTTAACGGAATACAGCGAATGGTTGCTTTCGTTTCTTGTTTAATTTTTTCTTCTGTTTCGGAGGTGCCATCCCAATGAGCAGATATAAATCCACCTTTATTTTCCAGAACATCTTTAAAAGTTTCATAATGATCAACTTTATGTATCATACTGTCTCTGAATTTTAGAGCCTTGTTGTACATATTTTGTTGAATTTCAACCAATAAGTTGGCTATTGTTTCAGTTAAGCCTTCTTGTTTAACAGTTTGTTTCTCTTTAATGTCTCTACGATACAGTTCAACGGTATTATTTTCTAAATCACGACCTCCAATGGCTATTCTTATAGGCACTCCCTTAAACTCATAATCGGCAAATTTCCAACCCGGACGCTGATTATCACGATTATCATATTTTACTCGAATATCTTTACTTTCAAGGTCTGCTTTTAGTTGTTCTGCCCAATGGTTTATCTTCTCTAATTGGTCTTGATTTTTGTAAATTGGGATAATAACTACCTGTGTAGGTGCAAGCTTTGGAGGCAGAACTAATCCCTCATTATCAGAATGTGCCATAATTAAAGCGCCCATTAATCGAGTTGATACTCCCCATGATGTAGCCCATACATACTCTTGTTTTCCTTCTTTTGATGTAAATTTCACATCAAAAGCCTTAGCAAAATTCTGACCTAAAAAGTGTGAGGTTCCGGCCTGTAAGGCTTTACCATCTTGCATTAATGCTTCTATACAATAAGTGTCAAGTGCTCCTGCAAATCGCTCATTGGCAGTTTTTTTGCCTTTTACTACGGGCAAAGCCATAAAGTTTTCTACAAAATCAGCATATACATTTAACATCTTTTCGGTTTCTTCAACAGCTTCTTCGGCTGTGGCGTGTGCTGTATGCCCCTCTTGCCACAAAAACTCGGCAGTTCTTAGAAACAAACGGGTACGCATTTCCCAACGAACTACATTAGCCCATTGGTTTACCAATATAGGTAAATCACGATGAGATTGAATCCAACCCTTGTAAGTATTCCAAATAATAGTTTCGGAAGTAGGCCTTACAATTAGTTCTTCCTCTAATTTGGCATCATCATCCACTACTATTCCTTTGCCATCAGGCGAATTTTTTAGGCGATAATGTGTAACCACGGCACACTCTTTTGCAAAACCATCAACATGCGATGCTTCTTTGCTAAAGAAAGATTTAGGGATAAATAACGGGAAATAAGCATTAACATGACCTGTTTGTTTGAATTTTTTATCAAGTGCCTGTTGCATCATTTCCCAGATAGCGTATCCGTGCGGTTTTATAACCATACAGCCTCTTACAGCGCTGTTTTCGGCCAAATCGGCCTTAATTACTAAATCGTTGTACCACTTAGAATAATCTTCTTCTTTGGTCGAAAAATCTTTTGCCATAATTTTTTGGTATAGAATTTGTATTTTTGTAAAATAACCTGATTAATCAGGGCTCAAAAATAAATTAAACTTTTTAGGAAATGAATTGTCAAACCAAAATAAATATAAAAGGCATGAAAACATTTTTTGCAATATTAGGAATTAGTGCTTTGGCCATAACCGGCTGTACAGGGACTAAACAAACAGCACGAAACTACAATGATGATGTTTACTTTAATGCTAACAACTCATCAAATGGTTCTAATAACGGCAATTCAGCCGCCAATAGTGCCCCAAGCAGTTCTGATTATACGCCTTCTAATAATAGTGGCGGGAATTATGATACCCAGTCAGGGCAAACTACAAACTCTGGGAACACTTATATTACAAATAATTATAATGACACTCGTTTTGATTACGATGATTATTATGATTATGCTTATGCCTCACGAATTAGAAGATTTTATTCAGGCAATACCTACTTGGGGTATTACGACCCTTACTATACCAATACCTATTTTTACAACTATAACCCATATAGTTATGGTACCAGCATTTATTTAGGCTATAATTGGTGGGGGCCGGGTTATACTACTACCGTAATTTATTCTCCAACATGGGGTTATTCTTGGAATAATTATTATGGATGGGGATATACTTCGTGCTGGGGATGGGGTTACACACCTTCTTATTATTATGGATGGGGATACCCAATTTATAGCTCATACTACGGATGGGGAAATGGATATTATTCGGGTTGGGGACACCACCATCACCATCACCACGGATGGGGCGGCTATTATAATGGATACTATAACGGCTATTACAATGGATATCATAACGGATATTATGATGGGTTTTATGCCGGTGTAAATAATGGGTATTACTACAATGGCTATGATAAAAACACCTATTATTATGGTCCTAGAATGTCTTCAAGCACCAGTGGAAATTCAGGGAGAGGATATAAAAGTGTTTCGTTTGCACAAAAATATGAAGAGTCTAATGGAATAGACCATTCCAAAGGTGTTGATAGAGCTACAATAAACCAAATTACTAATGTAAAAACCAATACTCTTGGGAATAATTCAACCGGTGGTGTAAAGCCTACCTTTGATAATAGAACAGTAACAAATACAGAAATCAAACCGGTAGATAAAACCGTTAATACCAAACCAAACAACAACAGTTTTGGAACAAGTACCCCAAGCTATGATACCAAACCAAACAACAACAGTTTTGGAACAAGTACCCCAAGCTATGATACCAAACCAAACAACAACAGTCTTGGAACAAGTACCCCAAGCTATGATACCAAACCAAACAATAATAACTTTGGAACAAGTACCCCAAGCTATGATACCAAACCAAACAATAATAACTTTGGAACAAGTACCCCAAGCTATGATACCAAACCAAATATCAATAATTTTGGAACAAGTACCCCAAGCTATGATACCAAACCAAATAACAACAACTTTGGAACAAGTACTCCAAGCTATGATACAAAGCCTAGAAATACTGGAGTAGTTAAGCCAAATTATGACACTAAACCTGTAAATAGTAATGATACCAAACCCAACAACAATATGGGGGTAAGTACACCAAATTATGACACACGTCCGGTTGACAGAAATATAAAGAATAATTCAAATGATTATTATAGTAAACCGGTTGAGAGCCGACCAAGCTACAATAATAACAGAAATGAGAAACCGACAAACATGAACCACAACAATAACAATAATTCTTCGCAAAGAACATATCAGAGTGCACCATCAATAAATAATAGTACACCAAGTATTCAAAGAAATGAATCACCGTCAAGGTCAAATTTTTCAAGTCCGTCCAACAATAGCCGCTCTTCTATTGGTTCACAAAGCGGAGGCAGCACCGGCTCAGGTAGAGGTAATATTGGGGGAGGCAGCAGATCAACGGGAGGAAGAAAGTAAAACAGGCATTAATCTATTTAACTGGTTATAATGAAAACGGTAAATAAAATAACAAAAACAGTTTTGGCCTTGTTTATGAGTTCACAAGTAGTGGTTGCTCAAAATGAAGATGATGCTTTACGTTTTTCTAATACTTCAATAGGAGGTACTGCCAGAAGTATTTCCATGGCAGGAGCTTTTGGGGCATTGGGAGCCGATTTTTCCAGCTTAACTACTAACCCCGGAGGAATAGGCTTATACAGAGCCTCAGAGTTTACTTTTAGCCCTGCTTTAAAAGCAGCATCAACAAAATCAAGTTACTTAGGGCAAAGCAATTCAGACGATCATTATCAATTTAATATTTCAAATACAGGAATTATTTTTGCTAATCCCATAGAATCGGCTAACAGTAAATGGAAAGGGGTAGCTATGGGCTTTGGGTATAATAGATTGGCTAATTTCAACAACCGTGTTGTTATGGAGGGGAATAATCAAAGTTCTAGTTTAACAGATGTTTACTTACACGAGGCTCAATCTTATAATCCTGAGAATCTACCATTATTTGGCCCCGATTTAGCATGGAGTACCTATTTGATTGATACACTTAGTAATAAATATTATAGTGCTATGCCCTCTAATATAGATAAGATACAAAGAAAAACCATTGAAAGGAGAGGAGGCATTGGTGAAACGGTTTTGACTGTAGGCGGAAATTACGACAATAAACTTTTTATAGGAGGTACCATAGGTTTTGAAAAAATAAGATATTGGGAAGAAAGCAGATATAGCGAAAGACCAGCCACAGATACTTTTGATATAAAGAGTTTTTATATAGACAACTATTTAAATACCGATGGTAATGGAATAAATTTTAAAGCCGGATTTGTTTATATGCCAATTCCTGCTATACGTATTGGAGGAGCTATTCATTCACCAACTTTTTATAGCCTAACCGATAGTTATAGTGCGGGGATGTCAACATCATTTTCTGATGGTAAGACATATAGCGCAGGGATAGATGCTGCAGGCGGAGGAGATAAGGGAAGTTTTAATTATAGATATATTAGTCCTTTTAGAGCTATAGGTTCTCTTGCTTTTGTTATTGGTGAATACGGTTTAATTAGTGCCGATTATGAGTATGTAGATTACAGAAACTCAAGATTTAGAGCTCAGGGGTATAATTTTTCTGATCAGAATAACGCCATACGTGATAAGTTTAAATCTGTAGGGAATATTCGTATGGGCGCAGAAGTACGATTAACGCCATTTAGCTTAAGGTTTGGATATGGTATTTACCCAAGTGCGTTTAAAAATGCGGGGTTAATGAGCAATCAGCAATTAATTACCGGAGGTGTTGGCTATAGACAAGACGGTTTTTTTGCTGACATTGCCTATATGCGCAGTTTTTACAATGAGAAGTATTATTTATATAATAGTGCTTTTAACCCTAACCCATCACAAAACTCAATTAGCTCCGGAATGGTTGTATTAACCTTGGGCAAGCGCTTTTAGGAAAAAAGTTATCGTTTTTTTTAAGTCGTTGTTAAACCCAAACCAACAAAATTGGGGCTAACTCTATCAATTTAATGCTGTTTAGTCTCCTGGTGGTATCTAAGCTGACTCCCTTCCATTTTATGGTTGAGCCAAGTGCTTACATCTGTAATATTTGAGTATAAATACCGGTACTAATGCATGCACACAAGAGCTTAACATCTGCTTAGCGCCTACAAGGAGAATAATTTATCAAGTTCGAGTTTTTCAGCAAAAGCATCAATAAATTTTGCAGTATTATCTTTTTAAATATAATTCTCGAAGCTCTTAAACCCAATATGAGTAAGACTTTTATGAGTCATCATTAGCATTCACAAAGATATTTTGTATTTCAGTTTTTATTTGTATTTTTATTTCATAAATATCAAATAGCTTGTGTTAATGAAAGTGAGTTTTTATACGGGCTGAGGTTGGTGGTTACCCTATTGAACGAATGTGAAAAATTAAACAGACAGACAAATGACAAAACAACCCAACGCTTCGGCAAAATCAAAAGAGTTGCATCCCAACGCTCAAAGCCAACACAATGCAGCACATTTTGCTTTTGTCCCAACGCAACAGCATTACTAAAATTTTATATATTTTTGAAACTAAGATTTAGAGAAGAATGACTGCAATAATCATCATTGGAATAATAATTTTTATAATTTATACTGCGACAAAAAAGAAGCAACCCGTTCAACAAAGAACCAAGATTACAAATTCCAATGTTAGACAGAAAACTGAACAAGAAATGAAAGATGAATTAATCCAAAATATTCTCAAAAACATAAAAATAACTGTAACTACATCAAGCTCGACAAAAAGTAATTATGATGATTCAATAATTGATGTTACAGGAAATTATGAAAAAATTCATACTGCAAACAACATAGTAGAGTTTGAAAGTTGGAAAATTGGTAATAAATATAAAGAAGAATTAAAGTTAACTCAAAGTGAAATTGAGATACTAAATGGTTTAATTGATACAGATAATAAGTTTAATTCAATACGGTTTTGTGCAATAAATTTAATACGGCAACTTTTAAATTGCTTAGATTACTTGGATGAATATTTAGGTGTAGATGAACACAAAAAAATAAAAAATGAAATAATCGATATTGAAGCAAGAAAGCATTATAAATACAGACAAGGGAGTTTCAATTATAACAATGCATTAGTCGAATTAAATACTAGATACAATCAATGCATATATAAAACTTGTGAGAATGAACTTAGAGAGTTTTTTAATGTAGGACGGAAAACAGATTTAAACTGGTATTTTCATTCCCAGGAATCTCTTGCACAATTTGATAGTAAAATAGCACCAATCCTCATTCAATATGTTAGAGAAGATTTAAGTAGAATTAGTGATATTGACTTAGAAAGTGAAATTAGAATTAATAACTATAACAGGGCAAGATACAAAATAATATTAGAAAAAATAAAAAATGAATTTAAAGACAATGAAGTAATATTATTTAATGATAAAATTGTGGATTTAGTAAAGAGAAATGCAGAAAATCCATATATAGAAAATATTTATTTTGAAGCTTCTAAATTTATATCGAGATATAATAAAAATCTAGGTATAGAATATTATATTAAATATCTTTATCACGATTTAAAATCTGCCACCTTTGATAATAAAAAACTGACTAAGACCATTCAAAAAAGCTTATTCAAAACTAACGAGCAGCTTCACGATTTTGAGCAAATTATAAGTGAATTAATAAAAGATAAAAATCTAGATAAGGCACTTAATGCTATACCGAAGATTTACGAAGTTAAGCGTAAAAAAATACAACTTGATAGGACAGCTATCAAAGTAGTTCAACAACAACACACTGGTACTGTTGAACTACTTAACGAATATCTACGTGATGATTTTGAAGATGAAAATAATTTAATTCAATCTCAAGAAGTCAATAGTGAAGAAATAAAAATTGAAATAATTCAGAAAAATGAAGAATCTCATCACTCGGCATTTTTAAGTGAATTATCCCTAAATCCGATACATATTTCTATTTTAGAACTGTTTTTAAAAAATAATTTTTCAATTCTTCAAAGTGAAATTGAAGAATTTGTAAAATCAAAAGGTGTCTTTAAAAATCAAGTAATCGAAAGCATTAATGAAGCCTGCTATGAGGCTTTAGATGATGTTTTAATTGAAGAAGAAGACGATTACTACACAATAATTCCAGAGTATTTTCAAAAAATTTCAGCGAAATGATAGATAACATAAAACCAAAAGAAGCCACTTCAATAATCAATTCCTTAATTGGTGGTGTAGTTCCAAAGATTGGTGTCCAACATATTACTGTTGGTCGTTCGGAGGAAATCAATGCAGTCGTATCCGCATTAGAGGATGTAAAAAACGGGCATAGTATGGTAAAGTTCTGGATTGGAGACTTTGGTTCAGGAAAATCATTTATGCTTCACATGCTCAATACAGTTGCTTTGAAGCAGAAGTTTGTTGTAGCTAATGCAGACTTCACTCCTGATAATCGTTTGTATTCAAATGATGGCAAAGGCGTAGCTCTTTATTCTGCAATAATGGATAATGTTTCAATTCAAACAAAACCTGAAGGCGGTGCCTTACCTACTTTATTGGAAAAATGGATTGAACAAGTAATTACAAAGACAGCAGAGGAAAACAACATCTCATTGGTTGAAATAAGAAATGAGCAATATTTGAAACTCATTCAGAATAACATAATGAAAACCATAAACGAAATTACAGATGTTGGTGGTTTTGACTTTGGGACAGTTGTAATGAAATACTACGAAGGTTATATTACAGGAGACGAACAACTCAGAAGAAATGCGTTAAAGTGGCTCAAAGGAGAATACAGAACAAAAACCGAAGCAAGACAGGATTTAGGTGTTAGAGAAGTAATTAACGACTTGAATTATTATGATATGCTTAAAAACTTCTGTAAACTCTTTGTAAGTATGGGTTATAGTGGTTTTATGATAAATCTTGACGAGGCTATTAATCTTTACAAGATTTCGACTTCGGTAATGAGAGAAAAAAACTATGAAAAAATTCTAACCATTTACAATGATTGTTTTCAAGGAAAGGTTTCTAACATATTCTTCAATTTCGCAGGGACAAAAGAATTTTTAGAAAATCAACGAAGAGGTCTTTTTAGTTATGATGCTTTAAAAACAAGACTTGCAACGAATAAATTTGAAACATCTGAAATCAGAGATTTTGCCCAACCTGTCCTTAAATTATTACCTCTTGACCATAACGAAATATTTGTTTTACTTAAGAAATTAAAAGCAATTTTCGACTACAATTACAAAACTACAATTCAAATAACTGATGATGAAATTCAACAATTTATGGAGGAGTTATTTAACAAACCTGGAGCATCTGAATTTCTCACACCAAGAGAGGTAATCAGAGACTTTCTAAATATCTTAAATATTATTAGACAGAATCCGAATATTGATAAAAATAAACTATTTGGAGAGATTGAAATTGAAGATGAAAGACCTGATGAATTGTCATTAGATAACATAGAAGAACTATAATGTCATTTAAGTTACTATCTGAACCGATAAGAAGATATATTCGTGATAAGGGTTGGGAGCAATTGCGACCAATTCAAAATGTTGCTATTTCCAAAATTTTAGGCTCTGATGAAAATTTCATTTTAGCTTCGAGAACCGCATCAGGAAAGACCGAAGCCGCTTTTTTGCCAATACTTTCAAAAGTAAACTTTAATGAATCAGGTGTTCAAGTTTTATATATTTCACCATTAATCGCCTTAATAAATGACCAATTTTATCGTGTCGAAGAACTTTGCAAAAATCTTGATGTAACAGTAACCAAGTGGCACGGAGAAGCAAATAAAACATTGAAAAATAGGCTAATTAAACAACCAACAGGAATTGTATTAATTACGCCCGAATCATTGGAGGCAATGTTTGTAAACAAACCATTTAATGTTAAACAGTTGTTTTCAAATTTAAAGTATGTTGTTATTGACGAAATACATTCATTCATTGGAACAGATAGAGGAACTCAATTAAAATCTATCTTAAGCAGACTTCAAAGGGTTAATTCCAATTCATTCAGTATTGTAGGACTTTCAGCAACAATTGGTGATTACAATGAAGCAAAAAAATTTACTGGAAATGAGGCAAATACCAAAGTGTTATTGGATAGAACTGCAAAAGAAATCAATACAACTTTTCGCTTTTTCAAAAATGAAAAGGAAGAGTTGCCATTAGAACTTTTGAAAGACTTATATATTGAAACCAAAGACAATAAAGTTTTAATCTTCCCAAACAGCAGAGGACGAGCAGAGGAAGTAGCGGTAAAACTTAAAAAAATATCAGACAGAGTAAAAGGACACCCAAATTACTTTTCACATCACTCGTCAGTTGACAGGGAAGTAAGAGAATATGTTGAGTACTTTGCAAAAAATAACAAGCGACATAATTTTTGTATTTCCTGTACATCTACATTGGAGCTTGGAATAGATATAGGTTCTGTTGATGAAGTTGTTCAGATAGATACAACACACAGTATTGCTTCATTAATCCAAAGAGTTGGAAGAAGTGGTAGAAAAGATGGAGAGAGTAGTAATTTATTTCTTTATGCAACAACTCAATGGAGTTTACTACAATCTATTTCTTGCTGGCTTTTATACAAAGAAAGCTTCATCGAGCCACCCGAAAAAAATGAAAAGCCTTATGACATATTAGTCCATCAGGCTTTATCAATAACTAAAGGTCATTCGGGGATTCTGTTAATAGAACTAATTAAACAACTCAAGGAAAACTCGGCTTTCACTTCAATAGAGCAAACAGAAATTGAAGAAATACTTCAACATTTGATTGAAGTTGATTTTCTTGAAAAACTGCAACACGAGGTTATTATTGGTGTTGAAGGCGAGAAAGTTGTTAATAGTCGAGAATTTTACAGCGTATTCAAAACCGAAGAAAATTTTAAAGTTGTAAATGCAGGCAATACAATTGGAGAAATACCTTTTTCGCCTCAAATTATTGAAGATGAAAACATATTGCTATCTGCAAAAATCTGGAAAATAAAATTCATTGACCATAAAGCGAAAAAAATAGAAGTAATTCCAGCAAAAGACGGGAAAAAACCTATGTTTTTTGGTGGTGGTGCAGTAGTTCATCAAAAGATTAGAGAAAAAATGTTTGAGGTATTGTATTCCAAAACTGAATATGATTTTCTTGACGAACCAAGTTTTGATGAAATAGAAATGATGCGAAAAGATTTCGCTGTGTTCAACATAAATAATTTGCAATCTGAAAGACCGTTATTGACAACAGAAAAACATTTGCAACTATTTACATTTACTGGAACACGAATTAACAGGACGTTACAATTGCTTTTGAATATCGCTGGAATTAAAAATACACTTGACGACAGCAATAGTTCGTTTGACATTGATGTTCCAAAACAAGAATTGATTTCTAAATGGAGTTATTTATCGTTTCCATTGACTGACATTGACACACATATTTCAACGCTTCTAGAAACCAATCCCACACTTTTAGATTTTTCTAAATGGGGAATCTATTTACCAAAAAACTATCAAATTAGACTTGTAAAGAACAAATACTTTGACATTGAGCAGACAAAAAAACTACTAAGCAAATTTGAACTTATTCATAACGAACAAACGAAATCAATATACAAAGAGAAATCAAGCCCATAACCGTACCCCTCCCAAAAAATAGGACAGTTTAGAAGTAGACTTTTTATTAACTTTAATGCGGTTATTACAAACACAATAGGTGCTAATCTAAAGTAGCATAAAAGGCAATAGAGGAGACACTCTGTGCTGCGGGTGTTGTGGGTAAATTTCCTATACGTAAAATATACTCCACTTCAATAATGAGGAAAATATAATTATTCCTGATTGTCTTGGGCGTGTTTTTCTTCTCCCTCAGAAAAGGCATTCCAACCCTGTGCTGTGAGCGGATGTTGACTTCCGGACTTTGTAATAAGCTGATAACCTTGAGCTTTCTCGGTAATATGACCAATAACCGTTAAATTAGGGTTTCCTTTTATTTTATCAAAATCTGAAAGATTCATGGTAAATAAGAGTTCATAATCTTCACCACCATTTAAAGCACAAACAGTAGGGTCAAGGTTAAACTCGCGCGCTGCATTGTAAGTTGTTGGGTCAATAGGAATTTTATCTTCAAAAATATTGCAACCTTTATCGGATTGTTTGCAGATATGCATTATTTCTGATGAAAGCCCGTCAGAAATATCAATCATGGCCGTAGGTTTAACCTGTAATTTTTTTAAAATAGCAGTAATATCAGTTCTAGCCTCGGGTTTTAATTGCCTTTCAAGGATGTAATCATTTCCCTCCAAATCGGGTTGTACACGCTGGTTAGTGCTTAAAAAGACTTGTTTTTCGCGTTCCAGCAGTTGTAGTCCAACGTAGGCTCCACCTAAATCGCCACTAACTACAATTAAATCATTTTCTTGCGCGGTATTACGATATACAATATCCTCTTCTTTGGCTTGTCCTATAGCTGTTATACTAATAATTAATCCCGAAGTTGAAGAGGTTGTATCGCCTCCAACCACATCTATTCCTTCTCTTTCGCAGGCCAAATATATACCCTGATAAAGTTCGTCTAAAGCCTCTAATGAAAAGCGATTGCTAATTGCAACAGATACGGTAATTTGTCGGGCTTGTGCATTCATTGCTGCCAAATCAGACACATTAACCATTACCGACTTGTATCCTAAGTGCTTTAGTGGAGTGTAAGATAAATCAAAATGAACCCCTTCAATCAGCATATCGGTAGTAACAATGCATCTGAGCCCTTCATCAAAGCCTAATACCGCTGCATCATCTCCTACCCCTTTAATGCTGGATTGGTGTTTGAGTTTTATATTTTTTGTAAGATAATCTATTAAACCAAATTCTCCTAATCTTTCCAACTCGGTACGTGGCGGAATGTTGCTGTTATCTAACATGTTTTTAAAAGACCAATAATTAAATTTATTTTTTATGCCAAGCTTATTGGAATGAAATCAAAACCTGATTTTTTTCAACAGCTAAAGATTTTTGTACATTTATTTTTTTTATTATCCCATCGGTAGGTGATTTAATAATGTTTTCCATCTTCATGGCTTCCAATATTATCAAGGCATCACCCTTAGCAACAGTATCACCTTCATTAATCATAACATCTAATACTAAACCCGGCATAGGAGCTTTAAGTTCGGCCACTTTTGTAGAAGCTAAATTATCTATTCCCAAATTTTTTAATAAGGCATCAAAACGGTCGCTTAGCTTTATGGAAACAGGTTTGTTGTTTATTTTAATATCTACTTGCTTGGTCTCTTTATCGAGCTTAACAATTTCAATATTAAAAGATTGATTGTCTTTTAAAATATGCCACTTTCCGGAATCTAACTTTAGCAAGTCTAAAATAAAACTTTGGCTATTTATAGTACCTTCTTTTCTTTCTTTATTGTTAAACACTATTTCATGCTCACGATTATTGAGTATGGCTTTTATCATGTATCAAATTTTTAAGCATTAACAGACAAATCAATTGCCTCTACCGATTTAATTTCTTTTACGGCTCTTTTTACCGTTTCTTCTACTCCGGCTTTCATGGTCATCATGCTCATGCTGCAAGTACTGCAACTCCCATGCAGTTTAACTTTTGCCACATAATCTTCGGTAACTTCTACTAAAGTAACATCGCCTCCATCAGCCTCCAAATAAGGTCTTATTTGTTTCAATGCGTCTTCTATCTTTTGATACAACTCTTTGTCAATCATTGTTTTCAATTTTTATTATACAAAAATACAAAACAAATCTGAAAAAGAAAACAATTAGGCATACAGCTTACGAGAGGATTATAATTTCTGGTACAAGTCAATTATCCCTTTAACCATAGCCGACCAAGTAAACTTCTTTTTTTCCTCAATGCAGTTTCTTGTCATTTCCTCTTCGCGCCCCGACATATAAAAATCAACAATATAGTTTGCTATTTCATTTTCGTTTTGTTCGGCAACATAACCGCATAGCTGATGGGGTACCATTTCGGCCAATCCTCCTACATTGGTAACCAACATAGGGCGTTCAAAATGGTAAGCTATTTGTGTAACTCCGCTTTGTGTGGCAGTATGGTAAGGTTGTACAATTAAATCGGCAGCACAGAAATAATATTTAACCAAATCGCTATTGATAAAATGTGTGTTAAGAATGATGTTTTGCTCCAGTTGGTGTTGCTGAATTAATTGCAAATAGGGTTCCGGATTTTCGTAAAACTCACCGGCCACAATTAACTTAATTCCCATTTGTTTAATTTGTTTATTGGCCATAGCTTTCAGCGCTAAATCAAGGCCTTTATATTGTCTGATAAAACCAAAAAATAGAATGTATGGTTTATGGGTTTCCAGTTTTAAAAATTTGCGGGCTTCTTGTTTGCTTACTTTATTTCCAAAAGTATCGTAAATTGGGTGTGGAATAAAGACTTTGTTGGTATTAGCGGTAAATAAATTTAAATCGGTCATTACCGATTTTGACATGGTAACAAAAGCTTGGCATGAATTTACAAAATAGCGTGTAAGAATATTGTCTCCAATTCGTTTTTCGTGAGGAACTACATTGTCTGTAATGGCAATAATTTTAATTTTTGATTGCTTTTTTATTCTACGCATAATAGTTCCTAAGCATGGCGACATAAAAGGAATCCAGTATCTGACAATAACTAAGTGAGGTTGTAATTTTTTTATTTGATGAGCCGTTTTAAACCAGTTAAAGGGATTAATGGAGTTTATTACCGTATTTATAGAAATGTCCTCAGGGCCTTTACCTTTGCTGTATTGTGTAGTTCCCGGAAATAAAAAGTTAGGATACTGATAGGAGAATGAAAATATCCGGGCTTGATGTCCTTGTTTGTTCAATTCACGGCACAATGATTCATTAAAATCGGCAATGCCGCCACGCAAAGGGAAAGCCGGTCCAACAATAATGATTTTCACGGAAAAGAATAATTTAAGCTATTTATTAAAATCGCGTAGTTTTATGGCCGTAAGTACTTTTTTTGTATATAATGGGAAGTCGCCATTCAACATCCATGCATAATATGAAGGTTCGGCTTTTAGCACTTCGCTTACCGGTTTTCCGTTATGCTTGCCAAAGTTAAACACTTCTACACCATTTTCGTTATACACAATTCGGCCTGCCAAGTCAACATTTTTGTTAATGGTAGAAAAGTCGTGCAGGGCTTTTACATCGTTTTGAACAGGTTTTGAAATATTCCCAACTTTGTCTTCAAATTCTTGGTCTTTATATTTGTCGAGCTGAGCTAATAAAATCTCGTAGGTAGCTTCAACATCAGCTTCTGCCGAGTGAGCATTAATAATTTCTTTTTGACAATAAAACCGATAGGCTGCTTTTAATGTTCGCTGCTCCATTAAATGAAAAATATTTTGAACATCAACGGTTCTACGGTTTTCCATTTCAAAATCAACCTCGGCACGTAAAAACTCTTCAACCAAAATAGGGATATCGAACTTATTGGAGTTATATCCTGCAAGGTCGCTATTTCCAATAAAGTTGGCAATGTTTTTGGCTACTTTTTTAAAAGTAGGCATATCTTTTACATCCTTATCATAAATATTGTGTATTAAAGAGGAGGCTAAAGGAATTGGTATTTCGGGGTTTATGCGTTGCAGCAGTTTTTCTTTATTGTTATCGGGTGTTATTTTAAGAATACAAATTTCAATAATTCGGTCGGAGGCCACATTTACACCTGTTGTTTCTAAATCAAAGAAAGCTAAGGGGCGAGTAAGTTTAAGTTGCATTAATAAAAAATAAGATGGAATATTATTTAGATGGAGCTGATTTCGGAGCTGATTTCGGTGCTGTCTTAGGTGGAGTCTTAGGTGTAGTTTTACCGTCTTTGGCTGTGTTTTCTTTCTTTGAAGGGGTAGCCGGTGGGGTTTTATACAAAGGCTCTAAATTGATAGCTAATGGCAATAACTCTGTAAAATTATTTCTGTTGTCGATGGTTATTTCTTGTTTGTAAGGTTTGTATCCATTGTAATTTACTACTATTTCATACCTTCCGGCATCTAAAGCAATAGCTACTTTACCGTTTCTATAGGTTTTGTAATCACCTTGCTTAATACCTGTAGGTAAATAATTTACAATTATTTCTGCGTCAATACCACCTTTAGTAGTGTCACCTGTGGCGGTAACATTTGCTGTAATGACCGAAAGTTTTGGAGGGACTTTATTAAAAATAACGCGATAAATATCTAAATCCCCGCTAGAATCTTCACGAATGGCTGATAAGTAAGCATTTCTGCCGTTCTCCATAATACAAATAGTCATATCATCATCTACTGTGTTAACAGGGTATCCAATGTTAACCGGTTTTTTAAATTTTTGGGCAACACTATCCCAGTCGGCTTTAAAAACATCATAGCCCCCCATACTATTAAAGCCTTGTGAAGCAAACATTATATAGCTTCCATCATCGGCCAGTTTTGGAAAATCTTCTCCAAATTCAGTATTAAGTTCTTCAATGTTGACAGGAACCCCCCAAGTACCGTCAGGTAATTTTTTTGACATCCATAAGTCGGTACTTCCTTTTCCTCCCGCACGTTGGCTTGCAAATACAATGGTAGTACCATCAGAACTAATAGAGGCAGCAGTTTCAAGTTTATTGGTGTTAATTACTTTACCTAAATCAACCGCAATTCCAAAACTGTTTTTTTCGTATTGCGAAAGATAAATGTCGCCAAAGCTGTCTTCATGATCAATATATACCAACATTTGAGTACCATCGCTACTAAGCCCTACAACTTCTTCATCGTAATCTGTGTTTAACCGTGCGTTCACACTTTTTGATTTTGTCCATGCCATTTTTTTCCATTCAGACATATATATTTCTGATGTATAGTAACCATCAAGGTCAATAACACCACCTGTATTTCCTGGTCTTCGTGTAGTAAAAACAATAAAAGACTCATTAGAAGGTAAGAAAGGATAATAATCGGCAAACTCAGTATTTATTTTCTTTCCAAGGTTTTCAAAACTCACATCTAAAGGTTTTTTAATAAGTTCTTTAGCATTATTACATTGGGTAATATATAAATTGGCCCATTCAACATCAACCTTTTTTTTGGGATTTAGCTCTATAAATTTATTAAAAGCTTTTATAGCTTCATCAAGTTTTAAAGCATGATGGTAGGCTATTCCTAAATCAATATAATACTCATTTGAAGCTTTATCGGAGGCAAAATATTTTTCAATATAGGTATATGCATTTGTTTTTACCACATTGGTACGCAACATGCATAAGGCATATCTTAGGTTATATTCAGGGTTATTTCCATCACTCTTTACCAAATCTTGATAAATATGCAATGCACTTTTATAATTTTTCTGAAGAAACTGCTTGTTGGCTTCAAAAGCAGGGTCTTCCTTTTTACTTTGTGCTAATAAATAGTTTGAAAAAGTAAGGGAAAAAAACAAAAACGTAAAACCGTAAATAATCCTTAATGCCATTTTGATTTATATTAAATGATAAAAGACAAATATAGCATTTGCATTTTAAAATCCTCACATTTTTATTAATTGATGAACGACAAATACATTAAAATGTCAGCTAAACCACCATATATGTGTAGTTTAAGAGGAGTGAAAAATAAAAAATAGAGTTTTTTGTGAGAAAAAGAGTGCAGGTGTATTGTGCACCCCTTTTTCAAAGAATAAACCAACTTATATCAATGTTTAACTACTAGTTTTCCTTTTGCTAGTTTGCCATTATTGATGTCTTGTACCTGGTACAAATATAAGCCATTAGCCAAGTGGGCTACCGAAATATATTTTTGACGGTTGTTTATATTTATTGACTCTATTAGTTTCCCTGAAATATCAGTAATATCGAGCCTCACAGCAGAAGTATATTTCCCTAAATCAATAAAAAGATAATCGTTGGCAGGGTTAGGCGAAACAGATATTTCGGTATTATTATTACTTAACTCTATTTGCCCGGTATTAATGGTTCCCCATTGTATATCGTCAACCCAAAGAGTACTGCCCAATTGAGCACCCGAGATCATGCTTGAGGAAAAAATGATTAAAGCCGAATCAGGAATGGTAGATGACGGGAAATTAGGGTCATATTCAACCTCCACATATTTTAATATAAAATTAGGTCCTGTAGGCTCAATTTTGGTATAACCAAAAGCAATAGTATCGCGCTTAAAAGGAGCAACAGCTTGGCGCTTATATAAAATAACTTGTGCAAAACCTGTATCAACCCCTGAAGGCTCGTAGCGGGCAAAAAAGCCTAATGAGTCAGTTCTCTGTGTAAAAGGATAGCCAAGGCTAACCGGAGGGTTTGAAAAACCAATTGAACCGGTAAGTAATAAACCTGAATGTGGTGGTACTAATCCATTGGTAAAGCCTGCAATTGATGAAACATCAGAAGTAGTTATTTTAGCTGATGAGCCATAGTGTGCAATAACTGAATCTTTAACGACTATGTTAGGTACAACTAATTTGGCAGAAGCCCAACCCATAGGATTTCCGTTTGCACCCGACCAGTTTGAGTTAAAATTAAAATCAACAAATTGTGCTTGTGTTTGTATAGCAATAAGTAAAAATGCTACTAATAATTGTTTTTTCATGCGATGTGGTTTTTGGGTTAATTTGTTTATGATTGAAGTTGTTTTAAATATAGTTGTATTGTGTTTTCTATTCCAAAATATAAAGCATCTGAGATTAAGGCATGACCAATAGAAACTTCTTTCAGGAAAGAAATACTTTCTTTAAAAAATTTGAGATTTTCCAAATTTAAATCATGGCCGGCATTAACTTCCAACTGTAAATTTTGTGCGGTTTGTGCGGCTTTAATATAAGGCTCTATTGCTTTTTGTTGGTGAATTGGAAATTGTTTTGCATAGGCTTCTGTGTACAGTTCAACACGGTCTGTTCCGGTTTTTTTCGCGTATTCTATCATTCTAACGTCAGTATCAATAAAGATAGAAGTTCTGATACCGGCACGTTTTAGCTCGTCAATTATTTCTTTTAAGAAAGACTGATGTGTTATAGTATCCCACCCTGCGTTAGAGGTTATTACCTCGGGCGAATCGGGAACTAAAGTAACTTGTTGAGGTTTTACTTCTAAAACCAAATTTAAAAAGTCTTTCCCGGGATAACCTTCAATATTTAATTCTGTTTTAACTATGTCTTTCAGCAAAAAAACATCACTGTACCTAATATGCCTTTCATCCGGTCTGGGGTGCACGGTTATTCCTTGCGCTCCAAATCGTTCACAATCTATGGCAAATTTTTGAACATTTGGCAAGTTGCCCCCTCTTGCATTACGCAAAGTAGCAACCTTATTGATATTTACGCTTAACTTAGTCAATCTTACCCGAATAAAACACTTGACTCAATAGAGGTTTTAACAGGATTGATAATCATAGTAGGAATTTTAGCCTCATTGGTAATAATTTGTCTTTCATCTGTCCCGGCCAATATTTCAGGCAAACCTACTTCCTGACTATTAACAATAGCTATTAAGTCGGCATCTTGTGATGCGGCATAATTTAAAAATTGTTTTACAAAGCTACCTTCTACTTCTTTTGCATCAAAATCTAAGTTATTATTGGTAAGCTCACTTTTTACTAAAGCAATATTGTTGCGTATGGCGCTGCTTAAAAACTCATCAGTTTCTTTTGGATAAACAATATGAATTTTACTATTGAACACTTTTGCAATATTAATGGCAAAATCAAGTTTTTGTTTGGTATCTTTACTTAAGTCGAAAGGCAATACAATATTGTTGTATCCTTGTCTGAAACCTCTTTCTTGAACAACAATAAAAGGTACCGTACTATGGGTAATAACTTTTACGGCATAACTTCCGGTAATGTATTGCATACCTTTTACACCGTGTGTTCCCATAATAATCAGCTTGGCTTTTAGCTTTTGAGCAGCAGCACCAATATCTTCAAAAATATTTCCTACACGGGTTTTGTAACCTATTTTTACCCCACTGCTTTTAGAAAGCTTTTCAGCTATTTTTTGTAGTTTAATTTCAGCTTCTTCTTTTTCTTTTTCTTTTCCAAGTATATGAAGTAAAATAATTTCTGCATTCCCCAAAGAATTACAAAGTCCAATAGCATGTTCGGTAGCACTTTCAGCAACTTTACTAAAATCTGTAGGAACTACAATGGTAATTTTTTTCTTGCTCATAATAATTAGGGCTTATTAATTTAGCTGTTATTTAAGTTTACAAAAGTAAAAATTTCAAACAGATTAAAAAGAAAATAAACAAGCTACTTTATTCTTTTTTATGTTAAAACGAAAGTCAAAGAATAAAAATGATAAGGGGATAGAAAAAATAAAGAGCCGCATTGTGTGTGCGACTCTTTCTTAGTAGCGGGGGCCCGACTCGAACGGACGACCTTTGGGTTATGAGCCCAACGAGCTACCAACTGCTCCACCCCGCAATATGATAATGAACTAACAGCTTCACTTAAGTTTTGGAATTTTATAATTCCTTAAAACGGCTGCAAAAGTACACTTAATATTTATCAAAATCAAATAAATATGTGATTATGTGTATAATTAATTGATATACATTGTAATATAATTAGCAACATTAAACACTGCGAAAAACGGGATTTATAAAAGTTCAAGTTTTAAACAATCAACTGCCAAATTGTCGGCAATTGTGCAATGGCAATACTTTTGTAAAGCTATATGAACAAATAATGAAAGCTCGAATTAAAAAATTCTTTAAAATGACAGAGGAAACAAACAATAAGGAGATGCCTGTTAGCGAAGAGCCAACAGCCGATTCAAATAGTGAAACCATTACTTCTAAGGAAAGTGGCGAGACTGCCGAATTGAAGAATACTGAATTACCCCAAGAGGATAACTCAGCCATAGCTTTACTGGAAGAACAAATTGCTGAATTAAACGACAAGCACATTCGTTTGTTAAGTGAGTTTGACAATTATCGGAAAAGAACTGCCAAAGAACGTAGTGAACTTGTCAAAACTGCAGGCGAAGATATTTTTAAGGCTTTGTTGCCTATTATTGATGATTTTGAGAGGGGTTTAAGTGCTATGGAGAGTGCTACCGATGTTGAATCATTGAAAGATGGCGTAAAACTGATATACAATAAACTAAACAATACTTTATCCTCAAAAGGATTAGAGCCACTGAATAGCATAGGCAGTGCGTTTGATTTTGATCTTCATGAGGCTGTAACCTACGTTTCAGCCCCAAGTGAAGATATGAAAGGAAAAGTAGTTGATGAGTTAGAGAAGGGATATATGTTGAATGGAAAAGTGATTAGATTTGCCAAAGTTGTAATAGGCAATTAATATATAAATTCATTTTTTAAACAACAATCATATTAAGCGCTTTGTTTTACAAAGTTTGAATTAACACTATTAATGAATGTCAAAAAGAGATTATTACGAAATATTAGGCGTATCAAAAGGAGCCGATGACTCAGAAATAAAGAAAGCATATCGTAAGATGGCCATGAAGTATCACCCGGATAAGAACCCGGGCGATAAGGTTGCCGAAGAAAAGTTTAAAGAAGCTGCTGAGGCTTATGAAGTATTAAGTAATGCCCAAAAGCGAGCACAATACGATCGTTTTGGTCATGCTGCTGGAGCTGCCGGAGCGGGAGGCGCATCGGGTTTTGGCGGGATGAACATGGAGGATATTTTTAGTCAGTTTGGCGACATATTCGGAGGGGGAGGTTTTGGAGGTCACAGTAGTCGTGGTGGCCGTAGAGTAAACCGAGGAAGCAATTTAAGAGTTAAAGTAAAATTAACCTTAGAGGAAATAGCCACCGGGGTTGAAAAGAAAATTAAAGTAAACAAATATGTCAGTTGCAGTACCTGTTCTGGAAGCGGTGCTGCCGGAGGCTCGGCTTTTAATACTTGTAATACATGTCATGGTTCAGGGCAGGTAACACAAATTATGAATACCATTTTAGGTCAGATGCAAACCTCAACCACTTGTCCTCATTGCGGTGGCGAAGGGCAAATCATAAAAGATAAATGTAAAACATGCTATGGCGATGGTATAGTTCGTGCCGAAGAGGTAATAACTATCAACATTCCGGCAGGAGTTGCACAAGGTATGCAATTATCTATGAGTGGTAGAGGTAATGCTGCTGCAAGAAATGGTGTCTCGGGCGACCTGCTTATTCTGATTGAAGAAAGTGAACATCCGTTTTTGAAAAGAGATGGCAATAATTTATTTGTTGACAAGTATATATCATTTACCGATGCTGCTTTAGGAACTCATATTGAGGTACCAACCATTGACGGAAAAGCAAAAATTAAGATAGAATCAGGAACACAACCTGGAAAAGTATTACGCTTACGAGGAAAAGGCTTGCCTGAACTTAACTCGCACCACAAAGGCGATTTGCTGGTAAATATCAATGTATGGATACCTCAGAAACTAAGTAAAGAAGAAACCAAAACATTGGAAAAGTTGAATGAGTCAGAAAATTTCAAACCTAATCCATCAGGGAGAGAGAAGAGCTTTTTTGACCGTATGAAAGAATATTTTCACGACTAATCCATTGTGTATTTTACATACAGAATTTGGATTAAGTCCTTTGATATTTCAATGACTGTGTGATTTACGCAAAGCCATATTTTTTATAAAGAATAAAAACTTATTATGTTTGTCCTTTCAAAAACAAACCTTAGCCTTTTTCATGACCTCAATAGAGAATAATTCAAAAAAACATAACCCTATTGCCATTTGGCTATATATAGGGGTGTTTATGTTGCTTTTTCAAATAGTTTTAGGCGGAATTACCCGCCTTACCGAAAGTGGTTTAAGTATTACTGAGTGGAAACCAATAACGGGCTTTATGCCTCCGCTATCGGTAGCCGACTGGCAAACAGAGTTTGATAAGTATAAAACCACAAGCCAGTTTCAACATATTCATGCCGATTTTACGTTAAACGATTTTAAGAAGATATTTTTGTGGGAATGGGGGCATCGCAACTGGGCGCGTTTAATGGGGTTGGTATTTATTGTAGGATTTGTATATTTTTTGGTTAAGAAAAAGTTTAAGAAAGATATGATACTTCCAATGGTTGTTCTTTTCTTTTTAGGTGCAATTCAAGGGGCTATAGGTTGGATAATGGTAAAAAGCGGCTTGGTGCCCGAAAAATTGTTTGTAGGACATATACAATTGGCAACACATTTTGTTGCTGCCTTGGTTCTTCTGGCCTATACTTTTTGGTTTGCCTTAAGGTTATCGGTAAAACCCTCAAGTTATATAATGAACAAACCATTACGCCAGTTTAGCTTGGCAATATTAGTTATATTATTTATTCAGCTTACCTATGGAGCTTTTATGGCTGGTTTGCATGCAGCCGCCTTTTCGCCTACCTGGCCCGATATTAACAGTATGATTATACCGCACGGTATGTTTAAAGATTCTCCTGTTTGGACTAATTTATTTTACAATGTTACTACTATACATTTCATACACAGAGGCTTGGCATATATCTTATTTTTTCTTACTATGATTTGGGTGTTTAAGGCACTTAAAATAGAGGCCAGTTGGCTCTTTCAGAAAATACGCGTACTCCCGGCATTGCTTATTACCCTGCAAATTATTTTAGGTATATTTACAGTTATCTTCTCGCCTTATGGCGATAGTTTAGTTTATTTTGGTGTGGCTCACCAAGCGGTAGGTATTTTGCTACTGTTGTCTTTTATACTGATAGTATTTATTTTGCGAAAAGAAAAGGCATAAAAAACCTTTATTAATCTTTTTTCCAGCTATCTTTTAGAGTTACCGTACGGTTAAAAATTAATTTATCAGGGCTACTATCTTTATCTAAACAAAAATAACCTTTACGTAAAAATTGATAGCGGTTGTTTAAGTTTGCTTTAACGAGTTCGGGTTCAGCAAAACCTTGCTTTATTTTTAAACTTTCAGGATTTAAATATGTTTTGAAATCTTCATCGCCACTGTTGGGATTTTCAACTTTAAATAAACGATCGTATAGTCTTAGCTCCACAGGTACTGCATGAGCCGCACTGACCCAATGCAATACACCTTTAGCATTCAAGCCGCTCTTGTCTTGTCCACTTCGGCTTTCAGGAAAATAGTCGCCATAAATCTTGGTAATATTACCCTGATTATCTTTATCAAAACCGGTGCATTTTACAATAAAGGCATGTTTTAAACGTACCATAGCTCCCGGAGAAAGGCGAAAATATTTTTTTGGAGGATTCTCCATAAAGTCTTCACGCTCTATCAATATCTCACGACTAAACGGAATCATGCGTACCGGACTATTTTCTTCTTCAGGATGAATTTCCCCGGACATCATTTCTACTTTGTCTTCGGGGTAATTATTGATGATTAATTTAACAGGATCTTCAACCACCATTGCTCTATCGGCTGTTTTGTTCAAATCTTCACGAACACAAAATTCTAATAAACCAAAATCAATAATATTTTCTCTGCGAGCCACGCCTATTTTATCACAAAAAAACCGAATACTAGCTGGGGTAAAACCTCTTCTGCGTAATCCACTAATAGTAGGCATACGAGGGTCGTCCCATCCGTTGACATGCTTTTCGTTTACCAACTGCAATAACTTGCGTTTGCTCATTACCGTGTAGTTTAAATTTAAGCGAGCAAATTCAAACTGACGGCTTGGATATATTTCCAACTCTTTGATAAACCACTCGTATAGTGGACGGTGCACCTCAAACTCTAAAGTACAAATGGAGTGGGTAATATTTTCAATAGAATCGCTTTGTCCGTGTGCAAAATCGTACATAGGGTATATACACCACTTATTGCCTGTACGGTGATGCGAAGCGTGTTTAATACGATACATTAGGGGGTCGCGAAGGTGCATGTTTGGCGATGCCATATCAATTTTTGCACGTAATACTTTTTCGCCTTCGGCAAATTCAGCATTACGCATGCGCATAAACAAGTCTAAATTTTCTTCAACGCTGCGATCGCGGAAAGGACTTGGTTTTCCGGCTTCGGTTGGTGTTCCTTTTAATCGAGCTATTTCTTCTGCACTCAAATCATCAACATAAGCTTTTCCTTTTTTTATTAGCTTTACAGCATATTCATAAAGGGTTTCAAAATAGTCAGATGAATATAATTCTTTGCTCCACTCAAATCCCAGCCATTTTATATCTTCTTTAATGCTTTCAACATATTCCGTGTCTTCGGTAGTGGGGTTGGTATCATCAAAACGTAAATTAGTTTTTCCACCATAGGTTTGTGCTAGTCCAAAATTCAAACAAATTGATTTGGCATGCCCTATATGCAAATAACCATTAGGTTCAGGAGGAAAGCGGGTAATAATTCCGTTAGGAAATTTCCCTTCATTTATTTCTTTTTCTATAATTTCTTCTAAAAAATTATGCCCTTTTTCAGCGCTCATGTAATGTTAATTTAGTATTAGTTTGTAATTTTTTTAAGCGCTTTTTCTATGCGCTCTTGTACTTCCTTTTTTCCCAATAGAGCAATCATTCCGAATAAGTCAACTCCACTTCCTACGCCACTAAGCATTAACCGTAATAGCTGCAACACATCGCCCGGCTTTATACCTGCTGCAACAGCACTTTGTTTAAATTGTTCTTCTACAACCGCAGATTCAAAGTTATTTATTTGATCAAAATCTTTTGTTAATTGATTGAAAAAGCCTTCTAATTCAGGTTTCCAACGCTTCTCAATAATTTTTAAATCATAATTTTCAGGAGATTCAAATAAATAGGGGGCTGTGCTGTAAAGCTCTTTGGCAAAGTGAATTCTCGGTTTAATAAGATGTACGGCCGGAGTTAAATAATCAACACTCAATCTTTTGTCCTGCTCGCTAAGGTTTAATACACTCATCAGTTGTTCTTTTAGTTTGCCGACCAAATAATCATCACTACTTTTTTGTACATACTGGGTATTAAACCAAATTGCCTTTTCGGGATTAAATTTGGCTCCGGCCTTATGTACGTGAGAGAAAGAAAATTCATGGCATAACTCTTCCATACTAAAAATTTCGCGTTCGGTGCCCGGATTCCATCCCAACAGTGCCAGCATATTTACAAAAGCCTGAGCTTCGTATCCTTTTTCGCGATAACCACTTGATATCTCACCACTGTTAGGATCTTTCCACTCTAGCGGAAAAACCGGAAACCCTAATCTATCTCCATCGCGCTTGCTTAATTTGCCATTCCCATCGGGTTTCAGCAACAATGGTAAATGACCATATTGGGGCATCTCATTTTCCCAACCTAAATACCGGTAAATTAAAATATGTGCAGGAGCACTGGGCAACCATTCTTCGCCCCTTACAGCATGACTAATCTGCATAAGATAATCATCAACAATATGTGCCAAATGATAGGTAGGCATTCCGTCTGATTTCAGTAATACTTTATCGTCAACAATGTTTGAGTTAAACTTTACTTCGTTTCTGATTAAATCATTAAGAACAATCTCTTCATCAGGATTAACTTTTAAACGAATAACGTAGTTTTGTTGAGCTAAACATTGCTTAACTTCCGATTCGGGTAAGCTCAATGAGTTTTTTAAACTGTTGCGGGTTTGTGCATTATATGAAAACGAAGTTCCTCTACTTTCAGCATTTTTACGTGCTGTTTCCAATTCCTCAGATGTATCAAAAGCATAATATGCATAGCCCTTGTCAACTAATTGTTTTGCATATTTTGCATAAATACCACTTTCTTTTCTTTCGCTTTGACGATAGGGGGCAAAAGGGCCACCTACACCTACTCCTTCATCTATCTTAATACCACACCAGTTAAGAGATTCAATAATATATTCTTCTGCTCCCGGAACAAAACGGGTTTGGTCAGTGTCTTCAATACGTAATAAAAAATCACCACCGTGTTTTTTAGCAAACAAATAACTATACAAAGCAGTGCGTACACCACCTATATGCAGAGGCCCTGTGGGGCTTGGGGCAAATCTTAACCTTACTCTCCTGTTCATAATTTAATTTTTTCAGGGCATAAAGATAATAGCTTTGCCCATAATGATAAAAAGATAATTGATGATTTAGCCTTAATGTATAGTAGCCTAAACAATAATTTTAATACTTGTATATATTAAGTTATTTGATTGAAAATAAATCGCATATATCCAAGTTGTCGGTTTTGTGAATAGTCACTAAACCCACTTTTTGTGCTCCCTCAATATGTTGAGGCGAGTCGTCAATAAACAGAGTATGTTCGGGACGAAGATTATTTTCGTTTAATAATAATTCAAAAATTTCTGAATCAGGTTTACGCATGTGTATATGATGGCTAAAATATATTTTTTGAAACAGGTTGGAGAAATTGTTCCAGCCATAGATTCGTTCTATATATGTTGTAAAAGCCTTTTCGTGAATTCTGTTAGTGTTGCTCAATAAGAACAAAGGGAAGTCTCTTTTTAATTTTTCCAGTAGCTTGAGTCTTTCTTTAGGGAGGTCAAGAATCATGCTATTCCATGCTCTGTCAATTTTAAAATCAGAAATATTGGTTTGTGTAATTTTTCTGAGTTCTGTTCTAAATTTATCATTGGAAATTAAACCTTTCTCAAAATTATCGAATAAATTATTCTGTTTTGCCTTTGAAAACAAAAGGTCAAAATTTTCTATTCCATACTTCTCAAATACTGATTTAGTCAGGTTGTAGTCAATATTTATAATAACTGCTCCAAAGTCGAAAATGAGGGCTTCAAATTCTTTATTTTTAAGCTTTGAAAAAATATGTTGCATATTTTATTTTGAAAATGGTTGTAAATGTATAATTTTGCGACCGCTTTTAGTTGAAATATTCATTAAAAGTTGCAAAAGGGCCTATAGCTCATTCGGTTAGAGCAACTGACTCATAATCAGTAGGTGCTTGGTTCGATTCCAAGTGGGCCCACTACAAAAGGGATTTCACAACGTGTAATCCCTTTTTTGTTGCACCACAGGTTATACAATACTAATTTTCTAGCTTGGTGTTTACCATCATGATGAACAAATAAAGTAACCAACTATTAGTAGGTTAATCATTATTTTAAGAAATGATGAGTTAAATGATTTAATGTAGCCTCCAAAATTATTTCTGTAGAAATTATATCGAAATAAGAAATACTAATTGAGTTCGCACCATAATAATTTATTATACTACGTCTTAAAAAGCTACTTATAGTTATGATGTATTTCAATGTTGTAAAATTCACTTTTGCGTGTAATTGTATTTTGGGGTTCATACTTTGAACAATATTTTATCTGTTATCTATAATTTATCAATGACATCAAAAGATAGCAGTAATATTACTGCATTTGAAAATTATTTTCTATAGTAATTCGGCTCCTTATACTTTATTATCATGGCTTATTATTACCTTTGTGTCTTAATTTATAAGCATGAAATTATCTGCACAGAGTAAAGGGAAAAGGAAAATAGTATTAGACTATAAATCACTCTCAAAAAACATTTCGGTTGTCATTAATGATGTTATAGTAAATGGAACTAACTTGGACAAGGCTATTGAGAAAGTGATGAAAGCCAACAAAAAGTGGAATGTAAGGTATCGCACCTACATATACGAAACATCAAGCAGCATGATTCGCTATTGGAGGTTGTTGGTAACTGCGGCAGGTGTTGAAAAAGCGTATAAAGACAGCGATTTTTATAAAGTATATGCAACTTGGTTTGTTTTTAGCGATAAGGAACTGCCGGCTCTTGCAGCATTTAAGGAAATTAATACCGATACTATAGAGCAGCGTTTAATTAAATATAAAAAGATAAGCAAAATTAGCCAATCGTATCCCGACTGGTTAGATAGTTTATGTAAAGAGCAATTGGGAGCTTACTGGAATAAAATGGCGGTATCCTTAAATCAGGAACCAAGTATGGTTTTACGGGCTAATTCTTTAAAAACTACCCCACAAAAACTTATGCAAATATTAGAAGAGCATCAAATTGAGTCTCATACTTTAACATGGAGTCCGTTGGCCGTTGAGTTAAAGTATAGGCGAAACGTTTTCAGACTGACCGAGTTTAAAGAAGGATTATTTGAGGTGCAAGATGCTGCTTCGCAAATGGTGTCAGATTTTTTACAAGTAAAGCCCGGCATGCGCGTAATTGATGCCTGTGCCGGCACCGGTGGCAAAAGCTTGCATATAGCAGCAATCATGAAAAATAAAGGCCGGTTAATAGCCATGGAAAACAAAGCATATAAATTGGAAGAACTTCGCAAAAGAGCGCGCAGAGCCGGAGTTTCAATTATTGAAACCAAAGAAATTGAAAGCTCTAAAACCATTAAAAGATTAACTGCAAGTGCCGACCGTGTATTGCTTGACCTTCCCTGTTCGGGCTTAGGAGTATTACGCAGAAATCCTGATGCCAAATGGAAATTACAGGCAGAGGACATCAAAAATCTGATACAACAGCAAAGAGAGCTATTAGAGCGTTTTGCTCCTTGTGTAAAACCCGGAGGCAAACTGCTTTATGCCACATGCAGTATTTTACCTATGGAAGGCGAAGAACAAATAGCCTGGTTTATAGAAAGAAATGGAAATGAATGGGAATTTGAAGGAGAAAAAAGATATGATCCTGTGCAATTCAATTCTGATGGTTTTTACATGGCGCTGCTTCGCAGAAAATAACAATTAACACACTTTATAAGCACAAAGCCCAATAAATCTATTATCTTTGAGTTATAAATTATTAATATTAATCTTTTAAATTAAGTATTATGTCATTTGAGTTACCTAAATTAGCCTATGCGTATAACGCATTAGAGCCACACATTGATGCAAGAACTATGGAAATACACCATACTAAACATCATCAGGCTTATATCAATAATCTAAACACAGCCATAAGCGGTACAGATGCCGAAAAATTAAGTATTGAAGAAATTTGTGCCAATGTTTCAAAATATCCTATGGCAGTAAGAAACAACGGAGGAGGTCATTATAATCACTCTTTGTTTTGGACTGTTATGGCTCCCGGAGCAGGAGGAAACCCTAACGGAGAGATAGTTGATGCCATTAATGCTTCTTTTGGCTCGTTCGATAAAATGAAAGAAGAGTTTAATAAAGCTGCCGGAACGCGTTTTGGTTCGGGTTGGGCTTGGGTAATAGTACATAACGGTAAGTTAACTATTACTTCCACACCTAATCAAGACAATCCCCTAATGGATATTGCCGAGGTAAAAGGCACACCAATATTAGGTATTGATGTTTGGGAACATGCTTATTATTTAAACTACCAAAACAGAAGACCCGATTATGTTAATGCCTTTTGGAATGTGGTAAACTGGAACGAAGTAAACAGAAGATTTAAAGCGGCTAAGTAATTAATTACCCATTTGCGCCATTAATAAACAATTAATGGCGCATTTTTTTATCTATACAAGATTATATATTTATGCTGCTGAGATTTGTAATCATTAATATTTTAATGTTTGTAGCTTGTCATAACGTTAAAGCATTGACCACTACATTGCAAGTTTTTGAGCCTTCTGATAAAAATGTTGAAATTTTTTTTCAACCCGGTGTTGATGAGGTTAATGATTTTTGGGGATCTCTAAACAAACAATTGGTTACGAATATTGTTCAAAATATTGGAACAGAAAATAAGCGTGTAACCGCAGCCGTACTAACGCTTACATTGGGTATGCTTGGAGTGCATCGTATTTATTTGGGCACAGCTCCCTATATTCCGGCTGTTTACCTTTTTACCTTTGGCGGTGGTTTTTTTGTATTACCTGTAATAGATTTGGTAATGATTCTTACTACAAAAGATATCAGTAGTTTTGAGAATAATAATAAATTGCTGATGTGGATTAAAGAGTAAATTCTTTAATTTTATCCTTATTTCATTTCAACGTAAACATTTAGTAAAATAAACCTTTCCGGAGTTGTTGCTGCAAACAGTTTATACGCTGTGGTTTTCTTATCAATTGATTTATTTCTGATTTATTGGGTTTAAATTTGTCACTATTTGTCTGAAACAGTATCTTAGCATTTTTAATTCTAAATAATTTATGATGTTAAATATAGTATTGTTTGGCCCTCCGGGTGCCGGAAAAGGAACCCAATCTGAAAAATTAATTACTAAATATAATCTTATACATCTTTCTACAGGCGATTTATTACGTTCAGAAATTGCTCAAAAAACCGAATTGGGGATGAAAGCGAAAACATTGATGGATAATGGGGACTTGGTTCCTGACGATGTAGTTATAGGAATGATTAGATCAAAACTTAATAGCAATAATCAAGCTAAGGGTTTTATTTTTGATGGCTTTCCACGAACAACGGCACAAGCACAAGCATTAGATGAATTGTTGAGCGAGATGAATACCCAAATTACATGTATGCTTGCTTTGGAGGTTGATAATGAAGAATTAACCAAACGACTTCTACTGCGCGGAAAAGATTCGGGTCGTGCAGATGATCAGAACGAAGAAATTATCAGAAACAGAGTTAAAGAATACAACAACAAAACAGCCCCTTTAAAAGACTATTATACGGCACAAAAGAAATTTTATGCAGTTAATGGTATTGGAAGCATAGATGAGATATTTAATTCTTTGTGTCAAAAAGTTGAGAATATTTATATCCCCAGTTAAAACGGATTTTAATTAGCATTTAGAAAAGAAAATATCACGCAATGTCCGAATCAAATTTTGTTGACTATGTAAAAATAATGTGCCGTTCGGGCAAGGGTGGTGCAGGCTCGGTACACCTTCATCGTAGCAAACTAACAGCCAAAGGCGGACCCGATGGTGGCGATGGTGGACAAGGCGGACATATCATAGTTAAAGGGAATAAACAATTATGGACTTTGCTGCATCTTAAATACCGCAAGCATGTTATGGCCGAAGCAGGGGGTAGCGGAGGCAGCAATATGAGAACCGGAGCAAACGGAAAAAATGAGTATCTTGAGGTGCCTTTAGGGACTGTAGCCCGTGATGCCGAAACCGGTGAAATACAATTTGAAATAACTGAAGACGGAGAAGAAAAAATATTGCTTCGTGGTGGGCGAGGAGGATTAGGAAATACCCATTTTAAAAGCGCCACCCTACAAACCCCACGCTTTGCACAACCCGGAGAGCCGGGAGAAGAAGGATGGAAAATTCTTGAACTAAAAGTATTGGCAGACGTTGGATTGGTAGGCTTTCCAAATGCCGGAAAATCAACCTTATTGTCAAAACTATCGGCCGCAAAACCTGAAATTGGCAACTACCCATTTACTACCTTAACCCCACAATTAGGGATTGTAAAATATTACGATTACAAAACTTTTATTATGGCCGATATTCCCGGGATTATTGAAGGAGCTCATGAGGGAAAAGGCTTGGGACACCGCTTTTTAAGACACATAGAGAGAAACTCGGTTTTGTTGTTTTTAATTGCTGCCGATAGCGATGATATAAAAAAGGAGTATGAAATTTTATTAAACGAGCTACAGCAGTTTAATCCTGAATTGCTTGATAAAAAGAGGATACTGGCTATCTCAAAATCTGACTTGCTGGATCAGGAATTGGAAGCGGAATTATCGAAGCACTTACCACCTGTACCAAGTCTATTTATTTCCTCACATACACAATATCATTTAAAAGAATTAAAGGATATGTTGTGGGAAGCATTAAACCAAAAGTAATGGATATTATATATAACATTGTTGAGGCCGATAAAAAACTTCTGTTGCTCTTCAATGGTTGGCATAATACGGTGCTTGACACGCTGATGTTTTATTTTAGTAACACCTTATTTTGGACTCCACTGTATTTATGGCTTATATATTTATTGCATAAAAAATATAAGAAGGAAGTTTGGATTGTCATATTATGCGCCTTTACATTAATATTATTTACCGACCAAACCGCCAATGTTTTTAAAGCTCTGGTTCAGCGATTGCGCCCAACACACGATCCTGAAATACAACATTTGGTACACACAGTTAACCATTATAGGGGCGGAATGTTTGGTTTTTTTTCAAGTCATGCGGCTAATGCTTTTGGTTTAGTTACTTATTGTTTAATGATGCTTAAACCAACAAAATATTATATCAAAACAATAACCATATTTTATGCTTGCCTAACCTCATATAGTCGAATATATTTGGGGGTGCATTTCCCAATTGACATCATAGCAGGTATTATATGCGGTGTTGTTTTGGCTTTTTTATTTTATAATTTTACCCTTGTAATTCTTAGCAAATGGAAACTATTAAGACATCAAAATTAAATCAGGTTATTGCTCTATTTATAGGCAGCATATTTTTTATAACTTCTGCTTATGCTCAAAAACCTAAACTTATTATAGGCATTGTGGTTGATCAAATGCGAGTTGATTATTTATATCGTTATCAAAGCAAGTTTGGCGAAGGAGGATTTAAAAGGTTAATGAATAACGGATTTTTTAATAAAAATGCTAATTATAATTATGTTCTTACATACACTGCTCCCGGGCATGCTTCAATTTATACAGGCAGCACTCCGAGGTTTCATGGTATAATTTCGAACGATTGGTACGACAAACGAAATGGGAAGAATGTATATTGTACACAAGATGACAATGTACAAACCGTTGGCTCTAACAGTGAAGCAGGTAAAATGTCGCCTCGCAATATGATGACAAACACTATTGGTGATGAGTTGCGTTTGGCTACCAATTTAAAATCAAAAGTTATTGGCATATCACAGAAAGACCGTTCATCCATACTTCCTGCCGGACACATAGCAAATGCTGCTTATTGGTTTGATGGCGATAATGGTATATTTATTTCAAGCACTTTTTATATGAAACAATTACCGGCATGGGTTACTTCATTTAACGAAAAAAAATTGGCTGACAAATATTTGTCGCAAGACTGGACAACATTATTGCCCTTAGCTTCATACACTGAAAGTATAGCTGACGATAACCCTTATGAAGGATTGTTTAAAGGTGAAACAAAACCAGTTTTCCCGCATAAGTTGGCCGAATTAAAAGAAAAAAATAAAGGTTACAATATTATTCGTTCAACCCCTTTTGGGAATAGCCTGACTAAAGATTTTGCTTTGGAAGCCTTAAAAAATGAGGACTTGGGCAAAGATGATATTACCGATTTTTTAACGGTAAGTTTTTCGAGTACTGACTATGTTGGGCATAAATACGGAATTAATGCGGTTGAAACGGAGGATACTTATTTAAGGTTAGATAAAGACCTGGAAGAGCTGCTTAATTATGTTGAAAAAAACATAGGCAAAGAAAATGTATTGATATTCTTAACTGCCGATCATGGGGGTGCACATAACGCTGCCTATTTGGAATCATTACGTATGCCTGCCGGTTATGTACAACCTAAGGTTATAGCCGATTCAGTAAAAAATTATATGAAAAAAATTTATGGTGATACCTTAGTCTTATCCTACACCAATCAACAATTCTTTTTAGACCATAAAGCATTAACGAATAAGAAATTAAATCTAAGAGAGGTAACAGAAAAAATTGCACTATATACGCAGCAGTTAGATGGTGTAGCTAATGCTTATACTGTTTTTGACATTCGCAATGCATCAGGCTCAAATGATATTGCTTTAAGCAGAATTTACATGGGGTATAATGACAAAAGAAGTGGCGATGTTGCCGTTAATTATTTACCGGCTTATCTTGATTTTCATAAAACAGGAACCACACACGGTGCTACCTACACCTACGATACTCATATACCTTTACTTTGGTATGGATGGAAAATAAAAGTAGGAGAATCGTATGAGTCGGTAAACATTACTGATATAGCTCCTACTGTTGCCTCTTTCCTAGATATTGCATTCCCTAATGGTTGCGTGGGTAAACCCATCTTGAACTTAACCAAATAATGTTTTTACTCTTTATTGATGTTCTTCCGTAATTTTGTCTTGAAACATCATGAAATATATAGTAATTTCAATTATTTTACTTTTTAATACGCTCCCTATGAATTTACCGATTAAGGTTTATAAAGGCACCGGTACCTACTCATCTGATGTTATTTGCAATCTTAATAATAATAAGGTTTATAAAAAGATCTCAAATTATAGTTCAGACATTATTTGTAACATTAATCAGAATAAAATTTACAAAGGCACAAGCAATTACACAAGCGATGTGCTCTATAATATTACTGATGGCAAGGTATACAAAGGAACATCAAACTATAGCAGTAATATTGTGATGACTTTTAAAGATGGGAAAATTTATAAGGGAACATCGTCATACAGCAGCGATATTATTGCCAACATTAAAGATAACAAAGTATATAAAGGAAACTCTAGTTACTCGTCAGATATAGAATTTACTATAGATGGCCGGGTTACATTAGTTGAATTTGTGGCTCTGTGGCACGCGGTAAAATACGCTTATTAAGGAGCATTAATAATATAGAGGACTCAATTACTTGGGGATTGCAGTTAATCCTATATCAGTTGCTTTATATTTTTCTAGCTGATTACTCAAAAGCCTCCAGTAATTTTTCCATATTCATACTACGCGAACCTTTAATTAAAAAAACACAATTTTCTTTCTTCATCTTCTTTAAAAAATCAATAGCAGCCGGAGTATCATCAATAAATTCAGCTTCATATTGATGCTTATATTTCCCAAAATTAGGACCTACAAAAATTACTTTTTTGTACTTCCCTTTCAAGGCTTCTTTTATAATATTATTATGCTCTACCGGACTTTCTTCCCCCAACTCAAACATATCGCCCAAACACACTATTTTATTATCTGTTTTCATGCTGTTAAAGTTATCTAAAGCAGCTTTCATGCTGCTTGGGTTAGCATTGTAAGCATCAAGTACAATAGTGTTGTTTTTTTTACTAATTATTTGTGAACGGCTGTTATCAGGGATATAAGATTCTATGGCTTCTGCAATTAATTTTGCATCAATATTAAAATACTGAGCAACGCAAATGGCACTTAATATATTTTCGGCATTATAACCACCTATTAAATGCGATTTTACCTCCTGTGTGGGATTGTTTTTATATTGGTATTTTAGAAAAACAAAAGGTTGTTCCTTTATTATTTCTCCTTTACAATCTGCTTCTTGGCCAAAGGCATAGCTGATTTGGTTGATACCATTAGCATACTGATGCAAAATATGATTATCTTTATTAAAGAGAATAGTCCCATTATTTTTATTTAAATAGTGGTAAAGCTCTGTTTTGCCTTTTATAACACCATCAATACCTCCGAATCCTTCTAAATGAGCCTTCCCAATATTGGTAATAATTCCTAAGCCGGGATTTGCAATTTTACATAACATGTCAATTTCGCCTTGGTGATTGGCTCCCATTTCAATAATTGCCAATTGGTGCGTGTTATTAAGTTGAAGCAAAGTTAAAGGAACACCAATGTGATTATTAAGGTTTCCTTTAGTGGCCAAAGTTTTAAATTTTTTGGATAATACTACATTAAACAACTCTTTTGTTGTAGTTTTTCCGTTAGAGCCGGTTATGGCAATGACCGGTATGTTAAATTGCATTCGGTGATGATGAGAAAGCTGTTGTAATGCATCTAAAGTATTGTCAAAATAAAATACATTTCGGTTGTCGGCCAGCTCAGGGTTAGAACATACAGCATATTTGGCACCTTCACGAAGAGCTTGGGTAACAAATTTGTTTCCGTCAAAATTATTCCCCTTAAGTGCAAAAAACATACTGTTAGGTATTATGTTTCGGGTATCGGTACAAGTACCTGATGAGTTCTTGAAATAATTATATAAATCAGTAATAGATATTGAATTCATAAGAAATATATTATTGCAATAATAAAAAAACCTGCATCGAATACTGATGCAGGTTGTAAAAAATATTTATTAAATAAATTATTTGCTATTTAAACCAACCGGACTACCTACACGGGTCATAGCGCAACGGAATCCTATCCAAGAGGTAGATTGTCTTTCATCTAACATTCTACGTGTTCCAGGGTTCATCCAATAGGCTCTGTCACGCCAGCTACCACCTTTAAATACACGAGCTTTATCGTTTATCATAGAGGTAATGTCAGGCCCTGATTCTGAGGTCTTTGTGTTAAAATACATTCCATTACTTTCAGGAGCTAAGGCCTGTCCATCTTCTCCTTCTTCTGATCTTTCGGTCTCACTACCATCACTTTCAGCAGCAGCTGCGGTGGCAAGTAACTGCTTCCAGTTTTCTTCATCAACTTGAGATGAATAGTCTCCATCAAGGTAATTAATATTATCAGAACGTTTGTAATTTCTTCTTTCAGCCAAATTGTCTTTTACCGGGTCAACATTTCGGTAAGTAATATGACCTAAACTATCTTTATCGGCCACAGCGCCATCTTCATTAAGTACTTTGGTTTGAAATACATTTCCTCTGAAAGATCTAAAATCAGATTTATCATCATGGCTTACTTCTCTGTAAACATCCATTACCCATTCACTAACATTACCGGCCATGTTATACAATCCGTAATCATTTGGCCAATAGGATAAAACAGGAGCAGTAACATCAGCATTATCATTCAAGTTACCCGATGTACCCATATTGTCACCTCGTCCTCTCTTAAAGTTCGCCATCATTTTTCCTATATCTCTTTCGCTATCATTTCTAACATAATGTCCGTTCCAAGGGTATAGCTTACGACTCATTACGTCTTCATCAATAGTATTTCCAATTAAGCCCAAAGCTGCAAATTCCCATTCGGCTTCGGTTGGGAGGCGGTAACGAGGTAATAAAATACCATCTTCCATTCTTACTTTTCTTTCGCCACTGCCTTTACTGTTCAGGTCGGCTTTGTTTTTCTTTACGGTACCTTCGTATTGCCCTACTAAATAGGCATCGGTATTAAAATTGTTTTCATTAACCCAATTGTTTGGGTCAAATTCTAAAATACCCTCTCTTACCAAAATAAACTCATTTACACGGTCGGTTCTCCAGGCGCAAAAATCGGTAGCTTGCAACCAGTTTACACCAACAACCGGATAATCGGCATAGGCAGGATGACGCAAATAATATTCAACATAAGGTTCATTAAATGCCAATCGGTCGCGCCACACTAAGGTATCGGGTAGTGCTTTTTTCAATACTTCGGGATAATCTACACCATACACATTTCTAATCCAGAATAAGTATTCTAACCAATCAATATTTCGTACTTCTGTTTCATCCATATAAAACGAAGAAACAGTTACTCTTCTAGGCTCGTTGTTCCAATCGTACATAAAGTCTTGCTCAACTCTACCCATAGTAAAAGTACCTCCTTCAATTAGTACTAAACCCGGTCCGGTTTCTTGTTCATGGTAAGCAACTCTTTCAAATCCACCGTTGTCGGGGTTGTTATATTCCCAACCGGTAGAGTTAGAGGTAGGCTTGGTACATGAGCTTGCTATAAAAACAGCTCCGGCAGAAACGGCCAACATCAATTTTTTGCTTGTTTTCATTTTGTTAATTAATGGTAAGCGTAAATTTATTTTCATTTTCAGTTTCCTGTTTATTTATTTAGAATGTAGGGCAGTTAATTGTATTAAATTTCTTTCTTTTTACCTTACATTTAAAAGTTAAAATCATAGATAACTCATGCGAACCTGCTGAAGCATTGCTTAGCTTTGATATGGTAACATCATAAGTATATCCTATTTTAAATTTATCCATTTTAAAACCAACCAAGGCAATAATAGCATCGCGGTTACGATACCATAATCCACCAACCATTGGACCCTTTGATACGTATAATCCTAAATTAAGTTGCTGAAAATTTGCTTGTTGTTGATAAATAACATTTGGAGAAAGCGTCCAATCGTCTGTACTAAAAGGATTTAGAGGAATTACAGCTCCTACGTGCCCGGTATATTTTCTAGGCAAACGGCTTTTGGCGGCATTGGTAAAACCTTCATAAGGCTGTGTAAGATGATGAGCAGCAAAACCTCCGTAAAATTTATCGCTAAAGGCCAATATACCGGCCGAAAAATCGGCAACACCTCTACTGTTTTGAATTGGGGTTTCGGCTGTTTTATAAATAAATCCGTTGCGATCGCTTATTTGGTCGCCAAAAACTAAATTATTCCAATCTATTTTCTTTTGGTAGTAACCGGCCTGAACCCCTGCTCTGATACTAAAGAATCGGTTTACAGGCAGTTGGTACGAGTACATTCCGCTAACTCCCGTGGTTGTTAAAGTTCCGGCTCCGGCTCGGTCATTCATGGCTATTACCCCTAATCCTCCCATAATGTCATCCACATGTTGGTCGTATGATGCGCTATAGGTAACAAAATTGCCGGGAATACCGGGCCATTGGTTTCTATAATTCATCACTACGCGAGGGCAACGAGCGGTACCGGCAAAAGCAGGATTCAAATATAACGGGTTTGCGTAAAACTGGCTAAATAAAGGGTCTTGTGCCTTAACATCCTGAACTAAAATAATACACACTAAGCCCGCGAACAGCCAATTAAACAACAAATTTCTTTTCATTCTTAAATAATTAAAGTTACAATTATACATATATTTTTTATAAAAAGTTACAAACACCTCGTTTTTTTTTAATTTTCAAACTATTTTAACAAATAAAGCAGCAGCAGCTAATACAATAATATTCTATTTTTTTCGTTCATTAGTCAATATTTTCTTCAATATTTGCTTTCTTTTATTAAAAAAAGTAATATATACTTAATTTTATTATGCCGTTAAAGAAAAATATTTTTATTCTAACTTTACTTTGTGTTACGTTAGCCGCTATTGAAACGTTTGCACAAGTAAAAAAAGAAAGCACAAATATAAATGCGCCAACCGTGGCAAGTGTTGCAACATCTGAACTATCACAGGCGTATAAAATATTGTGGTTAGCACCTACAGTTACAAAAACAGAAGAGAATATACAAACAAATCTAAATTTTGAAGATGTTAGATATGCCGTAAATGACGGATTACCTTATTTTTCTGCCCAAACAAAGCTTCCGGCAGGAGCATTAAATGGAAAGGTAGAATTAATAAATACGCTATTTAGCGAACTTAGTCCGGAGGAAAACAGCATTGCCTCTAAATATCAAAATATTGGCTCTAAGGTTGAGGTAAATACTGCCTTGATTTATTTAAAGAAAAAAGCCTCGCTTATCTTTGATTTTGTTCCCTTACGCAAGCATCCGGTTAACGGAAAAATAGAAAAGTTAATAGCTTTTGATATTCGTGTAATTCCAACAACCACAGATGAGAACAATTATCGTAACCGAGCACATGTATATGCGCAGGAGTCGGTTTTAAATACAGGAGTGTGGTTTAAAGTAGGAGTTACCAAAGATGGGGTGTATAAATTAGATTATAATCTTATGAAAAAGCTTGGGGTAATGGTTGATGATATTGACCCACGCCAAATAAAAGTTTATGGTAGTGGTGGCGAACAATTACCTTTCCAAAATAACATTCCGCGTTTTGATGATTTGCCCGAATGTGCCGTTTATATAGAAGGGGAGAGTGATGGTAAATTTGACCAAACAGATTTTGTACTTTTTTATGGAAAAGCACCACACCGTTGGGTAAACAGTACCAACTGCCTACAACTTAAACACACTTTGAACGATTATACTGATACCAGTTATTACTTTATAAATGTAGAAGGTGCAGTAGGTAAAAGAATCCCCCTACAAAGTTCATTAGCACAGAATGCCACCACTACGGTTTCGACATTTGATGATTTTGCATTTTATGAAAACGAGGCAATTAATGTGGTAAAAAGCGGAAGACAGTGGTTTGGAGAAAACTTTGATGTTGTTACTTCCTATACATTTCCATTTAATTTTCCTAACATTGAATATAGCAGCCCGGCTTATATTAATGTACAAGTTGGAGCACGCTCAAATCCTTCGGCAAATTTTACCATTAAATGCGGCAGCTCTACCATTGGGCTTACCCCACCTCCGGTTGCTTTATCGCCATATTATGCCGACCCGGTTACAATAGCCTCTGTTTGTGAGCAATTTACTCCTAATGCTTCTCAACTTAGTGTAGAAGTAAAGTTTAACAAATCGCCCTCATATAATAGTGGCTACGGTTTATTAGATTATATAGAGATGCGCGTACGCAGACAATTAAAAATGGCGGGTAACGAATTGGGATTTAGAGATTTTATGTCGGTTGGTGCAGGGCAAATAGCCGAGTTTAATATTACCGATGCAACTAACCACACCATTGTTTGGAATATTTCAGATTTACAAAATATAAATCAAATTGATGGGCTTTTAATTGACAATACATTTTCTTTTAAAGCTCATGCCGATACCGTATTTCAATATTATGCCTTTAATTTAGGAAGTAATGCCATAAAAGAACCATATTTGTTTGGCTCCGTAAATAATCAAAACTTACATGGCTTGGGTTTCTATGATATGATTATTGTTACACACTCATTGTTTTACAGCGAGTCGCAGAGGTTAGCCGCCTTGCATTTTGAGAATGACGGACTAAAAACACTTATTGTTACACCACAAGAAATTTACAATGAATTTTCGAGTGGGAATCAAGATGCTACTGCTATTAAACAATTTGTAAAAATGTTTTACGACAGGGCAAGCAATGCTCAGGAAATGCCTAAGTATTTATTATTAATGGGCGATGCTTCATATCGTAATCGTGGCAGAAGCACCGTGGGGAATACTAATTTTGTGGTATGTTACGAGTCAACCAACGGAACATCATATATTAGTTCTTATGTATCTGATGATTATTTTGGGTTGTTAGATGAAAATGAGGGCGATGGCTTAAGAGAGCAGATGGATATTGCTGTTGGAAGAATTCCTGTTAAAACCAAAGAAGAAGCCAAAGCCGTAGTTGATAAAATTGAAGCATATATGCAACCACAACCAATTGAGTCTGCTAACCCTTCGTTTTGTGGTACGGCAGGCTCTTTTTCGAGTGGCGATTGGCGAAACGTATTGTGTTTTGTTGCTGATGATGAGGATAATAATTTACACTTTTCGCAAACAGAGCGTTTGGTTACTTATGTTGATACCACTTATCATGAATATAATATTGATAAAATATATATTGATGCCTTTAAGCAACAATCGGCTGCCGGAGGAGCCAGATATCCTGATGTGAATTTAGCCATTAACCAAAGAGTAAACAGAGGAGCCTTAATAATTAATTATATAGGACATGGAGGCGAAACAGGTTGGGCACAGGAGAGAATTTTAGAGCTTAAAGATATTGAATCGTGGAACAATGCCAATCGTTTGCCGCTATTTGTTACTGCCACCTGCGAGTTTAGCCGTTTTGACGATCCTGCCCGAACCTCTGCCGGAGAGGAAGTAATATTAAGACCTAATGGGGGAGGCTTAGGATTGTTGACTACTACTCGTTTGGCCTATTCTAATTTTAACGAAACTATAAACAGAAACTTTTTTAAGAATGTATTTATACCCGATTCTGTTACAAAGCTATATCCCCGTGTGGGCGATATTGCTACAATAACCAAGAATATTACGGCAAGCAACAGTACCGGAGAATCTAACCACCGTAACTTTTCTTTACTTTGCGATCCGGCAGTTAGAATGAATTTTCCAACGTATAAGGTTTACACGCAAAGTATAAACAACAAACCTGTAACATTTAATGGCGACACCTTAAAAGCTTTATCAAAAATTACAGTTAGCGGTTATTTAACCAATCAGTCGGGAGTAAAGCTTACCGACTTTAATGGTATAATTTATCCAACGGTTTACGACAAAGAATCAAAACTGAGAACCTTGGCTAATGACCCTCAAAGCTCTGTGCCGGCAGTTTTCAACATGCGTAAGGGTATTATTTACAGGGGCAAAGCCAGTGTGGTTAATGGGGAGTTCTCGTTTACGTTTATTACCCCAAAAGATATTGATTACTCGTATGGTATTGGACGCATAAGTTATTATGCTGCTAACGGAGTACAAGATGCCAATGGATATAACGAAAACTTTATTGTGGGAGGAACCAACAATAATGCCGCTATTGACAATGAAGGGCCAAAAATTGATTTGTACATGAATGATGAAAACTTTATATCGGGAAGTATAACCAACGAAAATCCCGATTTGCTGGGGGTATTGTTTGATGAGAATGGAATTAACACGATTGGTAACGGTATAGGCCATGACTTAATAGCTATTCTAGATGAAAACACCGAAAAATCTGTTATTGTAAATGATTATTATCAATCAGATTTGAATTCTTATCAAAGTGGCAGGGTAAGGTACCCATTCAGTAAATTAAGTGAAGGCAGGCATACCCTAACTTTAAAAGCCTGGGATGTTTATAACAATTCCAATATTGCTTCTACAGACTTTGTAGTTTCAAGCTCTTCTAAGCTTGCACTGCAACATGTATTTAACTATCCTAACCCATTTACCACTTATACCAAGTTTATGTTTGAGCATAACAAACCTTGCGAAACTTTAAATGTAAGTATTCAAATATTTACCGTATCGGGCAAACTCATCAAAACATTAGAATCTTTGGTTAGATGTGAAGGTTTTAGGTCGGAAAGTATTACCTGGGATGGTTTAGATGATTTTGGAGATAAAATTGGACGGGGGGTATATGTTTATCGCTTAAAAGTATCGGCTGCTGACGGTACATGGGCAGACAAGTATGAAAAATTAGTAGTTTTGAAATAATAATCAAATATAAATTTATAAATTTGCAATCTTTTAGTCGTAAAATAATGAAAAATAGCAATTGGGTAACCTGTATATATGTTTTTGCAATTCTTGCTTCGGGGAAAGTAAGCTTGGCACAAAAAAAGTCATCATTAACAGGTCAGGAGGTAAGTTTAAACACTATTACTACTTCGGTTCCTTTTTTATCTATAGGGCCTGACTCCCGTGCGGGAGGAATGGGTGACTGTGGTGTAGCATCAAGCCCTGATGTAAACTCTATGCACTGGAATGCAGCAAAATACGCCTTTATTGAAAAAAAGACCGGATTTGCCTTAAACTACACACCTTGGCTAAGACGTTTAGTGCCCGATATTAATTTTTCGTACTTGAGCGGATATTACAAATTAGATAAAAATCAAGCTATAGCCGGCTCGTTACGTTATTTTTCTTTAGGAGATATTACATTTACAGATGTAAACGGACAAACTATTGGACAGTTCAGGCCAAATGAATTTTCGGTTGATTTAGGTTATGCCCGTAAACTAAGCTCCAGATTTAGCACTTCTTTGGCTTTGCGCTACGTTTACTCCAACTTAACCAGCGGTATTAATGTTGCGGGCGCCAATACCAAGCCCGGACAAGCAGTGGCTGCCGATATAGGAGCATATTACCAAAACAATGATATAACCTTGGGAGGTAAAAAAACCATCTATTCATTTGGATTAAATATTTCAAACGTAGGCTCTAAAATATCATATAGCGAAACAGCCGTAAGAGATTTTATTCCGCAGAATTTAAAGATTGGAAATAGCATAACTTTTGAGCTTGATGATTACAATAAAATCTGCTTTATGGTTGATTTTAATAAACTTCTTGTGCCTACCCCTCCACGAATAGCACGTGACTCAACAGGAAGCCCAATTTATGGAGCAGACGGCAACTTGGTATTAAGTAGCGGAAAGCCATCAAACGTAGGACCTATTGCCGGAGTAGTTCAATCTTTTTATGATGCACCTGATGGAATTGCCGAAGAGCTTAGAGAAGTGATGTGGGCTGCAGGGATGGAATATTGGTACGATAATTTATTTGCGTTGCGTACCGGATATTTTCATGAAGCGCCATCAAAAGGAAACAGGCAGTACTTTAATATAGGTGCCGGATTGCGCTATAATGTATTCGGAATAGATTTTGCCTATTTAATACCCACCGTTACGCAAAACCCACTGCAAAATACTTTACGGTTTACGCTTACCTTTAACTTTGATGCCATAAGCAGCGGATCGGTTAAAGAAAACAATAACTAATGCATCCTTTTAGAATTGGGTTTGGCTTTGATGTACATCAGCTAAAAGAAAATCACCCCTTTTGGTTATCGGGTATTGCTGTTCCGCATCAGAAAGGTGCTTTTGGGCACTCAGATGCTGATGTGGTTATTCATGCTATTTGCGATGCTTTGCTGGGAGCGGCAGCCTTAGGCGATATTGGTAAACATTTTCCCGATACAGACAATAAATTTAAGGGAATTGACAGTAAAATATTGCTGCGCGAAGTGGTTTATTTATTGCAGAAACACCATTACCATATTGGCAATATTGATGTTACCTTAGTGTTGGAAAAACCCAAAATTAAGCCTCTTCTAGATCAAATGATAAGTACTTTGGCTGAGGTTATTGGGATAGAAAAAAATCAAATATCATTAAAAGCGACCACCAACGAAAAAATGGGATTTATAGGGCGCGAAGAAGGTGTTGCAGCCCATGCTGTAGCTTTAATTTATAGAAAGTCTTTTGAATAGAGCTATGTATAATGGAGGTAATTATTTAAATCTCTAAGCTTAAACCATCGTAAGCCAAAAAAATATGTTGCGGAAGCTCGGCCGAAACATCTTGGTGTAATCCAAGTTGGTGACTGATATGTGTAAAATATGCCTTCTCGGGCTTTAATTCATTTACTAAAGCAATGGCCTCATTAAGCGTAAAGTGCGAAATATGAGGCTCTCTTCTAAGAGCATTTAAAACCAATACCTTTGAGCCTTTAATTTTCATTTTCTCCTCATCATTAATTTTATTGGCATCAGTTATATAGGTAAAATCGCCTATTCTAAAACCAAATACGGGAAGTTTGTAATGCAACACTTGTATAGGCGTAATATTTGTATTGTTTATCACAAAGGGTTGGTTAGTAATAGTATGTAAATTAATTAAAGGAATACCCGGGTATTTTTCATCAGAAAAAATATACGAAAACTCTCTTCTAATAGCTTCCTGAACGCGTAATGAAGCATATATATCAATATGCTTTTTCTGAATAAAATTAAAAGCCCTAACATCGTCCATTCCGGCTGTATGATCTTTATGTTCGTGGGTAAAAAGTACCGCGTCTAACTTTTCAACCTTTTGGCTAAGCATTTGCTGTCTAAAATCGGGCCCTGTGTCAATTACAATACATAAATCATCCGTTTCAACCATTACCGAGGTGCGCAATCTTTTATCTTTAAGGTTGGTACTTTGGCAAACATTGCATTTGCATGCAATTAAGGGTATGCCTTGCGAAGTTCCGGTTCCTAAAAAAGTAATTCTCAAGATTGACACGTATTGAAGTAACAAAAATATAAAATAGATTGAACTATTTAATAAACACTTTGCGTACTAAAACTTATTTGATTGATGATATGTTTACCGAATTTACTATATATAGTTGCATTTATTGAGGTTAGCTATTTTTTGTGATATTAAAGATAGGAAAGAAGAGTAAAAATAAATTTTATTCTCAACAAAAGTTTTAGAAATTTGTAGTTCTTAAAAAATTAAAAGAATTAAGGAATTTATGATAGAACACACTTCAATTAAGAGCTTATTAAAGGGAGAAGTAAAAGCCCCACAAAATGTTGTGGTTAAAGGATGGGTACGTACCATAAGAAATAGTAAAAATGTTAACTTTATTGCATTAAATGATGGAAGCACCATATTAAATATTCAATTGGTTATAGCAGCGGGCACTGATGCGTTTGTGATATGCGAGCAAATAAGTACAGGAGCCTGTATAAGAGCCGAAGGGTTATTAGTTGACTCGCAAGGAAAAAACCAGAGTGTTGAAATACAATGTAACAATATTGAAGTGTATGGGCATAGCGATCCGGAAAAGTATCCTTTACAGAAAAAAGGCCACACTTTGGAGTTTTTACGTGAAATAGCGCATTTACGCCCGCGTACCAATACTTTTGGAGCAATATTCAGAATCCGTCATAATATGGCATTTGCCATTCACCAATTTTTTCATCAAAAAGGATTTTTCTACATGCACTCGCCAATTATTACCGGCAGTGATGCCGAAGGAGCAGGAGAAATGTTTAAAGTAACCACCTTATCACTCGAAAATCCACCACGAACCAATGATGGGTCTATCAATTACATGGAAGACTTTTTTGGGAAAGCCACCAACTTAACCGTGAGTGGGCAACTTGAAGCCGAACTGGGAGCTTTAGCTTTGGGCAATGTATATACCTTTGGTCCAACTTTCAGAGCAGAGAACAGCAATACTCCACGTCATTTGGCTGAATTTTGGATGATAGAACCCGAAATGGCTTTTTATGATATTAACGACAATATGGATTTGGCTGAGGAAATGTTGAAATATCTGATCAACTTTGCTTTAGAGAACTGTAAAGACGATTTGGAATTTTTAAATCAGATGTATGATAAAGAACTTATTGAACGACTAAAGAGCGTAACTGCCAAGACTTTTAAACGATTAACTTATACTGATGCGGTTGAAATATTAGAGAAGAACAATAAAGAGTTTGAATTTAAAGTATCGTGGGGTACTGATTTACAAAAAGAGCATGAAAATTACTTGGTAACACATTTTGGAGGACCGGTAATACTGACAAATTATCCTAAGCAAATAAAAGCCTTTTACATGAAACAAAATGAAGATGGGAAGACGGTGCGTGCCATGGATGTTTTGTTCCCGTGGATTGGTGAGATTATTGGCGGTTCGCAACGTGAAGATAATTATGATAAACTATATGCACGTATTACCGAAATGGGGGTTGATGAAGATGAATTGTGGTGGTACTTAGATACCAGAAAATTTGGGTCGTGCCCACATTCGGGCTTTGGGCTTGGGTTTGAACGTTTAATGTTGTTTGTTACCGGGATGACTAATATTCGAGATGTTATTCCGTTTCCGCGAACCCCTAAGAATGCTGAATTTTAATTATTAACTTTGTGGTATGTTAAGACAATCGTTACTGCAAAAACAAATACAGAAACTATCACCGCAACAAATACAATTGGTAAAATTGTTGCAAATACCTACTATTGGTTTAGAACAACGTATTAAGGAAGAGCTTGAAGAGAATCCTGCCCTTGAAGAGATTGAAAGCAGTGAAGATGATTTTAATGAGGATAGTGATAATGAGTTTAGCAACCAGGAAAACGAAGATATTGAAGGTTTTGAAGATAATGAACAAAGTAGGGAAGATTTTAATTTAGATGAATTTTTAGATGATGATGAAATCCCCTCATACAAATTAAATGTAAAAAACAGCGGAGAAGATACCGAGCATCATGAAATACCTATAAGCAACAGTATTAGCTTTCATGAGCTTTTAAGTAATCAATTAGGTTTGGTTGCATTAGATGATAAGCAATATCAAATTGCAGAATTTATTATAGGGAATATAGATGGAGATGGCTACATGCGAAGAGAACTATCGGCTATCATTGATGATTTGGCATTTAAGTTAAACATAAATACAACCGAAGAGGAGGTAGAAAGACTGCTTCATGTTATTCAACAGTTTGATCCGCCCGGTGTTGCAGCACGCGATTTACAAGAGTGTTTAACCTTGCAGTTGAAAAGAAAATACTCCGAAGGCCATAATCCGGTAGTAAAGTTAGCTCTTCAAATTGTGGAGCAAAGCATGGAAGAGTTTAGTAAAAAGCATTATGAAAAAATAGCCAAAAGACTTAATCTGGAAAGCGTAGAAGAAGGAGATGATATATTGTTTAAAGACGCCATTGGCGAAATATTAAAACTAAATCCCAAGCCCGGAAACTCAATGAACGAAGGGCAGAAAAGCATACTGCATATTATCCCAGATTTTATATTGTTGAATAATGAAGGCCAACTGGAGTTGAGTTTAAATTCTAAGAATGCCCCAGAACTAAGAGTAAGTCGTGGATATAAGGACATGCTTGAAGAGTATTCCAAATCTAAATTAAGCAGCAAAGAAAAAAAAGAAGTTATTCAATTTGTAAAAGATAAAATTGATAAAGCCAAATGGTTTATAGATGCAATTAATCAGCGTAACTCTACGCTCATGATTATTATGCAAACTATTCTAGAGTATCAACAAGATTATTTTCAGGAAGGAGATATTACAAAACTAAAACCTATGATACTGAAAAATATTGCTGATATTGTAAACCTTGATATATCTACTGTTTCGCGAGTTACTAATGGTAAGTATATTCAAACATCATTTGGTACTATTGCTTTGAAAGAGCTGTTTAGCGAATCGTCAGTGAATGACTTAGGCGAAGAAATTTCGACCAGAGAAATAAAGAAAATATTGCAAGAACTTATTGAATCGGAAAAAAAGAATAAACCATATACCGATGATAAACTTGCGAAAATATTAAAAGAAAAAGGATATAATATTGCTCGCAGAACAGTTGCCAAATACCGCGAACAATTGGATATACCTGTTGCACGTATGCGAAAAGAAGTATAATTATTTATTATATAATACAACCATCTGTCATTGTTTTTGAATAGCCTTAAAAATACTATTGCTTTAATATTATCCTATATTTTTCATCCGGTATTTTTGCCAACATACATTAGTTTTTTATTTTTAAATTACTCAATGTTTCAAATAAGCGGCAGCATAAGTATAATAGTGTATTTGCTTATATTCTTAAATACTTGTTTGTTGCCGGTGTTTGCTATGCTTGTTTTAAAACGTATGGGTTTAATAAGTAGCTTGCATATTGATATTCAAACAGAGCGTAGCCTTCCGTACTTTATAACTTTCTGTTTTTATTTAAGTACATGGTGGCTAATTTATAAAGCTCCTCTTCCGGCATTTATTGCCAACTTGTTATTAGGAGCAGCTATAGCCATATTGCTGGCAGGGATTATTAATTATAAGATAAAAATAAGTTCGCATTTAATTGGTGTAGGCGGAGCTGTTGGATCTTTCTTAGCAGTAAATCTTTATAGCACGGTTGATTTTAGTTTTTTCTTTATTGTGTCAATATTGTTGGCAGGATTAATGGGGTGGGCACGATTAGAATTAAGAGCACACCAACCTATTGAGGTGTATAGTGGATTTTTGCTGGGCGTATTTTCGCAATTGGCGGCATTTATACTTTAATTTTTTTGAAAAGATAATATTTAATAAAAACATTTTCATATCTTTGTATAATAAACTAAGCAAGTATCTATAGTACATTGCTTTTTTACCCTAAAATTTTATTATTTGAATACACAAAACTTGTTGGAATACAACACAGATTTAAGTCCTTTAATTATTCCCGAATACGGTAGAAATATTCAAAAAATGGTAAATTATGCCATTACAATTAAGGACAGAGATGAAAGAAACAAAGCAGCTTTAGCCATTATTGATGTGATGGGCCAGTTGAACCCCCACCTACGTGATGTAGTTGACTTTAAACACAAACTTTGGGATCATTTATTTGTTATATCCAAATTTCAATTAGATGTTGATTCGCCTTACCCCAAGCCTAACCCCGAAACATTTAATACTAAACCCCAACAAGTAGCCTACCCTCGAAATAATATTAAATATAAACACTACGGGAAAGTGGTAGAAGATATGATTCAAAGTGCTATTGAGATGGAAGAGGGCGAGATGAAAGATGCTTTTTTGGAGATTATAGCCAATATTATGAAAAGCTTTTACATTACCTGGAATAAAGATAATGTTTCTGACGAGGTAATTGTAGAGCAGTTTAACACATTATCCAAAGGGCAATTAAAACTCAAAGAAGGAATTAAGTTAATGGCCAAAAACGATTTAAACCCACGCAACACCCAACAATCAGGTTACAATAACAATAACGGAATGTCTAAAAAGAAAAAGAAATTCCAGAAAAAGAAATATTAATAATTTATGCACGAACACAGCTTTCAAATAAACTATAAAAGTTATTCAGGAATTAACGAGTTAGCACAAGATGATATTAATCTTATAGAGGCTGCGCGTAAAGCTGCACAAAATGCATATGCTCCTTATTCTAAGTTTAGTGTTGGGAGCGCCATTTTACTTGAAAACGGGAAAATAGTAACGGGCAACAATCAAGAAAATGCAGCTTACCCCTCAGGGATTTGTGCCGAGCGTGTGGCTATGTTTTATGCATCGTCTCAATATCCGGGCGTTAAAGTAAAAAAAATTGCAGTTACTGCTTTTTCCAAAGAATTTAAAGTAAACACTCCGGTGGCACCATGTGGAGCGTGCCGCCAAGTACTTTCAGAGTACGAAAACTTATATCACTCAGATATTGAACTATTCTTACAAGGGCAGGAAGGCCCAATTTATTGTTTAAAAAACATTGGCTCCTTATTGCCTTTGGCTTTTTCAAGCAGCGATTTAGAAAAACACTAATAGAAATTTGATACCACTTTATAGGCTTAGTTTATAGCCATCCTAAAAAAAATTACTACAACACTTTGTGGCAGTAGTTTTTTATATGATATTAGGTAAAGCATTGGGTTTATTTATTTTGAAAAATTGTTTCATTTTTTTATCTTTCAAAAAATTTTTTTAAAAAAGATAAAAATGAAAATTAAACTAAACGATACCTTTAAGCACGAATTTTCTTTTACCCAAGAAGATATTGTAAAATTTGCAGAGGTTACCGGAGACAATAATCCAATACACCTTGACCCAAAATATGCTGCCGAAACTATGTTTAAAGTTCCTATCATGCATGGCATGTTGGGAGCCTCATTATTCAGCAAAGTTTTTGGAACCTTATTTCCAGGCAAGGGAACAATTTATTTAAAACAATCGCTCTCGTTTTTAAAACCTATGTATGTAAATACAAGCTATGAGGCTGTTTTTACCGTAAAAGAGCTTAATGAGGAAAAACACAGGGCTGTTGTAGAAACCGTAATTATGGAAAAAGCAAGCCAAGCTGTTTGTACCACAGGTGAAGCAACCATTATGAATACTGATAGAATTTAATACCTTAAAATCATGGATAAAGTAAATAAACGAATTGTTTTAGTTACCGGAGCCACAGGAGGTCTGGGAACAGCTATGTGTAAGCAGTTAAACAAAGATGGATTTCATGTAATAGCTAATTATCGTGATAAAAGCAAAGCCGAAGCATGGCAAAAGAAAATGAAAGATGAAGATATTCATATTGACTTATATGAAGCAGATGTTACCAATTATGACTCGGTTGGAACAATGATAAAAAAAATTGAAGAAGAAGTTGGCATCATTGATGTATTGGTAAACAATGCCGGAATTACCCGTGACGGACGGTTCGCTAAAATGAGTAAAGATGACTGGGACGCTGTAATATCGAGTAATTTGACAAGTGTTTTTAATTGTACACGCCATGTTATTAATTCTATGATTAATCAGCAGTTTGGGCGTATTATCAATATATCATCGGTAAACGGACAAAGGGGTCAGTTTGGGCAAGCCAACTACTCGGCAGCAAAGGCGGGAATGCACGGTTTTACTAAAACATTGGCCATGGAAGTAGCTAAATATGGAATAACGGTAAATACCATTTCACCCGGATATATAGCTACCGATATGGTAATGGCTGTACCTGAAAAAGTACGTGAGCAAATTGTGGCACAAATACCAATGGGTCGTTTGGGGGGAACGCACGAAGTAGCGTACTTGGTATCTTTTCTGGCGTCAGATAAAACCAATTTTATTACAGGAGCCAATTATTCTATTAATGGCGGTCAGCATGTTTACTAATATTGGCAAGGCATGCAAAATGTTTTGATAAATGCCACATGGTTGTTTTTTAATTTATTATGTTTTTATTTAGCAGCAATCTAAATAAAGAGTGTTATTTTTGGACATTAATCAAAAAAATATAGATATGACAAGAAAAGTTTTATACAGTATTTTCATCGCGTTTTTATGTTTTGGATTAACGCTACATGCGCAATCCCTAAAAACACCGGCACCAAGTCCAACACAAAGCTTAAAACAAAACTTTGGCTTAGGGGAAATAAGCCTTGAATACAGTCGCCCTAGTACTAAAGGCCGTGTTATATTTGGCGATTTGGTTCCTTATGGAAAAATATGGCGAACCGGAGCCAATGCGTCAACCAAAATTACCTTTACCGATGATGTAATGGTAGAAGGGAAAGCCGTAAATGCCGGAACTTATGCTTTATATACTATTCCGGGTAAAGACAATTGGGAAATATTATTGTATAAAGACTTGACCTTGGGTGGTGGCGTAAACAACTACAACCAAGCTGATGAGCTAATGCGCGTAAATGTAAAACCTACAGCACTATCTCAAAAAATTGAAACTTTTACCATTGAAGTAGCCGATGTAATGCCAACATCTTGCACTATTGAATTGTTGTGGGATCAGGTAAGAGTGCCGATAAAAGTAACTACCGATATTGATGCCAAAGTAATGAAGAACATTGAAAAAGTAATGTCTCCGGGCGACAACCGCCCATACTATGCTGCTGCCAGTTATTATTATGAAAATAATAAAGATATGAAACAAGCCTTAGAGTGGGTAAACAAAGCTGTTGATCAAAATCCAAAGGCTTTTTGGGTGTATCATTTAAAAGCTAAAATTCAAATAAAGTTGAAAGATGCTAAAGGTGCTATAGAAACTGCCGAGAAATCAAAAGCTTTGGCTATGGAAGCTAAAGATGATACTTACGTAAAAAATAACGATAAGTTAATAGCGGAAGCGAAGACAATAAAATAGTTATTAATTAGGCTAATAAATATTAATAATCACCGCATGGTTTATTTAACTATGCGGTGATTTTATTTTGCAATGTTTTGGATAAACCCTGAAAAACCAGTTGATACGATTCATCAATAAAACTCATAATGAGTGGCGAGGATAGGTTGAATAAAGAAATAGTATTCCAGTGTCTTTTATTCATGTGATAGCCCGGGAAAACATTATTCGGATATCTTTCGCGTAGCTCAATAGCCTTTTCGGGTTGGCATTTTACATTAATCTGCAAAGGATTTTCATTTAAGGCAGCCAATAAAAATATTTTACCACCTACTTTAAAAACCAGGGTATCATTATCAAAAGGAAAACTTTCGGTAACCCCTCTTTTAGAAATGCAGTAAGTTCTTAATGTTTCAATGTCCATAGTTCTTGATAAGTTAAAACAAATATATACCAAAAAAGCTGAATAAATACTTTAATAGCTCCTCTTTTTAATGTACTTTTGCAGATATTTTTTTTATCTCTAACAAAGCAATGATAGTAGCAAAAACATTTAAGTGGGAAGCAGCGCACCGAATACCATGGCATAAAGAAAAATGTAAGCACTTGCATGGACACTCATATAAAATGGTTGTTGAATTTGAAGGCGAACCTGACGAAAAGGGTTTTGTAATAGATTTTAACGATATAAAAAGTATGGTTGAACCATTTATAAAACAAATAGATCATACCACCATCATTAGTAATTCTGATATTGAACTAAAAGAAATTTTTGACCAAAAAGCATGGCGATATTTTTTATTGCCTTATGATTCATCAGCAGAGAACTTATGCTTGTTCTTTTTGAATATTATTTTGGAGAAAAATAGAGAGAATCTTAGAAACAATAGAATTACTGCAATAGGAATTAAGGTTTTTGAAACCGAAACAGCCTATGCCTATATTAAACAGAGTGTATGAAATTTTAAAAACAAAGTATTATGTTAGAATTTTACAGAGAATTACTGAAAGAATTTGAATTGCCGTTACATAACCCCATATTGGTATTCTCATTAATTCTATTCATTATTCTTTTATCACCCATTTTATTACGTAAAATAAATATTCCCGGAATTATTGGACTCATTATTTCCGGTGTAATTATTGGGCCACACGGTTTTTATATTCTCGAAAAAAACTCAGCTATTGATTTGTTTTCAACCATAGGTTTGTTGTATATAATGTTTATTGCAGGGCTTGAGCTAGATTTGAATGAATTTAAAGCAAACAGAAATAAAAGTATTTTATTTGGATTTTTTACCTTTATTATTCCTTTATCGGTAGGTTTTCCGGTTTGTCATTATTTGCTGGGATACGATTTTAATGCCAGTTTCTTAACGGCCAGTATGTTTGCTACGCATACTCTGGTAGCCTATCCAATAGTTAGTAAGTTCGGGGTTTCAAAAAACCAGGCAGTAGCTATTACTGTTGGAGGAACCATATTAACCGATACAGCAGTGTTAATCATTCTGGCTGTTATTATGGGGAACCATCAAGGCAGCCTAAACGAAGAATTTTGGATTCGGTTAGGGGCTTCGTTGGCTATTTTTTCGGCTATTATGTTTTTTGTTATACCGCGCATTGCCAAATGGTTTTTTAGCAAGTTAGAAAGTGAAAAACATTCACATTATATTTTTGTTTTATCGGTTGTGTTCTTTGCTGCTTTCCTTGCCGAAGCGGCAGGTGTAGAGGCTATTATAGGGGCTTTCGTGGCCGGACTGGCATTAAATAAACTCATCCCTCATTCATCGGCTTTAATGAACCGCATTGAGTTTCTAGGGAATTCATTGTTTATTCCTTTTTTCCTAATTAGTGTTGGTATGCTGGTTGATGTAAGTGTTATTATGAGTGGCCCTATGGCCTTGATTATTGCTCTTACCTTGTCAGCCGTAGCCCTAACAGGTAAATGGTTAGCGGCTTTAATAACACAACTTGTTTTTAAATATACAGGAGCGCAAAGGCAATTAATTTTTGGATTGAGTGGGGCGCATGCAGCAGCAACTCTGGCAGTTATTTTGGTGGGATATAAAGCCGAAATTATTGATGAAAACATTTTAAATGGAACCATTATTTTAATCCTGATTACATGTATTGTGGCTTCTTTCTCAACCGAAAGGGCCGCTAAAAAAATTATTCTTGAAACAGAAGACAGTACCGAAGACCACCTAAATATCAATAAAGCACAAAGCGAGCATATTTTACTTCCAATTGCCAACACCGAAAACTTTGAAAAATTACTAGAGTTTTCAATTTTTATGAAAGATAAAAAGTCAGCTAACCCAATTTCTGTTTTAACGGTGGTGTCAAATAATGCCGAGGCAGAACAAAATATTGTAAAAACCAGAAATAAACTGGAAGATTACGTAAAACAAGCTTCGGCCTCTGAAACCAAAGTAAATGTAATTACTACTATTGACCATAATGCAGCCAGTGGTATAGCTCGTGTTTCGCGCGAGATTATGGCAGATATAATTGTGTTGAAATGGCCGAGACGTACGGGTTTTATTGATAAACTAATGGGACAAAAGTTAGAAAGTATTTTGCTGAATACTGATAAAACTACTTTTATTTGCCATCTTGAAAAACCACTGATTGTACACAAACGATTGGTGATTGCTACACCACCCTTGGTTGAACACGAAAGCGGTTTTGAATATTGGCTGATAAAAACTGCCAAGCTGGCTCAAGAGCTAAGTATTCCAATTTTATTTTATTGTAATGAAGCTACCGAAAAGTCAATTGAAAAAGTGTATGCTAATGAAAAGATTTCCATTTCATTTTCTGTGAATCATTTTGACGATTGGGATGATTTTCTGATACTGTCAAGATACATTAAAGAAGAAGATCTTTTTGTTCTTGTTTCGGCCCGAAGAGGAGCGGCTTCATATATATCTGCATTAGATAACTTACCTTCAAAACTTGAAAAACATTTTCCGTTGAATAGTATTGTAGTTATATATCCTCAACAATACTCGCAAGAATATTCTATTGAGCGTTTTGATGATATAAATGCCGAACCTTTAAACAAAGGAATTGAAACCATTCAGAAACTGGGAAAAGGTATTGGCAATATCTTCAAAAGAGAAGAAGGTAATGAATAATACCCATTCCTGTTTTCAACTAAGGCTTTTTTCTTAAATGAAAACTATAGTTAACACCTATGGATAATGCCATTATTTTGGTATGATCAGGGTCATTTTTGAGATAATCGTTTAAAGCCTGTGAAAATCGTAATTCCAGAAAAGTATTAGGATATATTTTATAGCTTAACTGAATCATATAACCATATTTTAGTTGTACAAAATCGGCTGTTTCGCTCGTTTCGGTTATATAGGGTTGGTTGTATCCCGGAAATGCCGATTGAACCATTCCCTGAACTAAGGCAGCAGCAAAACCCAAGGAGTCAATAATAGGTTTAATTAAATCCAAAGCCGGAATATCTTGTTTTAATGATTCTTTGGTGTGAGCGTTAACCAACAATCCGATATACGGACCGGCTGCAAATTTAAAATGGGAGCCTGAAAACTCGGCCAAGATCGGAATCTCTATGTATCCTAAGCGGTTATACCCTTCATAATGTGAGTAAACTTTGTCATTAATGTAGCCTGCCACAGAATTAACAGTGCCGGTATCCACTATTGTGCCTATTAGATCGTTAAAACTTTTTAATAATGATAAGGTATCTTCTTTGTGATACATTTTCCCCTTTTGTGTAAACATTAAACCTGTTTTAAGAGTAAAATGCTCATTAAACTTGTAACCTGCATTAATACCTGCCGATACACCGGGTTTAAAGAATAATTGTTCCAAATTATCTTTTTCGGGCAATAAATTACCGTAAACACTGCCCCCAACCGACCATTTTGACAATTGCTGCTCAGATTGAGCCAATACTTGCAATGACCCCAAAAGGAGCATTAATAAATATAGCTTTTTCATAGTTTGTTAATTTGCAACAAATATGCAATATGTAAAGCAATATCCCTATTACTCAATAAATTATTTTGCTTAAGTGTGTAAAATGATACTTCTATCCCAGAAAAACTTAGATAAATTAAAAAGCTTGATTGTGAATACTACGATTATGTCATAAACTAAGACTTATGAAAAAAGTTAATCTTCTTGCCCAGCCCGTTACTAAATCTTAGATTGGCAAAAAAGCTCGCCAACAGCTATTGAGCAAAATTAACGAATAGTCGCAAGTCAACATTCACTTTTCCTACTTGGGTATGTATGCTGAAAAAAGAATATGAATCTGGAAATCCACTTTTCTTTATCCCAAAAATTCGCTTCAAAGAAGTAAATAACTACATTGTGAAAATATATCGCTATACCCCAAAAGAGAACAAGTAGGAGTAGGCAAAATTCATGTTTTTACACTTATTTTAGCGGGGTTCCCAAAATCTGCGAAGCATTTGATTTAATAGAACAAATATCTGAGCCGAGAGTTTTTGAGTTTTACAATATTCCAAGAGATACATCAGATATTTATTTTATTGGCTTCAATTATACAATTGATGAACGGCATTAAGGTATATTAAATCGGAATCTGGTAGCTTATCAGATAATAATGTCCTTCAAAATAAATTTTTTGGAGCCAAAGATTATGTTAAGATTGAATTCTTCAATAATGCACAAGCATTAACATTAATAATAACCTTGTACGATAATATTTAGCGAGGCTTTATTAAGGCGATAGGTGTATATTGGCGTTTCTATAAGTGATAATTTTCAAATAGATTCTACTTCTCAGGCAAAATCAAAACCCAGTCTTCTTCTAAATCCCAGTTGGCACGCAGGTTAAGAGGTACACCAAAATATATTACAGTTTCCGGTTTTATTTTCTTTAAAAAATTACCGGTATCCCATTGTCCGTTATTGTTGCGGTCTATTACAATCCGCATTTTGTAATTTCCGGGTTTATAGTTTAAATAAATATAGGGGCGATAATTATCAATCTTTTGCGTGTTTAATACTTCATCTTTCTCGGAAAGCAACTGCAAAAGTAAGTTTTCCTTGTAAAAATTTATTTTCTCTTTAGTTGAATCGGCTATTATATTAATGTACAAATTACCAATGCTTTCTGCGGAAGCCGCTTTAAATTTACTCCCCGTACTATCATTTTTATACCCTAAGCAATCGGTAAATGCGCCTTTTCCAATAATAAGTTTATAAGTACTGTCATTGTTGAAAGAAGCAGTTAATTCAAAATTCCTTCTTGCCGAGTCTGTAGCCAACAATGTATAATTAATAATTTTCTGGCCTTCAAAAAGTTTAATACTGTCATTGGTAATATGGGCTATAGGGTGGTTGGTTCGAATAACAACAGCTTTGTTATATTCTTTTACGGCATCGTTTGCCGGAATTATTTTTATGGTAGTAATGGCCGGTATGATTCGGTTGCTTCTGCTTTTAAACTTTTCTTGCGAATATACCGGAAATACTGCCGTGTCAAAAGCTATACCATTATCTTTAAGAACAAGTTTAAGCGTATCGGCACTAAAATCACTTAACCAAAAATTAACTGTATCGTTATTTTTACTATTCTCAAAAATAGCCCAGTCTTTTTTCATTTGCTTATTTAAAAGTTCAATTTCCAAGTGCGGCAAGGCTTTGTTAAATATAAGGTTAAAGCTGCCATACTCGCTGTTTGACTTACTTTTTAAATAAGTTTTTGATTCAATTTCAGTAAATATATCAAAATTTAAAGTTTGGTTACTGTGTAGATTTATTAAGCTGTCGCTCATATCTATTGCCTCTTCAAAGTGGTCAAATAGGAAATTGTTATTGGCATCTTTTAAGGCAATAACATTGTATTTTCCGGGTTTAATGTATGATACTTGATAATTTCCCGCACCATCACTAAATCCAAAATAGTCGGGTAATATTTTATAAGGAAAAGAATCTGATTTACATCTCTTTTCTTCATACAGCATAACTAGTACATCTTTTTCTGTTTTCTCCAACAAAGCAGATTTTACATTCCCTTTAAGTTGCAAAGAGTCAAGATGATTTCCGGTACTAAAAATATAATTAAAGTTTTGCAATACATTGCCCTCATTATTGTCAATAATTGACTTGCCAAAATAAAAACTATAGGTAGCATTTTCTTTCAAAGTGTCTTTAAACGAAACAATTAAGGTTTTTCCTTTAATTTTATATTCCGGTGTGTATTTCAGAGGAGGCGAAATAAGCCATTGATTACTTGCATCAACAATTTTAAAATATTCATCAAAAACAATACTAATGGTATTTCCTTTAAAGTTTAGAGATTTGTTTTCGGGGCTAATTTTCAGAATTTGTGGAGGTTTTCTATCCTGCTCACCGCCACTTGGCCTTACTACCTGTGCACAAGAATTGATGAGCAACAATAAAACAATGGCATATAAAAAGGAAAATATTTTGTGAAATTTGAACACTATTGTTTTTAATGGATAAAACTACAAAAAAACGTATTTTTTTCATTACTATACATATAAAGCTAAATTAGAGTTACTTAAATATGTTAATTACTTTGTTTATACTAAAACTGTAAAACTTAAAAAGAGAATATTAGGCGGTGTAATTTTGTGTTTTGAGTGTAGATTTATGTTTATGAATAATTTGATTTGGCACGATATAGTTTTTGGTGTTTTTGTATTCGCTACAGCAATTCAACTATTTTACTATTTGTATTTTTATATTCGTGTAGGCTTGTATAGTAAAACCGAATACTCTTCTAATCTACCGCCTGTGTCAATAGTAATTTGTGCAAAAAATGAGGCAGCCAACTTACAAAAAAATATCCCTCTATTGTTTCAGCAGGACTATCCCTTGTATCAGGTAGTGGTCGTAAACGATTGTTCTGTTGACGAGTCATCACTTATTTTAGAGCAGTTTCAGGCCACATACAGCAATTTGCACGTGGTTGAGTTAGATGAAGAAGTAATAAAAACACATGATAAAAAGTTAGCCCTAACCTTAGGAATAAAAGGGGCTAAGTACGAGCATTTATTGCTGACAGATGCAGATTGTATGCCCGCATCAAATAAATGGATAGCCAATATGGTACGCAATTTTAATGAGAACAAAGAAATAATTATTGGTTATGGGCCCTATAAAAGAGCCAAAGGTTTATTAAACAGGCTTATTCGATTTGATGCATTTTTTATTGGTTTGCAATATTTGTCATACTCCATAGCCGGAAATACATATATGGGAACAGGTAGAAATTTAGCTTATACCAAAACTTTGTTTTTTAGAAATAAAGGATTTGCCTCACAGTACCACATTCAATCCGGTGATGATGATTTATTTGTTAACAAGGTTTCCACTCCTCAAAATACTTCAGTTGAGCTAAGTCACGAGTCTTTTACTTATAGTAATTCAAAAACCACTTTACGTACGTGGTTAAGACAAAAAAGAAGACATGTTACTACCGCTAAGCATTATAAGTTAAATCATAAAATATTGTTGTTGGGCAATAGCTTAAGCCAGTATTTGTTTTATCTTTCCTTTATAGCTTTATTATTTTCTACCATAAGTCCGGAAATGCTATTTACAGTTTTTGGCTTAAAACTTGTAACTTGTTATTTAGTTTTACATAAAAGTATGAAAAGATTAAACGAAATGGATTTATTTTTGTTTTCTCTGTTTTTTGAGTTAATTTTATTAATTATTTATCCGATTATATTTATTGGTAACATATTTGTGAAAAATCATAAATGGAAATAGAAAATAATTTATCAGAAAAAGCCCGATATGATTATAATTTAGTTCTACTTGCTGTTGAACAAGGTGATCAGAAAGCCTATGCCGAGTTGATGGAAAGATATAAAGAGTCTGTTTATTTTATGCTTTTAAAAATGGTAAGCAATAAAGACGATGCAGATGATTTAACTATAGAGACCTTTGGTAAAGCCTTTAGTCGCTTATCACAATATACTCCAAATTTTGCTTTTAGTACCTGGTTGTTTAAAATAGCCACCAATAATTGCATTGACTTTATTAGAAAAAAGAGAAATAACAGCATTGTTTCTCTTGATAAGTCATTTGAAAACGAAGAAGGAGGGGAGTTAAGTATAAGTGTAAAGTTTACAGGCCTTGACCCTGAGGAGAATGTTATAAGGAAACAAAAGAATGTAATAATGCGCGATATTGTAGAGAAACTAAAGCCCAAATATCGCACTTTGGTAGAAATGCGATATTTTGAGGAGCTATCTTATGAAGAAATCTCAGAGAAATTAAATTTACCTTTAGGAACGGTTAAAGCCCAACTTTTTAGAGCGCGCGATTTACTTTACAATATATTAAAAAACAACCAATACAAAATATAACTAATCTTTGTTTCCGGTATTATTCAATACTATTCCTAACTCATTAAGTTGTTCTTGACTTATTACTGAAGGGCTGTCAATCATTACATCACGACCTGAGTTATTTTTAGGGAAAGCAATAAAATCACGTATTACATCTGCTCCACCAAACAAAGAGCATAAGCGGTCAAACCCAAAAGCAATACCGCCATGCGGAGGCGCACCATACTCAAAAGCATTCATTAAAAAGCCAAACTGATTTACTGCCTCTTGTGGCGAAAAACCAAGTAGTTCAAACATCTTAGCTTGTAACTCTTTATTGAATATACGAATAGAACCTCCACCCACTTCTACACCATTAATAACCATATCATAGGCATTGGCTCTTACCTGACCGGGTTGGGTATTCAACAAAGGAATATCTTCAGGTTTAGGTGAGGTAAACGGATGGTGCATGGCATGCCAACGTGAAGTTTCATCATTCCATTCCAACAACGGAAAATCAATAACCCAAAGGCAAGAGAAAGTATTTTTATCTCGTAGGCCAAGACGAGTTCCCATTTCAAGTCTTAATTCTGACATGGCTTTACGGGTTCTTGTTTCTTCACCGGCCAGTATTAATAGTAAATCACCGGCTTCGGCACGGGTGGCAGCTTTCCATTTTAATAGTTCCTCTTCATTAAAGAACTTATCTACCGATGATTTTGCAGAACCATTTGCCTCAAAGCGGCAATAAATTAACCCGGTGCAACCAATTTGTGGTCTTTTTACAAAATCGGTTAACTCATCAATTTGTTTGCGGGTATAATTGGCTGCTCCTTTGGCACAAATAGCCAATACAATCTGAGCCTCATCAAAAACCTTAAATCCTTTGCCTTTTACAGTAGAGGTGAGATCACAAAATGTCATGTCAAATCTGGTATCAGGCTTATCGTTTCCGTAGTATTGCATGGCATGGGCATAGGTCATGCGTTGCAATGTGGGAACTTCAATACCTTTAATCTTTTTAAACAAGTAACTCACTAAGCTTTCAAAAGTTTGTAATACATCTTCTTGTTCTACAAAGGCCATTTCGCAATCTATCTGCGTAAACTCCGGTTGACGGTCGGCACGCAAATCCTCATCTCTAAAACATTTTACAATTTGATAGTATCGGTCAAAACCCCCCACCATAAGTAATTGTTTAAAAGTTTGAGGCGATTGAGGTAAAGCATAAAACTCTCCTTGATTAATTCTGGAGGGCACTATAAAATCACGTGCTCCCTCGGGTGTGGATTTAATGAGTACAGGTGTTTCAACTTCTAAAAAATTTAAACCATCTAAAAAATTACGTGTTTCTATAGCCATCCTATGGCGTAGTTCCAAGTTTTTTCTTACCGGATTTCTTCTGATATCCAAATAACGGTATCTCATTCTTAAATCATCACCACCATCAGTATCATCTTCAATGGTAAATGGAGGCGTAATTGATTTATTGAGCAAACGTATTGAGTCGGGGATAATTTCAATTTCACCGGTAGGTATTTTATCAGACTTAGAATATCGCTCGGAAACCTTCCCACTAACACTAATTACATACTCACGACCTAAGGTACGAGCTAACGAAACGATATCGGCTGCAATGTTTTCAGTTTCTATGGTAATTTGTGTAATTCCGTACCTATCACGTAAATCAATCCATATTAATGAACCTTTGTCTCTTACTCCTTGAACCCAGCCGCTAATGGTAACGGTTTGATTTAAATGACTTAGTCTTAATTCTCCGCAAGTATGTGTACGCAACATAATAAAATTAATAAAAATATTTTGCCTGCGAAATTAAACTATAAATTCAAATTTTCACATCGCTTTCTTTTTTAACAGAATAAGTTGTTTAATAATTATTTTTGTAGCCTGTTTTTATCAATCTACGTGAAAAATATTCAAACCAACAGTCCGCTTGAAGATTCAACCGTTGTAAAGCCTAATAAGCAAAAGACAACCAAAGATTCGGTAGTTCGGTTAAATGAAAAAACACCAAAGGACTCAGCAAAAATTAACAGAATTGATAAGAAACAAACCACCTCAGTTGTAATTGATACTTTAGACAATGAGCCATTAAGGAAAGAACACAACTTGTATGAAGTTTATGTTGTACCATTCCCAAAAGATTCCACTAATAAGATTGATGCAGATATTGACTCATTGTATTTGGGACTAGAAATGATTAAACCGACAATAGTCCCTGACAGCTTGTTGAACAAGCCCCTGCAAATGGTTAAAAGCATCTTTAGTAACCATTTATTACAAACTAAAAGTATTAAGCCACAGGCAATAAACCCCAATACACAAAATTGGATTGCTCCGCTGTTGTTACTATTAGTTCTTATGGTAGCTATACTTCGGGTTTTTTATCAAAAAAAATTCACTTTGTTTTTTCAAGCAGCGTTTAGTAAAAGATATTCCAATCAACTTACCCGCGAGGAAAATGTGCTTACACAAGGGGTATCAGTAATCTTGCTTATGGTGTATTTATTCTCCTTTTCATTGTTTTTGTATTTTGTCTTAAACTATTATCATATTACTTTTTATTCTGAAGATTCTTTTATTAACTACTTGGCAATAGTATTATTTAGTGTATTATTTTATTCAATTAAAGTAATATTAATAAAAATAAGCGGTTTTATTTTTAATACCTTAAAAGATACCTCTGAATACATTTTTTATCAATTTTTAATGTTTCAGTTTTGGGGATTGTTTTTAAGTATTATTTGTATAGTTTATTTGTATGGATCTTATGAAATAAACAAAACGTATCTATTATATACAGGTTTTGCAATTTTAATTTTTAGCTTTATTCTTAGAATAATAAAGAGTAAAGAAATTGCTTCTGTAAAAGTCTATTCTCCTTTCTATATTTTTTTATATCTTTGCACCTTGGAAATTTTACCCGTATTAATTTTAATAAAATTATTAGTATAGGTTTTTATATTAAAAACAGTTTATAACTAGATTTAATTATTTTTTACATTGAAAGCCAAAAAGAATTTAGTTACAAAGAAATCATCGGCTAAAAAAACAAAAGCCGAAGTGAAGAAATCAACCGGAAAGTCCGGTAAAACTAAAACTGCGCTTACTAAGGAAAAAACGAATAGTAAGAAAACGCCTTCTTTGGCAAAGAAGAAAGTTGAAGCAAAAAAAACTACAAAAGTCAAGGCTGCAAAGCCCTCGACCAAGGCAGTAGATAATAAAAAATTGGCAATAAGCCCTAAAAAGACTACCAAAACCAAAAAAGCCCAAGTTCCTGAGGTAGTTGCAAAGACACCAGCCAAAACTACTTCTTTAAAATATACAGCTAAACCAACACCAGCTAACAAAGTAAAGAGCATATTAGTTACACAGCCTAAACCCGAAGGCGACAAATCTCCTTATTTTGATTTAGCTAAAAAGTGTAATGTAAAAATTGATTTTCGAGAATTTATATTTGTTGAAGGAGTTTCGGCATCAGAGTTCAGACGTGATAAGATAAATATTTTGGATCATACGGCTGTTATTTTTACCAGTCGTAATGCTGCCGACCATTACTTTAGAATATGTAACGAAATGCGTATTACTGTTCCTGAGAGTATGAAGTATTTCTGTATTTCGGAATCAACAGCCTATTATTTGCAAAAGTACGTAGTGTTTAGAAAACGAAAAATTTTTCATGGCAAACAAACTTTTGCCGATATGATGGATTTGATAAAGAAGCATAAAGATGAAAAGTTTCTTTTACCTTGTACAGATTTTCATAATGTTGAGGGAGCAGAATTGTTAGAAAAGGCAGATATTAAATTTACAAAAGCTATTATTTATAGAACTGTGTGCAGTGACTTGAGTGATTTGGCCAATGTAAATTATGATATTATTGTTTTTTTCAGCCCTTCGGGAATTAAATCATTATTCCAAAATTTCCCTGATTTTAAACAAAACCTAACGCGTATTGCCGCTTTTGGAGCCACAACAGCCAAGGCTGTTGAAGAGGCCAATCTGTATGTTGATATTAAAGCCCCCAACCCCAATGCCCCAAGTATGACTATGGCATTAGAACAATATATATTACAAGTAAATAAAGGAAAGTAAATTCCTTGTGATTAATACATAACTAAATGAAAAATACCTTTTCCAAACAAGAAAGGTTGTGTGGGAAAAAATATATAGATGAGTTGTATGAGAAAGGTAAAGTTTTTCAAATATCTCCCTTAAGGATTACAATACTGAAGCACAACTATAATACCATAGCCCCGGTTATGATATTAGCGGCTGTACCTAAAAGCTTATTTAAAAATGCACATGAGCGGAATCTTTTAAAAAGAAGAATAAAAGAAGCGTATCGCCTCAATAAAGGTCTGCTGTTAAACCATACTGAAAATTTCGGAAGTAAATATTTTCTTTCCTTTAGATATAGCTCAAAAAATATTGAACCATATTCTGTTATCGAGAAAAGCATCCAAAAAGTTTTAATAAAGATTAATCAACAAACAGATGGATAGGAGTTTATATTCGTTTGAAGAATGACCATGTTTTAAATAGTAACCAGGCTAAAGCCCCAATTAAACACCCACTTAAATTATTGAGGAAGGTATGCCGGGACAATAATATTTTAAATATTTATCTAATACAAGCTTTAAACGATAACGCAAGCCTCAACCAACAGCACCGCCCAACCCTGCACATAGAATTAATCTCAAAAAATATGCGGTATAATTATTTCTGGGGCAATGTTCTCTTTTTAGGCTGTAAATACTGCTTTATTACTTTTGCCATAACTATTGCTTTTAGTTTTAGTTCAATAGCTTCTAATGGATATCTTTAGTTAGTTAAAGCATTACTTTTCATATTGTCGAGCTCTTTCTAGTCTTCTTTCATTGCTAATAGGGAGTTATATAAAATAAAAAAAACAAGTGATTTTTAAAAATCACTTGTTTTTGGAGGTCTCGAGCGGATTTGAACCGCTGTACAAGGTTTTGCAGACCTCTGCCTAACCGCTCGGCCACGAGACCCTAGTTTTTATATTTGGGAGGCAAAGGTATAAATAATATCAATACGAAAAACAGTCATTAAAAAAATTAATTATAAAACATAAAATAAAAAAGAATATTGGCATACTTTTGCAACCATTTTTTTGTTAATTTCGTAAATATTTATATCAAATTATACAAAAATATTATATCAGTAGTACATATATTTATTAAAATAACCCACATGAATAAAAATTTACTTTTTATTATAGCTGCAGTTTTTTTTATTAACAAAGGGGTTAATGCGCAATTTACTACCCCTGTTGTTGACGCTGTAAATGATGGTTTGGTAAATTACCCCAATAATTACAATTCAGGAGCAACAAATTGGGCGTTAACTTGGAATAACAATGATTTGTTTGTTTGTATTGATAATGCTAATCAATCGGAGCCTGTTACTATTTATTTAGATGTGGATCCGATAGTGCCGGTAAATGGCGGCACTAATGCTGATGGCACTTTGGTGGGTTTAAATTACGATGGATATGTTCCGCCCCCAAATTTGCCCTTTAGAGCCGATGTATGTATTTATGCACACAATGGTTACCGTGAAATTTTTAGACGTGATGGGGCCAATGGTTGGGCTTCATTAGGGGGAGGTTTTGATGGAATTTGTGGTGGCGGTGTTAACGACTATACCGGAAATGCCAATGGTCAGTATGCCTCAAACGATAATGGAAACGGGAATGGTGGAGATGACAGAAGAGAGTTAAGAATATCGTGGGCAAGATTGCAAGGTGCAATTAATGGAGGAAACAGGCCGGCAAGTTTTAATTGGTTTGGTTATATTAGTTATAACAACGGAATGTATGCCCAAGTGCCCGTGGAGAACTATAATGGAAACAATGTAACCGGTAATGTAAATGGATTAGTAAGATATTTTACCATATTAAATACCGATAACGGGACATCAACCAATCCTTTTTCCTTAAACTCATATACTCAGCCTATAGGAGCTTCTGTAGCTGCTTTTGGAGGGATATCGGTATATGACTTTACTTTAAATAGCCCTGGACAAACTATTACCCGAGCAGCAGGAGGCGGACAAGCATGGACAATTTCGGGAAATTTGGTTATTGCTGACGGAACACTAAGTTCAGGAAATTCCACTACTAGTATAACTACCAATGATTTAAAGATGAGTGGTGGTGTTTTTACTTTATCATCGTCAGTGGGTGGCGATTTAGCAATAGGCAAAGACTTTACTAAAACAGGAGGAACTTTTGATTGCAACAGCCGTCAGGTAAATTTTAATGGCACAAGTGCTCAAACCTTTAATAGCAGTGCTACCGAGACCATTAATTATTTATTAATCTCAAACACCGCAGCAACTGTTACGGCTCAAAGTTCTCTGATTGTACCTAATAATTTAACCATAAATGCAGGCGTTAACTGTAGATTAGATATGGGGAACAAAACACTCAATTTAACCGGTTCTTCGGGGAATATTATTAATGGTACCTTAAGAATTGGAGGGACAGCCGGCTCCATAACAGGGACAACTACTTCTAATACAACATTTTCGGCAACAGGTACTTATGAACATAATTATACTACTGTTCCGGGAACTATTCCTACGGCTACATGGAATGCTGCTTCCAACTGTAATGTTATAGGATATACCTCAAATACCGGACCTACCGGGGGGCTATCACAAAATTTTGGCAATTTTACATGGAATTGTCCTTCACAAACATCGTCACTCAATTTAAATGCCGGACTTAATGGGGCCGTAATAGCAGGTAATTTTAATATGGTAAGCACCAATACCGGATTGGTTCGTTTAACCTATAATAATAATTTATCATTCTCTGTTTCGGGTGATTTTAATGTAACCGGTGGAACTTTAATTTTTACTTATTCCAAAGACCCGGCTACTCCAAATATTTCATTGACTGTAGGGGGTGATATTAATATCAATGGAGGAGAAACCAACTTACAAGCCAATCCCCCATCGGGCTATGCAGGAATTGCCACCATAAATGTATCTGCTGCTAATTTTAATATAAGCTCTGGCATTTTCTATGTTTACAATATGGCCTCTCCTATGTCCAGCAGTGGTACTACTTGTAATATTAATATTTCAGGTAATTTTACTCAAAGTGGTGGAGTAATAGATAACTCAAAAAAAGCTTCTGTTTTAGCTATTGTTAACTGGAATGTCAATGGTAATTTTACCCAAACATCCGGTTACTTTTATGGAGCATCTATTGGGATTAATCCTCAAATTTTTATTTTTTTACAAGGTAATTATTTTCAATCGAGCGGTGCAACAATGGTGCCGGGAGGAGCCCTTCCTATTTTTGTGACAGAATTTATGGGTTCCTCGAATCAGAGCGTTACTCCTCAAGGAACACTAACAGGGGGGTTATGGTGGCGATTAAACAATAATGCAGGGATAACACTTAACTCTGATTTACATATTTATTTTGTAGGGAAGTTCTTTTTAACAAAGGGTGCGATAACAGGTCCCGGAAATATTATTTATAATGTGGGAAGTCGTTTGGTTTATGATGGAACTACTAATATTACATCAACAGATAAGGAGTGGCCAACCGGAATGTATGGAGTAATGGTTGAAATATATAACCCTGGTGGAGTTAATTTACATGCCTCAAGAACTTTTGCAGGTTATGGTGCAGAGATAAGATTAGTAGATGGAAATTTGTATTTAGGGAATAATGATTTATTTGTTGATTATGTTGGGAATGGCAATTGGTCAACTCCGGGGGGAGTAGGCTCAAAAATGTTTGTTACCAATGGTACCGGACAGTTTAAGTTAAGCATTTATCCAAGAAGTGGAACACCTCCGGGGTCTGATCTCTATGTTTTTCCTGTAGGTGATAATGTGGGAGTTGAGGAATATTCTCCGGTGCATATTCGTTTTTATAAAAATGTTGCTCCTACTTCAAGGGTTATTGGAGTAAGAGTAGTTGATGGAGTTCATCCTCAAATAAATAATCCAGGGGTGCCACTTGCCCACTTGAGTAGATATTGGTCAATAACCGAGAACGGAGCAGGAGGTTCTTTCAGAGATACTATATCTGTTTTTTATTATCCATCAGATGTAGTAGGAGTAGAGAGTTTTTTAAGGTTTAGTACTTATCAAGCCGGTGCCTGGACTCAGCATGGAACGTCATATATCTCCGGAACACAATTGATAGGATTTAAACCAAACAATACAGCCTTTGACCAGTCATATCTTCCTTTTAATGGAATTGATATTACAGGACGTTTTGAACCTGTACCTGTTAATTATGTTTGGAATGGTTCTGTGAGTAGTGATTTTAGTACTGCAGCCAATTGGACACCGAATGGGGTACCTGATTTTTTTGATAATATTACCGTTGGGACTTCTGCTATTAATCCATGTGTAGTTAGCTCATATACCCGCAGTGTAAATAATTTTACCTTAAACGGTACCGGTAATTTCCAACTTACTTCAGGAGCCGGTATTCAAGTTTTAGGAACAATGTCTTATGGTGGTTCAGCCACAGGCTCGTGTCATTGCAATAGTAACTTTAATATTTTAGGATCTACCGTATCAACAGTACCACCTATTGACTATGGTAACCTGAATACTCACGGAGGGGATCGTATCTTTTCTCCATCAGGTACAATCAGAATTTGTGGTGTTTATAATAAGGGAGTTTTTAATACTATTACAGCTACCGGCAGCACTGTTGAGTTTAACGGTACGGGAGCTCAAACCGTCCCTGGAAGTATTGACTATCACAACCTCATAATTAGTAACGCCAGAACAAGCAACAATGTTACTTTTACCGGAACGATTGGTATTACCGGAACATTTAGTCCTAATGCTACTTTTACCACCGGAAAATATATTACCACCGGAAATACTATAACCTACAAAGGAGGAGACGGGCAAACTATTGCTGCCTTTGATTACAACAACTTGTCTTCAACCAATAACAACCGTGTATTTCAGAGTACCGGAAGCATAAAAATTGCCGGTGGATTTACCCCCGGAACGGGAGTTTATACTACTACAGGGAGTACGGTAGTATTCAATGGCCTTACGCAGTTCATACCTATCTTTATTTCAACTGTTCCTAATAGATCATATAATAACTTGATTCTTGATTCTATTGTAGGTTTTTTCCCAACCAGAACATGGGGCGGATATGGTGTAAACAATGGAATAACTGGTAATTTTACTATTAAAAGTGGACAGTTTAAACAAAGTATGACCTATGATAATACCATTATGAATATTGATGGAGATTTAAATATATATAATACTAATACTTATTATGTACAACATAATGGGAATTATAACGGCAATGTAACCAACATAGCAGGTAATTTGAATATAAACAACGGAATTTTTGATTTCAATGGGTTTGGCATAGGTACAGGTGATGGCACAATTAATTTATTCGGAAATTTTAATTCAACGGGTGGTACAATTTTAACTACCGCCAACGGAAGTCCTACCATAAATTCTACCATTAATTTTACAGGTACAGGAATACAAACACTTTCAAGCAGTTCAAGTACATATAATAAAGTTGATTTTGTTATAAAATCAAATAAGAGTTTAAAATTACTTTCTAACTTATTAGTAGATGATGGTGACATCACTGTTGAAGCTAATGCCACTTTAGATGCTCAAAATTTCACAGCTGTTACAACAGACAGTGGTAACTCTGTTGATGCATTACAAACTAATAGTGGGAGTATAATAAAAACTACACATGCGTCCGGAATTGTTGGAATGGCTCCTTCAGGGGTAAGAAGTTTTAATCCCGCAACTATTTATGAGTTTTATGGCTCAAATCAGAACACCGGATTTAATGTAAGCCCTGCTATTAATACTGCTTCTAAGGTAATTATGAATGTTTCCGGAACATTAACCAATACATCTTCTACTTTTAATATTACCAACGAGCTTAATTTAAACAGTGGAACTTTTGACATGGGAGCAGCAAATACCTATAATATTGCCTCAGGCGGTTCTGTAAATTCAACAGGAGGAGACTTTGCCACCGGGTCAACAGCGGGCTTGTTGGTATTTTTGGGTAGTGGAACCTTTACAGGCAGTTGCAACCCATACAATGTAGATATAAACGGAGGTGTTGATTTTAGCAGCGGTACAGTAACCATACAAAATGGAGGAACCTTGAAAATAAAATCAGGGGGCTATGCCAACACCAATGCACCTGCCTATGCAGCAGGCTCCACGTTGGATTATAACACGGGGGGTAACTATAACCGTTCAATAGAGTGGAGTTCGTCTTCGGGCAAGGGCTATCCTCACCATGTATTAGTAAGCAGCAGCACATTTATTCCGGCAGGTTCGGGAGGGAGCTATGCAAATACTGTATTTAAGACAGGCGGTGACCTCAGCATTAGCTCAGGCGGTAATTTGTATATGGATTATGGAGGCAACAACATGAATGTACCCATAGAGATTAGTGGAGATTTGAACTTAATCGGCAACTTATCAGAGTCGGGTGCTATGGGGGGCGATATCAATTTAAAAGGACATTGGAACAATAATGGCAGTAGCACAAACTTTTACCCTAACGGACGCGCAGTAACCTTTAGCGGAACCAGCAACCAAAATATAGGGGGCAGCAACACTACGGTAATTCCATTTGCGTACCTGACTATTAACAACCCAGCCGGAGTTACTTTAACCACCAACCATGTAAACGTATTGAATGAATTAACCTTAACAAATGGAAAGGTTGACCTAAATAGCAATATCGTTAGCATAGGAACAACAGGAAGTGATGGCGTATTAACGGGAGGCTCATCGACCGAGTACTTTATTTCGGGCAATGCCGCTTCAAAAGTTATCAGATATACAACAAACACAGCTACTACTTACAGTTTTCCGGTAGGCGATAACAGCAATTATTCCCCAATAAGTTTATATTTGAACAGTGGTTCAATGGCATCAAACTCTTATGTAAGTGTAAGTGTAATACCCTCGGCACATCCTAATGTTGGAACCTCAACCAATTATTTATCCCGCTATTGGCAGGTAGAGCCGAGCAATTATCCTGTATCGGGAGTAAACTATAAGGTTGACTATCAGTGGGCCTCTGCAGATGAAGCAACGGCACCGGTATTAAGTAATTTAAAGCCATTTAAGCACGATGCAGTGGGTTGGATTGCAGCCTTAGGAAGTGGAGCCAATTTTGAAATGGGAACAGGCACAATAAATGTGGGAACTAAAACCATCAGTTGGGACGGGTTAACCAATTTTAGTGACTTTACCGGATTAGGAAACGGCTCACCACTACCTATAACTTTACTTGAATTTA
>WBZR01000036.1_pt1 | contig 214415 bp, 191 predicted proteins | sample 5204231 | NCBI WGS metagenome assembly WBZR01 (sample SAMN12412403, study PRJNA552823) | activated sludge metagenome | isolation source: activated sludge from anammox sidestream of wastewater treatment plant... | place: USA: Virginia | collected 2017-08 | reverse complement strand
CGATTTCGGGGTCCTCGGAGAGGAGGGGATCGCCGCCGGCTTGGGCGTAGAGTTGGGCTTCGGCGACGGTGAGGTTGCGGAGGCGCCAGGCGGCGTGGAGGAGCATGTTGAAGACGTCGAGTTCTTCCGGGGTTTTGGGCAGATGACGGGTGGTGTAGTCGCGGAGGAGGGTGTCGTACTCTTCCTGTTCTTCGGGGGTGAGGAAGACGATGCGTGAGGCTGTGAGGCCGTGGGTACGGGCATTCCGGGAGGAGCGGGCTTTGCCTTCGGGGGTGATGGGGCCGTGGGACTTGGCTCCGTTGATGCGAGCGGCGTCGCTGTGTGCGGTGCTGATGGTGGACATAGGGTCGTACTCTGGCTCGGTTTTACCACGCGGAGGTTTCAGGATTTGTGGGGTAGATTTGTAAGTGGTTGAGGGGGAAGGGAGAAATATTTATGGATTGATGGGGACTTATGGCTTGGGGTCGAGCGGGATGGTTTTTCCGGTGGCGGCGGAGCGGCGGGCGGCGTCGAGGATTTCGGTGGCGATGATGTTGACGGGGAGGGCGGAGAGGCCATCGGGTTGGATTTCGCCGCGGAGGACGGCGGTGAAGTAGGAGACAGGGTCGTCGTAGCGGGGGTCGAGGTGGCGGGCGGAGAGGGTTTCTTCATCCTTGCCGGGTAGACGGAGGCGGATGTCGCCGGCGGCGAGGGTGATGACGGAGCCGGTCTCGCCGTAGACCTCCATATCCTTGCGGGAGTAGGGCCAGTTCCAGCTTGCTTGGATAATGCCTTGGGCGTGGGGGTAGCGGACGATGATGGTGGCTTCGTCATCGACGTGAGGGTAGATTTGGGGTTTGATGGTTTGGGTGACGGCGGTGACGGAGAGGGGGCGCCGGCCGTTCATGAGCCAGGTGATGAGATCGGCTCCATAGCAGCCGAAATCGAAGAGGGCTCCGGCTCCGTTGCGCCTGGGGTCGGTGAGCCAGGCGAGGAATTCGGGAGGGACGCCGATTTCCCTGGGGCCCTGGTGGCCGTCGTGGACGACGATTTTGCGGATGTCTCCGATGGGCTTTTCGCCGCGGGTGAGCGCATAGGCGGCGTGGTTGCTGCGATACCAGGTGGTTTCGTAGTTGACGAGCACCTGGATGTGGCCCTGGCGGGCGGCCTGCTCGATGGCGCGGGCGTGTTCGAGGCTGACGGCGAGGGGTTTTTCCATCATGACGTGGATGCCACGGGCGGCGCAGGCCTGGACGATGCGGAGATGGTCGAAGGTGTTCGAGAAGATCATGACGGCTTTCGGCCTGGTCTTGTCGAGCATCTCTTCGAGGTTGGTGTAGAAGAGGGAGGGATCGATTTTGTAGCGGCCGGCGTAACGCGCGGAGAGTTTGCTGTCGGGTTCGGCGATGCCCACGAGGCGCATGTCGTAGCGGCGGAGGTTGCGGTTGAAGAAACCGGCGACATGGCCGTGGTCGAGCCCGGCAATGGCGAGGGGGAGGTTAGGGACTTTGCGAAGGTCCTGGATTTCGGTGCGGGTGCCGTCGGGGCCGTAGAGGTTGAAAGCCCAGATGTTTTCGGCATTGACGACGGGGTGGATGCGGGGGTCGTTTGCGCCGCGTTCGAGGATGGCCTGGTAGGGCGCAGTGATCTCGGGGACTTCGAAGTTGATGTGATGCATGGAGCCGTAGGCGGCGCGAGTGGGGGGCTCGTCATGGATCATGAGTTCGATGATGTCGCGGCGTTTTCCGGGGATGAGGAGTTTGATGAGACGGGGTTTGCCGGGAGCGGCGTCGAGGCGCCAGAATTCTTCGAAGCCGAGTTGGGTGTGATAGAAACGGACAGCGTCGTCTAATTTGGCGCGGGGGACGGTGACGCCGGCGTGCTGGAGATGATCGGAGATGCGGCGCTGGTCGAGGAATTTGCCGCGGGCGTTGGAGTGGAGGGAGCCAGGGAGGTATTGGACGAACTCGATGCGCTGGTTATCGGGATCGCGAAGGGAGAAGGCGATGTTGCCGTCGCGGCCTTTGGCGGCGGGGGGTGGATGGAGGCCGCGGGATTCGAGGATGCGGCGGACGGCTTCGAGATCGGGGGTGAGGAAGGCGAGGTGGGTGAAGCGGATGACGCCGTTGGGGGCGAGTGTGGGAGAGAGTTCGAGGTATTGATCGTCGTTGATTTTGAAGAAGGCGAGCGTGATATTTCCGGCATCGTCGTGGTGGGCGAAGGCCTGTTGGAAACCGAGGTAAGCGGTGTAGTGGAGGCGTGCCTTGTCGAGATCACTGACACGGAAGCCGACGTGGGCGATGCCGTCGAGGGGAAGCGGTTGTGCGGCGGCGGTAGCTGCGATGAGGAAGAGGAGGAGAGGGCGCATATGGGGTATGTTACATAAATAGGGAAATGACAAACGAGCGGGCGCAGGTGGCGATGGAGTTGTTCGAGAAGGCGTACCGGATGCAGATGGACGGGGAACTGGATCTGGCGGTGTCGCTCTACAAGCAGTCGATTGCGCTGCACCCGACGGCGGAGGCGCACACGTTTCTGGGATGGACGTACCGGTTTCAGGGGAAGTTGGACGCGGCGATCGAGGAGTGCAAGAAGGCGATTGCGACGGATCCGGATTTTGGGAATCCGTATAACGACATTGGGGCGTATCTGATTGAGCAAGGCAAGCCGGAAGAAGCGATCCCGTGGCTGGAGAAGGCGATCGTGAGCCGGCGCTACGCGGCGTATCACTATCCGTGGTACAACCTGGGGCGGGTGTATATGGCGCTGGAGACGTACAGCAAAGCGAGGGAGTGTTTCGGGAAGTCGCTGGAGATGGAGCCGCGATATAGGCAGGCTTCGGAAGCTTTGCAGAAGCTGCGCAGGCTGCTGCAATGACGCGGCGGAAGGCGGTGGAGGCGCTGGCGGCGGGGATGGCGGGGCCGGGGGCGGATCCGCGGTACCGGACGTATACGATCCGGTCGAAGAACCAGCTTCATGACAATTCGCTGAGGGTGTTGGCGCCTTCGGGGAAGGCGGCGGTGAGGCGGGTTTTGTATGTCCTGCCTGTGAATCCGGACGTGAGCTACCAGTGGGGGGACGGATTCGAGACGGCGGGGCGGCTGCGGCTGCATGAGAAACATGGGATGGCGCTGGTGGCTCCGGCGTTCAGCGCGTGGCCGTGGTATGCGGATAATCCGGTGAATGCGAAGGTGCGGCAGGAGAGTTATTTTCTGGGCGATGTGATGCCATTCGTGGATGGATTGTTTCCGGGGCACAAGCGGCTGCTGGTGGGGTTCAGCAAGAGCGGGAACGGGGCGATGCAACTGCTGTTGCGGAAGCCGGAGTTGTTTGCGGCGGCGGCGGTGTGGGACGCGCCGCTGATGAAAGAGGCTCCGGACGAGTTCGGGATGGCGGAGATTTACGGGACGAGGGAGAACTTTGCGAGGTATTGCGTGCCGCGGCTGCTCGAGAAGCGGGCAGGGGAGTTAGCAGGGAAGGCGGCGCGGGTGGCGTTGTTGGGATATGACGCGTTCCGGGAGCACATGGAGAAGGCGCACGCGCTGATGGAGCGATTGGGGATGGCGCACCGGTATGAGAACACGGTGCGGCGGGTGCACCGGTGGGACAGCGGGTGGCTGGAGGGGGCGGTGGGGATGCTGGATGAGATGACGAGATCAGGGTAACCTTCGTAAAGGAGGCACACTCAATGTCGACTTACGTGATTACAGGAATTACCGGGCATGTGGGCTCGGTGGCGGCTGGGGAATTGCTGGCGTGTGGCGATACGGTGCGGGGGATTGTGCGGGACGAGAGCCGCGGGGCCGGTTGGCGGAAACGGGGGACGGAGATTGCGGCGGGTTCGCTCGAGGACCGGGAGTTTCTGCGGGCGGCGCTCGGTGGGGCCACGGGGTTTTTCTGTCTGCTGCCGCCGGATTATGCGGCGGATGATTTCTTTGGATGGCAGAAGCGGACGGCGGATGAGATTGCGGGTGCGGTGAGAGAGAGCGGGGTGCCGCTGGTGGTGATGCTGTCGTCAGTGGGCGCGGATCTGGCGGAGGGGACGGGGCCGATCAAGGGGCTGCACTATCTGGAGAACGCGCTGCTGGGGACGGGGACGAAACTGGCTGCGATCCGCGCTTCGTATTTTCAGGAAAACGTGGCGAATGTTCTTCCGGCTGCGCGGCAGGCGGGTATTTATCCGAACTTTCTGCCGCCGGCCGATTTTGCGATTCCGATGGTAGCGACAAAGGACATCGGGCGGCTGGCGGCGAGCCTTTTGAGGGAACCGCCGGAGAGGAGCGAGGTGGTGGACCTGGTGGGTCCCCTGTATTCGGCGCGGCAGGTGAGCGACGCGCTCGGCAAAGCGCTGGGGAAGACGCTTCGGGTGGTGGATATTCCGGCGGGCGGGCATGTTGACGCGTTGAGGCAGGCCGGGCTTGCGCGCGGACTGGCGGAAGTTATGGCGGAGATGTACAGAGCCATTGGGGCGGGGCTGATCACTGCGAAGGGGGATCGCCTGGTAAGCGGGACGACGGGAATCGAGGAGACGCTTTCGGATCTGGTATCGCCGGCACGGGGTTGAAGACGACAGATTCGCATAGTATCTTTGTTGGCAGTCTGAAGTTCGCGAAGGTTGTGTTATTGGTGGCCGGGATATGGGGTGTGCTGGTGATCACGCCGCTGTACTTTCTGTATGATTCGATCGGCCGGTCCGCACCACCGGAGTTTTACTATGGGTTCGCCGGCGTGACACTGGCGTGGCAGTTCGCATTTCTGGTGATCGCGACCGCTCCGGAGCGTTTCCGGCTGATGATGATTCCGGCCGTGTTCGAGAAGTTGAGCTATGTAGTGATGGTGGCGGCACTCTACGGGCAGAACCGGATGGGTGCGGGCCAGGCAATCTTTGCGATTCCGGATACGGTATTGGGTGTGCTGTTCGCGGTGTCCTTCTTCAAGCTGGGGCGTTGAGGGAATCAGGAGAAGGCTGCTGCCGTGGCTGGGCGGGGCAGGCGGATTGGTAGTGAGCGCAGCGGAGGCAGTGGTCACCTTCGCGCAGTGGGAAGACGATGGTGGACTGGGCCTCGCGAAGGTGGCGGACGAGGGCGCGGGCTTCGCCGATGGCTTGGGGGTGGAGGGAGACGGCGACGGGGGTTTGGGTGCGGAGATACCAGAGGATGGCGTGATTGGGGAGTTTGCCGGTGAGGCGCTGGAGCGCGAGGGCGTAGAGGCGGAGCTGTGCTCCGTAGCGATAGGCATGGCGGCGTTCCTCACCCGGGGAGACGAGGTCTGACTTGTAGTCGACGAGGATGAGTTCTCCGGATTCTTCGAACCACAGGTCGATCTGGCCGCGGAGGATCATACCTTCGAGTTCGATGAGGAAGTCGTATTCGCGGCCGAGGCGGGAGGCGTTGCGGAGGCGGCGGCCGAGGGGGGATGCGTGGAACCGGTCCGCAAGCGTGATTGCATCGGGGGGCGGGTTGTCGATGGACTTTCCGGCGAGGATCTCGTGTACGGCGACGCCGAATTCGCTGGCGGTCCATTCGCCGGTGTCGGCGTCGGGATCGGGGTTGGGGTTGACGGGCGCTGGGGTTTGGGTGGGCAGGCCGAGATAGCGGGAGAGGTAATACTGGCGGGGGCAGAAGGCGAATTGCGCGACGGAGGTGACGGGAACGACGGAATCGTGCTGGCCGGGAGTGGAGGGAGCGGACACGATGGCAACGGGTGTTTGCTCCCGCGGATCGCCGGGCTGCGAGGAGGGGGACGAGGGCACAGCGCGGATGGCGGAGTAGATGGATACGGAGTGCTCCTCTTTAGGGATGGAGGTGGGTAGCAGCAGGCCCTCGGCGACTTTGCGGGCCCAATCGGAACGGCCGGGAAGAGAGGAGGCGGTGAAGATGAGGCGCTCTTCGGCGCGGGTCATGGCGACGTAGAGGAGGCGGTCTTCTTCGGCGTCTTCCTGGCCCTTCCTGCGGGCGCTGACGTGGAGGTGAGTGGGATCGGAGATGCCTTCGCGGGCTTCGGGATGACGCCAGGTTGCGCCGAGCAGGCCGGATTCATCGAAACAAAAGACGGGCTCTCTGTTTTGGGCTCCGTTGCGCATGGCGGCGAGGAAGACGGTGGGGAATTCGAGGCCTTTGGCGGAGTGGACGCTCATGAGGTGGACGCAGTTGGTGAGTTCGGCGGTGGAGGCTTCGGGTTCGGCGGCGGTGTCGCGCCAGCGGGCGATGTCTGCGGTGAGTTCGCCGAGGGTGGCGGGGTTTTTGCGGAAGCGATCGCGAAGGATAGCGAGGAACTTGGCGATGTTGGCGCGGGGGCGGGAGGGAAGGCCGTCCTGGTAGCCGGACTCGTCGAGGGCTTGTGCGAGCAGGGCATCGGGGCTGGCGGCTCCGGCCTGGCCGCGCTGTTTGCGGATGAGGGAGTGGAACCACTCGAGGCGTGGATCGCCGGCGGTTTCGAGGGCGGAGAAGAGGTTGTCCGGCGCGGAGTGTTTCAGGCGGAAGAGCAATTCGTCGCTGATACCGCAGAGAGGGGAGCGGAGGACGGTGGCGAGGCTGATTTCGTCGCGCGGGTTGGCGAGGATGTTGAGCCATGCGGTGAGGTCGCGGATCTCGCGCGATTCGTAGAAGGAGCGGCCGCCGCTGATGACGCTGGGAATGCCGCATTCATCGAGGGCCTGCTGGATGGGGGCGAGGGCTCCGATGGTGCGGGCGAGAATGGCGAAATCGGAGTATCTGGCAGGAGGGGAGGAGAGGCGGCGGATGCTCTGGGCGATCCAGCGGGCTTCGGTGCGCACGGGGTCGTCGCCGGGGGTGGCGGCGAAGGTGTGGACATATTCGAGGCAGGCTTCGGAGGAGGGGGGGAATTCGCGGCAGGGGAGGAGGCGATGGGGCTCGACGCCGTCACTGAGGAACGGGGCGATACGGTTGACGGCTTCGATGATTTCGGGGCGGCTGCGGTAGTTTTCGCGGAGTTCGTCGATGGGGAGGGCGCGGGCGGCGAGGGAGTCGCGGTAGTTGCGGAAGACACCGGGGTCGGCATGGCGGAAGTAGTAGATGGACTGGTTGATGTCGCCGACGGCGAAGAGGGTATCGGGACGGCGGACGAGATCGATGAGGCGCCATTGGAGGCGGTTGGTGTCCTGGAGTTCATCCATCAGGACCTGGTCGAAGGTATCGCGGACGCGGGCGCGGAGGGGCTCATTCGATTCGAGCAGGCGGATGGCGAATTCCTCGAGGTCGTCGAAGTCGAGGGCTCCGCGAAGACGCTTGGCTTGGGAATAGGCGTCATGGATGCGATGGAGGACGTCGAGGGCGAGGGGGTAGAGCGGGAGGCGGGCATCGAGGATGAGTTCGGCCTGCGCCTGTGGGAGAAGGGTTTCTTCGAGTTCGAGGGCGGCGGAGCGGGCGCGTGTGCCGGATTTGAGGGACTTGGCGGAGGGCATGCGGCCGAGGAGACGGATCTTTTCGCGCCAGGAGGAGGAATCGAGCGCGAGGACGGCGGCGGCCCATTGGTGGAAGCGCTGGTGGTTTTGGCGTTGATTGAAGGTGCCGTTGGGGGGATCGGCGAGGAGGGCTCGCGCGGCGGCGAGGATTTGGGGCCAGGTGGCAGGGGCTTGTTTCGATGGAGGGCGGAGGCTGTGGAGCGGCACGCCGGCAGTGCGGGCTTCTTCGTAGAGATCGAGCAGAGCTTCGGCGAGATCGGCGGCGCCGGTGTTTAGCTCGCGCAGGAGGACGCGCATGGGGTCGGGGCGTTCGCGAAGAAGATCATCGAGGATGGCTTCGGCGGTGTGGCGCTGGAGGATTTGGGATTGGGCTTCGTCGAGGAGGGAGAAGTCGGGATCGACGGCGGCGGCGATGGCGTTTTCTTTGAGCAGGCGGGTGCAGAAGCCGTGGATGGTGGAGACCCAGGCGCGCTCGATCTGTTCGCGGAGTTCATCGGAGGCGGCGAAGGATTGGATGAGGCGCTTTTTGATTTGGGTGGCGGCCTTTTCGGTGAAGGTGACGGCGAGGATGCGGTGGGGCGGGATGCCTTTGGAGGCGACGAGCCAGCGGAAGCGTTCGATGAGGACGCGGGTTTTTCCGGAGCCGGGTCCGGCGACGACGCAGACATCCTGGCCCCAGCGTTCGACGGCAGCCTGCTGTGCGGGGTTGAGGGAGATGGCGGCAGCGGGATTCATAGCGGTTACGAAGCTCCTCCGGCGATTTGGACGAGCGGGCTGGCGGTGGTTTCGATGCGGCAGGCGTCGCGGTATTCGCACCAGGCGCATTTTTTCGTGTCGGCGGGGGAGGGCTGGATCTCTCCTGCTTCGATACGGGCGGCGACGGAGACGCTGGAGTCGATGGCGCGCTGCATCATCTCGCGGAGTTGAGAAGGATCAGAGGATTCGCCGATGTTCTCCCAGCCGAAGTAGGGGAGGCGCCAGCCCATCCAGGTGACCTCGCCGCGGAGACCGCAGTAAAGCATGCCGGCGGGCGGGGACTGGTAGAGCTGTTCGGCGGCCCAGAGGTAGAGGCCGCCCTGGACGAGTTCGCCGCGATCGTGGGAGCGGATGCGGCCGCGGATCCTGTCGCGGGTGGAATATTTGTAGTCGATGACAACGAGGCCGCGGCCGGGGAGATCGACGACGCGGTCGATTTTGCCGCGGATGCGGAGTCCGGCGTTGAGGCGGAGGTGGAAGTCGCGTTCGACGCCGCGGGTGGCGGCTCCGGTGAGAGGGGGGCTTTCGAGGAAGCGGCGGAGGTTGGCGTGGAGTTCGAGGCGCACGGTTTCGGTGCGGGTGTTGGGGGGGATGGATTTTTCGCGGCAGGCTTCGGCGAAGAGGCGGTTGAAGATCTCCTCGACAAAAAGCGGGGAGCCTTCGGAGGCGGCGAGGGTCCGGTGGAGGATGTTGCCCTGGAGGAGGAAATCGAGGCGTTCGTGGGGGCGCGCGGGGGGAGGGTTGAGTTTGAGGATGTGGCGGGCGAAGAACTGGAAGGGGCACTGGAGGAAGGTTTCAATGCTGGTGGGGGAGAGCGAACCGCGGGCCTTGCGGAGGGCGGCGAGGAGTTCGGGTTCGGTGATTCGGGAGGGCGGAGGAGTGGATTTCGGCCACAGCGGGCGAGGGCAGGCGGGAGTGGCGGATTCGGCGCGGGTGTGGGGGTGGTCGCGTTCGAAGCGGGAGAGGAAGAAGGAGGGGAGCGTCTCTTCGCCTTTGGAGTTGGCGCGGGGGTAGGAGAGATAGAGGCGGTCTTCGGCGACGGCGGCGGCTACGTCAAAGAGGAAGGCTTCCTCTTTTTGGCGTTCGGTGCTGGTGCGGAGGAGGATGCCCTGGCGGCGGAGCAGTTCGCGGTCCGGGTCGGCGAGGATGGGGTGGGCGGAATGATATTGGGGGAAGACACGCTCGAGCATGCCGCAGAGGAAGACCACGGGGAGGCTCCACTGGCGGGCTTCGTAGACATCGAGGACATGGACGACATTGCGGCGCTGATCGCGGCTGGTGATGGGGGCGTGCTCGAGGATTTCGCTGAGATGCGAGTGGAAATCCGCGAGCGGGATGGGCTGATCGGGAAGGATGGCGGCGGTGAGTTTGACGGATTCGCGCCATGCATCGAGCGCGGAGAGGAGCTTGCGCCAGGCGAGAACTTCGCGCTGGGTGACGTTGTCCGTGTATATGGGCGTGTGGACGAGTGTGGGGAGGAGTTGGAACTGCCCGGCCCATTCGGCGGGGGTGAGGCGGGCGGAGGCCCAGGGGGAGAAGGATCGCCAGGCGGGGAGGAGAGTATCGAGTTCGGGGGACAGACCGTGCGCGGGGAGGCGGTCGCGCAGGGTGTGGATGAGATGGTCTGTAGCAGGGGTGGCGGCGATGCCGGAGAGCGGCATCTCGAGGAGGGGGAGAAGGCATTCGTAATTCCAGTGGGACTGGATGGCATGGAGGAAGCCGAGGAGGAAGCGCGCGAGGGGATGGGTGTGGAGCGACTCCTGGAAGTAGAAGCGGGCAGGGATGCCGTAGCGTTGAAGGGTGGTCCGGAGGAGGGGGACGTAGGGATGCTCGCCGCGAACGAGGATGCCGATGTCGCCGGGGGTGTGCCCTTCGTCGAGGAGGGCGGCGATGCGGCGGGCGATGTCGCCGGCTTCCTCCTGTTCGGTGGAGGCGGTGACGATGGCGGCGACGGGCTGGGATGGGGGTTGGTGGTAGTGCGACTCGAGGAAGCCCATGCGGCGGAGGGTGGCGGCGCTTTCGCGGGCGCCGTCCCATTGGGGCAGCGAGAGGGTGATTTCCGCGGGTTGAAGCGCGCTGAGAATTTCGAGTTCGGCGGGGGTGAAGGCGTAGAAGCCCGTGAGGAAGATTTGGCGCCAGATTGGCGGAGTGGCGCGAAGCCTTTGGGCGGCGAGTTTGAGGCGCTCAGGGCGGAGGATGAAACCGGCCTGGCGGAGTTGGGTTTCGAGGCGGAGGAGCAACTGATGGAAGTCGCGGGCGGCGGCGGAGTAACGGGAATCAGGGGTCCAGGCGGATTGGCCGACTTCCTGAACGAGGTGGACCAGCATGCGGCGGAGGCCCTTGGAGTGGGCGAGCGGACGGAAAAGGGCGGGGGGATTGGAGCGCAGTTCGGCGTGGAGGAAGCGATCGATGACGGCTGGGGAAGCGGAGGGGATGTCGCGGACGGCGGGTTCGACGAAACGCGAGAGGGTGACGATGGAATCGGGGCGAACGAAGGCTCCTTCACGGGCCAGGGAATGGCGCAGATGCTCGGCCAGGGTGGAGGTGGGCACGAGCAGGCACGCGGAATCGGCGCCCTGGGAAAGGGCGTGTTTAAAGAGCGTGAGGGGATGGCCGGGTTGGCAGCCGGCGGTATGGAAGAGAAGCACCTGGCGCTTCCAGTATGGCATCAGGCGCGGATATCCTGGAGCATGCTGGTGACCTGTAGACCGGCCTGAAAGGGGCGGCCCCGAAGGAGGGCGCGAATCTGATCGACCTGATGGCGCCAGGCGGGGAAATCCACGTGAACGGCGGGCAGGCGGCGGCCGTCCTGTTCGATTTCGGCATGATGGTGGATTTCGGGGTTAATGGGAAAGGGAGCTTCGGCGAGGGTATCGAGCAGGTACTCGAGGAGAAACGCCTCGACAGTGACACGAACAGAAAGCAAGTCCCCGGCAGAGCCGTTGTGTTGCCAAGCGCTCATCAAACAACCTCCTTAGCGCATGGCGGGGTTGGTCAGCGGCAATAAAAAGGCCCTGCCGCTGGCAGGGCCTGGTATAAGAACCGATGACTGACCCGCCTTTAGCACTTTTTTTAGCGTGGTTGCAAGTAGCCCGGTCCCTTGCGGAAGGAACCTAAATCACTCCACGTTTCTTCAACAGAGTATCACTGGTTGGATTCCGGCACAATAGAAAACTTTGCCGGCTTGCCTTCAACGAATTTGTTTGGTTTGCAGATCGCTGATCATGCGGAGGAACTTCTGGCGCTGATCTTCGTTGAGGATCTGCATGATGCGGGCCTTGCCGGAGGCGCGGACATCGTTCATCTGCTCCTGGAGGGTCTGATAGTACATGACGAAGTCATTGAGGACGACTTCCATCTGACGGGCCTGATCGGGAGTCAGGTCGAGTTCGCGGCGGAACCGTTCGAGGGAGATCTCCTTGCCGCCTTCCTTCCAGTAGCTGAGGTTGCGGCGGAAGACCTGGCTGAAGCCGAGACGCATAGTGAGAGCGCCGGCAGTAGCGCCGCAGAGGAAGACGAGAAGAAGGGTACACAGAATGCGTGGATTCTGCCACGTCATCCGGTGATCGTGCATGAGAGGTTGTTACTCCTGATAAGTAGTCAACTGAACGAACACGGTATTGCGATCCTGCTCGCTATCGACCAACTGGGGAGCCGGCTGGGGCTCGGCCGCGAGGATCTGTTCGGGCATGGAGGCAGTGGCGGAATAATCGTCTTTGGGGCTGGTAAATAAGAAGAGACCAAGAAGAAGAGTAAGGACGGCCGAAGCGTACATCAGGCGCCGGGCGAAGAGCGGTTCGAGAAAGACGCTCCAGATGGAGGACTCCTTCTGAGCCTCGATGCGGTCCATGACGCGGGCATAGAAGCCCGGATCGGGATCCAAGGAGGCGGGAGCTTTCAAGGTGCGGATGAGTCGAGCCTGGTATTCGAGTTGGGAAACGGTCTCGGCGCACTCGGGACAAGCCGCGAGGTGCTCGAGGAAGCCGGCGTCAGGTTTGCCGGCAAGATAGCCTTCAATCCCTTCCCGGGCGGTTGGGTGCATCATAATCTTCCCTCACAAATCCACTGCATTTGCGGATCTTGTATTCTTGCGGCCCGGTGATCCGGGTCTGGTGTCCGCTAACAAACCTGATTTGCGCCAACAGTCGCTGGGGCGACATAAACTGCATCCCTTCCATCAGACGGCCGCAGGTTTCCCGCCACGGAAGAGCTTTTGCGCGGCCTTGAGCAACTTCTGGCGCGCGCGGAACAATTTCACTTTAATAGTATTCTCGTTCATTCCCGTCATTTGCGCCAGTTCCTCGACGGAGTGTCCTTCCACTTCCTTGAGGAGGATGAGACGGCGGTCTTCTTCGGAGACCTTATCAAGCAACTTCACAATGAGGTCGTGGCGGGCGAGCGCCGAGTCAATGGCGGGGCCGGTATCGGTGACGGAGTCTGAGTTCTCCATCTTGCGGCTGTCCTCCTCGGAAAAATCGCTTTCGTAGACGAGCTTGCGCACCCGCTTCTTGCGCAAATAATCGTAACACTCATTGACGGTGATTTTGTAGATCCAGGTGAGGAGCGAACTACGGGAGTCAAAGTTGCCGATGGAAAAATAGACCTTGGCGAAAACCTGCTGCGCGATATCCTCGGCGTCGTTGCGATTGCGCAGGATTCCGTAGATGATGGAATACACCTTGGCCTGGTAGCGTTCGACAATCTCCCGGAAAGCCAATTCGTCGCGCGCCTGAACGCGTTTGACGAGAAGGGCTTCATCTGAATAGCGATTATTCACCTTAGCCCTGGGGCGTTGTTTCTCGGCAGTAGCCGGAATCGGAAGAACGCTTGCTAGCCCGCTCATGACCTATCCGACGCGCGGCTCCGGCTTTAGGTTTCAACCGGATATACGGACGATAGCATACCTGGCGCGAAGGAGGGAGCGCAGAAATCCGGCGGGGTGCGTTCCCTCATACCTTCCATTTTGATATAGTTTAAAGGAGGGAGTGCAATCACTGATGATTCAACTGACGGAACGTGCAGCAGACAAGGTTCGGGAGATTCTCCAGGCGCAGGATCCAAAGCCAGCCGGACTGCGGATTGCGGTGGTGGGCGGCGGTTGTTCCGGGTTCAGCTATTCGATGGCGTTTGAGAACACGCCGCAAATGCTGGACAAGACGTACAGCTACAACGACCTGAAGGTATTCGTGGACCAGGCGAGTCTGCTCTACCTGGATGGCGCGGAAGTAGACTACGTGGAAACGCTGGAAGGGTCGGGATTCAAGTTTAGCAACCCGAATGTGAAGTCCACCTGCGGGTGCGGCAGTTCTTTCAACGCCTGAGGTATCTCCTCCCCAGTTATTGGCCCCTGCTCTCTCCGAAAGGAGGGGGTAGGGGTTTTGTTTTTTGCGACAGGGATACCAGGCCAGGGGCCAAGCAATGCTTCACAACTTGTTGACAGAAAAGGAAAATCCGGCTTCCGCGAACATTGACCGGCTGTCCACGGAGGAGATGCTGAGCGTTATCAACGCCGAGGACGCCAAGGTGACCGGAGCGGTGGCGGCGGAGATTCCGCACATCGGGGCGGCGGTGGACTCGATCGTGAAGGCGATGGGGTCGGGGGGGCGCCTGTTTTACGTTGGAGCGGGGACGAGCGGGAGACTTGGGGTGCTGGACGCCTCGGAGTGTCCTCCGACTTACAATGTGGCTCCCACTCTGGTACAGGGCATCATCGCGGGGGGAGAAGCGGCGCTCTCGAGGTCGACGGAAGCGAGCGAAGACGATCCGGAGAGCGGGGCGCGGGACATCGTGAAGCACGGATTCAGGGAAGGGGATGTGCTTTGCGGGATCGCGGCGAGCGGGCGGACACCCTACGTATTGGGAGCGATCGCGAAGGCGCGGGCGATGGGGGCGGTGACGATAGGCGTGAGTTGCGTGCCGGAGTCGGAGCTATCGCGGGCGGTGGATATCGCCATCACGCCGGTGACGGGTCCGGAGGTGATCACGGGTTCGACGCGAATGAAGGCGGGAACGGCGACGAAGCTGGTGTTGAACATGCTGACCACGGGGGCGATGATCCGGTTGGGAATGACGTATGGAAACCTGATGGTGAACGTGCAGCCGAAGAACGAGAAGCTGGAGGCGCGGGCGCGGCGGATGATCGGTAAGACCACGGGATGCAGCGAGATAGCGGCGGGGCGGTTGCTGGCCGAATCCGGGCGCAGCGTGCGGACGGCGATCGTGATGGGACGTTTGGGGGTGGGCCGTGAGGAAGCGGAACGGCGGCTGGCGGCGGCGGGGAATGTGGTGGCGCGCGCGTTGGGAGAGAATTGAAGCAAGATGGATCAGTTTGTCGTAACGGGCGGAGTTCCGCTGAAGGGATCGATTGCGGTGAGCGGCGCGAAGAATTCGGCGCTGCCGGCGCTGGCGGCATCGCTGCTGACGGAAGACCCGGTGGTGCTGCACGGGATTCCGCGGGTGCGGGACATCGCGACGATGGTGAGCCTGCTGGGCTCGACGGGCGCGCAGACGCAGGTGGAAGGCGGGACAGTGCGCATTGAGGCGGCGGGGATCACGCAGCCGGAGGCTCCTTATGAGCTGGTGAAGACGATGCGCGCCTCGAGCCTGGTATTGGGACCGCTGGTGGCGCGCCACGGGCGGGCACGGGTATCGATGCCGGGCGGGTGCGCGATTGGAGCGCGGCCGATCAATTTGCATGTCCACGGGCTGGAGCAGTTGGGCGCGGAGGTGACGCAATCGCACGGATACATCGAAGCGGCGGCTCCGAATGGACTGCGCGGGGCGGTGGTGCATTTTGACCGTATCACGGTGACGGGAACGGAAGACCTGCTGATGGCGGCGGCGCTGGCCAAGGGGGAGACCGTGCTGGTGAACGCGGCGCGGGAGCCGGAGGTGACGGACCTGGCGGACCTGCTGACGCGGATGGGCGCGCGCATCGAGGGGGCGGGATCGTCGACGATTCGGGTGGTGGGGGTGGACCGGTTATACGGAACCGAGCACCGCATTATTCCGGATCGCATCGAGGCGGGGACGTTTCTCATCGCTGGGGCAATCACGGGAGGGGAGTTGCTGTTGACGGGGTGCCGGCCGGAGCATCTGACGGCGCTGACGGTAAAGCTGCGGCAGGCGGGAGTGGAAGTGACAGCCGAGGGGAGCGCCTGTTTGCGGGTGCGGGGCGATGGCAGACTGCGCAGTGTGGATATGACCACGGAAGAGCATCCGGGGTTCCCGACGGATCTACAGGCGCAGTACATGGCGCTGATGACGCAGGCGGACGGGATCAGCCTGATTACGGAGACGATATTTGAAAACCGGTTCATGCATGCTTCCGAGTTGATGCGCATGGGGGCGAATATCCGTATTGAAGGAAGGCAGGCGATTGTGGCCGGGCCAAGGGAGCTGAGCGGAGCACAGGTGATGTCCTCTGACCTGCGGGCGAGCGCGTCGCTGGTGCTGGCGGCGATGGTAGCCAAAGGCGAAACCATCATCGACCGGGTGTATCATATCGACCGCGGGTATGAGAGGATCGAGGAGAAGCTGGCGGGTGTCGGGGCGCAGATTCGCAGAGTGCGGGAGGGACGAGAATGATCGGGAAGACGCACAGCGCGGGGTTTCTGGCGCTGGTGGAGAACGCGAAGACGCGGATCCGGCACGTGGACATTGACGGTTACGTGGAACTGGCCGGCAACGGGACGGCGGTAGTGCTGGTGGACGTGCGGGAGGAAAGCGAATGGGCGGCGGGCCATGCGCAAGGAGCGATTCACCTGAGCAGGGGGATCATCGAGCGGGACATCGAGCACCTGTTTCCGGACAAGGATACAACTCTCGTGCTGTATTGCGGAGGGGGGTATCGTTCGGCGCTGGCGGCGGACAATTTGCAGGTGATGGGCTATCGGGCGGCGATTTCGCTCGATGGAGGATGGCGGGCGTGGAATGAAGCGGGGATGCCGGTGGAGATGCCCTAGGCCGCGTGTTTAAGCACGTAGACCGATGCCCCCGCATCCAGAGACCGCGTGGCATAACTACGCTACCTCTCACCGGCGCTGCGAACGCCGGCCTTAATGGAACTGCTGGGAGCGCGTTCCTCGGCCGAACTGGTGCAAAATGCGATACGGCACGGGCTGGTTTCGGCATGAACTCGTAATTTTTCGGATGCCGCGGATGCATTGCGCCGGGTTGAAATGGGATCAGAAGCTATGTGGAAACCTAACCTTCTTCCCTTTTCCAGGGCGCGGTCGCGGAGCTGGTACCCGGAAGCGTCCGGAGCGGATGTGGTCAGTAGAGTGCGCTGAAACGGTCAGATCATGCGAGACACTGCGATGCCTGATCCGGAGGAGACGAGCTTCGAGCAAGCTCATGACAGGCAGGTTGTGAGCGGGTCTCCGGTTTTGACTTTCCAAATTCATTTTCTTCCCCACACGGACCGGCGGAGTGGCTTCGGGTACACGCCGGTCCGTTTTTTCTTCGCGCAGGTTGCAGCGACGGCGCACGGCGGCTAATGGCCGGCCGGGCGAACGCCCGACTGCGAAACAGAAAAACAAGCGGAACATCATGATTTGGACGCTCTGCGCAATGCAGATGGTCCACCGGATCGAGACGCTTTCCCATTTTAGGAGTGAGCTTCCATGCAGTACATCAGAAGTGTGTTTATCGCCAGTTGCGCCACCGCATTCCTGAGTTGCGGTGTGAGTTTCGCCCAAATGAGATCCGCCGCGGATATCTGGCCGGATCCGCGGCCCGAGTCGGATGGCGCGAAGCGAAGATATCCAGGCGCGAATGAGGAGCGTGACCCCGATTTTGACGGCGCGGTCCCAATTCAACGGCCGGGGATTCCCGAGACCGTGACCGTGCAGGAACTGTCGCACCATGTTCCGCGAAAAGCGGAGAAGGAATTTGAAAAGGCCTGGAAGGCCGAAGACAAAGGCGACCACGAAGAGGCGATCCTGCGTTTCCAGAAGGCGATTGCCATTGATCCGGAGTTCCGCGCCGCGCTCAACGACCTCGGCTCGGTTTATCTGGAGGTAGAGCGGGATGATCTCGCGATTCAGGAGTTCACGAGGGCAATCGAGGTGGATCCGCATTCGCCGCGGCCGTGTTCCAACCTGGCGCTGGCTTACCTGAGGACAGGCAGGTACGGTGATTCGGAACGTATGGCGCGGCGGGCAATCGACCTCGACAGCGTGAACCTACATGGGCGGCTGGTACTTGGAATGGCATTGATATTGGAGGGCCGGTACACGCAGGAGACGGAAATGCGCCTCCAAGAGGCGGCGATGGATTTCCCATGCGCGAACCTGTGGCTGGCACTGGTCTGGGCGGCGAGGGGAGACGTGAAGGCAGCGAAGCGTCAAGTAGGGGTGTTTCTCACGAGCGGCGAGAAGGACGGCATGGATATGGCTACAACGCTACTGCACCACCTGGACCAGCTTGAGCAAGACAGGCGATAGGGTGTCGTGCGGCAGCGAGGGGTATGCGGCCTGACACATTCGCTTACGGGCCCAAACATGCAGGAAAGACCGAAGGGAGGAGGCAATGCAGCGTGGGGACGATCGTGGATGATGAATTGGACATCCGGCGCCTGCTGAGGAGGGCTCCCGCCGGCAACGGGTACCTCCGGCTTGTCGAAGCGGGCGAGGGAGACGAGGCGGCGACCGACGATGGGCGCCGGGGGGAGGAATTGAAGTGGGCGGTGCTGGATGCGCTTGCACACGACATCAGGAACGCATTTGTTTCGATCCGGTTCACTGTGACGATTCTGCTTTCCGGGCAGCAACCCGTCGAAGAAGAGCGCCGGAAGACAATACTGGGGAACATCGATAAGGAGCTGCAACGCGTAGACCGTTGCATCGATGAGACCGTGCAGTTGTCGCGACTGCGGACCAGTGAACTCACCGTACGGAAGGCGCCTCAGGACATAGGCAGGGTGATTTCGGGGGCTCTCCAGGAAATGGCTTCACTGTCGGGGAGCCGCGCGATCAAGCTGCGCGTCCCGGAATCGCTGCCTCGCGCGCACTGCGACAGGGCGATGATCCTGTGCGTACTGAAACAACTGGTGAGCAATGCCCTCAAATACTCGCCGGTGGATTCCCCTCTCACGGTGTCGGCGGAACACACCGGAGCGGCGATTGTAGTGAGCGTGGTGGATTGCGGCCCCGGAGTGGCGGAGGACGAGAAGGATCGTATCTTCGAAATGTTTTACCGCGGACAGGCCGCGGACTCCGGCGCGCTTGGAACGGGGCTTGGGCTTGCGAGCGCGAAGATCATTGCGCGGGCACATGGGGGAGACATTTGGGTGACGACTCCCGTGGAAGGCGGCTCTGTATTTCATGTCTCGCTACCGGTGGCGCAGGCATGAGAGCCTACGCGTTCCTCGGGCTGGCGTCGATGGCCGGAATAGTGAAGGGGAGGAGCCAGTGTAAGTTTGCTGTTGCAAAATGCAACAGTTGCTGCTTTTTGCGGCATTGCCGCCCTGTTCAACCAGAGCCAAAAAGCACCTGCATACAACGCAAGATGACGTAGCCGAGGCAGGCGGTTTCGATGTACATGACGACTTTCAGCACCCAACCACTCATGAATTCGAAGCGCAACAAGAGCGCGCCGACGACGGCGACGAAGACAAAGCCGGGGTCGATGACATCTTCGAATTTCTTGGTGTAGGCGACCAGGGCGATGTAGTAGAACAGCGGCCAGTTGTTATCGGGCCGGGTGCGATAGCGGACCACCAGCACCCAAACGGTGATGGCGAGGACGAGCAGCGTCGTGATGTTGAAGGTAGTTGGGGCGATCATGTGCGCCGTTTCCGGCGCGCCGTTGCGGGCAGGAACCGGAAAAACCCATCAGAATGACCATAACAGACTCGAGTACCCTGTGTGTGCCCGGTAATTCTGGTAGGTGAGCGGATAAAACTGCTCGTAGTAGGCATAGTGCTGATACCCGAGATTCCATCTAAGGCGATTGTAGAGTTTGACGGAAAGGCGGGCTTGCGGAGTCTGATAGGTGAGCGGGAAGGTCTGGGCGGCGTAGAAGGCGGACTGCGCGGGGGATGAGGGGTTGGGGAGCAGGTAGGAGGAACGCCCGTCGCCGGTGTCCTTGACGATGCTGTAGCCGAGGTAGAGATCGGCGCGCTTGCGGATGGCGAAGCGAGCGCCGAGGTTTCCGCTGTGGAGATTGCTGACGTAGAGGGCGTTGCTGCCGATGAGTTGCGAACTGGCGAAGTAGGCGATTCCGGTGAGGGTGTCGAGGTGGAGCTTGGCATAGCCGGCGTCGAAGGAGAGCCAGGCGGAAGGCGACCAGCTCATATCGAAGGCATACTGTCGTGAGCGGGAGCTGTGAGCGAAGAGGCTGATGGAATTGGTGTTGTAGAAGGTGCGGGTGAGGGCGGAGAGCAGGAGGGATTTCCACTTATACTGCACGCGGCCGTTGAGGCCTTGATAGTTCTTTTCCGAGATGGGGAAGAAGGGGTTGTCGGCGCGTCCGATTTCGGCGTCCAGTTGGATGGTGAGGGGCTTGAGGGGACGGAGACGAAGCCCCGCGAGTCCGGCGTGGAGGTGATTCTGCTGGCTGACGCGGAAGACATCGCTGATGCCGGAGAAGCTCTGTCCTTCGCTCGAGCGGATTTCGCGATTGGAGTAATGATAGCCGCCATAGAGGCCGATGCGGCTGGTGAGGGCGAAGGTGGCATCGGTGAGGGTTTCGATGGTGCGAATGCCGAGGAATTGAAAATTGAGAATGGACTCGCTGGCGGAGCCATTGTCCACCTGGACGAACTGGGCGTTGCCGTCCATTCGTGTGTTGTTGAAGGCGGTGTGGTTGGAGATGGTGAGACGGGTGGTGGGGAGGAGAATAATGTTCAGGCTGCCCGAAACGAGGGGGCGGCTGCCGGCGCCGGAGGCCATGAACTGACGGTTGGCGGCGGAGGCGAAGCGGTCGGTTCCAATGACGGATTCGTCGAGGAGGAAGTTGCGGCGTCCGGAGACGTTGTTGTAGCGGGCATTGAGGGAATAGAGACGCGCATTGCGGAAGAGGGCGATGCGCCAGTAGGGGCTGTCGCCGCTGTAAGGCTCGGTGCGGGAGAAGGCAGAGAGCGTGGTGTTGTCGAGCGGATTGTTGCCGGCCTCCTGAGGGGTGAGCAGGCCGATGGGGGTTTCGTCGCGGAAATGGTCCCAGCCGTGGAGCACGTTGAGTGTGAAGCCGAACAGAGTGGCTTCACCGCCGAGGCGGAACTCGCGGCGGCGGCGGTTGATGTTCGAGAAGAGCGGGAATTCGTCGCCGCGGGAGTCAAACATCTGCACGGTGGTGAGAGCGGGTCCGGTCTGGGTGTTGCCGCTGTAGCCGAAGAACAGTTTGTAGTTGGACTGGGGGAACAGGGTGAAGTCGTGGTCCTGAAGCTGGCGGCGGGTGTTGAAGGCATGTTCTCCGTTGGCGATGGTAAGGGCGGGATTGAAGTATTCGTTCATGCGCCAGTTCATGTCGTAGCGGTAGATGCCATTCTTCTCGATGCGCAGGACGGCGGACTCGTAGGGGTCGTTGCCGAGTCCAAGAGTGGTGAGCGAGAGGTTGTCGAAGAACTTCCCGTGTCCGTCGCGGGAATCGACACGCAACTGGCTGCCGAGGAGGCGGAGGCCGTTGCCGAAATTGACGTCGCTGCGATATTTGCCGTAGTTGCCGTCGACGGTGTTCCAGCGGACGCCGAGTTCGAACGAATTCAGGATGTTGTAGCCGCTGGCGTTTTCGCCCTTGGGATTGCCGACGGATTCCGGCGTCGGGGCGACGGTGGGCTGCGCGAAAACAGCGATGGGAAGCAGGAGAAGGAGAATCGTGTTTCGCATAGGTCACCTCAGGAACAACCGGTCGGAATTCGACCCGTGGATGCGGATGTGGCAGGTGGTGCAGTTCTGGTAGCGCGGGCTGTTCATGTTGTGGGAGGGGGATTGGAGGGTGATGCCATCGGCCTGGCGTCCGAAGGTTCCGGCTCCGTTGTGGCATTCGAGACAGGTGGTGAAAACGCTGGTGCGGCGAAGCAGTTTCGCGTTTGTGGAGCCGTGGGGATTGTGGCAGACTTCGCAGCCGTCGACGCGTACGGAGGGATGTTCATAGGCGAACGGTCCGCGTTTATCGGAATGGCACTTGAGGCAGGGTTCTTCATTGCCGAGCGCCTGGCTGACCATGCGGGGGCGGAGTCCCATGCGCCAGGTGGGCGCCGGTGTTCCGTGCGGATTGTGGCAATCGGTGCAGTTCATGAAGCCTTCGTTGACACGGTGTTTGAAGGGCATGGAGAACTGCGTACGCACGTTGGCGTGGCATCCGTAGCAGAGGTCAGCCTGGCGTTTGGCGAGGAGAAATTTCGGGACAGGGGATTTGTGGATGGAGTGGCAACTGTTGCAGGCGATACCTTCCTGCGAGTGAGGAGAGCGGCGGATATCGGCGCGCGAATAGTCCTTGGCATGGCAGGTGAGACAGGTATCGAGCACTTTGCGGGGAGTGGCCAGCGAGAAGGCTACGGGGATGGTGGTCTTGCCGCCGGCAGCCTCGATGTGACGCCTGGCCGGGCCGTGGCAGCCTTCGCATCCGGTACGGTCCGGAGGCTCTTTCCCGGAGGCAAGGCTCTTGTAGTGGGGATTGCGAAAGAAATTCTGCCACACATCGGGGTGGCACATTTTGCAGACGCCGCTGCCGACGTAGCCGGCGGCATTGGCTGCGGCGGCGGCATCGGCGAGCGGCTTAGGAAGTTTCGCGGGCGGAGTCTGCGCGATAAGCTGCGCGAACCCGCCCGCAAGAAGAAGAACGTATTGAGTGACTCCCAGCCTCATTCCCTAATCTTAGACATGCCATGAGGCAGCGCGGGAACAGCGGCGGGAATTCTCTGCTTAGAAGACGTAGGTAATCCCGATCATGGGCAGGAAGTTGTTCACCCATCCGGAGAGCGAAGCGCCGCGATTGGGGACGATGACCTTTGTTGGCGTGGGGGAAATATAGTCCTTGATTTCGATGCGAATATTGGACTTTTCGCCGACGCGGAATTTGACGCCGAAACCGACGCTGGCCATGGGGGTGGTGTCGGAGCTCTTAGTGAGGAGGGCGTATTCGGAGAGAGGCTGGGTGAGGGCCTCTGCGCCCGTGCCGCGGTAGTATTTGACGCCGGCTCCGAAGGAGATGTAGGGGCGCGTCTTTTCTCCGGAGGGGCTGAAGTAGTACAGGAAGTCGTAGTGGATGGCGTGAGCCTGCACGCCGAACGTGGGCTTGGCGCCGTTTCCATCGAGTTGGGCATCGTTGCGCTCGTAGGTGTAGCGGATGTCACCTCCCCAGTGGCGGCCCATTTCCTGGCTGAGGATGAAGCCCGCGGCAAAGCCGGGAGCAAAGGAAGCCTTGACCGAATTGCTGCCGAGAGTGACGTCGTTGGAGGTGTAGAAGGAACCTCCGCCCACGGCGCCAACCTCCCACTTCTGCGCGAAGGCGCAGGTAGGGAGCAAACCGAGAGCGGAGACAAGAATCACCTGTATTGTTTTCATGGAATTTTCCTTTCGAGGCCGGTTCCGAGTGGGGCGCACCGGCCTCCGATTCTGTTCTCTGTAGCGAGGTTCGGTTTCGCGTTGGGGCGCCTAGTCCACAACCCGCACGCCTATCGCGGAAGCGCTCGACCCCTGGCTGATGGTTAACGGTTGATCGAGTCCGGGACGGACATCGCTGGGAACGCGGGCGTTGATCTGGTAGACGCCGATGGAACCGGGCGTAAGGCCGGCAAACTCGACCGGCAGGGCGACGCCTCCGAGCATGACGACAGGCGGCACGAGGACGCTGGCCAGAGGATCACCGGGCGCGGGGACGCCGGCTTCGACGGCAGGCGAGGTACGGCCGAGACCGGTGAGGTAGATGGTGATGGTGTCTCCGCGATGAACGGGGTTCGTGTCCGTGACGAGGAGCCCGTTGGCGGCGCGGAACACCGCGGGCAGATCATTGCGGGCTCCGGCAACTCCGTTGCGGAAGACGCCGGGAGCGGTGGGAAGAATGGTCAGGTTGAACGTATCGCTGACCCCGCCCGGAGTGCGCAGGATGAGGCTGACGTTGCCGTCCACCTGGAACGGAATCTGGCCGTTGATCTGCGCTGGGGAGACGAAGACAACGGGAAGCGGCAAGCCGTTCACGGTGAGGCAGCTTTCGCCGAGCGCCGTGGGCAGGGGCGTTAACTGGGTAGCCTGGTTGATGGGGCTGAGATTGGCTCCGAAGATGGAAACGAGGCTGCCGGGGGCCACGGTCGCGGTGTTGTCGGCGGCATTGACGACGCGCTCGATGCGGGGCGCCGCGACTGAGGCGTCGAAGCTCCAGGGAAGCGCCGTGAATCCGGAGGTGGTGAGAGCGATGAGGGCGCTGCGGCTGTAGAGCGGCTGGATGGAGCGTGTGAACACCTGCACCCAGCTCTGTGCAACTCCGTTTTGCGCTGTCGAGCTGCCCTGGGTGGTCTGCGGCAGGATGGGCGCTTCGACGAGGCGCGTGGCGCGTGAAAGCTGACCGCTCTGATTGGTGACCCGCGCGATCACGCCGGGGCTCGCCGAATCCGGGGAAGTTGTACGGAAACCACCCTGATCGAGGAAAGCGAACCCGGAACTCTTTCCGGTGCCGGTTTCAAACTGCGTGGTTTGCACGAGCGAGGCGTTCAACAGCGAATTGCCGATGACGAACTGGTTGAAGTTGGAGGCGGCATAGGCTCCGGAGAGGGAAGTGACGTCCTTCCGCGAGATGGTGAAGGTGTCGACATTGGCGTCGTAGAGATACACGGTGCCATCGGACTGCGCGCCGAAGATGGTACTGCCGTTCGGTGAAGCCACGAGAACGGTGTTGATGTCGATCTTGTTCTCAAAGATGCCGAGCGAAGGGAGCGGGGTGGCGGTTCGGGACGCGAAGTCCACGCGGGAGATCTTGTTCTCGGGACCGGCAACGCGGCTGGCGACGAGGATCGCCTTGGCGCTGGCGGCGATGGACCTGGGGTAGTGGCCGCCCGGCATGTAGATGGGTAGGGATTCCTCGAGGGTATCGAGGTCGAACACCTTGATCAATTGGGCGTTGTCATGACCCACCATGAGGTAGCGGCGGTCGAAGGTGATGGCAAGCTGAGTGGGCGTGTTCGCCGTCTTGAGAGTGGCGATGCGCGTTTGCGTGCCGCCGTCATAGACATAGACCTGGTTGGTGTCCTGACGAAGAACATAGAAGCGGTCGCGGACCGGATCGGCGAGAAGGTCGACCAGTTTGCCGGGGACATTGACGACCGTACCGCGCTGGTCGGGTTCGCGGTTGTTGATGAGGACGCGAACCGGTCTGGGAATGTTCACGCCGCGAGCGGTAGCAATATTGATGAACGCCGCGACTGTACCCTTGGTATTTTGGAAGGCGTTCGGGTCGACGTTGATGCGGACGGTGGCCGGGGTGACCCCGCTCGAGGGAGAAACGGAAACGCCGGAGGTGCTCACGCTGAGCGTGAAGTCGGTATTCCCGCCGCCGGGATCGAGGATGGTAACCTCTTGCGAGGTGACGCGGCGGTCGCAGAAGTTGCCGCGGAAGACGACGTCTTCCCTGGTGGTCGCGATGCGGGGCATGCTATCGAGGTTGCCGATGGGAATCATCAGGATGCCGCTGTCGGAGATGCCGAACAGCATCGAGGAGTCGGAATTAATGATGCTCTTTCCGGCGAAGTTCTCGGGCAGGTTGAGCTGGTCGAGCACGGCGAGGTTATCGGCATCGAGCACTTGCAGGACCGGCGGAGCGGCGGTCTGCTGGGAGGAAGAGTTGTTCTGCGCGGTGGCAGAGAACTGCGCATAGAGACGGCCGCGCGTGTTGTCGAAGACGTGAGTGCCGATGTTGAACGTGCCGGAGGCGCCGGGGAACTGGGACAGACCGTTGAGCAGTTGCCGGTCAAACATGGCCCAGCCGCTCATATGGACGCTGCCGTCATAGTTGGAACTGACGGCGCGGGGTCCGGGCGGAGGCGACCACGTCCAGAGCACGGAATTGATGCTCCTCGTGGTGACATTGTAAGTGAATTCGAGGGACTGGCCGCCGGACGCGCCGGAGGAACCGGACCCTACGGCGGCCGACCCGAAGATCCACAACCCGTCGCCACTCACCGCCATGGACGCGCCGACGATATTCGAGGGGAAGTTTGCCACGGGCTGCGGCAGGGACTTGGTGGTGAGGGTCGAGAAAGAACCCAGGGCGCGCGTATTGCCGGTGATGGGATCGAACAAAATGAATTCGCTGGCAGTGGCCACCAGCGCCTGGTTGTCGATGCCGAAGGCGACGCCGAGGGGAGCGCTTCCGAGCACGAAAGTCTGCCTGCCGTTGGTGGCCAGATCGATGACGGTCAGACCGTTATTGCTCGAGCCGGCGGCAAAGCTGCCGAAATGGGCAATGACGAGATAGCGGCCGTCAGGGCTGAGCGCCAGCGAAGAAGGCTGCGCGGCGACGTTGATGGAAGACTGCACGGAGCCATCGCCGAGCGAGACTACTTCGACGCGGTTGGCGGTGAAGTTCGCCACATAAAGCACGCCACGAGCCTCGTCGAGCGCCAGATCCGAGGCATTGCCCCCGATCGCCACAACTTTGCCGACCACGCCGCCAAGAAGCGACTGCGTGGCGGCGAGCAAAATACAGGCCGCGCCAGCCAGCGCCAGCAAGCGGCGCCCCGCTTCGAACGGCCTCCAACCAAAGATCCTCTTATTCATAAGCTTCACTCCGCTCGGTCGATATCCTGTCTTCGCCAACGATTTCACACTTCCTCTTCTTGAGGTTATTTTTCCTTTTTCTTAAGCAACTGCTCGCGCAACATAGGCTGGCTGGGGAGTTCCGAAGTTCTCCACAAGAACCGGTCCCGGCTGCGCGGAGCATTCCAAACGATCCATCGGGCCTTGCAGAGGGCGGCACGCTGCGCGAGCCGCCTCCACAATTGCCTTTGGCGCAACTTCTCCTGTCTGGACCGCTACAACCCGAGCCGCCGCGAGTCTACTCGTCGACGCTCTTCTTGCGGCGCATCACGATCAGGCCGAGAAGCAAAGCGGCCACAACCGCGCAAACAATGCGAATCATTGAGCTATCCATCGTCGCCATTTCTCCTTTCCCACGGGTTTCGGGGGATCCCTTAACAGACGCCCGGATAGGCGCCGGGTTCCCTTCGCAATTTCAATCGCAAGCAATTACATGTTGTTCATCATGGGGAGCAACTCCCTCATGATCTTCACGACAACCGGCCCCACCGTCACGACAAAGAGCGACGGCAGGATACAGAAAAAGATCGGAAACACGAGTTTCACGCCGAGTTTGGCGGCCTTCTCTTCGGCAATCTGGCGCGCCTGCACGCGCATGTAGTCAGCGTGTGCGCGCAAGGATTGGGCCACTCCGGTTCCGAAGCGATCGGCCTGAATGAGGACGGCCACCAGTTTCTTGAGATCATCGACGGCGGTGCGCTCGGCCATGTTGCGCAAAGCCTCAGCGCGGCGTTTACCGGCTTTCAGTTCGAGGTTGACGAGGGCGAACTCCTCGCTGATTTCCGGGTGGGCGGCCTCGAGTTCCTTGGCCACCTGGAGGATCGCCTGGTCGAGGCCAAGCCCTGATTCGACGCAAACTACCATCAGGTCCAGCGCGTTCGGCAGCCCGCGCTTGACCTGCTTTTGGCGGCGGCGGGCGCGCCAGTTGACGAATTCATTCGGGCCGAAGAAACCGAGCCCGGCCGAGGCTGCCACGGCGAGGAACTTGTTGCTGGCATCAGCGCTGGAGCTGAGGACAAGGACGCTGGTGAGGATGGGGAGGACGATGGCACACAGCACCTTAGCGCCATAGAGCATAGTGAGCGGATTGCCGCTGCGGTAGCCGGCGCGAATGAGCCTTCGCTGCATGATTGTGACGTCCTTGGGTGAAGGCGGCGCCACACGTCCAAACTTCTCCACGACCTCGCGCAGGACGAGACTGGAGTGCGTGGGCGGGACTTCGACACCGGCGGAGCCAACGCCGGCAACGCGCTCAATCACCTCCTTGGGGCGAACCCAGAGTTTGAGGCCGGCGAAACTGATCCCGATGGCCAGCAGCAGGAAGATGAGAACACTGATTGCAAATACCATATGATCAGACCTCGATGGTGACGATTTTCTTAATGACGGCGTAGCCGATCAACTGAAGAGCGATGGCGGCGAAAGCCATGTAGTGCCCCACCTCGTCAACGAAGAAGAACTTCGCATATTCGGGATTGACATAGAAGAGAATCACGGCAACTCCGATGGGGATGCACGTAAGCGCGAGGCCTGTCATCTTGCCGTGAGCGCTGACAGCGCGGATGCGGCCGCGCAGCTTGAACCGCTCGCGAATGACGTACGCCAACTTGTCAAGGATCTCCGCCAGGTTACCGCCGGTACGTTTTTGCAGCATGACAGCCGAGACGAAGAAGTGAACGTCAAGCGAGGGAACCCGTTTGGCGAGTTTCTGTAGCGCCATGTCGAGAGGGAGACCAAGATTGTGCTCTTCAAAGGTGCGGCGGAACTCGCCCGAAAGCGGCTCCTGGAACTCGCGATGAATCATCTCGAGAGAGACGGAGAAGGCATGACCGGCACGCATGGAGCGCGCCACGAATTCGAGGCTCTCGGGAAACAACTCTTCGAACTTCTTCAGCCGTGCCGATCGTTTCCGCCACACATAGATGAAGGGCATGCAGCCGGCGATGAGACCAGCGACGAAAGCGACACTGCGGAAATCGGCAAGGGACCAGACCAGGATGTATGCTCCAAGGAAACAGCCGAGGCAGGCATGGGCGAGGCGCGTCGGATGCCAGCGCAAGCCGGACTGGTCGAGAATCTCCTGGAGTTTTTCGTGAACCTGATACTTGTGGAGCAGGCGGACGGTGTACTTGCTGGTGACCTGTTCCACTTGGATGAGGTTTTGCTGGGCCGCCGGCTCTTTTTTCTTGCTCTTCCTGCTTTTCTGCGTACCCGCTAGCCGCTGCCGGATGCGGTCCACGTCGGCGGTCTTCAGCGCGCCGGTGACGAGCACCCAGATGGCAACGGAACAAAACCAAACCACGAGGAGAATGATGGCGAAACTCATTGCGTCAAACCTCCGCAACCTCGTCGAACAGGTCGGGCCGGAGACGAATCCCGGCCGCGAGCAGCTTCTCATAGAACTTGGGACGGATTCCTGTGGCCGCGAAACGCCCCACCACGCGGCCCTCTGGTGTCAGGCCGCGCTTTTCAAAAACGAAGATGTCCTGAAGGGTGACCACCTCGCCTTCCATGCCCGTTACTTCGGTGATGTTGGTGACTCGGCGCGAGCCGTCGGAATAGCGCGACGCCTGGACGAAGACGTTGACCGCGCTGGCGATCTGCTGGCGGATGGAGATCAACTGCATGTTGGCGTTGGCCATGGAAACCATGACCTCGAGACGGGAAACCCCGTCTCGGGGGGAGTTGGCGTGGACCGTGGTCAGAGAGCCGTCATGGCCCGTATTCATGGCCTGAAGCATGTCGAGCGCCTCACCGCCGCGGACTTCGCCGACGACGATGCGATCCGGGCGCATACGCAAGCTGTTGACGAGGAGTTCGCGCTGGCGGACGGCTCCCTGGCCCTCGAGGTTCGGGGGGCGGGTTTCGAGGCGGGCCACATGGGGCTGCTTCAACTGGAGTTCGGCGGCGTCTTCGATGGTGACGATGCGCTCCTTGGGACTGATGAAGAAGCTGAGCGCGTTGAGGAGCGTGGTCTTGCCGGCGCCGGTTCCGCCGGCGATGATGATGTTGAGGCGCGCTTTGACGGCGGCTTCGAGCAACTCCATCATTCCCGGCGTCATGGCCTTCTTTTCGACGAGATCGGCAGGCATGAGCTTGTCGGTGGAAAAGCGGCGGATGGACATCAGCGGCCCATCGACGGCAAGGGGAGGGATGATGGCGTTGACGCGCGATCCGTCGGCCAGGCGGGCGTCGACCATTGGTGTCGACTCGTCGATGCGGCGGCCAACCTGGGAGACAATCTTATCGATGATACGGAGCAGGTGCGCGTCATCACGAAAACTGACGCTGGTCAGCTCGAGCAGACCTTTACGCTCGACGTAGACCTGCTTGTGGGTGTTCACGAGAATATCACTGACGGTGGGGTCCTGAAGCAACGGTTCGAGGGGGCCGAGCCCGAAGACTTCGTCGAGAACTTCTTCGCAGATCTGTTGTTTTTCAAGCGAGCTGAGGAGCGTGGGCTCGTTGTCGATGAGGGAGAACAGCGCCTGGCGCACCTCGCCGCGGACGCGCTGGTTGTCGATGGTGGCGAGCGCTTCCAGGTTGATCTTGTCCAGGAGTTTGCGGTGGAGGGTGAACTTCAGTTCCTGATACTCAGGCTTCAACGCCGTCTTGGGCCGGCCGGCGTTCTTGAGCAGCCGCTGCTCCCAGGTGAGCTGTGGGGTTCGATTTTCTGTTGTTGGAAGCATGTGTCTGTTACCTGTCGTATCGACTCTCTGGCGTTAGGTCTCCGAAAAAGCCGGCTTGGCGTTCACGAGGCTAGCGAGCCGTTTTTTTTCCCCGGACGCCGGCCCGACGATTTTTTGCGCGAGACTCTCGATGGACCGCCCGAGTTCGCAATCACTGGTGAGCGGCCTGCCGAGCGAAATGACCCGGTGCAGGGAGAAATAGTCGTTGGGGAAGCTGGCATGAACCGGACAGTCAAAGAGCTTTCCAAGATCGCCCCCGGCCAAGCCGTCCCGCTTGCTCACGCGGTTGACCACCACCTGGAAGCGGTCTTTGTTGAATCCGAGCTGGCTCAACAGGGAGATGGCTTTACGGGTAAGATGCAGGCTCGGAAGTTCGCTGGTGGAGACCAGAAAGGCCTTTTCCGCTTCTGAAAGCGCCAACAAGCTTATCCGGTTGAAGATGGATGGGAGATCGACGACGACCCAGTCATAGAGCGTGCGGACGTACTGAAGGGTTTCCTGGATTCGGACGGGCTCGAGGGCCTGCACATGAGGTTTTTCGGGCGCAGTGAGTATGTCGACGCCGCCACAGCTCACGGTGAAGTTGGACCAATTCGAGACATCCATGGCGCCGGCGTCGAGGACATCAATGAGGGATTGGCTCTGGGAGAGCTTCAGGAAGAAGCCGATGCTCCCTCCGGTCAGGTCGAAGTCCGCCAGAAGAACCCGGCGGCCGGTAGCTCGTTTCAACGCAAAGGCTGTTTGTGTGGCGAGGGTGGAAGCTCCCGAGCCGGGCTTGGAACTGGAGAAGACGACGACGTTGCCCTGGTCGGGCTCCGCGCCGGCCTCGGGCCCGCGCATCTTATGGAGCCTGGCGACGGCCTCCTTCTGAATACTCAGATCGAAGGGAACATAGAGGAATTCGGAGGCGCCCATCCGGACCGAGCGCAAGATGGCCTCCGAGTCGTTGTGTGAATGCAGTCCAACGACGTGAATGGGAGGACGCAAGGAGGACAGATAACGGATGAGTTGGCCGGCCTGGTCAAAGTCGGAAGTCAAGTCGATCAATGCAACTTCCGGCTGCAACTGCCGCAGGCGGATTTCCAGAGTCTGCTGGGCCGGGTAGCTGCGAAGGTCTCCAAGAATTTGAAAACCCCTCACGCGCGGAACCGTGGCGAGAAACAGATCCGCCAGTTCGCGGTTGGGCGCGATGAGGATCGCATTGAGCTCTGTTTCTCGCATGGGGCGGCGTGTCATGATACGGTTCTCCAGGAAATGGTCGCTCCTACTTCTTCTTCCGGGGCGGTACCGCCTTGCTCATGGCTCCCGGCGTGTTCGGCGTGGTGCTGGGCAGGAACTCGCGCGGGAAGGAGGGCATGGGCCTGGGATCGTTGACGTTGAGCGGAGTGGTAATTTCCGGGGTCACGAGGACGATCAATTCGGTCTTGGTCTTGTTTTCATTGCGGCTCTTGAAAATGGTTCCGAGAATCGGGATGTTGGCAAGCCCGGGGACCTTCGCCATGGTTTCCGTCACCCGGTCATCTAGGAGACCGCCGATGACGAAACTCTGACCTTCGCCGAGTTCGATGTCGGTTTCCACTTTGCGCGTGGAGAGCGCGGGAATGGTAAAGCCGCTAAAGGTCACCGCGTTTGACAGGTCAATGGTGGAGACCTCGGGCCTGACGTGCATTTTAATGGTGCGGTTAGCCGTAATGAAGGGGTTGAATGTGAGGCGGATGCCGAATTCACGGAACTGAATGGTCACCGAGCCGGCATTGGCGCCGCCCTGAAGGACGGGAATGGGGAACTCGCCACCGACGTGGAAGCTGGCCTCCTTGCCGTTGGTGGTGACCAGGTTAGGCTCGGCCAGGATCTGGAGCACCTGCTGCTGCTGGAGGGCTTTGATGAAAGCACCGAGGTTCAAGTCGGGGCGGAACATGAATATGTTGAGCAGGTCGGACAGGTTGAACTCGGAGGTATATCCCTGGCTGCGGCCGGGAATGGTGCCGGAAAGCTTAGTGGCGTTAGGGCCGGGAAACTGCTGGGTGGAGGCGGTTCCGACGGTGTTCAAGGCGCCGGCGGAGAGCAGATTCACGCCGAAAGACTGAACAGCCTGACGGTTCAACTCCGCAAACTTAACCCTTAGGACAATCTGCTTGTCGATGCCGGGTATGGCGATGCTCAGATTGTTGACGACGCTCTTGGCGAGGGGTGCGGCAAGCACGGCGGCGCGGTCGGCCACGGACTGATTGCTCACCTTGCCCGTCAAGGACAACGAGTCGCGCGCGGCCTGAACATGGATGTCTTCATTGGGGAAGGTCTCTTTGAGCAGGCGCCGGAGGGGCTCGAGGTTAGGTTCGACACTGACGTTATAGAAGGTGCGCTGCCCTGTCTTCGACCAGACGATGACGGAGGCGGCTCCGAGAGACTTGCCATGGAGAAGAATCTCGCGAGTGGTAGCAGGCACGGCGTCGACGACGTCGGGGCTCGAGGTGGAAATGCGCGCGATGTCCTCCGGATAGTCGATGACAACGCTCTTTCCGACGGAGACCTTAATGTCATCCGCAGATTGGGCACGCGCCGGTAAGATGCCGATCCAGAGGCTGAAAGTAGCAGCCGTTACGGAGACAAACAGACCGGGCCGGAATCGAGTGGTTGCTTTCATTGCAGTATTCCCCGCTGAGGTACGCTAATTTTTCTTGAGGTTGGAAACAGTCTCGACAGTTTTCTGATTGCCGCGGATGACGACGATCTGGTCGGCGGGCGGCGCTGGAGGAGGAGGCGGAGGCGCAGCCTGAGCCACGGTGACGGGCCGGGGCCGGGGCCGCGGGGCGGAAGCGGCCGCAGGTTGGGGCGGTTTCGAAGGAGTGCCGTACAACTGGGCAAGCCGGATTCCCGGAGGCTTCACCGGCTGCCCGTCACCGCCATTGCGCAAGGAGAGTTGGATGCGGCCCTCGTTGCTGGCGAGCGTGAGGATCTCGGCCTGATCGGGGGTCACCAGGAGAGTGACGTTGGGAGCGTTGATGGCCTGGCCGCGGGCGTCGGGTTGAATGGTGGTGCCGGCGGTGAGGACGAGAATGTTTTCGAGAGCGGTGGTGGTAACCGTGGTGCTGTCGCCCCCTGGAGGCCGCAATGTCACGAGGACATCGACCCGCATTCCTGGCATGACGAAACCGGCGACACCGACCACGTCATTGACACGGACGGTGACGGCCCGCATGCCCACCGGAATGATGGGCGCGATGCCAAGGCCGCTGCCGCGGGCGGCGAGCCGGCCTTCGAGCAGTGGTTCATCAAGAAGGATGTTGCTGATGACGGGGCGGTCAATCACTTCTTCGACCTTGGCGAAACCCATCTTGGGGAACTGGTCGTTTGCGATCTTGATCACCTTCACGTCGGCGGGTTTCACCGTGATGCCTACGGTGAGGGGTTTGGCCGCGACGACAAGGTCTTTCAATTCGCCCTGTTCCGTCTTTTTAGCGCCGCCGGCGCGAGCCGTCATCTGATAAAAGAGGCTGGATACGACCAGCGCAAAGAGTAGGCTCACTCCTAAAACCGTCAGAAACCTGCGATCCATATCGTCACCTTCCTAGAAACATCTATGCATTGATCGACACCAACTGGAACTTTCTTTAGCGCGGTACCAGAGATAACCAGACTCCGACTGTAATTGCCGGAGCATATGGGATCGCGGCGGGCGATCCCTTGCGTTCCTTGTTTCCCAGCTTCCGCAGAGAGTGGACGGCAATCACAGCAGCGGCGAGCAGGGCCCCGATAATGGCCGTCCAGATCGCGGCTTCCAAGAGTCGTCCCACTCCGATGACGGCGCCAAATCCGGCCATGAGTTTCACATCTCCGCCGCCCATGCCGCCGAGCAGGTAAAAGACAAGAAAGACGGCGAAACCGACGGCTGCGCCGGCGGCAGCCGAGCCGAACCCTCCCCAGCCGCACTGGCTCGACTGCCAGGCAAAGCCGGCAAGGAGCGCGCAAGCGGGAATCCAGTTCGAGATGTTCCGTCGCCACAGATCCTCGATGGAGGCAATGATGCCGAGCAGGACGACGATGAGAACTTGTCCGGACATCAGCACTCCCGGACCGCCTGCTGAGCGGAAGCGCGAGGAAAACGCCGTGAGGCGTCAGCAGAGATGGGCCCGCGGAGAGCGGATGCGGCCTGATGATTCCTGGCAAACGCGCTGCGCACGGACAGATTCCACAGGCTGGGCATGAGGAATCCGGCCTGGAGGGCATACTCTCCGAGAGGTGTGCCCGAGGGAAGACGCCAGTTTCCACTGCTTGCGCCAGGGTGGAAGGTGGAACCAAGGTCCGGTAAATCCGGAGCCTGCGTTTTGGCCGTTTTCATGATTTCCTGATCTCCACTAGTAACTTCGGCCCGGTCGGGGATTTTCATTAGATAAGGACTGAGCTTTTTTCCGGGAAGAGTCGTCTTGCTGGGCGGAAGGTACCTGGTACGAACGTACCTTTTCAAACAGCACAGCGCTGCCGCCGTCATCGACAAGGCGCCATGCCGGACTTTGCTTGAGCAGAGAGGTCAAAGGCCACCCGACGGGACTGAGGACCGTGTCGATGCGGTATTTCTCGAGCAGTTGCTCCCAGTCCCACCTGCCCTGCATCATGTACAGATACGGATCGCCGAATTCGCTTCCGAAGAAATCGCTACGGCCGTCGACGAAGACCTTTTGTCTGGGGTAACCGCGGTAAATGAGATAGTCCGCCCACTGGTCCCCGGTGAGCGTACGCCCGGAGACCAATCGTTCCTCATGGAGAGCCGCCATGCGGAGAGGGAACTTCGCCTCGGGAAAATCCCTGGGCCAGCGAACCACGGATTCAGGAAGCAGGGCGAAGGCAAGTGTGACCGCGGCGATCCAGACGCTGGTTCGGGTGCAGCCGGGCGCCATGTCACGAGCGAGGCTGGCGAAGATGCCACGGAACGATTTCCTGCCGGCCGGCTCGACCCAAATCTGCCAGAGGCGGGTGAGAGCGGCGGCCACGAAAGGGGAGGCAACGATCATGAACACGGGAACGTGCCGGATGCTCGAGAGGGCCTGGTGAGCCCAGAACAGAATCCAGAGAGCCGGGACGAAGGACCGCCGCGAAATCAGCCATACCACGGCCATCAGGCCAAGAAAGAGCATCCCTTCAAACTGCATCGCGCTTTCCGAGCGAAATACCGGGGACAGGAATTCCTGGATGTTGTTGCGGATCCAATCCGAACGCAGGTAGGCTGCCACGTGCTGATGGAGATGCCAGCCATAGGGGTTGAGAAGGGAGACGGCGGCGCAGAAGGCGGTAAGAATGCCGTAGCGGCGCACGGGCGCCAGATTCCAGGGGGAACCGTCGAGGTAGACGGCGGCCGCGGACTCGAGGAAAGCTCCAACTACAAGAAGTCCGAGGCAGGCGATAAGGCCGAGGAAACCGCCGTGCATGTTGACCCACAGGAGGGTGATGGGAATGAGGAGCCAGACGCGGGCGGAGGGATTGCGGCGGTCGGAGTCAATGATCCAAAGGGAGACGGTCAGCCCCAGGAGAGTGAAGATATGGGGGCGCGCGAGGTAGTGAATGGACGAAGCCCCAAAGACCAGCAGGGAAACCGCCAGCGCCGCAAAGGGCGTCGCGCCACGGGCGATCATGTGGCGGAACAGGAGGGTTCCGAAGGCTGCGATGACCAGGGCGGAGAGCAGAACCAAGCCTTTGAGCCCCGCCAGGCTGTGCAGGAGAGCAAAGAAGACATCCGTGAGCCACTCCCAGGCGTACCAAGCCTCTCCAGCCTTGGTGAATGAAAACAGATCGTGCGTGGGCACGGTGTGGTGCTGGAGGATCCACTCTCCGGTCCGGATGTGCCACCCGGTGTCACCGTCGGCCAGCAGACCCGCCCACGTGCCATTTCCGGTGGAGGCGAGCCAGAACAGGACGGCAATGAACAAGCAATCGGAGTAGGAGGGCAGAAGCAAGCGCGCCCAGGGCCGGGCGTGGATGGACGGGGCGGGTTCGCGAATTGTGTGGGGAGAAGCGTCCAGTGAAGTTGCCAAGTCAGTAATCTCCGTGGATGTCCTCTCCGGCAAGAGCGAGGGGGGAGGAGTTCTGTTCCTCTCCGGCTTCCAACCCCAGCAGGTTGCGGCCGTGAACCGCCAATTCAAAGCGGTCTTTGACGCCGGTCTTTTCAAAGATGTGCATCAGGTGGACCTTGACGGTTCCGGGGGTGATGGACAGTTCATCGGCGATTTCCTTGTTTCGCATGCCGCGGCAAAGACAGCGAACAATTTCGCGCTCCCGGGGGGTGAGACGGGGGATCTGCCTGCGGTTCAGGAAGCCGACGACGTGGTTGGAAACGTGGTGCTCGATCCAGATGTTGCCCTTGGCCACCGCATGCAGGCAATCGAGAATCGCGGCTATGGGAAGTGTTCTTTTGAGAATGCCGCGGGCCCCTAATTGCAAGGCGCGGAAGGATTCCACTTCCGCGAGTTCCGTCACCCAAAGAACGGGCAAGGCGCCCGGGAAGGCGGCTTTCAGGTCGCTGAGGAAACGGAAGACCGATTTCAGGCCGCCGCTTTGATCGAGGAGAACGATCTGCGGCTGGAGGCGTAAGATCTGCGGCAGGGCTTCGGAAGGTGTGGAGGCGGCGCCCAGGAGTTGGATCTCAGGGTCCGTTTCGAGAATGCGATGCAAACCTTCGATGACAATGGGTTGGGATTCGTACGCAAATAGGGTGATCGCAGCCACGGATATGTCGCCTGTGACTACATCGGCTTAGCGAGGCCGGAAGATTAGGGCGAGGTAGGCCTAGGACCCGCTGTGGGGTAGATGCGACAAGATCAGGCTTTGATGTCTTCCTGCCGGAAGTCCCATTCCATCATGCGGCGCTGCTTCACCGAACGGTTCACCATGTGGGCGCAAGCGGCGGCGCGATGCCCGGTGAGGGCGTCTTCGTAGGGAGGCTTCCGGGAGCGAATGGAGTCCACCCAATTGGAAAGATGGGCGTTGGTGGTATCGGCGCCCGTTTCGTGATAGACCTCGAGTTCGCCTCGCAGCCTTGGCTTCCAGGTTTGTGGCATCTCGGATTCGCGCACTTTTGGACTTTTGTAGTAATCCGCCTCGAGGCGCGAAGGCCAGCTCTCCACAATCCAGCGGTTATCCTCGACGGCGGATTCGGCATGGAAACTCATGCCGTCTCCAAGGACGATGCTTCCTTCGGTCCCGAGGATTTGAAAGCCGCCTCCGGCGGATAGCTGGTTGTTGAAGGTGGAGCTGAGGTTGACGGCGAAGCCTTCGGGGTATTCGAGGATGGCGTTGAGGGTATCGGGAACATCGCGGCTGGTTGTCCAGCGGTACAGTTCGCCCATCGCCATGACACGGCTGGGGGCTTTGGCGTCCATGAGGTAGTGGATGGTGGTGCAGAGGTGGACAAACAGGTCAGTGGCGATGCCGCCCGAGTAGTCCTCATAACAGCGCCAGCGGAAGAAGCGCTCGAGGGAAAAGGGCCGTTTGGGCGCCGGGCCGAGGAAGGTTTCCCAGTCGACGGTCTTGGGGGAGGCGTCGGGAGGAATGGGGTAAATCCACGCGCCGGAAGCAGTATTACGGTTGTAGGCGGCACGGATCATGGTCACTTTGCCGAGTTTGCCCGAACGGATCCATTCGCGCGCCTTGGTTTGTGTTTGGGAACTCACGCCCTGGCTGCCGACCTGCACAATGCGTTTGGCTTTTTCGGCTGCGCGGACGATCTCCATGCCTTCGGAGGCGGTGTAGGTGAGCGGCTTCTCGCAATAGACGTCCTTGCCGGCCTCGACAGCCTGGATGACGATGGACTTGTGCCAGTGGTCGGGGGTAGCCACCACGACGGCGTCAATGGACTTGTCGGAAAGAATGCTCTGGAATGATGGGTAGGGCTTGGCGCTCTTGCCTACCCTCTCGAGAGTCCGCTCGACTCTACCTTTGTAGGCGTCCGTGACACCGACGATTTGAGCGCCGGGCACGGTCATGAGGGCCTGCATCAATTCATGGGATCGCGCACCGGCGCCGATGACGCCGACCTGGATTCTGTCGTTTGCCGTAGCCGGGGTGGCCGGAGCGGGGGCCGCGGCGGCTAGAGCGGAAGTGGTTTGCAGAAAGTGACGCCTGCTGAGGGGCATGATATTTGTGTCTCCGCTGCTCGAATTATAGCCCCGGAGGGGTGAGATTGGTGCAACCGGTTGCATCCTCGATGGCCGCGCCGATGCGGAGGAGGGTGGCTTCATCGAAGGCTTTCCCGATGAACTGGGCGCTGGCAGGAAGCCCGTTGACGACACCGCAGGGGAGAGCCAGGGCCGGAAGCCCGAGGATATTGATGGCACGGACGAAGCGCGTGGAGGCGAGGCGGGCGTCCTCGGGGAGGCCGTCGAGCAGGACCGTCGTCTCGCCGATTCCCGGGGCAAGGTTGGGCGTCGTGGGGGTGAGCAGAACATCCACGGAATCAAACACTTTGTTGTACTCGAGCTGAAAGACGCGGCGGAGCCGCTGGGCCTGAACGTAGTCAGTCGCAAGAACGTAGCGTCCCTGGTCGAGCAGTGAGAGGACATCGGGCCCAATCTCGTCTCGCCGGTGGAGAAAGGGCTCCACGGCGGCGGTAGCTTCGGCAAACAGGATGACGCGGCCGATGGCGTTGAGGCCATCGATGTCGGGGACTCGCACGCTCACGAGCTTTGCGCCGAGGCGCTCGGCCTCGGATGCGGTTTGGCGGACAGCAGAGACGATTCCGGGTTCGACGCGGTCGAAGTAGAAGTTTTCGGGGAGGCCGATGCGAAGGCCATTGAGATTGCCGCCGGCTGGCGGTGAATACTGCCCGGCCGGTTGGGGACTCGAGGTATGGTCGCGCGGGTCCTGACCGGCGAGAGCCTGGAGGACGAGCGCCGCGTCGTGCACGCTGCGTGTGAGCGGTCCCATGTGATCGAGGGAGAAATCGAGCGGGAGAACGCCGTAGCGGCTGACACGGCCGTAAGTCGGCTTCAGGCCCACGGTTCCACAGAAGGCAGCGGGGATGCGGATGGATCCGCCGGTGTCGGTGCCCATTGCCATGAAGGCCATCGAGGCGGCGACTGCCGCCCCGGAACCGCCGCTGGAACCACCTGGGACGTGGTCCCGATTCCATGGATTGTGGATTGCGCCGAAGTGGGGGTTTGTGGAGGTGACGCCATAGGCGAGTTCGTGCATGCCGGTCTTGCCGAGCAGGACGCAGCCCGCGGCTTCGAGGCGCTCGGCGACGGCGGCGTCGCGCTGGGGGACGTAATCGTAGAAGAGGCGGGAGCCGCAGGTGGTGCGAATGCCTTTCGTTTCAAATACATCCTTGAGGGCGATGGGGATGCCGTGAAGAGGTCCGCGGGCGGTGCCGGCGGCGAGTTCGGCATCGAGGCAGGCGGCCTGAACGAGGGCGGCGTCGGATACTACAGTAATAAAAGCATTGAGGCGAGGCTGGAGGTTGTGGATGCGGTCCAGGCACTGTCGAGTGAGCGCTACACTTGTGGTTTTATTGCTTCGAAGAGCCGCGCCTGCTTCCCGGATGGTGTTCATTTTGCGTCTCCGTCACTCCAGGGAGCGGGCTGAAAAACCGTGGCGGGCTCGGTATCCACGGCCAGTTTCGTCTTGAGATTCTCGAGGATGTCCTCGAGTTGGGCCATCAATGCAACATGGGACTCGAGTTGCGCCTGGGGCAAAACGAGACCCTGCGCGGCGGCGATCTGTTTCCAATCCTTCATCGCGGGTTCTCCTTGAATTCGAAGATTCTGTCGGGGTTGTCGTCGGGAGAGATGATCCAGATTTTACGATTTTTGTAATAATCAAGGAGAGGCTTCAATCTGTCCTGATCCTCGACGTATCTCGCCCAGACAATGGGGGAAGCATCGATGTCTGCCTTGTTGTAGACCCACTCCTGGTGGGTAAGGTGGTTCGGCCGGTAGCGCACCAGGACGAGGTGTTCCCCGCCCATGCTGAGCAGCTTTTTTTCCACATTGGCCCGATGAAAGTTAGCGTGCAGGCCGTAGGAATACCAGGGGAGAGTGAATTCCTGGTAGACGCTGACGCCAAGGGATGGAGCGGACATGCGGAAGAAGAGCATGGCAAAGACGGTGGCGACGGAGGCGCGGCTGAGGAACCTGCCGGGGAAGGCGGCGTGACGACAGAGAGTGGCCAAGCGACGTAAACCTTCTATCAACAACAGATAGATGGGTGCGGTGATGGGGCCGGCATAATGGGGCAGGATGTTCCAGGGGACCAGCAGGTGGGCGGCAAACAGAGTGAAGAGGCTGAGCCAGGCCAGTTGGAGCCGCTTGGATCTCCAGCCCAGGAAGGCGCCTATCATGGCGAGGGTCAAGGCAGGTCCGATGAAAAAGAACCAGAGCCTCTGGGGCTTCTGCAGCTGGATGCGAAGGTAGCCCTCCTTGTCACGGTAGCCTTCGGATTCGACATAGAACTTTCGCAGAACTTCGTGATCGTAGTGCTTTCCGGGGTGTTCGGCTTGCCAGAGGAAGCTGCCGTACATCTCGTACTTCTGACGGTTGAGGAGGTAGGGGAGGAGAAGGGGATCTCCCGTGATACGCCAGTTATAGTAACCCATCCAGGCAATGGCGGCTACAAGAAGAATCGCCAGAGGGATGCCAGCCTTGGCCATCCAGCGGCCAATCTCGCGCCGGCGGTTCCGGATGAGCCAAACGAGGAGCCAGAGAGCGACAGTCAGGTTGAGGATGGTTCCCTCGTAAAGACGGGTATTCTCGAGGATCACCATGCCGGAGCCCAGGGCGAGAGCGTAGCTCCAATGAGGTCTCTTCATCAATCCGGGAACTGCGCCGAACAGGAGCGCTCCGCCAAGGGCGGCGAGAATGCCACCCCAGTAGCTGTTACCCCAATAGCTTAGCCACGCCACACGAATGGCGAAAACGAGGCTGGCGAGCAGCGCCCAGGAAGGAGTCACCCAGCCCTGCAACATCCAGCACAGCGCCGCCGCGGCAAGCGCCGCGCAGAGCCACACGCCGGCGATCGGCTTGCCCACGAGCAGCATCCCTGAGGCCAGCATCATGCCATTGCCCGGGGGGTACATGGACATGTAAGTGGGTTTCGTCAGGATGTGGAAGCTTTCAAAGAAGAAACCCATCGGGTGTGGCGGGTTGGTGAGCCGGCCGGAGGCGAAGGTATCCGCGGCAAGGAGGTAGCTAAACTCGTCATGAACGCCGGGAGGGGATATCCGGTAGCCTGGTTCGACGACAAAATGACCCAGCAGGGTGAGGAGAAAAACGGCGGCAATAGCCATGGGGCGCCGGTTGGCGAAACGGCGGAACCTATGGATCGCGGGGGAGAGCCATGGCCATTGGAATCCCGGAACTGCCTGCACGAGAAGGAGAAAGACGAAGACGGCAAGCTCATAGGGGAAGAGGACAGTGTGCTGGGTAAGATCCCACCAAAGGTTGTCCAGCCAGTCCGACATTGGCAAAGAAACCCAATTCTCTCACAATGAGGCGGGGGTTCGTGTTTTTTTAGCGGCAAGGGGAGACGAGCGCTATACACTGGGAGCATATGGTGCACGAATCCGGATCCGCCGATGGCATTCTTCCACTGACGCAGTTGGGCGAAGAAGACAGGCTGTTTCAGGCTACGATTCGAAAGTTCGCGCGGGAGCAAATCGGGCCGCACGTACGCGCGATGGACGAGGCGGGTGTGTTCCGCAAGGATCTCATCCGACAAATGTTTGAGTTAGGGCTGATGGGGATTGAGATCCCGGAAGAATACGGAGGTCAGGGCGGGAGTTTCTTCCAGTCCGTGCTCGCGGTGGAGGAGTTGGCGGTGGTGGACCCCTCGGCGGCGGTAATTGTCGACGTACAGAACACGCTGGTCAATAATGCGATGATGCGTTGGACGAACGAAGAGCAACGCAGGCGTTATCTGCCGCGACTGGCGTCAGACACTGTGGCTTCCTACGCGCTGTCGGAAGCGGGGTCGGGATCGGATGCTTTCGCCCTGGCCACACGAGCCGAGGACAAAGGGGATCACTTCCTGCTGAACGGGCGGAAACTGTGGATTACCAATGCGGCGGAGGCGGGACTATTTCTGCTGTTTGCGACCGTGAATCCGGAAGCGGGCTACCGGGGCATCACGTGTTTCCTGGTGGAGCGGGGGCTTGCCGGATTTGGGGTTGGGAAGAAGGAAGACAAGCTGGGAATCCGGGCATCTTCGACATGCGAATTGGTTCTCGACAATTGTCGAGTTCCAAAGGAAGACGTTGTGGGCGAGGTAGGAAAGGGCTACAGGATCGCGATTGAAACCCTCAACGAGGGACGCATCGCCATCGGCGCACAAATGACGGGACTTGCACAAGGGGCGTTGAATCATGCGCTTGCCTATGCCAAGGAGCGGAAGCAGTTCGGGAAGGCGATTGCGGATTTTCAGGGCGTGCAATTCGAACTGGCGGAGATGGCGACACAGGTGGAGGCGTCGCGCCTGCTGGTGTACAATGCCGCCAGGCTGCGGCAAGGAGGGCTTCCATTTCTGACCGAGGCTGCCATGGCGAAGTATTTCGCCTCGCAGGTGGCGGAAACCACCGCCTCACGAGCCGTGGAAATCTTTGGCGGCGTGGGGTTTACGAAGGACTACCCGGTGGAGAAACTGTATCGGGACGCCAAGATCGGAAGGATCTACGAGGGAACCAGCAACATGCAGCGGATGACGATCGCCAAGCAGTTGCTGGGGATGCGCTAGGAAACCAACGGTGTGCGGACGCCGTCAAGTGAAGAGTACGAAAGGAAAAGGGATGCTACGAGTCGGATTGCTGACTGCTTTGTTGGGACTTGCGATTGGTCTTCCGGCTGCGGACAGGGAGCCGTCGCAAACGGAAATCGATGGGATCATCAAGAAGTTTGCCGCCAAGGAGTCCGAATTCGCGCAGGCGCGGGAAAACTACACATATCGTCAACAGGTGAGAATACTGGAACTCGATGAGAGTGGGAACACGCGGGGCCGGCACGAAGTGGTTTCGGACATCATTTTCGGGATGGACGGAAAGCGAACTGAGCGTGTGGTGCGGGCACCTGTTTCCACGTTGAAGAACCTACAGTTAACTCCCGAAGACGAGCAGGATATACGAAGTGTTCAGCCCTTCGTCCTCACCAGCGCGGATATCGACAAGTACTACGTCCGGTACCTGGGCAAGGAGACGCTGGATGAAATCCCGACCTATGTCTTTGCGGTGAAGCCAAAGAAGATGGAGCAGGGGCAGCGGTACTTCGAGGGGTTGATCTATGTGGATGATCGCGACCTGCAGATTGTGAAGACGTACGGGCGCGCCACCGGCCTGCTGAAGAAGGGTTCCGATCAACAGTTTCCGAAGTTCGAAACGTACCGGCAGCAGGTGGACGGGAAGTACTGGTTTCCGACCTATACTGTGGCGAATGATACGCTTATGTTCGCCAGCGGACCGCAGCCGATCCGCATGACCGTGAAGTACGAAGACTATAAACAGTTCAAGACGGACATCAACATCAAGTTCGAGGACAAGGAAGCGAAGCCGGAAGCGCAGCAGCCGAAAAAGCCCTAATATCGCCTTTCAGGGGGAGAAATCGGGCATTCGGGGTGTGACCACTGTTCAGTCCAATTCCTTTGTGTTTGAATAAGTGTTGCATTCCCATGAGTTCAAAGGCCTCTAAACTTCGGCGTGGATGGAAGTCGGCTTTCCGCCGGATGCGCGAACTGAGGATGATCGCCAAGGGGTTGGTTTCCACCGACCATCCGGTACTCGCGCACCTGATCCCCATCCGTCGCTGCAATCTGGATTGCGGCTACTGTAACGAATACGACAATTACTCGAACCCCGTTCCCGTAGCCACCATGCTGCGGCGGGTGGATTTGTTGGCGAATCTGGGAACCACCGTGGTGACGCTGAGCGGCGGCGAACCATTGCTTCATCCTGAGCTGGACGACATTATCGCAAGGATGCGCAAACGCGGAATCGTCGCGGGGCTGATCACAAACGGCTACTTGTTGAATGTGGAGCGAATCCAGAGGCTGAACCGGGCCGGGCTGGACCACATGCAGATCAGCATCGACAACGTGAAGCCGGACGATGTATCGAAGAAGAGTCTGAAGACGCTGGACCAGCGTTTACGATGGTTGTCGGAGCACGCGGAGTTTCACGTAAACATTAATTCCGTAGTAGGTGGTGGGATTCGCAATCCGGAAGATGCCCTCATCGTCGGCAAACGCGCCCTCGAGTTCGGGTTCACGTCGACCATCGGCATCATTCATGACGGAGACGGTCAACTGCGCCCGCTACGGGACCGGGAACGGGAAGTATACCGCGCGATGAAGGCGATGGAGAAGAAGGGGTATTCCCGCTTCAACGAATTTCAGGACGCGATCGCGGACGGGCGGCCGAATGACTGGAGGTGCCGTGCCGGGGCGCGCTATTTATACGTTTGTGAAGATGGATTGGTACACTATTGTTCCCAACAGCGCGGGTATCCGGGGAAGCCTCTGGAAGAGTACACGGTGGAGGATATCCGGCGAGAGTACCTTACCCAGAAGGGTTGCGCGCCTTATTGTACCGTGAGTTGTGTGCACCAAACCGGGTACATGGATTTCTGGCGCGATCCGCAGGTTCATGCTCCCGCACAGCAGGCACAGGGGCCGTTGGTGCAGATTCGGCGTTCCACAGTCAGCCAAGGTTAGACGAAGGTTAAACGGAATCAAGTACGGACGCGCATGAGGAAGTAGGTCCCGGCGAGACAAAAGAGGACGTCCGGGCTCCAGGCGGCGAGTTGTGCGGGCAGTTGGCCGACATTGCCCATCTGTTCGAACAGTTGACTCAATGCGCCGTAGCAGATGGCGATGCCGAGACTGATTCCGACGGGCGCCATGGCGCCGCGATTTCCGGAGAAGAAGGCGAAGGGGATGGCGATGAGGGCCATGATGAGGGCAAAGAGCGGGACGGAGAATTTCTTTTCATACTGCACTTGTAGTCGAATGGTATCGAATCCGCTCTGTTGAAGTTCGCGGATGTAGGAGGCAAGCTGATGGAAGTTCATCTGCTTGTCCTGCTTGAGTTCGCGGAAGAAGTAGTTCGGGGGTTCATCCAGTTCGGGGAAGGTGGCAGCCCTGCCTTGGAAGTTGTCGAACTGAGTGACGCGTATTCCCTTGAATTCCCTCATCCAACCGTTCTGAAAGACCCAATGCCTGATGGAGGGTTCCCAGCGGGCGCTCTCGGCAAAGATGTGGCGCCGGAGTTGGAAGGAGGGCTTGTCATAGACGTAGACGCTGACCCCCACCATGACATCGGAGCCGGGATCGAAGTGCTTGTAATAGTAGATCCAGGGGCCGCGGCCGAGGATCCATTTGCGGTCCGGGCGGAGATAGGTCTGAACGGGACGGCCCTTGATCTCGTTGCGGATGGCGTCCTGGATGAGGTTTGCTTCGGGGACGATGTAGTAGTCGAAGGCGAAGAGCGAGCCGCTGAAGACGCCGCCTGCGACAAGAATAGGAATTGCGAGGCGGTAGGCGCTGATGCCACATGCTTTCATGGCGGTGATCTCATTGGATTTGGAGAGCAGACCGAAGGTGACCAGCACGGCGACAAGAATGCTCATGGGGGCGAAATCATAGATGAGCTTGGGGGTAAGGAAGAGGTGGTAGGTGGCTACGCGGGACATCGGGATATGGTTCTTGATGATGTCGCTCAGCAGTTCAAAGAAGTTGAAGACGTGCGTCATTCCCACGAAGCTGAAAAGGAGCACGGCGAAGTAGTAGAGGAACGAAGAGAGGATATAGGTATCTATGATTTGCGGCAGTAGGGGGAGACGGAAACCGCGGCCGGTGCCCTCCTCTTTCGCTGCAAACGGGCTCCTCAGCCACTCCCAAAGGCGCACCATCCTATCCCAAAGAGCGCCCCCCCAATCCTTGTCGCCCGGCAGTTCCAACCTGGTGATCATCACCGCGCCGAGCAGAAAGAACGTCATGTTCGGAAGCCAGACGGCGAATCCGGCAGGCAAGGATTTCTGGCGAGCCAATCCGATGATGCTGATCAGGCCCATGTAGTAGAGGAAGGCTAGAGCCACCGTGAGAACGAAGGCGGCGGACTTACCGCCTTTGCGGGAGGAGACGCCGAGGGGGAGGGCGACCAAGGCAAGGACGATACAGCCGACCGGGAGGGCGAGGCGGCGATGAAACTCGATGGCAGCTTCTACATTTGTCTTTGTTTGCTGGTAGAGCGGCTGCATGTCCAGTTCGCCGAAATCCATGGTCCGGACTTCTTTGCGCTCGGGGGCATCCAAAGCCTGTTCTCCTTTTGGGAAGGAGGTAGCGTAGTATTGGGTGATGTCTTTGGCGACTTCAAAACTACTGCCGTCGATGAGGGAAAGCTGGATGCGGTTCCGTGCGATGTCGGGAACAGCAATGGCTTGCCGGGCGAGGGTGATCCGCGGGTCGTCACTGCGGTCGCCGGCACCATCCCGTTCGGTGGGCGGCCGCAAATCGGCCATGAAGACGTGACGCCAGCGGAATGGGGGGCCTGTGCTGACGTCTTCGACGTAGAGAATGCGGTTCGGGAACTGTTCCTCGAAGATGCGGGGCTGAATCTCCGCAGTCAACTGGCCGGCTGCCATTGTATTGAGAATATTGATGGTTTCTCTCTTGGCCCAGGGGGTAAGAATGCAGGAAGTGTAGGCTGCCAGAGCCATTCCGAGGATGGCGAACAGGGAAACCGGGATGAGGAGGCGGCGGCTGGGGACGCCCGCGGAGCGGATGGCGATAATCTCTCCGTCACTAGACATCCGGCCAATGGCGATGAGGATTCCGACAAGAACTCCGACAGGTATCGTAAACACGAGGGTCTGCGGGAGAATGAGGAGGAACAATCCCCCGATTTGTTCCGCGGTGGCCGTGCTAGTGACGAGTTGCTCGAACAGGCGGCCGAGGCGCTGGAGGAAGAGAATGAAGGTAAAAAGGACGGTGCCGAGGAGCGCTCCCGTGGTGATCTCTTTGAAGAGCGTGCGTCCGAGAATTCCCATTCCGATTGCTCTCCCTCAAACCTTAATTGGCCAATGGCGGGGGCGGCACGAGGGGAAGTTTGGGCAGTTCGCCGGGAATCTTCTCCAGTTCGACATCCTCGAGGAGGAGTTCCGGGGCAACTACCGTTGTGCCAGCCACATAACCGCCTGCATCCATATGGGCAAAGGGAGCCCGGTTCTCGAGGTAGTGAAACGCAAAGAGTTCGTCCGAAGCCGCAAGGATGTCCTTCAGGCTGCGGGTATCGAGTCCGCGGAACCGGACGCCGCGGACGAGTTCCTCCTTCCCATCGGGAAACAGCTTGTACACGAGTAGTGGAATGCTGATGGTCTGGCCCTGACGCCCGCCGCCGAGTCTGCGGAGTTCTTCCAAACCGGCGCTGGAAGGAAAGTCCATCTTGCGGACAACGATGACGAACGGCTTATGCCGCTGCTTACCCATTTCGAGAAGCCGCGTCCGCAGTTGGGCGGCAGAACTGGTCTGGCCGGCTTTGACAAAGACGTTGCCGGCGAGGGCGGTGTTGTTACCGAGGAACCCCGGGAGGCGAGCATGGCCGTTGGAGGTGGAGAATCCCTCGATCGGCTGGCGGGTCGTGTAGTAAGCTTTCAGAAGACCCTTTTCCACCATCTGCACAGGCTTCGGAACAACTCCTTCCATATCCACGGGATAGGAACCTTGAAGAGGGATGCCGCGCCACTCCTTTTGAGTCGGGTCGTCGAGGATGTCGATCCAATCGGGGAGGATTCGGGAACCGAGGCGGCCTTCGAGTTCGCCGGAGGGGAGGTTGAGAGGCCGGTCGGGATCGGTCACAGGACGACGGAAGTAGGAGAAGTTTCGAACGAGGAGTTCCGCTAACAACTGGGCTCCGGCGGCTCCTTCGAACAGTACCGGCCCGGAGTAACTCTCGAGCACAGGCGCGGAGGCCATGGCGGTGACGTTTTGGGCAACCGCAAGAGTGGCTTTCTCGAGGAGTTCGTCATCCGGGAGCCTGCCGGGATCGATGGAGAAGAACATGGCGTGGTCGCGCACGTTGCTGCCATCGGGGGCGAGTGCGGAGGCTTTGATCCGGATGGTTGCGAGGTTGTCCGGAACGCGAACTTCCGAGCCTTCGTTGTTGGCCAGGTAGGAGATGGTTTGGGATATGCTCGCCTCCGCTTCGGAGGTGAGGATCTTCGGATAGGAGGCAAAGACCGCGGAGAGAGCTTTGACCCGGTTTCTCCATAGGGCGGAGTTTATTGTCTTGCGCTCGACGGGGAGGAGCAGGGTTACGGGCGGAGCTGGGCTGAAGTCGGGAAGCTGGCTGGTTTCCGTCACATTCTTGAGGGATGCCCGCTTGCGCGCCAGGGCTTCGAGAGCCTGCTTGTAGGTCCGGTCCGTGGCCAGCCAGAAGTCCATGCGAAGGACGTCGTAGTTGTTATCGATGGGGAACTGGCCGGGATCGTACCGGGAGCCGCGGTAAGCATCGCTGTAGATATGATTGGAGTTATCGAGCTTCATATCGCCCACACGAATGCGGACGCGGGGATTGCGGATGCGGTTTGCACGCTCCTGGACGAGCGCTCCGAGATTCGCGCTGGCGCCATACATTTCCGCGTCGTCCAACGTGTATTCGATGAAGTAGGGGGGATCTCCGATGACGCGCAGAGACCGGCTGCGGGCCAATTCGTCGCGCATGGCCTTGAGCACGATATCATTGCCGGCGGGTTGGGCGTGGAGCAACGGGATGGAAAGGAAGAAGAGAAGAAAGGATCGCATCAGAAACCGCCTCCGGGGAGTGTAGGCCGAGGAAGCGCGGGCGGGGAATCGAGACCGGCTGGTTTGCGCTGAATTTCGATTTCCGTGACCAGGAGGGCGGGAGAAACGGCCGAGACGGGGACGCTGCCGGATTCCGCTCCGCAGATTCCGTTGAAGACTTCGGGCTTGTCCGAGGTGGCGATGATTTTGGAGAAGCTGGCCAAGGGAGTGCCGACAATGCTGACGCCGCGGACGAGTTCGTCGGGGCGGCCATCGGGATAGACGCGGTAGACGAGGAGAGGAATGACGGTGAAGGCCTGCAGCCCTTGGCGGCCGGTAGTCGTGAATCCTCCGGTAACCTGCTCGAAATACAGGCCATATGGCTTGCCCTGTTTCTTGATTTCCTCAATCAGCATGGCCCGCAGCTTTTCGTTCGAGACGGCTTGGGCGGACTCGACGATGAGGTTCGACTGGCGGGAAACGATTTCGGCTCCTGGCTGGCGGCGGCCGTGTCCATTTGATTTCGGAAACCCGCGAATGGGAGACCGGGACATGAGGAACGTCTCGAGAATGCCGTTCTCGACGACATTGACCGGGCGCGCCTTGACGCCTTCGTCGTCGTAGTCATACCAGCCGTTGAGGTCCACGCCGCCGATGGATTTGCGGGTTGGATCGAAATTGACGGAGAGGAAAGTGGGGAGCACGGGTTTGCCCACGCTTTTCGTAAACGTCTGTCCTTCGGTCTCGTCTTTCTGGCGGTGGCCCTCGATGCGATGGCCGAAGATTTCATGGAAGAAGACACCGGCGGCGGAACCGCTGAGGATTGCAGGTCCGACGAAGGGGTCGACGGGCGGGGCCTGGATGAGGCCGGTGAGGTGGTTGGCAACCTTGGTGACGGCGGCCGTTATGGTGTCGTCATTAGGGAGCCGGGCCGGCGTTTCGGCCTCGAAGGTATCGGTTGCCACAAGATCCATCCCATCACCGGCCTTGCCCTGAGCGGTAATGAGGATGCGGGCAAAGGGGCGGCCGTAGCGGAGGCGCGTACCTTCGGAGTTGACCAGGTACTTGGTCTGCGCATCCGCCACCACGGTCACGTTGGAGGCGAGGATGCCGCGGTGCTTATTGAATTCACTGGACCACTTCCGGACCCGGGTTGCCCAGCCGTTGTTGTCAAAAGCGAATTTGACCGGCGGCGCGACGTGGATCTGGGGCTCCTCGATGGAGAAATCGTCGGAGTCATCCTCTTCATTGGCTTTGACCTGGGCGTTGGCTTTGAGGCGGATGAGGCGCTGGCTGGCGAGGCGATAGATGCGGTCCGTTTCAAGCCATGCGCGGCGGCGGATCGCATTGGCGTTGGTCTCGATAGGAAGCTGGACGCCGGCGGTGAATTGGGCGCGGTCACCACGCATGCGATGGTAGTTATCGAATTTCGGGGAGCCGGCGCGGAGGGTCACGTCGAGGGAGCGGGAATCAGAGGAGGAAGAGCGAACCAAGGCTCCAAACATTGCGGTGACGGAGGCTGCCTGCTGATCGACGGCTTCGTAGGCGAGGAAGTAGGGGGCGGGATCGGCGGATTTTAGGGCGGTGAAGTTGCGGTTGAGTTCCTGTTGGAGGATATCGAGGAGGGAGGGAGATTGGGCGGTGAGGGGGGATGAGATAAGGAAGAGGAGGAAAAGACGGTGGGGAGGCAACACGCCCCAGCATAGCATGGGGCCGGGGCGTGACAGCCTGGGGGAACGGCGCTATGGGAGCGCCAGCAACCCCTTGTCTTTCATTCCACTAAGGGCGAGGCCATAACGGCCGCGGACGCCGGTTTTCTCGAAGATGTGCTTGAGGTGGATCTTGACGGTGCCGGGGCGAATTCCGAGTTGACGGGCGATTTCTTTGTTTTTGTAGCCCTGCTCGACGAGTTCCATGACCTGGTGCTCGCGTGGGGTGAGATCGGAGCGGTGGTATTTTTCCTGGCGGTTGGACTCGCGGAAGAGGCTGTCCTCCATCCAGCTTGTGCCGTGGGAGACGGCTTGCAGACAGGAGACGAGGACGTCGGACGGGGCGGTTTTGCGAATGATGCCTTTGGCTCCGATCTGGAGGAAGCGGAGGGCTTCGGCCTCGGAGATGGAGAGGCCCCAGACGACGATGGCGGAGGCGGGGCGGGCGGAGCGGTGTTCGGCGACCCACTCGAGGACGGCTTGGACGCCAAAGGATTTGTCGACGACAAAGACGCTCGGGCGGGAGCGTTCAAGGAAGGCGCCGGCTTCGACGAGCGAGAAGACGGAGCCGGCGAAGCGGAAATCGGGGTTTTGGCGCAAGATGGACGCCAAGCCTTCGGCGGTGAGCGGCTGGGTTTCGCAAAGCCCCACGGTGATCGGATCTGACATTACGGTAACTGAGTCCTCCCTTGGGACACTTATCGGAAGCGCCTCCCTCAGTCTTAGTGAGAGTTAAGGGGAACCGCTCTCATGTTTTTGATGGGAACGGCCGATCGAGGGGATAGGTTTAGAGATTGTAACGCATGGCTCGATCCGACATAGACGCCTTATCGGGAAGCTGGAAAGCACTCCTCATCACACCGAACAAGACGATAGCGGGCGAACTGTCACCGATGCTGGCCCAACATTTACCGAAGACGCCGGTGTTTGAAATGCAATCCTATCCGGCGCGGCAGGTGCTTGCGGAATTGGGCGGCTCACAGGGTCCCAACCTCTGCTTCCTGGACCTGATCTCCGATGCGGAGAGGGCGCTGGCATTAATTGGGGAGTTGCTCGCCGTTCAGCCTGGGGTAAAAATCATTGTTTTGCTGGCTTACAAGAACCCGGACACGATTTTGCGGGCGATGCGGCAGGGAGCGGTAGAATTTCTGGTGCGGCCGTTCGATCCGGAACAACTCGATCACGCGGTGGAGCGGATCGCTTCGCTGCAGCGAATCGACGGCGGGCCGGAGAAGCAAGGGAAGGTAATTACGGTCATTCCGGCAAAGGGAGCATGCGGGGCGACGACGCTTGCGGCGAACCTGGCCCAGCACTACAAGCGGGCGGGGCGCAAGAAAATACTGCTTGCGGACCTGGATCCGCTTACGGGCACGCTTTCCTTCTTATTGAAGCTGAAGTCGAACTACAGCTTTGTGGACGCATTGAGCCGTTCCACCTCGCTCGACGAAGATGTCTGGAAAGGAATCGTGACGCAACAAGCGGGGCTCGACATTCTGCTGTCACCGGATCAGGTGAACGAGGGGCTGCATGAGTTGCGGGATGCGTCGATGATCGTAGAGTTCGCCCGGGGGTTTTACGAGGTGGTGATCCTCGATGCGGGCAGCGTGTATGGCGAATGGAACCTGACGGTGGCGCGAAGCAGCGATGAAGTGGTGCTGGTCACGACCAACGAACTGCCATCGCTGCAGGCCGCTCAGCGGGCGATGGACTATCTGGAGGGGAATCGGGTCAGCCGGTCAAAGATCCGGCTTGTCGTGAACCGGTACAACAAGGAGTCCGGATTGGGGCGCGACGCAATAGAGACAGCGCTGCATTGCGACGTATATCACGTGGTGCCGGGCGACTATGAAGTGATCCATCGAGCGCTGATTGAGGGCAAGCCGGTGGCTTCGAACAGCAACTTCGGAAAAAGCCTGGCGCAACTTGGGGACAGATTGTGTCCCCGCGCGAAGAGCGCCGAACAGCCGGCAAAGAAAGCATCCGCACTGTCCGGGCTCTTCTCCTCCTTTTTCTCGAAGACAGCGAATTAGCGCGAGGGAGATGGGATCTGAGAGGGCTACGGGCGAACCTGGGCGTCGTGTTTCTCGCGGTAGATCTGATGGCTGAGGATGTTCTGCTGGCGGTTGATGGTGCGCCGCTCGCGCGGGGACAAGCCGTTGCCAGTGAGACGGTCGTGGGTAATCTCCCGATGCAGGGCGCGCTCCTGGGCTTGGAGCCGGGCGGTTTCGCGCGGGGTGAGTTGTCCGGAACGGACGCCTTGGCGGATTCTGTTTTGCTGGTTGATGCCGCGGTTGGCAATGGGACCCGCGGCGCTAAGAGTGACTCCGAGAACTGCCGTCAAGCCAATGATTTTGATCAAGTTGTTCATTTGATTTTGGCCTCCTGATTGTGCAAACGCGAGAGTGCCGCACATGTTGCGGGGGAGTTGCGAAAATGAGGAATTAAATTCTTCTCATGAATCACGAGGCGGAGAGCAGGCGATTGGCGGTAGCGATGGGTTTGTTTGGGGTACTGGGGGTGCTGTCGCTCACGACGTTGAGCGGGGCCATCCGCATGGTGACGCTGATTGTGTTGGGGGGACTGGCGGCGAAGACATACGTTGCGCACCTGAAGCGGAAGCAGGAGGAAGCGGAAGGGACAGCGGACGAAGATAATCAAAAGGACTAGACGGTAGCAGCCGATTCCACCCCCCAATATGGGGAGGGGGGAATAGGGCAAAGGTAAACTCTGAATCAGCCATTTCCGGTCCATTTCCCTCTAGTTGAAATTCCCTTCCCTCCGATAAGCTTATTCAAGAAACCTACAGACGGAAAGATGAGTTTCATTTTGGGACAGAACGTTCCACTCTGAAACGCCGGTACGGCTTTCTGATTCCAATTTGGTTTTGCCGGAAGGGGGTCAGGGAGTGGAGGCGGCTGTCGCGCGGATTGGGAACAATCCGGAAGTGGCGCTAAACATCGGTGCAGCACGGTGTTGGCGTGAGGAAATGGTTCAGCCGGAGGGTTGGAGGATGAATCTGCGGGCGCATGGCCGGCAGATTGCATCCATAGGCGGGCGTAACGGTTGGTTGCACCGGGAAAAAACGCCGGCCGGATCGAAGCAGGGAAGGCCAGAGCGGAAAGGGAGAGAGACCTAGAAATGGGCACAGCGAAAGCGAAAATCCAAGACATGCGCGGCACGAATGTCGTACAGAATCCAATCACGCGGGCTTCGAAGCGGGACCGGGTGGTATTGGAGCACTTGCCATTAGTGAAGGCAATCGCGGTTCGGGTACACGAGAATCTGCCCGTCCACGTGGATTTGGATGACTTGGTGCATGCGGGAATTCTGGGGCTGTTTGACGCCGCGAGCAAGTACAATCCCGACAAGAAGGTGGTGTTCTCGAGCTACGCCAAGCACCGGATCAAGGGAGCGATTCTGGACAGCCTGCGGCAACTGGATTGGGCGTCGCGCGACTTGAGACGCCGTCACAAGCAGGTGGAGGCGGTAACGCGGGATCTGGCGGCGACACTGCAGCGCAATCCCACGGAGTCGGAAGTGGCGGAGAAACTGGGTGTGGAAGTGGAGCGGTGGCGGCAGATGATGTTGGACTTGCGGAGCGTGGGCCTGGTATCGGCCAGTTCGCGCGCTAATGACCAGGATGATCTTCCGGCGCCGGATTTCCCGTCAAAGCCGGAGACGCAGCCCGACCGGATGTGTGCTCACCAGCAGTTGCGGTCCGTACTGGCGGATGCGATGAAGTCGCTGCCGGAGCGGTACCAGAAGGTGGTGCTGCTGTACTACACCAACGAGATGACGATGAAAGAGATTGGCGGGTTGTTGGGAATCAACGAGAGCCGGGTTTCGCAAATCCACAAGTCCGCGCTCGAGAAGATGGCGGTGGTGCTGCAATCGAATGGAATTCATTCGGCCTACGCGTTCGCCGATTGAGGTCAATTCACGGCGAGGCCGACAGGGATTCGCTTCCAGACGCCGGAGGAAAGGCGGAGGAGCGGCGTGGAGCGGAGGAACGGCGCCAGCCTTTGCACGAGGGAATGAATCCAATCCGGGGAGGAAGGAAAGACGACGAGCCGGATCTGGTGCTGAGGAGAGATCGAGGCACGCTGCCGGGCCAGATAGATGGCGCGTTCGATTCCACCGAGGTCATCGACGAGCCCATTCGCCTTCGCCTCTGAGCCCAGCCAGACACGCCCCTGAGCGATACGGTCAATCTCGTCATACTTTTTCTTTCGCGATGCGGCCACCTGGCGGACAAAATCCGCATATACGGCTTCGAGCGATTCGTGGAGCTTGCGGCGGCCATCGTTGCTGAGCGGTTGCGCATCGGAATCAATGGCGGCAAAACGGCCCCGGGTGTAGATCTCCTTGCGAATTCCGAGTTTGTCGTACAGGCCGGTGAGCGTGAGCTTGCCGAAGAAGACGCCGATGGAACCGGTGATGGTTTCCGGATAGGCGACCACCGTGGGCGCGCCCATGGCGAGAGCGTAGCCGCCGCTGGCAGCGACATCGGCCATGGAGACGATGACAGGTTTTACGGCAGCGAGCCGTTTCACTTCCCGCGTCATTTCATCGGAGGCAATCGCATCGCCTCCGGGAGAGTCAATGCGCAGAATGACGGCCTTGATGGAATCGTCCTCGCGCACCTTTTTCAGGGTTGCGGCAAAGGATTCGGGGTCGAGGACCTGGTCATCGAAGAAAGGGATGGGAGAGCGGAGGATATCTCCCTGGGCGGCGACAAAGGCGATCTTTTGTTTTCCGTCGAGCCCGGGAGCGGGGGGGCGAACACGCTGGTAATCGGCGGCGGGGAGTGTGGCGAGTTCTTTTTGGTGGAGCGCCGCGGCGAGTTCCGAGCGAGCCTGGTCTTCGTATTGGGCGGCGTCGATGAGTCCGGAGGCGAGGGCGGAGGCGGCGAGGAACGGTCCTTCATCGAGCAGTTGGCGCACTTGTTGGGGGGTGCGGCCGCGGCTTTGCGAGATTGCCGAGATGAGTGATTCGAGCCGCGAATCGAGGAGATTGTTGATGACCTGCCGGGTCTCGGGGGTGCTGGAAGAGCGGGTGAGGATATCGGCGCCGTCCTTATAGCGGCCCATGCTTTCAAACTCGGGCAGGATCCCGAGTTTGTCGAGGGCGAGGCGGCCGTAGGTAAGTTCCGCGCGGAGTCCTTTGAGGTCCACCAGGTCGCCGGGTGGAGCAGCCAGCCTGCCGGCAGCCGTGGCGAGGTAATAATCGCGCGCCGTGGCGCTGCGCAGATAGGCGACCACAGGCTTGCCGGTTTTGCGGAAGAGAAGTAAGGAGTTGCGGATTTCGGCGAGCTTGGCCCAGCCGGCGGCGGGTTTTTCCGGGAAGAGAAGGAGGGCCGCGATGCGCGGGTCGGCAGCGGCTTTCCTGAGGGTTTCCCAGAGGCGGAGCGTCGTCCAGGGCCGTTCGCCGGCGAAGGGGTAGAGGGTGGGAGGCTCCTGCTCGTAGATGGTCCCGGACAAGCGAAGGACGAGGGTTGTGCCCTTGGCCACCGAGGGAGGGCGTTCCAGCCACCAGGGGACAATCCAGAGGCAAGAGGCGCAAAGAAGGAGGGCGAGAAGCAGCCCGCCGAGGATACCGGCCAGGAAATTTCGCATTGCCATCGCAGGCGATCAGGCGCCTTCGAGGATGAGGTCGACGCGGTGGCTGACGTCCTTGAGATAGGCGGCATCCCCGGAAGCCAGTTCCACGGTGGCGGATCCTTTGTAGCCGATCTCGATGAGGGCGGTGTGGATCTCTTTCCAATCGATCTCGCCGTCGCGGAGATTTACGAATTCGGCGACGCGCCTGGCGAATTTGAAATCCTTGAAATGGAGCTTGACGATCCGCTTGCCGAGGGTGCGGATCCAATCCTGCGGGTAGCCGTAGAGGACGACGTTGCCCACATCGAAGTAGGCGCGCACCCAAGGGCTTTGAAAATCGTCGACGTAGCGGGCAAACTCGAGGGGGCTGAGGAGGAACTTGTTCCAAACCTCTTCGACGGCGATGATTACCTTCAACTTTTCAGCCATGGGGATCATGCGGCGGATCCGTTCCTGGGAGCGCTGCCAGGCTTCGCCGTAGCGCGTCTTCGGATTGACGACGGCGGGAACGAGGAGGACGGTGTCGGCTCCCCAATCATGTGCGTTGCGCAGGCTGGTCTCCATGCCGGCGACGCATTTGCGGACTACCTCCGGATCGTCGCTCGAAAGCGGATAGCGCCAATGATCGCTGTTCATGACCGAGTGAATGCGTACTCCGGTAGTCTCGGAAGCTTTGCGCATTTCCGCGGCGGCGGCAGGATCGGGGGTGGTGGGCAGTTCGATTTCAGCGAATCCGCAGTCTTTGGCGAGCTGAAACCGGTCCCGGATACTCAGTTGGGAAGGCAGCATGCCGAGCAGAACAGCCTTCCGGATGGGGAGCCGCTGCGCAGCCGTGGAGGGCAACGGGAGGAGAGAGGCAGCGGCGAGAAAAGCACGACGGTTCATAAAAAATACCTTCGTGCGTCATTGTAACGCGGCCTTACTTGACGGCGACGGTGGCGGTGACGGGCGAGGCTTGTCCGCCGATGACGACGACGACGAGATGGTCCTTGCCGGCCTTGAGGGAACTGGGTACGGAGACATTGAGTTGAGCGAGTCCGCCGAGCGCGCCGGGCACGGCAGTGGCCGAGGCGACGGTGGCGGCATCGCCGCCGATGGTAACCGAGGGGACGCCCGTAAGCGTGGGCAGGGGCGTCAGCGGCGTCAACTGGCCCTCCGGATTGGGAACGGGCGTGATGGCTCCGCCACCGGTGATGAAGAGGACGAGGACGCCGCCTTTGGCGACCGGGTTGGAGGCTGAATTAAGCGAGTAGGTGGTGGTGTTGGGGTCGTAGTTCAAGGCGGCGGCCTGACCGCGGCCGGAACTGTCGACGGTGAAGATGCCGGGATCGGCGGCGACACCGTCATAGAGGAAGTCGGCGGAGATGAGGGCATTGTAGGTGACACGCATCTTCAAACCAGTGCCGATGGGAATGCTGAACGGGACCTGGCAATTGACTTGATTCGCTTGAGTGAAGATGAGCGGCGCGGGCACCCAGAGCGAATTCACTTCAAACTCGACTATCGTGGGCGGGGTTCCAAGGCTGGTGGGGAAGGCGTTGCTTGTGGGAGTAGCGACGATGGGGGCGGAAGGGCCGAGGGCAGAGCCGAAGATGGAGATGATCTCCCCGGGCGCCAGTTGCGGCGTGGGGCTGAGGCCGGCGAAACTGGCCGCGTTGACGATGCCCTGGATACTGGGGCCTGGGGGAGTGACGGTGAAAGCGGAGGCATTGGAGGCAGGCCTGGGCGAATTGAGCACGGTAATGGACAGCGCGCCCTGGGTGGTCAGCATGGCCTTGGGGAGCACGGCGAGCATTGCGCCCGAACTGATCCAGGTGGCGGTGAGGTCTGTGGCTCCGGCCTTCACCGTCGAGGCTTTGAACAAATGCGACCCGCGGATGGTGATGGTGGTGTCGTTGGAGCCGATGGGCGCCGATGATGGCCAGACGGAGCTGATGACGGCGGTTCCCGGGTCGACGGTAAGGGTGACGGGAATGGCAACAGTCTTGTTGGAAGCCGTGAGCGAGGTGAGCGTGATGCGGCTTGTGTAGGTGGCCGGGACAAGACCAGTGGTGTCCACGGAGACAGTGAGGGTAAGTGGGCTACCCGAGAGGACGACGCCCACGGTGGGTGTAACGCTTAACCATGTCGCGCTGGCCACGGCAGCGGTGAAGGAAAGGGGCTCTCCGCTGGTGGAGACGGAGATGGTCTGGGTGGCGGGCGGGGAGAGGGAGTCGGTCTGCCATCCGAAAGCGAGGGAAGCCGGAGCGGCGGTCATGGTGGGCGGCGGGTTTTTCACGATGAGTGTGATGGAGGCGGTAACGGGGCCGGCCGAACCGGTGGCGTCCACTTGGAGGGTGGTGGAGTAAGTGCCGGCGTTCAGAGAAGTGGGGTTGACGCGAAGACTGATGGACGTTCCGGTTTTTCCCGTGGTGGGGGTGACGATGAGCCAAGGCGCAGCGGGCGAGAGGGAGGCAGTGAAATCGAGAGCGGCGCCGGAGCCACTGCGCTTGACCTGAATGGTTTGAGCGGCGGGGAGGGTGGCGGCGCCGATCTGGTAGGTGAAGCTGAGGGTGGAAGGAGTGAGGGAGAGAGTGGGGAGGGCTTGAGGAAAAGCGGGGAGAGCAGCGAGGAGGAAGAGGGTGAAGCGAGACATACAGGGGAGAGATCGGCGGGAGGAGGAGGGCGCACTATTGCGCCACAGAGTAGGCGCACCGGATTCCCCTGTAAAACAAACGTCTGTCTACTTGCGGGCAGTAAGAATCCGGGAGGGGTAAAACGTCTGGCGGACAACGCAATCGTGGAGAATCCGCAGGTCCTGCTCTTCGAGAAAGTCCGTCATTTTCTCTTCAATCTGGCGTCCCCAGAAGGCGGGGACGAGGCTTCCGGCGAGGTCGTAGAGGCGGTTGAACCCTTCCGTATTCTGGCCGATGAGAACGAGGGTGACGGTAGCGTGAGGGCGCAGGACGCGGCGAATTTCGGACAGTGTGCGGGTGATGTCTTCCTGGCTGAGGAGTTCGAGCAGATAGCAGGAGATGACGGCATCGAAGGTTTCGTCGCGGAAGGGGAGATAGCGGGCATCGACGGCCTGGCAGCGGGCGAAGGAGTCGGGGAACCGTTTGCTGGCGCGATGCTGGGTTCGGGCGGCCATATTGGGGGAGAGGTCAAGCCCGAGCGTTGCGCCTTTTGGATTGGCCTTAACAAGGCGGTGAAACATTTCGCCGCTCCCGGTAGCCACTTCGAGGACGCGCATTCCGTCGCGAACGCCGGATTGTTCGAGGGCGCAGCGGTGGGCCTTGGAGTGAAAGAACATCGTCGAGAAGTGGTAGAAAGAAGCCAGGCGGTCATAGACGCGGCGCGTGTGGGCGGCGATGGTAACGGGAAGCCTGTCCTCGATGGACGAGGCGATGGTTTGCTGCTTCAGCAGGCTCTGCATGAGCGCGTTCACCTAGGATACCGCCCGGAGGGCCGTGGTGAGTTGAGGGATCTCGATTTCGGTTCGAGTGCCCTCGCCCTGACGGCTGATGATGGAGAGGCGAAAATCGTGGCCATACAAAACCTTGAGCCTTTCGTTGACGTTGCTGACACCAATGCCTTGCTCAAACAGATTAGCGAGTTTCTCCTCAGGAATGCCAACCCCGTCATCTTCGACTGAGAGCAGGAGGCGCCTGCCGAGGGACTGGCTGCTGATGCGGATCACCCCGCCATCCACTTTACTGCTAAGGCCGTGTTTGATGCTATTCTCCACCAGGGGTTGAAGGAGCATGCTGGGGACGAGTTTATCGAGGGTGAGCGGATCGACATCCTCTTGCACGCGAAGTTTATCGCCGAAGCGGACGATCTCGATGGCGAGATAATCCTCGATGAAGGATAGTTCCTCGCGGAGAGGGGAAAGATTTTCCTGTTTGCGGAGCAGGCGGCGGAGGATGTTGGAGAGCTTGTGGATCATCTTCCGGGCCTGTTCGGGGTTGATGCGAATGAGGGTGGAGACGGAATTGAGAGTATTGAAGAGGAAGTGAGGGTTGATCTGTCGGGTGAGGGCGGCGAGGCGGGCTTCGACGAGGAGCGCCTGCTGGGCCTCGAGCTTGCGTTCGTTGCGGGTATTGTTCCAGACCTTGAGGGGGAGGGTGACGGCGAACAGCGTGGTGCCATAGGTGGCGAGCACGAGGAGAGGATGAGGCTGAGTCCAGTTGGGATAGAGGGCGAAGAGGAACTGGGCGCCGAACAGCGTGGGCAGATTGAGACGGAGGAACTCGGCGAAGAGAACAGTGCCGAGAAAGGCGAGGTGAAAGAGCGGGCGGTGGTAATCCCTGCGGCGGAGGAAAGAGCGAATGATGCCGATGTCGAAGAGGGGAGAGAAGCGCCAGATTTCCTCCTTGTCGGGCGCGAGGTCGCGCAGGAGGCCGCCAAAGACACCGATGCCGGCAAAGAGCGGCATGGTGAGCACTTCGCCACGAAGCATTGCGGGGAGGGAGATGAGGATGCCGCCGGTGAGTCCGGTGACGTAGCCGCCGATGAGGCCGCACAAGAGGCTGCCTTCGAGGCCGAGGTCGACGGCCTGATAGCTGTTGCGGCTGACGACGCGCGTGGCGACGCTGGTGCCGAAGACGGCCGAGAAGGCAAGAGCGAGCAGGAGGCGCTGGCGGAGGGTACGCTCCTCCTGGAGGAGCATGCGCTGGACGGCGGCGACACGAGTGAGGATGCTGGCCAAGGAAGCCGAAACCGCCAATTTCACAAACAGGATAACCAGGTACTGTTCCGGCATGGCCGCCCGTTCGCCCATTATAATGAAAGACAGCAACCCGCTATAGATTGTCGCAGTTCCTTACATGAGCGCAACATCCCGGCAAGAGATTGGCAGAATCAGGCTGGCAAAGATGGCCGAAGCAGATTTCCCGTCGCGTTTCGGACGGTTCCGGATCCACGGTTTCGAAGGAGCGTTCGAGGACCGGGTGGAGGAAGCGGCGGTTCTGGTGATGGGGGACGTGACGCAAGGCGGGCCTCCACTGGTGCGGATTCACTCACAGTGCCTCACGGGCGACGTGTTCCACAGCCTGCGCTGCGATTGCCGGTCGCAACTGGAGTTGGCGCTGGAGATGATCGCGGAAGAGGGACGAGGGATTCTGCTTTACGAGATGCAGGAAGGGCGGGGCATCGGGCTGATGAACAAGCTGCGCGCTTATGCCTTGCAGGATGAGGGCGCGGACACGGTGGAAGCCAACGAAGCGCTGGGCTTTGACGCGGACCTGCGCAACTACGAGTTACCCGGCGCGATACTGCGGCACCTGGGGCTCGCAAAGGTTCGCCTGCTGTCGAACAATCCGGAGAAGATCGAGGCGCTCGAGAAGGCGGGGGTCGAGGTGATCGAGCGCGTGCCGTGCATTGTGGCTCCGCAGACGAGCACGGCGGATTACCTGCGGACGAAGAAGGAGAAGCTGGGGCATCTGTTGGAAGGTTTTTGACACCGGGGATATCCCTTCGGGATAGGAGGCAGGAGGCAGGAGGCGGGAGGCAGGAGGCGGGAGGCTGGAGGCAGGGGGCGGGAGGCAGGAGACAGGAGGCAGGAGGCGGGAGGCAGGAGGCGGGAGGCAGGAGGCAGGAGACAGGGGGCTGGAGGCAGGGGGCAGGAGGCAGGAGACAGGGGGCAGGGGGCAGGTCTGCCTCCGGCTGTGCCGGAACTTCCGCTACGGTTCAGGAATCCTGGAATCGAACCTTTGTCAGGCTTTCCCCGGCGCCGGAATCCGTCAGCTTGAATGACGAGTTAACTCCGACGGTTGCTGGCGAGAGATCTGAAGGTGATCAGGTGAAACGGATGCTGACCGGCGCGGCTGATCGCATCCTTGGCTCTGATTAGAAACTGATACCGAATTCGAAGGTCAGATTGGCCCAATGGTCCGAGGTATGGAGCGCGGCCACGTTGCCGACCGCCTGGCCGTTGGTCGAAGCGCTGATGTATTGAAACGTAGTTCCGAGGCGGAAGGTTTTGTTGCTGTCGAGGAAGTAGCTGACATTGGCGAGGCCATAGCCGCCCCATCCGCCGCGCGAGGTGCAGTTGTAACAGCTCACCTGGTAGTAAGGGTTTGAGGGGGCGGTTTCGGAGTAGTGAAGGTAGACGCCTCCACCGCCGGCGGAAACCTCGATGCGCTGGAAAGGCGTGGGGATGATCACCCGTCCGCCAAGGGGGAACATGTACTCATGGTCGCCGCCTTGCACGGTGCCGAGGTCGGTGAGGACGGGATTCTGGTTGTTGGCGGCTCCCCAGGCGAGTTGCAGGCCGGCGTCCGCCTGGAGGAACTGGTTGAAGCGGTAGCCATAACGAAGGGCAAACATGGGGGCGGTTCCGAGGTAGTTGCGGGAGGAGCCGCTGGGGATGGCGGGACCGAGTCCCGCGCTGAAGTTGTGGTGGTGCACGTCTTCCGATTGGCCGAACATTGGAATGGAGGCGGAGAGCAGGGCAACCAGGGCCACACAGGTTGTACGCATAGTGACCTCAGAATAGCGGGGTAAGGAGGAATGCAAAATCCCGCCCGCACGTGAGAAACGGCGCGGTTGAGACGCTGATTGGGGCTCGGCAGCAAGGGGAGTTTGCTATGGGCGGCGCTTGAGCGTAGGGCGCTCATCGGGGTCAGCGTCTTTGTCCTTGGAGTCGCCGTTGATGTCGCCGGCGCCGGGCGCGCGGCGGAGTTTTGGTTTATTGTCATCCTTCGTATCGATTTTGCGGCGGTTGAGGAGCATGGCGAGGCGGGCTTTGGCATTGTCGAACTCGGAGGTAGTGACGACATACTCCGGGCGGGAGGGGAGATTCTCCTGGATATTCTTCTGCGCCGCGGCGATGCGGTCTTCCGTCAGAGGATGAGTGGAAAACACCTTGGACATCGTTCCCGGTTTCGCTTTTTCCATCGACTCGAGTTTTTCGAAGAAGTCGACAAAAGCGGTGGGATCGTAACCGGTTTTATACAGGTACTGCAAGCCAAGCATGTCGGCTTCGGCTTCGGCTCCGCGGGAAAACTTGAGGAAACCGAGAGGGATGGCGGCGCTGGCGATACCCTGGATCGCGTAGCCGGTCCAGCCGCCCATGAAGATCAGGGGGAGGCTGGCGTAGTTGATGATCTCGCCCTTGGTGGCCTGGCGGGTTCCGTGGCGGGCGGCGACGTGAGCGATTTCGTGGGCCATCACGCCGGCCAGTTCCGCCTCGGACTCAGCTTTGAGGATGAGCCCGCTGTTGACGAAGAAGAAGCCGCCGGGCAAGGCGAAGGCGTTGACTTCGTCCGAGTCGAGGACCTTGATGGTAAAGGGGACCTTGGCGTCGGAGTTGCGCACGAGGTTCTGCCCGACGCGATTGACGTACTCGGCGACGATGGGATCGTTGATGATTTTGGCTTCGTGCTCGACCTCTTGGGCCATCTGTTTGCCGAGGGCGATTTCCTTTTCGATGGAATAGAAGTTGACACCCTTTCCGACGTCGCGATTCCCGATTTCATCCGGATCCTTCTTTTTGTCCTTGGATTTTGCCGGGAGGGTGGGCAGGGTGGTGAAGCAAAAAAAGACGGTGGCCAGTGCAACGACTCCGGTTCTCATGACAACACTCCTGATGGAGTGTAAGCCGGGATGAAGGAATAAAGGATCCCGTTGTGACTGTATATGCCGGCCTGAGGGCGTGGTAGCGCGGAATAAGCGGGAATCGATTGCCGGGTGAAACTTCAGGCGATGTCCGGCAGCAGAATCCGCGCCGGGGCTCCGAGCCGGCCCGTGATCGCTTCAGCGGCAAGATAGCCGCTGCGGACGGCTCCTTCCATGGTTGCGGGCCATCCGGACCTGGTCCAATCGCCGGCAAGGAAGAAGTTGGGGTAAGCGGTGGCGTTAGTGGGGCGTTTGGGTTCGAGGCCTGTGGCGGCGGAGAAAGTGGCTTTCATCTCTTTCACCACATGCGCCTTGACGAGACGGGCATCGCGGACGGCGGGCAGAAATTCGGCGAGTTCGCGCACGGCAAGGTCGATCACTTCCTTGCGGGCCATTTCTGTGAGCGCACGGGAGGCGCTCACCACGAGCATGAGGTAGCGGCCCTGCTCTTTGTTGAAGAACCATTGGATGGTGCGGTCGAGGAGAGAGCCGTGCGGAAGGCTGGTCACGGAGCGGTCAAACCAGAGATGGATACCGGTGATGGGCGAGTGGGAGAAGGCATTCCATTCCAAGGGGAGATCGGGGGCGAGTGAAGCGAGACGGTCGAAGGGGAGGGCCGAAAGATAGGCGTCAGCGGTGTGGACCTTGCCGCCAACTGTCACGCCGGCGACCTGGCCGTTCCCGAAAGCAATACGTTCGACGGGGGCGCGCTCATGGAGGTGGACGTTGGGCAGGCGCTGCCAGGCTTCGTCTCCGTAGAGATGTCCCAGCGGGACGCGCGGGATGCCCATTTCGTAGGTATTGGCTCCGGCCAGGAATCCGAGCCAGAAGACCTGGAAGCCATGGAGTGCGGCCATGCGGTCCAACTCCTCGTTGACGGCGCTGACAAGCACCTGACGCCAGAAGCGCTCGATGGCGCGGGGCGTCTGGCGTTTTTCGTGAAGCCAGTCGAGCATGGAGATGTTGTCGAGGTCGCGGCGCGTCTTGCGTTCCGAGCGGATGGCGAGCAGCGCTTTCCCGATGGCGATCTTGTCGGCGAGGGAGAGGAATCGGAGTTTGAGGAATGATCCGGTGAAGTGAAGCGGCGCGGGCAGCCGGCCTGCCTCGAGAGTGGACACACGGCCGCCGGGCTCGATGAAGTAAAAGTCACGGTGGAACTGAATGGAATCTTCGACGCCGAGGCGGCGGTAGAAATCGAGCAGGTTGACGCAGCAGCGCAGGAGGATGTGCTGGCAATTATCGATGTGTTCTCCGGATTCGCTGGTTGGAAGCGGGTAGGATGCGGCGCGGCCTCCGAGGAACGGGCGGCTTTCGAAGAGATCCACGTCATAGCCTGCTCCGCCGAGCGCGGCGGCCGCGGCGAGACCGGACAATCCTCCCCCGATGATCAGAATCCGGGGCATAGAGAGAGGGACGATGAGCCGCCTAGCCGGCGATGGGGAGCTTCGAGCGCTTCCCGCCGTCGAAGTCGTCGGAAAGCTTCCAGGCAATCCAGAGGACGATGGTGAGGAAGAGCATGTCGAGGGGATCCATACCGATACAATCCAGTATCCGCTGAATCGAGGTAGCCCACAACCTTAATTAGTTCCAGTACCCTGTCCATAGTCCTAAGGTAAACGCTGGAATAAGTCCCGCAATGGGGAACGCGAGGAGGGTCAGCAGGAGCCGTTTGGGCCAGGGCCAGGCGGCGGGCCAGAAACACACAACAAGTTGGGGAACGATGATGGAGAGCAACACGAGATGCTGGCCTGTCTGGCTCAAGGCGCACCAGGGACAGTGGCGGCCCGCGGTGTGGATATTGCAGTGATCGGCGGCGCCGGACCAGAGCCACGTGCAGCCGCACTGGTAGACGAGCCCGCAGTAGTTGATGAACAGGACGAAGGATACGGCGGCCGCCGCTATTGCGATCAGAATCTTTTGCCGGATACGCACGGCGTCAGACTCGGGCGCGGCCATAGAGCTTGACCACGTTCTCCATCAGATGGAGGCCGCAATTGCCTTCGAGAGTGAGCATGGATTCGGGGTGGAACTGAACAGCTTCGATGGGCAATTCGCGATGGCGAACGCCCATGATGACACCGTCCTCGGATTCGGCGGTGACTTCGAGGCAGGAAGGCAGTTTGTGCCGGAGGGCGTAGAGCGAGTGATAGCGGCCCACACGGAAAGTTTCGGGCAGGCCTTCGAACACGCCTTTGTGGGTGTGAGTGACCATGGAAGGCTTGCCGTGCATGGGGTAATCGAGCACGCCGAGTTCGCCGCCGAAGGCTTCGACGATGCCCTGTAAGCCGAGGCAGACGCCGAACATGGGGACGCCGAGGCGCGCGCCGAAGCGAACGAGATCGGGAACGCCGAAATCGGAGGGACGGCCGGGTCCGGGGGAAATCAGGATAAGGCTCGGGGCAAACTGGTGAATCATCTCGAGCGGGAAGCCGGAGCGGTAGGTGACGACTTCGGCTCCGGTCTGACGGGCGTAGTTGGCGAGGGTGTGGATGAAGCAATCTTCGTTGTCGACGAGGAGCATCTTCACACCTTTGCCCTCAGTGGAAGGGATGTAAACCGCGGGGGCAGACACAGGAGCGGCAGGCGGTTCGAGGGCACGGAAAAAGCCGGTGGCCTTGAGGCGTGTTTCGCGTTCCTCGTTCGCGGGGACGGAGTCGTAGAGGATGGTGGCTCCGACGGGATATTCGGCGATGCCGTCGCGGAGGTGGGTGGTACGGATGAGGATGCCGGTATTGATGTCGCCGTTCATGGAGATCATGCCGACGGCTCCGCCATACCAGCCGCGGGCGTTCTTTTCGATATTCTCGACGGCTTGGGCGGCGGCCCGCTTGGGGGCTCCGATGACGGTAACGGCCCACATGTGAGTGAGGAAGGCATCGAGGGAATCGAATTCGGGGGCGAGAGTGCCTTCGACATGATCCACGGTGTGGAACAGGCCGGCGTAGGATTCGATGAGGCGGCGCCCGATCACCTTCACCGAGCCGGGTTCGCAGACGCGCGACTTGTCGTTGCGGTCCACGTCGGTACACATGGTGAGTTCGGATTCTTCCTTGGCGGAATCGAGCAGGGCGCGGATGGCATCGGCGTCGGCCATGGGGTCTCCGGTGCGGCGGGCGGTGCCGGAGATGGGGCAGGTTTCGACGCGCGCGCCCTCGACGCGGACGAACATTTCCGGGGATGCGCCCACCAGTTGTTCGCCGCCGAACTGGATGCAGAACTCGTAGGGGCTTGGGCTGAGCCGCTGGATGCGCTCGAAGAGCTTCGAGGGGCTGCCGGAGTAGTTGGTGCGGAAGGTCTGGCGGAGGACCACTTCGTAGAAGTCGCCCTGTTTCATGCCGGCGCGCACTTTCTCGACATTGGCCATGTACTCTTCGGGGGTATGGTCGGAGGAGATGGGGCTTGGCTCGCGGGGAGTAGGCGGAGGGATAGACTCGCCGTCACGGGCCAGACCGAGGGTGGAGATACTGTCGCGGTCGAATTCGTAGGAATAGCGCTCGATGACTTCCTTCTTACGGTCCATGAAGTAGATGTCGTCGCAGAGGAAGAGGTGAAGGATTTTCGTATCGTGGCGGGGCAGTGTCAGTTGAATGGGATCGAACTGAAGCAGGAGGTCGTAGCCGAAAACGCCGGCGAGCGCGAGGCGGCTATCGTCGGGATGGCCGAACTCTTCCATCAGGGCGCGGATGATGGAGAAGGGCGAAGGCTGGCGGCTGCGCTGTTCTTCGGGGAAGAGGCCTTCGAGGGGTTTGAGGCGGCCGTGAAGCGCGCCGCCGGCTGCGTGGAACGATTCCCAATGCGGATGGCTGGCAAGGACGGGCAGCAGCATTTCGCAGATCATCTGGCCGCGCAGGTTGAGGGGGCGGAATTCCATGTCGCGGCCTGCGCCGGTGATCTCGAGGGGAGGGCAAACCGAGGCGATATCCCAACGCGAGTAGCGCCCCGGGTATTCGTAACCGGAAGAGAAGTAGAAGCCGCGGCGGGAGTCCAATTCGCGCATCAGTTTCTCGAGGCCGCGTTTGTAGGGGACCTTCGAGACAGTTCGCGTGACCTGGATGCCGCTGCGGGTCGAATAACGGAGTTGTCGCATAAGCACCTCGGGAAAGTGGTTCTAATCAGGATACCAGGGTTTGTCCATGTTCAGTTGTGAACATCGAGCTGAAATGGCCATAGCGTTCCGGCCATGCGCAGCTTTTTCTTGCCGGAAGTGAGATCGACATAGAGTTTGCCGTCGTTTTCCGTAGCGCCCTGACCGGTGAACAGTTCGTCTCCACTGGAGGCTTCGAGCGCGCTGAGCTTCAGCAGGGGCACGCCGCGCGGAACAGAAAGCTCATAGGCGCCCCCGATGGAGGCGAAGTCGCCCTGCCCGGAGAAGGTTAATTCGCGGCCGGTGAATCTGCCGGTGGAGGTGATGTTACGCAGCAGCGCAAGACCGGTGCCGCTGGTCTGCACCTTGCCATCGGCGTCAATGACGCCACCCTTCCAGGGGAGGTTTCGAAACTCGGCTGTGATGCGATACTCGGGTTCAGCGCGGGAAAGGCGGAGGTGAATGCTGCCGGCGGCGGAGGATTCCTCATGGGTCCAGGCGGCTTTGTTCAATTCCACCTGGGGGCCGTCCCAAAGAAGCAGCCCGCGTAGACTGCCGAGCGAGGCATCGCCGGAGAGGAGTGAATCGACAACGACTTCGGCTCCGAGATGGCGGTCGCGCAGCCATTGAGGCATGGCGGCGCGGAAGCTGAGCGAGCGAAGGAAGCCGCCGCGTTTCAGGGTTGGAAGGAACAGAGCTTCCAGGTCGGATGCATCCACCTCCTCGATATGGACCTTGAAGTGATTCGGCCGTGGACCGGAGATTTCCTGGCGGTAGACAGCCTGAAAGGCGACCTCTCCCGCACTTCCGGTAATAGAGTCGAGGAGAAGGCGGTTGCGGAGGATGGCGCCGGTTGCGGCTTCGATATCGACGGGCGAGGCCAATCCGGGGATTTCGAGGCGGGCATTGCGGAGGGCGAACTGTCCGGTCCAATGTGCCGGATCGTCGCCGGTTTTTTCAAACTGAAGGGTTCCGCGCCAATCGCCCTTTTCGAGTTGGTCGAGGAGGGGGATGCCGGTGCCGAGCAACTGTTTGTAATTGGCCAGAAGGTCCTTGACGGGCATCAGGGTGTTGCCTGTGCGCCAGGTAAACGATTGGGCAGTGGGGCTGTAACGGCCCTCCACCTGGGCGGATTTTCCAGCGCCGAGATCGAGAGTGGCGGGAAGGAGGCGGAACTGCTCGCCATCGACGGCAAAGCGGGCTTCGCGCAGTTGGAAACCGATGCCGCCGCTCTTGACGGAGGCTTCGGGCAATTCGAGGAGGCCCTGCAAGCCACGGGCGGGCGAATAGCTGAGCACTCCGCTGATCTTGCCATCGAGAGCTACCCTGCTGGGCAGGGAAACATTCATGAACTGAAACACGTCGGTGAGGGCGCTGACGGGGAGTTTGTCGAAGCGGAGCAATGCGCCCCACGAGGCGTTGTCCTGGAGCGAGTGGCCGCGCACGCGCAGCCGGAATGGGGTATCGGGCGATTCGGAAATGGTTTCGAGGTCGAGTTCGCCGGCCGGGAAGTCGAGCTTGCCGTGATAGCGCAGAGCGGAGCTTCCTGCGCCGGAGCGGAAGAGATCCCAACGCTGGATGTCCTCGAGGCGGATGCTGCCTTCGATTTTGAGATCGGAGAGCGGACCGGTGATGCGGGCGCGGGAAGCAAGGAAGCCGCGCATGCCCGCGCCGCGGCCCTCGAGGAGAGTAACAATTTCGGAGAGCGCGCTGCGCTCGAGTTCGAGATCGAGATCGGCCTGGCCCGGCTGCGATTCCGACCAGCGGTAGACGCCGCTGCCGAGCAGAGTGCCGATGCTCTGGGCGGGCCGGTCCGTACGCGCCGGGTCCATGGAGAACCGGAGGCGGACTGCGGTTTCACTATCGGCAGTGATGTCGAGGTCGGCATTGGAGAAGTAAAGGACAGACTTGGTGTCACCGAACTTGAGATTGATGCGGCCGCTGCGGACCTGGATATCGGGAAAGCGGAAATGGGGGCCGGGAGTGGTGCTGGTGAGGAGGGGGCGAATATTCCAGGAGCCGGTAGTCTGCTTCACGAGATTGACATTGGGCTCATCGAGGAGAATACCGGATACCTCCCACCGTCCACGGAGCATGGCGAACAGGCTGACGGTAGCATCGAGGGAAGCGACATAGGCGAACGGCTCGATGCCGATGGCCGGGTCTTCGTGGATGACGACGTTCGAAATGGAGAATCCGGGGCCGGGCCAGAGATTGAAATGGACCCCGCCGTTGATTTCGACTCTGCGGTGGAGCGCCTGTTCGAGCGCAGTGTGAATGCGGCCGCGGAAGCGGTCGGCGCGAAGAAACGGGATGCCGGCCGCGGCAAAGACGAGCAACAGCACGGCGGCAGTGAGGAGGCGGCGCTTCATAGGACGGGGGCCTGGCTCACGAGCCGATCATAAGCTTGCGGATCGTCAATGTCGACGAGAACGCCCGCGTCATCGGTGTCGAGGTAGATGGTTTGGTCCAGGTGGCGGTGGACCACTTCGCGCGCCTGTGAGGCGGCAGGGAGGGAGAGAAATTCACGGGCGAGGGAGGCGCGGCAGGCGACCGGATGGCCGCGGCGGCCCTGATAGCGGGGGATGGCGAGCAGCGAATCCGGATGGGCGGCGAGGGCTTCGAGAAGAGAGCGCACGGTGGACTCGGTGACGGAGGGGCAATCGACCGGCGTGAAGAGAAACGCGTCCGCTGAGGGCGGGAGGAGGGCGAGACCACACTGGAGGGAACTGAGCTGGCCGCGGGCGGGGTCAGGATTGACGGCGATGGCAGCCGGGCGCTGGATGAGGGGGCGAATGGCGGCGGCATGATGCCCGAGGACGACTACCACTTCGGTACACGAGGATTGAAAGACCCTGGTGAGGCGGTCCACGAAAGTCTCGCCGCCGATGGAGAGCAGGGCTTTCGGACGGCCCATGCGGCGCGAGGCGCCGGCGGCCAGAATCACAGCTGTGCAGTTCACTTCAACCGGATCCGGTACGCTTCGTTGACAAAGATGGATTTGGTGACCTTGCGCCAATCGGAATCGGGATTGCGGCGCACGGCGATCATTTCGGCAACCACGGAGACGGCGATCTCTTCGGGAGTGATGGCTCCGATGTCGAAGCCCATGGGAGCATGAATCTTTTCGAAAGCGGAGCGGGGGACGCCCTCTTTTTCCAGTTCCTTGACGACGTTGATGGTTTTGCGGCGGCTTCCGATCATGGCGATGTAGCGCGCCCGAGTGGAGACGGCCCAGCGGAGCACGCGCATGTCGTCGCGGTGGCCGCGGGTGACGATGATGATGTAGGAGCTTTCGTTGACCTCGAGTTTGGGGAAAGCGTCTTCGTACTCTTCGGCGAAGATGGAGTCGGCTTCGGGGAAACGGTCGCGGCTGGCGAACTGCTCACGGTTGTCGATGATGACAGTGGCGAAGCCGGCGAGATCAGCGATCTTGGAAAGGCTCTTCGAGATGTGCCCGGCTCCGAAGATGTAGGCAAAGGGCTGCGGAAGGACGGGTTCGATGAAGACATTGAGCTGGCCGCCGCAGATGAGTCCGTTGTCATAGGCGGCGTCCTGGCCGAGGTTGAACGTCATGTGGTGGGACCGCTCGGTTTCCATGGCCTCGCGGGCGGCGTTCCAGACTTCGGCTTCGACGCAGCCGCCGCCGATGGTGCCCACCATGCTGCCATCCTCGCGGACGAGCAACTTGGCGCTCTCATAGCTGGGGATGGAGCCGTTCACCTGAACGATGGTAGCGATGGCGCACTTCTGACCGGAGCGGCGCAGGCGCACCAGTTCCTCGTAGACATCCATATATAGAAGAATTATACCGTTCCGCCTGTATGGCGGGGCGCCGCGCCGGGTGTGCGAAACTCGGCTTAGAAGTTCTTTCATGCACAAGACAATCTCACTGCTTTTCCTGGTTTCGGCGGGAATTTCCGCGCAAACGATGGTGAATCTGGCGGTGGATGCCTCGGAGGCTCCGCGGCGATTGTTCCACGCCAGGATGACGATGGATGTGAAGCCGGGGCCGATGCGGCTGGTATATCCGAAGTGGATCCCGGGGGAACACTCGCCAACGGGGCCGGTGACGGATCTTGCCGCGCTGCGGATTACCGCGAACGGGACGGCGCTGCGGTGGCGGCGGGATGACGTGGACATGTACGCGATTGGCTTCGAGGTTCCGGCGGGCGCGTCGAAGATCGAGGTCTCGTTCGATTTTCTCTCGCCTCCTGATAGCGAAGGGTTCAGTTCCGGCGCGTCGGCGACGAGCGAGATGGCGGTGGTGAGTTGGAACCAGTTGCTGCTTTATCCGGAGGGGGACACGGCGCGGGGGGTGCAGTTCACGGCGAGCCTGAAAGTGCCGAAAGGGTGGAAGTATGGCACGGCGCTTCCGATAGCGCACGAATCAGGAGACATGGTGGAGTTCCAGCCGGCTCCACTCGAGACCCTGGTGGATTCGCCGGTGATGGCAGGCAGGTATTTCCGGACGATCGAGTTGACTCCGGGCGAGCATCCGGCGCACTACATACACCTGGCGGCGGATTCGGCGGAGGCGCTCGAGGTGAAGCCGGAAGTGATTGGCCATTATAGGAATCTGGTGGCGGAGACGGGGGCGCTGTACGGGGCGCGGCATTACCGGTCGTATCACTTTCTGGTTTCGCTGAGCGACCACGTGGCGCATTTCGGACTGGAGCATCACGAATCGAGCGACAACCGCATGGCGGAGGATGCGCTGACCGAGGACGGCGAGCGGAGAATTTCGGCGGGTTTGCTGCCGCACGAGATGACGCATTCCTGGAATGGGAAATACAGGCGCCCGGCGGGGCTGGCGACGAAGGATTACCAGCAGCCGATGAAGGGGGACCTGCTGTGGATTTACGAGGGATTGACGACGTACCTCGGGAGTATTCTTACGCCTCGCAGCGGGCTGCAAACGCCGGAGGACTATAGGGCGGAACTGGCGCTGGACGCGGCGGCGCTGGTGGATGAACCGGGACGCGACTGGCGTCCGCTGGAAGATACGGCGGTGGCGGCGCAGTTGCTGTATGCGGCGCGCAGGGACTACCAGAACCGGCGGCGGAGCGTGGACTACTATCCGGAGGGCGAACTGATCTGGCTGGAGGCGGACGTCACGATTCGCAAGCTGAGCGGCGGAAAACGGTCGTTGAACGATTTCTGCCGGCGCTTCCTCGGCGGGGAATCGGGCAAGCCGGAGGTGAAGCCGTACACGCTGGCGGATGTGATCGACGTGTTGCAGGCCGTGCAGCCATACGACTGGAAGGGATTTTTCACAGCGCGAGTGGACCGCATCGACAAGAAGCCTCCGCTTGGCGGGATTGCGGGAGCGGGCTGGCGGCTGACCTGGCGCGAGGATGTGCCGGAGTTCCAGAAGGTCCGCGAGGGAGTGCGGAAGCAGGTGGACGTACGGTACTCGCTGGGCCTGGTGCTGAGGGAAGACGGGACGATCCTGGACGTGATCGAGGGAAGCCCCGCGGACCGCGCCGGGATGGCTCCGGCGGGCACGCTGCTGGCGGTGAACGGACGGCAATTTACGGGAAAATCGCTGCGAGGTGCGATCCGGATGGGGAAGGAGAGCAGCGCGCGGATGAAATTGATTGTGAAGGACGGGGAAATCTACAAGACGTTCCGGGTGGAGTGCCATTCGGGGGAGAGATATCCGGTGCTGGAACGGGAGCAGGGAGTTCCCGATCTGCTATCGGAGATCATCCGGCCGCTGGAGAAGCAGCGGTAACCGCGATTCAAGATAACCGCGCCAGAAACCTGTCCATGAGAATTGGGCCGCCCTGATCGCCGATGGAGGTGAAGAAAGCCTGCCCTTGGAAGCGGTGATCGAGGTACGACCGCTTTACCCGTTCGCTGAAGCCGAGCTTGCGGAAAACATGCTGGGAGGTCTTGTTTGTGGCCTCGGTGACGGCCATGCGGTAGCCCTTGCGGATCCCGTTTTCAATACATTCAGCGGCCAGTTGCTGGGCGATGCCTTGGCCGGCGAACTTGCGCGCCACTCCGAGCAGGAAGAGGTGGAGCGACTCGCCGGGACTTGCGGTTCGTCCTGAGCGGTATTCTGTGTCGAGTTGGCCGAGGACGTCGAAAATGGGAGCAAATTTCGCGCTCAGGCTCTCCAGGCCCGGAGGCAATTCCGAGGCCGCATCTTCGGTGAGCAAGGCTCCCATCATCTCCCCTGTTTCGGCCGATCTGGCTACGATGGTGAGACCCTGATGCTCGGTATGGGGGCAAAGGAGGCGGACAAAATTCTCGAACTCGGGCGGGGTCAAACCGGCTGCGACGGCGGGGGGATCATACAGCGCAAAGGCGTCCCCGAGCAGGCACACCATCTCGTCCGAATCGGATGGTGTGCCGATGCTGTAGAGAACCGGACTTCCCGGTTGCATCAGACGAAGTCGATGCGGAAGATCCATCCCGAAGTCGGGCTATCGAGGTTCGGCCAACCCGGATGGATGCCGGCGTCGCAACTGATGAGCTTGCCGTCGTGCATGGCGAGACCGTGCGGGTCGCAGGAGCCGGGGAGGAAGTCGACGACTTCGAGCACCTTGCTCGTGGCGGCTTCGTAGCGGACGAGGCCGGGGCGGCCTTCGGAGTAGCGCTTGCTGTCGTTTCCGATGACATGCCAGACGGTGCCGTTGTCCCAGGCGCAGCCGTGGTAGCGCATGCGGTCCGGGGCCTGGTAGAAGGGGATCATGTATTCGGGCGCGAAGGTCTTGGGATCGACGCGGAGAATGCCGCGAAGGCGGAGCGCGACGAGCCAGAGTTTGCCGTCCTGCCACATGCCGCCGTGGCTGCCGCCGCCGTTATCCGGGGGGCCAAGGGGAATCTGACGGTGGCTGATGAGGCGGGAATTCATGTCCACCTGGAAGACGCCCTCCGGCGGCGCGTTGGCGATCATCCAGACATATCCGCCGCCGACGGCCATGCCGCTGGTGTTTCGGGATGGCGTCATCACGGTTTTCAGCAGCTTGCCGTTCCAATCCACCAGCCAGGCAGCCTCATCGAGAGATTTCGGCTCGGCCATGTGGTAGGCGGCGGCTTGCGCGCCGGAGAGCTTTTGCTCGCCAATCCATAAGCCTTCCGGGGTAGCGGCAATAGCATTGGGAAAGCCTGGCGGGCATTTGAACATCTTCGTGGTTTTCGCCTTGCGGGTAGGGAGCCGTTTGCCTTTGGATTCCGCTGCTTTGCGCACAGCAGCCTCCGCCTGTTCGGCAAAAGCAGAGCCTTTCCCCAAGGCCAGGCCGCTGGTAATGCCGGCGGCAAGGAATTCTCGTTTCGTCATAAGATCTCCATGAGGCCATTCCGGAGCGGCAGGTGGTTTTTGGGCCGCGCCGGTGGACTGGGCGGATTATATAACATTTGGGGGTTGGGGAAAGGCGGAGCGCGACAGCGGAGCGCGATAGGCTTCTATAGGCTAACGGTGTTGGCGGTTCCCGCGTCAGAAGCGTATGCGAGCGAGCTTGCGGCTGATTCGAACGGAGCCCGGTTTTGCGGCGGCAGCGGCAGTTGCGCTGGGCCTATGCATGGCGGCGAACAGCACGTTGTTCACGGTGGTGAATGCGCTATTGGGTGGTGTCACGAAGAGGCGAGTTCGGGATCAGGATGGCGCTGGGCGCGCAGCCTTCGCACGTGCTGCGTCTGGCGCTGGGACGCGCGGCGTCCGCGGCCGCCTGCGGAGTGTTGGGAGGGCTTGGGGGCGCAATGGCGCTGCGCCAGGTGATTGCGGCTCAGTTGACGGGCGTGAGCGCTTGGGATCCGGTGGTGCTGGGCGTTGCGGCAGGGGTGATCGGCGGAGCGGCGCCGGCGGCGGCGTGGTTTCCGGCGCGGATGGCGTCGCGGATTGATCCGGCGGAGGTATTGCGTGCTGAGTAGATTGCCGGCTTCCCGGCTTTGCGCTGTTTACTTACAGGTTTGTAACCAACCGTGAATCATCGGCATGAGTGCACTCCGCCCAAACCCCGGCAGCACCAAGCCGGAAAAATCCTTACGGGCAATCATCCAATTGTTCCGGCCGGCCGCGAGCGTTGAGAAGGCATCGATAGCCTGATAGGCAGAACTCTCCGGGATGAATCGCAGGAACTGAAGGTAGGTTACGCCCGCTTGAAATCGTGGGAATGATCGCATTTCGAAATTTACCGGCCCGTCGTCCAGCAACAGCGAACCACCGGGCCTTGTAACGACTATGGTTGGCCTGGAGCGGAGCGTAGACGCCTGCTTGTCCTTCCACAGAGCGTCGAGTATGAATATGTGATCGCCGTAAACAGCCGTCCCGGAAGCCGACAAGTGATACACCGATGAACTCGTATGTCCGACGGCAATCGCATCGGCTTTGCACGTCTGCTCTTGATAGAGATGCAGCAATGCCGTGATAAGAGATCCCGGCGGAAGCACCTCGTGCCCAGGGATCATAATGTCCAGACCTTTCCAGGCCACTGCTTTGGAGGATGCGAGCGGGCGCGCAGCGGCGAGCAGTTGCGCGAGTGGAGTGCCGGGAGGATTATTCTGCGCAAGATTCCGGTGTGCATTCCACTTTGGGCCGGCCAAGTCGACTGCGGGCTGCGCTAGTACTACGCTGGTGTTCGCAACCAGGAGCAGCCCAAGCGATAGCGGTGTGGTCCAATGCATTGGTGTCGTCACGTCACTTCAGGATAGGCAAGTCAATTCCCTAACCTAACTTGTAGAACCTGATTGTGTGGTCACCAGTGAGGACCAGTTTGTCGCCGTTCACGCCGCTATCGACTCCATATATATGTCCGAACTCGGGCGCAGGCGATGTTTTGTTGACGAAGGACCGCTGGAGTACAGGTTTCCACGCCGCGGTTGCTTTATCGAGAACATTGATTCTCCAAATACCAACACTGCCCGGGCCTCCTGCCGGTGGAACATACTGCAAGGAACTTAAGAACACATCCCCTCTATCCGTCAGGCCGAAACCGTAGCCATTCCACGCATCATCCGGAGGCTTCACAGAGATGTCCGCCAGTACAGCGCCTTGGAGCGAGATTTCCATATACCTGCTTCCCTTGGGTGAATACCATACCACCCGGTCCTTGGATGCTCGCATCCGGCCAGTATGATCATACAGAACGATTGGATCCGGGAAGGAGGATCGCGGGACGAACGCTCCGAGCAGCTTGCCTGCACGGTCGAAATGACGGAACACACCGGCATCCGGCGGGCCATTCAGCTCCTGTCCCGCTGTCCAAAGAGTCCCATCGGCGGCGATGGCAATCCGCCGCGGGATGTAGCGGGAAGTGCGGCGAATTACGGCGTTTGTTCCGTCTGACGAGATCCACGCGACGAAGAAATCCGCCCGGCCGTCCGTATCAATCGCGGATCCGGAGAGTGCGATTCGAGTACCGTCAAAACTCCGGTCCCAATCGTAAATGTTTATCGAGCCGGCGCCCGGTATTTCCAATGGTAGCGAGTACACCCTCTGACGTTCCGCAATCCAAATTATGGGGTTGGTCGCGCTATCCGCATTTTGGACGGCTATCAGGGCGCCATGGCTCCATTTGGGTATCTGCATCGTCTTCCAGGACAACGGGAAGGGCATGTCCTCGAGCCAGGTTAGGGAAGCGGCAAGAGCCGGCACCGCCAGGATGAGAATCACAGACGGCGGAGGAGCCTGACTACAGCGCCGGGAGTGGCGACGTCCTCTCGAGACATGCGGCACGCAGTTTTTCCGATTCGATGATACGCCGGACTGGTAAGGGGGTCAAGGTTCGGGCTTGCGCCGGCGCGCTCCGGTTATCCATCATGAAGCAAGGCCAATTGTCCTATGAGGCCCCGATCCTTTGTGGTTCCGGCAACGCAATGGCGTGCCGGCGCGCCTGGAGAGAGCGTCTGGAGACGAGAGAGAAACTGGCTACATGAACGTGGAACACGCCGATGTGGTGGTGGTGGGTAGTGGGATTGTGGGGTTGGCGCATGCCTACGCCGCGGCTCGTAAGGGATTGGAAGTGGTGGTGCTGGAGCGGTCCGCGGCCGCGCGGGGGGCGTCGATCCGGAATTTCGGGTTGATCTGGCCGATCGGTCAGCCTGGGGGGCCAATGCTCGAGATGGCGCTACGGAGCCGGGAACTCTGGCTCGAGGTGCTGGAGCAAACATCGCTGCCGCACTGGCGTACGGGATCACTGCATCTGGCATACCGGGCGGATGAAGAGGCGGTGGGGCGGGAGTTCGCGGATTTGGGATCGAAGCTGGGATATTCCTGCCAGTGGATGGAGTCTTCGGGGGTAACGTCTCTGAGTGACGCAGCGAATCCGGAAGGACTGCGTGGCGCGCTGTACAGCACGACGGAGATGACCGTGGATCCGCGAGCGGCAATGGCGAAGCTTCCGTTGTTCCTGATGGAGCGTTACGGGGTGGATTTCCGGTTCTCGACGCCGGCGCTGGCGGTTGGGGGCGGGAGGGTGGAGACGTCCCGGGGCAGTTGGAATGCCGATCATATCATCGTTTGCAGCGGGCATGATCTGGAGAGCCTGTACCCGGAGGAACTGGAACAGGCGGGATTGCAACTGTGCAAACTCCAGATGATGCGCACGTTTCAGCAGCCGGACGGATGGCTGCTGGGTCCGGCATTGGCTGGGGGCTTGACGATGCGCTACTATCCGTCGTTCGAGATCTGTAGCAACCTGGAGGGGTTGCGGCAGCGGATAACGGCTCAGATGCGCGGATATGACCGGTGGGGCATTCACGTGATGGTGTCGCAGACGATGCAGGGGGAAGTGACGATTGGGGATTCGCACGAATATGGATCGCCCGTGGATGTGTTCGACAAGCCGGAGATAGACGAGTTAATTCTGGACTATCTGCACACGATGGCGCGGTTTCCGATTCTGGAGATTGCGCAGCGCTGGCACGGAGTATACGCCAGGCATCCGCATGAGCCGTACGTGCGGCTGCGGCCGGAGACGGGAGTGGAGATCCTGACCGGCCTGGGAGGGGCCGGGATGACGCTGTCCTTCGGGCTGGCGGAGAAGACCATCGAGGCATGGGGATGAGTTTACGGGCGGTGATTCTGGATTGGGCGGGAACCACCGTGGATTTCGGATGCCAGGCTCCGGTGAATGTGTTGCAGCGGCTGTTTGACGAGGAGCACGTACCGATTCGCGGGTCAGAAGCGCGTCATTCGATGGGGCGGCTCAAGAGGGATCAGATTCGGGACATCCTGGCGCTGCCGCGCGTGGCGGAGGCGTGGGCCTCGAGGCATGGGAGATTGCCGGGGGAAGAGGACGTGGCGTGGCTGTCCGCGCGGTTCGGGCCGCTGCAACAGGACGCGGTGGCAGTGTATTCCGGAGTGATTGCGGGAGTGCCGGAGGCGGTGGCGCGGATGCGCGGGCGGGGATTGAAGATCGGGTCGACGACGGGATACACGCGGCCGATGCTGAATGCGGTGATGGCGCGCGCGGCGGCGGAGGGCTATGCTCCGGATGCGAGCGTGACGCCGGAGGAGGCGGGCGCGGGGCGGCCTTTGCCGTTCATGTGCTATCAGAATGCGATTCTGCTGCAAGCGTATCCGCTCGAGAGTTTCGTGAAGATCGGAGACACGGCGGCGGACATGGAGGAGGGGCGCAATGCGGGAATGTGGACGATTGGGGTGACGCTGACAGGGAACGAAGTTGGGTTGGAGAAAGCGGCGGCGGACAGACTTTCATCGAGTGAACTGGCGGCGCGGGTGGCGCGGGCGCGGGAGAGGCTGCTGGCGGCGGGAGCGCACGCGGTGGTGGAGAGCGTGGCTCAGGTAGATGCGGCGTTGGATGAGGTGGAGCGATGGCAGCGGAACGGGATGAAGCCGGGGAAGTGAGCGCGAAGCGGTAGCGGAAATTCTTGTCTATATTGGTGTCTATGGCCATCATCGCCGTGGCGGGAAGGAAAGGCGGGATCGGCAAATCGACGATTGCCGGGAACCTGGCGGGGGAGTTCGCGGAGACGGGGCGAAGCGTGGTGGTGCTGGACGCCGACCCGCAGCATAGTCTGGCGGCGTGGGCGGGACAGGGCGAGGGGGTGCTTTCACGGTGCGTGGAGAAGGTGGCAGTGGGCTCCGGCGCATTGCGAGCGAGAGCGCGCAAGGCGGCGAAAGAGGCCGACGTGGTGGTGATCGACACACCTCCGGGGATGATGGATGTGGCGTACGAGGCGGCGCTTACCGCGGATGTGCTGCTGCTGCCGTGCGGGGCGTCTCCCATGGATCTGTTCGCGATGAAGGACGTGCTGTCACTGGGGCTGAAGGCGCGGGCAGAGCGGCGATCAAAGAAGCCGCGGATCCGGTTTGCGCCGTCGCGGGTGATGCTGTCGACGAACCTGGGCAAGGGGCTGGTGAGTTCGCTCGAGGGGATGGGGAAGAAGGTATTGCCGGCGATTGGGCAGCGGGTGGTGGTGGCCGAGGCGGTGGTGAGCGGTCTGACGGTGGTGGAGTACGCGCCGGGGTCGGCGGCGCGGGAGGAGTTCCGCGCGCTGGCGAAGGCGGTGTGGAAGCTGCTGTGAATTCGAACCCGCGAAATCAGAACACATATTTCATCGAAAGCTGAGTAATGCGCGGATCGCTCGCGCTCGTAATCCGGCCGAACGTCGACGAAATGGTGGATGAGCTGGGGTTGCCGAAGTTTGCCCGGTTGAAGAAGTTGAAAAACTCGGCGCGGAACGACAGCGACTGCGACTCTTGAAACTTACCCCACGGCAGCCGAAACTGCTTGCTGATTGCCACATCGAAGGCCGCCATTCCCGGCCCGATCAAAAGGTTGCGGCTGGAAGTGCCGAAGGTTCCAATCGCATTGGCGATGAACGATTTCGTGTTGAAGTACTGCAACAACATGTCCGCCTTCGAACGGCTGCCCGGGATGTAAGGATCGCCGATGATATCCGCCCGGTCCCTGCCGATGCCGGAAAGGGAGTTGTCGACCCCCGTAGCCACCGTGAACGGAAGCCCGTCCCGAAGATTCAGGATCCCGTTGGTCTGCCATCCGCCAAGCACTGTTCGCCCCACAACGCCCAACAGGTTGAACTGGGGCAACTGCCAGCCGTAGGAAAACCGGAACTGGTGCGGCACGTTGTAGCCGCATGGCCCACGGTCAAACTTCGGATTCGTGCTGATGAAGTTGCTGGTATCGAAGAAGGCGTTATCGGCGAGGTTCAGACACTTCGACCAGCGGTAACCGGCGAGCACGCTGAAGCCGTGCGTCATGCGCTTCTCCACCGACACAATCAGCGCATTGAAGCTGGAGGTCGTGATGTTGTTCCCCACTGCCAGCGCCTGATAATACTGGCCAAGCGGCCGCCTCTGGTTTAGACGGAGCCGGTTGTCCGTCACAGACAGCCTGGGATCGTAGATGCCGGGGTTCGTTTCCACGGAGCCAAACAGGTGATAGCCATTCTGGCCTTCATAGGCCAGGCGAACCAGCGACGAGGCCGGCAATTGCCGCTCCACGGTGAAGTTCCATTGCTGAATCGCCGGAGCCTTCATGCCGAAGGAGAACGGATTCGCGCTCATTGGCAGCGGGAACGTCACTGTGGAAGGGTGGGGGCGCGCAATGGGAAAAGGGTTCACTTGCCCGCGATAGGGATCAGCGGTGCTGAACGGAAAATTGATCGTGGTCTGGATGGTGAACGGATTGTAGTTGGGGTTGATGGTGTTTCCGGTCGCCTGGTCCTGATACATGCCGTAACCGGCGCGGATGCTGGTCTTGCCGTCGCCGAAGGGGTCGAAGGCGATGCCGATTCTCGGATTGAACAAATGATAGTTCGTGGGGATCACGCGGTCCGGCACGCCGGGATCTCCCTGGACGAGCAGACCCGGCGGCGTGTTCGGATAGAGCGTCGAGCGTCTTCCTTGCAGGTAGTACTCCATACTGAAAGCCCCAGCCTGGTTGTAGGCCGATTCTTTCACCGGAACAAACGGGTTCCAGCGCACTCCCAGGGAGATCGTCAAACGCCGGGAGATCTTCCAGGTGTCGATTCCATACATTGCGGGAAGCGTACGGATGGGCACGATATAAAACGGTTCCTGCTGCGAGAATACGCTCGGCCTTCCCAACATGAAGTCCAGCAGATTGTCGCCCGATAGCTGCGCATTGAAGGTGTAATTGCCGTCGCTGAGGAAATCCTGGTTCTTCACCACTTTGCTGTATTCCACTTCTCCGCCGAATTCAAAGGTGTGGTTGCCCTTGATCCACGTCCAGTGATTCGACAGATCTCCCACCGTGGACGGTATGGTGTAAAACCCATTCCAACTGGCGCCGATGTTATAGCCGGCAACCGAGAGCCGCAGACTCGTCTTCGAGCCCTGCAACGTCATCTTCGGCACGTTTGCCCCGAGTTCCGGCCACCCCGGAAATCCCTCCGGCCCGATAAATGCATTCCAGCGTCTGCTCATGGAGAGCGAAAGAGTGGTGAGTAAATTGGGACGCATGGTGTAAGTGGCATTCAGAACGGCTACATTGCTGCGCCACGTATTGTCCGTCGTCACCGTCAGCAGATTGTTGGGGATCGGCGTGGAAGGCTGGTGCAGATTATCGTACAGGTAGCTGCCGTAAATGCGGAGCTTGGAACCAAACTGATGATCGGCCCGGCCGACGAGCTGGGTGTCGTCCTGCACCTGCCTGGAAGGGTAAAGCACGAGTCCTGTCCCCGGCGCTCCCGTCGGCTGCTGCGACAGGAGTTTCAGCGCGATCGTGTCAAACAGCGCTATGGGTACTTGGTTGTTCGGGAACGGCACATTGCCGTTCGGATTCACCAACTGCTTCCGCACCTGGGAAAAATCGCCGGCGCGCTCCGCCGCCGTGATACTAGTGGCGGTGTTGAAACTCGCCGGCACGCGCAGTTTGGTTCCCTGATACGAGAAGAAAAAGAATGTCTTATCCTTTTGAACCGGCCCGCCCACCGTGAGGCCGAATTGATTCCGCTTCAAGCCGTCGCGAACCGGCGCGAAGAAATTTCTCGCGTTCATCCTTCCGTTCCGCAGGAACTCGAATGCCGAGCCGTGGAACTGGTTTGTTCCTCCCTTGGTGACGGCGTTCATTACGCCACCTCCGCGGCCGCCGAACTTCGCGCTGTAGTTGTTCGTGTCAAAGCTGAACTCCTGAATCGCGTCGGGATTAGGGAAGACATTCGCCACTTCGGTAAGCGCATCCTCATTCAACGCGCCGTCCAGCAGAAACGTCGTGGAGTCGCCGCGCCCGCCGCTGGCGCCCACGTACGAATTGGCGTTCTCCGGGCGGGAAGCCCCCTGCTGGTAACCCGAAGATGACGTAGGCCCCGCGTCCGGAGCGAGTGACATCAACTGCAAAACGTTGCGCCCGTTCAGGGGGAGTTCCCGGGCCATCTGCGCGGTTACCGTATAGCTGACCGTCTGTGATCGCAGGTTCACTTGATCCGCCTCTCCCTGCACGGTAACTGTCTGGTTCGAAGAACCCACCTGGAGCGTGATGTTCACCGTTACCGGCCGGTTGACCTGCACGACAACGTCCTGCTGCACATGAATCTGGAAACCGGCTTTCTCCACTCGAAGGATATAGGTGTCCGGCGCCAGTTGAGTGATGACATAATTACCCTCGCTGTTCGTTGTGGTGTTGAAAACGGTGCCGGTTGATGTCGCGGTGGCCTGGACTTTCGCTTCGGGAACCGACGCCCCCGAAGGGTCCGAAATCGTGCCGGACAAAGAAGAAGTGGAACGCTGCCCCCACATGAAAAGCGGCGTGGCGAGAGCGGCCAGCAGCAGAGCCGTCCGGCGAGGTCGGTTGGACATGCAGCAAGTCTATGCGAGGCGGAACCTCCTGTCAAAGCACAGTAGAAGCAAAGTAGAAGGAAAGCAGAAAGGAGACGGGAGGCGGGAAAATTGTGGCTTTGGCTTGCCCACGCCGGGATACACGCGGCCGATGCGGAATGCGGCGATGGCGCGCGCGGCGGCGGAGGGCTATGCCCCGTTGCGAGCGTGGCCCGAAGCGGAGTCGGGCGCGGAGCGGCCTTTGCCTGTCGTTGCCTGCACTGTGCCAGCATGCGAATGGTGCGTTAGTTCGGGCTCACGAATCCGGCGTCGCGGCTTACGATACATTGTTTGTCGAACTTGCCGTGAGAGAACGGCTGCCGCCGGCGACCTTTGACGCGGCTTTGCTGAAAGCATTCCCGAAAATTGCGGCGCGGCCCGCCGCGCTCATGAGGAAGTAAAGAAGCCCTTGGCTATAATGGAAGGCGCTTCAACAATGCCCACAAACATTGACGCAAAAGAACGTTTGATTACCGCTTTGGATCTGCCTGGGGTTGCGCAGGCGCGGCAGAAGGTGGAAGAGCTCGAGGGCGTGGTGAGCTTTTTCAAGATCGGGCTGACGCTGCAACTGGCTCCGGGAGTGGAGCAGTTGATTCAGGAGCTGATCCGGGGCGGGAAACGGGTGTTTCTCGACTACAAGTATTACGACATTCCGGAGACGGTGAAGACGGCGGTGTCGCGGGCGGTGGATCTGGGGGTGTCGTTTCTCACGGTGCACGGGTCGACTCCGGTGATACAGGGGGCGGTGAAGGGGCGCGGGTCGAGCCCTTTGAAGCTGTTCGCGGTGACCGTTTTGACCAGCATGGACAAGGCGGACCTGGCGGAGCTGGGGTACGAGAATCTATCCGTGGAGGAGTTGGTGCTGTTCCGCGCGCGGAAGGCGTTGGAGGCGGGTTGCGACGGAGTGATCGCGTCGGGGCGGGAGGCAAGGCAGGTGAAGGCGCTCGCGGGGGGAAGCCGGCTGCTGGTGGTGACGCCGGGGATCCGGCCGGATGGCTATGCGGAAGATGATCAGAAGCGGAGGACGACTCCGGCGGATGCGATTCTGGCTGGCGCGGACTACCTGGTGATCGGGCGGCCGATAGTGGGAGCGGCGGAGCCGCGCGAGGCGGCAGAGCGGATTCTGGCCCAGATGCGGGAGGCGTTCGACAAGGCGGCTGCCGGCAGAGGGTAGTCAATAACCGCGGGCCGCGACGAAGCCGTGGTAGCTGACCAGCATATCCTTCACAAGCAGATTTCTTTTCGTTTTGTCCTGAGGAACGCGCCAGCGTTTGCCCCAGGAGAAGAGGTCGAAGGCGCTCAAGTAGTCTCCGATGACGCTGATGAGCCAGTCGGGGTGAGGCATGCCGGCGGGGACACTTGAGCGGCGCAGGTCGAGGGAGGACTCGATGATCTCGCCGAGCATTTTGCCGCGGCCAAGCCTCCCACGACCTGTGTTGAAGAGTTGAATGCCGAGCCAGGCGTAATCGACAGGAAAATCGTCAGCCCAGGCGCGCACGGCGGAGGTGGCGCCGCAGAGCCAGGTTTGCGACTGATTGATCCGGGTGGAATCAATCACCCGCTCGCACAACCCGCCGGCCACCTTGTCCCGGTTGAGATTGGGCCAGACGGAGCCGGCGGGCTGCTTTTTGAAATCCTCGACAAGCTTACAGGCCCACTCGAAATCCTTGTTGTTCTTTTCCTGCTCGGCATCGGTACAGGCGGCTTTTGTCGTCCAGCAGGTCGCCTGACTGGTCGGCATCGTCGAACGAATCGTTGGGGGTTGCCATTCTGCAATTACAGGCGGAAAGCAACCCCGCATTCCGTCATCAGAAGTTGTATTTCAGACCGAACTGGATGTTCCGGGGCGATGTCACCTGGGAGGTGATTTGGCCGAAGCTGCCCACGGAGGTGATGTCGCGTCCGGGAGGTCCGAAACTGACGTGGTTGGCGATATTGAAGAACTCGACACGGAAGTCGAGGCGCTGGCGTTCGGTGATGTAGAAGATCTTGCCGATGGAGGCGTCGAGGTTGAAGTAGCTGGGCGCTCGCAGAGTTCCTACTCCCGCGGTTCCGAAGGTCCCAAGCGATGGAAGGCCATAGGAACAGGTCCCGTTGTCGACGCCGGCGGCGCAGAAAGTGCTTGCGTCCACGGGTCCGAAGAAGCGGTCCACGGTCTGGGAAGTAATCGTCATGGGGCGGTAGTAGTTGGCGCGCACGTTGCCACGTACCGATTGCCCGGTATTGGTTTGCGCGGCAGCCGCCGTGACGGTAACCGGGAACCCGGAATGGGCGGTGAGGAAGTAGTTCACGTTCCATCCGCCAAGCAGAAGGTCGGCTGCCTTAGCCATTCCCGTGCCGAAGCGCTTGCCTTTCCCGACAGGCAGCGCATAGAGGCCGCCGACGCTGAAGTTGTGCGTGGCGTCGAAGCAGGCGGGACCGAAGTTCGCATGGCGGTCGTAGGCATTCTGCCAGTAGGCTCCGTCGGAATTGACGGCGGCGCACCCGTAGTAGCCGAGGTTGTCGGTAAGGGTTTTGGAGAAGGTGTAGGAGGAGATAAGTTCGAGGCCGCCGCTCATGCGGTGGCGGGCGGTCATCTGGAGCGAATTGTAGCGGCTGGTGCCGCTTGATTCGGTGAGGGCGATGTTGCCCACGTTCGGCAGCACCTTGGCGAGCGGGCGGCGGTCGTTGAGGTTGATCCAGGTGCTGAAGGGGCCGGCGCCGGGCAGCGGCTGATTGGCTTCGTGAGGAACGATGAGGTGAGTGGCGTGGTTGCCGACGTAGGCAGCGGAGACGGAGGTGGCTTTGCCGAACTGGTATTCGAGGGCGAAGTTGTACTGGTTGGTGAACTGGGGACGAAGGTCAAGGTCCCAGGCGCGGGCCTGGTAGAAGGGCGCCGAACCGGTACGGGGGCTGGTGAGGTCACCCGCTCCGATGACGTCCGAAAAACCGGTACGGATGTCGCCGGGGGAGGTGGCGTCGTAGTTCACGTTCGATTCGATGAAGAAGGGCGGGTTGAGCGGGAGGCGGAGGTTGGCTCCGGTACCTTCGAGGAAGCTCGAGAAGCGGTAGCCCGCGCGCACTACGAGCTTGTTCTGGAACATGTCCGGGGTCCAGGCGATGCCAACGGTGGGCATGAACTGCTTACGGTAGGGTTTGTAGAGACCGCGGCCGTATTCAGTCTTTCCCGGATAGATGAGCTGTCCGGTGTAGGTGTTGATGTTGACCTGGCGGTCAGCGACCTCATAGAGGGGCGAGATGTATTCCCAGCGCATGCCGAGGTTGAGGGTAAGGTTGCGGCGGGCTTTCCAATCGTCCTGGAAATAGACGGCGTTGCGCCAGTGACGCTGCCCCCACTTGCCGGTGACGGCTCCGCGCCCTTTGGCGGAGAGGGTATTGAGGAGGAAATCGCCGTAGTCGAGGCCGGAGTAGCCGCCGGAGTAGGTGAAGGTTCCAAGGGCTCCATTGTTGCCGGCGTAGTAGTGGTTCTGTTGGGCGCGGAACAACTGGCCGCCGAATTTGAGCAGGTGGGCAGCAGCCTGATAGGTGAAATGGGTCTGGGCCTGGTAGTTGTTCTGCTTGGAATCGGCGATGGAGGCTCCGGCTCCGATGCCGGTGAGGCCGCCGCCGACGGTGATCCCGCTGAGGCCGGGGATCGGTTGGCCGCCGCCGATACCGAACTTGGCGTTGCCGTCGCTGCCGAGCAGGCCGGACCAGTCGAGGGTGTTGTCAGCGACACCGGTGCGGCTGTAGGAGATACGGGACTCGTTCACCAGCCGCGGGGTGTAGGTGCGCGTCCAGGAGAGGACGGCGCTGGTGGTGGGTCCATTGGTGCCCCCGGTCATCTGTTCGGGCAGGGGGTTCCGGGAGCCAAGCGATTCATAGCGCCCGATGGACCAGCGGCCGGAAAGGGAATCCTTATCGGTGAGGCGAATATCGGCCTTGGCGTCGGCCTGATGGTTGCCCAGTTTGCTGGCCGAACTGGCGAGGTAGTTGTTTGTGACGCGTAACGGCCCGGTGCCCGGGTTGTTGGGGAGGGGGTAAAGGTCGGGACTGCTGAAGAGTTTCTGAGCAACCGGGTTGGTGATGCGGGCGGTGGGAATGATGTTGCCGGCAAACGGCGCGCGGGTGGCGGCGCTGGTGCCGGTGAGCGGATCGCGGACGATGGTGTTCTGGGTGAGGAATTGCGACAGATCGCCGGTGCGCCAGGTATCGGGCGCGACGCTTGCGGCCGCGGGTCCGGAGATGCGCTGCTCGGTGCCTTCATAGTCCACGAAGAAGAAGGCTTTGTTGCGCTTGATGGGGCCGCCGAAGGTGCCGCCGAAGATATTGCGGCGGAAGGCGTTGCGTTTGGCTCCCGAGCGGTTGGCGAAGTAGCCGTTGGCATCAAGTTTGTCGTTGCGGAGAAATTCGAAGACGTTGCCGTGGAACTCGTTGGTGCCGCTCTTGAGGGTCATCACAACGCTGGCTCCGCCGACGTTGCCGTATTCGCCGCCGCCGTTGCCGGTGATGACTTTCACCTCTTCAAGGGCATCGACGTTGGGCTGGTAGCCGATGCGGTTGCCGACGGTCTCGCCGGTTTCGACGCCGTCGAGGAGGAAGTTATTCGTCTGTTCGCGATTGCCGTTTACTTGAGGGCGGCTGCCGCTGCTTTGAAAGCGCGCCGAGGTGCTCATGACGGTGGGCGAGGTGCTGATGGCTCCCGGAATCAGCAATGTGAGGTTGGCGAAGTTGCGGCCGTTGAGGGGAATGGAGGTGAGTTTGCTCGAGTTGATGGCGTCGCCGGTGGCGGTGGATTCGGTCTGGAGGATGGGCGCGGAGCCGCTGACCTCGACGGTTTGGGTGAGTTCGCCGACCTCCATTTTGAAGTCAACACGGGCGATCTGGTTCACCTCGAGGGAGAAGGGGCCGAGGGTCGCCTTCTTGAAGCCGCTGCTTTCGGCGGCGATGTTGTAGTTACCGACGGGGAGGAAGGGGAGGTTATAGACGCCAACCCCATTCGTTTGAGCGGTGTAGGTGAGCGAGGTCGCGGCGTTGGTGGCGACGACTTTGGCGTTGGGGATGGCGGCTCCTGTCTCATCGGAGACAGTGCCGGTGATGGAAGCGGTGATGGTTTGGGAAAATGCTGCGGAGCAGAACAGACCCACTTGGAGCAGTAGCGAGAATGCGAAAGACCTCATAACAGTTATCTCCAACTATACGGAATGCCGGGGGAATCCACAATTGATTTTTCGGCGGATGAGCCGGCGCGTCGGCTTTGTTGCTCCGGGTGTACGATGAAGATGGTCTTTATCCATGGCACACTCAGGCACATCCAGACGGCACTTTTTCTTCGGGACTCTACTCGCGGGCGCGGTGCCGGCGGGCGGGTTCGGCAGCACGGTTTCGCTGCGCCACATGGGGTATAAGTCGCCGAACGAGAAACTGAACATCGCGGCAATCGGGGCGGGAGGCAAGGGATACACCGACATTTCCGGGTGTGCGACGGAGAACATCGTGGCGATGGCCGATCCCGACGAGGTGCGGGGCTCGCGCGGGTTCAATCTGCATCCGAACGCGCCGCGGTACAAGGATTTCCGGCAGATGCTGGACAAGGAAGACAGGAACATCGATGCGGTGACGGTGTCGACGCCGGACCATATGCACGGGACGGCGGCGATGTGGGCGATGATGCGCGGGAAGCACGTGTACTGCCAGAAGCCGCTGACGCGCACGATTTGGGAAGCGCGGCAGTTGACCGAAGCGGCGGCCAAGTACAAGGTGGCGACGCAGATGGGGAATCAGGGATATTCGAACGAAGGGGCACGGCAGGCGGCGGAGATCCTCTGGAGCGGCGATATCGGAAATGTGACGGAAGTGCACGCCTGGACGGACCGGCCGAGGAAATACTGGCCGCAGGGTCCGGAGGTGGAGCCGAAACCGGGGACTGCTCCTTCGACGCTCGATTGGGATGTGTGGTTGGGGGTAGCACAGGAGCGCCCGTACAGTGCGGCATATCTGCCGCTGAAGTGGCGCGGATATCCGGATTTCGGCTGCGGGGCGATTGGGGACATGGCGTGCCACATTCTGGGGACTCCGAACATGGCGCTGCGGCTGACGGCGCCCACCAGCGTGGAGTGCGTCATGCAGGAGGGGAAAGGGAAGTACACGTACCCGAAGAAGTCGCTGATCCGGTTTGATTTTCCGGCGCGCGGGTCGATGCCTCCGGTGAAGATCTTCTGGCATGACGGCATGGAGAAGCAGCCGGACATTCCGGGAGTGCCTGAGGGCGAGTTGCTCGGGGACGACGATGTCAACGGGAGCGTGTTCATCGGCGACAAGGGCATGATGACGACGGGTTGTTACGGAGAGCGGACGAGGCTGGTTCCGGCGTCGAAGATGAAGGACTACAAGATGCCGCCGCCGCTGCTGACGCGGTCGCCGGGGCATTACCGGGATTGGATCCGGGCGTGCAAGGGAGGCGACCCGGCCTGCTCGAACTTCGGCGTGGCCGGACCGTTCGTGCAATGGATGCTGCTGGGCGTGATCGCGATGAAATTCGAAGGCAAGCTCGAGTGGGATGCCGAGAACATGCGGATTACGAATAACAAGGAAGCGAACGAATACTTGAAGCCGCGGTTCCGGAAAGGGTGGAAGTTCGCGGGGTAGAGGGAGCTTTCAGGGCAGCCTTCAGCGATCGGCTATCACCTTTCAGCCAGACCTCCGGCTGCGCCGGATTGAGCAACCTGTGACTTTCGGCCAGCGCTCGGCTTTCAGCCTGGTCAGCGGTTTCCCCGGGTTGAACACCCTTTGACTTTCTGCAGGTCAGTCACAGGCCAGCTTTCGGACCCGGGTGGGGTGGGGCGCTACTTTTTGCGGAAGATGGCGATGTATTGGACTTTGGGTTGGTGATCCTGCTTGTGGATGAGTTCGAAGCCGTTTGATTCCACCTCGCGGATGACGCCGTCCTGATCGAGGCGGATGTGGGCGGGATCACGGAACCCGTTCTTGTAGAAATCGATAACAGCGAGACGGCCGCCGGGGTGGAGGGATTTGGCGATCACGGCGAGCATCTTGTCAGGGTAGTCGAAGTGATGGTAGGCATCGAGGACCATGACAAGATCGGCGGAGTCCGCGGGAAGGCGGGGGTCCCTGTCGATGCCCTTGATGAATTCGACGTTGGTGAGCGAATGGCTGGCGGCGTTCTCCCTGGCCTTGGCAAGGAAGTCGTCGAAGATGTCTTCGGCAATGACCTTCCCTTTAGGGCCGACGGCTTCACTGAGGTAGGGGAGCATATATCCGACACCCGTACCCAAGTCAACCACCGTGGAGCCGGGCTTGATGTTGAGGACTTCGACGAGTTCTTTGGGCCGCTGCTTGCTTTCCCGATCGCTGGCGTTCAAGCCTTGGGCAACCCGTTCGCGGCCTTCGTGGGTCTTGTAGCCGCTGTTGGCGGTGGCCGCGGCCTGAGACCATGCGGGCGTGGCGAGCGCGGCAAGAGAGAGGACGAGCGAAAAGATTCTCATAAGGGCCTTTCCATGGGCAGGGCAAGCGGGGGTTCCACCATGAAATCGAGAGTCGCCATGCGAGCCACCGCTTCCTGAGCCGCTTGTTCGAGACAAGGCTCAATTGTAATCACAAACGGGAGATCGTGCTTGGTTTCGGAGGGCAATTGGAGGACAGCGTCGAGGCTGATCTGCTTTTCAGCGAGGATACCGGCGAGGGCGGCAATGATGCCGGGACGGTCGTGCACCTTGAAGCGCAGGTAGAAAGCGCATTTTTGCAGGCTGATGGAGAGAGGGCGATTCTCGCCGAGGCGTTCGTGGGCGAAGGGCGAGACGCGCTCGGGGCTTCCGGCGCGGATTTCGCGGGCCACGCGCATGAGGTCGCTGACGACGGCGACTCCGGTGGGATTGGGACCGGCGCCGCGGCCGTAATAGAAGGTGTCCTCGCCGTAGTGGCCTCGCACCCAGATGGCGTTGTAAGCTCCCTGGACGCTGGCGAGGATGGTGGATTGGGAGATGAGCGTGGGGCGAACGGAGAGAAAGATGCCTTCGTGGGTGCGGCGGGCGGAGCACAACAGCTTGATGGTGTGGCCGAGCCTGTGAGCGTATTGGAAATCGATGGGGCTGATGCGGCGGATGCCTTCGGTGTGGATGTCGGAGGGAACGATGCGCTCACCGAAGGCGAGAGCGGCCAGGATGGCGAGTTTGGAGCGGGCGTCGAAGCCGTCGATGTCGGCGCTGGGATCGGCTTCGGCATAGCCGAGGCGTTGCGCTTCTGTTAAAACATCGTGGAAGGCGGAACCATGGCGCTCGATTTCCGTAAGGATATAGTTGCTGGTGCCGTTGAGGATGCCCTGGAGCGCGGTGACGCGATCGCCGGAGATGCCTTCGCGCAAGACGGTGTGGATGGGGATGCCGCCGGCGACGCTGGCCTCCATGGCGACGTTGATTCCAGCCTTGATGGCGCGGTCCCAAATGCCTGCGCCATCGAGAGCCATGAGTTCCTTGTTGGCGGTGACGATGGATTTTTTAGCGGCAATGGAGGCTTCGACGATATCGCGGGCAACAGTGGTGCCGCCGACGAGTTCGGCGACGATGTGGATATCGGGGTCGGCCACCAGTTCGCGCCAGTTGGCGGTCTTATGGACGGGGCCGAGGGATTCGGGAAGGGATTTTTCGTGGACAGAGCGGCTGCAAACGGATTTCACCTGCAAACGGAAGCCGAGCTTTTGGGTGATTTCGGCGGCGTTTTCGGCAAGGATGGCGAGCGTACCGGAGCCTACGTTGCCAAGGCCCACAATCCCAACATTTACATGCTGCATGCAATGGATATGATAACAATGCGAGGTGTCATGAAACTTCGGCGGACACACCTGATGGCGATGATGCTGGCGGTGATGGGGGTTTTCGGAGCCGCGCAGCAACGGCAGGAGGAGCAGCCGCCGCGGCTGCCGGACGGGCGGTCGCAAACGGAAGCGATACTCAAGGCGGACCACGAAAAGATGCTCAAGGACGCGGCAGAACTGTTGCGCCTGGCCGAAGACCTGAAGATGGAGTTGGAGAAGAACGACCGGCACGTGGTGTCGGTGGGGATGTTGAAAAAGACCGAGAAGATCGAGAAGCTGGCCAAGCGGATCCGGAGCCGGCTGACGCGAAACTGACGGCCATTGAGTGGGGAGAGGAAGGGCATCCCGCGTCAGTTGGGGAGAAGCGTGTTCACCCGCACTGTAGCATGGGAGCGTATTTCCTGGGGTATCCTTTGAGGAGATGTCGCGTAGTACTGCGAAGCATGAAGTAAGGGGGGTACTAACAGTCGAAAGCCCCGCTACGCCTTCGGGGTCAGGTTTTCCGGACCGGTTCAGGCAGGCTGTTGCCCGGAACCGGAACGTTGTGATTTCGCTCTATTTCGGCTGGTTTCTGATCCCGCTGTTTTTTGCGTCTCTCACGCGAGGCTTCGGGTGGTGGGATTACTTCACGGCGGACATGGTGTTCCACTATGGACGCCCGGTCACGTGGGGGAATCTGGTGGGGAACTACCTGCAACCCTTGTTTTGGGGGAGCTACGTGGTACGTCCGACATGGTCGTTGATGTACGACCTGCAAACGCTTCTGTTCGGCGGAGAGTTCTGGTTGTGGTACTGCCTGAAGTGGGCGGGGGAAGCGGCAGCGATCGCGCTGGCGGCGGGAATTCTGAAGCGGCTGGGATGCGGGTGGACGAGCCGGGCGGCGGTGGTTGCGCTGCTGGCATTTCATCACGCGAGCTTCACATTGATGCTTCATGATCCGGATGGGTGGCTGGCGCTCGGGATGCTGGCGCAGGTCTGGATGCTGCTCGAAGTAGAGGGAAATCTGGCGCTGTTCTCCCGCGCTTCCTATGGGCTGTTTCTGGCGCTGATGCCGGCGACGCTCGGATTGAAGGAGTCGGGCTTCGCGTTCAACGGCGCGCTGGCGGGGTTTCTGCTGTTGTGGAACCCGCGGGCATGGCGGCGTGTGGTTCCGATGGCTGCGCTGTTGGTGTTTTGGACGTGGCGGCTGGCAACCGCGCTGAACCGGACGTCGGGGTTTTCCTTTGGCGAATGGATGGGGCGGTTCGGGGACCAGGTAAATATGCTGGCGCCCCGCTCGCCGCTGCACGTGCTGGATGGATTCGCGATCCTGCTGCTGGTGGGATGCGCGGTACTGGCGTGGCGATGGAGGCGGGAATTCCGCGGGCGGCTGATGGCGTTCAGCCTGGTTACCTCGCTCGGGATGCTGCTGTTCACGACGGTGCCGAACCTGGTGGCGCTGCGGTATGGGATTCCCGTGGTGTACCTGCTGAGCATTCCGGCAGGTCTGGCGGTGGAGTCGTTGGGGCGAAGAAGAGAGCTGGCGGCGGCGATCGTGGTGTTCTATCCGTTGTTCACGGCGGGTAGCCTGTACATGCAGGAACTGGCATACCAGGTACAGTTCAGCGAGTTCGTCACGTCGCTGAACGCGATGGAAGCGAAAGCGCGGCTGGGTCACGAACTGGCGATTACGGGCTATTCGGGGGATATATCGGGCGAGGTCCGGGAGACCGTGACGCGATTTTTCAAGCATTACGGCTACAAGTGGTATCGATACGACGGCCCGAGGGATGTACGCGTGATCGCCGAACGGGGGCTGCCCGAGGGACGGTTTGCGCTGCTGAGTTTCCTGAAGCCGATTCTGTTGCTGCAGGAGCAGACAGGGAGGCTGCGGAACCGGTTGGAGCGGGTGCAGGCGTTCGCGCCCGGCGACATGGGGACGCTGCAACGGCTGACAGAGTCTTACCAGACACTGGACAGGCTGACGATGCGGCGGGGCAAGGAGTATTGGTACGACTACGGCGGGGCGCTGCCCTCGACGGAGCCGCTGCTGTATGTGTACACCTTCCGCGAGGAGGGCGCGGCTCCGGGGCATTGGACGACGGAGTATGTCCCCTGCGGGCGGTTGCCGGGAGCGTTTTAGATGTATCCCACGCTGCCATCGGCGCGGTAGTCAAACCCGCGGTGCCAGGATTTTGTTGGATACATGCGGAAGGCCTCTTCGTTCAACTCCACGCCCAAACCCGGTTTCGTAGGCACGGGAATATAGCCATCCTTCACCATCAACGGCTCCTTCAGCATGTCCTTGCGGGGAGATGCGTCATCGGGGTGATATTCGAGGATGAAGAAGTTCTGGGTGGATGCGGCGAAGTGGACATTGACGGCAGTGGCCACCGGACCCATGGGATTGTGGGGCGCCACCATCACGTAATGCGCCTCGGCCATGGCCGCGATCTTCTTCATTTCAAGTAACCCGCCCGTGAGGCAGATATCGGGCTGGATGATATCGAGCGCCTGGAGCGCGAGAATCTTGCGGAACTCGTGCCGCATATAGTTGCACTCGCCGCTCGCCAGCGGAATGTTCACGTGTTGCGAGAGCTTCTGCATGACATTTTCGTTCTCGCAGCGGATGGGCTCCTCGAGCCACATGGGGTTGTAAGGCTCGATGGCGCGCGCGAGGCGGATGGCGCGTGAGACTTCGAAGAAGCGGGCGTGAATGTCACAGCCGATGTCGACGTCCGGTCCCAGGGCCTCGCGCACGGCCCTGACCCGCGCCGCGGCGCCGCGGGTGATGGCGTTGTAGGGGCGGGAATTGTCGTGCGCCGGTTGGGGGCGCATTTTGATTGCCGTGTAGCCGTACTTTTCCACCAGCCGCTTGGCGCTGTCCGCCACGGCGCTGGGCTCCTCACCGCCGGCGCTCTGATAGACGCGGATCTTCTCGCGGCACTTGCCGCCCAGGAGCATGTAGACCGGAAGTCCGGCGGCCTTGCCGGCGATGTCCCACAGGGCGTGCTCGATGCCGCTGATGGCCGCGTTCACCACCAGTCCGCCGGGGAACCGCGTGAAGTTGTACATCATGTTGAACAGGTGCTCGACATTCCGCGGATCCTGGCCAATCAGCCAGCTCTTGAAGTCTTCGATTACGGCCGCCACCGCCAGGTCGGGGCCGCAGGAATAGGCTTCGCCCACTCCGTGAATGCCCTGGTCTGTAAAGACCTGCACGAAGCAGAAGTTCCTTCCTCCGGCTCCTAGAAAGTGCGTTTTGATGTCGGTGATCTTGATGGCCGGCTTAGTGCCAACCTGGGCGGCCGCCTGCATCATCGGGGCGCCCGCGGCCATGCTTGCCTGCCTGAAGAAATCGCGTCGTTTCATTCCCATGCTGTTCTCCTGCACGAATCAGTACGAGGAGAGTATATCCCTTTTTATGCGGCACGGCGTGTTTTATGCGGCACGGCGCGCGGCGGGGCGCCTGGTTCGGAACAAATCGCGAGGAAACGAGTGCTAGTGAGGATGCCGCGAGTGGTACGAGCCGAAATAGATACGCCCGCGGGATAAACTGTGAATTGCCTCCAATATTTCGCCATCGCCGGAATCCTTGAGAACGTACCCTCGGGCGCCGGCGTCGATCGACTTCATGACATAGCGGTCGTCTTTATGCATGCTGCACATCAGGACGGCGGTACGCGGGGAGAAGTGAAGAATTCCCTCGATCGCCTGGATGCCGCTGAGAGGTCTCATGCAAACGTCCAGGACGGCAATGTCGGGCTTGAATTCCCGGGCCATGGCGACAGCATCCCAGCCGGTACTCGCCTCCGCAATGACCTCGATTTCCGATTGAGATTCGAGGAGCGTCCGCAGGCATTCCCGAAATTCCAAGTGGTCATCGGCCAACAGGACGCGAATCGGCATTGGGACACCCAAGAATTCATCATATGCTTATTCAGGAAGGGACCGAAATACGCTAATTTCTGTATGGAAAGCAGAACGGGGATTATCCTACCAGCCCGCGACGCACCGCGCTCAACACGAGTTCGGCAATCCCGTGTAATTCCAGCTTTTCCATCACACGCGTGCGATGGGTTTCGACCGTGTGGACACTGATTCCGAGATGGGCGGCAATTTCCTTGCTTCCGAGCCCTTCGGCCAGAAGGTGGTAGATATGACGCTCGCGCTCGGTGAGGGTTTCGTAAAGGTCGTCGTATTCCTGGAGCTTTGGGTCGCGGCCCTCTCGGTTGCGCAGAATCTTCGCCACGGCGGGGCTGAAGTAAGGTTTCCCCTGGTGGACGCTTTCGATGGCCTCGAGCAGTCCCTCTTCGACAGAGTCCTTGAGAAGGTAGCCCTGGGCACCAGCCCGAACGGCGCGGAAAACGTAGCGTTCATCGCTATGCATGCTGAGAACAAGGACGCCTGTACGGGGGGAATGGCGCAGGATCTGGGCGGTGGCCTCAATACCGTTCAGTTCCTTCATGCCGATGTCAATGACGGCCACGTCCGGTTTGTGCAGTTTCGCCTGTTCGACAGCTTCCCGGCCGGAGGAGGCCTCGGCCACAACCTGCAAGTCGGGATTCTCCTCGAGAATCCGGCGCATGCCCGCACGAAAGAGGCGATGATCATCAGCCAGAAGAATGCGGATCGGCATCAGGCGCGAGCCTCATTGGCGTTCAGCAGGGCCCACTCTTCGCCGGCCGGCTTCAAGGGGACCATGAGGCAGATCTTCGTGCCCTTGCCAGGGCAGGAAGTCACATCCAATGTTCCTCCCAGAGCGGCGGCCCGTTCCTGCATTCCGAGAATGCCGTAGCAGCCCTTCATGGTAATTCGGCGTTCCTCATCCATGGCAAATCCCACGCCATTGTCTTCCACACTTACGGAAAGAGACGACTCGGTCTGCCTTACGTTCACATGCACGGCGGAGGCATAGGCATGCTTCTCACAGTTATGGAGCGATTCCTGAACAACCCGGTACACACAGGTTTTCACGGGATCGGGAAGATCTTCGCTCAATCCGGACTGACGGAGGGTACAGGAAACGCCGCCGCGCGCCATGAAGTCCTCGGCGAGCCATTCCAGGGCGGCGCCGAGGCCGAGGTCATCGAGCAGGGAAGGCCTAAGCACGGAACACATGTTGCGGACGGTCTGGACGGTTTTTTCCGCCAGGCTGCGAGCGCGTCCAAGGCGGGCGGCCACTTCCGGCAGTCTTTCCCTGGCGATGCTTTCCGCGCGGGAAATTTCCATGCGGAGGGTCGCCAGCGCCTGGCCGATTTCATCGTGCAATTCGCGCGAGATGCGCGTGCGTTCTTCTTCCTGAATATCCATCAACCGGGCGGCAAGCTGCTGGAGGTCGCCTTTTGCCTGAGCGACCTCGGCGTATTGTCTTTCCGTCTCCCGCTCGAGGCCTTCTGAATGCGCCAGACTGAAGGCGGCCACGGCAAAGGCCAGCACCATGGAGAGGCCAAGAATGAACAGGAGGTGAAGCGCGCTCTCGCGCCGGGATGCGGTGAGCGCTTCTTCGTTCTCCTTGAAGGCTTTTCGCGAAACTTCGGCAAACTCATGGAGCACATCGCCCAACGCACTGCGGCGGGCGGCGATTTCCCGCTGCACGTACTGGTAGGTCTGCTCGCTTGTCAGGCGACCGGTATCCTGCGGAACCCGGTCAAGGACGTCCCAATATTCGTGCAACTTTGCGCGCAACTGCGGGGTTATCTCGGAGCCGTTGCCGATCTCATCCAATTGCCGGAGCAGCTTCACGGACAACTCCCGGGAGCTTTGCAGACGCTTTCGATACTCCTGCTCCCGGTCCCCGGCCGGATTCAGGAGGAAGTCCCGGGAGGAATTCGCTCCCAGCCAAAGCTGGCGGCGGAGGCGGTAGATGGCGTCGTCCTGCGCGTTGTGACGGTGGTAGATCAGCACTGCTTCGTCGGATAGGCCGCGTTGAATCCGATAGGCCTCGACGGTGGAAAACAGCAAGAGGCCCAACACCAGGCCGAAGCCGGCGCGAATCACATTGTGCTTCCTGGCGAAAGCAGAAAGAAAAGTAGAAACGGTTGTTGACCCTTGACGCAGGAGAGTCCCCAAAAACCCCATCCGGCGGCACCCCTTTCGTTCTAGTTGTCCGATGGGTGCATCTTACGTCTTTGCTTCGCGCGACGCAACAGGCAGGGTAATGCGGGTACCAGGTGATGGTCCTGGATTTTATGTTTTTGCCAGGAACCGTTCGAGGACATTGCGGGTAATCCGGGACACGCCACGGCCGGGAAACAGGGCGGAGACCCAGGTGATGGAGCCTACCGAGAAGACCGCGCCGCCGCCTGCCGGCTCGTGATAAACGATTTCCGAGCCGCCCTCATCGGGGTTCGTGCCCTTCGCCAGCAGGAGGGTATTGGGGGGCGAGGAGGCGCTTCGCTTATCTGTTTCATGGCCCGATGCGCCGCCGGGGACGCGTTCATGCAGCGTCTCGGCTCCGAACAGGTCCCCGTTGCGAAGGCCCGTTCCCTCGAAGATCCAATGCGACCCATCGAGGACGCGGTAGGGGGCCGAGGTCATGATTCCGGTCTCCGAACAGACCACTCCCAGCAGATTGGCTTCCGATTCGAGCCTGCGGTGCATGCGGCTTTCGTACTCGATGGTTCCGTCCTCCGACAGACCGCCCAGTTCGCCGTGGCGGCTGTAAAGGCTGCTCAGGCACCGCATGGTCCCATCGGGATTCAGGAGCACCTCGCAGTTGAGGCCGTTGCCGCCCAGGTACATCAAGCGGCCGCCTTTTTGGAACACCCATTCCTTCAGGCGCAGGTACATCTCACGCGTCCAGTACTCGGGATGCACGGCGAGGATCAGCACGCTGTAGGCTTCAAGGGGCAGCGTGCCGTCGTGCAGTTGCGCCTCGGCATAGAGGTCGTAATCGAAGCCTTCGCGCTCGAGCCAGCCGTAGAGCCGCCACTCGCCGGGCGCCTGGCCGCACTGTACGCGGCCCTGAACAGGGTCAGTGACTTCGAAGTCGTCGAAGATGTGGTTGTTCGGTTCCGGGCGGTCAAAGGAGAGGGGGGAGAATTCGTCGTCACGGTGGCGCCAGGTGCCGAAGGGCAGGTCCTTGCGGTAGCGGGAGAGATCCTGGCGGGAATTGACCACCGGACAATCCGGGAGATGGTCGGAATTCACGTAATTGCTGCGGCCGCCGAAGTTGTTGTAAGCGTTCCACGTGTTGGTGGAGGCAAGGACGGCGATGCGCGCGCGGGGCGAAGCGGGCGCCACCACCCAGGGGAACGAAAACACCTGTCCGGAAGGGGTTTTGGCACGCAGATAGTACAAGCCGGAACGATCGGGGGCGGGGATGACCGGGGCGGCCGGGTAGCCGTCGTTGTTCCAGCGCACGCCGGTTTGAGTGAAATCGCCGTCCGGGAGGATTTGGCGGTTTGCCTGCGGGCCATGCTCATCCACCCATCCGATCATTTGCACATATTCCTTTTTCCAGCCGTAGCGCCAGAGGGTGAGCTGGTACTGCTCGACGGAATGAATGCGGTATTCGCACAGTTCGCCGGATCGGGCCCATTTCGGGTACATGTAACCGATGAGGCCGTCGGCGAGGAGCCGGAACTGGACCGGCTGTTCCTCCTTCAACTCCACCGTTGAGGTCTTGGCTCCGTAGCCCGCCTTGGACAGGACGACGCGGTAGGGGCCTGGGCGCAGGCTGCCATAGAAAGCGCCGCGCGGGGAGGATCGCAAGACGGTCACTTCTCCCGACTTCAGCGATTGAAACTCGGCGTCGACGCCAGCCAGAGCCACATACATCTCATCGCTCACATAAGCCCAGGGTTTCATGGTCTGCTCCGTAGGTATTGTTTGGGGAAGATACAACGCATGGAATAGTTCGGTATTTGAACCTGGCCGGGACGCCAATCGCCGACGCAACCGGCCAGCAGATAGGCTTCGTGGCGGCTCATGCCCGTCCGCTCTTCGATCCAGACGAGCATCTCCCGGAGAGCCTGGCGCGCGGCTTCTTCGAGCGGGGTGGCGATGCCCACGGTAACCAGCGAACCGGCGGTTTCGATGCGCGGCCAGGTCATGGAGGCGGCGCCGCCGGGGATCACTTCGCAGCGCAAGGTGACCTCGCTGCGCATTTCGACGCTGCCGATTTCGCCATCGCTCTGGATGGCGTGGCAATCCCCGAGGCAGAGCAAGGCTCCTTCCACGAAGACGGGAAGATAGACCGTGCTGCCGGCTGCCATTTCCTGAACGTCGACATTGCCGCAGTGGCGTCCCATGCTGCCGGAGGCGATCGCCTCGAGCGCGGGAGCGACGCCGATGGTGCCGATTACCGGGCGGACGGGGATACGGATGTCGTCGGCGAACAGCACGTGGCCGCCGCGAATTTCCACCAGGGTCGTGTTCGGGCGGGGGAAGTAATCCTCGAGGTGAAACAGGAACGGCCAGTAGCCCATGTAGCCGAGCGAATCGCAGGTCTGCTCGAGGATTTGAACGGCCAGGGCGTCGCCGGGCATTGCTCCTTCGATGTAGATGGGGCCGGTGACCGGGTTGCCGTGATAGCCTTTCCGGCGCATTTCCAGGAGGTACTCCGGCGTGGTGTGCTCGGGGACGCGCGTGCGTCCGCCGCGCGAATCCTCGGTCTCGACGAGGAAGACTTCCTGTTGGGCCACTCGCGCAACGGGGGGAAGGCGGCGGTCGAAAACCGGGGTCAGTCTATCCCGCGCAATTCGCTGCATCGAGTTTCAAAGTATCGCACAGCGAAATGCCGATTGTGAGAAGGCGTGCAGTATATTGGATGGATTGAGAAACACCCGAATTGAGAAGGTGGAGGTGATTCCGATTCGCGCGCCTCGAAAAGAGGTGGTGCGCTCCGGGCTGAATCCGGGCGATCCTGTAAGCGCATCGGAATTCGGGGTGATCCGCATCGAGACTGCCGCGGGGGTCGAGGGTGTGGGCGAGATTTCCATTACTTTTCCCCGAATCGGCCATCCGTTATGCCAAGCCGCTTCCACGCGCATCGTGCCGGAACTGCCCGGCGAGGACGCGCTTGCCGGCGGGCGGGTGCTGGCCCGCGCCGATGCCTTGCTGGAAGGCGTGGAAGGCGCCTGCTACCTGCGCGCGGCAATCGCCATGGCGTTGCTCGACGTGGCGGGCAAGTGCTACTCCATTCCCGCCTGGCAGCTATTGGGAGGGCGCGTGCGGGAGCGGATTCCGCTTGCCTGGGGCATCTATCAGAAAGCTCCCGAGGAAATGGCGGAGGACGCCGCCTGGGCGGTGCGGGAGGGTTTTTCCGCCATCAAGCTCAAGGTGGGACGCCGGTTGGAGGATGACCTGGACGCCGTCCGGGCAGTGGCGCAAGCGGCGGGAGATCTGCCCTTGCGGCTGGATGCCAACGGAGCCTGGCAAAGCGCGGAGGAGGCACTGGAAGCCATCCACGCCTTCGCCAAGGTGGCGCGCATTGCGTGGGTGGAGCAGCCCGTTCCCAGGAATCTCGATCTGCTGCGGCGCGTACGCGAAGGGAGCCCGGTTCCGGTGATGGCGGATGAAAGCTGCCGCTCCTTGCGCGATGCTTTCGATCTTGCCGCGGCGCATGCTGCCGATGTTTTCAACATCTACGTTGCCGAGGCGGGCGGACCAAGGGAGGCGGCGGCGATTTTCAGCTTTGCCGGTTCGCTGGGAATCCCGTGCATCCTCGGCAGCCAGGCCGAGATGGGCATCGGCACAGCGGCCTGCGCGCACCTGGGGGTCGCCCTGCCGCATCTTCCGCATGCCTTTGAGACGTTTGGACCGCTGCGATATGTGAAGGATATCGTTGCGGAACCCTTGCGGATCGAGGGCGGGTATCTCTATGCGCCCGATGGTCCGGGGCTGGGCGTGCATCTCAATTGGGACGTGATCAGGGAATACCGAGTATGAGCTGTTTTACTGGTTCAAAGACTCCTAAGCGCGGCGGGTGAGTTCAGACTGCACCTGGGATGCTATACTTCCAGGGCAAGAGCACTAAACCCTTGGGACCATGGAGATTCAATTCACCACCCGCATTTTTAAGGAGGGGCGCACCTTCGTAGCCCACGCCCTGGAACTGGACGTGGCGTCTTGTGGCCGTACGAAGGAGAAGGCTGTCAAGAACCTTAAAGAGGCAGTGCGTCTGTTCCTGGAAGAGGCTGAGAAGATGGGCACGCTGGAGCAGATCCTCCAGGAGGCTGGCTATACCAGGCGCAAGGCCAAAATCGAGAGCCCGAAGTACATCAGCGTGCAGCGAATGTCCTTGCCGTTGCCGCTGACGCATGCCAAAGCTTAGCCCCGTTTCGCATAAGCACCTCGTCAAAGTGTTTGAGGCCGAGGGCCTTCGTTTGCGTCCGCATCGAAGGCGACCACATGGTGTTCACCAAACCTGGCGTCGTCCGGCCCGTGGTTATTCCCAGGTACGCATCCGTGCCGGTATTCATCATCAAGAACATCCTGAAGACGGCCGACATCCCCCGCGAGCGATATTTTGAGCTCCCGGGCCAGAATCCTTGAGATCTTTACTGGTTCAACGATTCCTGGACTCGCTTGTGATCGCGCGCAAATGGGACCAGGATTCCGTAGAGGACGACGAAGCCGGTGACGGCGTACATCACTGCCGCCAGCGTCATCAACCGGTCTACTCCGACGGTCTGCCGCGCGAGTCCTCCGAGGAATGGGGCGAAGCCCGAAATGGTGGCCCCCAGCAGATTCAATACGCCGACTGTGGATGCTCGCAGGGAGGCGGGAACGACGTCGAAGGCCGCGGCGGCCTGATTGCCGGCGATGAACCCCGAGAAGAAGCCGAAGCCGATGGAGGCAAGGCGTGTCGCTTCGAGCGTGGGGCTGTAGCCGATCAAGAAGATGCAGGGAGCGGCTCCGAAGCAGGCTGTGAGGATTACCCAGAACCGGGCGGCGTGGTTGCGCCGGTAATAGATGTCCGCCGCCATGCCGCCCACGAGCAATCCGAGAGCGCTGCCGATTTGCGGGTAGACGCTCGCTTCGAAACCCGCGTGGGCGAGGCCGAGGGAGAACTTGTCGTAAAGGAACGTGGGCAGCCAGGTGTAGACCAGGTAGAGGCCGAAGGTGGCGATGGAGACGAAGAACGTTACCACGCCAAGCGAAGGGATGCGGAACAGCGACAGGAATCCGCGAAATGCCGCGGCGGCGTCGCTTACGCCTGAGCCATGAAACGATGCGGGAATGGTGCGGAAAAACATGGAGAGAGGGATGGCGAACAGCACGCCGACGGCTCCGAGCATCCAGAACGACACGCGCCAGTGAAGTTGTTCAGCGACGTAGCCGCTGAGGGAGCCGCCGAGCGCCACTCCCACTAGCTGGCTGGTGCCGAAGATGGCGATGGCCTTGGAGCGTGATTCCGGAGGGTGGGCATTGGCCATCAGGCCGTAGGCGGCGGGCATGAACACGGATTCCGAGATGCCTAACAGCGCGCGGCAAGTGAGCAGATAGACGACGCCCGGCGCGAATCCGGTGAAGATGGTGAAGGTGCTCCAAATGGCGAGGCTGCCCACTACCAGCTTTGTCTTGGGCCAACGATCGCCGAGCGCGCCGGATAGAGGCGAAACCAGTCCGTAGACCCACAGGAACAGCGCACCGGTCAGCCCCAGCGCGGCATTCGAAATGACAAGGTCTTTCTGCAAGGCAGGGAAGAGCGTGTAGACCACCTGCCGGTCCGCGTGGTTCAACATGTAGCAGAACCAGAGGAACCCAATGAGGACCCACTCCGGTCCCAGCCTGCTATGAAGCCGTACTCCCATTCCCCACCCCCCATCCACTATGCTGAATCAGATGCTCACTCTTGCCATGGCAGCCGAAGTGCTTTTCCTCGCCACGCCGTTTACGGCGCCCCACAGTTTTACGAAGGAGATTGAAGGGCCCGCGTGTGATCGCGCGGGCAACGTGTACGCGGTCAGTTTCGCGCGCAAGCCGACCATCGGCCGCGTGACGCCTGACGGCAAAGGCGAGGTCTACGTCGAGATGCCGGAAGGCAGTCTCGGCAACGGAATTCGCTTCAACCGCGCCGGGATCATGTTCATTGCCGACCACACGGGGCACAACATCCTGCGCCTCGATCCGAAGACGCGGAAGATCGAAGTGCTGGCGCACGAGGGGTCGATGAACCAGCCGAACGACATCGCCATCAGCCGCGACGGGACGTTGTGGGCGTCGGACCCGAACTGGAAGGCCTCCACGGGGCAGGTCTGGCGAATCGACCGCAAAGGCCGGGTGAAACGGGTTGCGGCGGACATGGGCACCACGAACGGGATTGAAGTGAGCCCTGACGAGCGTACGCTCTATGTGAACGAAACCGTGCAGCGCAACGTCTGGGCCTTTGACATCCAGCCTGATGGCTCGCTGGCCAACAAACGGCTGCTGATTCAATTTCCAGATTTTGGCATGGACGGCATGCGCTGTGATGTGGAAGGCAACCTCTACATCACCCGCCACGGCAAAGGAACGGTGGCGGTTGTCTCCCCCCAGGGAAAAGTGCTGAAAGAGGTGAATGTGCTGGGGGCGAATCCGACCAACCTCTGCTTTGGAGGACCGGACGGGCGCACCTGTTACGTGACCGAAGTGGAACACGGGCGGCTGGTGCACTTCCGGACCGAGCATCCGGGGCGTGAATGGAAGATGCTTCATTCCGCGCGGTAGCGGGCCGGTTTGCGAAGGATACCCACGCTAGAGCACCCCGTATTTCTGAAAGACGTCCCTCAGATAGGCGCCCTCGAATAATTCCTGGCGTGAGTTGTCTTCCCGCCTTACCTTTTCGGCGGCGAGTTCGAGAACCTCCTTCACTATCCTGGATGGAATGACCACCACTCCGTCGTAATCGGCGAAGACGAAGTCGCCGGGATGGACAATCACCTCTCCGCATTCCACCGGCACGTTGTAGGCGGTGACGAGGCCGCGGCCCATGGAATCGACGGGCTTGATGCCGGCGGCGAAAACAGGGAAGCCGAGTTCCTCGATTTTCCTCACGTCGCGCACCAGTCCGTCCACCACCGCTCCCCTGGCTCCGCGCGCCCTGGCAGCCGTGGATAACAGCTCGCCCCAAGGAGCGTTGCGCAGGGACTTCTGCGTTCCCACGACAGCCACTTCACCCGGCAGCAGGCTGTCCACGGCTTCGATTTCCACCGCGTAGGGATCATCCGTAAAGTGGTAGACGTCGGAGCAGGAGATGGTGCGCGCCCACCCGGCAAACCTGCACTTCCCGTGCACGGGCCGCAAATACTCGCGCATGGCCTGGTGGCGAACGCCGAGCTGATCGAGTGAATCGGACACCACGGCGGTGTACAAGTGCTCCTCGGCAAACTTGCACGCTTCGATATCCCAGCCCCGGTTGTTTTCGCTCTCGTTCGGCGTGGATCCGCTCAAAGATTGCATTCCTTCACCTCTAAGACATTCGGACGCCTGCGAAAATCGCGGCATCCGTTTACTGTAGCACCCCGGGTGTTTCGCACCGGGTTGCATTCCAGCACAGGCGGCAGAACCGGCAACACCGTGGAAATATGCACGACACCCAGCGTGGACATTTCAGGGTAAGGGCGGTGTAGGGATAGGTCAAGCTGCTGTTCGAAATTCTGGACGGTGTGATAGTTGAGTTTGTGCGCGGAAGCGCGATATGTTCAGAATACTGGATGGAAGTATCCTCATGAGCGACACGCCCCATGCGTCCGCAGTCGGACGCGCCCTGCTGATTTTAGAGTGCCTGGACAACTCGCGCCGCGGGCTGAACATTTCCGAACTCAGCCGCAAGCTGAACATCCCGAAAAGCTCCACGCACGTCATCATGCTCACTCTGGAGCGGATGGGTTACGTGCAGAAGAAGCCGGAGTCATTGAAGTACACGCTCGGCCTGCGAGCCTACGGGCTGGGACAAGGGATGATGAAGAACCTCTCGGTCTCGGAAGTGGCGCTGCCTTATATGCGGGTCCTTGTCGATCAACTCCACCTTCCTGCTCATCTGGCTGTACCAGACGGGGACCAAGGGGTCTATATCCAGAAGGTGGAGGCGCCGGGCCTGCTCAAGATCGACACCTATATCGGCCGCCGCATGGACCTTCACTGTACCGGCGTCGGGAAGGTGATCCTGGCGTTCGGCCCGCCGGAACTTCTCGAGCGCCTGCTGGCCAAGCAGGTCTACATCCGCTATACGCGTAACACCATCACCACACCCAAGCAATTGCAGCGCGAGGTGGAACGCGTCAGGCAGCATGGCTACGCTCTGGATGATGAAGAAGAGGAACTGGCAGTGCGGTGCGTAGCGGTGCCTGTCTTGCAACCGGGCAAAGGATTCGTGGCGGCGCTCTCCGTATCGGGAACGGTGACGCAGATTCCCATCGAACAGGTGGAGCGGACAGCGGAGCGGTTGCGGGAGACGGCTTCGGCGATCTTTGCGCGGGTACCGGAAGAGATTGTGCCGGGACAGGGCTAATGGGAATGCCTTACCTCTGGACGGAAGCCTTGTAGGACGGCTAAGCAATTCCCCCGCTAAACTCTCCAAGCCCCTCTACCGATTCTCCTTCTGTGGCAACTTCCATAGGCTCATTCTGCCTCGACTGCCAGGGACGGTGACATGAAACGGTACTTGTGGATCTTTGCGGCGCCCGTTCTGGCCGGAGCTCAGATCGCTTCGGTGGAACTCTCGGCGCCCACGCTCGGCTACGTATTCGACCAGCAGTCCAAGTCGCTGGTGAGTGTCGATGGCGTACCCGGCGCCGCGCTCTTGGGAGGGACGGTACAAATTGGCGCTCCTATCGACTGGATCACGATCGCTCCCAACCGGAGATATGGGTTGGGGGTAAGAGAAGGTCAAATGCTGCTGGTCCGGCTGGATGGGGGAACGGGCGTGGCCGCGCCCACTGACCTGCCTGTAGGCAGCGTGTTCTTCAGTCCGTCCGGCAGCGCAGCGGCCATCTATACCGGCAGCCGCCTGGAGGTATACGGAGGAATGCCGGACAATCCGAATCATATTCATTCCTTTGCCGCGGATCTGCCGGGAGAGGGCGCGGAATTCACCGTGTCCGATGACGGCAATGCAGCCATCGGGCTGGTTGCCGGGGAACTGTGGCGTCTTTCCGAGGATACAGCGGAAGCATTGGGAACGGGATTCCGGGGCGCTGCGTTCTTGCGCAGCAGTCAGGACCTGCTCAGCCTCGACGCGGATGGGGGCCGGGTGGTGTTGTTCCGCAAGGCGCAGGCCGGGGAGCCGGAAGAAGAGGCAGCCGAGGGAATCGTGAAGCCGCTTGCATTTGCCCTCTCCGCCGATGAGCGGACAGCGGCCATACTGCTCGAGGACCACGCTTTGCTGCTTCTCAACCGGGATACACATGCGGCCGTTCGCCTGGATCTGACGGGCATCGAAGCGCAGGGAGTCTGGCGTACCGAAGGCAACGCGGTCTTCCAACTCAACCGTGATGCATCCGCCGGCATCTGGCTTGCGGACGGGGACGCGGCGGCTCCTCGTCTCGCCGCCGTTCTCAAGAGGGGGAACCAATGAGACTCCGCAGCGCATTCCTCGCTGTTCTGACGGCCGGGCTGCCGCAGTTGGCTCCGGCGCAAATCCGCACGAATCCGGGCTTTTATGAAAGATCGATTCCCCGCAACGATGACGGCTCGGCGCCGCTCGAATCGCTCGGCTGGACGCTGAATTTCTTCGGCAGACTGCGTACGGCGGTGTTTGTGAACAACAATGGCAACCTGACATTCGATGCGCCGCTGCCCACGTACACTCCTTTTGGATTGAATGGCGTGAATCGCGAGATCATTGCGCCGTTCTTCGCCGATGTGGATACGCGGGGGGCGGGGTCGAACCTGGTGACGTACGGCCGCGATTCCGTCAACGGGCACAAAGCTTTCGCCGCCAACTACGTGAATGTCGGCTACTTCGCCAACCATGATGACAAGCTGAACCGTTTCCAGGTGGTGCTGATCGAGCGGCCGGACACGGGCGACGGCAATTTCGATATTGAATTCAACTATGAGCGCATTCTTTGGGAGACAGGGGATGCCAGCGGCGGGGTGAACGGATTCGGCAACGTCTCGGCTTCGGCCGGATGGTCGAATGGATCGGGCCAGCCGGGCACTTCCTATCAAGTTCCCGGCTCGCTGGTGCCGGGGGCGTTCCTGGACAACGGGCCCAACAGCTTAGCCTATGGCCACACTCCCGGATCCGCAGCCGCTGTAAGGAACGGCCGGTGGATGTACCGCGCCCGCGGCGGCACGGTGATTCCCGCTCTGAGCATTACCACCGGGTGTCCCATTCCCAACGCTTCGGCGGGGCGTCCCTACTCGTTCCAGTTTGACGCGGCAGGCAGCAAGCCGCCTTACCGCTGGTCCGTTACAGCCGACCCGGATGCCGCGCTCCCGAGCTTGACCATGAGCGGATCCGGGAAGTTGAGCGGCACTCCTCCTTCGCCTGGGCAGTTCGCCTTTACGGTGAATGTGTCGGCCACCGATGAAGACGGCGATGTGACGGTTTCGCGGCGCTGCGCTCTCACGGTGGATCCGCCGTCGATCTCGATCACCACCAACACGGCGCTGCCCTCCACCGGAGCGGGCGCGCGCTATACGGCGCGGCTGAGCGCGGAAGGCTCCACCAATCCGATCCGCTTCGATTTCTACCAGTCCTACGGTGTTCCCGGCCTGGTTCTCAACCCGAACGGAACCCTCTCCGGCACACCGGTTTTCCCGGGCAACTACCGGTTTCAGGTAGTCGCTCACAGTGAAGGCACGGACCGGGCGGTTCCCGCCGTCAAGAGGTTCCAGCTTTCCGTGGTTCCCTCCGAACTCAGCGTGCGCGGCCTTTGTCCGCTGCCGCAAGGAACCGGAGGGGTGCCCTACGAACACATCTTCTCGGCGCAGGGCGGCTTTCCCCCCTACCGCTGGTCCGCCATTGGAGCCCTACCCACCGGACTGTCGCTGACAGCGGACGGCCGTCTCAACGGCATTCCACGAGTACCTGAATGGTGGCCGTTTACGGTGCAGGTTGACGACAGCCGGGGCAACACGGCGCAGTTGGCGTGCGGCGTGCCGATCGTGTTCCCGGAAGTGTCGATCACCAGTGCCTGTCCGCTTCCCGCCGCCACGGCAGGCCTCAGTTATTCGCAGAAGTTGAGCGCAGCGGGGGGCAACGGTCCTTACGCGTGGTCGGTGACCGGCACTTTACCGGCTGGTCTGCGCCTGGGCCAGGATGGCACACTCTCCGGAGTGCCGCTTGCGGGGGGGAACTCGCAGTTCCGGTTGCGGGTGAATGACCGCTCCGGCCACGCGGCGGCTGTGCCCTGCAGCCTGAGTGTATTGCAGGCCGCCAACGGGATTACCTCCTGCCCTCTGCCAAACGCCTATGCGGGCGAGCCCTACTCACAGCGCATGTTCGCCAGCGGCGGCGCCGAGCCCTATTTTTGGAATGCGGCCGCTCCGCTTCCACAGGGTCTGCGTCTGTCCCCGGACGGCTTCCTCAGCGGCACACTCGATAATCCCGGCAACTACCGCATTTCGCTGCGCGCCACGGACGTCACGGGAGTTTACACCACGCGGAGTTGCGAACTTTCGGTTCTGCCGCAAACGCTCCGCCTGACCGCGGGTTGTCCGCTGCCGACTGCCGCCATGGGCGCGGATTACTCTTATCAGCTCGGCGCCGCGGGAGGAGTGGAGCCGTACGCGTTTTCTCTGCGGGGAGACCTGCCGCAAGGCGTCCGGCTGCTGCCGAACGGCGTTCTGACCGGTAAGCCCACCGAGGCAGGAGTATTTCCCGTGGAACTGACCGTTCGTGACCGGCGAGAGCAGACGAGTTCCCTCATCTGCGCGCTGGTGGTGGACCTGCCGGACTTGCCGGATATCAAGATCACGGGTCTGCCGGCAACGCTGCAACCGGCGTCGGCCGGTCCCAGTTTCGCGGTGGAACTGGCCTCCGCCTATCCGCTGCCTCTCAATGGCGAGGCCGCGCTGGCGGTGGCTCCCAATACGGACAACGCGACAGCCGAGGTGAACAGGGCCGATCCCGCGGTTCACTTCACCAACGGCCAGTTGACCATGCCGTTCACTATCGCTGCCGGCGCCCGATCCGTCCCCTTGCAGTTGAGCGCGACCGGGACCGTGGCCAGCACCATTACCGTGACTGCCTCGAGGTTCCAGGCCGCCGGTGTGGACTTCACGCGCCAGGCAGCCGCGGTGACTCGCGTCAACCGGTCGGTTCCGGTGCTCACCAACGTTTGCTACGCGCCCAACGATAGCGGATTTGATCTCGACATCTCGGGCTACTCGACCACCCGCGATCTCACCACGGCCGATGTGACATTCGGCGCGAACACTTACAAGGTGGATCTCACGGGCAGTTCCAACGAGTATTTTTCGAGCGACATCTCGGTGCGTACGGGAGGGACGTTCCGCATCCGAGCGCCCTACCGGCTCACGCAGGGGAATGCGCAGAGCCTTGGACAGGGTAACGCGATCATTCGCAACTCGGCGGGAGCGAGCGCCAGCCGCAGTATTCAGAAGTGCCAGTGAGAATTGCAGCTTAACTCGAGTGGCGGGCGTGGGACATCGCGCCCAGGGCCGCCACCAGCGCCGCCGCCACAAAAACCAGCGCCCATCGGAACTCGGAGGCGCCGTCAAACCGGTAAGTGGAAAAGAATACCCAGTAGATAGCCAACCCGAACACCGTCAGCGCGTACAGGACAAACAGCATGCGCGCCTTCTTGCGCAACGCCAGATAGATCGAGAGCAGGCCGGCCAAACTCAGCCCGAAGACCCAGAACGTGAGACTGCGGCCGGTCCATGGAAGCATGGGCAGATTCAGATCATAGGCCCCTTCAAGCAACGCGAACGATCCCAGGCCGAGGAAGAACAGAGTCAGCGGCAAGTGGAACAGGAAACTGAAAAGACGCAGAAGAAAATTCACTCTTTAGGCTCCGATCTCGAATGGTTGCAACAAAACCTTCCATTCTATCAGCCATGACAGCGGCCGGCGCCGTGTTTGCCTACTTGAGCACGCTCAGCAGACTCGAGTAATCATCGGTCCACACCCGTACCCGGAGCGCCGCCTCCACCGGCTTGCCCACACCTTGGAAGACCTTGTGTCCGAACACGCGCGGACTCGAGGCCACCAGAACCCAGGTGGAGCCGAAGCAGTTGCCTTCGTCGTCTTCGTCGCTCTCCACGTCGAACGTGGCCTTCCCCATGGCCGTCGCAATCCTTTCCACGACCGGCTCCAGTTCCAGGTACCGGTTCGAAACATGCACGGCCAGAATGCCTTGCGGCTTGAGGTTCCGGAAATATAATTCGAAAGCCTGCCGCGTCAGCAGGTGAACGGGGATGGAATCTCCAGAGAAGCAATCAATCGCCAATACGTCGAAGTTCTGTTGAGGCTCCCGCTCGAGGGAAAGGCGGGCGTCGCCCAGCACCACATCCACCTTCGCCGGGGCGGAGGTGATGTAGTAGAACTCCGACTTTGCCAGGCGCAACACGAGCGGGTTGATCTCGTAAAACTTGTAATAATCTCCCCAGCGCGCGAAACCGGCAATGCTGCCTGCGCCCAAGCCGAACACTCCAACCTTCTGCGGCTGGCCGGGTTCCCGGGTGCGGATGGCGCGGCCCACGCCGCTTGCCGGGCAGTAATAGGTGAGCGGGTCGAGCCGCCGCTTCGGGTTGGTCCATTCCTCGCCGTGATTGATGGCTCCGTGCAACAGGGTCCGGTAGGCGGTCCACTCGTCCGGTTTCCCCGTCTCCCGCACGCGCAACGAACCGTAGAAATTCCTCTCCACGATCTTGTAATCGTGGATGTTCCGCCTCACCGTGCCGCCGAGAAACACGCTCAAGAGCAGGACTCCGGTCACCATGAGCGTGATCGTCCACGAAGTCCATTGCCGGTAGAACCGCGAGTGCCTGTCGGTGACCAGCACCACAATGGCAAGAGTGCCGCACAGCACCAGCGAGATGGGGAATTCGAAATACGAGATGAAGACGTAGGGCGCGATCAGCCCGACGAACAATCCCCCGAGCGCTCCGCCAACAGACAGCATGAGGTAGAACGAGGTGAGGTACCGGGGATGCGGCTTCCGCTTCACCAGTTCCCCGTGGCACACCATGCAGCATACAAAGAAGGCCCCCGAAAAAATACCTAACAGCACCTTCATGTGCACGTCTTCGGTTCCCGTATGCAAGAGGTAGGCCATGGAAGCCAAAGCCGGAACCAGCAGGAACACAAACAGCGGCCGGATGTACCAACCGTCGGCATCGAAGCACAAGATGAAGGACAGAAGGTAGAGAACCAGCGGCACAATCCAGAGGAACGGGATGGAGGCGACATCCTGGGTGAGGTGATTCGTGACCGCCAGCAGCAGCGCGGAGGGGCATGCCGCCAGCGCCACCCACAAAGCCAGCGTCCAGCCTCCGGGCGGATCGCCCGCGTCTTCCTCGGGCGCTGTTTCAAGCGGATGGTCCCATACGATGCGGCGTGTGGTGACGAACGCGGTAAAGGCGCAGAGCGCGGCGAATGCGACGTAGGCGAACGACCAGACCGTTCCCTGACGGCTGGAACTCAAGTACGGCTCCACAACCACCGGATAGCTGATGAGCGCCAGCATCGATCCGAAATTGGAGAGCGCGAACAGCCTGTAGGGCAGCACGCCCTTTCCGGTGCGCGAGTACCACGATTGCAGCAGTGGACTGGTGGTGGACAACAAAAAATACTGCGCTCCCACGCAGGCGGCCAGCAGCAGCAGGATCGCGATGGATGGATTGGCTCCGCCCAGGGGCTTCCATTTGGCCGCGGGCGTGATCGGCAGCAGGAGTGCGCTTGCCGCGAGCAGCCCCATGTGCAGATAGGCATGGCGCTTGGGATGGAGGTACTTCACGGTCCAATACACATAGAGGTAGCCCAGCAGCAGCACGGTTTGGAAGAACAGCATGCAGGTCGTCCAAACCGCGGCTGAACCACCGAACCAGGGAAGAATCATCCGGGCGATCACCGGTTGAACCTGAAACAACAAAAATGCACTGAGAAAGATCGTGCAGGCGTAAATAAACATGCAATCCCACTAGCTTACAATGGGAGGCTTGGCAAAGACTGATCCGCATCGGGCTCCACGCGGTTTGGGCCGTCTGTTCGGCGACCTGAAGGTGCGCCCGAAGCTGATCGTGCTTCACAACATCTTCTTCCTGATCCTCGCCTGTGCGGCCTATTTTTCGCTCATTCCATTGTTCGAAGAGCGGGTGGCGAGCGCGCGGTTGCGTGAGAACAGCCTACTGATTCAGATCTTCTCCGATGACCGGCCGCTGCCCAAATTGCCGGGGACCGAACTCTACAATTTCCGCGAAGGCACCGCGGATGAATTGCGCATTCCGCCCGCGATTCGGGAGTGGCTGGACGCGAACCCGGGTCTCATCTGGAGGAATGCGGCGCAAAGCGATTTTGCCTGGCGCAAAGTGGCGGGGGAAGGAATATACCGGCGGCTGCGAACGCCGGACAAGTTCTACCGGGAGATGATCGACCGCGCCAAGCGGACACTGTTCATTGTCCTGGGAGCCATCTATGTGCTGGCCGTATTGACGCTCGAGTTCCTGATCATGCCGCAGTACGTATACCGTCCGATCAAAGTGATGCTGCGCGCGGACCGGGCGACGCAGGAAGACGACCGCGCGCATGAGTTGATTCGAGACGAGGAGATTCTGGACGATGAAATCGGACAGATCATGCGCTCGAGAAACGCCACAGTCGGGGAGTTGCGCCGGCACGAGGACGACCTTGCGCGCGCGCTCGAAGACCTGCGCGCGAAGAACGAAATGCTCGAGGCGGCCAAGAAGCACCTCGAGGATCAGGATCGCCTGGCGAGCATCGGAATGCTCAGCGCCAGCGTGGCGCACGAAATCAATACGCCGCTGACCGTGCTCCATGGCTCCATCGAAAAGCTGTTGGAGACGGCGCCGGAGAAGCAGGCCCGTGACCGTCTGGCGAGGATGCTGCGAGTCACCCAGCGGATGCGGCGCATCAGCGAGTCGCTGGTCGACTTCGCCCGCGTCCGCCGTCAGGAAGTGGAGCCGGTCTCGATTCGACCTGTTGTGGACGAGGCCTGGAACCTGCTGGCCATCGATGACAAAGCGGCTGGAATCCACTTCAGTAACCTGGTTCGGGAAGAGCATCGCGTGGTGGGGAACACAGACCGGCTGATCCAGGTATTCGTCAATCTACTGCGCAATGCCTTGAACGCGGTGGGTCCGTCCGGTTCGATCACCGTGACAGCGCAGTTAGTGGAGGAAGGCGGGAAGAACTGGGTGCTCATCGCGGTGGAAGACGACGGCGCCGGGATACCGGCGGATGTGCTGCCGGGCATCTTCGAGGCTTTTGTCACCACGCGGCTCGATGCCAAGGGCACCGGTCTCGGCCTTACGGTATCGGACGGGATCATTCGCCAGCACGGCGGGTCTATCAAGGCCTCGAACCGCCCCGGAGGAGGAGCGCGCCTGGAGGTGAAACTGCCTCATGCTTGACAAGACCAGTGTCGCCGTACTCGATGACGATCCGGACTTCCGTACGTATATCGAGGATCTGCTCGTTGATGAAGGCGCCTACACGGTGAAAGCTTTCGCCAGCCCCGAGCGGTTGTTCGCCGCCTGCGAGCAGCGCTTGCCGGACATCGTGCTTCTCGATATGAAGATGGGCGAGATTCGCGGCGATAAAGTGGTGGAGCAGCTTCTGGCGCGCTGGCCGGCGCTGTGCGTCATCATCGTCACCGGCTATCCTTCGCTCGAGGACATGCGCAATACCTTCCGGATGAAGGTGTTCGATTACCTGCCGAAACCGTTCACGCTCGCCCAACTGCGGCAGACTCTGAAAAGCGCCGTCGAGGCCTTCGGGCTCGGAAAGACGCCGCAGCAACTGCTGCGCGAGCGGCTCGGACAGCGCATCAAACTGCTGCGCGCCGAACGGGGCTGGTCGTTGAAAGAACTGGCGCAATCGACGGGGCTCAGCGTTTCGCAAATCAGTTCCATCGAACGCGGCGCGCACCTTCCGAGCATCGAGAGCTTCCTCGCCATTAGCAGGGCGTTCGACAAGCGCCCGAGCGAGGTGCTCGCTTCGATCGATTTTTAACGCCGCAAGTTCTCCTCAAACAGCTTCAGGATGCGCTTGTATTCATCCGCCCATGAGGAAGGCTGGACGAACCCGTGGTTTTCCACCGGGTAGACGGCCAATTCCCAGTTCTCTTTTCGCAGTTCGATGAGGCGCTGCACGAGGCGGACGGAATCCTGAAAATGTACATTGGTGTCCACCATGCCGTGACAGATGAGCAGCGCGCCCTTGAGCCCGGCGGCGTGATAGATGGGCGAGGACAGCCGGTAGGCTTCGGCGTCCTTCTGCGGCAAGTTGAGGATGTTCGATGTGTACTCGTGGTTGTAATGCGCCCAATCGGTGACGGGGCGAAGGCTCGCGCCGGCGGCGAAGAAGTCCGGCTGTGTGAACATCGCCATCAGCGTGATGAATCCTCCGTAACTGCCGCCGTAGATGCCCACACGCTTCGGGTCGGCGCCGTATTGCTTCACCGCCCATTTCACCGCGTCCACCTGGTCGTCGAGATCCTTGCCGCCCATGTGGCGGTAGATTGCGGTGCGCCAATCGCGCCCGTAGCCTGCCGAGCCGCGGTAATCCAGATCCAGCACGAGATAGCCCCGCTCGCGCAGCAGGTGATGAAACATATACTCCCGCCCGTAGTAGGACCACTCACGCATCACGTTCTGAAGATATCCGGCGCCGTGGACGAAGATCACCAGCGGCCCTCCACTCTTCCAGTTCGCGGGCTTGTAGAGGTGAGCAGGCACCTTCGCGCCGTCCCGCGCGGGGATTTGCACGATGGGCACGTCCATCCACGGGTAGGAGAAGAAATCAGGCGCGGGCGAGGAGGTCACTTTTTCCGCCTTGCCGCGCAAATCCTCAAGGTAGAGTTCCGGCGGCTTGTTTGTGTAGGAGTAGACGTCGGCGAGCATTGCGCCGTCGGGAGAAAGCACGGCCTTGTGACCACCCGGCATGGCTGTGAGTTTCCTTCGCTCGCCGCCTTCCGTGCTCATCAGGTAGAAGTGGTCTTCGCCGGGGCTTTCCTCGCTCGTCTGGAGGAGGAAACGGGAGCGGTCTTTGGTGAGTTGCACACCGCGCACTTCCCATTTGCCTGAGGTAAGCTGCTTCGGTTCTCCACCGGCGAACGGAACGGTGTAGAGGTGAGACCAGCCGTCGCGCTCCCAGGTGAAGTAAATCCGCTCGTTGTCCTTGAGCCATCCGTATGTCGATTCGGCAGGTCCGTCCACCCACGCATCGTCATGCATATTCACCAGCGGCCGTGTTTTCGCGGTTACGGGATCGACGGCGGCAATCCAGACATCCTTGTTGTCGGCTGCCCTGCCCTCCATCACCAGTCTGGAGCCGTCTTCGCTCCATTGACCGGATTCCCATTGCACATCCCGGTCTTTCATCCCGTCAGTGAGCCACCTGGATTCCCCTGTCTTGACATCGAGAAAGGCCACGAGGACTCGCCTCGAGGGATCGCCCACGTCCGTTCTCGACGGAATGTCCGAGGTATAGCCGCTCTCCGTAACATAACTCGGGACAATTGTTTTTTTCGCGCCTTCCCGGGTCTCCTCGATCCAGGCGAGCACATAGGATTCGTCAGGGGACAGACGGAGCGTCTTTACGGATTGCCTGGCGTTAAGGCGGAACGGCTTGCGCGGGTTCTGCCGCTTTGCTCTGGCCTTCTCTTCCGCCTCCTTCTTTTCCTTGTCGCGAATGTAGTCGAACAGCTTTGCTTCCTCGGACTTCAGAAACTCCTGGCTGGGGGTCCCTTTGCTCTCGTCCTCGTCCTTGCCTCCTTTGCGGATGTCCGTGAGTTGAATCACCTCGCCGTTGCGCGGCGACAGGACAAACAGATTGTCATCGCGCACGAAGGTGATGCGCTGTTCGTCCTGCGTGAAATGCGGATCGGATTCCGCGTCCGCGGTTTTCGTCAACTGCTGGCGCCGCCCGGCCAGGTTGTCATAAAGAAAGATATCGCCGCCGCTTTCATAAACGGTCAGCCTCCACTCGCGTGTGGCGTCGCCACGGACCGGGGGCGCTTCCTTGGCCTCGTCTTCGTTCAGTTTGCGTAATCCGGATCCGTCGCGGTTCACCACGTAGGTGGAGTAGTCCTGGAGCAGCGGCTCGTCGTATTTCTTCCAACGAAAATACACGCGCTGGCTATCGCCGGACCAGCGCACGGCCTGCGGCGGATAGCCGTAGAGACCCAGTCCGCGCATGATGTTGTCAACGCTCAGAACGAACTTCGGCTGGGCGGGCGCCAATAGTAGAAACGCGAGGACGGAAGAAACAATCCGGTACACCATGGAACGAATTCCCCAAGAATAGCGGGATTACGCCACGCCCTGCAAACCGCGGAGGTGCGCCACGACGATGCGAATCTCATCGTAGGTGAAATCCTCGGGCAGAGCATCTTTGATGGGGCGCAGGCGTTCGAGACCGGTTTGGGCGGCGGCGGCTTCGATTTGCCTGCGGCGCTCCGGATCCACCCAGCCTTCCGGGAACGATACCTTGCGCTCCTCGAGCAGGCCCTCCACCCAACTGTAGATGGTGCCCGGTTTCAAGCCTTTGCGCCGGGCGATCTCCTCTGCTCCCAGGCCATCCCGCAGGAGGCCGATGACGGTGAATGCCGCTTCGGGAGTGCGCTTGCGCTCCCGCGGAGGGGCAGGTTGGGGCGGGGCGAACGAAGGGGGCGCCGCGGAGGAGTAATTCGCCAGGGCTTCGAGCAGCGAGGCTCCGTACATCTCCGCCTTGCGCTCCCCAATCCCGAGGACGTTGCGCAACTCCTCGCGGGTGCGCGGCTTTTTCCGCGCCAGGTCGGCGAGGGAAGCATCGGGAAGTACAATGAACGCCGCAATCGCCAATTCGCTCGCCATGGCGCGGCGCCATTCGCGCAGGTAGGCAAGCAGAGCGGCATCGGCTTCGATGGTGTGCGGTTCGAGCGGGAGCGAAGCGCGGTCCGCTTCGAGCCAGGCGGGCTTCCAGCCGCAGATGTCGCAATGCCCGCACTGATCCCATTTCGGGGTTTCGCCGAAATGGGAACAGAACTGGCGGTGGCGGCAGACTTCGTTTTCGGCAAAAGCGCGGATCTCGCGGTAGCGCCGCCAGCTACGGTCCTGCTCCGCTTTGTCCTCGAGTTTCTCGATGAAGAAGCGCAGGAGTACAGCGTCCTGCTTGCGCCATAACAGAATGCACTCGGCGGGCTCGCCGTCGCGCCCCGCGCGCCCGGCTTCCTGGTAATACTGCTCGATGGATTTCGGTAGCGAGAGATGAATCACCGCCCGCACCGACGCCTTGTTGATGCCCAGCCCAAACGCGATGGTGCCCACCATCACCGGAACCTCTTCGCTCATCCAGGCTTCCTGGTTCCGCTTGCGCAAGGCTGCCTCCATCTGGCCGTGATAGGGGAGAGCCGCAATGCCGTTCTGGCGGAGCAATTCCACGGTATCTTCCACTTCGGCGATGGTGGGCGCGTAGATGATGACGTTCTCGCCGGCGTGCGCCGCCAGGGCTCGCAGCAAGAGCGCGCGCTGCGTTTTCGTGTCGCAAAGCCGCACGTAGTAGCGCAGGTTCCGGCGGTAGAAGCTGCGAATATAGGCCTGCGGAGAGCGCAACTGCAACTGCCGCAGGATGTCGTGCCGCACCATCCGCGTGGCGCTGGCGGTGAAGGCGGCAATGGGAATGTCCGGAAACTCCTGCCGCAGCCTGCCCAGTTGGCGGTATTCCGGACGGAACTCATGACCCCACTCCGAAATGCAGTGCGCTTCGTCGATGGCGAAGAGGCCCACCGGCACCTCCTTCAGCCAGTCTACGGTGTGCTGGCGCGCCAACCGTTCCGGAGACAGATACAGCAGCCGGTATTCTCCAAGGCGGGCCCGCTCCATGGTGTCCCGCTGTTCATTGGACGCAACACCGCTGTGAACCGCCGCCGCCGGAATACCCATCAAAGAAAGCTGCGCCACCTGGTCATGCATCAGCGCGATGAGCGGCGAGATGACCACGGCCGTGTTTCCGGCAACCACAGCCGGAAGCTGATAGCAGAGCGATTTGCCGCCTCCGGTCGGCATCACCGCAGCCACATCCGAGCCGGCGAGGATGCTGCGGATGATGCTCTCCTGGAGCGGCCGGAACTCCTCATATCCCCAATGCCGGCGCAGCGGCTCCATGAGATCGAATCCGAGTTCCGCCGGCGCCGGTTCCATTCTAATCATGATAGTGGGTGGCCGCGGCATTTCGTTCTCATCCGATTTTGGTAGCGTGGTCTGCATGCTCTTGCCACTGCTCCTCGTTGCCTCGAGCCTGGGCGCGGAGACGCACACGGTTCAGGCCACTCGCTACTACAACTCCTTTGATCACCGCAATCCCGTGCTCGCGCGCATTGCGCCCGGAGACACGGTGATCACGAAAACCCTGGACGCCGGCGGCTACGATCAGGCGGGAAAGAAGGCCGGCGAGCGCCCCAATCCCCTCACCGGGCCGTTCTACATCACTGGAGCCGAGCCGGGGGACGCGGTTGCGGTCACCTTTGTCCGCATGCGTCTAAACCGCGACTACGGGTTTACGAGTCACCGGCTCGGCGTGTTTTCCCTGAATCCGGAAATGGTGGAAGGGCTGTATCCGCGCGCGTTCAAGCGGGGCGCTGTCTATCCGGACCGCGATGACATCCTCAAGTGGCATATCGATCTTGACAGGCAGGTGGCGCGGCTGGAAGATCCGGTGAGCAAGGTCCACAAGATGGAGTTTCCCGCCAAGCCGATGCTCGGCTGCGCCGGCGTGGCGGCCCCCGGCGTGTTCGGGCCCACTTCGGCCATCTCCGGGCCCTACGGCGGCAACATGGATTACAACCGGGTAGCCGAAGGGGCCACTGTGCTGCTGCCGGTTTACCATCCCGGCGCCCTGCTGTTTATCGGCGACGGCCACGCCTTGCAGGCGGACGGCGAACCCACGGGCACAGGCATAGAAACCAGCATGGATGTCACGTTCACTGTGCAGCTCCGAAAGCGCGCAAACCTGCAAAACCCGCGTCTCGAGACGGCGCAGTTCATCATCAGCGTCGGGAGCCAGCCGGAGTTTGCCAGTTCGCTCGACCGCAGTCTGCGCCTCGCTACTTCGGACATGGTGGATTGGCTCACCGGCCAGTACAAGATGGAGCCCTGGGCGGCGCACATGCTGATCGGCTATCAGGGGCGCTACGATGTCGTGACCGTGGCCGGCTCGATGGCGCTCAGGATCCCTCGGTCCGTGCTGCCGAAATGACTTGGAGAATCGCCGGCAGATCGCGCCACAGCAGGAGATGCCCGCGGCCGGGCGCGACGATGAGCCTCGCCCGCGGGATTTCGGCCGCAAGAGCACGGACGTTGGAAACCGGCGCGAGTCTGTCTTCGGCGCCATGCCAGAAGATCACTTCACCGGCGATCTCCGCCGGCGCAAACCGCCAGTCGCGGCCCGTGGTCCGGTAGTCCTCGATGACGCCGGCTGGTCCGTTGCGAACCGCTTCATAGAAGAAATCGGTGGCTTCCCGAGGCGTGAGGCTGCTGAAGATTTCGCGGTCGGATGGCGAAGTGAGTTGCGCCAGGACGGAGAACCGCGCCACGCGCGGAGGCAGCCATGCGGCCCCGCGCAAGACCAGGGCGGCCAGCCAGGGCATCCGCCGGCAGAGCGGATAAAGCAGGCGATCCTCGATCAATCCCAACTGCCGGATTGCTTCGTGGTCGAGCAGCGGTCCAATTCCCGCCACAATGCCCGTACGGGTGATGCGCGCCGCGAGTTGATGCGCGCAGGCAAGGGCATAGGGGGCGCCGGCGGACCATGCCAGCACGGCGAAGCGTTCCAGGCCGAGGGTGTCCGCGAAGCATCTCACATCTTCAGCCCAATCGAGGAGCACCGCGCCGGGATGCGGATCCGAAAGGCCGATGCCGGGCCGGTCGATGGCAATCAGGCGGACATGAGCGCGGCGGGAAGCTTCGCCTCCAAACGAGATATCAAGCCGCGAGGAGAGCCCGCCGTGGAAATACAGGACAGGCGTGCCACAAGGATCGCCGTACCCTGCATAGCCCAGTTGTCTCCCATCCGGCAACTCTATTCGAGCGTCAGCCACTGAAGCACACACTACCATTCCCGCGGCGCTGATAGTATCCTCAGGGAAGCTATTCCTCGAAGGGAGACTGATCCTTGAGCAACCGCCGCACATTTCTCATGGGCGCCGCAGGCGCTGGCGTGGCCGCACAGAAGGCGCTTTCCGCCAATGACAAACTGCGCATTGCCGTGCTCGGCGTGCATGGCAGAGGCAAGGCGCATATCGAAGGCATCATGAAACAGCCGGATGCCGAAGTGGTCATCCTCTGCGATCCCGACCTCAGCGTGGCGCGCCAGCGCGCCGGCGATTTTGAATCGAAATACGGCCGCAAGGTTGCCATCGAGCAGGACCTGCGGAAGGTTTTCGACAACAAGGAAATCGACGCGGTCACCATCGCCACGCCGAACCACTGGCACGCTCTGGCCGCCATCTGGGCGTGCCAGGCAGGCAAGGACGTCTATGTAGAAAAGCCGGGCGCGCACAACATCTACGAGGGACGCAAGCTGGTGGAGGCGGCGCACAAATACAGCCGCATCGTGCAGCATGGCGTTCAGCTTCGCAGCTCCGCCGCCCTTCAGGAAGCCGTCGAACACCTGCGCAAGGGAACCATCGGCAACGTGTATATGTCGCGCGGACTCGTCTTTCGCTGGCGGCCCTCCATCGGGAAGAAAGGACCGGAGAAGGCGCCCGACTACCTGAATTACGACATCTGGACCGGACCGGCGCAGATGGAGCCCTACTCGAAGCGCATCGTCCATTACAACTGGCACTGGACGTGGAATTATGGCAACGGCGATGTCGGCAATCAGGGCATCCACGAAACCGACATGTGCATGTGGGGCCTCGGCGTGAACACCTTCCCGGGCAAGATCACCGCCATGGGCGGCAAGTTCCTGTTCGACGACGACAAACAGACGCCGGAAGTGTTGAGCAGCGTGTATCTCTATCCCGAGCAGAAGAAGATGATCCAGTTCGAAGTGCGGCCGTGGTGCACCAATGAAGAGGGCGGCGCCAGCGTGGGCAACATTTTCTACGGCTCGGAAGGCTATATGGTGATCAAGGGCTACAACACGTACGAGGTTTATCTGGGGCAGAAGCGCGAGAAAGGGCCCGGCCGCAAAGAGGGCGGCGATCACTTCGCCAACTGGATCAAGGCCATTCGCAGCCGCAAACCGGGCGAGCAGAACGGGCCTGTGGAAACGGCCCACCTGGCAAGTGGCTTGGCGCATCTCGGCAACATCTCTTACCGCCTGGGGCGCCAGCTTCATTTCGACCCGGCGAAGGAAAAGTTTATCGGCGATTCCGAAGCCGATGCGATGCTGGCGCGCAACTACCGTGCGCCGTATATAGTTCCGGAGAAGGTATAAACCATGGCAACCAATCGACGCAATTTTCTGACGAAGGCCGCGGCAGCGGGCACAGCGGCCGCGGCAGCCGCGCCTGCCGCAAAGGCGCGGGAGAAGCCCACCAGGAAAGTCCATTATATGAACGGCAAGAAGCCGGCGAAGACTCCGTTGTTCAGCGGCGCGGTCTCCTATGGCAATCTGCTCTTCATCGCGGGCATCGGGGCGCACTTTGAAGGCGACATCAAATCGCATACCAAGCACGTGCTGGATCAGATTGAAAAACGCCTCAACGAATGCGGCTCTTCGATGAATCAGGTCCTCAAGTGCAACGTGTACCTGAACGATCTGAAAGACTACGCGGGAATGAACGAGATGTTCCAGGGCCGCTTCGGCGAGGATCCGCCGGTGCGCACCACCATTGCGGCCGCGGGCGGCATTCCGGGCAATTCACTGGTCGAGATCGACGTCATCGCCTACATCTGAGACATGCCCAGCCGCCGAAGGTTCCTGTGCGAGGCCGCGTTTGCCGCCGCGTCCATGTCACCGGCGGCGGGTGCGGAAAAGAAGATCCGGCTCGCCGTGGTGGGCGGCGGCTTTGGAGCGACGTTCCACTTTCACCAGCATCCGAATTGCGTCGTGGCGGCGGTGACGGATCTCTATGCCGAGCGCCGCAAGCGCCTCCGCGACGCCTATTCCTGCGACAATGTCTACGATTCGCTCGAGGATCTGCTGAAGAAACGACACGACCTCGATGCCGTGGCCATCTTCAGCGGCGCCAATCTCCATGTCAGGCATGTGAAAATGTGCATGGAGCGGGGCTTGCATGTGTGCTCCGCGGTTCCGGCCTGCTTCAGCCTGGAAGAGGCCGGGGAGTTGCGCGCGGTCAAGGAAAAGACCGGGCTGCGCTACATGATGGCCGAGTCGAGCTACTACCGCCAGGCGGCCATCCACGCCCGCAACCTGTATAACGAAGGAGCCTTCGGCGAGATCCTCTACAGCGAGGTGGAATATTACCACGACTTCAATTTCGAAGACCGCCTCAACAAGCAGCCGTCGCTTTACTACAACCCCGACGGGTCCATCAGTTGGCGCATGGGGATGCCGCCCATGCACTACCCGACGCATTCGCTTGGCTTCGTGGTGGGAGTGACGCGCGAGCGCATCGTCAACGTTTCCTGCCAGGGAATCGAAGATCGCGCGAAAATCTCCCGTCTGAAGGCGAATCCTTACAAGAATCCCTTCTTCAACGAGTTCGCGCTGATGCGCACCAGCAAAGGCCACATGGTGCGCCACAACGAATGCCGCCAGATTTCGGCCACCGAAATGGAGCGCGCGCAGTGGTACGGGGAAAAGGGAAGCCTGCTCATGGCGCAGCCGGGCATCCACGGCGATGTCTGGCAGGACCGCTACGGCAAGCCCCGGCCGCTCGATGTCCCGAAGTTCTGGAACAGCGGCATGCTGCCGCCCGCCATGCGGCACGACAGCGGCCATGGAGGCAGCGCGGTCTTTATTTCCGCCGAATTCATCAACTGCCTGCTGGAAGATCGTGAGCCCACGGTCAACGTCTACGAAGCGCTCGCCATGACCGTGCCGGGACTCATCGCGCACCAATCCGCATTGCGCAACGGCGAGCAAATGAACGTTCCGAGTTTCGATCGCGCATGAAACTGACGCGGCGCCATTGTCTGGGCTCGCTTGCCTTGGCCGGATGCCGGCGGAGGGGAAAGAAGCTCATCGGCGTCGTACCGAAGGCGACCTCCCACCTGTTCTTCATGTCCGTTCACGAAGGTGTCCGTAAGGCTGCGCGCGAATTCGACGTGGACGTGAATTGGAACGGACCGCAGGAAGAGACCGACTATGAGCGGCAGATGCAGATTGTCGATGCCCTGGTCGCGCGCCACGTCGATGCGATTGCGATCTCCGCCACCGAGCACACAGCGCTGGTGGGGCCAGTGAAACGCGCCATCGCGGCCGGCATTCCCGTATCGGTGTTCGACTCCGGCCTCGACATCGACGACTACGTCACCTTCGTCGCCACCGACAACTACGGAGCGGGCGTCACCGCGGCGCGGAGATTGTCCGGGTTGCTGCATGGCAAGGGGAAGATCGCCCACCTCATGCACAAGCCCGGCGGGCAATCGACAGGCGACCGCGAGCGCGGCTTCGAAGACACCATGCGCAAGGAATTTCCTGGAATCGAAATCGTGGCGCGGCAATATGGCATGGCGGACCGCGCCCGCTCGCGCGCCGCGGCCGAGAACATCCTCACCGCCCACCCCGATCTCGACGGCTTCTTCGCCTCCGCCGAGGCGAACTCCATCGGAGCCGTGCAGGCGCTCGAATCCCGCGGCCTCGCGGGCAAAATCAAGCTGGTGGCGTTCGATTTCAGCGAAATGCACATCGCAGCGCTCAAGGACGGGACCATCAGCCTGATGCTGGTGCAGGATCCGGTCCGCATCGGCTACGAAGCCGTCAGGAGTCTCGCCCTGAAGCTGAACGGACAGACGCCGCCGAAGCGCATCGATCTTCCTGCGCACGTCATCGTGAAGGACGACCTGGAAAAGCCGGAGGTACGGGAACTCTTGAAGCGTCCGTCTAGTGATTGAGGGCGGCAAGGATCGAATCGGCCACGTGCCGCGCCAGGAATTGATACCCCTCCGGCGTGTAGTGCACGTTCACCGGCTGCTGGAGCGTCGCGAGTTTCGGAAGGATCGCCTTGTAGAGATCGTCGACCGGAATGTGGTGGCGCTTCATCACGCGCACCGCGGCGGCGTTGTAACGCGGCACGTCTGCCGGATGCCGCGGAGGATTCACCTTACCCTCCGGAACAGGAGTGGTGGTGGCGTAGATGATCTTCGCCCCGGTCTTCTTCAGCCTGGCCACGAGTTCTTCCAGGTTCTTCTCGTAATCCTCGAGCGGCACCTGATGCTTGCCGTCGTCCATGATTTTCAGATCATGCAGACCCCAGTTGCAGTGAATGACATCCCATTTTCCATCCCCCAACCACTCGTCGATGTGGTCGAGCGTGACGCGCGTGGTGGCGGCATTGGCCGGGATGCGATGCACGTTCGCCTTCCCCTGGAGCATTTCGCGCACGGGCAGAGTGTAGCCGATGGAGATGGAATCGCCGATGATCAGCACACGCGGCAGGCCGGCCATGTCTTCGATGGGCGCAAACGCGGGATTTGGCTGCTTCTGCTGGGCGAAGGCAAAGGAAGCGCAGAGGAGGAGCAGGACGCCGGATCTCATTGTTTCTCACTATACTGCAATCCGCGCGAACCCCAGCAAGTTCCTTCTGGAGCGTCCCTGAGTTCCACTTCGTTGGCATTGCCCCAGCGGATGCGGATAACCAACTTGCGCTCTATCAGTTCGTCGCAACATCTCGACAGCTTAAAGGTGTTTCTGTTTTGGCCGGGAATTTCAGGACGGTGTCTGAGCCGTAGGAGAGGTGTGCTACTAGCGGATGAACCGTTAAGCGCTGTTATATGGAGCAAGATAAAGGCTCCCGTCATGGTCAACTAAGCCAAGCCGTACACGATCAAGCCAACCAATTCGTCCGAGTACGTTCTTGTTGATGGATTCCTCAGCGAAGAAATAGACCGTCGAATGGGTGACGACATCCAGCACGGCCAATTCTACCTCGTGTCCGAAGGCTTCGAAGCTACTGTTGGCAGTTCGGAACCTTTGGTGCAGTCCGCTCCGCAAATCCAATCCCAGTGCTTCGGCAACCTCGCTGCGGAAGATGCAGAATGTCGCACCGGTGTCGAGGCTGGCCGCAAGGCGGACAACCGCTGCTCCGCAGCGCAACTCGACAGGTACGGAGATCCCGTCTTTGGCGCCCACGTAGGAGTGAAGACCGGTGAATTGAAGCTGGTGCATGGTTACCAGCCGCCGAACGGCAAGTCCTTGTCCGGCACGCTGGCAAAAAACGGTTCAGCAATTCCCGCCGCGCGTGCAGCGGCGCTAACCGCAGCGAGCTTTGGTCCGTGCGCAATGAGTTGCCGCCCGTGCAGCGCGACCCACTGGCCGGCATACGGCCCCGACTCCTTTGCGAGCCACTCCAGTTCAGCAGTCCGTTCGTTCCCTCGCGCGGTTGGCGAACTTACCTGATCAGGTTTCTCGTCGATCGTTAGCCGCACTCGCTGGTGCTCAGGCAGAGTTAGGGGTTCTAGCGGGCGCAACACGCCCTGCTCGAAGATGGCCTCTAACTGTCTTGCCATAACATTCCTATTTTACCCGGTGGCGCGCCGGATAGCTCCTCACTTTGCTGCTTGCGTCCACCATCCGAATTCACAAGCGCCAAAAGTAAATCGAAAGCCGGTCGCCTGTGTTGCCGGCTTTTCCTCTAAGGCTGACTCGGGATAGAAAGCATAGGTGATCTGTGATATGGTGAAGCCTGGGGATTTTTCCCGCGTCCTTTCGCCCCGCTCGAGTACCTCCCATGAGTCTATACACTTTTTTTGTATCTATTGCCTGTAGCGGGCTATGCGCTTCCTCTCTGTTTGCGCAAGTTGCTCTGAATACATCGGCCACCCGGGTGTTGGGGAGCACGGCCACGCGGCTGGTATCGACATCTCCGAACCTTGCGGAAGCAAAAGATCTGCTGAATCCGAACTCGGCAGCGGTGGATACGTCGGCATCGCCGCCGATTATTTACATCGCGGATACGGGCAATAATCGAGTGTTGGCATGGCGAAATGCGCTCAGTTTTGACAATGGCGCCCCGGCCGATCTCGTTCTTGGCCAGCGCGATTTCAATTCCACCCTTTCCGGGGGCCCAGGTACTCAACTCAGCACGGGGCTCAACAGCCCAGTGGCGGTTGCCGTCGATAGCCAGGGTAATGTCTATGTCGCCGACGCGGGCAACAACCGCATTGTGCGCTACCAGCGCCCGTTCGCGCAGACCGACGATTATAAGATTCCCGACATGGTGATCGGGCAAGCGAACTTCACCAGTAATCTACCGAATGCCGGCGGGACGGTTGCGGCCAATACGCTTGCGTTGAATCTCGGCGGGAGCCGGTTGTTCCGGTCCGCGCTGGTTTTCGACGGCAACGGGAACCTGTGGTTCTCCGACGCGGGCAATAACCGGGTGCTGCGCTATCCGCTGGCCGCCCTTCAGAAGGGTGCAAACCAGCCAAGCGCCGATACGGTCGTTGGCCAGTCCTCACTGGTATCCAACACGACGATCCCCAACAACCCACTCGATCCCCGATACAAGCAGATCTTGTCCTCTCCATCCGGATTGGCCTTCGACAACGCGGGAAGGCTTTACGTCTGCGATGCATTCGGCCGCGTGCTGGTCTATACACGGCCCGTCAACAACTCTTTTGCCGACCGGGTTCTTGGCGTGGTGATCTTGCAGCCCGGGCAGACACCTCCTCCAACTGTGAACGACACCGGCCTCGGGAATGTTGTGAACGGACGCATTGCGCCTCCCGAGGGCGTGTTCGTCATCGGGTCAATCCCGTTTGTCATTGACACGCCGAGCAATCGCATTCTCCGATATGACCCCTATGAATCCTGGCCTCCTGAAACTAAGCAATTCTCTCCCAGTGCGAAGCAGGTGATCGGGCAACCGGACTTCACCAGTTTCAAACCGAACCACAATCTTTCGGAGGCCTCCGCCAGCGGCTTCAATGCCCCTTTGCGCGCGACAGTGGCCAACAATGAGGTCTACCTGGTGGACGGCGGCAATCACCGCGTGATGGTGTTTCCGGTTCAGGGCAATACCATCAGCGTCGCTACCCGCCTTTTGGGGCAAAAGGAGTTTTATCAGACTGCCCCGAACAACATGGACGGCCGCGAGTTCTTTCTGGCCAATGGATTGACGCAGGTGGGCCAGGGCCAGAGTTCGGATGGCGCGGGCATCGTCGTGGACAGGACTTCCACTCCGCCCCGTTTGTACGTTTCCGATACTTATAACCATCGCATCCTTGGCTTCAAGGATGCTCGAAGCATCCACACGGGAGACCGTGCCGACATGGTCATCGGGCAGCGCGATTTGCTGCGGGCGCAGATCAACAGCCCCACCAACGACGTCAACCAGATTACAGATAACGGTCTCTTTCTTCCGGCTGGTCTGGCGGTGGATTCCGGAGGCAACCTCTATGTGGCCGATTCCGGCAACGGGCGGGTGCTGCGCTTTCCCAGGCCGTTTGACCAGCAGGCGCCGGTCAGGCCGGACCTCGTCCTGGGTAAGCCCAGCTTCTTCTCCCCCATCATTCCGGATGCCACGCCAAGCAATCTCGCGCGGCCCTACGGTCTGGCTTTCTCCAATGACGGCCATCTGCTGGTGAGCGATCTGGCGCAGAATCGCGTTCTCTTCTTCCGCAAACCGGATGGCGGCGACTTTACCAGCGGCCAGTCGGCGGAGAAGGTCTTCGGCCAACCGGATTTCAACAGCGTTGTCGGCAGCAACCAACCGAACCGCATGATTGCTCCCCACGGCATTGCGATGGACACCGACGACCGTCTCTACGTCTGCGACACGGGAAACAACCGCATCCTCATCTATGATTCGGTCCTGCTTGCGGATGTGGATCCCTTCCCCGCTCTGCCGCTGACCGGCGTCAACAGCCCGCATGGCATCTACGTCAGCCCCTTGACCGGTGAAATCTGGGTCACCAGCCCGACGCAGAACGCCGCCTACCGGTTCCCCGTTTATCTACTGCTGCTGCTGAATCCTGCCTCCAACTATCAGATTCCCTCTTACGGGCCTCTAGCCGTGACACAGGATTCCACAGGCAACCTGCTGCTTGCCGATTCGAGCAACCGCGTCAGCTTCTACTATCCTGGCCTGCTGGTGTCGAATGGCGGCAACCAGTTGCGGCGGCTTTCCCCGTTCGGCTACGCCACTCTGAAGCCGGTGGATGGCAGCAGTTTCGGCAACACGACTCTCGCCTATACGGATGTTCCCGGTACTCCACCCATTCCCACCACCCTCGGCGACCTACAGGTGCTGGTGGATGGATTGCCGGCGCCCATTCAGTCCGTTGCTCCTTTCCAGATCAACTTCATCATTCCGCAAGCCGTTCAGCCGTCGAACAATACAGAGGTCATTCTCCAGCAGAAATCCACCGGCCAGGTGCTGGCGGCAGCCACTGTCACCACCACCACCTACTCCCCGTCCTTGTTCACCGTCACCGGCGATGGGAACGGGCAGTTGATCGCGAGGAATGCGGATGGCGTCGCCAACTCGCCCATTGACCGAGTCGGGCGCAGTGAGGTTCTATCTATTTTTGGAACAGGCTTCGGCCCGCCGCCCACGTCGATTGACGACGGCGTGGCAACTCCCGATCAGGCGGCCGGATCCGGCATTCTGCGCCTGGTGGTGGCCACGGATTTTGTGCCCGATGGCGGCATCAGCTATTTTGGACTCGCACCGGGAATGGTGGGCGTGTGGCGAATCGATTTCAAGGTTCCCGACAAGGCCCCACCCGATCCGCAGGTGATCATTACCTGCCAGTTCAACAGCATCCCCTGCAATCAGGATGGTTCCGGGCGGATTGTAAAGACCTACATCGCGGTGAAGCCGTAGCGCTCAAACCACCTGTAGCACCAGGCACTTGAGGTAGTGCGTCTCGGGCACGGTGAGCAGGATCGGATGATCGAGGGCCTGGGTTCGCCGCTCCAGCACGCGAACGGTCCGGTTCGCGTCGAGCGAAGCCTGGGCCACTGCCTCCAGCAGCATGGCCTCGGCCACGTGATGGGAGCAGGAACACGTCACCAGGATTCCGCCCGGTTCCAACAGTTTGAGGCCGCGCAGGTTGATCTCGCGGTAGCCTCGCAGTGCTCCGTCTACAGCGGAGCGTGACTTGGCGAACGCCGGAGGATCAAGCACGATGGTCTGGAATCGCCGTCCTGCCGCCGCGTGCCCGGCTAGCAGATCAAAAGCGTTTGCTTCGAGGAGATGGACATTGGAGATTCCGTTGGCTTCGGCATTCGTCCTGGCGGTCTGAAGCGCCGCCGCGGAAGAGTCCACAGCCTCCACGGTCTCGCATTGGGCCGCCATGTGCAGAGCGAAGCCGCCCGTGCAGGTGAAGCAATCAAGCGCCTTGCCGCGAGCCCAGCGCGCCGCGGCGAGATAGTTTTCCCTCTGGTCCAGGAAGATTCCGGTCTTCTGTCCGCCCATGAGGTCCACCTGAAGCCGCAGCCCGTTCATCATCACGCGGATGTCCTCCGGAACCTGGCCGTAGACGACCCGTGTCTCGAGCGGCAACCCCTCGCGCGAGCGCACGGCAACATCGTTTCGGGCAACGATGAGGCGGGGAGCGAACATCTCGACAAGGCACTCGACGATGGCGGCACTTTGCCGGTCCATCCCCTGGTCGAGGGTCTGCATCACGAGGCAGTCGCCATAGCGGTCCACCACGAGTCCGGGCAGTTGATCAGCCTCTCCGAATGCCACACGGTAGGCGCCGGTGCCCTGCACCACCAGCCTCCGGTGGTCTTCGGCTGCTTGTAGCCGGTCGAGCAGGAACGCATTGTCCACAGCCTGCGCGCGCCGGGAGAGCATTCGGAGGGTGATGAGGGAGATGGAACTGTAGTGTGCCGTCCCGAGCAGCCTTCCCCCCTGGTCCACTACCCGCACGGCATCCCCCGGGGTTGCATCCCCCCGGTCCACCACATCGCTTGAAAAGATCCACGGATGCCCGGATGCCACCCGTCCGGCGGCCTTCCGGTTCACCCGCACCTCCTTGTGCACCAAGGCCCCTTACGCTGCCAGGTTCCGCAGCCGTTCGATGCGCTGCTCGGTGGAAGGGTGTGTCGAGAACAGGCGCATCATCGTCTCGCCGTTAAACGGCTTGATGATGTACATGTGCGCCGCCGCCGAAGGCACATCCATGGGAATGCGCTTCGACCACATCTCGAGCTTTTGCAGCGCCGCGATCATGGCGCTGGGATCACCCGTATATTTCGCCGCGGCTCCATCGGCCGAATATTCCCGCGTGCGCGAAATCGCCATCTGGATCAGCAAAGCCGCGATCGGCGCGACGATCATCATCACCAGTCCCCCAACGATGCCGCCGCCCTCGTCTTCCTCGTCGCGCCGGCCGCCGAAGAAGAACGCCATCCGCCCCAGGAAGGTAATCGCCGCGGCTAACGTGGCTGCGACGGAGCTGATCAGGATGTCGCGGTGCAACACGTGGCCGAGTTCGTGCCCGATTACCGCTTCCAGTTCCCGGTCGTTCATCAACTCCAGCAGACCCACGGTCACTGCAACCGAGGAGTGGCTGGGATTGCGTCCCGTGGCGAACGCGTTCGGCGCTCCCTCCGGGATCAGCCACAGCTTCGGCATCGGCAACCCCATTTTCTGTGTCAACCGCATGGTAATGGGAGCGATCCGCGCGTACACGTCGGTGTGTTCGAGTTCCGAAACCCGCTGCGCCCCGCTTGCCATCAGCGCCATCTTCTCCGAGAAGAAGTAGCTGAAAAAATTCATTCCCACAGCCAGCACCAGGCCCATCATCAGCCCGTTCCGGCCGCCCATCGCCTGGCCGCCTACCAGCAATACGCCGCTCAATAAACCCAACAGGAGCACTGTCTTGATGCTATTCATACGTCTCTCTCTTTTATTTTACCGAGGTTCTCGCCCTGCGCCTCTCCGCTCTCCGCACTTCCCGTTCGTTCATTCCGAAATAGTGTGCCACTTCATGCCAGACCGTCTCTTCCACCAGTTTACGCAAGTGGGCCTCGTCCCGGGCCATCCTCTCATGCTCGGCCTGGTAGAGGGTAATCGTGTCCGGCATGGCAAACGGATCCATTACGCTGCGAAAGGGGAGGGGACGCCCCTGATAGAGCCCCAGAAGCCCCGGTCTCGGCGGCTCCCGCTCCACCAGAAACGCCACATTTTGCAGCCGCCTGCGAAACCGCCGCGGGATCTTGGCGATGGCCCTTTCCACCAATGTGTCGAACTCGCGGGATGTCATGCGCGGCCTCTAATATCTTAGACGCGCCAAGCTGGTCTTGGGATCAACGGTTTCTCTGGAATGACACTCGCAGCCAGATCCCGCATCTTCAGGATCTCCGGTTAGCGGTCATTCCGTGCTTTCCTTGTCGGCGACTACGAGAACAGCCCTTTCAATCCGGCGCCGCCCCAACGAGCCCGTATAAGGAAGAGCGGGCACTTTGGGCAACCCATAGACTCGATCTGCATGAATCCTGTGGTTCCGGTCGTAGACAGTGGCTTGGCTGGTCTTTTCTTGCCAAAGCCCTTGCGTGCTTCAGGGCAATCACTTTCTTGCGGAAGGTCGCGGATATGCGGCCGTCTTTCTGTCGAACCACCCAACCGGCATGCGTAGGCATTACTCGCACGGTCCTGCGACTCATGACAGTATAATATCGCTCCGGTACATTCTTACCGGTGCGATTTCGCCGGGACCAACTCCTCCAGATTCACGAAATCCGTCGGATAGTCCCCCGTGTAGCAGGCGTAGCAATATTCGTGCTTGTCATCCTGCACGGCCTCGCGCAGATCCGCAATCGGCAGGTAGACGAGCGAATCGGCTTCAACGTACCGCCGGATCTCGTCTACGGAGTGATTGGCGGCGATCAACTCGCTCTTGGTAGGCGTGTCCACACCATAGAAACAGGGCGAGATGGTGGGCGGGCAGGAGATCCGCAGGTGGACTTCGCGCGCCCCGGCGCTGCGTACCATGCGCACGATCTTGCGCGAGGTGGTGCCGCGGACGATGGAATCGTCGACAAGAATGACGCGCTTGTCCTTGAGCAGGTGGCGCACGGGGTTCAGCTTCAGTTTCACGCCGAAATCGCGGATCGCCTGCGAAGGCTCGATGAACGTCCGCCCTACGTGGTGATTGCGGATGAGGCCCATGCGGAAGGGAATTCCTGATTCGGCCGAGTAGCCAAGCGCCGCGGCCACCCCCGAATCGGGCACCGGCACAACGACATCCGCTTCCACCGGCTGATGCATCGCCAGCAGCCGGCCCATCAACTCCCTCGATTGGACAACCGGACGCCCGAAAACGGTGGAATCAGGGCGGGAGAAGTAAACGTGTTCAAAGACGCACTGCGCCTTCGCCCGGCGGGGAGCAAACCGCTCCCGCGTGACCCCGTCCGCGTTCACAATCACCATCTCTCCGGGCTCGACGTCGGAAAGGTACACCGCTCCAATGAGATCAAAGGCGCAGGTTTCCGAGGCGAACACATAGCACATCTTGTGGCCGGGAATCTCCATGTAGCCCATCGCCATCGGCCGGAAGCCGTGCGGATCGCGGGCGACAATCAGTTCGTTCTTCGTCAGCAGGACCAGGGAGAATGCGCCCTCCAACTGCAGGAGGGCATCGCGCAGGGCAGCGGGAACCGTTCTCTCCCGCGAGCGGGAAATCAGGTGGAGCACCACTTCCGTGTCGCTCGAAGCGCTGAAAATCGCGCCTTCCTCCTCGAGCGCCTGGCGAATGTCCATCCCATTGGTGATGTTGCCGTTATGCGCCAGCGCGAGGCGCCCTTTGTTTGTCCCCACGCAGAACGGTTGAGCATTTAACATGCCGCTGTCCCCGGTTGTGGAATAGCGGGTGTGGCCGATGGCTTTATCGCCCGGCAGCGTGCTGACCACGCTGGGCGTGAAGATATCGGCGACATGTCCCATCGCCTTGAAACAGTAAACGTCCGTGCCGTCCGCCGAGGCGATGCCGGCGCTTTCCTGCCCGCGATGCTGCAACGCGAAAATTCCCAGGTTGGCTACGTTCGTCGCTTCCGGATGACCGTAAACCGCGAATACGCCGCACTCTTCATGCCACTGATCAAACATGTCATGCCGCACCCTGGAGCAGGCTCTCCAAGGCTTCCTCCCATTGTTGGTTGAGCGTTTCCACCGGGCTGTCGAGGAGCAGTATATCGCGATTGCGAATCGACAGCCTGCCTTCCACGGTCTTCCCGATGACGGAGCACTCCACACCGTGCTCGCCCGCGATCTCGCCTACTCTCACCGCATCGGCGGTGGAGAGGAGAATCCGCGAAGGACCTTCGTGGAAAAGCAGATGTTCGGGACGGAGCCCCGAATCGAGCGTAATCGATGCGCCGATGTTGCCGGGGGAGAAACAACATTCGGCCAAGGCTACGGCGAGGCCGCCGTCGCTCAAATCGTGTGAGGATTCGGCCAGGCCCTCCGCGATGATCCGGCGGATGGCGGCCTGCACCCGTTTTTCGTATTCAAGGTCGATCGCCGGCGGCATGCCCCACAGATCGTCCAGAACCTGTTTGGCGTATTGCGTACCGCCGAACTGCGCGTCGTCGCAGAAGCCCGTGCCGCCAAGCAGCACTACGTCGCGGTCCGCCATCTTGAACGGCACGGTGACGGGCGCCTGCGTGGGCAGCAGTCCCACGATTCCGGCGACGGGAGTGGGGAAGATGGCCACCAACTCGCCGCCGGTGCGCGTCTCGTTGTAGAGGCTGACGTTGCCGCCCGTGATGGGGGTCTCGAAAAATGCGCACGCCTCGGCCATCCCCTCGATGGCTTCCACGAGCTGCGCCATGATTTCCGGTCGTTCCGGATTGCCGAAATTGAGGTTGTTGGTGGCCGCCACAGGCATCGCGCCAACGGTGGAAAGGTTGCGGCAGCATTCGGCCACAATCAGCTTCGCGCCCTCGCGCGGCGACAGGTAACAGTAGCGGCCATTGCCGTCGAGCGACATGGCCACGGAGGTTCCGGTCTCTTTGATGCGCACGATGGCCGCATCGGCTCCGGGCCCGAGCGTGGTGTTCGTACGCACCATGTAATCATACTGCTGCCAGATGTAACGCTTCGAGCAAAGATCGCCCGAAGTGAGCAATGTCGTCAGGTCGGCGAGAAAATCGGTGCTCGCGAACGTCGGCCCCTGCATCGGCGCCGTGCGGTATGGCGCTGTGTCATGCGGACGGTCATACAGCGGAGCGGCATCGGTGAGCGCCGGATTGTGAATTTCCGCCACCACCACGCCATGGTCTTTCACGCGCAAGGTGTTTTCGGGAATCACCACTCCGATGGTGGCTGCGTCGAGGCCCCATTTGCGGAACACCTCGAACACCTCGTCCTCGTGGCCCTTTTCCGCCACCAGCAGCATCCGCTCCTGCGACTCGGAGAGCATGATTTCGTAGGGACTCATGCCCTTCTCCCGCTGCGGAACGTGCATCAGGTCGATTTCGACGCCGACGTTGCCGCGCGACCCCATTTCGCAGGTGCTGCAAGTAAGTCCGGCGGCGCCCATATCCTGAATGCCGACCACGGCGCCCGTCTTCATGGCTTCCAGACATGCTTCCAGCAGCAGTTTTTCCATGAAGGGGTCGCCCACCTGGACGTTCGGGCGCTTGGCGGCGGACTCTTCCGTGAACTCCGCCGAGGCCATGGTGGCGCCGTGCACCCCGTCCTTCCCGGTCTTGGCGCCCACGTAGATCACCGGATTGCCGACTCCGGCGGCCTTGGCATAGAAAATATCCTCGTGGCGCACGACGCCCAGGGCGAATACGTTCACCAGAGGATTGCCGGCATAGGATGTTTCAAACACGCATTCGCCGCCCACGGTGGGAACTCCGAAGCAGTTGCCGTAGTGCGCGATGCCGGAGACCACGCCTTCGAGAATGCGCCGGTTGCGCGCGCCCGTCTGTGGATCATCGAGCGGGCCGAAGCGCAGCGCATCCATCACGGCAATGGGTCTCGCTCCCATCGTGAAGATGTCGCGCAGAATCCCGCCGACGCCGGTTGCGGCGCCCTGGAACGGCTCGATGAAGCTCGGGTGGTTGTGGGATTCGATCTTGAAGGCAATCGCATAGCCCTGCCCGATGTCGATGATTCCCGCATTCTCTCCAGGGCCCTGCACCACCAGTTTGCTCTTGGTCGGGAACTTCTTCAGGTGGATGCGGGAACTCTTGTAGGAGCAGTGCTCGCTCCACATCACGCTGAAGATGCCCAGTTCCGTGAAGGTGGGCTCGCGATCCAGCAATTTCAGGATGGTCTGGTATTCGGCTGGGGTGATATTGTGGCGTGCGAGGATATCGGCGGTGATGGCGCTCATCGGGAGTGTACCGTGAGAGAGGCGACCATGGACTGCAGAACCACCAGGCCATCGGTGGAACCCATCAGCGGATCGGTGGCACGTTCCGGATGGGGCATCATGCCGAGCACATTGCGCCCCGCGTTGCAGATTCCGGCGATATCTCGAGCGGAGCCGTTCGGATTGTCCGTATAGCGAAACAGCACCCGGTCTTCCGCCTCCAACTCATCGAGGATCCGCTCCTCGGCGGTGTAGCATCCCTCGCCGTGGGCAATCGGAAGGGTGAGGATCTGTCCTTTTTTGCCCGAACAGGTGAAGGGCGAATTGGCGGATTCCAACCGTAACCCGACAGGCGCGCAGATGAACTTGAGCCCGCGATTGCGGATCAGGGCTCCGGGGAGCAGACCGCATTCAGTCAGGATCTGGAATCCGTTGCAGATGCCCGCGACCAAACCGCCGTCAGCGGCGAACTTACGCACCGCCTTCATGATGGGGGAAAACTTCGCGATGGCGCCGCAGCGAAGGTAGTCCCCGTAGGAAAAGCCGCCGGGAAGGATCACCGCGTCCACATCGCCAAGCCGTTCGGAATCATGCCACAGAAATTCGGCCTGCTGGCCGAGATTGTGGGTCACAGAGTACCAGGCATCATGATCGCAATTGCTGCCCGGAAAGACGACAACGCCGAATCTCATGGTGGGAATCCCCAGTTTACCAGAACGAACAGGACTCGAACCGCCGCTTCAAGCAAAAACAGCAGCGAAAGCATCCCCGTCTCGCCATGCAGCCCCGCATCGGGACGCGGCAGGGCTTCGCGTCTCGTCAACGCGCTCGGTTTCCGCAGTTCAAGCCACAGTTAAGTAGCTGCCGGCGCAGCTTTCTTCTTGCTCGCGCGCCTCTTTTCGGCGGGCGGCTGACGGTCGCTTTTCTTAAGATTGGGAAGAACAATATGAAGCACGAATTTCTTTTCTCCATGCTCATCGAACTTGATTGCAATTTGTTCTTCCGAACAGAAAGTCACACTGCCAAGACCGAACTTAGGATGTTCCACTTGGGCGCCCTGGGCATAGGCGGGCTTATTCGCCATTAAAAAATTTCCTCAGACTAAACTATAGCAAATTCGGACAATCCAGTCGAGCGGTCACCTTTGCCGGGTGGTCAGTAGTTCAGCAGCGAGTGAATCCATCGTGTTAACTGTCCGCCGGAGAATCCCCTGCACGCCCGATGATAGAATCGGACTCAGATAGATCCGGGGGCTAGGCTGAAATCCGCTCTATGGAACAGCAGCAGGCAATTCCCGCCCACCAGGGCTGCGGTCCTCTTCTGCATGAAGCGCCCATGTCTCTTCATGCAGTCTGTTTTCCCCATGGCTTCGCACTGCGCCCGCGCGCCAATTGGGCTACCGATTCTCGAGGCCTCCCGGGAAAGCTGGGTCCGGTTTTCCTCGAACTTACGTCTCCGGCGACGGCATCTTTCCAGTTCGTGGCCGTTCCGGCCACACCATTCCCGGAAATCCCCACCACATCCGCCTGTGTCCTTCCGCGCGGGCGTTGTTTCCGGAACTCGCCCAGCGCCCGGTGGCGCTTCAGGCGAACGGAAGGTTGGCGATGGAGTTGGATACGGATGATTTCCCTAACGGCTCCGAACGTCACCGTCTTGGAATCGTCCCGCGGCAATCTCGGACCGGCCGTGGAATGTCTGGATTCACTGATGCAATGGGGGTACCGGAATGATTTTACGGGCTGTGGTTCTGCTGGTGGTTGCCCTTGACGGGCTTTCTCAGGTCTCTACGGGTGTTCTCTTCGGCGATGTGCGCGATGAGTCCTCGGGTTTGGTGGCGGGCGCCGTGCTCACCGTTCGGCGTGAGGCCAACGGATTCACTCGTTCGGCCGCCGCCGGATCTCTCGGAGAATACCGATTCGACGATCTTCCGCCCGGCGTTTATTCAATGAGTGTCTCGAAGCCGGGGTTCCGTCCTCTCGCCGCGAGCAGCGTCGTTGTGGAGGTCAACCAGAAGCGCCGCCTCGATCTGGTTCTGAAAGTCGGCGCGGCAAAGGATGTCCTCACCGTAACGGCGCCGGCCTCTCTTCTCCAGACCGGCGAGGCTTCCGAAGGGTACCTCTTCCAAAGCGAGACGGCTCAGCCGCTACCACTGCTCGGGCGCAACATCTACTCGCTGGTCACGCTGGGCCCGGGCGCTATTCCGCGGCAGTTGGGCGGATTCGTCCACGACGTCAACAACGATCTGCAAGGCGGACGGGGAGCAGTCGCGCTCAATGCTCCCGTCAACGGCGCGCGATCGTCCATGAACACGTACGTGCTGGATGGAGCTTACAACACGGATCGCAATATTCCGGCGCAGTACCCTCAGTCCGGCGGAGCCCTCGTCGATGCCGTCACCAAGTCCGGCTCGCGCGATTTCCACGGCAATGCCTTCGAGTTCTTCCGCAACGAAGCCACCGACGCGAGAGGCGTTTTCGATGATCCCTCCGTTCCCAGGCCCATCGTGCGCCAGAACCAGTTCGGAGCCTCTCTGGGAGGCCCGGCAGGTTGGCCATCCACGTATTTTTACGCGGCCTACGAAGGCTTACGCGGCCAGTCCGCCAAGTCCACCCTGCATCTTGTTCCCGATGCTTCCCTTCGCGCCGGAGACTTTCGCGGGCGCAGCCCGATCTTCGACCCCGAGAGTCTCGATTCGAGCGGCGCGAGACTTCCCTTTGCCGGCAACATGATTCCTTCGAATCGTCTCGATTCCGTCGCCGGCCGTTTCCTGACGAGTTTCGAGCCGCTTCCCAACCACGCCGCCGGTCTTGCGAGCAACTACATCGACGCAACACCGAACCAGGGCGGCACCGACAGCGGCTCCCTTCGCATCGACCACCAATTTCCTAACCAGAGCGCCTTCTTTGCCCGCTACACCATCAACGACGAGCGCACCCTCGCCGCCGGCAACTTTCCGGAATTGCCTACCTCCGAGCAGTTGCGCGCCCAACAGGCGGCCCTCGGCTACACCATCAGCGGACGCGATTGGGTGAATCAGGCGCGGTTTTCCTTCACCCGTCTTCGCGTATTCGACGTTCCCGAAAGTGCGTTTCAGACCGACGTCATCCGCGAACTCGGTATCCATGGCGGCCCCACTGATCCATTTACCTTCGGCCTTCCGTTCTTCGTCGTGACCAACTTCGATATCGTCACCGACTCGCCGACCCTGCCGCAAGTGCAGCGCGACAACCTTTGGAATCTCTCAGACGGGGTCAGCCTCACGAGTGGGCGCCACACTCTGCAAACCGGGGCGCAGTGGATTCACTTCCAGTTGAACTACCTGCAATCGCAGTTCCCGCGCGGCCAATATCTCTTCGGCGGTAGTTTCACCGCCGCAACCCCGCAGTCGCTCGACACCGGTGATCCCTTTGCGGATTTCCTGGTGGGCTTCCCGCAGACCACGAAGCGATTCTCCGGCCGCGCCCAGGCCTATCTCCACGATGACAGTCTTGCCGGTTACTTCCAGGATGACTACCGCGTGTCTTCGCGCCTCACCCTCAACCTTGGCCTGCGCTACGAATATTTCTCCCCTTATTCGGAAAAGCGGGGCAGCCTGCTCAATCTCGATTACTCCACTCTCCCCTCTCCGCCGAAGCTGCTATCCGTGAGCCGGGCCGTTCAGCCGGACCGGCGCAATTTCGCGCCCCGCATAGGCGCGGCCTGGAGTGTCTCCTCAGTGGTTCTGCGCGCGGGCTACGGCATCTTCTACAGTCCGGAGATCGCTGTCGAAACCTACGACCTGGTGCGCAACGGGCTGCGCAACGAAGTGAACCAGATCACCGGGGCAACTCCCGTACTCACCATTCGGGATGGATTTCCGCAAAATGCCTCCGCAGGCTTCCCCACCTACTTCGGTCTGGACCCGCGCGCCCGCACCCCCTACGTCCAGCAGTGGTCCGCCAGCCTACAGCGCCAGTTGCCCGGCGCAATTCTCGCGGAGGCTTCCTACATCGGCGCTAAGGGCACGCGCCTCGGCCGGTTCCGTACATTCAACACCTCTCAGCACGTGGAAACCGGCGAGAATCTTCCGCCACGGCCCGGCGATCTCCAATCGCTCCGCACTTTTCCCTCGCTCGGGCCCATTTACCAGCGGCAGCACATCTCGAACTCCATCTACCATTCCCTGCAACTGAAGGCCGAAAAGCGCCTCAGCGGCGGCCTGAGCTTGCTTGCAAGCTTCGTCTGGTCGAAGTCGATCGATGATGCCGACGATGTCGTCCCGGGGCAGTTCGACAGCTTTGGGGCGCAGGATGAGCGCAATCTCCGTCTCGAGCGCGGCCTCTCCTTCTTTGACGTGCGGCGCCGCTTCAGCGCCGGCTTCTTCTATCGCCCGCCTGCCGCCCCGTGGCTGCGGCCGTTGCTCTCGAACTGGGAGTTCAGTGGAATTGCGGTGATCCAGGACGGCACTCCGCTCAATCCCGTCTATTTCGTCTCCGACTTCGCCAATTCCGGGACGCCGAATCGCCCGAACGTCGTGCCGGGCCAGAACGTGCGGCTTCCTTCCAGCCAGCGTTCCATCAACCAATTCTTCAATCGCGCTGTATTTTCTGATCCGCGTCCGTTCACCTTCGGAAATGCCGGGAGAAATATCCTGCCGGGCCCGGGAAACAATGTGTTCGACCTTTCGATTCATCGCCGGTTCCCCATCGGAGAACGGCAGGCCTTTCAGTTGCGCATCGAGGCGTTCAATGCCTTCAATCACCCCAACTGGGGCATTCCCGGCCCTTATCCCGACTTTGGGCCGTTCTTTGGAAAGATCTTCGCGGCCGGTGATCAAAGGCGGCTGCAGTTCGGCTTGCGGTACGACTTCTGACCGGATGCCACGCTCTGATCAATACACCGGCTTCCGCAGGCCCTGTGTCACCCGCGCGGTGATGTGCCCAACCCCCTCGATTCGCCCTCCGACACCATCCCCCGCCTTGATACGCGCTCCCTTCGGGCAACCCGTGCTGATCAGATCGCCTGGCTGCAGAGTCATGAAATCGCTATGAAACCGCACCAGTTCGAGCGGCCGTGTTCGCATGTGCCGGACGAAGTCGCGCGAGCAGACACCGCCGTTGTGTTCCGTGATCACCTCCAGACCGTCGACATCGCCGATTTCGTCCGCGGTGACAATGACCGGTCCGAAACTGAAGAACGTGTCGATGCTCTTGGACCGGGTCAGGTAACGCGTGTTCTTGCGGAGCACGTCCAGCGCCGTAAGGTCCAGCGTGACCGTGTATCCGTAAATCACTTCCCGCACATGCTCGACGGGGACGAAGCGGCATGTCCTGCCGATTACGACCCCCAACTCGCCTTCCGCATCGACGTCGTCGGAGATCTCCGGCGGCGGCAGCACGATGTCGCCGCCCGGCGGGAACAGGCAACTGGCCGGTTTCATGAAACTACCCGGTTCCTCCGGTTGCACTGCCTGGATGTCCTCGGCATGAGAGAGGTAGTTGAGGCCGATGCACCAGATCTTGGGCGGGTGGTCATAAGGCAACGCGGGACTCACTGCGCTGAGCGGCAGCGCTTCCACTCCGGCCACCGGCATCGCCTGGATGCCGGCCTCGATCAACCCGAGTACGCTATCCGGATAATTTGTCCCGTGGCGGGCATTGATCAACCCGACAGGAAATACCTGGCCGCCCTCCACCACGCCGGCATGGCGTCCACCCTGGTAGGTAAAGCTCATCAGTTTCATATGCCCGACACTGCTCCTCCATCGATGCGGATGACCGACCCGGTTACGTAGGAGGCCCGTTCCGAGGCGAGAAACGCGACCACTGCGCCGAACTCTTCCACCGTTCCATACCGCTTGAGGGGAACCGCCGCCACGCGCTCTTTCCGGATCTCTTCGAGGGTACGGCCCGTTTTCTCTACCGCCGCCTGGTCGAGTGTGGCCGTGCGAGCCGTCAGGATCCGGCCCGGAGCGGCGCAACACACCAGAATGTTGTCGCTAGCCACCTCGGCCGCCAGCGTCTTCGCCCATCCGGCGAGCGCCGGACGAAAGGCGTTGGAAATAATGAGCCCGGGGATGGGTTGTTCCACCGAGATCGAGACAATGTTCACAATGCGGCCCCATTTCTTCGCGCGCATTCCCGGCAGCACCGCTCGGGTCAGGCGCAGCGCGCTCAGGAAAACCTGCTGGAACGATGCCATCCACTGCTCTTCGGTGATGGAATCGAACGTACCCGCCGGCGGTCCGCCACAATTGTTCACCAGGATTTCGACGGGACCGAGTTCGGCCTGCACCTTTGCCACGGCGGCGGCGATGTCTTCGGGGCGCGACAAGTCGCATGGTACGGCCAAGGCAGCGCCGATGCCGCTGGCTGTGAGCTTCAACTCCTCCGGGCGGCGGCTGAGGATCGCCACCCGCGCGCCTTCCGCCGCTAATGCGGCCGCTGATCCTCGACCCAATCCCTGGCTGGCCGCGGCTACCAGCGCAACTTTTCCCTTGATGCCTAAGTCCATAGATCCCCCAATATCTCACACTGCCCCCTCCGAGTTTCCGGCTATACCGGGCCCTCCAGCCTCTTCCCGCCCGCGGCGAAACATTTCGGGATTTGTCATAATTAGGCATATTTCATCCGAAAGCTGGGAGCTTTTAGACCATGCCTCTCGATTCCATCCTGCGCAACGCGGTTCTCGGATACCTCGACCCGCCAACCTACAATATGGCTGCCTCGGCTATCGTAATCATGACCGCCGACGGGATGCCGTCACCCGTTTGCGGCCCCGCGAACGGCCACCTCAACGGAAATCATGCCGAAACGATTGTGCTCGGCAACATGGCGGCATGGCTGCTTCCGAAGCTGAAAGGACTCGCCATGACCGTGCAGTTCTACTGCACTCATAGTCCGTGCGGGAACTGCGCGCAGGCGCTACAGGGCCTCCCCGCATGGGCCAACGCGCAGATGGGACCCGGAGGGCGGCCGGCCACCGCCATCACGTGGGAGTATTACTGGTCCCAGCATTGGGTCCCGCCCGGCCTCGCGCCCGGCACTCCGGCTTACGCCCTGCACATCAACCAGCAGAACGCGAATCTGGCGACCGTTGCCGGCGCCTGGGCGGTGACTCAGGTCTGACGGGTGGTGAAGTCCTTCGCCCAATACCACTACCGTTCAAACACACTAGGGGTAGTGAGGAGCTTCGTCAACCGCGGGGCGGGCTTCGGCGGCGCGTCGAGTGCCGCTTGAAACTTCGCCCACTGATTCGCGTCGAGTCCGAACCGCTGCCGGTCGGGCAAGGTTTCCTCGGCGCGCGCCAGAGCGCTTTCGAGAACGAACTCGCTAACCGAACGATGAGCAATAGCGGCCGCGACCTGCAAGGCGCGTTTTGTAGAGGGCGTCAAACGTAGATCGAGCTTTTCGTTGCGGGTTTCCGCAGGCGGCATAAACTACTCCTCCATCCAGGCTCAGCTTAGCTTAGCGTGACTGCCACACATTGTCATGACATCTCCGGTCCCTCGGAGATCCCAAGCGCCCCAGGGCTACAATAAGGCTCAAATGCCGGTCATCACGGCCGCGACAGAGCAGGACGCTGTCCACTTGCACCAAATCGCCAAGTGGCTCCAACTTCAGAGCCGCGAATCGGAGGCTGCCAAGAAGAGCGGCTTCTTTCTCTACGTAGGCTCGGAGGAAGATTACCGCAAGACGATTCGACAATCCCCGTTCTGTTTCCTCGCCCGGAAGGACGAGCAATGCGTAGGCTTTGTCACCACAATGACGCCGCAAGCGTTGGCGCAAATGCCTGCCGGACCCAACCGCGATCTGTTCGAACGAAACGGAGAATTCCCGTTGCTGATCGAGCAAATTGGCGTTCTGCCGGAATGGCAGAACCGCGGCATCGGCCAGGCGTTGCTCGACGCGCTGATTGCGCAAAGCGGCGCTCCCTGGCTCATGGCGACCGTGGTCCACGCGCCGGTGCGTAACGAACGATCCATCCGCTTCCTTCTGCGCAACGGCTGGACTCTTTATCGTGAAGTCGCCACGCGGACGCGAGTGTGGGGGTTTTACGAGTTTCGCCGAACCCTGAAATAATTATGGTTTGGCTATTGCTCCCGTTCACATCATCGGCGGTGGACTCGCGGGTTCCGAAGCCGCCTGCCAGGCGGCTCGCGTCGGCGTTCCCGCCGTTCTCCACGAAATGCGCCCCGTCCAAACCACGCCCGCGCATAAGACAGACCGTCTGGCGGAGTTGGTGTGCAGTAACTCGCTGAAAAGCGAATCGCTGCATACAGCGCCATGGCTGCTGAAGGAAGAACTGCGCCGCATGGGTTCGGCTCTGCTTCACACCGCGCAAGCCGCGCGCGTCCCCGGGGGACAGGCGCTCACCGTGGATCGCGAGGCGTTCGCCGAAGAAGTGACTCGAACTGTTGCCTCGCTGCCGGACGTGGAGATTCGCCGCGAGGAAGTACGTTCCCTTCCGCATAGCGGCATCGTAATCATCGCCTCCGGTCCGCTCACTTCGGACTCGCTCGCCGCTGAAATCGCCCGTCTCACCGGTTCCGGACGCCTCTATTTTTACGACAGCATCAGCCCCATCGTGGATGCGGAAACCATCGACTATTCCATCGCGTTTCGCGCGTCGCGCTACGGCAAGTCCATCGACTCTACTGATGACTACCTCAACTGTCCGATGGACAGGCAACAGTATGAGACCTTCGTGGAGGCTTTGCTCGACGCCCGGCGCCATACGCCGCACATCCCCGACGACATCCCCTATTTCGAGGCTTGTCTGCCGGTGGAAGAGATCGCGCGGCGCGGGCCGGACACGCTGCGCTTCGGACCCATGAAGCCTGTGGGCCTGATTGACCCGCGCACGGGGAAGCGGCCCTATGCCGTTGTCCAACTCCGGCAGGAGACGCAGCGCGCCTCCAGCTACAACCTGGTGGGATTTCAGAACTATCTGAAATACCCCGATCAAAAGCGCGTCTTCCGGCTCATTCCCGGCCTCGAGAACGCCGAATTCCTACGCTACGGCCAGATCCACCGCAACACCTACATCAACGCCCCCGCTCTGCTCGATTCCACATTGCGGCTGCGCGCCGAGCCGCGTATCTTCTTCGCCGGCCAGATATCGGGCGTGGAAGGCTATGTCGAATCCATCGCCACCGGGTCGCTCGCCGGGCGCTGGGCCGCGGCCGCCGCGCGAGGGGAAACGCCGCGCCCGATGCCGCGGGAAACCGCGCTCGGTTCGCTGTGCCACTACATTTCCCACGCCGAGCCGCGCGGATATCAACCCGCCAACATCACGTTCGACCTGCTGCCCAAACTGGACGAAGAATCCCTTCGCCGCTTCCGGCACGACAAGAAAGCCCGTCACGCGGAAGTGTGCCGCATCGCTCTGGAAAAGTTGGAGGAACACCTCAGTGTTGTTGTCTGAAGCGGCGGCGCTATTCCTCGAGAATCTCAAGCGGACGAACGTATCTCCTCACACACTCAAGAACTACGGATCCGACCTCGAACAGTTGTGCCGCTACTTCGCCCAGGCGCAGGAACCATCGGTGGAATCGATGGATGCCCTGGCCATTCGGGAATGGCTGGGGCATCTTTATCACCAGAAACTGGCGGCCGTGAGCCTCCGCCGCAAGATGGCCGCGGTCCGCTCCCTGTTCCGCTTCCTCCACCGGCAGGGCATCGTGAAGTTGAATCCAGCGAAACTGATCCGCACACCAAGAGCGCCGAAGACTTTACCCAAAGTTCCCACCGAGGAGCAGACGAACGCGCTGATTGACCAGGTGGCGGCGGACGCCCTCGAACGCCCGCACACGAAACGGGACGCCGCGTTATTCGAACTGATGTATGGCTGCGGCCTGCGCGTGAGTGAACTCGTCGGACTGGAGCTTTCCGATTTCGATTTCGCCGGCCGCTGGGTGCGCGTGCGCGGCAAAGGGAACAAAGAGAGGCAGGTGCCGTTCGGCAAGAAAGCGAGCGCGGCGCTCGAGGCTTATCTTGCCGGCCGCGATCCGGCGCCGGGTGTGACAGCCGTCTTTCTCAATTCGAAAGGCAAGCGCCTGACCGACCGCGGAGTGCGGCATATCGTGAAACTCTACGCCACGGCGCTCACCGGCGACCCGTCGCTGCACCCGCACAGCTTCCGCCACGCCTTCGCCACCCACCTGCTGCGGGATGGGGCCGACCTGCGCGCAATACAGGAACTGCTGGGCCACGCCCAGCTTTCCACCACTCAAAAGTACACCCAGGTGTCCTTGCAGGACTTGATGGCCGTCTATGACCGTGCTCACCCGAAAGCGAAGGGATGAACGCACCGCGCGATGCCGTACGGCTGGAGGTCTTGAGGTTGAAAGGTTGCTTAGCGCACGCACCACGCCCCCTGCCCGGCATAGTGCAACACGGCTCCGGAGGCTGAACGATGATGGCCGCGGATGCTGCAGGTCTTCTTGGCGATCTTGACGCCTCCTGATGAACTCCACACCGTAATGTCTGCGAACAGTTTCGGATATCCTACACCGCTAGCACCTGAAAAAAGCTAACGCATCACAATCCACCAATCCCCAAGAGCCATCCAGCCCTACTTCCGGAGGCAGGGCTGTCTTCTATATCCCGAAGGGATATCAAGGGCGAATGCCCTTGGCTATAGCTCCCGAATATGGCAGTGGTCTCGGAGCCTTCGGCGGCTCCTCCGTGTATGACCCGCCGGTAGTTTGCAGCTCCTTCGTGTATGGAGAGACGGTAGCTGCGTGGATGGCTCGCCGGTGAGTTGGTGAACGATCAACCGGTAGTTTCGTGTATGAGAGGCCGGTAGTCCCCTCGCCTCTCAGGTCTGCGGAAGTGACGGAGTTGCGCCGTTAGCAGGCCGCTTGGTGCTCTGCCGATCTGTGTATGGAAAGACGGTATCCTCTCGCGCCCGAGAGTACCGTGTACTGAAACACGGTACCTGGTGCGCTGAAGCTGGCTCATCGTGGCCATGTGGGAAACGAGTCTGTCACCGCGAAGAATTCCCCGGAGCCCTTGAGTGAGGCGTTTGAGACAGCGATTGTCCGGGCGGCCCGTAAGAGGGGAGCATCCGTTTGAGTGTTTGAGGCTAACACCCCGGAGGGGTGAGCTTTCGGTTCTCCTGTCACTCCTCGATAGCCGGCTTTGCCAGCTCTGCCTCGATCTCTTCAATTGTCGGCAGTGTTCCTTTGAGTTGCTCCGGCAGTTTCTCCAGGTGTCGAAACTCAGAGATCCCAAGCGGCTTTCCGATGTCGCGCAGGGCATACTCCGCAACGAGGCCGCTCTTCCCCTTGCGGAGAATCAGCCCGATGCTTGGCTTGTCGTCAGAATGCCGCAGCATGTCATCGACCGCAGAGAGGTAGAAGTTCATTTTCCCGGCAAACTCCGGCTTGAACGCCGTCATCTTTAGATCAATGACGACGAAGCATCTGAGCTTCAGGTGGTAGAAGAGAAGATCGATCTTGAAGTCTTCGCCCGCGACTTCAAGCGGAACCTGGCTACCGACAAAGGCAAAGCCGACGGCAAGCTCGATCAGGAACTGGCGGAGATGTGCCAGGAGTCCTCGCTCCAGGTCACGTTCTTGGGCTTCCTGGGCTAGCGTCAGGAAATCGAAGTTGTAGGGGTCTTTGATTAGTTGCTCAGCGAGATCGGACTGCGGCTTTGGGAGTGTCGCTTGGAAATTCGTGATACCCCTTCCCTGCCGCCGGTAGAGATCGCTCTCGATCTGCAGCACGAGGATGTTCCGGCTCCAGCCGTGTTCAATGGCTTGGCGGGCATACCAAAGCCGTTCCTCAGGGGATTTTACGAGGTCCAAGAGGCGCACGTTATGGCCCCAAGGAATTTGTGCAACAGCCTGTTGCACAATTGCCTCATCCGGCCAGGCCTCTGCGAATGCCCTCATATACTTGAGGTTGCGAGTCGAGAAGCCCTGCATCTGAGGAAATGCCTGGCGGAGGTCGTTAGCGAGTTGGTCGATGACCTTTGATCCCCAGCCCAGTTCATTCTGGCGTCCGAGAATTTCCTTACCTATCCACCAGTAGAGGAGAACGAGCCGCTGGTTCACGGATACGGCAGCGCGCACTTGAGCTGTTTGGATCTGCTCCTTCAGCTGCGCCAAAAAATCCTGGTAGCTCCTGAGGAGGGTATGAAATCCGCCATGGTCACTTTCTGTCGTACCAAAACACCGGCGTCCAGGTGTGCTTCGTTGCTCACCCGGAGCGGTCAAAGGCTGCTCGTAGCGCACCGCGAAGCGGCTTGGCCTTGACCGCGAGGATGAGCGCATAGACTGGAGCCCTGGGAAGCAGGGGTTTTGAGCGACCAGAGGGAGCGTACCGAAGGGCATAACACCTGATCCCCTGCCAGACGGCGAGTCGGGGAGAGTCGAGAGAAGGGAAGACCTCTCTGGGGAGTAGCGTGAGGGAGCCTCTAGCTGACGGTGGCCTTCTTCCTCTTCGTAGCCGCTCGCGGGCTAGTGCTCAGAAGTTGACGATGGTGGCAAAGGAAGCGGCATCCAGACTTGCGCCCCCCACCAGTGCGCCGTCGATTTCCGGCTGCGCCATCAGCCCCTTCACATTGTCAGGCTTCACGCTGCCTCCATAAAGGATGCGCGTTCTGGAGGCGGCTTCGGCTCCATACTTGGCCGACACCAGGCCCCGTAGAAATCGATGGGCATCGGCCGCCATATCGGGCGTTGCCGTTTTTCCCGTTCCAATCGCCCAAACCGGTTCGTAGGCGATGGTCACTTTGGCAAACTCGGCTTCGCTCAAACCGGCGATGCCCCCTTCGAACTGCGTCTGAAGAACCTGGTCCGTGTTGCCGGACTCCCGCTCTTTCAGGCGCTCGCCAACGCACACGATAGGCCTGAGGCCATGTTCGAGCGCGGCTTTGGTCCGCTTGAGCACGGTCTCTTCGGTCTCGCCGAAATACTGGCGCCGTTCACTGTGTCCGATGATGACCCAGCGGCAGCCAATCGCCGAAAGCATGGGGCCTGAAACCTCGCCGGTATAAGCGCCTTCTTTCGCCCAATACAGGTTCTGCGCCCCTACCTCGACGCGGCTCCCTGCCGCGGCGGCGACGGCTGCCGGCAGATTCACGAACGGAGCGGCGATGACGATGTCGCAATGCGTGGATAAGGCCACCAGGGGAAGAATTTTTTCGAAGAACGCGGTGGTCTCGCCGGCGGTCTTGTACATTTTCCAATTGCCGGCCATGAGCGGTTTTCTCATATTGTGTGAGCTTTCAGTGTAACAACCGGCGGTTACTGAGAGCACGATTCAAGAAGACCCCGATTTGCGCCGGCAACCCATCCTGCGATCTTATAAGGTCATGCTCACTTCTTTGCGATCCGTTTTGGCCCTTGCCTGCTTCGCCGCGCTGGCGGCGCCGTTTACCGCTCCGGGCGCTGACTACATTGCCTACATCGGCACAGCGGGCCGGAACAGCAAAGGGATCTACGCGTTTCGATTCGATTCGAAGAGCGGCAAGCTGGAACCTCTCGGGCTGGCGGCGGAGGCGAGGCGTTCCTCCTTCATCGCGCTGCACCCCAACCGGCGCTTCCTCTATGCCGTTGCCGAAGCGAAGGGCGGCGCCGTGAGCGCCTTCGAAATTGACGCCAAGACCGGCAGGCTGACTCTGCTGAACACCGTGTCTTCGAAAGGCGATGGGCCATGCTACGTGCGCGTCGATCGCACAGGCAAAGCCGTGCTCGTCGCAAACTACGGCAGCGGGAGCGTAGCCGTGCTGCCCATCGAGCCCGACGGCAGGCTTCGGGAATCGGTGTCTTTCGTGCAGCACACCGGCACGGTCGCCGATCCCAAGAGGCAAGGCGGACCGCACGCCCACTCTTTCAATCCATCACCTGACAACCGGTTTGCCATTGCCGCCGATCTCGGCCTGGATGAACTGCTGGTCTACCGGTTCGATGCCGCCGCCGGAACCATCACCCCCAACAATCCTCCCTTCACCAAAGTGGCCCCGCGTTCCGGCCCGCGCCATTTCGCCTTTCATCCCAACGGCAAGTACGCTTATGTGATCAACGAAATCTCCTGCACGGTGACGGCGTTCGACTACGATGCCAAGGCGGGGGTGCTGAAGGAAATTCAGACCACCTCGACGCTTCCTGAGGGCGTGAAGGTGACGGATGCACTCTCTACAGCGGAGGTTCAGGTGCACCCCTCCGGAAAATTCCTCTACGGATCGAACCGCGTGCATGACAGCATCGCCGTTTTCTCCATCGCACCCAACGGCAAGTTGACGCTGATTGAGAATGTGTCCACGCAGGGCAAGATCCCGCGCAATTTCGGCCTCGATCCCACGGGGTCGTTTCTGCTCGCCGCGAATCAGGACAGCAACAACATCGTCGTGTTTCGCATCGACAAAAAGACCGGCCGCCTCACGCCTACGGGACAGACGGTGGAAGTGCCCGCGCCGATGTGCGTGAAGTTTCTCGCCCTGAAGTAGCCGTCTTCACTTGCCGTTTGTATGAACAGGCGCCAGGATGCGCGAGGCATTCGGCCCCTGATGATGCAGCGTCATCGTGGCAGCCAGCATTTTCGCGGGGCGTTCGTACGTCAGTGCTTCCCCAGTTTGCGGATTCGGGTCATAGAACGGCGCCCCCGTGCTCCCCACGCTGATCCGGATGCGATGACCGCGGTTAAAGATCTGGCTCAGATACCCCACGTCAAAGGCGATCTTGTAAACCTCCCCCGGCTTCATGAACACCTCACGCTCCCACGAATCACGAAAACGCGCGCGCCGGATTCCATCAATGATGAGGATGGACCGCCCATCCGGATACACGTCGGTCACGCGCACGATGAAGTCCGCATCCGGGGCGGTGGAGGAAACAAAGAGTTCCGCACGCACTTTGCCGGTCCACTCCACCGGTTCCTTCAAGACATCGGTCGTGAAGGTTCTCACGTCGGGATACTGCTCGAATGTCCGCGCGTCTCGCGCGCCTGGAAATGCGCGGCCGGGAATCGGCGCCGGATGCGCCGGGTCGCTTTGATACGTCGTAGCTGCGGGTCCTTTGGGTCTGCCCGTGGATAGCCTCCCCGCCGTGCCGGAGGAAGCGGCTTCGAAGTAATAAGCCGTCTCGCGCGCCGGCGCCGGCCAATCAGCGGCCTCGCGCCACACATTGCCCGGAGCGCCATTTTCCCCTTCACCCACGGCTCCCATCACGTAGTATCGAACCACAGGCTCCCGCTCCACGCCGTTGTCGATTCCCTTCAAGTAGTGATCGAACCATCGGCCCATGTGTTCCCACACGGGGAAAATCGAATTGGCCGGATACACCAGATCCCCCACCGGACCCGTGTGCCGATAGCTCGAGCCGTGCAGCCAGGGGCCGATCAACAGGTGCTGCCGGCCGCGCGATTGCGGTCCGCCATGGTGCTGGCGTCCGATATAGCTTTCGATGGAGCCGGCGTTCATGAAGTCATACCAGCTCCCCAGCGTGAAGCAGGGGACATTCATCTTGTCGAAGTGCAGCGTGGTGTCCTCGACCCGCCAGTAGTCGTCATATACGGGATGGCGGAACATCATCAGGTTCAGATTCACGGCATCCCGCGGATCTCGCGCCTCGTCGAAAGCCATTCTCCTCGTGGTTCCGCCTCTGCGATAGCCGAGGTGGAACAGGCTCTGTCCTGTATCCGTCATGTACTGCGCAACGAGGTGCGGAGGCTGTGTCACGGCCAGAAAATTCTGCGCATACCCAGCCTGCGAGCCGCCAAACGTCCCGATCTTCCCGTTCGACCATGGCTGCCGGGCGAGCCACTCGACCGTGTCATAGCCATCCTTTTGCTCGCCCCAGCCCAAGGCGCGGTAGCCGGTGTAGACGCCCTCGGAATGCTGCGCGCCGCGGAAATTTTCAGCAGCCACGACGTACCCCTTCATCGCCAGCGCGGCGTAGTTCTTGCGGCTGGAGGGGACGGTGACATTCGAATAGCGCTGCTCGTACAACACGGGCCAAGGGCCTTTTCCAGGCGGGAGGAACAGATAGACGGAAAGCTTCGTTCCGTCCCGCATGGGGACCATGACATGCTGCTCGGTCACCGGCGCGATATCCACCTGCTGCTGGCAGAAGGCGGCCGCGACGGTTGCTTCGCAAATCAAAAGCAGTCGTACCCAATGCATCAGCGGCCCTCCGTCACTTGCCGGATCACGCGCAGCCAGTTTCCGCCCGCAATCTTCTCAATCCGCTCGTCTGAATACCCGAGTTGCCGCATCGCCTTTGTCATCTCCGGATAATCGCTCACATCATGGATCTGGCGCGGCAGGGGAGGACCGCCGTCAAAATCTGATCCGAGTGCGATGTGGTCTTCGCCCACCAGGCGCACGCCATAATCGATGACGCGAGCAAGCTGATCCGTTCCCATCCAATACTCATCCGGAATCACGCCCTTGAACACGAACGGCAATCCGCGCGCCACTTCTTTGTCGACCTCGGCCAATGTCAACGCGGGAGCGCGCGGAGCAGCGCCCGGCTTCGGCGCAGCCGTCTGCTTCGACCGCACCCATGCCGCGTATCTCGGATTGTTGAACGTGCTGCCGAACTGAATCCCGATCACGCCGCCTTTCGCCGCCAGCGCCTTGGCAGCCTTGTCCGTGATGCAGCGCGGCGTATCGACGATGGCGCGAAACCCGCCGTGGCTGTAGATGACGGGCTGCCGGCTCGCGGCAACCGTTTGCAGGATGGCTTCTTCCGAGGCGTGCGCCACGTTGATCACCATCCCCAGCCGGTTCATCTCCTCCACCACGGCGCGCCCGTGCGCGTTCAATCCTCCCCAGCGGCTCGCATCGCAGCAGGAATCGATGAACGCATTCGTCTTGTTGTGCGCGGTGAGTTGCAGCGAGCGCAGTCCCAGCCGGTAGAGTGCGCGCAGCAGATACAAATCGCCATCGAGGTCGAAGCTGCCTTCCAGATCGAGGAACGCCGCCATTTTCCCCGCGCGGTTGATACGCTCGATGTCGGAGGCGTTCCGCGCAAGCTCGATGACGTCCTTGTTCTTCTGAATCTGTTCGAGCGCCAGTTCCACCACGCGGAATGTGTTCTTCACTTCGAGCCGGCCGGGATAATACGGCTCGGGAGTGTACACCGAGAAGAACATCGCATTGAGTCCGCCCTGGCGGGCCCGCGGCAGATCAAAATGCCCGTCGGAATAGCGTTGCCCGATGTCGAGGCCTTGCAGCAGTTGCCGGGTCATCACGTGAATGTGGCCGTCCATCACGAACCGCGGCGGCGTCTGGCAAAGAACCGGTGCGGTACACACCAGAAAGAGGAGAGAACTTTTCAGGGACATGATGCGGAAGCCAACAGTGTATCCAAGATCCTGATATGATTCTCGCCCAGGTGAATTCTCTGGTTCTGTTTTTCTCTATGACGATGCTTGCATCCGGTCAACAAGGTTGGGCTCCGCATGACGGCCCGTTACTGAAATATCGCGTCAACCTTCGCTTCGGCGAGGAGTTGGCGGGACCACCCGCCGCGGCGCAGGATAGCGGCACGATGCCGCCGGGTTGGAAGTTCGGGCGCGTCTCCGCCGTCGCCGTCAACGCAAAGGGCGAAGTGTTTGTCTTTCACCGCGGCCTGCACGCCGATCCCGTGATCATCTTCGACGCCAATGGCCGTTACCTTCGCTCCTGGGGAAAAGGCATGTTCACTTCGCCCCACGGAATTCGCATCGACCCGGCGGGCAACGTCTGGACCACGGACGTCGGCAGCCACCAGGTGATGAAGTTCACGCAAGAAGGGAAACTGCTGCTCACGCTCGGTAAGAAGGGACAGGCCGGGGCAACCCACGACACCTTCAACAAGCCCACCGACATCGCCTTCGCTCATGATGGCGGCTTCTATGTGTCCGATGGCTACGGCAACACGCGTATCGTCAGGTTCTCGCGGGAAGGAAAGTATGAGTTCGAATGGGGCAAGCCCGGCCGCGGTCCGGGAGAATTCAACACGCCCCACTCCGTGCAAGTCGATTCCAACGGCACGGTCTATGTCAGCGACCGCGAGAACAATCGCATCCAGATGTTCACCCCCGAGGGCCTGTTCCTGCGCATGTGGACCCACCTCGGCTCCACGCAAAACCTCTTCATTACACCAAACGACGAACTGTGGATGATCACGCACCGGGAAAACGTCGAGGCCGGGGCGTTGAACACGCTCGGCGGGCGAATCTTCCGCGTCGATACCGCCACCGGAAAAATACTCGGCGCCCTCGAAAGTCCCGGCCATTGGATTCACGTGACGCCGGATCATCTCATCTTCATCGGCAGCCTCACCGGCAACGTGTTTCGCTGGTATCCGGGCTGGCCCACCCCCTAGCCCACCGGCGCAAGCTTCAATTTCATACACTGGTTGCCATGCAAGATATCAACCGCAGAGATCTGTTGCGGCTCAGCATGGGTCTGGGCGCGGCGGCGCTTGCTCCCGAGGTGGTTTCCGCTGCCGGCCGCATGCGCTTCAGCAAATACGAAATTCTCCCCACCAGTATTCCCATGGCCGAACGGGTGCGCGAGGCCTGGGAGGAGAGCTACCGCCTTCAGGGAAGTTTTCAGACACACTACAGCGCCGTCATGGTGCGTCTTCACACGGACGAGGGCCTGGTGGGCACCGGCGAATCGCTCATCAGCGCCGCCCAGACCGAAGCCATCCTGAAGCGCATGATGGGGCGCTCCCCGGTCGACTACTGGCAGGATGACTCCATTCAAGGCGTGCTCATGGCTGTTCACGACATTCTTGGTCAGGCGGCGGGCCTCTCTGTCGCCCGGCTCCTCTCTCCTTCGCCCCTCACGCGCATCCAGCATACGTGGTGGACTCACTGCCTTCCGCCGGACCTGATGGCGGCGGAAGCGAAACTCGGAGCCAGCCTCGGCTACCGCATCCATAAGGTCAAGGCTCGCCCGTGGCAGGACCCCCTGGAGCAGGCCGCGGCGATGTGCGCGGTGGTCCCCAAGGAATACCGGTTCTGGGCGGATGCCAATTCCAACTGGGGCTCCCCGAGCCGCGCTCTGCATTTCATTAACGGCCTTGCCCAGCACCACAATTACTTCGCGGTGGAATCTCCCGTGCAATACCGCAACGTCGACTCCTTCCGCCAGTTGAAGGGCAAGTCTCCGCTCAAGATCGCCGAGCACATGGGCGAGGATCCCATGGTCTTCATTCGGGAAGGACTGCTCCAGGCGTTTGTCATCGGCGGTCCGCTGGGACGAACCATGGCCAAACGCGCGCTGATGGCCGAAGCCACCGGCGTTCCGCTGTGGGTGGAGTATGGAACGCAGAGCGGCATCGCTCAGGTCTACCAGGCGCAGCAGGCAGCCGCGTATCCCGGCATCGAATACTGCATTTCGGTCACCCACTGCCTGGCGGACGATCTGGTGGTGGAACCCTTCCGCGTACAGAGCGGCTACTACAGCGTACCCACCGTTCCCGGACTCGGCGTGACGCTGGATATGGCCGCAGTGGAACAATTCCGGGTCAAGTGACGTCTCTCGACAAGTCCCTCGCCTTTTGTTGACAGCCCCAGTCCATGGTTATATAGTCAACACTCGATAGTGGAGGTTTCCATGCTTCATCGTTCCCAACTCTTCGCCGCCTCGGCCGCGTGTGCACTCCTGCTTTTCGCTACCGCCCCCAACGCAGCCGCGCAGCAGACCACAAAAGATGGCGTTCGCCTCGAGAACGCCATCAACAAGCCCGAGCGCCCATATCGTCAGGCGGGTTCTTCGGATCCCCGTGACAGCGGCCCGCATGTCGCGAAAGGATTCGGCAAGCGCGACCGCCGACTCATCTACGTAGCTCTGCCGGGCGGCTCCGCCGGCGGGCAGTTTTCTTCGGAAATGAACGGCGTTGGAATCGTCGTTCTGGATGTCGACCGCCACTTCGAGTTCGTCAAGCGCATTCCCACCTGGAATGTGCCCGCAAGCATTAGTCCGGAAGAAGTCTCAGGGGTCGCCGCAAGCGTGGCCACGAACATGTTCTACATCTCGACGCGAGGCCGGCTGGCGGCGTTCAACCTGGGCACCGACCAGAAGGCCTGGGAGAACACCTACGACGGAATGTGCTGCGAGCGTCCCGAAGTCACGCCGGACGGGAAAACGCTGGTGGTCGGTTCCGACCTCAGGGATTTCTGGTATGTCATTGATGCCCAGAGCGGAACACTGAAGGGCAAGATCCAGGCGCCCAAGAGCATGTTCGCCCACAACATGGCGCTCAGCGCGGATGGCAAGACCGTGTTCATGGCTCCCAACGGCGTCACCATGACCGTGGGCGACGTGCCTTCCATGAAAGCTATCAAGACCATCACCTTCTCTGACCATGTGCGGCCCTTCGTCATCAACCACGACGCGACGCGCGTTTACGCCAATCTGAACAATCTCCTCGGGTTCGAGATCGCGGATGTGAAGACGGGCGAAGTGATCAAGCGCATCGAGGCGCCGGATGCGATGTGGAAACGGCAGTGGGGCGACTTGAGCAAACGCTTTTACGGACACGGCTGCCCCAGCCACGGAATCGCGATGACGCCGGATGAAAGCGAGATCTGGGTGGTGGACAATATCAACTACGGCGTGCTCGTCTATGACAATACCGGCGAGTGGCCTGTGCTGAAGATGACCTTCCCCACAACAGCTTCCGCGGACTGGATCACCATGGGCCTCAACGGTCAGTACGCGTTCCTTTCCTCCGGCGATGTGGTCGAAGTGAAGTCCAAAAAAATCGCCGGCCAGATGAAGGATGAATACGGCAAGCCGATGCACAGCGAAAAGTACCTGGAGATGTCGTTCTCGAATGGGAAGCTGATGCGGACCGTGAGCCAGTTCGGAGAAGGCCGTCCGGAAGCCGTGCGGATGCGGCTCTCCGCCCTCGGGAAAGCGACAGCTTCCAAGTGACTTCCGGGTCTCGCTTCTGGGGCGCCGCCGCCGCGGCGGCTTCCCTGGTCTTCGGAGCCGGCCCGGATCCGGATCCGAACCTGCAAGCAGTTCAGATAGTCTGCGGCCGGTGCCATACGACGAAGGTATTCCTGAAAGAACCCCGATCCTGGGAGCGTTGGAACGATGTCTTCGCGGACATGACACAGCGCGGCGCCAACGGAACCGATGAACAGTTGGAGCGCGTCACCACCTACTTTTTGGAAAACCTGACCCTCGTCAACGTGAACACTTCGCCCGCCGAGGAACTCACCGGAGTGCTCACCGTCAGCAATGACGTGGCCGATGTCATCATCGCCCGCCGGCAGAAGCAGCCTTTCGCGAATCTCGCCCAGCTCGCCGCGATTCCCGGCGTGGATCGCGAAAAGCTGGAACAACGGAAGAGCCGCATTCTGTTCTGAACGAATCATCCACAAGGGTTACAAGACGCCCCCACTCCAAGAACGATAGGATGAACATCTGGGCCTTCTCATGACCTCTCTCATCTTCGACGCTCACCTCGACCTCTCGATGAACGCCATGGAGTGGAATCGCGATATTCGCCTGCCTCTGGTCGAGATCCGCCGGCGGGAACTCGGGCTTACCGACAAGCGGGACCGCACGCGCAATACCGTCTGCCTGCCCGAAATGCGCCGGGCGCGTATCGGCTTGTGTGTTGCCACGCAGATTGGCCGGTTTTCCGGCCGCTTCAGTAAGCTGCCGGGTTGGAGCAGCCCGGAGCAGGCCTGGGCGCAAACGCAGGGGCAACTGGCCTGGTATCGCGCCATGGAAGAGTGCGGCGAACTGGCGCAGTTGCGGACCAAGGCTGACGTGGAAGCCCATGCCGCCAGGTGGCGCGCGGCGTCGGACGAGGAGATGGCGCGGCTGCCCATCGGCTATCTGCTGAGCCTCGAAGGGGCGGACTCCATCCTCAGTTGGCGCCACCTCGAGAAATCGCGAGCCGATGGCCTGATCGCCATCGGGCCGGTTCACTACGGCCCCGGCATCTACGGGCACGGAACTGATGATCAGGGAGAACTGACGTCGAAAGGCCGCGAACTGCTCAAAGAAATGCAGCGGCTGGGGATCATCCTGGATGTCACCCATCTCTGCGATGAGAGCTTCTGGGATGCCTTGCACCACTATTCCGGCCCCCTGTGGGCGAGCCACCACAATTGCCGTGCGCTCGCGAACTGGAACCGGCAGCTTGCCGACGACCAGATCAAAGCGATCATCGAACGCGGCGCAGTCGTCGGGATGGCCTTCGACGCCATCATGATGGTGCACGGCTGGGCGCACCTGCGGTCGAAGCCGGAGGACTTCCATCTCAAGATGGAAAAGATCTGCGAGCATATAGACCACATCTGCCAGATTGCCGGCAACGCCAGGCATATCGGCATCGGCACGGATCTCGACGGCGGCTACGGGACGGAACAGACGCCGATGGATCTCGACAGCATTGCCGACCTCCACTCCCTGGCAGCCCCACTGGCGGCCCGGGGATATTCCCCTGCGGACATCGACGGCATCTTCAGCGGCAATTTCCTGCGGTTCCTGGGCGAGCACCTTCCGTGAAGCCCACCGGCGTTCGCTACGTTCTGCTCGGCGTCGCCACCGCAAATGCGTTCCTGCTCTATCTGGACCGCATCTGCATGGCGGCGGTGGTGCAATCGGCGAGCTTCCAGCGTGAGATGGCGCTCGACCCGCAAAGAACAGGCGATGTGCTGGCATCCTTCTTTTTCGCTTACGCCCTCGGCCAGATGCCCGCCGGTTGGCTGGCCGATCGCTTCGGTCCCCGGCGCATGCTGGTGGCCTATATCGCGCTATGGTCGCTTTGCACGGGACTGACCGGCTTCGCGACCGGACTGCTTGCGTTGGTGATTGTGCGCTGCGCCTGCGGGCTGGCCGAAGCAGGAGCCTATCCCTCGAGCGGGCTGCTCATCTCCCGCTGGTTTCCGTTCTATCACCTGGCGCGCGCCAATAGCGTGGTGGCGTTCGGCGGCCGCGTGGGTAACGCGATCGCTTTATGGCTCACAGCGGCGGCGATTGCGACTCTCGGTTCCTGGCGGCCCGTGTTGTGGACCTACGGCGCAATCGGTCTGGCCCTCGCCGTGGCCTCTCACATCGTCTTCCGCGACACGCCGCAAGAGCATCCCTGGACAAACGAAGCCGAACGGGCGCTGGTGCCACCCCTGAAGGCCATACGCTACCGGTCCCCATGGCGCGAACTTATCCGTCATTCCGGACTCTGGTTCCTCAACGCCGGGGGGCTCGGATTGAACTTCGGCTGGGCCTTTCTCATCACGTGGCTGCCTGTGTATTTGCAGGAAGTGTACAAGCTGGATCGCGTAGTGGCGAGCCGCTATGTCTCCATCGCGCTCGTGTTCGGATTGGGCGGCATGCTCTTCGGCGGCTGGTGGTGCGATCTGCTCACGCGCCGCTTCGGCCAGCGCTGGGGACGGCGCCTTCCCTTCCTCACCGGAAGCGCCGTGTGCATCCTGGCCTATCTCCTCTGTCCCCTGTTCGCCAGCCCGGTAGCGGTGGCGGCGGCTTGCAGCGTGGTGGCGTTCGCTTCCGATAGCGTCGGACCGGCCCTGTGGGCAATCGGCCAGGATATCGGCGGCCGCCACGTGGCCTCCACCATGGCATGGAGCAACATGTGGGGAAACTTCGGCGCCTCCGCCGTAGCGAGGGTGATACCCTTCATGCTCAGCACGCAATTGCATTTCGCCGATTGGCGGGAGATTTTCTGGATGTGCGCCGGCGCTTTTGTCCTGCTGGGTCTCGCGATCCTGATGGTGGACAGCACGCGCCGCCTCGCGGAATAGCTTTGTTCCACGGTCCATGTGGCAGGTCCTGCAAGAGTATCTCGGCAGCAAGTATCTGGCGCTGCTGCTCGACAACTTCGAGCACGTGCTGGCCGGTGCGCCTCTGCTCGCGGAGTTGCTGGCCGACTGTCCGTGGTTGAGTTTACTCGTGACCAGCCGCTGGCCTTACCCGAGCTGGCCGCGTGGCCTTTACCCGAGGTCTCAGGGCAATCTCCAGCGGTGACGTTGTTCGTGGACCGGACCCGGGTTGTCGGGAATGCACCTGGGATAGGTCCCCTTGCGCAAGTCAAAATTGCTTCGGGATTCCAGCTTGTCTCAGCACGGCATTGGCTGTGTGCCTGGACAAGATTTTCCCATCCACGGGAAACCGTCGTTGCGTGATGGGACTGTCCAGATTTCGTGGTCACCTTTTCCTCGCCGCTCGAAGTGACAGCCATGCGCAAGAAGAATATTCTTCACGCTCGGTGTGTAACTGGCCATCAGAACGTGAGGATGCCACTATCTTCGTGTTGATACAGAACGTGGAAACTCGCAGTCCGGTCGCCGGTGGCGCCGTTCAGCTCCAACAATTCTGGAATAAGCGTTCTCAGCTTGCGAACCAGAACGTTAGGTGAGTCGGCTTCAGCAACAAGGCCGGGGACATCTTCACTTTCGGCCACCCAGACGCCAGCTTCGCTGTCCCACTGCGCCCGAATCTCGTAAACGTTGGATAGCGTCGACTTCTCCACACCTCAATCCTATCACCGCGATGCCTGCTGTGCTAAACCGCCTTCGACCTTCGTAGATGCGGTCGGTATTGTCACAACGCTATGGGCATTTCGATGTAGACAACGGCTGCAACTCGGAGGCATAAAATCAACGACTCGAGCGTTGGCTCCCCACCCCGGACCTCGAATCCTCAGCGAAGCGCGGGAGGCGCCTGCTTCAGCCACGCCAGATTGAACGAATAGTGATTCTTGCTGGTGATCAAATGAACCACGCCGTTCTTACCCTGGCAGATGGCCATATAACCCCACGGCTCGGCGCTGCTCGCGCTCATGGTGAAGGTGCCTGCGTCGGTTGTCTCCACTTCGCGTCCGGGGCCATCGTCGGAAATCAGACGCCGGGTCGGCCAGGTCTCCCCCTCATCGAAGGAAAGCGCCGCATAAATGCCCGACACGGGACGCTGTTTACCGGAGGCGTCGGTGATCATCATGTCCTGCTTTCCGGGCTGTGTTTGCGCGCCGCAGAAGGAGATGAACAGCAGTGGGCCTTCGCGCAGCCGCAACAGTACCGCACGCTGTCTGCTGCGAATGGCTTGAAATGGGCTCGCCGAATAAGTCCAGGTCTTTCCCATGTCGGTGGAGATGCTTTTCGGCATGAAGCCGTTGATATCATCGCCGCGGCCGAGCGCCATCAGCCGGCCATCCTTCAACTGCGCGACGCCGGCATGAATTCCAGCGATGCGCCCTCCGGCATCCTCCCACGTGTTTCCATTGTCGCGGCTGAGGATCACCGTCGATCCGGGATTCGCGTCCGAAGTAAGAACGATGGACCCGTCTATGGCCCGGAACACCGATTGAGCCGGCATGTGCCGCTCCGCATGCTCCGGCCCGATCAGCTTCGCCGGGGACCACGTTGCGCCGCTGTCCGTGGACGTGCGCATGATGAGCGCCAGATTGGCGCGGTACGTGGCCGCCGCGGATAAGCCGCCAAAGTGATAAATGGTTTTATCGCCGTCGTACCACATGGCCGGCGCATGGTCATTCCGATCGGGCGTATCCCAGAAGGGCGATGCCTCGTCCCACTCCTCCTTTCCGTACCGGAGGCGGCTGGCAAGCAGGGCGAGTTCGCGGCCGGGTTCCGTCACGCAACTGTACCAGATGGCCAGCAGGTCGCCGTTCGGGCATTCGACGAGGGCGGGATCATGATTGTGCGTCGAGAACATGGGGCCGTAAGAACCCGGCGGGATCTTCACGTACTTGCGCGGACCATGAAAGTAGGGCTTTGAGGGATCGGGTCCATCCTTGGAATCGGGAACACTCTGGGATACGCCCGTCCGATTCAGCGGCCGGGCGGCCGCGGGCAATGGCTTTGATCGCGGGGCGGGACCGAGGGCCACGCGAAATCCGATGAGCCCGTGTTTGTCGTCCGGCAGCGTACCCATGCGGTTCTCGGAACGCAGGAAGTAGCCTTCCGTGGAATGGCTGCCGCCGCGGGTGACACGGAAATCGCCGGAGGCTCGCCCGGCGGGATCCACCTGCTCGCCCGCTTCGTACGGTCCGTACCAATCGTTTACCCATTCTTCGACGTTGCCGTGCATGTCGAACAGCTTCCATGGATTGGGCGGAGTCTGGCCCACGACAGTGGGCACGGGTTGCGGGGGTGGATAGCGGCTCTGGGTTGCATTCTTGAGAAAGGGCGCGGGCAAAGTGTCGCCGGTGAAGTAATGCGTGGTGGATCCGGCGCGCGCGGCGTATTCCCACTCTGCCTCCGTCGGAAGGCGATAGGGAAGACCTTCCTTCTTCGAAAGCCACTGGCAGAAGCGGATGGCGTCGTGCCAGCTCACGAAGACCACCGCCTCGTTGTCTTCCTTCGAGAAGCCAAGCTTGCCGCGCAGGGCGCGATGGCCGGGATCGAACTGCTCGTACTGCGCGTTCGTCACCTCGAAAGCTCCCATGTAGAAGGCGCGGGAGATTTTCACTTTGTGCGCCGGCCGCTCGTCGAAATCGCCGCCGGCGCGCCAGGCGTTTCGCCCCGTTTCACCGGGCACAGGCTCGCCGCCGAAGCCCATGACAAAGGACCCGCGCTCCACCCGCACAAACCGCATTCCGATGGTGTTGGTGTGCTCCGCTCCTTTCGGCATCGAGGCGGCGTAAGCCGCAATGAGCAGCAGAAAACAAAGCGGAATACGAAAAAGTTGCATGGGCGCGTTCCTTACCGCAGCCAGTATACTGAAGCGCTGCCCGACGACGCGCGATCAGAGCTTCAAGATACGGCGGGCGTTACCCCGGCGGATCTTCTCTTTCACCGCCTCGCTCGCATCCAGAATCTCGAGCTTGGTGAGTGCCGGATCCGCGTAATGGAACGGCATGCCGGTCCCGAAAACCACTCGGTCCTCACCCAGATTCGACAGCAGTTGGCCGATCTCGTTATTCAGTTCCGCGGTCAACAGCGAAATGTCGATCGCGTAGTTCGCAGGCAGACCGTTGTTCTTCCGGCCCAGTATGGAACTCGCGAAACCGGAGCCGTTCATCAGAATGAATGATGCCTGCGGAACGGCTTTGATGAGATCCGCGGCCTCGTCGCGGTTGACATCCGGGATGTCCACCAGCCAGCTCTGCTGCCGGCGATCCTCCACTCGCATCGGAATCGTCACCGCCAGCCCGCGCTCGGCTGCCTTGTGAACCAGTTCCAGGCACGTCGCATCGGTGAGTTTGTAGTTGTGCCACCGCGGATAGAGACGCAGGGCTCTCATTCCGAACTCTTCATGACAGGTCTTGAGGTCATCCTGCCAGCCCGCGTAGCCCGGGTTGAGCACGGCGCAGCCCATCAGCCTGTCCCGGTGACTCTTGATTTCCGCGGCCACCTCTTCATTACCCGCGTGCGCATTCCGATAAGTGATCGAGGCCGCGCTCGACACCAGCGCGCGTTCGATGCGCTTGCGGTCCATGAGCCGCAACAGGCCGCCGGCCGTGTTGTGACGAAGCTGCCGGAAGGCGAAATGCCCAAGATATGCGTTTACGTCGATCACCGGCTGCCCCTCCGGCTGAGAATGCGCTGCATGTTGGCGCCGAGAATCCTCTTTCTGTCGGCGTCGCTGATGTCAGCGCCGCGGATGCGCCCCACGCTGGCGGTGAGAGACATGTCGCAGGCAAACAGCAGCCGCTCGGCGCCCAACGTGCGGACCGCCATCTCCACCACCCCTTCATCAACTACGCTCCCGCTGGTATCGAGAAAAACGGACGAGGCGTTGCGGAGCGCTTTGATGGTCCACTCCCAGTCCCCGCCGCCGCAGATGTGCGCGCAAATCAGCATCAACTCCGGGTAGCGCCGCGCCAGCTCCGCGAAATGGCCCCCATCGCTGATGCGAGGCTGCGCCAGCGGAGGCCAGCTCACATGCCCCGCATGGTGCAATATGGGGATCTTCAATTCGATCGCCAGCTCGGCGATTGGGAATACGACGGGCTCGTTGGCCCGATAGTCGTTATAGAGCTTCACACCCACAAAGCCGTGGTCCTCGACATACCGCCGGATCTCCTCACGCGCCTCCTTCGTGTAGCCGGGATTGACGAAACAGTAGCCGAGAATCCTGCCGGGGAAGCGCCGGATGGCTTCCGCAAGCCACCGGTTGCAATCCCGAAAACTCTCCATTCTCGTCGGCCGCTCCGGCGGCAGGATCGAGCAGCAGAGCTGGTCGATGCCGAGCTTGTCCGCGGCGTCGATCAGTTTGCGGTCGCTTTCGCTCCAATTCGCAGCACCGTGATGATGGAGGTGGGCATGGGCATCAATGACCTTCACACCCTGCATCTCCGCGTACGCGGCTGCGCCGAGACTCCCAAGAAAGGTTCGCCGGTTCATTTTCGTTTAGCCCGTTGCTTTCTGCCGGCCATGCTTCGCGCCGTGCCAGTTTTCCAAGATACCAGGAATCCCGCCGCCCATGATGCCGGCCTGTCACGCTCATTGCAGGCTGATGCCGCCGATTCGAAACCATCCGCTGTCGGCGCCTCCCTGCGGAGTTTGCGAGGCGAAAACAGTCTGGCCGCCGCGCAGCAGGGAATCATAGGCCGGATTGAGAATCAGGACGAGCGCGTTGTCTATCATCTGGAACGTGGACGTACCCAGAGCGCACAGTCCTGATGCGCGCAGCGAAGAAGTTGGGCTGTCATATTGAAGGAGGCAGCCGGAAGTCGAGTCCACCGAGGGCGCGATCATGACTCGAGCGGTATCGATGGGAACCTGAGCAGGAAGGCTGATGCGCAAGAGTCCCGGTAGCGTGAAGGCGGATGGCTGCCCAACGGAGGGCGTAACGCTGAAGTCAGCCACATCCTCTAACGGGAACGTATGCCCGTTCCGGACTGAGAATGTAGCGGCGATCGAACGGAATCCCAGCCACGCGGACCGGAAGAGGACCGGCACATCTACTATTGCCAGTGAACCCCTGGTCTGTATCGAAGCCTTCGCCATGTCGACGATACATTGGCTATTCGCCAGCGATACGGACGCGCCGGCCACTGCCGGTGAACTGGATGAGATGTCCAAGTCATCGCGCAGGGCGATAGTCCGCGCCTCGATATCGACAAACAGCCCGCAAGCCGAGCGGTGTGGAGCGAGCCCGGGTTTGTCTTTGAAATAAATGGTTGCGCCGGCCGGTGGAGCGGCGCTGGCTCCGCCAGGAGGCTGTAAACCGAACCGGAACGTACCGCCGATGCCAACTCTGCTGTCAGTCCAGAGGCCGATTGCTCCCCGCCAGCTACTCGGAATTTCGACCGGCTTGACGAGCGTCAGCGGCGGCGCATCCTGGCCGGCGTGCATCACACCCAAGTGGCGGCCATCAGCCCGAATCGGAAGATCTGTCCGATCAGCAAATGAAATGTCCAGGGTAAGGATCAGCAATCCAGCCGGTTCGCCCACTTGCCACGCATTCAGAGTGCAGTATTCGTTCCTGGCGACAAACCGCCGCTGCACCCTCTGGAAAGTGAAACTGCACCTGTCACCGAATTCGATGAGCGACGTAGTCAGGGGCGAAGTGAGAGCCCCGTCCGCGTAAGTGACCCGGAAAACGGAGCGCATCCCGAATGCCTCGCTTGGTTCCACTAACAACGGCGCTCTCGGGGCCGAGGCTTCCTGTGTAATCGGATAGGCTTGCCCGGCGAGCATGAAAGTCGCCGTCCGAGGCCTGCCGGTCGTGTTGGGATCGTAGGTGAACAAACGCCGGTCGAGCGGCGCCGGGCGGATCCAGTCGCTGTCCGCCGACACCTCGGTAAAGCAGTCTGTCGCCGCGCTGCTCACGCGAACAAACACAGTTCCCGAACCAGCGCCCAAGAGGGAAGGAACGCCCGCACTATAAGCGCAAGTTGCTCCAGGTTGGGTAATGGCGAGGCTTCGCCCGCCAATAGAAACAGATGCGCCGCGCGGATAGGAACCGGGGTTCGAATCCACGGTGAGCAGGATACTGCCCGGCCCTGAACCGGAGTCCGGTTCGGCGTGGAGCCAGTCAGCGCCGCTCGAAACATTCCAGGGCAACCCGCGGAGGCGGCAAAAGGAATACGGAGAGTAGCGCCGGAAACGGGCGCATAAGCCGAACTGCCCGGGACAGGCAGCGTCGTGGGAAAGATCGGCGTACCCACCAGCGAGTACTCGCAAGGCGCTCCATCGCCTTGTAGGATGGCGATGTCCGCTCCCGCAATGTCCAGGTGGTTGACGCGTGGCGTCGTGCTGGAAGCAATCCGCACGTCCCAGGCTGCATCGCCCGAGCGCCGGGAATCCCGGTAATACCACTCGCAGTCGGCATCCGCTCTTGCCTCCACCCGGATCACGCCCCCTTCGAACGGTACCATCTCCGGAACCGTCAGAATCCGGACTGGGCATGTTTCGGCGACGTAGCCGGAGCCCACGATGGTCCTGCCATCAGGGCTCAGTGCACCGGTGATCCGGACACTGCCGCCGGACGCGCCGCTATCGGCATAGCGCAGCCCTCCCGTCGACGCGATCAACGTGGTACGCAAACCAAACGCGTCGCTGGCGGAATAGGCGATGTCGCCGGCATTGTTCAGCCCCACTCCGAATGCGCCAAGTCTCGCCACTCCCATGCTTTCGAACAGGACACCTTTTGTCAGCCGGTAAATGACGTGTTGCAGGTCTGCGCCTAAATCATACTCGCCCACCACCGTTCCTTCGTCGTTGACGGCTCGTGCACTCGCGACAGGTTCCCTTCGGCCGGGCAGGATCAGGGGAGCCGGAATTACCCGATACGTCCCATCGGCATTCCAGACCACGGAGCGCGTGTCCGCCTGGCCGGCAATCTGGCCAAGATTGTTGATTCCGTAGCCGGTGACCGCGGCGGAGTCTTCCACCCGGCGTGGCTCGAGAACGCCATCCGGGTGGCGCAGGAAGACCCCGTCCGGACCGTTGATCACCATCTGGCGATTGTTGTTCATCGCCGCAACCGTGCTGCCGGCAAGCCCCAGGTCTCTGACAATGCCATCGCCCGTCATCAACATCGGACCCATCTCGCGATGATTGCCGGCGATGTCGCCGTTGTCATTCACCGCGACAACTGCAAAACCCTCAGGAGGAAGCCAGGGACGGAAACGAAGTCCCCGTCCGACGGGCGCGGCATCTTGACCAAACAGCGTCCAACTGAAGAATGCAAGCAGCAGCATGGCTACCCCCAAGAGAAATTCCGGGCAGACGCGGGCTTGCTTTGATCTTAGCTCCGGGGGATTTTCTGCACCTGCGCCCAGCCGGCATCCGTAGACATGGAACCTAAGCTAAACCGGAGCCTCGCAATCCGGCTTTCCTCTTGTCTTCGCGCGCGGTCGTTACCTTGGCGCCGGTCACCGCGGTGGGGATCGAGCGGAGGAGTCTTAACCTCAATCATGCGGGACCACCCGGACAGGCGTAAGGCGTTGTTACCAATGCCAGGCGAAGCCGCCCCAGGGAGTCGTCACAGTCAGCTTCACCATGCCGCAGAATTCCCCTTCGGAGTTGATTCCATGCACCATCGTCCCAACCGATCCCGGGTAGTCGAACGGTTTCAACACGCCGTCCTTCCACAGGAAGCCGTGGACTTCGCCGTTGGACAACCAGGCTGTTCCCGCGACGTCGCCCGGCGCGCTCATCTTGTACAACGTTGTATTGGTCGTTCTCGCGTCCGGGAAGTCGACCGTTGTGAATACGCCGTCTCGGCTGAGTAGGAATCCATGAATCTTGCCCGCAGACCCGTAGTTCCCCACAATATCCCCCTGTGGGCTGATTCCAAAAGCGCTCGTTGAGCTGGCTCCAGGGACGAGGATGTCATAAAAGATGCCCTCGCGCAGCAAGAATCCGCGAGTTTTGTTATCCGCCAGCGCCGTTGACCAGCCAACGTTGTCTCCGGATGGGTTGATGCCTTGTGCTCCGTTTCCCTTCGAGCCCGGGACCTCTATGGAGGTCACAATTCCCTTTTGATACAGGAACCCTAAATTACGGATCCCGTTGTTGTACGTACCTACGATGTCGCCGCGAGCATTCACATCAAACGCGTAGCTCGACGTGGAGCCCGGATAGTCGATTCGGGTGTAAGTGTCGCCCGATAGATGGAAACCGTACGGGCGTGAGCCAACGAAGTATTCGCCAACCATCTCTCCGCGCGGGTTCGTCCCGAGACACCACGTTGCCCCTTCACCGGGAAACTGAAGAATGCGAAGCGAGCCGGTTTCCGCAAAGAGATTGCCTTGCAAGCCCAGCACGAGACCGAGCGCCGCGATTGAGTTCGTCCATCGTAATACCATGGTTGGATTTTCCTTTCAAAGAGTTGCCGCGTTCTAACCGCTGCTACTCCTATTCCGGGAATCCCGTGCCGAAACCGTCATCAAGACCTGAAAAATGTGGATGGCCCACAAGCCGGGCGGCTCCACCACCAATCCCTTGGTTCCTGCACTCGTTCGTAAACCCTCCGGCTGATCCGCTGACGGTCAGGCTGTTGGCGCTGGTGGAGGATCTGCCGTCAACTTGTATCGGCAGGGCTCTTATCGCGACGGAGAGCCGGTTCCTCGGCACAAATCGGTTTACTGCAATGAGCGCCGCCCATCACATGATCGCGTTGTTGCGACGCCATCTTGATGGCGACGACCGGAAATTCCTGTCGGTAGCCATGCAGGCGCCCGCCTCGGCCATGCGTCGATCGCACAACAACTAAGAGATCTCATCGACGAGGCCAGGCGGCGGGCTTCCGCGGTAGAGAGCCGCTCTAGCCAGTTGATCGTTCTGGAGCAGTCGCTCGAGCCCGTCGATGCGTTTCGCCAGCGCATCAACGCTGCTGCGGCTGCTGACGAAGAGGGTATCAAACCCATCGACGCAGGGCCGGACAATTGGGCATTGCGCAGGCTTAGGGGCAGTGGCTCGATATCGAAGCCTTCATCTCAGAGGCGACCATCCCCGCCTGGTGGCCAAATTCCCGATTGATGCCCCCAGGACCACAGTAATCGCTGCGTTTCGGGCACTCGGATACGAGATGGTGCGTGAGGCTGAGCATATCGCTGACAGGCGCCGAGGGCGCCGAGGTTTCAGATTTTGTATCCCTTCGCTTGGAGGATAGGGGTGAGGAGGCGGCGGAGGTTTTCTCCGAGGATGAGTTTTTTTACGGAGTTAGGGATGCGGGCTCCGAGGACTTTGGAGAGTTGGGAGGAGAAGCCGCGGCCTCCGACGTCGCTGCCGTAGATGACGCGTTCGGGGCCGAGTTCGCGGACGGCCATCTCGACGAAGCCGGTGGTGGGGTTGGATCCGGCGACTTCGGCGCAGATGTTTTTCGTGGAGCGGATGATGCGGATGCCGCGCTCCCAATCGCCTCCGGTGTGGACGCATACGAATTGAACCGAAGGGTGGCGGCGGGCGAGTTCCACCAGATCGTATGGTGAGGATTCGCCGGGTTCATTGCCGTCTGTTTTGAGCCAGGTGTGCTGGAGGACGGGTACGTTCATCGATGCGGCTTGCTCGATGATCGGGTCCATTTCGGGAACATTGCAGCGGCGGTCTGTTTCGAGTTCTCCGATGGAGATCATGGGACCGTCGCGCACGCAGCGATTGAACTCCTGGACGCTGAATTCGGGATAGGCGGGACTTAAATAGACGGAGCCGTAGGCGCGGTCGGGAAAGCGGCGGACGGCGCGCATGACGCGGTCGTTTTCCTGGCGGATCTGGTCCGCTGTGGGGTGCAGGGGCGAAGAGTAGCCTTGGGACACGAGGAGGCGTTCGATGCCGAGGCGGTCGGCGCATTCGATGAGGACCTCGATGCGCTCTTCGGGGGTGTTGCCGGGCACGGCGCCGAGATGGCAGTGCTCATCCCAGATGCGGAAACCGCTGCCGGGAGGGGTGTCCTTGGGCTGTGCGGAGGACAGCATGGGGCTGGCGGCGAGTTCCTTGAACAGCGTGCGGCGATGGATCACGTGCGGCATGCGGGGCGAGTATATCATTGAATGGATTCGCGATGACGATTGACACGCATGCTTATCTGTCCCGATGGCCGTTCCGGCGGCTGGATGGAGATGAACCGGCCGAATTTCTGGCGCGGATGAAGGAGCACGAGGTAGGGCAGGCCTGGGTGGGGAGCTTCGACGGGCTGCTTCATAAGGACATGGGTGGGGTGAACGAGCGGCTGGCTGCCGCTTGCCGTGTACACGGGGCGGGGCTGCTGGTACCGTTCGGGAGCGTGAATCCGGTGCTGCCGGACTGGCAGGAGGATCTGCGGCGGTGCCGGGAGCAGCACCGGATGCCCGGGATCCGGCTGCATCCGAACTACCACGGGTACACTTTGGAGGACCCACGGTTTGCCGAGGTATTGCGGCTGGCGGCGCGCTCGGGTCTGATTGTGCAACTGGCGGCCGCGATGGAGGACGTGCGCACGCAGCATCCGATGCTGCGCGTCCCGAACGTGGATCTACGGCCTCTGGCGGCGGTGGTTGCGGGAATTCCTTCGCTGCGGCTGATGGTGTTGAATCAGGGGCATGACGCTCCGGTGAAGGCGATTGCGGAAGCGGGGCAGGTGTACTTCGATTTTGCGATGGTGGAACGGCTGCGGGGGGTGGCCACGCTGGCGAAGCAGGTTTCGGCGGCACGGGTGGTGTTTGGGTCGCATTTCCCCTTGTTCTATCGCGAGTCGGCGATGTTCAAGATGCGGGAGTCGGGGCTCAGCGAGGAGGATTCCCGCGCGATCGCGGAAGGGAATGCGCGGAGTTTGCTCGGAGGGGGGCGATGAAGGTTACACGGCTTGAATTCATTCCCATCAGCATTGCTTACACACACCGGGAGGTCAGCTCGCGGGTGAATCGCGACGGGGTCACCGATGTGATCGTGAAAGCGTACACGGACGATGGGCTGATTGGGTGGGGGGAAAGCTGTAGCGGGGCGAATGTGGAATCGGTGCTGGAGGCCTTGCGGGGGATGGCGCCGTTCGTGATAGGGCGCAGTCCGTGGGAAAGCGAGGCGATTCGGGCGGAGTTGTGGCAGCGCGGCATCTGGTTGTGGCGGCAACCCACGGCTTGCTTCGCGTATCCGGGGATTGACATGGCGCTGTGGGATGTTTGCGGGAAGGCATGCGGGCAGCCTCTCTACAATTTGTTTGGCGGGAAGGTGCGCGACAGCGCCAATTACTTTTATTACCTTTCGCAGGGTCCGCTGGAGCGCATTGCGGCGGATTGCAGAGAAGGGATTGCGCGCGGGTTTCAGGTGTTCTATCTCAAGGTGGGCATCGATATTGCGGCGGAGTTGGAGATGGTGCGGACGGTGCGGGAGACGATCGGGCCGGAGCGGAAGATTCGCCTGGATGCTAATGGGTCCTGGACGGTGAACGAGGCGCTGCGGAACCTGGCGCTGCTCGACCGGCACCGGATCGACTTCATCGAGCAGCCGGTGAGCCAGGATCCGGCAAGCAACATGATCGAGGTGCGGTCGCGGTCGGCTGTGGCGGTGTCGGCGAATGAGGGGTTGTGGACAGCGGCCGACGCGTACCGGCAGATGACTTCGCGAACGGCGGATGTGTACTGTTTCAGCCCTTATTTCACTGGGTCGCTGGCGCAGTTCCAGCGGCTTGCGCGGGTGGCGGAATTCGAGGGGCTGCGCGTGTGCAAGCATACGCATGGGGAGTTGGGGATCACGGCTACGGCGGCGCATCACATATTGCTGACTCTGCCGAATATCGTGGATGGGAATCAGCAGACGGCGCACATGATGGCGGACGACATTCTGCGGACGCCCGTCCCTATTGCCGGTGGGGCGAACTGGGGTGTGCCGGAAGGAAGCGGGTTGGGGATCGAGGTGGATGAAGACAAGGTGGGCCTGTATCACGAGGAGTACCGGCGGAGGGGGCAATTCGTACCGTATGATCCGAAATTAGTGGGGAGCGCGCCGAGATGAGTCTCGGCGCGGCAGGCAAGAGAGTGCCTGCGCCACTAGGAGACGATTCCGTCGACGACTTCGCCGTGGACGTCGGTGAGGCGGAAATCGCGGCCGGCGTACTTGTAGGTGAGGCGCTTGTGATCGAGGCCGAGGAGGTGGAGGATGGTGGCGTGCAGGTCGTGGAAGTGGACCTTCTTGTCCACTGAGTAGTAGCCGTAGTCGTCGGTGGCTCCGTATTGGAGGCCGGGTTTGACGCCTCCGCCGGCGAGCCAGTAGGTGAAGGCTTCGGGGTTGTGGTCGCGGCCGTCGGAGCCTTGGGCGGTGGGGGTGCGGCCGAATTCGCCGCCCCAGATGACGAGGGTGTCCTCGAGAAGGCCGCGGGATTTGAGGTCCTGGAGGAGGGCGGAGATGGGCCGGTCCACTTCGCGGGCGTTCTGGGCGTGATCGCGGAGGAGGTCGGCATGCTGGTCCCACTTGTAGGTGTGGCTGACCTGGACGAAGCGCACGCCGCGCTCGCTGAGGCGGCGGGCCATGAGGCATTGGCGGCCGAAGTCTTCGGTGACACGATTGTCGAGGCCGTAGAGCTTCTTGGTGGCTTCCGATTCGCCGGAGATGTCCTGCAAGCCTGGGGCTTCGGACTGCATGCGGAAGGCGAGTTCAAGGGCTTCGATGCGGCCTTCGAGGGCGGCGTCGGGTCCGGCGGACTCGAGTTGTTCGCGGTTGAGGAGTTGGGCGAAATCGAGTTCCATGCGCTGGACGTCGCGCGGGGTCTGCGCGTTGGCGATGTAAGGGATGCGGGCATCCTTTGCCTTGATGCCGACGGCGCCGATGGGTGTTCCGGCGTAGGGGGCGGGGAGGAAGGCCGAGGAGTAGTTGTTGGCTCCGCCGTGGCTCTGGGTGGGGCAGATGGTGATGTAGCCGGGCATGCTTTGGTTTTCGCTGCCGAGGCCGTAGGTGATCCAGGAGCCCATGGACGGGCGCACGAAGGTGTCGCTGCCGGTGTGGAGTTCGAGGAGCGCGCCGCCGTGGCGTGAGTTCGAGCCCCACATGGAGCGAATGAAGCATACGTCGTCGACGTGTTTGGAGAATTCGGGGAAGAGGTCGCTGACCCAGGCTCCGCTCTGGCCGTATTGTCTGAACTCCCAGGGGGACTTGAGCAGGTTGAAGGTTTCGCTGGAGACGACTTTGGGGCGCTTGAAGGGGAGCGGCTTGCCGTGATCCCGGCGGAGGAGCGGCTTGTAGTCGAAGGTGTCGACATGCGAGGGGCCGCCGTGCATGAAGAGGAAGATGACGCGCTTGGCACGGGGCGGGAAATGGGGCGGTTTGACGGCGAGTGGACCGGGCGCGCCGCGGATTTCGGATGCCTGAAGTTCGCTGCCGAGCAACCCGGCGAGCGCGACCGCGCCGAAGCCGGCGCTGCTCACGCGCAGCAGGTCCCTCCGTGAGAGCGTCTTGTTGAGATAAGAATTCCAGTGCCGGTTCACAGTGTCCTCAATTCAGGTAGATGAATTCGTTGGAAGTCAGCAGGGCCTTGCAGAAGCTCTGCCAGGAAAGGAGGCGCCGTTTGGCGGGGTCCGATTCGCGGGGTTCCAGTTGTTTGCCGATTTGGGCGATGAAGGTGAGGGCGCGGTCGATGTCCTTGGCGGCCGGGGGGCGGGCGAGCGCGCGTTCGTACACTTCGCGGATGCGCGCGGCGTCGTCGAGGGAGGGGTCGGCGAGGAGTTTCTCCGCCATGGTGTGCGTGGCGTTGAGCACCAGGTCGGAGTTCATCATGAAGAGCGCCTGCGGGGCGATGACGGTGGAGTGGCGATCGCCGTTGGCGGTGGAGGGGTCGGGGAGATCGAAGGCCTGAAACATCTCGTACATGGAACTGCGGACGACCGGGAGGTATACGGCGCGGCGCGGGAGATCGTAATCGGCTCCTCCGCGGCGGGCGGTGTTGCTGACGTATTCGCGGTCTTTGTAAGAGAGCAAGGAGCCGCCCTCCTGGAAGTCGATGACGCCGGTGACGGCAGTGACGGCGTCGCGGATGGATTCGGCTTCTAGGCGCTGCCGCGCGGCGCGCCACATGAGAGTGTCTTCGGGGTCGACTTCGGCGGCGTGCGGACTGTAGGCGGAACTCATCTGGTAGGCGCCGGACAGCATGATGAGGCGGTGGAGCTTCTTGATGGACCAGCCCTGCTCGACGAAGCGCAGGGAAAGCCAGTCGAGAAGGGGCTGATTCAACGGCTGCTCGCCGAGGCGTCCGAAGTTGTCGACGGAGGGAACGATGCCGCGTCCGAAGTGCCAGCGCCAGACGCGGTTGACGAAGACGCGGCTGGTGAGGGGATTTTCGGGTTTGGCCATCCATTCGGCCAATTGCAGGCGTCCGCTCTCGCCGGGCGGGATGGGCGGCTGGTTGTCGCCAGCGATGACGCGCGGGAAGCGCCGCGGGACTACCTGGCCCAGGGTCCAGTGGCTGCCGCGGAGGTGGATGGGGAGATCGGCAACCTCTCCTTCGGTGACGCCCATGGCTCGGGGGAGATCCGGTGTGGACTGCTCGAGTTCCTTGCGTTCCTTTTCTAGTTGATCGATCTGTCCGCGGGCCGCCTGCGAGTAGTAGGCGCGGGAATCGAGCGGCGCGGCGAAGGGGCCGGCCTTGGCGTAGGCCAGCCCGCGAAAGGCTTCGAGTTGCGCGTCAGGCAAGCCTTCCTCGCGTGTTACGGCGTTGCGTTCGACTTTGGGAGCAGGGGTGTCGCCCCGCTCGCTGAGCGCCTTCTGCCACTCGCGGTCGGCTTCGTGGAACAACTCTTCGTAGCGGGCGGCGAGTTCCTGTCTGGTCTTGGGGTTGAATCCACGGAAGCGTTCCGCCGCGGGTGAGGTCCAGCCGGCGAGCGCGTCACCGGAGAGAGTGCCTTTCTGCGAATAGGCGAGGAGGGCAAAGAGCACGGAGTTCGGCGCGCCTTTCGAGCGGCGCACTTCCTCGACCCAATTGGCGAGGAACCCGGGATTGATGCCGTACTGGCGGCTCACCTGCATGCGCGAGCGCGGGGCTGGGGCGCCTTTGGGGAGTGCCGTGAGAAGGAAGGCCTCGAAGTATGGGAAGCGGGACTTGTGTTCGAGGCGGATGGTGTTGCGTCCGGCCTTCAGCGGGAGTACGCCTTTGACGCTCCATCCGCCGGCGTCGGGGGACGCCTGGCGGTTCTCGACTCCTCGCTGGCCACGCAGTTCCAGAGTCCCGTTGACCTGGATATCGACGGTGCCCGAGCCCACTTCTTCCTCGAGGAAGTCCAACTGGTAGTCGCCGGGGTGGGGGGCGGTGATATCGTACTCGGCGAAGAAGGGGCCTTTGGCTCCCTTGGGTACGTTCGGTTTTTCCTTTTCGAGCGTACGCGGGGCGTTGCCGCGATCGAAGCTTCCGGCGGTGCGGCGGATGGCTGCGCTGGGGAGATTGCCACCGCTCGCCGCGGGGCGCAGGGGGGTCTGCTCGTAGCGCAGAACGTCATCGGCGGCGAGGAGATAGGCTCCCACGTGGCGGCGCGCTTCGGCGATCAGCTTCTTGTTTTCGGCGGTGCTGATCTCTCCGATCTCTTTGTTCTTCGCTTCGATTTTCGCTTTGTGCTGCTGGAGTTTTTCGCGCTCGGGGGCCGGGGCGAGGACGTACTCGTGCCACTGGGCCACGACCTTGAAGTTCTCCATGGTCTTCGAGCTCTTGAAGATTCCGGCGAGGGAGTAGTAATCGGCCTGGGGGATGGGGTCGAATTTGTGGTCGTGGCAGCGGGCGCATCCGATGGTGAGGCCGAGGAAGGTGCGGACGGTGGTGTCCATCTGCTCGTCGACGATATCCATCTGCATTTTGACGGGGTCATCTTCGGCGAGCATTTTCGCGCCGAGGGAGAGGAAGCCTGTCGCGGTCCAGCGCTCGAAGGACTCTTGGTCGGAGGCAGGGCCGGGGAGCAGATCTCCGGCCAGTTGCTCTTTGAGGAACAGGTCGAATGGTTTGTCTTTGTTGAAGGCGCGGATGACGTAGTCGCGATAGCGGAAGGCGTGGCGATAGACGAGGTTTTCGTCGAGGCCGTTGGAATCGGCGTAGCGCGCGACATCGAGCCAGTGGCGTCCCCAGCGTTCTCCGTAGTGTGGGGAGTCGAGGAGGCGATCCACGACTCTGGCGAAGGCATCGGGCCGGGTGTCTTCGAGGAAGGCGCGGACTTCTTGCGGGGTCGGGGGCAGGCCGGTGAGGTCGAAGGTCGCGCGGCGGATGAGGGTGCGCTTGTCCGCGGGGGGTGCGGGAGTGAGGCCCTTGGCCTCGAGAGCGGAGAGGATGAAGCGATCCATCGGGGATTTCACCCACGCGGCGTTGTGGACTTCAGGGAGCGGCGGCTCGTGGGCCGGGAGGAAGGCCCAATATTTTTTCGGGGGTTCCTTGGAGGCGTGCGCGACCGAGCCCCAGGGTGCGCCCATGGCGATCCATTCGGTGAGAGCGGCGATTTCCGCATCCTTGAGCTTGCCCGAAGGCGGCATGCGGAGGGTTCCGGTCTGGCGGACTGCGTTGAGGAGAAGGCTTGCGGCGGGTTTGCCGGGGGAGACGGCGGGGCCACGGGATCCGCCCTTGAGGATTGCTTCGCGGCTGTCGAGGCGGAGGCCGCCCATTGGGGATGTGGGGGAAGAGTGGCAAGCGAGGCACTGGCGGGCGAGGAGGGGGCGGATGTTTTTCTCGAAGAATTCTGAGCCGTCCGGGGTTGCCGCGCGGAGGGGGAGAGAGAGGAGGGACAGACCTGCCCAGATCAGCTTGATGCGCATCCTTATTTAGCCTTGGAGGCATTATATCAGTGGGGTGTGGGGTGTTTTGGTTCTCGCGGAGGCGCAGAGAGCGCAGAGTTTTTTTGGTTGGGTGTGGGTAGTAGACTCTATCGAGGTGCCCCGAGAAGGCCCACTCAATGGCTCGCGAACAGAGACTCCTTGGCCTCTTCCAACGCGTTGAGGGCCATCTCCCTGGTGACAGTCGGAAATCCTTCAAGAAATCGCTCAAGACTGTGTCCTGCTTCCAGGTAGTCGAATAACGTACAGACCAGGACTCGTGTACCCCGAAATGTGGGCTCACCGGACATGATGGATGGATCGCGAACAACAACCGGCTGCATGTCCATATTTTGACAGAAGCGAGCACGGCCATTAATTAAGGTCAGACCCCGGTGGCGGACTCTAGTTCACTTCTGTAGAATCATCTCGTCGTGGGCGCGAGCCCCTGTTTTCCATGCGAAGCTGGATTCTCATTGCGATGTCGATTACAACGTTAGGCGAGGAAGTTTGGGCCCAGAGCAATGCCGGCGCTCCGACGTGGCGGCCGGTGGTGATGGGGAAGAACGGGATGGTGGCGGCGGAGCATCCCTTGCAGGCGGTGGCGGGGTTGCGGGTGCTTCAGAACGGCGGCAATGCGATTGATGCCGCGGTGGCGGTGTTTTATATGACGGCGGTCACGGAGCCGAGTGAGGCGGGGCTTGGCGGAGATGGGTTTCTGATGGCGTACATCAAGAAACTGGACCGCGTGGTTCTGGTCAACGGGAGCGGGGGAGCGCCGAAGCTGGCGACGCGGGAATACTATCAGACGAAGGTGGGAAGCGTTCCGCCGGACGGTCCGTACTCGACGATGGTTCCGGGAGCGGTGGGTGGGTTTGACCTACTGCACCAGGAATACGGCACCAAGGACTACCGCTTCCTGCTGGCGGATGCGGTGGAAGCGGCATCGAAGGGATACGCCGTCAGCGCGTGGGGAGCGGGGAATTTCGTGCGCTCGCGCGCGATGCTGAGCCGGTGGGATGGTTCGGTGAAGGCGTTCTTTTCCGGAGGGCGTCCGCCGGGGGTGGGGGATTGGCTGGTTCAGCCCGATCTGGCGCGTACGATTTCGATGATTGCGGAGCAGGGGGCGAGCGCCTTTTATCGCGGGGAGATCGCGAGGATGACGGCGCGCTACCACGAACGCAACGGGGGGCTCATCCGTTACGAGGACATGGCTTCGTTTCAGGCGGAGGAAGCTGAGCCGATCCGTATCAGCTACCGGGGGTACGAGGTTTATCAGTCGCCGCCGAACTCGGGTGGAATCGTGATGCTGATGGCGCTGAATATTTTGGAAGGGTTTGATTTGAAGAAGCTGGGGCACAATACGCCGGAGTACTTGCACGTGCTGATGGAAGCGTTCAAGCTGGCGTTCGCCGACCGGTATCCCTACATCACGGATCCGCGTTTTGCGCCGCAGGCGCCGATTGCGCAGTTGCTCTCGAAGGAGTACGCGAAGCTGCGGCGCGGCTTGATCAAGATGGACCGGGCGATCGAGGGTGTGGCTCCGCCGGGAGATCCGGCGTACGGCAAAGCGATTCTGGCCGGGCACGAGATCCGGTATCACGAGCCGGGGAAATCCACGGCCGCGGCCGCTGGCGGAGATTTGCGGGCGGCCGGGGAGCAGACTTCGTCGTTCGCTATTGCGGACCGGTGGGGGAACGTGGTGAGCGTCACGCACAGTGTGAACGGAGGGTTCGGCAGCGGGATGGTGGTGGACGGGGCGGGCTTCGTGCTCAACAATCGGGGGTCGTACTTCGGGCTGGATGAGGCAGACATCAACGTGATTGCTCCGGGGAAGCGAACGCGGCAGGGGGCGATTCCGGCGATGGCGCTCAAGGACGGCAAGCCGTTCCTTGCGTGGAATACGCCCGGGGGTGACACGATTCCGCAGACGATGACGCAGGCATTCTTGAATGTGGTGGAGTTCGGGATGAATGTGCAGCAGGCTTCGGAAGCGCCGTGCGCGATGACGTCGAACTTCCGGGCTTCGATGTATCCGCAGAGTCCCGGGAATGGCGTCGCGATGCCGCAGTTGCTGGCGGATCGCGTGGGAGGGAAGCTGTCGGCTTTGGGGCACTCGATTCAGGCGTCGGCGACGCAGCCTCCTTACGGATCGCCGTCGGGGCCGGGGGCGGTGAAGATGATTCTGATTCACCCGGTGACGGGAGTGTTCTATGGAGGGGCGAGTCCGGGGAAGGATAATTATGTCGCCGGGTGGTAGGGAACACTGCTCCGGCTTCTCCGGCCAAGCCCTCAATGACATCCCACAACTCGTCTTCGCTGACCTGTTTCCTGGCCCAATGGCGTACATGATGGACGTGTAACGTGCCGGTGGATGGCGTCTCGTGGTCGATCGCGTAGTAGATCTTATACGCCCGGTTCTTCCGGCCAAGCCGGATCTCCGCACCACTTCTCAGCGACGGCGAAACTACTGTGCTTTCTAATGTAGCCGACTATGGAGTCGAGGTCGCTAAACGCCTGCGGCGTAATTTCAACGCGAAAAGCCATGCTTCTTCCGGAGCCGCTCTTCAGCTTCCTCAAGCGGGATGGCTTCGCCTCGCTCGGCCTGTTCCATGCCGCGGCTAATGGCGGCAACGGTCTCCGCTCGTTCGAGCCGGTCGAGCATGAGTTGATAGCTCCTTGCATCCTGTACGATGAGCTCGGCACGGCCGTTTACGGTCAAAACGAGCGGCGTCTTCTTCTTCTTCAGCCGCCCGACGTAGTGTTTGATGTTGCGCTGGAACTCAGTGACGGAGCGAACTTCTCTCAAGTCGATCATGGGGAATCCTCAAACATGCTTAAAGCATACAATCCCACGCTATCACGCATGGCGGATGTGACGCCTCAGGAAGCGTCCCCGGCCAGGATCAGATCCACGTTGGTCAGATCGCAGCTCAGCACACGGGTACTGACTCTTGCAGGCTGGTACGGCAGTCAGCTTGATCGGCTGGTGTTGTACGGATCGCCTGAGAGCTTTCGATTCGCATTGATTAACGTATAGCCGCCAAGTGGAATCTGGCAGTACCACGCCGGGCGGCAGCGAAAGCCGTTTATCATTGTTTCCATGATCCGGCTTGTCCAGCGATGCGCGCTTGCAATGGCTGTTTTGTTCCCCCTATCCGCGCAAACTCCACCGTCTGACCCGCTGCTCGAGTGGCTCGACCGCAGGGCGCAGGCTCAACTGGACGAGCGCGAGAAGGCGATAGCGGCAATCCGCACGGTGCAGGATGCGGACCGGCGGCGGGAGATGGTGCGGAAGAAGCTGCTCGAACTGATTGGAGGGCTTCCTTCCTATACGGGTCCGTTGCGCGCGCGGGTTACCGGGCGCATTCAGGGCGAGGGTTACGTCATCGAGAAGGTGATTTTCGAAAGTCTGCCCGGCTTTTATGTGACGGGGAATGTCTACCGGCCGAGGGAGGCGGGGCGGTATCCGGGGATTCTTGTGCCGATTGGGCATACGCAGGAGGGGAAGCCTGAGATGCAGTTGCTGGCCGCGAACCTTGCAAAGAAAGGTTACGTGGCGTTCGCTTATGATCCGATCGGGCAGGGAGAGCGGGAGCAGACGTACCTGCCGCAACTGGGGCGGCCGCTGTCGGGTGGGGCGGGGAATGAGCATCTCGAGTTGGGGGCGCGGAGTATTCTCATCGGGCAGAGCGTGGCGCGGTATTTTATCTTCGATGCCAGGCGCGCGGTGGATTATCTGGTGTCGCGGCGGGATGTGGATGGGGATCGCATCGGGGTGACGGGTTGTTCGGGCGGCGGGGCCATCACCACGTACGTGGGCGCGTTTGATCCGCGCATCAAAGCGGCGGCTCCGGGATGTTTCATCAACAGCTTCCGCAGATTGTTCACCGGTCCGACGGCGGACTCCGAGATGAGCTTTCCCGCCTTCCTTTCGAGCGGCCTCGATATGGCGGATTTTTTCGAATTGCCCGCGCCGATGCCGTGGCTGATGCTGGCGACCACGGGTGATTTCTTCACGCCGGATGGCGCCGGTCCTGTGTATGAAGAAGCGAAGCGCTGGTATGGGCTGTATGGGGCTGAGGACAGAATTCGTTTCTTTGTCGGATCGGGTCCGCATGGGACGCCGAAGGAGTCGCGGGAAGAGATCTACAAGTGGATGAATCGCTGGCTGAAGGATGGGAAAGGCGAGGCGCGGGATGAGGAGGTGAAGCTGTATACGAACCGCGAGCTTCAGGTGACGGCGAGCGGGCAAGTGGATGACGAGCCGGGAAGCCGGAAGCTGTATCAGATCATTCTGGAGGAGTATCGCAACAGGCAGGAGCACCGTTCACAGGCGCGGTTGTTCGCGGAACTGCGCGCGCTGGGTGTTCCTTCACGCGGGAGTGCTCCGCAGGTGAGTACGGTGGAGCAGACTGCCGGCAAGGATTACCGTCTGGAGCAGATTCAATTCGAAGCCGAGCCGGGTGTCATGGTTCACGGGAAGCTTTACCTGCCGAATGCCAAGGGGCGAAAGGGTGCCGTGGTTGTGGTGGAGGACAAGCGTCTTCCGGTGCCGCTGCATGTGACGCGAAGCCCGTCGACGGCGGCGCTTGCCGAAGCGATGGCGCGGTCGGGACGAGTGGTTCTCGAGTTCGAGCCGCGCGATGCCCCTGGGCAAAGTGACGGCCGTCCTTTTCTGGGGAACTGGCTGCTGAATGAGCGTTTTGACCTTGTGGGCCGTAATCTGGCGGCGGCGCGCGCGCACGATATTCTGGTGGCGGTGGATGTGCTGGCGGCGCGGCCGGAGGTGGAGGCGGATTCGATTCGCGGGTATGCGCGGGGGGTGAAGGGATTCTGGCTGCTGCTGGCGGCGGCGATGGATGCGCGCTTCAAGAAGATCTGGCTGGATCGAACGCCGTGGAGTTTCGGCGAGGGGATGAGCCATCCGATGACGGGCTACCTGTTCGACGCGATGATTCCCGGGTTCGCTCGGCACTGGGATTTCCGCGATCTTGTTGAGGCGGTGGGGGAGCGGGGGATATTTTGGACCGATCCGACGAATTGGATGGATCAGGTGGTGTTTCGCGGCCCGGCGTACCGGTACCGTTATGTTGGGGAGGGGGACGGTCCTTCGATGACGGAGTTTCTCCGGTAGTCTACGCCCGCGGAGCGCCTGCCGCTTTTCTTTTGTAGAAGAAATACACCGGCAGGCCGAGGAGGATGAGGACGATGCCCATCACGGACTCGACGGGGATGGTTTGGAGGCTGTTCACGAGGAGCCACGCCGCGGTGAGGACGAAAACGGCGGGGACGACGGGGTAGCCCCAGGTTTTGTAGGGCCGGGGCGCATTGGGGGCGCGCTTGCGCAAGACGAACACTGACGAGGCGGCGAGGGCGTAGAAGGCCCAGGAGGCGAACATCGACATGTCGGTCAACTGATCGAAGGTGCCGGAGAGCGCGAGGATGCTGGCCCAGACGGAGATGGCGATGATGGCCCATACGGGAACGAGAGAGCGCGGATGAAGATGTCCTAACTGCGCGGGCAGCAGGCTATCATGAGCCATGGTGAAGGGGATACGCGCGGTGGAGAGGATGACGGCGTTGAGGGCGCCGGCGACCGAGAGCATGAAGAGGAAGGACATGATGGCCGGGCCGTGCGAACCGAGGAACGTCCCTGCCGCTTTAGCGGCCACGGGGAGCGCGTCGCGGTGGGCGGTGGAATTCGCGGTGAGGATTTCGTGGAACGGCAGCGCCCAGAAGTAAGCCACATTTGCCAGGCCGTACAGCGCCAGCACTACCACCACGCCGAGGATGAGGCTTCGGGCGAGATTGCGCTCGGGGTCCTTGACCTCGCCGGCGACCATGGGCATGTAGGTCCACCCATCGTAGGCCCACAAGGCCGACAGCATGGCTGCGCCGAAGACCTGGACTCCGGTCCATTGGGGCGCTGAGGCGGGGGCGCGGAAGTGTTCGGGCGATCCGCCGCCGGAGAACAGGAATACGCCCATAACGATGATGCCAATCCCCAGGATCTTGCCAGCCGTCAGTAAAGACTGCAAATTACCGCTGAAGGCGATGCCGGCGCAATTGAGCCCGCCGAGCAGCAGAATGACGGCCACCGCGACCACCTCTTTCAGGCCGAACTGCCATTGGATTTCGCGGCCCAGCAGGTGCAGCGTGTGGTGTGCCCATACCTGCGGCATGGGGATGACGGCGGAGAGGAAGGTGGCGAATCCGACGCCGAGCGCCGACATGCCGCCGGCGGCGACGACGCACCGCATCCAGCCGTTGAGAAAGCCGGCAACGTCCCCGTAGGCCGTGCGGACGTACAGGTATTCACCGCCGGCATGCGGCATCATCCCGCCCAATTCGGCGTAGGTGAGCGCGCCCGCGAGCGACAGAAGGCCTGCCGCCACCCAAGCCGCCAGCACCAGCATGGGTGAGCCCACCTGCTGCGACATGACGGCTGCTTTGAAGAAAATACCGGTGCCAATGATGGAGCCGATCACCAGGGCGGTGGTGCTGATGAAGGTCAATCCGCGAACGAGCTGCGGTTTGGCGGCGGTTGTTTCGGTGGGTGTGGCTTGTGTCATGAACGTCTGGAATTAAGAGGAGCCGGCCTTGAGTGTTTGTTTGTCGCCATCCGAGCGCGCGTCCATCCAACGCTGGCGGCCGTCGTGGGTGGGGGCGGCGTAATGAACCACGGGCAGCTTTTCGCGATCGAAGGGATCGTATTCCGGCCGCGGGCGGAAGGACTCTTCGCACATTTTGACGGACTTCACCGAAGCTGCCTCGGGCTGCCGCCAGCCTGCATTTTCACCGGGTTTCGAGGATGCGACCTGAAACCATAGGAAGTGACGCCGTTTCGTCCGGGCTGTGTAGATGGCATAGGGCTCGACGGTTAGCACTGCCCCGTCATCGAGAGTCGCCTCGCACAGCCGGCGCAGATTACCAGCCTTCATCAGTACTGCCTCGATGGACATGGTTGCTACTCCGGGATACTCCAGTGATTATAGGCGCTACCAGCGGGTGATTGTCGCGTTGGACCACCGTGTCATGTTGCGCTCCTCGCCCTCGATGCGATCGAAGACGGACTGGATGGCGACACGGCCAGGTCCGGTGAGGCGCAGCCAGAGATAGCGGTTACTCCAGTAGCGCCACGTGCTGAAGATGGAACCGGGGTGTTCGAAGTGGAGGTGCATCCGGACGCCGGGGTCCTTGAATACGAGCGCCGAGGGCTTGATGAGAATGGTTTCTCCCGGGGCGAGGCTGCGAACGAAGATGTTGCCGGCGGCGTGGAGTAATACCAATCCCGGGGATGTTGGCGACGTGAAGCGGTCCATGAAGCGGCCCAGGGGGTAATGGGTTTCCGTTTCGTCGCCATCTTTGGTTTCGAACCAGATGCCCGTCTGAAACCAATCGTAGGTAACGTTGGATGTGGCGGTGAGCAGCATGTGTTCACGGACATCGAAGGATTGCCCGGGTTGCAGGGCGACGGGGATGAGTTCTCCGGGCGCGTCCTTGGAGAAGGCGATGTGGCCGGGGCCTTCGGCCTGGGTCATGATGAGGGGCAGGCCGGCAAACATGCGCTTCCAGGCTCCTGCGAGCGACATAGCGGTGATGTTCACCTGGGGATCTTTCCACAACAGAACGTGGTGGGTGAAGTAGACGCTATCGCCGGCGGCGAGGTTCATGTCGGCGACCGGAACGTAGAGGCCCTCGATCTGGCAGGTGGAATTGCCCACCTGGAGCTTGGTCATGTCCTTGCGGGCGGGCAATTGGATCCACCCGCTTTCGGCGGCGGCCGCGGGTTGCCGCAGCGTGGCTCCACAGCGGGGGCAGGAGAGTTGAGCGGCGTCCACTTCCGCGCCGCACCAGTTGCAGCGGTTCTGCTTCGAGGCGGACTGCGGGGCCGAGGGCGGATGGGCGTTCTTCAGGGGACGGCCGCAATTGCGGCAGAAGTTCTGGCCTTCAAGGACGGGAGCGCCGCAGTCAGTGCAGAACATAGCGGCTACTCGGTGTGGTGATGAACGTACATGGACTGGATGCCGACGCGGCCGGGTCCGGTCATTCTGGCGAGGCTCATGTTCGTGCCGCCGAAGAATCCGGTGCCGAGCCTCTGGAACTCCACGTTCATGGTGACGGAGGAGTCCTTGTAGAGAAACGCGCCGGGCTCGACGAGGATGCTTTCCCCTGCGGCGAGGCGGCGCTCGAAGACATTGCCGTAGCCGTGGAGGATGAGCAAACCGGGAGCGCCGTTGGTGACGAAGCGGTCCATGTACATGCCCTGGCCTCCGAAGAGGATATTGGAGAGACCTTTGATGCGGACGAAGGAGTAACTGATCTGGTGAGAGGAGAGGAGAAAGGCGTGCTCGCGGGCATCCAACTCCATGCCGGGGTGGAGGGGGAGGACGATCAATTCGCCGGTGGCGTCGCGCGAGAAGGCGATGCGGCCGGGGCCGGTGGCGACGCTGATGAGAAACGGCATGCCGGCGAAGGCGCGCTTCAGGCCGCCGGAGAGCTGCATCAGCGACATGGCGACGCGCTCTTCCTTCCACAGCATGACGTGGTGCTCGAAGAAGACCGAATCGCCGGGGCCGAGGTTGATTTCCGCCGCGGGGACGATTTCGCCTTCCACTTGGCAGGTGCTGGAACTGAACTGGATTTCCGTCATGTCGCGAATGCGGGGGGCTTCGCGCCAGCCGGATTCACTGACGAGGTTGCGAATATCGAGGGGAGCGCCGCAGGCACGGCAGGCGAGCGCTGCCTTCTCATTCATGCTCTGGCACCACTGGCATTGAATGCGTTCGAAAGACTCAGCGCCGGCCACAACCGGATTATATCTTAGTATGTATGAACCGCCGGTCCTTTCTTACCGCATCCGGTCTTGCCGCATCCGGCAGCGCCGCCGCGCTTGCCCAATCCCGCACGTCGAAGATTGCCGCCATCGTCACGGCCTATTACCGTAATTCGCACGCCGATGTGTTTATCGGCAATATGCTGCGCGGCTTCTATTGGGAGGGCAAACCGCACCAGTCGGAGCTGGAGATTGCGGCGATGTACCTGGCGCAAGCGCCGGCTAACGACATCGGGCGCTCCGAGGCGGCCAAACACGGCATTCCGCTGAAGCCTTCGGTGCGCGAGGCGATCGTCCCCGGCATTCAAGGCGTGGTGCTGATCGGCGAGCATGGGGATTATCCGACGAACGAGAAGGGGCAGAAGCTGTATCCGCGCTACGAGTTGTTGGAACAGATCGTTTCGGCTTATCGCGAAACTGGAAGGGCGCTGCCGACGTTCGTCGACAAACATTTCTCCACGGAATGGAAGAAAGCGAAGCAGATGTTCGAGTGGTCGCGGGAGTTGAAGTTTCCGTTGATTGCAGGGACTTCGCTGACGTTGACGTGGCGGCGGCCGGTGCTCGAGTTGGATTTGGAAGCGCCGGTGAAGCGCGCCGTGGGCTATTTTTACGGGGGGAAAGAGGCCTATGGGTATCACGGGGTGGAGATCTTCCAGGGCATGGTGGAGCGGCGCAAGGGGGGAGAGACGGGCGTCGATTGGGTGCAGTGTCTGGAAGGGGATGCGGTGTGGAAATGGAGCGCGGCCAATCCTTGGGCGCGCAATCTGCTCGAGGAATCGATGCGTAACGACGATACGCTGAAGCGAGGGCGTTTGGAGGATACCGTGAAGCAGCCGATCCTGTTTCTGATCGGCTATCGAAGCGGACTGCAAGGCGTGATCTACCTGGTGACGGGAGCAACGGAGCAGGCCGGGTTCGCGGCGGAAATCGAGGGGCGGCGCGAACCGGTGACATGCTGTTTTCTGACGCAGTGGGGACGGCCGTGGAGCCACGGCAACGGGCTCAGCCATTGGGTGGAGCAAACTATCCGCCAAGGCAGGGAATTCTATCCTCCGGAACGGACGCTGCTCTCCACGGGGATTATCGAAGCGGTGATGAACTCGTCGTACGAAAAGGGGCGGAAGTTCGAAACGCCGCATCTCGATGTGCGCTACCGCGCGCAGAGGGAATCGCGATTCATGCGGGGTCCGCTTCCGCCGTATGACCGCATCCGGGTGTGAGGCTGATACTGCTGTGCGTTATTGGCGGCTTTCGGCGGCGATGCGTTCCACCCCGCGCATGACGCGCAGCAGGTTGCCGCCGTAGATCTTTCCGATGTCTTGAGGCGTGTATCCCTTTTCGAGGAGAGCGCGGGTGAGGTTGGGGAACTTCGAGACATCATCCAATCCGGCGGGGGTGCAGCTGATGCCGTCGAAATCGCTGCCGATTCCCACATAGTCGATGCCGGCGATCTTCACGACGTGGTCGATGTGCGCGACGATGTCCCCGAGCGAGGCTCTCACCGGAGTCTTCTTCCGCTCTTCGCGCGATTTCTTCGCCGCTCCGGTTGCGAGGGGGTGGAGCAGAGGGCTCTCGTCGGCCGCTTTTTGCGAGAGGAAGTCGCAGCCGAAATTGATCTGGATGACGCCACCTTTCTTTGCGAGTGCGCGGATCATGTCGTCGCTCATGTTGCGCGGAAGGGAAGAGAGCGCGCGGCAGGAGCTATGCGATGCGAATACCGGGGCTTTGCTGGCGGCGAGGGCATCCCAAAAGGTCTTGTCGGCAACGTGGGAGATGTCGACCATCATGCCGAGCCGGTTCATCTCCTGCACGACCTGTTTGCCGAAATCGGTGAGGCCGTCATGTTGGGGTTTGTCGCCGGAGGAATCCGCCCAGTTGTTGGTGTTGGCGTGGGTCAGGGTCATGTAGCGGATGCCGAGGTCGTAGTAGTCGCGCAGAAGGCGCAGGCTGTCTTCGATGCCGTGGCCGCCCTCGAGGCCCATGAGAGCGGCGATTTTCCCGCGGCGGTGCGCGGCCTCGATGCCGGCAGCGGTGGTTGCGAGTTCGAAGGCGCCGGGATGCTTTGCCACGATGTCATGCTTCACCGTGTCGATCATTTCGAGGGTACGGTGGGCGGAGCGGTTGCCGTTCACGTAGCTTGCCGCGACGTATACCGCGAAGAAGACCGCGCCTACGTTGCCTTCACGGAGGCGCGCCAGATCGGTGTGCGTCGCAGCGCCGTGGGAGGCGATGTCGAAGCCTTGAACCGTCTTGCTGGTGATGTCATTGTGCGTGTCGATGAGGAGGAGCGAGCGGTGGATTTTTTCCACTTCGGCATCGGTGTATTTTTTTGTTTGAGGCAGGGCGGGGCGGGAGGAGCAAAGAAGCAAGGCAAGCGCAGCAAGGAACCGGTTCATTCGTGAATCTTAGCGCTCCTGCTTGGGCGGATGCTTGCCGGGCAAGTCCGCGGGGGTTTCGTGCACGCGTTCACGGAAGCCGCCTTTCATGGCGCTGCCAAGGGAAACGCTGTCCGTGCCGAACTTGTCGCGGATGCGATCCACAGCGGTGAGAGCTTTCTTCCAGCGGTCCTGCTTCTCGCCCTCGAGCAGGTTCAACTGCCCCTCTTCCACCTGGAGGTTCGAGGCGTGGACGCCGAGCAGGCGCACGGGCTTTCCGGTCCAGTTGTTATGAAAGAGGCGGCGGGAGTGCTCGACGAGGTCAATGTCCAACTGAGTGGCATGGTCGAGGGAATGGGCTCGGGTGAAGGTGGAAAAATCGGAGTAGCGGAGCTTCAGTTGCACGGTGCGGGCATGGAATCCGTGTTCGCGCAGACGGCTGGCCACCATCTCCGAGAGCTTCGCCAGCGTGGCATCGATCACCTGCGCGTCCGCGGTGTCCTCGTTGAAGGTGTGTTCGTGGCTGATGGACTTCGCTTCGGGTCCTTCGCCGATTTCGCCGGCGAACCAGCCTCCGGCATCGAGTCCCTGTGCCTTGCCTGCCAGCGCCAGCCCCCATTTGCCGAATTTCGATTCGAGAAATTTACGGTCGAGCGCGGCGAGGTGGCCGATGCGGCGGATGCCGTAGGCGTGCAGGGACTTTTCGGTTACCTTTCCGACACCGGGGATCTTGCGCACCTCGAGCGGAGCCAGGAAGCGCGCCTCCGCGCCGGGCAGGATCCAGAGCACGCCGTTGGGCTTTGCCTGATCGGAACAGATCTTGGCCACAAGCCGGCTGGTGGCGACTCCGATGGAGCAGTTGAGGCGTGTTTTTTCGCGGATGCGCTCGTGCAGTTTGTGGGCCGCGAGCATCGGGGGGCCGTGCAGGCGTTCGGCGCCGGTGAGGTCGAGATAGGCCTCATCGATGGACGCCATCTCCACCTGGGGGGTGAAGGAGTGGAGGACATCGAACACCTGCTGGGAGCATTCCTTGTAGCGTTTCGGGTGGCCTTCCACGAAGATCGCCTGGGGGCAGAGTTTGTAGGCGGTGCGGAGGGGCATGGCGGAATGAACGCCGAATTTGCGGGCGGCGTAGGAGGCGGCAGAGACGACGCCACGCTGATCGGGCTGCCCGCCCACGACGACGGGCTTGCCCTTGAGATCGGGGTTGTAGAGTTCTTCGACGGAAACGAAGAACGCGTCCATGTCGACGTGGAAGATGGTTTTCATGGGGCGGCGTCTTCCAGCCGTCTGTACCAGGATACACTGTACGGACTTACAGGAATTCGACACGGCCGGCGATCTCTTCCGGCCCCAACAGGTCATGAATCAGGATCAAACCTCGCAGCATTTCGCCGACAGTCAGTGACCTTTGAGGGCAATAGACGATGCCTGCATGTGCAACTCCGTGAGCATGAAGCCGCAGGAAATCGTCATCCCGCGTAACCATGACGCGGCCGGATAGTGAGGCAAACGAGAGTTGTGCCTCATCTGTGGCGCCAGTCAAGCCCGCATCTTGAGCAGTTGTCACGTCAATGTGACGACGCCTGAGGCCCTCTGCGATGTTCCTCGAGATGTGCTCATCCAGATGGAAGCGAATGGCCAATGTTCAAGAGGCTTCCCTCATGCCCCGCCGGCGGAGTCTGCCTTCTACCAGGGATTGGTGACTCACACGAAACTCTTCCACCAAGGCTCCCTCCGCCCGCATGTCGCCCTGAATTTCTTCCATGTGGTCAAAATAGTAGGCTAGGGCGGCGTGAACGTCGCCAAGACTGATGGTGGGGATGTGGGAAACAATTTCATCAGCCGTCATTCCCTGATGCTCATGCCACTCCACGATATCCACGACGCGAACCCGGTGACCGGCGATGCATGCTTTGCCCCCGCAAACGCCGGGCGTCCTGCTGATGCGATCCTGACCAGAAGCCGCCATGCCTCAAGTATACCCGCACCCTGACGAACTGGCCGCGAGTACCCGTATCAGGCCGCACCGGGCGGCGTGAGGCGTGCGGCGAGGACGCGCGGGTCTCGCCTTCGAGCAGGGTTCAATTGCCCCTCCTCCGCCTGGAGGTTCGAGGCGTGGACGCCGAGCAGGCGCACGGGCATTCCGGTCCAGTTGGCGTGAAAGAGGCGGCGGGAGTGCTCGACGAAGTCGATGTCCACCTGGGTGGCATGGTCGAGGTGCCTGGTTCATTCCATGACAAGTTCGGCAACGGTGCGAATGCCAGGAATTTCCCCGCTCCCCAGGTCCCGGTACAAATCGCGAAGATTCTCTTCCAAGTCACTCAACGATTCGCCCTGCGTCACGTAATCGGGGTATTGCTCCAGATAGCCGAGCCACATTTCCCCTTCCTGCCATCGGAGGTAACGGGCCGTACTCATACACCAATTCTACTCCTCGTTGACAACCCGGCAAGGCCGGATCAAGGGTTGGCAAATCCGAACGCATCTGCTTCCGTTGGACCCATCCTGACGCTTTTGAAGTCGAGATTGCGGACTACCATTAAGGAGTGAGAATCATGGCGAGGAAGAGCAAGGCCACGCCTCCCATTCATCCAGGGGAGACTCTGAAGGAGGATTTTCTCGAACCTCTTGGCTTGACTGCGAACCGGCTTGCGATCGAATTGCTAGTGCCGGTGACCCGAATCCACGACATCGTGCGCGGCAGGCGAGCAATCACCGCGGACACGGCCCTCCGTTTGGCAAGGTATTTCGGCACGAGCCCCCAATTCTGGATGAATCTTCAGTCGAACTATGATCTCGAGGTGGCTGAGGACGAGCGTGGCGGGGAAATCGCCACCCGTATCAGGCCGCACCGGGCGGCGTGAGGCGAGCGGCGAGGACGCGCGGGATTCCCGCGAGATCGGCGACTTCCTCGACGTTTTGCCAACGCGCGTCGAGCATGGCGCGAACAGCGTCGAGCGAGCGGTAGCCGAGTTCCATGATCAGCCAGCCTCCGGGCTGGAGGACGCGGGCGGCTTCGGGGATCAGCCTGCTGTAGATTTCGATGCCGGTTGGGCCGCCGTAGAGGGCGACGGAGGGCTCATAGTCCCGGACTTCGGCCTGGAGGGATTGGCGGTCGCCTTCGGGGACGTATGGGGGGTTCGACACGACGAGGTCGAGGGAGCGGTCCTCAAAAGCGGCGCAGAGATCACACTCCACCAGATGGACTAAGGCTTTGTTGTCGGCGGCGTTCTCCGCCGCGACGTGCAGGGCCTCGGCGGAGATGTCGGAGCCGAAGACGCGGGCAGCGGGCATCTCGAGCGCCAGGGTGACGGCGATGGCTCCGGAGCCGCAGCCTACGTCGAGGACGCGTTTGGCTCCCTTGGCCAACCGGAGCGCGGTCTCGACCACGTGCTCGGTTTCGGGGCGAGGAATGAGGACGGCTTGAGAGACGCGGAACGGGCGGCCGAAAAACTCCTGGCGGCGGGTGATGTACTGGGTGGGCTTGCCGTGGAGGCGCTCATGCAGATAGCGGCCGTAGTGGAGTTGGGCAAGGTCCGAGAGTTCCTCTTCGGGGTGGGCATATAGGTAAGGCCGCTCGCGATGGAGGGCGTGGCAAAGCAGCACTTCGGCGGTGAGGCGGGGAGCGGTGACGCGGGCGTCTTCAAGGATTCGCGTGCCTTGTTCGAGGGCGGCGCGGACGGTCATCTAAGCGGCCGGGACGGCCTCGGACTGCTGCTTCAATTTCTCGGCCTGGTAGAAGGCGATGAGCGCGTCGGTGATGGGCTCGAGGCGGCCGTCCATCACCTGGTCGAGTTGATGCAGAGTGAGGCCGATGCGGTGGTCGGTGACGCGGTTTTGGGGAAAGTTGTAGGTACGGATCTTCTCGCTGCGGTCGCCCGAGCCGACCATGCTGCGGCGTTCGGCGCCGATCTTTTCCTGCTGCTTTTCGAGCTCGATTTCGTAGAGGCGGCTGCGCAGGACGCGCTCGGCTTTGGCTCGGTTCTTGATCTGCGATTTCTCGTCCTGACAGGAAACGACGAGTCCGGTGGGGAGGTGGGTGATGCGGACGGCCGAGTAGGTGGTGTTGACGGATTGCCCGCCGGGTCCGGAAGAACAGAAGGTGTCGATGCGGATGTCCTTGGGGTCGATTTTCACTTCGACTTCATCGGCTTCGGGCAGCACGGCGACGGTTACCGCCGAGGTGTGGACACGGCCCTGCTGTTCGGTAGCCGGCACGCGCTGGACGCGGTGGACGCCCGATTCGTACTTGAGCTTGCTGTAGACTTTTTCCCCGCTGATGAGGGCGATGACTTCCTTGAGGCCGCCGACGGCGGATTCGCTCGCGTCGCTGATTTCGACCTTCCAGCCGAGGGTTTCCGCATAGCGCGTGTACATGCGGAAGATCTCGGCGCAGAAGAGCGTGGCCTCGTCGCCGCCGGTTCCGGCACGGACTTCGAGAACGACGTTTTTCTCGTCGAGTGGATCTTTCGGCAGGAGCAGAATTTTGAGCTCTTCCTCGAGCCTGGTCAACTGCGGATCCAGGCGCTCGACGTCCTCGGCGGCCATTTGACGGAGGTCGGCGTCCTCCTCGGCCAACATGAGGCGGGCGCCTTCGAGATCGCCCGAGACTTTTTTCCACTCGCGGTATTTGGCGACCACTTCCTCGAGGTCGCGGCACGCCTTGGCGGTTTTGCGGTAGGACTCCTGGTCGCTGATTAACGCCGGGTCGGCCATCTGGCGCTGCAGCGACTCGAAACGCGCCTCGATCTCGTCCAGTTTTTCTTGGTATTGCATAGTGCTCAGTTCCGCGGGGGGTCAGGCGATGACCAGTTCGCCGCCCTGCTGCTCTTCGAGCTTCATCGCCCCTTCGAGGGCATGAATCGCCACGGCGGTCTGGTCGTCAGCGGGAGGCTGGGTGGTGATCTTTTGCAGCCATAGCCCGGGCATGGTCAGCAGAGCGAGGAGACTTCCCCGCTTTTTGGCGGCGTAGCGGATCATTTCGTAGCTGAGGCCGGCGATGACGGGAAGCAGCGCGATGCGGGAAATGAACTTTCCGGCGAATCCGTCAAACGGCAGGAGAGTGTAGACCGCCATGGAGACCATCATCACCACGAGCAGGAAGCTGGTTCCGCAGCGGGGGTGCAGGGTGGTGAACTGCTGGGCGTTCTGAACGGTTACGGGTTTACCCGACTCGAAATTGAACACCACCTTGTGCTCAGCGCCATGGTACTGAAACACGCGGTGGATATCTTTCGACCGTGAGAGCGCGTAGAGGAAACCGAGGAAGATGGCGATGCGGATGACGCCATCGACGAAGTTGAAAGCGATGCGGTTATGAATGAGCGGGAAGGACTTCTCGAGCAGCGTGGTCATGTACAGGGGGAGGAGTTTGTACATGAGGATGAAGAAGACCAGGGAGAAGCCGAGCGTCAGGGTCATGGCCCAGGAGGAAACTTCCGTCTTCTTGCCGCTGTTCGGGGCTTCTCCTTCATCGAGCGCGGCGTTGGCGGAGAACTGAAGCGATTTCACGCCGAGCCACATTGCCTGTCCCAGCGTCCCCACCCCTCGGGCGATCGGGTATTTGAAAAACGGGTATTTTTCGGAAACGCGCGGTAGCGTGTTTTCCTCGGTGACCAGTTCGCCGTTGGGTTTTCGCACGGCAACACAGTAGCTGTGCGGAGCGCGCATCATGACACCCTCCATGACGGCCTGACCACCCACGAGGGTCTCTTCGCCGCTTTCGAGCACGGGCAAGAGCTGGACGTGGGCCGCCATGCGGAGGAACTTCTTGGGGGACCAGGACATACTTTTCCTTGTCCTCATTATAGCCGATGGCCTCACGGGGCTGACGCTTGACTGGCGCGTGATTTATCGTCGCGTACAGGGCGGCACTCGGCGGGGGGCTCAGCGCCAGCTTTCCGTATCCGCGCCCTTGGGCGCCATCTTGCGCATGTGATCGGCAAAGATGGGCAGGTAGTACATCTCGACCGTCTGGCCATCGGGGATGTCGCCTGCCCAGCAGTGCGGCTTGTTGTTGCCGTACTGGAAACTGCCGCCGTAATAGGGGCCTTTCCCTGGAAGCTTCGTGCTTTCGAGGAAGGCCTCCATTTTGTGGGCGGCCGCATCGAGGTAGAAGGTGTCCTTGGTTCCCATGGTGACGTGAATCTTGCCGGTGAGCTTCGGGCCCAACTGCTCCCAGTTGCGGGTGAGGATGCCGGTCAGGTCGTAGTGCTCGGTCCAGTATTTCGCGACCTCGGGGTTGATGCGGCCAGTTTCCGAATCCCAGAGTTGCGCGGGGTAACCGTCGGGGCCGGCCGGCCCGAACGTGGCGTGGAAGGCGTCCATCTGTCCGCCGGAACGGCCGCGGTCGCCGATGACGAATTCCGACCGCGTGAATTCTTCCATGGTGGCGAGTGTGTGATCGTCCGGCAGTCGTCCGAGCGGCCTGGGGATGTTGATCCATGGGCCTTCGTCGAAGAACGCGTTCTTGTCCTGGTACACATTGATGAGCTGAAAGGCATGGAAGTCGACGGGGTCGGGGCAGAAGCCCCATGCTCCGCCGAAGTACTCGGGATAGAAGATCTGCTGAGCGAGGGTCATCCATCCGCCGGTGGAACCGCCGAAGACGACACGCGCCCAGGGTTCGCCGATCGCGCGGAACTTCTTTTCGAGCGCGGGGTACAGTTCTTGGGTCAATGCGTCACCGTAGGGGCCGGAGTTGGCGGTGTTCACGCCATAGGAGTCGTCGTAGTAGGGCGTGGGGTGTTGAGTTTCCACGATCAGCATTTTCGGGAGGCGCCCGGAGGTCCATTCCTGGTAGAAGCGGTAGGCAGTGTCAGCCCTTGCCTTCGCCAGCCCTTTGAGGCCGGGCTCCGGAGGTGTTTCGCGGAATCTGGGGAGTGACGACGGGAAATGTCCCTGGAGAAACGCCACCGGATAATGCTGTTGGGGATGTTCCTCGAAGCCCTCGGGCACAAGGACGATAGCGCCGAGATGCATGGGACGGCCCCAGAACTTCGACAGCAGCTTGCTCTCGATGCGCAGGTGGCGGACATATTTTGTATCTTTCGGGGGTTCGATGGGAGGGATCGCTTCGGTCATCTCGATCTTCACGGTCGAGTTCGCGGTCACATTCACCTTCATGGGCTTGCTGAGGAGGTTGCCGGGCGAGGTATTCCAGTGTTGGCCTTCGCCGTCATCCATGGGCAGTTTGACGGTGTGCCCGCCGGCGCGATGAAAGGTTTCGTAGAGGTGCAGCACAGCCTGAACGTTGTAGGCGCCGGGAGGCAGGTCTCTCAGGCTGCGCAGAGGGTAGCCTGTTGCGGATGAATCGAGCGTGGCCACATCGCCGGGACGCAGCCCGTCCACAGTGAGGCCGAACAGTTGCTGGGTCTCGAGCCCCCATGCGGCCTGAAACCGGGGTTCGCCCTGCATGGATTTCGAAATGATGACGATGACGCGGCCATCAGCGGCGGCGGCCCGAACCTTTTGAGAGAAACTCACTTCGATGCGAGGCGCCGCAAACAGGGGCAGGGACAGAAAGACGCAATACGCTGCCAGACGCATGGCGCTATTGTAGCCAGCTTGCTCCCAGCCTAGGCGATGGAGCGGAACATGCCGGCCGCCACCCACTGGCTGAACCAGCCGAACAGGTCGGATTCCTTGACTTGCCGCAGCGCGGGATTGTCGATCGCCTCGCCGACGGGAGTTCCCGCGGCGAGCGCTTGCAACAGCAGGAACGCCGCGCGCGGCAGTTCCAGGCGCACGACGCCATAGTCCTTGCGGCATACGGCGGCGAAGGTTGCTTTTCTGCGAAGCGGAGGGGCCGGTTTGCCGTCGCGCACGGCCTGGGCGTAAGCATTCACCGGATAGGAAAATTCGAGCAGCCGCAGCGCGGGAACGGGATTCAGGCGCATGGTCTCCCAGGCTTCTTCCGGCAGCGACTCCACTTCGAGGGGAGACAACACGGCTGCTTCTTCGGCGTCGAAGGCCTCGGTCATGGCCAGTTCGAGGCGCGCAAGGTCGTAGAGGAATCCACGGCGCGCCACCTTTGCCTGTGCGCGGATGAACGCCGGCAGATGGTCGCCAAGCCGGTTGAGAGTATAGCTGCGCGAAGGACAGGCGTGGACGTAGTCGCCGGCAAGAGCGTGGAAACAGTCTTCGCCGAGGAACTGGAGCAGCAGCGGATAGTCTGTGCTCAGGGCTTCGCGCAGGCGCAGCAGGTACATGTCGCGATAGACGCCGATGCGCTCGAGGGAAGTCAGTGTTTGCGAGGGCGTCACGACTTCGGGAAAATGCCGGGAGGGGATCTCGCGCTCTGCTTCGTCCGAAGCCAGCGCCTGGGCCGTGCTGTCCGGGTGCAGGATGATGGCCTGCATCCAGCGCTGGGTGCGGCTCAACTGCGGTTCAAAGGGCATGGCCGGCCACCATTTCGACGGGCTGGGAAGTTTCACGATAGGAACGCGCCTTGAGGGCTTCGGCATGCACAACGTCGAAGCCAGGAATGCTCTCGTCCCATTCGAGCAGCGTGGATGCGCCGCCGGTATGGCTGGAATGATAGCGGTACAATTCCCATACCTTATCGATCACATGATCACTGTGCGTATCGAGAATGTGTGTTCCCTTGTTGGTGTGGCCGGCCAGATGGTTCTGCACGACGAGGTCGGGCGGGATGGCGTCAAGGTAAGCCTTGGGATCGAATCCGTGATTGAAGGCGCTCACGTAGACGTTGTTGACATCGAGCAGGATTCCGCAATCGGCTTGCTCCGCCAGCGCAGAGAGAAACTCCCATTCGGTCCAGGTGGAGTGGCCAAATTCGAGGTAGGTAGAGGGGTTTTCGAGGATGAGAGGCCGCTCAAGAAAATCCTGGACCATGCGCACGCGCTCGACGGTGTGCCGCAGCGACTCGTCCGTGTAGGGCATGGGCAACAGGTCATGCACGTTCAGGCCGCTCACGCCGGTCCAACAGAGGTGGTCGGAGACCCACCGCGCGCGTGTTCTTCCGGCCAGCGTCTTCAGCTTCCGAAGGTATTCGCGATTCAGAGGGTCCGTGCTGCCGATCGACAATGACACGCCGTGCAACACTACCGGGTAGTGTTCGGCTACGAAATCGAGCACATAGAGCGGCCGTCCGCCTGTATCCATGTAGTTTTCCGAGAGCACCTCGAACCAGTCCACGGGCGGACGGCGCTCCAGGATATGGGTGAAGTGGACGCTACGCAACCCGATCCCGAAGCCGAGATCAGGCAGATTCCAACGGTTTCCCGCCATCTTGAAATCCTCAGGCGGATCGCAGGCCGAATACGACATGCAAGCCTGCGATCCACCAGTGTTCAGACTTTACCAGAAAAACGGCTACTTGCTCTTCTTTTTATCTTTCGTCGAGCAGCCGCCCTTGCCTTTGCAGGAGTTCTTGCCGGCGCAGCCGTTGTCGCCGGTCTTACAACCGCCCTGGCCCTTGCAATCATTCATCCCCTTGCAGTCATGCTTCGGGGGCTTGCCCTTTTCCTTCGCCACCGCGACAGTGGCCCCAGCGGCCATGCCGGAGACGGCGGCTTTCATCAGAAATTTTCTGCGATTCATCGACATGTTCATCCTTCCTTCGGTTGCTTGTATGGGAGTGCCGGCTTGCAGCGTGTCAGCGTGCCCCTTGTTAGTACGTACGCTGTCCCCTCATGGGATGTAACGATTAAGATTCATTAACACGAGAGGATCTTATCGTGCTATTATAATAGGTAATGCAGGACCGCCATACCATTAACGCCTCTTACTATTGTTCGCATGGTAGAGGGGACGTGATTCACGTTTACAATACCGGCGCTTATCTGATCGCGGAATTTCATGAGCAATCCGGTCAACTGAGATGGCAGCGTGTCGTACCCGCGGAACAAAAAAAGGCGATTGAGTCGTGGCTCAATCAGCACTTTCGCAACACGCCGCGGGAGGCAAAACCGAAAACCTCCACAGCCCACGCGTAATTTCAGCGAAACTCCAACGCTGTCACGACACCCGCGGTACCGTGCTCCGGATCCGCGTGCGCTTTGTATTCCACAACCACCGGCACGGGCTTCTGCGCTCCGCAGTGAAATTCGAAGGTAACCGAGGAGAGGTTCTTCAGGAGGACCTCTCCCGGGTTTTCGACCAGGAAGGCTGTGGAACGCCCTGCGCCGCGCACGTGGAAGCGGGCTGATTTTCCCATACAATCGATCTGTTCCAGCACGCCCTCGAGACGCGAATCGCCTTCCTTGTTGCGCCAGCTATCGGGCACATTGACCTCAGGACGCATTGCGCGGGACGGCGGGTCCGGCGTTTCGATGAGCCGTACGGCTTGGCGCGCCATCTCCGCCTGCTGCGGCGTGGCGGCGGATTCCAATGCTTTGCGGGCCGCGCGCTGAGCATCTTCCTTCCTGCCCGCGGCGAAATAGCTGATGGCGAGAGCATGCCAGAAGTAGGATTGCCGGGGGAAGATGGCAGCGGCACGTTCGAGGTAGGGGATCGCCTCGGCGTGCCGGTTTTCGTTTGCCGCGGCGACACCCAACAGGAACTGCGCTTCGGCAAAACCCGGATTCCGCTTCACAGCCTCGAGGAGGTTCTTCCGCGCCAGGTGAGGACTTCCACCGGTATCGCGCAGGAGCATGGCGTACTCGAAGAAGACAGCGGCGGCGGCATTGGGGAATTGCGTCGCCATCTCGAAGTAGCGGGCGGCGGCTTCATTCCGCTTCTGGGCGAGCGCCAGCCTGCCGAGAGCGAAGGCAGTTTCCGAGTCTTCCGGCTTATGCTCAGAAATCCGCTGGTACACTTTTCCGGCTTCTTCGGGGTGGCCCGCCGCCCAGGCGAGTCCCGCATATGCCATCTCGCCGCGCAGATCGGAGACTTGCCGGGGGGCGGCGGTTTGTTGGGGCGCGCCCAGATCCGCCTTGTACTGCACCACGGGAAAGCTCTGCCGGTCCATGTACTGCTTCAGGTCCGTCACGGCCTCGAAGAAGGACTTGCCGAATGCCTGGAAGAAAGCCGCGGCTTGGCGGTCTCCTTTCTGTAGCGCCGCGAGGAAAAAAGGGAAGCCTTTGCGATAGCCTTCGCTCAAGCGCAGCATGTGGACCATGGCCCAACTTTCGGCGTAGAACACCCCGGCGCGCGTCCCTTCATTGAACTCGCGGGAATTCTTGTCGATCCGTGACAACTCCGCCGCGCCCAGCCATGGGCTGACGGCGAGGAGGCGCACATGCTCGGGAACGGGAAGGCCGAGGCGGACCCGGTCCCCGGCCGCCTCGAGGGTGGAGTGAAACTCGGCCAGACCTTCTTCGAGCCACTGCGGCAGGGGCCCCGAACCGTGGTTGAGCGCCATGTGGACGTACTCGTGGAGGACGACGCGCGGGAAGTCGAGTGAACCCCAGCGGAGGGCGATGAAATCACGCTCGGGCGCGCTTTGGTAGAAGCCTTTCGTGTTGGCGGCGGGCCGCAGCACGTCGAAGCGGCGCTCGGAGAGTACGAACGCCGTTACAGGCAGCGGCAGTGTGCCGCGCCCGCCTGCGAGGCCGGCGAAGGCTCCGCGGGCGAGATCCAGGCGCTGGGCGGTGATGGCGGCGGCACGTTCCCCCACATCGGAAAACACAACAAAGGGGCCGCTTTCCACGCGCCACCATTTCCCGAACGCGGGCCAACACAAGACCAGCACCCAGAGCAGCCGAGCCATACTCTTAGGGTATCGGGTAACAGTTCAAGTGGTCTGGGCCGGTAGCTGACCGGCACGCCGGCCGCATCCGCCATACGTGAAACGATTCGGCGAGATACGTTTCAGCGAAATTCGCTCTGATCAGCCAAGCAACGCAGCGGAGACTCGGAGATGAACCCATGCCCATGATTCCCTTTATGGAGCTATTCCCGGAGGTGGGAGCACGAGAAACAAAGTCTGTTGCGATTCCGCCGGGCCAAGACCTTCCGGAAGGGGAATATGGGTTCTTGGAATTGTACTGCGACGAACCGGGTTGCGACTGCCGGCGGGTGATCATCGATGTGTTGCGACCCGAGACCGGATGGAGCAAGGTTTGGGCTACCATCGGCTACGGCTGGGAAAGTCTGGATTTCTACCGCCGCTGGAGCAGTGCCGGCAGTGATCCCGCCGAAATGAAAGGCCCTTATCTCGACCCGCTCAATCCACAGACCAGGTACTCCGCCGCCCTTCTGAATCTGTTTCGACTCCTGGTTCAGTCGCCGGAGTATGTGGCGCGTCTCGAACGGCATTATCAGATGTTCCGCGAGTTCGTGGACGGAGCCGCCGCGCGCAGCGATAGGCAGGAAGCCAATCGCATTGAAAACAGGCGGAAGCGCCTGCGCGACCTCAAGCGTCGCCGCAGGCGTTCCCACTGAGCTGCGCGATGCTCAGCGGCACAATGCCCTACGCGCACGTGAACTGTTGCGGGTGTCGGGGTATGCACGCCAACGCGAATCCGCGGCACCATTGGGGCGGCGGCACTGATAGAATGAACGTCAGAGGTACGATTGCTTTCGCCAAGGTTACAACTACGGGTCGCGCAAAAGCAAATTCTCACGCCTGGCCTCGTCCAGATGGTGACGGTGCTCCATCTGACCCGCCTGGAGTTGAAGGAGATGATTTCGGAGGAAATGGCCAACAATCCATTTCTCGAGGAATCAGAAGGCGGAGAGGAGCTTACACCGCAGGAAGTGCAGACGCTGCTCGAAGCGGAACGCGTATCGGACCCCGCCGACAGCGGCATCACACAACCCTTGCAGGTGGAATCGCAGGCGGAGGCGCTGGAGAGTACGGCGGGGTTCGAGCCGGAACTCACTGAACCGGATCGTGGCGGCGCGGTGGAGGGGCAAAGCGCCGAAACCGCGGCCACACAGACCACGGACAGCTTCGACGAGATCGATTTCGGGTCTTATTTTGACGACTACCTCGATCCCGGCTATAAGAGCCCGGCATCGGAATCGGTGGACAAGCCGTCCTTTGAGACCTTTCTGTCTTCGCCGGTCACGCTTACCAGCCACCTTGACCAGCAACTGGCGCTGATGGTGTTGACGGACGACGTTCGCGACGCCGCCGACGCGATTGTGGGCAACCTGGATGAGAACGGCTATCTGACGGAACCGTTGGAAGAACTGGCGGCGGCGGGCAATCTGAAGGCTGAAGATCTGGAAGCGGCGCTCAAGGCGGTACAATCCTGCGATCCCGCGGGAGTTGGCGCGCGGACGCCGCAGGAGTGCCTGCTGCTGCAACTGGAGAGCCGGAACGGCAAAGGCGGCGTAGCGTGGCAGATCATATCCGAGCACATGAAATTGCTCGAGAAGGGCCAGTTCAAGGAAATGGCCCGAGTCATGGGCCGGCCGCTCGAGCACATCCGGATCGCGATGGAGGTGATCCGCCATCTGGATCCGCGCCCAGGGCTGCGGTATTCGAGCGTCGGAGCGCGCGTTGTCCAGCCGGATGTCTATATCTACAAAGACGGCGATGACTATATCATTCAGATCAGTGATGAAGACCTGCCGCAGATCCGTCTGAATCCTGAATACCGCAAGCTCCTCGATCGGGATCAGGAGCCGAGCAAGGAAGTGCGGAACTACATGAAGGAGCGTTACCAATCGGCGCTCCAATTGATGAAGAACATCGAGCAGCGCAAGCAAACCATTTTCAAGGTCTGCCAGGCGATCATCGGACGCCAGACGGAGTTTCTGGAGAACGGGCTCGATTACCTGCGGCCGATGATGATCAAGGAAGTGGCCGAAGAGATTGGCGTACACGCCTCGACTGTGAGCCGGGCGGTGGCCAACAAGTACGCGCACACCCCGCAGGGTGTTTTCGAGTTGCGCTTTTTCTTCTCGGAAGCCGTACAGGGGCCCTCCGGCGGCGGCACTCCCCTCCTCATTCTCAAGCGCCGGGTGAAGAAGATGATCGAGGAGGAAGATCCGGCGCATCCGTTGACCGACGAGCAGATTACCGAACGGCTGCAATCGGAAGGCATTCAGGTAACGCGCCGGACGGTTGCGAAATATCGCGAGGACATGGGAATTCCGTCCACGCATGTGCGGCGGCGGCGCGAATAGAGGGAACGCGCATGCCGTCGCGAACGGTCCTTCTCATTGGAGAATCTCATGAAAATCAATTACACAGGCCAGGCCGCTTTTTCTCCCGCGCAGCAGAAGAAGCTTGACGCGAAGTTCGCCAAGCTTGCGAAATTGCTCGACCGCGGGGGCGAGAAGGGAGCGCACGTGATTCTGACCACTGAGCGCCACCTTCACCGCGCGGAGATCACGGTCCACTATTACGATCATCCGCTGGCGGTGTTGCACTCGCATGCGGATCAATTGCAGGCCATAACGGGGGCGATTGACAAGCTGGAAAAACAGATAGTCAAGTCGCGGGCCAAGTGGCGCGACACGAAACGCCGCCCCGCGGCCAAGTCCAAACAGGAAGTAGCCGCCCCGGTGGCGGCGGCCGCGAAATCGAAGGCTGCGGCGCCGCCGGCCGCCAAGACGGCAGCCAGGAAAGCCCGTCCCGCCTCGAGCAAGGTATTCAAAGTCGGCAATGACGGAGCGGCAAAGCCGATGACCGTGGACGAAGCGATCCTGGAAATCGGAGAAGAGGACTACATGGTCTACCGCGACGCCGAATCCGAGCGTCTGCATGTCCTCGTGAAGCGGCGGGATGGCCACTTCGATCTCATTGAATCCTGAAAATTGCTCTGATGGCGAAATCCGAGAGTCCGGCGAAACCCAGCGGTCCCCAACCGGAACTGGTGATCATTACCGGACTCAGCGGATCCGGGAAGGGCACTGTACTCAAGTGTCTGGAGGACCTGGGCTACTATTCGGTGGATAATCTGCCCACTTCGCTGATTCCGAAGTTTGCGGAATTGACCAAGTCGTCTCCGAGCATTGTCAGCGCGGCGCTTGGGGTGGATGTACGGGAAGGCGACTCGCTGCGGCAGTTTCCGGAAATCTATTCGCGGCTGCGGACGGAGCTTCGGACGACGCTCGTTTTTCTGGAAGCCGATGATGCGGTCCTCATTCGCCGCTACAGCGAAACACGCCGTCCGCACCCTCTCGGCAAGCAGGTTTCGGTGGCGCAGAACCTGCGCAAGGAGCGGGAGATGCTGGCTCCGGTGCGCGCGATTGCCGACTACGTTTTCGATACCACGCGGTTCAATGTCCATGAACTGCGCGAGGTCATTGCTGAGAAGTTTCGCGGCGCGCGTGAAGAATCGAAACTGCTGATCTGCGTCACCAGTTTCGGATACCGCCATGGGGTGCCGCCGGATAGCGACCTGGTATTTGACGTGCGGTTTCTACCCAACCCCAACTACATCCCCGAGTTCAAACACCTCACCGGCAGGCACCCCAGCGTCGCGCGCTATATCCGTTCCTTTCCGCAGACCCGGGAATTCGTGGAGCGCATCACGCAGTTGCTGGTATATCTCATTCCCCATTACATTCGCGAAGGAAAGAGCTACCTCACGATCTCCTTCGGCTGCACCGGAGGCCAGCACCGCAGCGTCATGATGGCGAGCGAGATCCGGAAGCGTCTCGCCCGCGCCGGTTACAAAGTGAAGGAAGTCCACCGGGACTCCCCCCGGAAGTAGACTTTACTTTTTCTTGCCGGCAATCTGCCACTCGGTGAATGGAGAACGCGATCCTTTGATGACGAGGTTCAGCAGGTAGGGCTTGCCGGAAGAAAAGGCGCGCTTCACGGCGGGGGCAAGGTCCTGGATGCGCTCGACGGTTTCGCCATCGCCTCCAAAGCCCTTCATGATGACGTCATAGCGCGTCTGCTGCAACTCACAGGCGACGGTTCCATTGCCCGTCAATTCGCGCTGCAGTTCGCGCTCCAGGCCCCATCCGCTGTCGTTCCCGACGATGATCACAACGGGAAGTTTGTAGCGTACGAGGGTCTCCAACTCCGCCAGGTAGAAGCCGAGCGAGCCGTCGCCGGTGATCATGACCACGGGTTTGCCGGGATTCGCCATCTGAAGCGAGATGCTGATGGGCAGCGCTGAGCCGATGGTTCCCATGGGGCCGAGACGCAGCCACCCGCCGCGCTGGGTAGCGGGAATCATGGCGCGCCCCCAGTGGACGAAGTCTCCGCCATCCCAGGCATAGAGCGTATTTTTCGGGAGCGCGTCGCGGAGCGTGGCGAAGACGGCCGCCGGGTGCATGGGGGAACTCCGGTCTTCGGCCAGTTGGTTCAAACCTGCCTGGTATTCCGTTGCGTACTTGCGCAGTTTGCGGGTCCACTTATCGAGCGGCGCCCAGGGCTTGGTCCCGGCCAGTTCGCGCATGGCTTCGAGCGTGGCTTTGACGCCGGCGCAGATGCCTTGCGCAATGGGCCGCGCCGCGCCGAGTTCAGGCGCGTGCAGGTCCACCTGGATGATCTTAGCGGAGGGGGAAAACAGCCGCGGACCGCCGAGCGCCAGGCGGTAATCCAAACGCTTGCCGAGCAACAGCACGACATCGGCTTCCTGAAATGCGGGGAGGCATCCCTTGTTGATGGCCGGGTCGGCGTAGCCGAAGACGTTCCGCGCGTGATCGGAGATGACCGCGCGAGACATGGTGACGGTGAACAGGGGCAGGCGCGTGACCTTGAGAAACTGCTCGAGTTCGCGCTCCGCCTCGCCCCACCAGATGCCGCTTCCGGCAATCACCACAGGTCGCTCGGCCTGAAACAAGGTTCCGATGGCCTGTTCCACTTCCTCCCGCGAGGGGGCGAGGCAGGGTTGAGACTGGGCGGAAGGCATCGGCAGCGAAGTGTCGGTGGAGGAGGCAAACACATTGACGGGGATGGAGAGATGAACTGCTCCTTTGCGGCCCGAGTTCGCCTCGTTGTAAGCCCGGCCCAACAAGTAAGGAATATGCGCCGGACTGACGGCATCGGCGCTCCATTTGGTGGAAGGCGCCGCCATGGCCGCCTGGTCCATGACTTGAAAGACCTGGCGCCCGGCGAACAGCGTGGAAGGCGAGCCGCTAACGGCAATCAAAGGACTACCGTTCAGGTGCGCGGTGGCGATTCCGGTGAGCGAATTGGTGTGTCCGGGCCCGCCCGTTACGAGAGTAAGAGCAGGCTTGCGATGGATGCGCGCCCAGCCGTCGGCGGCGTGCGTGACGCCCGATTCGTGCCGCTGATCAATGATGCGCACTCCGGCCTGAGCCAGGGCCAGCAGGACTTCATTCAGATGATCCCCAACGAGGGTGAAGATGGTATCAATTCCGAGTTTGACAACAGAGGAAGCAAATAATTCCGCGCCAGTAGGCATACCTTTGCATGGTAACCCAACCTATGGCATCGATGACGCGGATTTTCGAGGGGTAGCTGCCTGTTCAGTCGATGAAACCGCGCCAGACGTTGCCGCGCTCATCGCGGAGAACGACGTCGCCGCCGACGCAGATACCGCTGATGGTGCGGCCGTTGCCATCGCGCAAGCGGTAGCGCACGGTGTCGTCGGCCTGCGGTTCGGCCTCGCCGCGCCAGACATTGCCGAATTCGTCTCTGAGGCGGATGAAGTCGCCATAACCGGAGCCATGGATCACTTCGCGAGTTCTTGCCGATTCGAAGCGGTAGTAGGCGTCGGTGGAGCGGAGGCGTTTGCGGCGTCTGTTCAACACGCCCAGTTTATCGGCTGGAGGGGGTGTGCGGTTTGATCGGGGAAGAAGCCTATATTCACTACACGGATCACTTACTACTCTCAGGAATTGAGACCGGCCTCATTAGGGCGATCGGCTTAGCTCGCAGGGGGCCTGCCCACTTTCCCCGCCATTGGCCGGAGGCCGAAAACGGCCGTGTCATACTCAATGGGAAAGCCTTCACAAGGAGAGTCAGACGCCAATGCGCGCCGTAGTCCAACGGGTGAGCCGTGCCAGTGTCACGGTGGATGGGGAAGTAACCGGCAGGATCGCCAATGGCCTTCTCGTATTGCTTGGGGTGGGAAAGGAAGACAAGGAGGCGGATGCGGATTACCTGGCGGAGAAGATCGCGGCGCTGCGCATCTTTGCGGATGCGGCAGGCAAGATGAACCTCAGCGTAGCCGATTGCGGCGGCGGGGTGCTGGTTGTTTCGCAATTTACTCTATTTGGGGATTGCCGCAAAGGGCGCCGCCCGAGTTTCGACCAGGCCGCGCCGCCCGAGTTGGCGAAACGTTTGTATGAGCACTTTATCGAGGTATCCCGGGCGAAGGGGCTGGCAGTCGAAACGGGAGTATTTCAGGCGCACATGGATGTCGAATTATGCAACGACGGGCCGGTAACTCTACTAATCGATTCGGCGCGTTGATTTGACAAACATATTGGCTTTACGAGATATTTAGTGGTCGATAGGAGAAGGAATGGCCAGACCACGAAAGACAGTACAGGATCACACGTTTCTCGCCGCCGCTCTCGAAGGTCTCGAGTTACAGAAGCAGCGAATTGATGAGCAAATTCGTCAGGTTCGCGCGATGTTAGGCCGTCGAGGCCCTGCTCTTGCCGCCGCGGGTGCGCCGGCCGCGACGGAAAAGCGCGCGCGGAAGCGCATGCTCAGTTCGGCGGCCCGGGAACGGATTGCGGCTGCACAGAAGAAACGCTGGGCGGAGTTCCGCAAGGGAAAGAAGAAAGCGGAATCGTCCTAAGTCCCGGACCTAAATTTCCCATTGAAATCGCCGGACGACGTCGTCGATCGCACCATGTCCGGCAATCTTTCCTTTCTCGAAAAAGACGGCGCGCGTGGCCAACGCGCGGGCGAAGGGTATGTCATGTGTTACGAGTATCTTCGCTTGCGGTAATTCGCGCAGCAGACAGATGAGGTCGCGCTCGGCGGGCGGGTCGAGAAAGGTGGTGGGCTCGTCGAGGACGAGGATTTCGGGGGACATGGCCAGCACGCCGGCAAGCGCGACACGGCGTTTTTCGCCGGCGCTGAGGTGATAGGGCGCGCGCGCCGCGGCTTCCTCCATTCCTGTTTGGTGCAGCGCCAGTTTCGCCTTTCGCATTGCCTCCTCAGGCGGCGACCCGAGATTACGCGGGCCAAAAGCCACATCCTCCAGCACGGTGGGCAGGAATAACTGTTCGTCGGAATCCTGAAAGACCATTCCGATCCTTGCGCGAATCTTCGGCAGGTTCTTCTTACTCATGGCCAGATCGCAAACGCGAATGGTCCCTTCCCCATACAGCAGACCTGTAAGATGCAGGACAAAAGTCGTCTTACCCGATCCGTTAGGACCCAGCAACGCCACTGTCTCGCGCTCGAATAGTTGGAAATCCACGCCGTCGAGGGCGAGCGTGCCGTCGACGTAGCGATATCGCACCTTCCGCGCATCAATGAGCGGTGTCATGCAGAGATGGTAAGTAAGAACCGTAGTCCGAGCGCTGCGGAGGCGGCCAATGCAAGAAACGCAACGTCCCGCCATACGAGACGCGGAGAGTAGAGTAAGTGGATGTGCCCGTCAAAGCCTCTCGCCAGCATCGCGCGCTCGATCCCTTCGGCCTTTTCGTAAGAACGCGCAAACAGCACGGCGAGCACTCCGGAGGCGGCGTGGAAGCGCTCCCGCTTCGCGCCCCGCCGAAGGGCCGAGCCGCGGCAAAGCGCGGCCGAGCGCATCCGCTGGGCCTGGTCGGTAACCACGAATAAATACCGGTAGAGAAACTGTAGCACTAATACCAGAATGCGGGGAAATCCCAAGGAGGAAGCGGCGTGGAGCAGTGCGGGCATCGTGGTAGAGGCGACCAGCAGCAAGACTCCAAGCGCGGAGGCATAGCTTTTAGCCAGCAAACCAAAAGCGGCGCCGGTATCTCCCGTGAGGACGCTTATGGCCGCGAAGGTACCGGTGAAGGGAAGCACAGCCGTCGCCCGCAGGAGCATTCCGCCCAGGGGCAGCCGCGCCGCGATCACTCCCGACAGCGCAAGCAGCGCGAATGCGGCGAAGGCGCTCCACTGGAAGGGATGGGTGGTGGCGATGGCCACGAGATACAGCAGGAGAGCGACGATCTTGACACGGGCGTCCAAGCGGTGGAAATAGCTGTCGCCGCGGCTCCAGCGTTCCAGGACGAGGTAATGCAAGTTCAGACACTCCGGGCGGCGCCGGACCTGCGCGCGGCAATCTTACCAAGGCCGAGACAAGCGGCATAGACCACGCCGAGTCCGAGAATTCCCGCCACGGCCTTGCGCAGCCATTCTACCTGAAGAAACGGGGCCTCGTACTCGGCGAAGGGGGAGGCAAGGAAGGCCTTTGCCTGTCCGGCGATGCCCAGGTTCCCCGCGAGGCGCTCGAGACCATCGGGAAGCGCGGAAGCGAGAAGCGCGCCCACGGAGGCGAGCAACAGCGCGCTGACCAGAATCACCCCCACCCCCGAGCGCGCGCTCTTTGCGGAGCCTCGAACCCAACGTGGATTCAACCGCTCGAGCGCCCCCACCACCGCCAGTGTGATGCCTCCTTCCATGGCCGCGCTCACCGCGAACAGCGCCAGCGACAACATGGCAACGGCAGGCGGCATGGGGACCCCGGAAAGCAGCAACTGCGACATCGCCAGGCAGGCGCTCACGAACACCGAAAGGAACCCACCGCAAAAGATGGCCAGCCTGCGATGGCGCGTTGCGCCCCAATAGCGGTAAGGAAGGTAACCGGCCATGACGCCGGCAATCGCCATATTGAATACGTTCGCCCCGAGGGCGAGCACTCCGCCGTCCTGGAACAGCAGCGCCTGAACCGTGAGAATGGCCGTCATGACGACGCAGGCGGCCGCGGGACCCAGCGTGATGGCGAGCAGGGCACCGCCGACGAGATGCCCGCTGGTGCCCACTCCCACAGGAAAATTGATCATCTGGGCGGCGAAAACGAATGCGCCCATGACGCCCATCAGCGGAACCTGCCCGTCCTCGAGGGCGGAGCGGCTCTTGCGGGCGAAGTAGGCGACTCCGGGAACGCTCGCAACACCCGCACAGGCCCAAACAGGCGTGGACAGGAAGCCATCGGGGATATGCATATCTCTAAGAGAGACAGTATCACGAAATTGAAAAGCGTGGCACGACGTTGCACCGCTCAAAAATGCCCGCTACTCTGTCTTACGCATGAGCGCACTCAGCCGGATTGGTGTTGCCATTGATTCCGACCTACTCGAAAAATTCGACGCCCTCATTGCCAGGAAGGGTTATACGAACCGCTCGGAAGCCTTCCGTGACCTGATTCGCGACGAACTGGTGGAAAAAGCCGGGGAGCGCCCCGACGCCGCCGTGGTCGGCACCGTCACTCTTGTCTACGACCACCATGTGCGCATGCTCAGCGAAAAACTCACGGATATCCAGCACGAAGCCTTCCATCACGTACTCTCGACGCTTCATGTGCACCTGGACCACGACCACTGTCTGGAAGTGCTGGTGCTGCGGGGCAAGTCCGCGACGGTTCGCCGCATAGCGGACATGCTGATCAGCACGAAGGGCGTCAAGCATGGGCGTCTGGTCATCACCGCCACGGGAGCCGAGTTGTGATTGTCGGCACGGGCATCGATCTTGCGGAGGTGCGCCGTATCCGCGAGGCGCTGGAGCGATACGGGAACCGGTTCCGGGACCGGGTTTACACCGCGGGCGAGATCGCTTATGTGGAGCGGAAGGCGAACCGTTACGAACGCTACGCGGCGCGTTTCGCGGCCAAGGAAGCGGGTATGAAAGCCATCGGCACGGGGTGGCATGGCGGAATCCGCTGGCAGGACTTTGAAGTGGTCAATCTAGCGGGGGGAAAACCGGTGTTACACCTGCACGGGGTGGCAGCGGAAGTGGCCGCGCGGCTCGGGGTGAGACGCATTTCCCTCTCTCTGACGCACACCGCCGGGCAGGGGATGGCGTTCGTCATCCTCGAAGATTAAAAATCGCTTATACTTGTGTGTTTGGGCTGAACGTTTGCGGGTCCGCCCTGGGCCAGCAGGTGACAGTCATTGCAGGGAACACCATGCCAGCCGTCAAGCTCCAAGAACTCAATCCGGAACAGGTTGCCGAATCCCAAGAGAGGGCAGACCTTGCGCGGCAATCGCTGTATTACATGGCGCTGATGCGAGAGGTGGAAGAACGCATCGAGCGCCGGCTATACCGCCAGGGTAAGGTGCTCGGCGGGGTCTACGTCGGACGCGGACAGGAGGCCATTCCCGTTGGCTCCGGCCTTGCTGCCCGGCCGTCGGACGTGCTGTTTCCCTCACACCGCGACCTGGCCCTCTACTTCATCCGGGGAGTGGCGCCGCGGCAGGTGTTCGCCCAATATATGGGCCGCACCGGGGGACTGACGCGCGGCCGGGATGGCAACATGCACATGGGCGATCTCGATCGAAAACTGGTGGCCATCATCAGCGCCATGGCGGCGAGTATCCCGGTGGCGGCCGGAGCTGCCATGGCCATCAAGTACCAGGGCAAGGACGACGTGGCGTGGGTGTGGTTCGGCGACGGGGCCACCAGCCGCGGGGACTGGCATGAGGGGATCAACCTCGCCACGGTGCAGAAGGCTCCGCTGGTGCTCATCTGTAACAACAATCAGTACGCCTATTCGACGCCGCTGAGCAAGCAGATGGCCTGCCGCAACGTTGCCGACCGCGCTCCCGGCTACGGCATGCCGTCGGTCATTGTGGACGGCAATGATGTTCTTGCGGTGCACGACGCCGCGGTCAAAGCCGCGGCCCATGCGCGCGCCGGCTTGGGACCTTATCTCATCGAGTGCAAGACCTTCCGCATGACCGGCCATTCCGCGCACGACCCCGCCGACTACGTGCCGAAGCACTTGTTCGAAGAGTGGGGCGAGTTGTGTCCTATCCGGCGCATTGAGAAACGTATCCTGGACCAGGGGTGGGGAACGAGGGCGGAGATTGAGGAGATTCACGCCCGTATCCGCCGGGAAACGGACGAAGCCATCGAATGGGCCGAGAACAGCCCATATCCGGACGCCTCGGAACTTCTCGACGGCGTCTACGAGAGTTAGAACCATGCCTTCAACATACGTGGAAGCGATCCGGGAAGGGATCCGGGAGGAGATGGAGCGCGATTCGAACGTGTTCCTGATCGGAGAGGACATCGGGATCTACGGCGGAGCGTTCAAGGTAACCGCGGGAGTGCTGGATCAATTCGGCGAGCGGCGGGTGGTGGATACACCTATTTCCGAGTCGGCGATCGTCGGCGCGGCCATCGGCGCGAGCTTCATGGGACTGCGCCCGGTAGCGGAGATTCAGTTTGCCGACTTCATCAGTTGCGGGTTCGACCAGATCGTGAACTACGCGGCCAAGTGCCGGTACCGCTGGAATGCCCCGGCGCCGATTGTCGTGCGCGCTCCCTGCGGAGGGGGCATTCACGGCGGACCGTTCCATTCACAGCAGAATGAGGCGTGGTTCACGCATACGCCGGGGCTGAAGGTGGTTCTGCCCGCCACGGCGCGCGACGCCAAAGGCCTGATCAAAGCCGCGATTCGCGATAACGATCCGGTGATCTTTTTCGAGCACAAGGCGCTCTACCGCCGTGTGAAGGACGAACTGCCGGAGGGGGACTATACGGTTCCGATCGGCAAAGCGAATGTCTTCCGCGAAGGGAAGCACATTTCGGTGATCACGTATTCGGCGATGGTGCACGTAGCCGCGGAAGCCGCCGAGCGGATGGAGAAGGAAGGCGTGTCAGTGGAGATCGTCGACCTGCGCACGCTGACGCCGCTGGATGAGGCGACCATCCTGGCGAGTGTGCGCAAGACTGCGAAGGCCATCGTCCTGCATGAGGCTAACCTGACGGGCGGATTTGGCGGTGAAATCGCCGCCCGGATCACCGAAAAGGCGTTTGAGGATCTGGACGGCCCGGTTCTGCGCGTAGCCGCGCCGGATACGCCGGTACCGTACTCTCCGCCGCTTGAAGAGGCGTACTTGCCGAATGCGGACAAATTGGTAGAGAAACTCCGCTGGCTGGCCCGCTACTGAGGCGGGAGTTCCAGGTGGAACGATGGCTTGGAGGCTCGTGCGATAGGCCGCACCATGAGGCGGCGGGGATCGAACAGATGCTGGGGTTTGAAGTGGCGCCGGCTCCAGGTGGAGCCCTCCTGAAATTGGACTCCCATGAAGTAGCCGATGTCACGGTAGACGCAATAGCGGACAAATCCGACGAGCTGGCCCTTGGGGTAGCTGATGCGGAGAATGGTTTTGAGGGGGATGGGCTGGTCTAACTGAAGACAGGCGCCGGACAGGGAAATATCCTCGAGGTTGGCGACAGCGCACCGTACCTTTCCGGAGGGCTCCTTCCATTGAATGTTGACAAGGTCCGCGCACAGCATTCGGGATTGTATACGCCTGTCGTGCATATACCCTTTTATCGTCGGCATGGAACTCCAAGTGTAGTTGTGGGGAGGGAAAAATTGCCCTAAACGTCCAATTCCGAATGGCCTTAGGCAAACCTCAACCTTTGCGCTACTTCGTCCGATAAATAAAGGGTGCGAACTTGCGCCTGCTTACTGTTCTGCTTTCCTCTTCTGGCCGAACCGCCGGCAAAGCAGACACCCCAACCGTCGATGCCGGAAGCTATGGCGACCTCGATCGCGAAACAGAAGGCGTCCGTGCGCCGGCAGGTAGCCGGTCCGGCGGGGGAGAACCAATCCAATGGATCCTCCTCCTGGTTCACCACTCCCTGGCCCAGGGAACCAATCGACAGCATCGCATCTTCGGCGCCGCCCCCTGAACCTGCTCAGTCATCTCTCGATGCCCCATGCGATCCCTTGCCGCAAGCGGATGTGGAGGGGCTGGTGAAAGACGCCTCCAGCCGTCAAGGGCTCAAAGAGGACCTGGTCCGCGCCGTCATGGAGCGCGAAAGCGGCTTCCGTCCTTGCGCCGTCTCCTCGAAAGGGGCTCAGGGCCTGATGCAGCTCATGCCGGCCACCTCCGCCGAACTCGGTGTCCGGAACCCGTTCGATCCCAAGGAGAACGTCCACGCTGGAGCCCGGCTGTTGAAACAACTGCTCGAACGCTACAAGGGGAATCTCGAACTTGCCTTGAGCGCCTACAACGCGGGGACGGGCCGGGTGGACCGCGAGGGCGCTGTCCCCGACATCCCGGAGACCCGGGATTACCTTCGCAACATACTGGGAAAATTGAGCTACTGAAACGGGCTATCATAGTCCGCGATGGGGCTTGCCTCGCTCTGGATCACGCTGTTCGTCACCATTCTTTCAGCCCAACTGCCCGAGCCTCAAGGCCGCTACACGCCCGCGCGCATGACCTTCGTCGCCAGGGACGCCTCCCGGGACGAACCATTGACGCCGGACCCTTCCGACCGCCGCGAGTTCGTTGTCCACGTCTGGTATCCCTGCATGCCCGCAACCGGCTCCAAGGCCCAATACCTGCCCGACCTTTCGAAATGGCGCGAGGCCCTGGGCGACGAACTGCTCAGGTCCGCGCTTGATGGAGCGTTGGAACCGGCTTCCAAGGCCAGGCCCAAGGTTCTCGCCCAAGGCGAAGTGCTTCACGGCCGGTTCCCCCTGCTTGTCTTCTTCCCGATGCTCGGAGCGAGCAGCCTGGGGTACACCACCATCCTCAGCAATCTGGTCAGCTACGGCTATATTGTGCTCGCGCTCGACCCCACCTACGAAGTCTTCGCCACAACGCTGTCGGAGGGCCGCATTGCCGGATTTGCCGCCGTGGGGTGGTTCGAGCCTCCGGCAGAGAACATCCCCGCATTCGAAGCGGAGCGCGTCAAGGTGTGGACAGCGGACGCGAAGTTCGCTCTCGACCAGATGGCGGCGAACAAGCTTTTCCTGCGCAGCATTGACTGGCAGAAGGCAGGCGCGCTCGGCCACCTCACAGGGGCAAAGGCGGCGATGGCGCTCACCCGTCAGGACTCACGCATCAAACTCTGTCTGAACCTTGACGGCTATCCGGCGGAGCCTGCGTTTCCCAAGCCTCTCGCCATCATCCACGAGGAACTGCGGGAGCCGAGCCGCCTCATCCCCGGGCAAGTCTACGACATCCTCATCCGCACTCCCGCGATGCATCTGCGCAGTTTTCTCGACTTCGACGTGCTGAACGAACGGCCGGGGGCCGAGGCAACCATGGATCTGCTGAGCAAATATGCCGCCGCGTATTTCGACAAGGTGTTGCGCCACAAGATGGGAACGGTGCTCGATTACAAAGCTCCGCCCGGAGTGGAGGTGAAGCAATATGAATCCGCGGAGGGACGCTAGCCTCGCTAGCCCTGCCCTTTACCCGTAAGTTTTTACTGGACAAATTCATCGGAATCGCTCATACTGGCGCGTGAACATCCAGAATCAGATCAAGCACACCTTATCGGCACCAGAGACTATCGCCTATGTTA